>QFCS01004826.1_pt1 | contig 190703 bp, 186 predicted proteins | sample 3576561 | NCBI WGS metagenome assembly QFCS01
CAGGATCGGCTTGGTCGTGACGCCCTTGCTCTCCATGTCGAAGAGCATGAAGGTGATGCCCTGATATTTGTTCGCCTTGTCGGTGCGGACGAGGCAGAAGATCCAGTCGGCCTTGTCGGCATAGCTGGTCCAGATCTTCGATCCGTTGACGACCCAGTGATCGCCCTTGTCCTCGCCGAAGGTCTGCAGGGAGACGAGGTCGCTGCCCGAGCCGGGTTCCGAATAGCCCTGGCACCAGCGGATTTCACCGCGCGCGATCTGGTTCAGATAATGGACCTTCTGCTCTTCGGTCCCGAATTTGAGCAGCGCGGGGCCGAGCATCCAGATACCGAAGCTGTCGAGCGGCGAGCGCGCGTTGATGCGCTTCATTTCCTGTTTCAGGATCTTGGTCTGTTCGGGGGTCAGCCCGGCGCCGCCATATTCCTTCGGCCAATCGGGAACGGTGTACCCCTTTGCGGCGCAGGCTTCGAGCCATTGTTTCTGGGCGTCATTCTTGAAAACCCATTTGCGGCCGCCCCAGCACACATCGCCTTCGTCGCGGACGGGTTCGCGCATTTCGGGGGGACAATTGGCTTCCAGCCAGGCGCGCACTTCGGCGCGAAAAGCGTCCTGATCGCTCATCTTTCGGGCTCCTCTTCTGGCGTGCAAACTAAGGGGAGTCGCCCGGTTTACGCAAGCGTCAACTTGGCTCCGTCGCGCTGCCGTTACGGCACCGTAGCGTCCGATTGCGGGCCGTTGACGCGCCCTCGCATGCGCCTAAGCTAAGTGGCAAAAGAAAACGGGAGAGCAGGAAATGCGATTCGCAGGCAAGGTCGCCGTCGTCACCGGCGCAGCATCGGGTATCGGCAAGGCGGCCGTTCTGAAACTCGCGGGCGAAGGCGCCCATGTTTTCGCCGCCGACATCGACGAGGCGGGCGGTCAGGCGCTTGCCGCGGCGTCGAACGGCCGGATCGAATTCATCCGGTGCGACGTCACCGTCGCGTCGGACATCGAAGCGCTGATGGACGAAGCCGCGAAGCGCGGCGGCGGCATCGACATCGTGTTCAACAATGCTGCCGCAGGCGGCGACCGCGCCCCGATCGACGAGATTACGCCCGACGGATGGGACTGGACGATGAACCTCGTCCTCAAATCGGTCGCGATGGGCATCCGCTATGCCGCGCCTCATATGAAGGGCCGCAAAGGCGCCGCGATCGTCAACACTGCGAGCGTCGCGGCGCTCGGCGCCGGCTATTCGCCGACCGCCTATGCCGTCGCCAAGGCGGGCGTGCTGCATCTGACCAAGGTCGCGGCGACCGATCTTGCCCAATATGGCATCCGCGTGAACGCGATCTGCCCCGGCTTCATCAACACCAATATCTTCACCACCTCGCTCGAGGTGCCTGACGAAAGCAAGGATGCGGCCAAGGCGGTGATTGCCGAAATGAGCGCGCACGCGCAGCCGGTCGCGCGCGGCGGCCAGCCCGACGACATCGCCAATGCCGTCGCCTATCTGGCGAGCGAGGAGGCGAGCTTCATGACCGGCACGCATATGCTGGTCGATGGCGGTCTGACGATCGGCCAGCGCCACGCCTGGGATCCCGAAGCGCCCGGCCTATTCGACGCACTGATAGCCATGGAGGATGCGGCCAAGGCCGGAGCCGCCGCGTGAACGCCGAGACCCCGGCGCAGGCGCGCCTGCCGCTCGGGCTCAAATTATTCCACGGCCTCGGCAGCGTCGCCTATGGGGTCAAGGACAACGGCTTTTCGACCTTCCTGCTGATCTTCTACAGCCAGGTGGTCGGGCTCGATGCGAGCCTTGTTTCGCTGGCGCTTATGTTCGCGCTGCTCGCCGATGCCTTCGTCGATCCGCTCATCGGCTATTTTTCGGACCGCACCTATACGCGCTGGGGCCGCCGCCATCCGTGGCTCTATCTCGCGCCGCTGCCGCTCGGGCTCGCATGGATGCTGCTGTGGTCGCCGCCCGACGATCATACGCATATCTTTGCCTATCTGGTGGTCGTCGCAGTGCTGGTGCGCACGCTGGTATCGTGCTGCGAAGTGCCGTCGCAATCGCTCGTCGCCGAACTGACAAGCGATTATGACGAGCGCACCGCGCTGGTCCGTTTCCGCTTCCTCTTCGCCTGGGGCGGCGGGCTGCTCGTCTTCTTTCTCGCCAACACCGTTTTCCTGCGGCCCGACGCGACGCACAAGTTCGGGCAGCTCAATCCGGCAGGTTACTGGCTCTACGGCCTGTGCGGGGCGATCATCATGGCGGTGACGGTCTTCATCTCCGCGCTCGGCCAGCATCGGCGCATAGCGCATCTGCCCGCGACGAAGCCCGAACCCGGAACGCCCCGGCGCGCCTTTGCCGAGATATGGGAATCGCTGCGCCACCCGGCGGCGCTGATCCTGCTCGGCGCCTCGCTGATCGCGATTTCGAGCACGCAGATGACCTTCACCATCTCGAACTTCCTTTATCTTTATGTCTGGCGCTTTTCCGATGGCGCCTTCGCGGCGCTGCCGTGGCTGCTGATGGTCAGTGTCCTGCTGTCCTTCTTGTTTGTGCAGCCACTCCACCACCGGTTCGGCAAGAAGCGCGTCGCGGTGGTCTGCGGGATCATCAGCACGATGTTCTGGGTGGCGCCGTTCGGTCTGTTCCTTTCGGGCCATTGGCCGGGAACCGGCTCCGCCTTTTCGAGCAATCTGCTGATGGGCTTCATCCTCGTTTCCAACGTCAACGCGGTGATGGTGATGATCTCCGCACAGTCGATGCTCGCCGACGTCGTCGAGGCGTCGCAGGTCGAAACCGGACGCCGCACCGAAGGCGTGTTCGCCGCTGGCTGGATGTTCGTCCAGAAATGCGCCACCGCCGTAGGGATCGGCCTCACCGGCCTGCTGATCAGCCTGTCGGGCCTGCCGGCGAAAGCCGTTCCCGGCGAGGTTGCACCGCAAGTGGTCGACCGGCTGGTCGTCAGCTACAGCCTGATCGTGATCGTCGCGACGATCCTGTCGACGTGGATCTTCGCGCGCTTCCCGATCAACCGCGCCGACCATGAAGCCCGCGTCGCCGCGCTGTCCGCATCCGAAACAATCGCGCTGCAATGAGCGCCAATATTCTCCCCGGCGCGCTGCCGACGCGCATCAAGGTGGCGCATGGCTTGGGTGCCGTAACACTCGGAATCAAGGAGTCGGGGCTCACCACCTTCTTCATGATCTATTACAACCAGGTGCTCGGTTTCGATCCGCGCGTCGTGTCGCTCGTGTTGATCGGCGCGATGGTTGTCGATGCAATCGTCGATCCGATGATCGGCCGGCTGTCGGATGCGACGCGAACCCGGCTTGGGCGGAGGCTGCCCTGGCTTTACGGTGCCGCTCTGCCGATGGCGATCGTGTGGACGCTGCTGTGGGTGTCGCCCGATATCGCAAAACATTCGACGTTTGGCCTGTTCCTCAATGTCGTGGCCGTGCGCATATTGGTGTCGGCGTGCGAAATTCCGTCGATCTCGCTCGTCGCCGAACTGACGCGCGATTATGACGAGCGCACCGCGCTGATGCGCTTTCGCTTTCTATTCGGCTGGCTGGGCGGCCTGCTTGCCGTCGCGCTTGCCTATAATGTCTTTCTGGTATCCGACGATCCCGCGCGCAGCGGCTTGCTCGAGACATCCGGCTATACCGCCTACGGTCTGTTCGGCGCCGCAATGATCTTGCTGACGACGCTGGCGTCGGCATTCGGTCAGCAACGCCGCATCCTGTCGCTGCCGCCTCCGCCGCGCAGGCCGCACGGCCATTCGATGCTCGCCGACATCCTGCTTGCCTTTCGCAACCCGGCGTTTCTTGCGCTGGCGTCCGGCGCGCTATTCGTCACGGGCGCCTATGCGACGACGATCGCGTCGACCAATTATATGATGCTCTATGTCTGGCAACTCAGCGACGCACAGCTGCGTTTCTATCCTGTCGGGCTCGCCGTCGCGGTCTTCGGCGCTTTCGCGGCGGTCGGCCATGCGCACCGCCGTTTTGGCAAGCGCGACAGCGCAGTCGGTGCCGCGCTTGCGAGTGGCGTGATCGCTTTCCTGCCCTATGCCGCACGCAATCTGGGCTGGTGGCCCGATCTTGGCGGATGGCCTTCGATGATGCTTTTGCTGTCGTTGCAGACCCTGTCGCTGTTCGGGTTGGTGGTGGCAACCATTTCCACCTCGTCGATGGTTGCCGAAATTGTCGAAGCGCATGAGGTCGATCATGGCACGCGGATCGAGGGCGTCTTCTTCGCCGGCTATCTGATGGTCCAGAAATTCGGGCAGGCGCTCGGCATCTTTCTCGTCGGCCAGCTTGTCGCCTTCGCGGGGTTGAGCGATCAAGTGAGGCCCGAGGACTGGCCAGCCAGCACCGCCGCGGCAATGGCGTGGATTTTCGCCGGATTGATGATTTTGATCTCGGTCATGGCGGCCATTGGCCTGCGGCGGTATCCGATCGACCGGGCCAGCCACGAGGCACGGCTCGCCGCCCTCGCCTCGACGGGCAGTGCGGCGGCCGATAGCCAGGGGCCGCGGCCGTAACGGAAGATTGCGCGGGCAGCGATGCCGGGGCAATTTTCTGCGCCGCGGGTCTTGGCAAAGAGGGGCGAATCGGTCCAAAGGCTTACGTGAACGTAAAGGGAAAGGATGCAGCGATGGATTTCGACTTCACCGACCGGCAGGTGCACTGGCGCGACCGGGTGCGCGAGTTCATCGACCGCAAGATTCGCCCCGCGGTTGCGACCTACAAACAGCAGGATGCGAGCGGCGACCGCTGGGAAGTCATCCAGGTCGTCGAGGATCTGAAGGCCGAGGCGAAGGCCGCCGGCATCTGGAACCTGTTCATGCCGCCGCGCAGCAGCGCGCACCATCATGTCGACGAGACGTTCGAATTTGAAGGCCCGGGGCTCACCAACCTCGAATATGCGCTGTGCGCCGAGGAAATGGGCCGGGTCGGCTTTGCGAGCGAGGTCTTCAACTGCTCGGCGCCCGACACGGGCAATATGGAAGTCTTCCATCGCTACGGCACCCGTGCGCAGAAGGACAGATGGCTCGCCCCGCTGATGAATGGCGAGATTCGGTCGGCCTTTCTGATGACCGAACCCGCAGTCGCCTCGTCCGATGCGACGAACATCGAAACGCGGATCGAACGCGACGGCGACGACTATGTCATCAACGGCGTCAAATGGTGGTCGTCGGGCGCGGGCGATCCGCGTTGCAAGGTTGCGATCGTCATGGGCAAGACCGACTTCGGCGCCAAGCGCCACGCGCAGCAGTCGATGCTGGCGGTCCCGATGGACGCGCCGGGCATCAAGATCCTGCGCCACCTGCCCGTCTTCGGCTATGACGATGCGCCGCACGGTCATATGGAAATCGAGCTCAAGGACGTGCGCGTCAAGGCCGAGGATGCGATGCTGCTCGGCGAAGGCCGCGGCTTCGAGATTGCGCAGGGCCGCCTCGGGCCGGGGCGTATCCATCATTGCATGCGCACGATCGGCGTCGCCGAAGAAGCGCTCGAGCGGATGTGCAAGCGGCTCCATTCGCGCGTCGCCTTCGGCAAGACCGTGGCCGAGCACAGCATCTGGGAACAGCGCATCGCGCGGGCGCGCATCGACATCGAAATGACGCGCCTCCTGTGCCTGAAGGCTGCCGACATGATGGACAAGGTCGGCAACAAGTCGGCCGCGGCCGAGATCGCGATGATCAAGGTGCAGGCACCGAACATGGCGCTGCAGATCATCGACGATGCGATCCAGGCGCATGGCGGCGGCGGCGTCAGCGAAGATTTCGGCCTCGCCAAAATGTATGCCGGCCAGCGCACGCTGCGCATCGCCGACGGTCCCGACGAAGTCCACGCCCGCGCCATCGCGCGCATCGAACTGGCGAAACATTCGCCCGCCGCGCAGGACGATCGTTTCTCGTCGGGCGACATCGGCGTAACGCGTTAAACCGTCCCACGGTCGTTCGTGTCGCGCGAAGTCGAGACACGAACGGCTACAACCGGTTCTCGACGACGCTCTAACCGAACGGAGAAGATACATTGACCAAAGCCGCCGTCCTGATCGAACCCGGCAAGCCCCTCGTCATCGAGGAGGTTGTCGTCGACAAGCCTGGCCCGCACGAGGTGCGCATCCGCACCGCCGCCTGCGGGCTTTGCCATTCGGACCTGCACTTCATCGACGGCGCCTATCCGCACCCCCTGCCCGCCATCCCCGGCCATGAAGCCGCCGGGATCGTCGAGGCGGTGGGCAGCGAAGTCCGCACGGTGAAGCCGGGCGACGCGGTCGTCACCTGCCTCAGCGCCTTTTGCGGCCATTGCGAATTCTGCGTTACCGGCCGCATGTCGCTGTGCCTTGGCGGCGAGACGCGCCGGCCGGTCGGATCGGCGCCGCGCATCACGCGCCCCGACGGATCGCCGGTCAACCAGATGCTCAACCTCAGCGCCTTTTCGGAGGTGATGCTGGTCCACGAACATGCGTGCGTCGCGATCGATCCCGAAATGCCGCTCGACCGAGCGGCGGTGATCGGCTGCGCAGTCACGACCGGCGCGGGCACCATCTTCAACGCGTGCAAGGTGACGCCGGGCGAAACGGTCGCGGTCGTCGGTTGCGGCGGCGTCGGGCTCGCGACGATCAACGCCGCCAAGATCGCGGGCGCGGGGCGCATCATCGCCGCCGACCCGGTTCCCGAAAAGCGCGAACTGGCGATGAAGCTCGGCGCAACCGATGTCGTCGACGCGCTCGCCGACGATGCCGCCAAACAGATCGTCGAAATGACCAAGGGCGGCGTCGATCATGCGGTCGAAGCGGTCGGGCGCCCCGCCTCCGCCAGCCTCGCGGTCGCGTCGCTGCGCCGCGGCGGCACCGCGACGATCCTGGGTATGATGCCGCTGTCCGAAAAGGTCGGGCTGGGCGCGATGGACCTGCTTTCGGGCAAGAAGCTGCAGGGCGCGATCATGGGCGGCAACCGCTTCCCGGTCGACATTCCGCGACTGGTCGATTTCTACCTGCGCGGCCTGCTCGATCTCGACAGCATCGTTGCCGAGACGATCCCGCTCGACCGGGTCAACGAAGGCTTCGACAAGATGCGAAAGGGCGATGCCGCGCGGTCGGTGATCGTGTTCGACCAATGACGGAAACAATCGACGCGCAAAAGGCCTTCAGCGGCACCGTCGCGCCCGAGGGGGCCGACGTCCTCGACGAGGCGAAGCTGACCGCCTGGATGGAGGCCAATGTCGAAGGGTTTGAAGGCCCGCTGACGCAGAGCAAATTTGCCGGCGGCCAGTCGAACCCGACCTACAAGATTTCGGCGCCGTCGGGCAATTATGTGCTGCGGCGCAAACCCTTCGGCCCGCTGCTCCCGTCGGCGCACGCCGTCGACCGCGAATATAAGGTGCAGGCTGGCCTCCATAAGATGGGCTATCCGGTCGCGCGCCAATATGGGCTGTGTACCGATGACAGTGTGGTCGGCAGTTGGTTCTATGTGATGGGGATGGTCGACGGCCACACCATCTGGGACGGATCGATGCCGGGGTCGACCCCCGAAAACCGCCGCGCGACCTATTTCGCAATGATCGACGCGCTCGCGGCGCTACACAGCGTCGATGTCGAAGCCGCCGGGCTTTCGGACTTCGGCAAGCCGGGAAATTATTTCGGGCGCCAGGTCGATCGCTGGACCAAGCAGTACCGGCTGTCCGAGACCGAGACGATGGACGAGATGGAGCGGCTGATCGAATGGCTGCCCGCGACCTTGCCCGAACAGACGCGCACCAGCGTTGTCCACGGCGATTACCGGATCGACAATATGATCTGGGCCAAGGACCGGCCCCAGGTGCTGGCGGTGCTCGACTGGGAATTGTCGACACTCGGCGATCCGCTCGCCGATTTCACCTACGTCGCAATGGCTTGGGTGACCGAAAATGGCGGCCGTTCGGGGGTGATGGACCTCGACCGCGCGGCGCTCGGCATTCCGGAGCTCGACGAGGTGGTCGATCGCTATTGCGCCGCGACCGGGCGCGACAGCGTTCCCGACGTGAACTGGTATTTCGCCTATAATTTCTTCCGCCTCGCCGGCATCATGCAGGGGATCAAGAAGCGCGTCATCGACGGCACCGCCTCGTCCGCCCATGCCAAGGCGATGTCCGAACGCGTCCTGCCGCTGGCGCAAAAGGCGTGGCACTTCGCGCAGAAGGCCGGCGCATGAGCCTGTTCGACATGACCGGGCAGGTCGCGCTGATCACCGGATCGTCGCGCGGCATCGGCAAGGCGACTGCCGAAGCGATGGCCGAACAGGGCGCCAAGGTCGTCATCTCGAGCCGCAAGCAGGATGCCTGCGATCAGACGGCGGCGGCGATCAACGCGCGCTTTGGCGAAGGCACCGCGATTGCGGTCGCCGCGAACATCTCGTCGAAGGAGGATCTGCAGCATCTCGTCGATGCGACGCGCGCCGCCTTCGGCAAGATCACCGCGCTCGTCTGCAACGCGGCGTCGAACCCCTATTATGGTCCCGGCCTCGGCATCAGCGACGACCAGTTCCGCAAGATCATGGACAATAATATCCTGTCCAACCACTGGCTGATTTCGATGGTCGCACCCGAAATGCTGGAACGCGGCGAAGGATCGATCACGATCATCAGTTCGATCGGCGGGCTCAAGGGATCGCCGATCATCGGCGCCTACGGGATTTCCAAGGCGGCGGACATGCAGGTGGCGCGCAATTTCTCGGTCGAGTTCGGCCCCAAGGGCGTCCGCGTCAATTGCATCGCGCCCGGCCTGATCCGCACCGACATGGCGCGCGCGCTGTGGGAAAATGAAGAGAATCTTCGGCGTTCCACCGCGGCTTCGACGCTGAAGCGCATCGGCGAACCGCACGAGATCGCCGGCGCGGCGGTCTTTCTTGCCAGCAAGGCGGGGGCATTCACAACCGGCCAGACCATCGTCTGCGATGGCGGAGCCACGATATCGGGAGGCGCATGATGGGCGCATTGGACGGCAAGATCGCGATCATTACCGGCGCGGGCAGCGGCATCGGCCGGGCAAGCGCGCTGCGCTTCGCCGCCGAAGGCGCGAAACTCGTCATCGGCGACAAGAGCGCGGCGGTGCATGACACGGCGCAGGCGGTAAAGGACGCAGGCGGCACCGTCGTCGCGCTGGAAATCGATGCCGGGGTCGAGGCCGACGTTGCGCGGCTGGTCGCGACCGCACAGGAAAATTACGGCGGGGTCGACATCGCCTTCGCCAACGCCGGGATCATCGGCGACATGGGGGGCATCTTCGACATCTCGCCAGAGGGTTGGGCCGAAACGCTGCGCGTTAACCTGATCGGCCCGGCGCTGATGGTGAAGCATGCGGGCAAGGCGATGGTCGATCAGGGCCGCGGCGGCGCGATCCTGCTGACCGCCAGCGTCGCGGGGATCAATTCGGGCGCCGGCCCGGCTGCCTATTCGGCGTCGAAGGCGGGGGTCATCAACCTTGCCAAGACCGCGGCGCAGCAGATGACGTCGGCCAATGTGCGCGTCAACGCGATCTGCCCCGGCCTCACCGAAACCGGGATGACGAAACCGACCTTCGACTATGCAAAGGAGAAGGGCGTCACCCATAAGATCGGCCAGCTCAACCCGCTGAAGCGCGCCGGCCAGCCCGAGGAGCTCGCCAATGTCGCGCTCTTCCTGCTCAGCGACCAGGCAAGCTACGTCAACGGACAGGCGATTGCGGTTGACGGGGGCCTCACCAGCTCGCACCCGGTGACCCGACAGCTTCTCGGCCAGACATCGCACTAAGGACGACGCCCCATGGGTCACGGATTCGATACCGCGCGGCTGAACCGCATTCCCGCCTTTCTCGACGCCAAATATGTCGGCGCCGGCCGCCTGCCGCATGCGGCGACGCTGGTGTCCCGGCGCGGCGAGATCGCGCATCTGTCGTGCATCGGCGAGGCGCGTCCGGGCGAGGTGCTGAAAGAGGATGCGATCTTCCGTATCGCCAGCATGACCAAGCCGATCACCAGCACCGCCTTCATGATGCTGGTCGAGGAGGGCAAGGTCGCGCTGTCCGATCCGCTGGTAAAGTTCTGCCCCGAGTTCAAGGACACCGGCGTCTTCGTCGCGGGCGGCGGCAATGTGCCCTTCCTGACCCGGCCGCCGGTGCGCCCGATCCTGATGGTCGACCTGCTGCGCCACACCGCGGGCCTTACCTACAGCTTTCAGGAGCGTACGCCCGTCGACGCTGCCTATCGCAAGACCAAGATCGACGATTTCGACGCCGATTATACGATGGACAGCTTCATCGCGGGGCTCGCGAAAATCCCGCTGCAGTTCGATCCCGGCGCGCACTGGAATTATTCGATGGCAACCGACGTCCTTGGCGCGGTGATCGAGCGGATCGAGGCCAAGCCCTTTGCCCAGGTGCTGCAAGAGCGCATCTTCGGCCCCCTCGGCATGGTCGATACCGGGTTCAAGGTGCCTGCGGACAAACAGCATCGGCTGACCGACTGTTACGCCTTCGACCCGAAGGAGAAGATGAAGGGCTTCGACAGCGGCGACCGCAGCCGCTGGGCAAAGGACCGCAGCTTTCATTCGGGCGGCGGCGGGCTCGTCTCGACGCTGGCCGACTATCACCGTTTCTGTCTGATGCTGCTCGGCGGCGGCAAGCTGGAGGGCACGCGGATCATCAGCCGCAAGACGCTCGCCCTGATGACCGCGAACCACCTCGTCGGCGGCGGCGACCTGACGCAGCATAGCGTCGGCATCTTTTCCGAGGACGAAAATGCCGGGGTCGGCTTCGGGCTCGGCTTCGCGGTCACGCTCGACCCGGCGGCGGCGGGCATCCCCGGCTCGGCGGGCGATTTTTATTGGGGCGGCATGTTTTCGACCGGGTTCTTCGTCGATCCGGTCGAAGAAATCTGCATGGTGTTCATGACCCAGCTCATGCCCTCTTCCACCTATCCCGTGCGCCGCGAGGTCAAGACGCTCGTCCACGCCGCGATCGACGACTGAAATGATGTATATGTTCGAATGAAAAATGCCTGTGTCCCCGCGCAGGCGGGGACCCATCTCCTGCCGGTGCCAAATCGTGCCGTCCGGTGATGGACCCCCGCCTACGCGGGGGGGCAAGGCTTTTCTGATAGGCTTTAGATTGAGAGGAGCTTTCCCATGTCCGATGAAACCCCCGTTTCCGTCACGATGCAGAAGGATGGCGAGATCGCCGTCGTCATCGTCAACAACCCCCCGGTCAACGCCCTGTCGTGGCATGTCCGTCAGGGGCTGAAGGATAATTTCGAAGCCGCGCTCGCCGATGACGGCGTCAAGGCGATCGTGCTGCGCTGCGATGGCGCGACCTTCATCGCCGGCGCCGACATCAGCGAATTCGGCAAGCCGCCGCGCGGTCCCGATTTCAACGCCGTGCTCAACATGATCGAAGCCGCGACCAAGCCGGTCGTCGCTGCCATCCACGGCACGGCGCTCGGCGGCGGCCTCGAAACTGCGCTCGTCTGTCATTATCGCGTCGCGGTCCCGTCGGCGAAGCTCGGCGTGCCCGAGGTGAAGCTGGGCCTGCTGCCCGGCGCGGGCGGCACGCAGCGCCTGCCGCGTGTCGTCGGGGTCGAAGCCGCCGCGACGATGACCTCGCTCGGCGACCCCGTCCCCGCGCCACGCGCGAAGGAGATGGGCCTGGTCGATGCGCTGGCGGGTGAGGACAGCCTTGCCGCCGACGCAATCGCCTTCGCCCGCGCCAAGATTTCCGACGGCCCGCGCCCGACCCGCGAACGCGCCGTGTTCGGCGACGTCGGCGTCATCGAAAAGCTGAAGACCGCGAACGCGAAGCGCTGGCGCGGTTTCGAGGCGCCTTACGCGAACCTCGCCTGCGTCGAGGCGGCGACGCGCCTGCCCTTCGACGAAGGGCTCGCCTTCGAGCGCCAGGAATTCATGAAGCTGATGATGGGCAGCCAGTCGGCGGCGCAGCGCCACATCTTTTTCGCCGAACGCCAGGCGGCAAAGATCGACGGCCTGCCCAAGGACACGCAGCTGCGCGACATCAAGAAGGTCGGTATCATCGGCGCCGGCACGATGGGCGGCGGCATCATGATGAATTTCCTGCAAAAGGGCTTTCCCTGCACCATCGTCGAGATGCAGCAGGAAGCGCTCGACCGCGGGCTGGGCGTGGTGCGCAAGAATTATGACGCCAGTGCCGCGAAGGGCCGCTTCAAGCCCGAGCAGGTCGATCAGATGATGGGGCTCATCACCCCCGCACTCGAACTCGACGCGCTCGCCGACTGCGATCTCATCATCGAGGCGGTCTATGAGAATATGGACGTCAAGAAGGACATCTTCGGCAAGCTCGACAAGATCGCAAAGCCCGGCGCCATTCTGGCATCGAATACCAGCTATCTCGACGTCAACGAGATTGCGGCGTCGACGAGCCGCCCCGGCGACGTACTCGGCATGCACTTCTTCTCGCCCGCCAATGTGATGAAGCTGCTCGAAGTGGTGCGCGGCGACAAGACCGCGCCCGACGTGCTGGCGACCGCGATGGCGATCGGCAAGAAGATCGGCAAGGTCGCCGTCGTCGCCGGCGTCTGCCACGGCTTCATCGGCAACCGCATGCTCGCACCGCGCCAGATCGAGGCACAGAAGCTGTTGCTCGAAGGCGCGACCCCGGCGCAGGTCGACAAGGTGCATGTCGATTTCGGCATGCCGATGGGACCGTTCCAGATGAGCGATCTTGCCGGCGTCGACATCGGCTGGCACCGCGACCCGAACCGCATCGAAAGCATCCGCGACGCGCTGTGCGCCGAAGGGCGCTGGGGCCAGAAGAAGCAGGCGGGCTTCTATGACTATGACGACAAGCGCAATCCGTCGGAAAGCCCGCGCGTTGCCGAGATCATCGAGGAGTTCCGCCAGAAGGCGGGCATTCAGAAGCGCGAGATCAGCGATCAGGAAATCGTCGAACGCACGCTCTATCCGATGGTCAACGAAGGTGCCTTGATCCTCGCCGAAGGCAAGGCACAGCGCGCGAGCGACATCGATGTGGTGTGGATCTATGGCTATGGCTGGCCGGTCTATCGCGGCGGCCCGATGTTCTGGGCGGGCCTTGAAGGCACCGACAAGATCGCCGCGGCGCTGGAAAAGCACGGCTTCACGGTGGCACCGCTGCTCGCCGAGAAGGCCGCGGCGAAAGCGGGCTTCTAAGCCAGCACGAAACGAAGAAAGGGCAGCCTGTCCCCGCTTGGGTCAGGCGGCCCTTCTTTTGTCAAAATCGCGGCGACCGGCCGCAAAAACAGCAGCGATTCAGGGTTAAGATCATGGCGGCATCGGCCGTTAGGGCAGAGCATGAACGCCATGTCCTTTGCCCTCGCCCTGCTCGTCGCCGCGGGCGCGCCGACGGCGGCGCAAGCCCCGCCGCCGCAGGCGAGCGCCGTGGGCATCGCCCGCGCACGCATAGTGGCCCCGGCCGAGTTGCGGCGGGTGAACGGCCGGCTGGAAGTGCGCGCTGGCGACCGCGAGGCGCCCACGCAAGTGCATCGAACCAAGCGGCTCGATGGCGGGGAAACAGCCGATTTCTATTGAAATGGTGCCGGGCCGGGATTGGTTCGGTTTTGAACGATTGCGGTCGCTGGATCCTCATCGTCATCCCGGATCAAGTCCGGGATGACGAAGGTATGAAAGTCCCGTGTCGATTTTGAGTGCCCCGGCGACGGCCGGGGTCCAGGGCTTTGCAGCACCAACGGCGGCTTTTGACACTCTGGATCCCGGCTTTTGCCGGGGAACACGAGCGGTTAGCGGCAACGGCGACCAACCACCCCAAAGCCGTCCTGCCAGCGTCTGCCGCTCAATCCTGCAATGTCTTGATGATCGCGGAAAAATCATGCCCGCCTTCGTCGGCGGCGACGAACGCTTCATAGAGTTCGCGGGCCTTCGACCCCATCGGGACCTCAGCCTCGACGCTCGCCGCCGCTTCCATCGCGAGGCGGAGGTCCTTGAGCATCAGGGCCGCGGCGAACCCGCCCTTATAATCATTGTCGGCGGGTGTCGTCGGCCCGACGCCGGGGAGCGGCGCATAGCTGGTGAGCGACCAGCATTGCCCCGACGATACGCTGGCGATGTCGAAGAATTTCTGCGGATCGAGCCCGAGCTTCTGCGCGAGCGCAAGCGTTTCGCACGTCGCGATCATCGAGGCGCCGAGCAGCATGTTGTTGCAGATCTTCGCGCCCTGCCCCGCGCCCGCGTCGCCGGCGTGGATCACCGCCTTGCCCATCTTGGCCAGGATCGGTTCGGCGCGCGCGAAGCCCGCGTCGGTGCCGCCGACCATGAAGGTCAGCGTGCCCGCGTTAGCGGCAGCGATGCCGCCCGAAACCGGCGCATCGACCGCGACGAGGCCCTTCGCCGTCGCCGCCTCGATGTTCGAGCGCGCAGTTGCGACGTCGATCGTCGAGCAATCGAGCAGCAAGGTGCCGGGCGCGGCGTTGGGGAAGACCTCGGCGTCGTAGACGCCCGCAACATGCTTGCCCGCGGGGAGCATGGTGACGACAGCCTCGGCGCCGGTCACCGCCTCGGCCGCCGACGCGGCGCGGGTGCAGCCGGCCTCGACCGCCCGCGTCAGCGCCTTTTCGCTGAGGTCGAAGGCGCGGACATCGTGGCCCGCCTTCGCAAGGTTCGCGGCCATCCCGCCGCCCATGTTGCCGAGTCCGATAAAGGCGATTTTCATAATTCTCTCCACAAACCTCAAAGGCTTGTGTGTCCCCGCGAAGGCGGGGATCCATCATCCGGCAGTTTGAAATTGCGCCGTCAGATGATGGGCCCCCGTCTTCGCGGGGGCACACAGCTTTTCACTCAAAAGATGGATTATATTCGAGACGATCACCGCCCCTTCCACACGCCTTCGCGTTTTTCGATGAACGCGGCCATGCCTTCCGCCTTGTCCTCGGTCGCGGCGAGGATCTGGAACAGGCGGCGTTCGTAGAGAAGGCCCTGGTCGAGGGTCGTTTCGAACGCGGCATTGACCATGTCCTTGTTCACCATCGCGGCCATCGGCGGCATCCCTGCAATCGTGGTCGCGGTCTTCACCGCTTCGTCGACGAGCGTTTCATGCGCGACCACGCGTGCAACAAGGCCCGAACGCTCGGCTTCGGCGGCGTCCATCATCCGGCCGGTGAGACACATTTCCATCGCCTTCGCCTTGCCGACCGCGCGGGTCAGCCGCTGCGACCCGCCCATGCCGGGGGCGACGCCGAGCTTGATTTCGGGCTGGCCGAATTTCGCTTTTTCCGACGCGATGATGAAATCGGCCATCATCGCCAGTTCGCAGCCGCCGCCCAAGGCAAAGCCGTTGACCGCGGCGATCCAAGGCTTGCGCACCTTCTTCGCGAAGTCGCTCGTCCATTTCGAGAAGAAGTCCTCGAGATAGAAATCGGCGGCGGGCTTGTCGGCCATTTCCTTGATGTCGGCGCCCGCGGCGAACGCCTTGTCGCCCGATCCGGTAAGAACGGCGCAGCGCTGGCTGTCATCGGCCTCGAAGGCCGCGAAGGCGGCGATGAGGTCGTTCAGCACATCGGAGTTCAGGGCATTGAGCGCCTGCGGGCGGTTGAGCGTGACGAGCGTGACGGCGCCGCACTGTTCGACGAGGAGGGTTTCGTAAGTCATTCGGTATCTCCTTCGTCATTCCGGCGAAGGCCGGAATCTCAACGGTGAGACCCCGGCCTTCGCCGGGGTGACGGTTAGGCTAGAGGGGTCCATTTCTCATTCTCGGGCAGCGGCGCGAAGATCGCGTCGATCCAGTCGTCGGTGACCGTCTCGGGCGTCGGCGGGTCCCATTTCGGGCTGTTGTCCTTGTCGATAATCAGCGCGCGGACGCCCTCGATGAAATCGTGCATCTGCACCACCCGGCTGCCGATCGCATATTCCTGCGTCATCTGCGCAGCGAAGTCGTGCATCGCACCGCCTTCCTTGAGTTGGCGGAGCGCGACCTTGCAGGTTTGCGGCGATTTGCCGTGGAGCGTCGCCAGTTCCTTTTCGGCCCATTCTCCGCCATCGGCTTCGAGCGCGGCAAGAATCTCTTCATAGCTGTCGCTGGCGAACAGGCGGTTGATCCGGTCGATATGCTGCATGATCGCGGCGGGCGGCGCGGTGACCGACAGCTCGCCCAAGATGCCGCCAATGCGGTCGGGGTGCTGCGCGATGCGCGCCTTCGCCTCGGCGAGCTTTTCGGACGGCAGATAGTGGGTCGCGAGGCCCAGCGCGAGGCATTCGGCCCCGTCGAGCCGCGCGCCGGTGAGCGCGAGATAGACGCCGACGCGCCCCTCCAGTCGCGGCAGATACCAGCCGCCGCCGACGTCGGGGAACAGGCCGATCCCGGTTTCGGGCATCGCAAAGCGCGTATGTTCGGTCGCGACGCGATATTTCGCCGGCTGCGAAATGCCGACCCCGCCGCCCATGGTAATGCCGTCCATGAAGGCGACGACGGGCTTCGCATAGGTGAATAGCAGATGGTTGAGGCGATATTCGGTGTGGAAGAACTGCCGCGCCTCCGTTCCGTCGCGCGCGCCGCTTTCCGCGAGCATGCGGATGTCGCCGCCGGCGCAGAAGCCGCGGCCTTCGCTATGGTCGATGATGACCGCCTTGACGGCTTCGTCATCGCGCCATTCGAGCAGCGCATCGATCATCGCCCGGCACATCGGCAGGTTGAGCGCGTGAATCGCCTTCGGACGATTGAGCGACAGGCGGCCGGCATGGCCGTCGATCGAAATCAGAACATCTTCGGTCATTGACGCAGCAAGTCCCTTCCCACGATCATCCGCATGACCTGATTGGTGCCTTCGAGGATCGAATGGACGCGCAGGTCGCGCCAGAAACGCTCGATCGGATAATCACGCAGATAACCATAGCCGCCGAACAATTGCAGCGCGTCGTTGACGATCTTGCTGCCATTGTCGGTCGCAAGCCGCTTCGCCATCGCCGAGAAGCGCGACTTGTCGGGCGCGTTCGCGGTGACCTTTGCCGCCGCCATATAGAGGAGGGCACGCGCGGCTTCGAGGTCGGTTGCCATGTCGGCAAGCATGAACTGGGTGTTCTGGAAATCCGAAATCGGCTGGCCGAACTGCTGGCGGTCCTTGGTATAGGCGATCGCCTCGTCAAGGCAGCGCTGCGCCCCGCCAAGCGAGCAGGCGCCGATGTTGAGGCGGCCGCCGTCGAGCCCCGCCATCGCAAAGCGGAAGCCGTCGCCTTCGGCCCCGACGCGGTTTTCGACCGGCACCTTCACATTGTCGAAGATCACCTGCGCGGTCGGCGAGGCGTTCCAGCCGAGTTTGCGCTCCTTCGCGCCGAAGCTGACACCGGGCATGTCCTTTTCGATGACGAGGCAGCTGATCCCCTTCGGTCCCGGCTGGCCGGTGCGCACCATCGTCACATAAAGGTCGTTGACGCCGGCACCCGAAATGAACTGCTTGGTGCCGTTGACGACATAATGGTCGCCGTCGAGCGTCGCGGTGGTCTTGAGCGCCGCAGCGTCGGACCCCGAACCGGGTTCGGTGAGGCAATAGCTGGCCATGCGGTCCATGGTGACGAGATCGGGAAGATATTTCGCCTTCACCGCAGCACCGCCGAAGCTGTCGATCATCCAGCTCGCCATATTGTGGATCGAGATGAAGGCGCTCGTCGCCGGGCAACCGTAGGACATCGCCTCCATGATCAATGCCGCCTCGAGCCGGCCGAGGCCGATACCGCCCGATTCCTCGCTGACATAGATCGCCGCGAAGCCGAGCTCGGCCGCCTGCTTGATCACGTCGCGCGGAAAATGCGCCTTTTCGTCCCATTCGGCCGCAAAGGGCGTGATGGCGTCGGCGGTGAACTTGCGCGCCATGTCCTGGATCGCGCGCTGGTCTTCGGTAAGCTGGAACTGGTCGGTCATATCCCTGTCTCTAAAATGGCCTCGGCCTCGATTTCGACTTTCCATTCGGGGCGGATCAGCGCCGGAATGACGAGCATCGTCGCGGCCGGGCGGATCGCGCCGAATATGGCGCCATGCGCCTGTCCGACGCGATCGGCATCGGCGGCGTCGGTGATATACATGCGGGTGCGCACAACGTCGGCGAAGCTGCCGCCCAGGGCTTCGAGCGCTTCGCCGATGATCGTCAGGCAGCGCGCGGCCTGCACTCCGGCGTCACCGACGGTCGACGAACCGTCGGGCTCGATCGGCGCGCAGCCGGCGACGTCGATGCGATTGCCCGCCCGGACCGCGCGGCTGTAACCGTACACGGGCTCAAACGGCGACGCCGAGCCGTGATTGCGCCGCCAGCCGTCAGCCACACGTAACCTGCGTGATCTTGTAGGCGTCGTCGTACATGACGTTCACCCGGTCCTGCCGATAATCCATCGTCATCGCGCTGCGCGGCGGGGCCCAGCGCAGCGTGCGCGCGCCGGTCGCTTTCAGAATGGCGCCGCCCAGATCGGGGCTAGCGGTTTGCCCGACATAGCTTTGCGCCGCATCGGCGCTGCACGTCATCGCGGCCGGCGGCGGCGGCGCGGCATTGGCGGAAGAACCGTCCCCGGCGCTGGCGCAGGCGGCGAGCGGCAGAAGGGCGGCGAGGGTCAGAAAACGGATATCCATCATATATCTCTCTTTCTTCGCAAGTCAGGCGCAGCGGGTATAGCGCATCGCGTCGGGCGCGGCACCATCGCCATAATCGCGGCGGACGAGCGTCTTGCCGCCGTCGGCGAGGCCGAGCAGCATCAGCCGGTCCCACTGCTGCCCTTCGCCGCTGAATTTATAATCGGCGACGATGCGGTTTGCATCGCGGTCGCGCACCCGCGCCAGATCACCCGCCGATTCGAAGAAGCGCAGCGTCTTTGCGTCGATCACCAGCGCGGTCAGGTCGGTGCCGGGACGCGCGCCGCAATCCTCTGCCTTCAGCGCCCAGCGACCGCGGATGGCAACCGGAATCGCCTGCTCGCCGATACCGACCCCCGCTTCGGGTGCCTTCGGCGGGGCCACCGACGGATCGGCAACATAGGCGAGGTCGGCATCGCTGGCGCCGCCCGCGGCGGGCGCCGGTTGGGCGGGCGCGTTTTGCGAAGGCCCGGCCGGCGTATCGGCCGCCTGTTCCTCGGCGGCGGGTGGCTTGTCATTGGCGCCGTCGCTGCCGTCGCTGCACCCGGCAAGCAGCAGCAACGGAGCGGAAAACAACCAGCGCGTCATCATTCGATCTCCTGCACGGCGCCAGCGACCGGCCGGCGCCCCAACAGGAAATGCCCGATGACGGGGGCCGGTTTCATCGCCCGCGCGCCGTCAGCCCATGGTCGGGATGACGAAGGCGTTGCCGCCGTCAGGCGACCCATCGGGCCAGCGCGCGGTCACGGTCTTGACCTTGGTCCAGAATTTGACCCCCTCCATGCCGTGCTGGTTGGTGTCGCCGAACGCCGAGCGCTTCCAGCCGCCGAAGGTGTGATAGGCGACGGGCACCGGGATCGGCACGTTGATGCCGACCATGCCGACATTGACGCGCGCGGCAAACTCGCGCGCGGCGTGGCCGTTGCGCGTGAAGATGGCGACGCCGTTGCCATACTGATGTTTAGACGGGAGTTCGAGCGCGGTTTCGAAATCGGGCGCGCGGACGATCTGCAGCACCGGGCCGAAGATTTCTTCCTTGTAGCTTTCCATCTCGGGGGTGACATGGTCGAACAGCGTCGGGCCGACGAAGAAGCCATTTTCATGCCCCTGCAGGCTGAAACCGCGCCCGTCGACGACCAGCTCGGCGCCTTCGTCGGCGCATTTCGCGATCCAGCCCTCGACCTTTTCCTTGTGCGCCTGGGTCACCACGGGGCCGTAATGCGCATCGGGATCGGTCGATACGCCGACGCGCAGCGCCTCGATCGCGGGGACCAGCTTGTCGCGCAGCCGCTGCGCCGTATCCTCGCCCACCGGGACGACGACGGGCAGCGCCATGCAGCGTTCGCCCGCCGAGCCGAAGGCGGCGCCGGTCAGGTCGCTGACCACCTGGTCGAGATCGGCGTCGGGCATGACGATACCGTGATTCTTCGCGCCGCCCATCGCCTGCACCCGCTTGCCTGCGCGCACGCCGCGTTCATAGACATAATGGGCGATGTCCGACGAGCCGACGAAGCTGACCGCGGCTATGTCGGGATGATCAAGGATGGCATCGACCATTTCCTTGTCACCGTGGACGACCTGGAAAATCCCCTCGGGCATCCCGGCTTCGAGGAACAGCTCGGCCAGGCGGACGGGAACCGACGGGTCGCGCTCGCTGGGCTTCAGGATGAAGGCGTTGCCGACCGCAGTGGCGACCGCGCCCATCCAAAGCGGAATCATCGCGGGAAAGTTGAACGGCGTGATGCCGACGCCGATGCCGAGCGGCTGGCGCATCGAATAGACGTCGATGCCGGGGCCGGCGCCCTGCGTATATTCGCCCTTCAGCACATGCGGAATGCCGCAACAGAATTCGACGACCTCCAGCCCGCGCTGGATGTCGCCCTTGGCATCGGCGATCACCTTGCCATGTTCGGCCGAGAGCATCTGGGCAAGCTCGTCCATATTGGCCTCTACCAGCCGCTTATATTCGAACATCACCCGCGCGCGGCGCTGAGGATTCACCGCGGCCCAGGCCGGCTGCGCCGCCTTGGCCGCCGCGACCGCGCGATCGAGGAGCGCCTTGTCGCCAAGCGCCACCTGCGCCTGAACGCCGCCATTGTTCGGATCGAGCACGTCGCCGAGCCGTCCCGCATTGCCGCCGGCACCGCCGACGATGTGATGATCGATCTGTCGCATGAGGGTCGAGTCTCCAGTTTCTGACGTGCTGCAGCCACAAACCAAAACCAGCGCGATTGCAAGGGATAGACTTGCAGCCTCATCCTGCATATTTGCAGCATATGGATTGGGACAGCCTGCAATATTTCCTGATGGTCGCGCGTCATGGCACGCTGGCGCGAGCCGGCCAGGCGCTCCACGTCGACGCCACGACAGTCAGCCGCCGCATCAGCGCATTGGAAAGCGCCTTGCAGCAGACGCTGTTCGAACGCGCGCCGACGGGTTTCGTTCTGACCGCGGCCGGTCGGGCGCTCGTTCCGCATGCTGAAGCGATGGCGGCAGCGGCCGCGCGCATCCATTCGGCAGGCGATGGCGGCGCTGCGCTGTCGGGGCAATTGCGGATCAGCGTCTCCGAAGGTTTTGGGGGCAGCTTCATCGCGCCGCGCCTCGCCGCCTTCGTCGCGGCGCACCCCGAGCTCGAGATCGATCTTGTCGCTTCGTCGGGTTTCCTCAACCCCTCGCGGCGCGAGGCCGATATGGCGGTGCTGCTCGCGCGGCCCCGCAAGGGCCCGCTGATCACGCGCAAGCTCGCGGACTACAGCCTCGGCCTCTACGTTGCCGCCGACCGCCACGACTGGCATCGGACGGTCGAAGCGGTCCCGTTGTCGCGTACCGGTATTCCCGTCGTCGGCTATGTCCCCGACATCCTCTATGCCCCCGAACTCGACTATCTGGGCGAGATCGAACCGGGATTGCGCGCTGGCATCCGATCCTCTTCGATCCTCGCGCAGCGGCGGATGATCGCGGGCGGTGCCGGGGTCGGCGTCCTGCCCTGCTTCCTTGCCGCGAGCGACCCCGCGCTCGTCCGCGTCCGCCGCAACCAGACGATCGCGCGCGCCTTCTGGCTGGCGCTGCACCGCGACATCGCACCGCAGCCGCGGATTCGCGCCTTCATCGACTGGCTCGACGCCGAAGTGCAGGCCGCACGCACGCTGTTCGTCCCCGAGCCGGGAAAATTGTCGTAATTTGTCGCAAAGCCGCCACGGGGCTTGCATGGTGCGGCGCAATAGGTTGAATAGGCGCCCTTCCCCCCGCCCTCCCCGGCGGTTTCGACACGAGACAACAGACTATGCTGCACAAGAAGCCGCTGCTCCTTGCCGGAGCGCTGTGCGCGATGACGCTTTCGCTGGGCGCCTGTTCGGGCAAGGACGACAAGGGCGGCAACCGCGCCGCGCAGGTCGGCTTTGTCGTGGTGCGCGAGGAGGCTGTGCCGATCACCACCGCGCTCGGCGGTCGCACCGTCGCCTTCGAGACGAGCGAAGTCCGGCCGCAGGTAAACGGCATTGTCCGCCAGCGCCTGTTTACCGAGGGCGGGACGGTGCGCGCCGGCCAGCCGCTGTTCCAGATCGACGCGAGCCTTTACAAGGCGGCGGTCGATCAGGCGGCGGCCAATCTGGCGAGCGCCCGCGCGAGTGCGCAGGCGGCAGAGGAAAAGGCCAAGCGCTTCGAACCGCTCGCCAAGATGCAGGCGGTGGCGGAACAGGATTACACCGACGCACTGGCACAGGCGCGCGTCGCGCGCGCCGCGGTCGCGCAGAGCGCCGCATCGCTCGAAACTGCGCGGATCAACCTGCGCTATTCGACGATCACCGCGCCGATCGGCGGCCATATCGGCCGCTCGCTCGTCACTCCCGGCGCGCTGGTAAGCGCCAGCCAGGCGACGCCGCTCGCGGTGATCCAGCGCACCGATCCCATGTATGTCGACATCCAGCAATCGGCCGCCGACATGACGCGCCTGCGCCAGTCGCTTGCCAGCGGCGGCGTGGCCGCGGGCAGCACGAGCGTGCGGCTGAAGCTGGAGGACGGCAGCGATTACGGCCTGCCCGGCACCGTGCAGTTTTCCGAAGTGACGGTGAACGAAGCGACGGGGACGGTGACGCTGCGCGCGCGCTTCCCCAACCCCTCGGGCCTGCTGATGCCCGGCATGTTCGTGACCGCGCTGTTCGACCAGGCGGTGAACCCCGCGGCAATGCTGGTGCCGCAGGCCGCGGTGCAGCGCGATTTCGACGGATCGGCCTTCGTCTATCTGGTCGGCAAGGACAATAAGGCCGAACGGCGCAAGGTCGACGCGGACCGCACGGTCGGCGCGAACTGGGTCGTCACCGGCGGGCTGAAACCGGGCGACCGGGTCATCACGCAGGGAGTCGGCAACCTGAAACAGGGATCGGCGATCAAGCCCGTGCCCGCGTCCAGTCAGCAGCGGGTGGGGGCGCCCGCGGGGAAGAGCGCCGACAAGAGCGCCGCGACGAAAGGACAATAACGCCCCATGTCGCGCATTTTCATTGATCGGCCGATCTTCGCCTGGGTGCTGGCCATCGTCGTCATGCTCGGCGGGCTCGGCGCGCTGTTTTCGCTGCCGATCGAACAATATCCCGACATCGCGCCGACGCAGGTGAATATCCGCGCCAGCTATCCCGGCGCCTCCGCCGAGACGATCGAGAACAGCGTCACGCAGGTGCTCGAGCAACAGCTCACCGGTATCGACGGCCTGCTCTATTTCAGCTCGCAGTCGAGTTCGCGCGGGCAGGCGACGATAACCGCCATCTTCGCCAAGGGCACCGATCCGGACATCGCGCAGGTGCAGGTGCAGAACAAGATCGCTTCCGCCATCTCGCGCCTGCCGCAACAGGTGCAGAGCCAGGGCGTGCGCGTAACCAAGTCCAATTCGGATTCGCTGCTGCTCGTCGGCGTCTATGACACCACCGACACGCGATCGAACCAGGATGTGTCCGACTATCTGTCGTCGAACGTGCAGGATCCGCTGTCGCGCGTCGAAGGCGTCGGCGACGTCAATGTCTATGGCTCGCCGCACGCGATGCGCATCTGGCTGAACCCGCAGCGGCTCGCCGCGGTGTCGCTGATGCCCGGCGACGTCGTCACCGCGATCACCGCACAGAACAGCGAGGTCGCGGCGGGCGAGGTCGGCGGCACCCCGGCGCCCGAGGGACAGATGCTGAATGCGACCGTAACCGCGCAGTCGCGGTTGCAGACGCCCGAAGAGTTCGAGAATATCGTGCTCAAGACGCTGCCCGACGGGTCGACTGTAAGGATCAGGGATGTCGCGCGGGTCGAGGTCGGCGCCGAAAATTACGGCACCATCGTGCGCATCAACGGCCATCCGGGCGCGGGCATCTCGATCTCGCTGTCGCCCGGCTCCGACGCGCTGGAAACCGCCGACCGGGTCAAGACGCGCGTTGCTGAACTGGCGCAGGATTTTCCCGACGGCCTGACCTATGCCTATGCCAATGACGCCACCGCCTTCATCAAGCTGTCGGTGAGCGAAGTGCAGAAATCGCTGTTGGAGGCGATCCTGCTCGTCGTGCTGGTGATGTTCGTCTTCCTGCAAAGCTGGCGCGCGGTGCTGATCCCGGCGATCGCGGTGCCGGTCGTGCTGCTTGGCACCTTCGGCGTCTTCTATATCGCCGGTTTCACGATCAACACGCTCACCTTGTTCGGCCTGACGCTCGCGATCGGCCTGCTCGTCGACGACGCGATCGTCGTGGTCGAGAATGTCGAGCGGCTGATGGAAGAGAATCCCGGCATGTCGGCGCGCGAGGCGACGATCCAGTCGATGAAGGAATTGCAGGTCGCACTGATCGCGATTGCGATGGTGCTGTCGGCGGTGTTTCTGCCGATGGCCTTTTTCGGCGGATCGACGGGCGTCATCTATCGCCAGTTCTCGATCACCATCGTGTCGGCGATGGCACTGTCGGTGCTCGTCGCGCTGATCCTCAGCCCGGCGCTGACCTCGACCCTGCTCAAACCGCGCAGCCATGGCGGGGGCGAGGATCGGCCGCACCGTTTCCCGCGCCTGCACGCCGCAATGATCCGCGCCCGCGACGGCTTCAACACGCGGTTCGACCGCACGGTTCGCGGCTATGTCGGCAGCGTGACTCGCGTCGTCGACCGCAAATGGCTGTTCCTTGGCATCTACGCCATCATTCTGGTGCTGCTGGTGCTGATGTTCGTGCGCCTGCCGACCGGCTTTCTGCCCAATGAGGATCAGGGCCGCGTTTCGGTGCAGTTCCGCTTGCCCGCCGGCGCGACGCAGGAACGCACGCTCGCAGTGCGCGATAGCGTCGAAAAATATCTGCTGAGCCAGGAAAAGGCCAATGTCGGCGCGCTCTTCCTCGTCGCGGGCGGCGGCGGGGGCGGTGCGACCGGCCAGAATACCGGCCAGGGCTTTTTGAACCTCGTCCACTGGGACGACCGGCCGGGCAAGGAGAACACTGCCGACGCGATCGCCGACCGGACGCGCAAGGCGTTGTCGGGCCTGCGCGACGCGCAGGTCTTCGCCCTCGTTCCCGGCGCGGTGCGCGGTCTTGGCGATTCGTCGGGCTTTACGATGGAGTTCCAGAACCGCAGCGGGATGAGCCGCGCCGAATTCGTCGCGGCGCGTGACCGGCTGCTCGACATGGCCAATGCCAATCCCAAGCTTACCTCGGTGCGGCTCAGCGATCTTCCCGACGTCGCGACGTTGAAGGTCGATATCGATACGCAGCGGCTGACCGCCTATGGCCTCAGCAACGGCGATGTGAACAACACGCTGGCGACCGCCTGGGGCGGCCGCTACGTCAACGACTTCATCGACAAGGGCCGCGTCAAGCGCGTCTATGTCCAGGGCGACGCCCCCTATCGCGCCAAGCCCGAGGATATCGGGCAATGGTATGTCCGCTCGTCCGATGGCGAGATGTCGCCCTTCTCGGCCTTTTCGAGCATCGGCTGGTCGACCACCCCTGCCAGCACGTCGCGTTTTCAGGGCGTCCCGGCGTTCGAAATTTCGGGGCAGGCGGCCGCCGGCGTCAGTTCAGGCGAGGCGATGGACGAGATGGAGCGGATGGCGGCCGAAATTCCCGGCACCAGCGTCGCCTGGGCGGGCGCTTCCTATCAGGAACGCCTGTCATCGGGGCAGGCGCCCCTGCTCTATGGCCTGTCGCTGCTCGTCGTCTTCCTCTGCCTCGCCGCGCTTTACGAAAGCTGGTCGATCCCGCTTGCGGTGCTGCTCATCATTCCGCTGGGGCTGGTCGGCGCGGTTTTCGCGGTGACGCTGCGCGGGCTGGAAAACGACGTCTATCTGCAGATCGGGTTGCTGACGACGATGGGACTGGCGGCGAAGAATGCGATCCTGATGATCGAGTTCGCCGAACAGGAGGAACGCAAGGGCCGCCGCGTTATCGAGGCAGCGGTCGAGGCGGCGCGTATCCGTTTGCGTCCGATCCTGATGACCAGCTTTGCCTTCATCTTCGGCGTCCTGCCGCTCGCCATCGCGACCGGTGCGGGGGCCAACAGCCGCGTCGCGATCGGCACCTCGGTGATCGGCGGCATGCTGACCGCCGCGCTGCTCGCCATTTTCTTCATCCCGCTCTTCTTCGTGCTCGTGCGCCGCGGCGTGCGCGACGGGCTTGCCGCGCTGCGCCGGCGCTTCGGCAAAAAGAACGGCGGCGCGGAGGTGACGGCATGAAACGCGCACCCTTCCTGATGATCGCAGCGCCGCTGATGCTCGCGGGCTGTTCGCTTGCGCCGAAGACGACGTTGCCGCCGCCCCCGGTGCCGCAGGGCTGGCCGGTCGGCGACGCCTATCTGATCCAGAGCGAGGCAGCGCTGCCGATCCTGTCCTACAAACAGCTGTTCACCGACGCGCGGCTCCAGTCGCTCGTCGAACAGGCGCTCGTGAACAATCGCGACCTGCGCACCGCCTTTGCCAATCTGGCGGCGGCGCGCGCGCAGGTGCGGGTCAGCCGGGCGGCGCAATTCCCTGCGATCGGCGTCAGCGCGAGCGGCGACTATGCAGACCGTGGCGGCACCGGGGGCTCCGGCGGCGCGGGCAGCAGTTTCGCGCTGCAAGGCGGGGTCACCGCCTTCGAGCTCGACCTGTTCGGGCGCCTCGCCAACGCGAATGCCGCCGACCGCGACCGCGCGCTGGCGACCGAAGCCGCGTCGCGCACCGTGCGGCTGAGCCTGATCGCCGATCTTGCCAATGCTTGGGCCGCCTATGGCGCCGACCGCGACCTGCTCGCCATTGCGCAGGAAACCGCGACCAATGCGCGCGAAAATGTCCGGCTGACGAAGGCGCGGCTCGACGGCGGCGTCGCGCCGCGCACCGACCTGAGGCAAGCCGAACAGATATTGGCGACCGCCGAGGACGCGATCGCGCAGCAGCAGACTGCGATCGCGCAGGACGAAAATCTGATCCGCCTGCTCGTCGGCGGCGATGTCGATCCGGCGCTGCTCCCCGCCAGCTTGGCTGAGGTGACGCCCGCGGTTGCGGCGCCCCCTGCCGGGATGCGGTCGGAAATCCTGTTGCGGCGGCCCGACGTGATCCAGGCCGAATATCTGCTGCGCGCCGCCAACGCCGATATCGGCGTCGCGCGCGCGCGGCTGTTCCCGACGATTTCGCTGACCGGCCTGCTGGGCTTTGCCAGCGACGCACTGTCGAGCCTGTTCGACAAGGGCTCCTTCGCCTGGTCCGCGGGCGGCGATGCCAGTGCCTCGATCTTCGATTTCGGTGGCCGCCGCGCTGGGGTGGCGGTGAGCGAGGCGCAGCGCGATGCCGCGCTTGCCAGCTATGAAGGCGCGATCCAGACCGCGTTTCGCGAAGTCGCCGACGCCCTCGCGGTGCAGGGCACGATTGCCGAGCGGGTCCGCGCCGCCGCCGCCAACACCGAAGCCGCGGCCGATACGGCGAGACTCAGCGATGCGCGCTACAAGGGCGGGGTCGACAGTTTCCTTGCCAGCCTCGACGCGCAGCGCAGCCTCTATGCCGCGCGGCGCAGCGAAATCGCGACGGGCCTGCTGCTTGTCCAGACCCGCATCGCATTGTTCCGCGCGCTTGGCGGCGACAGCAGCGCGGGGTCCGCAGCGCCTTAGAGCGCAATCAAGACGCGAATCCCGACTCCGCTTGACAACCCCATCCGCTCGCGCGCTAATAGAACAAATCAGGAACATTATGCGCGAGTCGTCTTCCTCTCTCGCCGCGCTGCGCCAACGCGTCGCCCGGCTCGCCGATAGCGGCGCCCCGTCCGGCGGGGGCGATGGCGGCTGGCTGACGAGCGGCCATGCGAATTTCGATGCGGCGATCGGCGGCGGGCTGGCGATCGGCAAGACACATGAATTTTTCGCAGCCGACGCGCTCGATGCGACGAGCGCTGCCGCCTTTGCCGCGTTGCTCGCACTGCGTACGCCCGGCGCGGCGCCGCTGCTGTGGCTGCGCACCGCCGATGCCGCACGGCGCGCGGGGCATATTTATGCGCCCGGCATCGCCGAGCTTGGCGGCGACCCCGACCGGCTGCTGCTCGTCGAAACCGCCGACCCCAAAATGCTCCTCGCCTGCGCCAATGACGCGGTGCGGTGCGGCGGATCGGCGGCGGTGATCGTCGAAAGCTGGGGAGCGTGGCCCGCGCTCGACCTGACCGCGGGGCGGCGGCTGGCACTCGGTGCGCGCGATGCGGGGACCGTGTTGCTGATGCTGCGCCTCAACACCCTTCCCGCGCCCAGCGTAGCGGAAACGCGCTGGACGGTCGCTGCCGCGCCCTCGACCGCGCTCGAGGCCGATGCGCCGGGCGCGCCGGGCTTCACCCTCGACCTGATACGCTGGCGCGGCGGTCCCGCGGGCGCCCGTTGGCAGATGGAATGGAATCGCGATGAGCAAGTCTTCCGGGGGGCGGCGCTATCTGGCGCTCTTCTTCCCGTGGCTCCCGGCCGAACGGCTATGCCGCGCCGCGCCGCCGCCTGACGCCCCGATCGTCTTTGCCGAAAAGCAGCGCGGGGCGCTCCGTCTTGCGAGCGTCGATCCGCACGCCGCGGCGCTGGGGCTCGGCCCCGGCATGCCGCTCGCCGATGCTCGCGCGCAGGTCGGCGACCTTGCCGTCGTGCCGCACGATCCCGTCGCCGATGCCGCCTGGCTCGACCGGCTCGCGCAGGGCTGCGCGCGCTACACGCCGCTCGTCGCGCTCGATGCCCCCGACGGGCTGATCCTCGACATCGCGGGCGCGGCGCATCTGTTCGGCGGTGAAGCAGGACTTGTCGCCGATGTCGAAGGGCGCATGGACCGGCTGGGGATGACCCTGCGCAGCGCGCTTGCCGGCACCGCCGATGCGGCGCGCGCGCTCGCCCGCTACCAGGCGCTCCCCGCCCCCGACGAGGCCGCGGCGGTGCGCCGCCTGCCCGTCGCGGCGCTGGGGCTGGAGGCGGAGGCGACGACCGCGCTCGTCCGCGCGGGGCTCAAGACGATCGGCGACCTTTCGGGCCGCCCGGTCGCCGCGATCGCCGCGCGCTTCGGGGCCGAGGCGGCGAACGCGCTGCGCCGGTTGCTCGGCGATGCGCCGAGCCCGCTCGACCCGCGCATCCGGCCCTCGCCGATCGTCGTCGAGCGCCGTTTCGCCGAACCGCTGGGCAGCAGCGCCCATGCCGCTGCGGTGCTCGCCGAGCTTGCCGCCGAGGCCGCCGTCGCGCTCGGCGAACGCGGCAAGGGCGGGCGCCATTTTCGCGCGACCTTCTTTCGCAGCGACGGGCTCGCGCGCAGCATCGCGATCGAAACCGGCCAGCCGACGCGCGACGCCGATCTGGTCATGCGTCTGTTCGCCGAACGGATCGACAGCCTGCGCGACCCGATCGACCCCGGTTTCGGTTTCGACATGATCCGCCTTGCCGTCCCGCGGATCGAGGCGCTGGGTGCCGGCCAGCTCAGGCTCGAGGGCGGCGCGGCGAACACCGCGCCGGGCGTCGCCGCCGTCGACGAACTCGCCGACCGGCTGGCGACCCGGCTCGGGCGCGGGCGCGTCCGGCGGCTGCGCAGCGCCGATACCCACATCCCCGAACAGGCGCAGCTTGCCTTGCCCGCGGTCGAGGCGCCGCCGCCGACGCCCTGGACCGCGACCGAGCCGGGCGAACCGCCGCTGCGCCCCTTTCACCTGTTCGACCCGCCGCAGCCGATCGAAGTGATCGCCGAAGTCCCCGACGGCCCGCCGCAGCGCTTCCGCTGGCGCCGCACGCTCCATGCGGTGCGCCGCTTCGAAGGCCCCGAACGCATCGCAGCCGAATGGTGGCGCCGCCGCGACAATGCCGGGCTGACGCGTGACTATTACCGCGTCGAAGATGCGCAGGGCCGCCGTTACTGGCTGTTCCGCCACGGCCTCTACGATGAAAAGCCCGACCCGCGCTGGTATATCCATGGGGTCTTTGCATGAGCGCGCCTTGTCCCGACACCGATCCCGGTTTCGCCGAGCTGGTCGCTGCGACCAACTACAGCTTCCTGCGCGGCGCCTCGCACCCCGCCGAAATGGTCGCGCGCGCGCTCGAACTCGGCATGTCGGGCATCGGCATCGCCGACCGCAACAGCGTCGCGGGGGTGGTGCGGGCCTGGGCCTTCCTGAAGGAGCTGCAGGTCAAGCAGCCGGAGGCGGTGGTGGGATTCCGGCTAGTCGTCGGCGCCCGGCTCGCGTTCGCCGACGGCACCCCTGACATTGTCGCCTATCCGGTCAGCCGCCATGGCTGGGGCCGCCTGACGCGCCTGTTGTCGACCGGCAATCTGCGCGCGCAGAAGGGCGACTGCATCCTTCACCTCGAAGATATGCTCGCCTATTGCGACGATCTGTTGCTGATCGCGACGGAGGGCGACGAGACCCTGCTGCGCCAGCTCAAGCACGCACGTCCCAAATCGGTCTGGCTCGCCGCGACCATGCCCCGGGGAGGCGCCGACGCGCGGCGGCTGGCGCGACTGCACCGTCTGGCGGCGGCGGTGAACGTCCCGCTGCTCGCCACCTGCGATGCGCTCTACGCAACCCCCGCACAGCGCCCGCTCCACGACATCGTCACCTGTATCCGCGAGGGCACGACACTTCACAAGGCAGGGCGGCGCCTCCACGCCAATGGAGAACGCCATCTGAAAGCGCCGGCCGAGATGCGCCGGCTGTTCGCGGCCTGTCCGGGAGCGGTCGAGCAAAGCGCGCGGCTGGTCGACCGTATCGGCTTCGCACTCGACGAACTGCGCTACGAATATCCGCACGAACCGGTGCCGCCGGGATGGAAGCCCTTCAACTATCTGCACCATCTGGTGAAGACAGCGGCCAAGGCGCGCTATGGCACGCCCTTGTCGGCGAAAGTCCGCAAGCTGATCGGCAACGAACTGCGGCTGATCCGGCGGCGGAATTACGTCTATTATTTCCTCACTGTCCACGATCTCGTCCGTTTCGCGCGCGCGCAAGAACCGCCGATCCTCTGTCAGGGGCGCGGATCGGCGGCCAATTCGATTGTCTGCTTCCTGCTCGGCGTCACCTCGGTCGATCCGATGCAGCACGACCTGCTCTTCTCACGCTTCGTCTCGGCCGAGCGCGACGAGCCGCCCGACATCGACGTCGATTTCGAGCATGAGCGGCGCGAGGAAGTGATCCAATATATCTACCGCCGCTACACGCGCGACCGCGCCGCGATCGCCGCGACCGTCATCCATTATCGCCCGCGCAGCACGATCCGCGAGGTCGGCAAGGCGCTGGGCCTCAGCGAGGATGTGACCGCGCGGCTCGCCGATACGAGCTGGGGAAGCTGGGGCGACGAGGTGCCGGTCGAACGGCTGGCCGAGGCTGGGCTCGACCCCCATAATGGCGAGATCGAGCGATTGCACCGCTTCGTCGGCGAATTGCTGAAGGCGCCGCGCCACTTGTCGCAGCACGTCGGCGGCTTCGTGCTGACCCAGGGGCGGCTCGACGAACTGGTGCCGATCCACAATGCCGCGATGGAGGACCGCACCTTTATCGAATGGGACAAGGACGACATCGATGCGCTCGGCCTGATGAAGGTCGATGTTCTCGCGCTCGGCATGCTGACCTGTATCCGCAAATGCTTCGACCTGATGCGGGCGCACGGGCTGGGCGACCATACGCTGGAGGTCGACATCGATTGCGGCGACGAGGCCGTCTATGAGATGCTCCAGCGCGGCGACAGCATCGGGGTGTTTCAGGTCGAGAGCCGCGCCCAGATCAACATGCTGCCGCGCCTGAAACCCAAGATATTCTATGACCTTGTCGTGCAGGTCGCGATCGTCCGGCCGGGCCCGATCGAGGGCGACATGGTCCACCCCTATCTGCGCCGGCGATGCGGCGAGGAGCCGGTTGAATTCCCCGAGCCTGCCGCGCCGCACCCGCCCGATGAACTGCACGATGTGCTCGGCAAGACTTTCGGCGTGCCGCTGTTCCAGGAACAGGCGATGAAGCTGGCGATGGTGGCGGCCGATTTCACGCCCGACGAGGCCAATGGCCTGCGCCGCGCGATGGCGACCTTTCGCAACGTCGGAACGATCGAGAATTTCCGGGACAAGATGATCGGCGGCATGGTGCGGCGCGGCTACACGCAGGATTTCGCCGAACGCTGTTTCAAGCAGATCGAGGGTTTTGGCAGCTATGGCTTCCCCGAAAGCCATGCGCAGTCCTTTGCGCGGCTTGTTTATGTCTCGTCATGGATCAAGCATTACCACCCCGCCGTCTTCACCTGCGGATTGCTCAATTCGCAGCCGATGGGTTTTTATGCGCCGGCGCAGCTTGTCCGCGATGCGCGCGAGCATGGCGTCGAGGTGCGCGCGGTCGACGTCAATTCGAGCGATTGGGACAGCAGCCTTGAACCCCGCGCCGACGGCAGCCTCGCGCTGCGGCTCGGCTTTCGGCAGGTGGACGGGTTTCGCAAGGAGTGGGCGAAGCTGATCGCCGACGCGCGGAATGCCGCGCCCTTCGCGTCGGTCGAGGAACTCGCGCGCCGCGCGAACTTGCCGCCGCGTGCGCTGCGCCTGCTCGCCGATGCCGACGCATGCCGGTCGATGGGACTCGATCGGCGCCCCGCGCTATGGGACGCGCGGCGCGTCCGTCAGGGGGTGTTGCCGCTGTTCGGTGCGGCGGGCGCCGACGAACTGGGCACCGAAGATGATGCACGCCTGCCGCCGACCCCGCCGGTCGAACAGGTGCTGACCGATTATCAGACCACGCGCCTGTCGCTAAAGGGCCATCCGATGGCCTTTCTTCGTCCCGCCTTCGCCCGCGAAGGCGTGCTGAGCGCGGGCGAGGTTGCGGCGGCGAAGAACGGGTCGATCGTCCGCACCGCGGGGGTCGTGCTGATCCGCCAGCGGCCGGGCAAGGGCAATGCGATCTTTATCACCATCGAGGATGAGGGCGGGATCGTGAACATCCTGCTATGGGCGCGTCATTTCGAACGCTATCGCCGCGCCGTCATGGCGTCGCGGCTGATGCTGGCCGAAGGCGAGGTGCAGCGCAGCAAGGAGGGCGTCATCCACCTGATGGCGACCCGCATCGTCGATCGCACCGCGATGCTCGACGCACTGGGCAGCGATTGCGGCTTCGATCCCGACCGCACCGAACAGGCCACACCTCCGCAACCGTCACGCGGGCGGACGCCAGGTGCACGCCACGGTCATCCGCGCAATGTCCGCATCCTGCCCCGCTCACGCGATTTTCATTGAAGCACGGCGGGAATCGACGACTTAGTTGCCGTTAGCATCGACTTCAAAAATTGCCGGCTTTCCTCGGCCAGCGGGTTCCCATCCCGCTGCCAGGGCCGCTCGGACCCCATTCGCAATAATCGCCCCGTTGACTTGGGGGCGACGCAATTGAGGTTGAAGGGCGGACCGTCGGGCCGACGGCATTGGAAATTCCAATAATGCCTCGCGCGGCGCATCCGCGTGGCGCAGGCTGACGACCATGCCACGCCAGCCGTCGGCTGTGCACCATTGGGGCTCCCGCTCGATGGCCCAATGATACTCATGGCCATCAACTTCAATCAGGCCGGACAGATTACGCTTTGCAGGCATTTGCGAATGCTAGCACGGCGACGTCTGGTTTCCATCCCAAATCGGCCATCCGCTCTCCGACTGGCGGATCTTCCGCACGCAAAAAGATGCCCCGGCTGTGGGGAGCCGGGGCATCCGATCAGGCTATTAAAGGGACCAACCAAATATAGCCTGAGATGTTTGCGATGTTCCGCGCTTAGCGCAGCAGGTTCATCACACCCTGGGCGCTCTGGTTCGCCTGGGCGAGCATCGCCGTCGAAGCCTGCGACAGGATCTGCGCCGCCGCCAGCTTCGTCGATTCAGCCGAGAAGTCGGCATCTTCGATGCGCGAGCGCGATTCGTCCAGATTGGTGACACGCGACGTCAAATTATCGACAGCCGCTTCAAGACGGTTCTGCTGCGCACCGAGGTTGGCGCGTTCGCCGGCGACCGTGGTGATCGCGGTGTCGAGCGTCGCCAGTGCACCGGTCGCGCCGGAAGCCGTGGCAACCGAAAGCGCGTTGACGCCCAGCGTCGTCGCATCGAGCTTGCCGATCGTGATGTTCACGTTTTCCCCGGTGTTGATGCCGGTCTGGATATCGAAGCCTGCGGTGACGCTGCCGTCGAGCAGTTTGTTGCCGTTGAACGTCGTCTGGCCGACGATGTCGCCGATCTGCGAGATCAGCGCGGTAACTTCCTTCTGCACCAGACCGCGGTCAGCATCGCTGAGAGTACCGGTCGAAGCCTGCATCGCCAGGTCGCGCATACGAACCAGGATGTCCGAAACGCTGCCCGCAGCGCTGTCGGCGGTCTGCGCCAGCGAAATGCCGTCGTTGGCATTGCGGATCGCCTGGGTGAAGCCGCGCGAGGCAGCCTGCATGCGAGTTGCGACGGCGAGGCCGGCGGCGTCGTCCTTGGCGCTGTTGATGCGCTTGCCGCTCGACAGACGTTCCATAGCCTGCGACTGCATGCGATTGGCAACACGCGAGCTGTTCTGGGCGCGAAGCGCGCTCACATTGGTGTTGATGACAGTCATAATGTTCCTTTCCGGCCCCTTGGCCATTCCCGTGGTGTGAGGGCTCAGCGAGCGGTCACGAAAGCTGTAACGGCGGCGGTTGCGGCGGATTAAGCCGGTGCGTCAAAAAAACGCCGCGGAGCGCGGGGTACGATAGGATCGCTCTATCAAATAGCTGTTTTTCAACGAAAAAAATTTTTGGCACGAGCTTTGCATTACTCTTTGTGCGTGCGGCGAACCGCCGCGCACCAGGACGGATGAAAGCTTATGAGCACGATTGACCAGAGCCGACTGCTGCAAATGCGCAGTTCGATTCTCAATCAGAACCAGGCGCTGCAACGCGCCGCCGGCGGCGCGGCTGCGGGCGGCGCTGCGGGTGCCGGTGCGGCACCCGATTTCGGATCGGCGATCGCCAGCGCACTGCAGCAAGTGAATACCCAGCAGGCGAAGGCGAGCGACCTCAGCGAAGCCTATGAACGCGGCGACACGCACGACATCGTCAGCGTGATGATCGAACGCCAGAAGGCCTCGCTCGGCTTCGAAACCACGTTGCAGGTCCGCAACAAGCTGCTGTCCGCCTATCGCGACATCATGAACATGCCGGTGTAATCCATGGCCGAAGCTCAACTCCTTGCCCCCGTTGCCGATACGAACCGGCTGCCCCTCCCTGCGATGGGCGGCCGCTTTGCGCCGGTCCAGCAGTTCGTCCGCCAGCCCGCCGTCCAGCGCGCGCTGCCCGCGATCGCCACGACGACCGCGATCGGCCTGGCCGCGCTCGCCTATTTCATGACCCAGTCGGCGCCGCAGGCGCAGCTCTTCGCGGGGCTCGACGACAGCGACAAGGCCGCCGTCGCCGATGCGCTCCAGTCGCAGGGGATCGGCCACACCATCGATCCGACGACCGGCGCACTGACCGTCGATGCCGACAAGCTGTATCAGGCGCGCATCGCGCTCGCCGGGCAGGGATTGCCCAAGGCGCAGCCGAGCGGCGACAGCCTGATCGCCTCGCTCCCGATGGGATCGAGCCGCGCGATCGAAGGCGAAACGCTGCGCTCGGCGCGCGAAGCCGACCTGTCGCGTACGATCGAGACGATCGACGCGGTCAAGACCGCGCGCGTCCACATCGCCGCCGCCGAACCCAGCCTGTTCGTCCGCGACGACAAGCCCGCAACCGCGTCGGTGATGCTGACGTTGCAGAACGGCCGCAACCTCAGCGACGCGCAGGTTCAGGGGATCCGCTTCCTCGTCGCCTCCTCGGTTCCCGGTATGAACGCTGACGAGGTGCAGGTGATCGACCAGCGCGGCGCGCTGCTCTCCGACGGCGCCAGCAGCGGCGACATGAAGAGCTTCCAGCTCCAGATGCAGATGGAGGACCGCTTCCGCCGCGCGCTCGAAACGCTGCTCGGTCCGATGCTCGGTTCGGGCAATTATTCGGTCGAGGTCCACGCCGACGTCGACATGTCGGAAAGCCAGGCGACCCGCGAAAGCTTCCCCGAAAACGACCGCGCGCTGCGCACCGAACAGGTGAGCCGGGTCGTCAGCGGCCAGAGCACGCCGCCCGCCGTGGGCATCCCCGGCGCGCTGTCGAACCAGCCGCCGCAGGCGACTACGGTGACGAACAATGCCCCCGCGCCGACGCCCGCCGGCGCGCCGACCACCGACACGCAGAGCAACGAAAATTCGGCCCGCGCCTATGAGGTCGGCCGCGAAATCTCGGTCACGCACCAGCCGCAGGGCCGCCTGAAGCGCCTGTCGATCGCGGTCGCGCTGAACCAGGGCCAGAAGGCGCTGACCCAGGCCGACCTCGCCAAGATCGAGGGGCTGGTGAAAGGCGCGGTCGGATACGATCAGACGCGCGGCGACGTCGTTGCGATCAGCCAGCGTCCCTTTGCGAAGGTCGACGATGTCGCCCCCGCCTTCTACGACCAGCCGTGGTTCATGCCGCTCGCCAAGCAGATCGGCGCCGTGCTCGCCGCGCTGCTCGCCTTTCTGTTCATCGGCCGTCCGATGATCAAGTCGGCCAAGCAGCGCGCCGCCGCACGCGTCGAACGCGATGCCGAAATCGAACAGTCGCTGCTCACCGCCACCGAAAACCGCGCCGCGCTCGACGCGCCGCGCGGCGGCAGCGCAATCACGCTCGAGATGATCGAGGCCGCGCCAAGCTATGAAGCGCGCGCCAATCTGGTCCGCGCCTTCGTCCGCCAGGACTCGGCGCGCGCCGCGCTCGTCGTGCGCCAGCTGATGCAGGAGGGCGCCCATGGCTGACGACACCGACGTCGCCGGCGAGATCGCACCCGCGGTCGGCCTGCGCCCCGCCATCGAAGGATCGGCCGCCGCCGCGATCCTGCTCATGCTGCTCGAGGAAGGCGACGCCGCCACGATCCTCAAGCATCTCGATCCCGATGAGGTGCGCCTGCTTGCCAAGGGCATGTTCGACGCCGCCAACGCCAGCGAAACGCAGATCGAACAGGCGCTCGACCAGTTCGTCGTGCGCAGCCGCGACGTCAGCGCGCTCGCCATCGGCGCCGAAACGCGTATCCGCACCGTCATCAATCAGGCGGTGGGCAATGTCCGCGCCGACAATATCCTGGCCGCCGTCGCGCCGCAGTCGAGCGCCGCGTCGCTCGAAATGCTGCGCTGGATGGATGTCGAGGCGATCAGCGCGCTGCTCGCCAGCGAACATCCGCAGGTCGGCGCGCTGATCCTGTCGGTGTTGATCCCCGATGTCGCCGCGCGCGCGATCGAAACGCTCGACGAGGTGCTGCAGGCCGATCTGGTGCTGCGCGCGGCGCAGCTCACCACCGTCCCCGCCGCCGCGATCGAGGATCTGGAATCGGTGCTTGCTTCCGCCAATGTCGGCGGCCAGCGCGTCGCCAAGCAGCCGATCGGCGGCCCGAGCGACGTCGCGAAGATCATGAAGAAAATGCCCAAGTCGCTGTCCGAACGCACGATCCGCGCGCTCAAGAAGCAGGACAAGCTGCTCGCACAGGCGATCGAGGAAGAGATGTTCATCTTCGAAAATCTGCGCGAACTCGACAAGAAGAGCATCGGCACCGTGCTGCGCTCGGTCGATGCCGCGATCCTCGCGGTCGCGCTCAAGGGCACCGACGCCGACATGGTCGATTTGTGCCTGTCGACGATGTCGCAGCGCGCATCGGAGACGATCCGCGACGAAATGGCCGAAATGACGATGGTCAAGCGCACCGACGTCGACGAAGCGCAGAAGTCGATCATGCAGATCGTCCGCCAGATGGCGGCGTCGGGCGAGATCATGCTCGCGGGCGGGGGCGATGATTATGTCTGATCTCGCGTCCGAATCGACCGTTGCCGCACTGGCGCATGCAATGACCCGCGACGGCGGCTTTCGCCCACTGCAGTTCGGCCAGCCGCGCAGCGCTCCGCTGACACCGATCGCCGAAGCGGCGGCCGAACCCGCCGACGACCCCTTTTCGCGCGGGCTTGCCGAAGGCCAGCGCCTGGCCGAAGCTGCCTTTGCGGTCGAACGCCAGCAATTGCTCGCGATGGTTGCCGCTGCCGAAGCGCTGCAGGACGAACCCAGCGAGGAACTCGCGCAGCTGATCGCCGAAACGGTCGAGCGGCTTGTCCGCCAGATCGTCGAGGCGGCGCCGATCGAGGCCGACTGGCTGCGCGCGCAGGCCGAAACCGCCGCCGCGATGGTCGCCGAAGCCGACAAGGCGCGCACCCTGTGGGTCAATCCCGCCGACGCGGTGCTGCTCGTCGACGCGCCGATGGCGCTGCCGATCGAAAGCGATCCGTCGATGGCGCGCGGCACCGTCCGTGTCGAAACCTCGGCCGGCTGGATCGAACATGGACGCGCGGTCTACCTCGACGAGCTGCGTGCCGCGCTCGGCAGCCAGGGCGGCGCCGCATGACCCGCCGCCTCGCCATGTCCGCACGCCAGTTGCTCGACCCCGTCGACCTCAGCGACGCATCGCCGCGCCGCATCGGCACGCTGGTCGCGCACGAAGGCATCATGCTAGAAGTATCGGGCTTTCCCCAGCCGCTCGGCAGCAATGTCCGCATCAAGTCGGCGAACAACGAGTATGTGAACGGCGAGGTCGTGGGCTTTCGCGGGCACCGCAGTCTCGTGCTGCCCTTCGACACCAACATGCCGCTCGTCACCGGCGCGCCGGTCGAACCGCATGGCGCGTCGAGCATGGTGACCGTCGGCAAGGCGTTGCTCGGCCGCATCATCGACGCGCAGGGCAATCCGCTCGACGGCCGGCCGCCGGTCAAGTCGCAGTTTCAGTGGCCGCTAGCCGGACGCAAGGTCAATCCGCTGCGCCGCGGCCGCGTAACCAAACCGCTCAACATGGGCGTGCGCGCGATCAACGGCCTGCTCACCGTCGGCGAAGGCCAGCGCGTCGCGATCATCGCGGGGTCGGGCGTCGGCAAATCGGTGCTGATGGGCCAGATGATCGCGGGCACCGAATGCGATGTGATCGTCGTCGGCCTGATCGGCGAGCGAAGCCGCGAAGTCAGCGACTTCGTCGAAACCAAGCTGCCGCCCGCCGTCCGCAAGAAATCCGTGGTCGTCGCGGTTCCCGCCGACCATCCGCCGCTGCTTCGCCTGCGCGCCGCGATGCGCGCGACCGCGATCGCCGAAGCCTTTCGTCAGGACGGCAAGAAGGTGCTGCTGCTGATCGACAGCCTGACGCGCGTCGCGCACGCGCAGCGCGAGATCGGCCTGACGCTGGGCGAACCGCCGACAATGAAGGGCTATCCGCCCTCAACCTTCGCGCTCATCCCCTCGCTTGTCGAACGCGCCGGCAACGACCGCGTCACTGGCGGGTCGATCACCGCGCTCTACACCGTGCTCGCCGATGGGGGCGACATCGAGGATCCGGTCGTCGATTCGGCCCGCGCGATCGTCGACGGGCATATCATCCTCTCGCGCCAGCTTGCCGAACAGGGCGTCTATCCCGCGATCGACATCGCCCGGTCGCTGTCGCGCACCATGGTCGATTCGGTCGATGCCGATCACGCCGCCGCCGCGGCGCGCTTCCGCCAGCTCTGGTCCGCCTATGAAGAGAATCGCGACCTGATGCTGATGGGCGCTTATGTCGCCGGCACCGATCCGGTGCTCGACACCGCAATCGCACGGCGCGCCGACCAGCTTGCATTCGTTACCCAGCCCGCCGGCGCCCAGGTCGACTTCCAGACCGCACGCCAGTCACTCATCGAAGGATATTCTGCATGACCGCTCGCACCGCACGCCGCAAACGTATCATTCGCGTGCGCACCGTCGAACATCAGATGGCGGAGGCCAATCTGGCGCGCGCCAATGGCGAGCTTGCGAGCCTCGTCGAGCTGTCGCGCCGGCTCGAGGCGCTGCGCGCCGACCTCGCGGTCGCCAGGGGCGTCGTCGCGGGCCGCGCGCTCAATACGGTCGGCGAGCTCGGCATGCGGCTCGACATGGCGAAGGAAAATCTTGCAACCCCGCTGGTCAATGCCAGCGCGCGCCGCGACGAAATGGGTGTGCTCGCGCAGAGCGCGCTGATGAAGGAAGAATCGGCGGTGCGCCTCTATGAACGCAGCCGCAAGTCGGCCGAAGTCGAGATGGAACGCCGCGCCGACGCGAACCGCCCGCACCGCCGCCGCACGATGAGCCTGCGCCTGGTCGAAGGCGGCCCGGAATGATGCCCGGCCTGCCTCAGAGCGCGAGCCAGCCTGGCTTCGCGGCCTTTCTGGCCAATATCGGCCAGGCGCCCGCCAGCGGCGCGGGCGAGGAGGGCGGCTTCAGCCAGCTCCTCGCCGCGCTTCCCGGCGCCGCGACGATCGGCAAGACCGGCACGCCCGGCGCTGCGCCGACTGGCGATGTTCCGGCGACGGCGACGACCGCGAGCGTGATCGCGCTCGCGGGGGCCGAGGCGGCGGGCGCAGCGGCGCCGACAGCGGATGCCCTGCCGGCCACGGCCACCAACCCCGACGGCACCCCCGCCGCCGAGACGCCGCGCGTCGTGACACCCGATTTTGCCGCCATCGTCGACGGCAAAAAGCCCGCGACCGATGCCAAGGCGGCACCCGCCGCCGATACCGAAGCGGCGCACGCGATCCCCGCCGGCGAAACGTCGCCCAAAGCCGCACCCAAGCGTGGTGGTCCGGAGGTCCCGCAACCCGATGCGCAGGATGCAGCGGCGCACGCCGCCAGCCTGCTCGCCGCCCTGACCGGCAAGCCCGCCAAGCCAGCCGCCGATCCGGCGAAGACCGACACCGGCGACGCCGATGCCGAAGCGACTGACGCCGCGCCTACCGCCGACGCTGCCACGACGGCGGGGACGACGCCGGCCGCCGTGCCCCTGCCTCTCAATCCGCAGCCTGCCGCAGCGAATGCCGTGGCGCCCGAAGCCTCCGCGCCGGTTGCCGACAAGCCCGCGAAGGCTGCCAAGCCTGCACTTGCCCCGGCCGCGCCGCAAGGCCGCGACGCCCCCGCCGCACCCGCGGTAACGCCTGCGAAGGCCGAGAGCACCAACGCTCCGCCGGCGCCCGCCGCCGAACCCGCAGCCAAGCCGAGCCGTGCCGAAGGCGGCGCTTCCATGACCGTGCTGTTCAATCAGCCCGCCGCGCCCGGCGCCACAAGCATCGGCGCCCCGGCGCAGGCGGCGCCGCTCGCCGAACGCACGCTCGACTTGACGAGCGATGACCGCTGGATCGCCCAGCTCGCCGCCGATATCGCCGCGACCAAATCGGACAAGGGCGACCTCAGCTTCCGCCTGATGCCGCGCCACCTCGGCCGGCTCGACGTCGCGATGAAACTCGACGGCGACAGCGTATCGGTGAAGCTCGACACCCAGCATGAAAGCACCGCCGCGATCGTCGCCGCCGCACAGCCGCGACTGGTCGAGGATCTCCGCCAGCAGGGCGTCCGCGTTGCCGGTGCCGAAGTGACCTGCACCCCCGATCAGGCCGGGCGCCCGTCGCTCGCCCAGGGTCAGGGACAGGGCCAGAACCAAGGACGCGGCACCGCGCCCGACGCGAGCCATTTGATCGAAACTGCCAATGATCGCGTCGACGCGCGCGATGACGACAGCGCCGCGAACCGCCGCGGGCGCTTTGCCTGATATCGAAAGGAACCGACGAGATGAGCAAGGACAAGGCCCCCGAAGCAGCGCCCAAGAAGGGTGGCAAGATGAAAAAGCTGCTGGTGGTCGGCGTCGGCGGAACCGCGCTGATCGGCGCCGGCGCGGGCGCGGGCATCTATCTGGGTGGCGGCCTCGGCGAGCATAAGGCGACGCCGCAGGACAATTACCCCAAGCTGGTCGTACGCAGCGAAAAGGAAGAAACGGCCTCGGGCGAGGGCGGCGAAGGCGGCGGCGCGCCGGCGCTGAAGGTCGGCACCGTCTCCGTTCCCAACGATCATTACAAGGTCGATCCCCGCAAATATGAGATCACCTATTATCCGATCGAACAGCCCTTCACGACCAATCTGGCCGACGGATCGGGCTTTCTTCAGGTCGGGATCAGCCTGTCGACCTATTATGACGGCAAGCTGATCACCAACATCAAGCGGCAGGAGGTGCCGATACGGTCGGCCGTCCTGATGACGCTTGCCGAACAGGATCCGGCGCTGCTTTCGACGTCGCAGGGCAAACAGCGGCTTCAACGCCAGTTGACCAATGCGATTAACCAAGTACTGCGCGACAAGGAGGGGTTCGGGGGCATCGACAATGTCTATTTCACAAGCTTGGTGATTCAGTGACGCTAAACGCCAAACCCGTAGCGGCCGCAGACGCCGCGGCGCGGCAGGAGGCCGACGCGCAGGCGTCGCTGCTGCTCCGCCGGTCGGAGGGCAGCTATGCCTTTCCGCTGCTCGACGCCGTGAGCAACCAGTTCGCGCGCAGCCTGCGCGATCTGGTGCGCGCGCTCGGCGCGCCGCTCGTGCAGATCGAGCGCGCGCCCGCCGAAACGATGCGCTTTGCCGACTGGTGCGCCGTCGTCGAACCGGCGATTTTCTGGCGCTATCACGCGCCGCCGCTCAAGGGGCCGGTGCTGATCACCGGCGGCCGCGCGCTTGTCCTCCAGCTCGTCGACATCTTTTATGGCGGCAAGGGTCAGCCGGCGGGCGAGCGCGAGGATCTGACCGACGCCGAAGAACGCTTTGCCGCCCGCCTCGGCCGCGACATGGGGTTGCAGCTCGCCGCCGCGTGGCGCGACAAGCACCCGATCGATCCCGAACTCGATTTCGTCACCACCGAAAGCGCGAAGCTCGCCGCGGTGCGCGCCGACGACGAACTGCTCGTCCAGCGCTTCACGCTGCGCGGCGCGCCTTTCGATGGCAAGACCGTAATGTGCGCTTATCCGCAGGCGGCGCTGCGCGGAATCGCGGGCGCCGAACCGGTGCCCGAAATGCGAGACCTGCCGCAGACCGATCCCGTCTGGTCGAACGCGCTCAACAAGGCACTCAAGGACGTCCGCCTGCCCGTGCGCTCGGTCCTCGCGCGTCCCGAGATCAGCCTCGTCAAACTTCTGTCGCTCGAAGTCGGTGACATCATCCCCATCACCATGCCGCGCCAGGTGCCGGTGACCGTCGCCGGACGCAAATTCGCGCTTGGCAGCATCGGCGAAGCCAATGGCAACGCCGCCATCATGATCGATCAAATCGAAAAAGGACCGGACAATGACTGACCTCAGCGACGCGCCCGCGGCGCCGCAGCGCGACCGCCGCGAAGGCAAGACGATTGCCGCCGCCCCCAATTTCGACCTGCTCGCCGGCGTTTCGCTGCGTGTCTCGGTCGAGGTCGGATCAACGTCGATGACGCTTGCCGAGCTGCTCACGATGACCGAAGGCAGCGTGATCGAACTCGACCGCGCGGCGACCGACCTGCTCGACATCTATGCCAATGGCACGCTGATCGCAAAGGGCGAGATCGTCAGCGTCGAGGGCCGTTACGGTATCCAGGTCGCCGAAGTCGTCGCGCCCGACCGCGGCATCGCCGGCTTCGACCGGAGGGCCTGATGCTCGAATATATCCTGCGCCTGCTGATCCTGCTGCCGATCGTCGGCGGCATGGCCTGGGGCAGCCTGTGGCTGTGGAAGCGCGTCCAGATGGGCGTGCCGCTGGGCGGCGGCGCGAAACAGGATCGGCCGGTCGACCTTGTCGGCGTGCTCCCCCTCGGTCCGGGGTCGAAGCTCGCGGTGGTGGAATTTGCCGGGCAACAGATTCTGATCGCGGTGTCGCGCAACGGCATCACGCGCCTTGCCGACAACAGCCAGGGCGATTTTCATGTCGACTGACGCCGCCCCGGCGCGCAGCCGCTGGCTGCGCCGCGCGGCGGTTGCCGGCGGCATCGCGCTGTTCGTCGCAGCGGCGCCCGCGGCGCATGCGCAGGCGGCTGACGGCCTGACCCGCGCGGTCGGCGAAATCGGCGGCGACGGCCGCCCATTGAGCCTGTCGCTGCAGATCCTGCTGCTGATGAGCCTGCTGACGGTGCTGCCGTCGCTGCTCCTGATGATGACCAGCTTCACGCGCATCATCATCGTGCTGTCGATCCTGCGCCACGCGCTCGGCCTGCAACAGACGCCGCCCAACCAGGTGCTCGTCGGGCTCAGCCTCTTCCTGTCGCTGTTCGTGATGCAGCCGGTGCTCAGCGAGGTGAACCGCGTCGCGATCACCCCCTATGGTCAGGAACAGATCGACATAGGCGAGGCGGTCGTCCGCTCGGGCGACGCGCTCCACGGCTTCATGATGAAGCAGACCCGCAAGACCGACCTGATGATGTTCGCCAAGATCGCCAAGGCGCCCGAATATGCGAGCCCGAAGGACGTCCCCTTTTCGATCCTGCTGCCCGCCTTCGTCACCAGCGAACTCAAGACCGCCTTCCAGATCGGCTTCCTGATCTTTCTGCCCTTCCTCGTCATCGACCTGATCGTCGCCTCGGCGCTGATGTCGCTCGGCATGATGATGCTGTCACCGACGGTCATATCGATGCCGTTCAAGCTGCTGCTCTTCGTCCTCGTCGATGGCTGGGCGCTGACGATGGGGTCGCTCGCCTCGTCGTTCGGGACTTAGGGCGATGGAGGCCGATTATTTCATCGGTGTCGCACAGCAGGCGCTGTGGATTCTCGCGCTCGCCTCGGCGCCGATCCTGATTCCGGTGCTCGTCATCGGCGTGCTGCTCGGCATGGTCCAGGCGGCGACCTCGATCAACGAACAGACGCTCAGCTTCGTACCAAAGCTCATCATCACCGCCATCTGTCTGGCGATCTTCGGCAGCAGCATCCTGGTCCTGCTTACCGATTTCACCCGCGACCTGTTCGCCCAGATACCCAATCTGGTCCGATAGGCCGCGATGAACCCGGCCGATATCCCGAATATCGAGGCGATGCTCCAGCTCTGGATGCTGGGGATGATCCGCCCCGGCGCTGCCTTTCTGGCCGCACCGGTGTTCGGGGCGACGAACGTGCCGGTGCAGCTGCGCCTCGTCATCGCGCTCGCGGTCGGCGTTCCCGCGGTCGCGGCGTCGGGGCTCCATCTGCCGCCCGAAGGGCTCGTGTCCTTCACCGGCCTGCTCCTCGTCGCCGGCGAGGTGGTGATCGGCCTCGCGATCGGCTTCGTGCTCCAGATGGGGCTCGCCGCGGCGCTGCTCGCAGGTGAGGCGATCAGCAACGCGATGGGCCTCGGCTTTGCGGCGATGGTCGATCCGATGAGCGGGCAGATGAGCTCGGCGGTCGGCCAGTTCCTCTCGATGCTCGCCACCGCGCTGTTTTTAGCGGCGAACGGCCATCTGCTGCTCATCGAGATCATCGTGCAGAGCTATAATGCGCTGCCGCCGGGCAACGCCTTTCCCTCCTATGGCGCGATCGAAGGCATCTTGCGCTTCGGCAGCCTGATGTTCGCGGCGGGGCTAACCATCGCCCTGCCCGTCGGCTTCGTGCTGATCATGGTCCAGATGGTGATGGGCGTCATCGGGCGCTCGGCCCCGGCGATGAACCTGTTCGCCGTCGGCCTGCCGGCGACGCTGCTTGCCGGGGTCATCCTGCTCGGCATCGCGACCCCCGCGATGGCCGAGGCGATCGCCCGCTTCCTCTCCGACGCGCTCGACATGGCGCGCCTGCTCGCGGGGGGCTGACGATGGCCGAACAGTCGGACAAGGACCAGAAAACCGAACAGCCAACCCCAAAAAAGCGCGCCGATGCAGCACGCGAGGGCGATGTGCTGATGTCGCGCGAACTTGCGACCGCGCTGATGATGCTCGCGGGTGCCGGCTGGCTTTTTGCTGCGGGCGGCTGGCTCGTCCAGTCGGCGGGCGACCTCATGAAACGGGGTCTGACGCTCAGCGCCGACGATGTCGCGCATTTTGCGCCGGGCGAAGCGGTGATGCGCAACGGGGTCGAAATTCTGCTGCCGCTCGGCAGCCTGTTCGCGCTCGCTTTCGCCGCCGCGATCGCCGCACCCGCGATGCTCGGTTCGCTCGGCTGGCGCGGCAAGGCGCTCAATTTCAAGGGCAACCGCATCAATCCGCTGAACGGCCTCAAGCGCATATTCGGGCCGCAGGGGTTGATCGAACTGGTCAAGTCGATCGCCAAGGTGCTGCTGCTGGGAACGATCGGTTATTGGCTGATCGCGGTCAATCTGCCCGCGATCATGACCATGGCATCGACCGACCTCAATGCAGCGATCGGGCTCGCAGGCAGCGCCATCGGCCATTCGATGCTCGCGATGGCGGGCGGGCTGGTGGTGATCGCGCTGATCGACGTTCCCGCCCAATGGTATCAGCGCAACCGTCGGCTGATGATGACCAAGCAGGAAGTCAAAGAGGAGATGCGCCAGTCGGACGGCGCCCCCGAGCTCAAGCAGGCGCAGCGTCAGCGGGCGCATGAAATATTGAGCGGGTCGGCACGCAAGGCGGTGACCGACGCAACGGTCGTGCTCACCAACCCGACGCATTTCTCGGTCGCGCTGCGCTATCGCCCCGGCGTCGATGCAGCGCCGGTCGTCGTCGCCCGCGGGCGCGGCGATGTCGCGCTGGCGATCCGCGAACTTGCCCGCGGCGCCGACATCCCGATCCTGGAATATCCGCAACTCGCCCGCGCCATCTATTTCACCGTGCGCGCCGGGCGGACGATCCCCGAAGAATTGTTCGTTGCGGTCGCCACGATCCTCGCGTTCGTGTTCCAGCTCGAACGCGCGGTTGCCGAGGGACGCAGCCAGCCCGATGTCGAGATTCCGGTGTCGCACCAATTCGATCCTGACGGGCGCCGGCAGGGCTGATTTCGCGCTTAATGTCGCGCGCGCGCGGCCGTTAAGAAGAGCGAAGGATATTTGCCATGGCTCTCACTTCCATTGCCAGTTCGCTCGGCGCGGGGTCGGGGATCGACATTCCCAAGCTTGTCGATGATCTTGCGGCTGCCTCGCGCGAGCCCAAGGTTACGCGGCTCTCGACGCTGGCGCAGCAGAATCAGGCGCGGATCAGCGCCGTTTCGCAGGCGCGATCGAACCTTGAAGGCTTTGCCGATTCGCTGGCGCAGATGGTGTCCGACGGCACCTTGCGCAGTACGCCGACGGTTTCGGACGAAAGCGTGATTTCGGCTACGACGCGCGCCGGTGTCAACGCCGACAGCTTCTCGGCGACGGTGGTGGTCGACCAGCTTGCCCGGGCGCAGACCGCATATTCGGCGGTGGTGGCTGACAAGACGGCGGCGATCGGGACCGGCACGATGACGCTCAGCGTCGGCGGCACCGACCATGTGATCACGATCGACGGCACAAACAACAGCCTCGAAGGGCTGGCAAAGGCGATCAACGCCAGCGGCAGCGGCGTATCGGCCTCGATCGTGTCCGACACTGGCGGCAGCCGGATCGTGCTCAAGGGTGCGACGGGGGCGGCGAACAGCTTCACGCTGACTGCCGACGCGGGCGCCGATCCGGCGCTCGCGGCGTTCGGCTATGGTGCGGGCGGCGGCATGACGCTCGGCCAATCGGCGACCGATGCCCAATTCACGATCGACGGCGTGGCCTACAGCCGCAGTTCCAATATCGTCGACGACGTGATTCCCGGCATGTCGCTCACGCTTAAAAAGGCATCACCAGGCCAAGAAGTGGATGTGGGGGCAAGTCGCCCGCTCGACATGATCCGGCAGACGGTGAAGGATTTCGTCGACGTCTATAACCAGCTCAAGAAGAGCATCACCGATGCCGCCGCAATGTCGGGTGACACGCGCGGCCTGCGCGAGCTCGAGGGCCAGCTGCGCGGCATGATGTCGCAAACACTGACCAGCAGCGGCACCTATACGACGCTCGCCGACATTGGCATCTACACGAACAAGGACGGCCTGCTTGCCGTCGATCAAACCCGGCTGGAAACCGCTCTGACGACCGATGCGGGCGCGGTCGAAGCATTGTTCAATCCGCCGCGCGACGGCGCGCATACCAACGTCAGCGATCCGGGCATCGCCGGTGTGCTTGACGCTCTGCGCGACAAGGCCGTGGGGACAGGCGGTGTGATCGATCGCGTCACCAGGACGCTCGATGCCAAGAGCAAGGATCTTGCCGACCAGCTCGACAAGGTCAACGAGCGCGAAGACGCCTATCGCGCGCGGCTGGAGAAAAAATACAGCACGCTCGACGCCAAGCTGGCAGCCTTCAAGGCGACCCAGGCCTATCTGGAACAGCAGATCCAGATGTGGAACAACCAGAACAGCAATAACTAAGGGTTTTCGCCGTGCCTGCCACCGCCTCGATCGTCCGCGCCACCGGCACCTACCGCCGTCTGCAGCAGGAAAGCCGCGCCGAAGGCGCCGACCCGGTCGAACTCGTCGCCATGCTCTATGACGAGCTCGAAACGGCCGTCGGCGTGCTCGGATCGATGGCGCGGCAGGGACAGCGCGTCTCCGCCACCGACCCCGCGCACCGCGCGCGCGCGATCCTGATCGGACTCGACGCCAATCTTGATCATAGCGCGGGCGGCGATGTCGCCGCGGCGCTGTCGCGCGTCTATCGCAGCATGCGACGCAAGCTCGATGAGGCGATCGCCGCCAATCACGAAGACGGCTTTGCCGAGGTGCTCGACGGCATCCGCACGATCGCCGAGGCTTGGCGCCAGCTTCGCTGACGCGCCCGCGCCGTCTCGTCATCATCGATCGGTAAAAAAGGGTTCGGCACCGGCCGCGGCCCGCGCCGTCGCTATAAGTGGGGACAAGCGACGACGGGGGTGGGGTGCGACCGGTGCCGAATTCAGCGGCGCCGAAACTGGTGGGGTAGTTTTCAGGCGGCCTGCTGCTGAACTCCATATTTGCGCATCTTTTCGATCAGCGTCGTGCGCTTGAGCGACAGGAGGCGGGCAGCCTCCGAAATGATGCCGTCGGCAAGGTCGAGCGCGACGTGGATCTGTTCAAGTTCGATCGTCTCGATCTCGCGCTTGAGGTCGATCGGCTGGCCCGGCGCCGGCTTTTTCGCCTGCGCGCCGGCGGCCGCCGGGATGTCCAGCCCGCCGGCTGGCACCGCGACCGTACCCGTGGGGAGGATCGGCCGCGGTGCCAGCGCTGCGGTGGGGTTCAAAAGCATCGCGACATCGTCGCAGCCGAGCGTTTCGCCGCCGAACAGGACGCTGGCACGCTCGACGAAGTTACGCAGTTCGCGGACATTGCCCGGCCAGCGATGCTGCATCAGCATCGCGATCGCAGCGTCGTCATAGCGGCACTTGGCGTCGGCCGGCATCTTGCGCTGGAAATGGCGGATCAGCGCGGGAATATCCTCGACGCGGCTCGCCAGGCTCGGCACCTGCAGGACAACGACGCCCAGGCGGAAGAAAAGATCTTCGCGGAATTTGCCCTCGGCGATCGCCGCGCCCAGATCCTGGTGCGTGGCCGAAATGACGCGAACATCGACCGGGCGGACCTCGCTGCTGCCGACGCGAACGATGGTGCGCTCCTCGAGCACGCGGAGCAGCTTGACCTGCATGTCGAAGCGCATGTCGCCGATTTCGTCAAGGAAGAGCGTACCGCCGCTGGCGACTTCGAAATGGCCGATACGGCGCGCCGTCGCGCCGGTGAACGAGCCCTTTTCGTGACCGAAGAGTTCGGATTCGATGAGTTCGCTGGGGATGGCGCCGCAGTTGATTGCGGCGAAGGCCTTGCCGGCGCGGACGCCTTCGTCGTGGATGGCCCGGGCAACCAGTTCCTTGCCCGATCCCGATGGACCGCACAGCATGACCGAGGCATTCGATCGCGCCACCCGGCGGATCATCTCGCGCAGCTGGCTGACCGCCGGGCTGTTGCCGATGATCAGCGCTTCGAGCGCTGCGTTATTGCCCTTGTTCTGCCCCACCTCAGTCATTTTCGTCTCCATGGCGCCCCCCATGGCGCCTTTCCGATGAGCCGAGAGATTGAGGAAAATGGTAAACGAAAGATTATCCAGACTATTACAACCCATTGAAAACAAAGCGTTATTGCCAATCTGGTAGCAATGGTGGCGCAATTGCGCTGTTAAGGATTTATCTTACTGCCAATCTGGCACTAATATTTGGCCGCGCTGCCCCAGCCGAGCGTGATCGAGATGCGCCGGTTGCGCGGGTCGAAGCGATTCGACGGGACATAGGGTTCGCGATCAGCGACCCCTTCGATGCGCGAGAAGCGGTTTGAATCGATCCCGCGGAACTGGAGATAGTTGCGCACCACCTCCGCCCGGTCGACCGACAGTCGCCAGTTGTTGGTGCCCGCGCCTGCCGACCAGGGTGCGGCATCGGTGTGACCGCGGATCATCAGCTGGTTCGGCACGCCCCCGATCGCTTCGGCCACTTCCTGGAACAGCCGCACGCCTTCGGGGGTGAGCTGGCTCGTTCCCATCGTGAACATCGAGAAGTCGGCATCATCGACGACGTCGATGCGCATGCCGTCGACGGTCTGGGTAAAGCGCAGGTTGCGCGCGAGGCGGCGCAGATCGCCCTTGCGCTGGACGCGCTCGGCGAGCGATTTCGCGACCTGCTGGAACTTCTTGGTTTCCTGTTCGCGGCCCGAAGCCTCCTTGGGTCCGCCGACAACGTCGCGCGGGATCGTGATCGACCGCGTTCCCGTCTGCCCGGCGCGATGCGGATAATTGTCGGCCGAAACGATCGAATCGCCGCCGAACATGCCGTTGGACCCGGCGCTTTCCTGCTTGGTCTGGACGATCGTCGGCGCGAAATAGTCGGCAAGCGCCTTTCGCTGCTTTTCGGTCGTGGCGCCGAGCAGCCACATGAGCAGGAAGAAGGCCATCATCGCGGTCACGAAGTCGGCATAGGCGACCTTCCACGCGCCGCCATGGTGGCCGCCATGGCCCCCCTCGATCACCTTTTTGACGATGATCGGCCGCGGCGGCGTATTGGGACGCGCGGCCATCAGCGTCCCCGCATTCCGTCAAAGACCTCGGCGAAGCTCGGCTGGTTCGAATGTTCGACCCCCGAACGCGCCGCTTCGATGACGAGCGGCTGCGGGTGGCCGTGGAGCGATGCGATGATGAGCTGCTTCACCGTGTGATAGATGGCACCGTCGCTTTCGATCACGCTTTTCGCGCGCGTCGCGAACGGGCCGACGAGCCCGTAGGCGAGCAACACGCCGAGGAAGGTGCCGACGAGCGCCGAACCGATCATCCCCCCCAGGATTTCCGGCGGCTTGTCGATCGAGCCCATCGTCTTCACCACGCCAAGCACCGCCGCGACAATGCCGAGCGCGGGCAGCGCGTCGGCGAGATTCTGCAAACCGTCAGCCGGCTTCATCGCGTGGTGGTGGTGGTTCTTCACCGCATTGTCCATCACGTCCTCGACCGCGTGCGGATCGAGCGTTCCCGACGATACGACGACCAGGCGCAACGTATCGCAGATCAGGTGGACAAGCGTGCTGTCCTTGAGCAGCCTGGGATATTGCTGGAAGATGGGCGAGCTTTTGGGGTCTTCGATATGCGGTTCGACCGCGACCGGGCCTTCAGTGCGCATCATCTTCATCAGCGAGGACACGAGCAGGATGACGTCGAGATAATCCTGCTTCTTGTACTGCGGCCCCTTGAACACCTTGCCAAGCCCGCCGGCGAGCGCCTTCAGGTCGGCGCCCGAATTGCCGATGATCAGCGATCCGACCGCGGCGCCGCCGATGATGAGCATTTCGTGCGGCAGCGCGTGCATGACGGGGCCAAGATTGCCGCCCGTCAGCGCAAAACCCCCGAACACCAGCAGGATCAGTACGACGATGCCGATTACGGGAAACATGCGCGCTCAACTCCATCCGGACCCGCCCGGGGTCCGCCTAAACAGGGACGTCTCTTATGCTTAACGGCAGCGGCGCCCGAAACTTGAGGCCGCTCAGCTCAAAAGATCGAACAAACTCTGCCGGTTGATCTTGGCAAAGGCCGCCTGCGCGGCGCCGAGCGTCAGATCGGCAGCGTTGAGCTGCGCGATCGCAACCGAAAGATCGGTATCCTCGACCGACGAGCGTTCGTCGGCCAGCGTCACGCCGCGCGCCGCAAGGCTGTCGCCGATCCGCTCGAGGCGGCCGGCAGCGAGGCCGATGGCGGCGTTCTGGTCGGCGGTGTGGTTGATTGCGGTGTCGAGAGCGGTCATCGCCCCACCCATCGCTGTCTTGTCGCCTGCCGCCACCGCGGCCGCGGCATCGCGGACGAAGGTCGACAGGCTCGTCCCGCTGACGGCCAGGGCATCGGCCGCAGATGGCACCGGGGCGAATACCGTGTCCGAATCGAACCGCATTGCGCGCGCATTGCCGGTTGCGAAAAGCGGTTCGCCGTTCGCATCGCGCGTCGCGGCCAGCCCGTCGATCTGGTCGGCAATCGCGCCTAATTCCGCGGCGATCGTCGCGCGATCGGCCGGACTCGCGGTGTCGCTCGCCGCATTGAGCGTGAGTTCCCGAGCGCGGGTAAGCAGATCGCTCGTCGATTGCAGAACACCGTCGGCCTGCGCGGCGAGCGCCTTGCCGGTGTTGATGTTGGTCGCCCAGGTGTCCATCGCCGCCTGGGTCTTGCCGATCGTCGCGATCCGCTTTGACGCCACGACATCGTCGGACATGCGCTGCAGCCGTTTGCCGGTCGAAACCTGTATCTGCAGCTTTTCGATCTGTTCGGCGAGCTTTGACTGGCGCGCGATCTCGCGCGTCATGCGGTTGCCGGTGGCGTTAATCATCGTTCTGCCCCTTGTGGCTCATGGCCCCAAATCCTTCGCCTACACCGCGTTCAGCAGCGCCTGCATCGTGTCGCGCGCGACCTGGATCGTGCGCGCCGCCGCCGAATAGGCTTGCTGGAAACGCAGCAGATCGGCCGCCTCGCGGTCGAGATCGATTTCGCTGACCGCGCTGCGTGCCGCCGAGGCGGCGTCGCGGCGGGTCGTCGCGGCGGCGTCCTGCGCACGCGCCGATGCGGTCGCCTGCGCCTGCGTCGCCATATGCGCCGCCCAGGCGCTTTCCGGATCATTCGACCCGCGCATCCCGCCGATCGCAAGCATATTGCCGTTGCTGCTCGTCGCATCGGCCGCCGCGACCTGTGCGGTCGTCAGCGGCGCCGCGGCCAGTGTCGCAGCGCTGCCGACGCCAGCGAACAGCGGCTGGCCCGGATTGCCATTGGCATCGACGCCCGCCTGGTGTGCAGCATTGACCTGGTTCGCGAACTGCGCCGACATGGTGTCGAGCCCTGCGCGCTGGTCAGCGACATGGTTCGCCGCCTCGGCCAGTCCGGCGAGCGAGCCCGTCGCGGTCGTGAACGGCGATCCGCCGATGCTGTAGGACAGCCGGCCGTCGGCCGCGGCGCTGACTGAAATCGGCGTCACGACGCCGCCGCCGACCAGCGTATCGCCGGTCGCCGTTGCGGTCAGCGTCACCGCGCCATGGCTGTCGAAGCTCGCGGTGACGCCGGCCTGCGTCGAAAGTTCGTCGAGCAACCGGTCGCGCTCGTCGAGCAGCGACGCCTCGTTGGTCGATCCCGGGCGCGCCTTGCGCAGCCCGATGTTGATCTGTTCGAGGGCGTTCAAATTGGTGTTGAAGCTATCGACTTCGCCCGCCGCGGCGCTCGAAATCCCGTCGGCCATGCTCGAAAGCTGGCCCGCCGCGGTGCGGAAGCCCGACGCGACATCGTCGACCGATTGCAGAAACTGCGCCCGCAGCGTCGGGTTCGACGGATCGGCGGTGAGCAGGTCGGCAGTGTTGAACAGCTTGCCCAGCCCGGTCGCGATCCCGTTCGAATCGTCGCTCATTGCGGCCTCGACCTTGTTCATCCAGTCGAGTTTGGTCGCCGAGCGCTCGGCGTCGCCCGACGAAATGCGCGAATCCTGAATGAGCCACTGGTCGACCGAACGCGTCACGCCCTGGATCGCCACGCCGCCCGGTTTGATCGAGCTGCGATAGAGCGGCATGTTGCTCGCCGCCTGATTCTCGACCAGTTCGAGCGTACGCCGCGCATAGCCGGGCGTCTGCGCGTTGGCGATATTGTCGCCGATCGTCGACAGCGCGCGCGAATAGGCGCGCAGGCCGCTGGCACCGATGTTGAGAAGATCGCTCACTGTGCGCCTCCGGCCCGGGCGCGGAACTGCGCCTCTACCATGTCGGCGATGCCGAACTGGCGCATCGAGGCGATGCTGTCCGCGGTCTTGGCGTCGGCCATTTCGCGGAAATTGTCGGTCGCGCTCGATCCGAAGATGTCGTCGCCCAGCTTGGCCTGCCGCATCGACGAGAGGAGCTGACGCAGAATGACCGCTTCGAAGGATTCGGCCGCCTTGCGCAGTCCGCCGTCGCCGCTGCCGGCCCCGGCGGGGGCAGCGCTGGCGGCGGGGGCGCCGATCGAAGAAAGAGGTGTCGTCATATGATCACCAGTTCCGCAGTGAGCGCGCCGGCCTGGCTCAGCGCCTCGAGGATGGCAACAAGGTCGCCGGGAGGAACGCCCATGCGATTGATCGCATCGACGAGCTCGGAAAGCGATGCGGTGGGCTTAACCATCATCACCGGACGATATTCCTGGTCGACGCCGATCTCGCTCGACTGTTCGACCGTCGTTTCCCCGCGGCTGAACGGTGCAGGCTGCACCACCGTGGGCGATTCCTTGACCGAGACGGAGAGCTTGCCCTGCGTCACCGCCGCGGTGCCGACCCGGACCGCACCGTTGATAACGACCGTTCCGGTGCGCGCATTAACAATGACTCTGGCGGGCGGTTCGGCGCGGATAACCTCGAGATTCTCGATTCGGGACATCAGGCGCATGCGATCGTCGCCGCTGCCGCCGGCGCGAATCGAGATGCTCGCACCGTCGAGCATCGTCGCCGCACCCGGCCCGACCGCACGGTTGATTGCATCGGTTACGCGCTGGGCGTTGGTCGCATCGAACTGGTGGAGGTTGAAGGTCAGCTGGTCGCCATAGGCAAATCCCGTATCGACCGCGCGCTCGACTGTCGCGCCGCCGGCGATCCGTCCGCTCGACGGCACATTGACCGTCAGCTTGGAACCGTCGGCGGCGTCGACCCCCAGACCGCCGATGACGAGGTTGCCCTGCGCCATTGCGTAAATCTGTCCGTCCGCGCCATAGAGCGGCGCGAGCACCAGCGTGCCGCCGCGCAGGCTCTTGGCCTTGCCGATCGCCGACACGGTGATGTCGAGCCGTTGACCAGGCTTGGAAAAGGGCGGAAGTTCGGCGGTGACCATCACCGCAGCCGCATTTTTGAGCGCCGGGTTAACCCCGGCAGGAAGCGTCATGCCAAAGCGCGACATCGCGCCCTTCATTCCCAGCGTCGAATAATCGAGGCTGTCGTCGCCCGTTCCCGCGAGACCCACGACGATGCCATAGCCGGTGAGCTGGTTGGCGCGCAGGCCCTGGAACTGGCCCATGTCCTTGATCCGCTCGGCCGACGCCGGCGCCGCGAAGCCGAAACCCGCGATCAGCAGAAGGAAGAGGGCGAGAAGGGTGGGACGCTTGGTCACGGCACTATCCTTTAAAAAGGCGTTCAGAAGGGGCTGATGATCGAGAAGAAACGCTGCAGCCAACCCTGCTTGCTGGCGCGGGCGATCTCACCCTTGCCGACGTAGCGGATCGTCGCGTTGGCGACGCGGGTCGACAGGACGCGGTTGTCGGGGCCGATGTCGATCGGCCGCACGAGGCCCGAGATCTGGACCCGCTCGTCGCCGCGGTTGAGCGTCAGCAGCTTTTCGCCGCGCACCAGCATCATCCCGTTGGGATAGACTTCGGCGACGGTGACGCTGATCTCGCCCGACAGCGCGTTCGACTGGGCTGCATCGCCCTTGCCCTTGAACTGCTGGTCGCCGCCCGCGCCGATGTCGCTGGGCGAAAAGAGCGACAGCGGACCGGTCGATGGCGGGGTCAGGCCGATGCTGCCGCCGCGCTGCGTCGTCGCGCTGTTGCTCTTGGTCGCCGCGGTGCGTTCGACGAGCTGGATCGTGACGATGTCGCCGACCCGTCCGGCGCGGCCGCCCGAGGTGAGCGGGGTATAGCCGCCCTGGAAAATGGCGCCGTTGGGAGCCGGCGGCGGCGCGCGATCGACGGGCATCGCGACGGCAAAGGCGTCGGGTGCAACCTTGTCCTTCGCCAGCGCGGCGCCCGGTGCCAGCATGCCGAAGGGCAGCAGCAGCGCCGCTGCGAGGAGCAGGGTCTTAGAGCGTTTGCGTGGCATTTTTCATCATCTCGTCGGTGGCCTGGATCATCTTCGAATTGACTTCGTAGGCGCGCTGCGTCTCGATCATGTCGACCAGTTCCTCGACAACATTGACGTTCGATCCTTCGAGCATGCCCGACCGCAGGATGCCGCGGCCCTCCTCGCCGGCAGCGCCGACCTGCGGTGCCCCGGAAGCGGCGGTTTCGACGAGCATATTGTCGCCGATCGCCTGCAGGCCCGACGGATTGACGAAGCGTGCGATTTCGATGCGGCCGAGCTCGGTTGCCTCGGCCTGGCCAGGAACGGTTGCCGATACGGTGCCGTCGGCCCCGACCGACACGCCGGTTGCGCCTTCGGGAACCTGGATATTCGGTTGCAGCGGCTTGCCGTCGGGCGTGACGATCGTGCCATCGGCCGACATGGTGAAATTGCCCGCGCGGGTATAACCGGTGCGGCCATCGGGCAGCAGCACCTGAAAGAAGCCAGCGCCTTCGATCGCCATGTCGAGCGCATTGCCCGTGGCATTGAGCGAACCCTGCGTATCGATGCGTGCGGTGCCGCCCAGTTCGACGCCGGTGCCGAGGTTGAGGCCGGTCGCGTAGCGGTTTTCCGACGACGAGGGCGCACCCGGCTGGGTCATCATCTGATAGCCCAGCGTTTCGAAATTGGCGCGGTCGCGCTTGAAGCCCGTGGTGTTCACGTTGGCGAGGTTGTTCGCGATCACCTGCATCCGGAAGCCTTGGGCATCCAGACCGGTCCGCGCGACGTGCAAGGCACCGAAGCTCATTGTCTATTCTCCTTAACGGGGGAGCTGCATCAGGTTCGCGGTCGCGCTGTCCATGTCGCGCGCGTCGCTGATGAGCTTGAGTTGCGAATCCCAGCTGCGGCTCGCCTCGATCATCTCGACGAGAGCGCTGGTGGCAGCGACGTTCGATCCCTCGAGCGACCGCGTGACGACGCGCGCTTCGGGATCGTCGGGCAGGATGCCGCCGCCCTTGACGCGGAAAAGATTGTCGAGCCCCTTGACGATGTCCGACCCCGTGGGAGTCGTCAGGCGCAGCCGGTCGACTTCCTGCGGGTTCTGCGGATCGCCGCCGGTGGGCACGACCCAGATGCGCCCTTCGCTGTCGATGCTGACCTTGTCGGCGGGCGGAATCGTCACCGGGCCCTGCGCCCCCTGGACGGGGTGGCCGTCACCGGTGGTGAGCAGCCCGCTCGCCGAAACCTGCAGATCGCCGCGGCGCGTATAGGCCTCTTCGCCATTTTCGGCCTGCACGACGAGCAGCGCGTCGCCGGTCATCGCGACGTCGAGGTCGCGGCCGGTGGCGAACACCGCACCGGCGCGCATGTCGGCGCCGATCACTTCCTCCGACGACATGGCACGAGCATTGACGCCGCTGCCCTGCAGCCAGAGCGACTGCGCCTCCGCCATGTCGCCGCGAAAGCCGGGCGTCTGGGCATTGGCAAGATTGTTGGCGATCGCCGTCTGCCGGGCCTGGCTGCCCCGCATCGCGGTGAGGCTGGTGTAGATGAGACGGTCCATCTTCTGGCTCCCGGCAGACGGCTAATCGGTAATTACGAACGCATGTTGATCAGGGTCTGCGTCAGCGTCGACGCGCCCTCGATCGCTTTCGCGTTCGCCTGGAAGTTGCGCTGGGCGGCGATCAGCAGCACCAGCTCTTCGGTGATGTCGACGTTCGAGCGTTCGAGCGCGCCCGAACGGATCGTGCCCATCGGACCGTTGGTCGCGGCGTCGATCGTCGGCTGGCCGCTTTCGCCCGTCGACTGGTAATGTGCATCGCCGACGGGGCGCAGCCCTTCCATCGAGGGGAAGCTCGCCATCGCGACCTTGCCGAGCACCTGGCCCTCGCCATTGGCGAAGGTCGCGGTAACGAGCCCGTCGAGGCCGACCGACACGTTGACCAGCGCCGAGGTCGGATCCGACGGCGCGCCCGCGGGGAGCACGAAGTCGGTCATGCCGGCAAGCGTGCGGTCGGTGACATTGCCCGACGCATCGACCGGGAGCAGCTGCAGCTTCTGGCCGGTGGTGTCGACGATATGGCCGTCATCGGTCGGGGTGAAGGCGCCGTTGCGGGTGTAGGTCACCTGCTCGCGCGGCGGCTCGCCCTTGACGACGAACATGCCTTCGCCCGCGATCGCGAGATCGAGCGTCTTTTCACTCGCCTCGAGCGTACCCTGCGTGAACTGCTGGATGATGCCGTTCAGGCGCTGGCCCTGACCTGCGACCATGCGCGTCGACTGGGTCGGCGAGGAAGCGAACAGATCACCGAACTGGGCGCGGCTGCGCTTGAAGCCCGTCGAACTGGCATTGGCGATATTGTTCGAGATGACCGACATGTCGGTCTGGGCACCCTTGAGGCCCGAAAGCGAAGTATAGAATGACATGGACTTATCCTTCCTGCGTGGTCGATTGGGTGGCTGCGGCGGCCGCCGCGGCGGCGTCCTGAGCGGTCTTGATGTCCTGAAGCAGCGCGGTCTGCGCCGTGAGCTGGTCCGAGATCGTCTTCAGCGTCGTGTTGGTTTCGGTGACGCCGGCCAGGCTCGAGAATTGCGCCATCTGCGCAACCATCTGCTGGTTGTCGACGGGGTTGAACGGGTCCTGCTGCGACAGCTGGGCAGTCATCAGCCGCAGGAAATCCTGCTGGCCGAGCTGGGTGCCGCTGTTCTTCGGCACCACCGTGATATTGCTTCCGTTAACGGCAGAGGTGGTCGTCATGGCTTATTGTCCCAACCGCAGCGTTTCGTTGATCAGGCCCTTTGCGGTTTCGAGGACCTGGACATTGTTCTGATACTGGCGGGCCGTCTCGACCATCTCGACCAGTTCGGCGGCGCTATCGACCGCGGCCTCCCAGACGTTGCCGTCCTTGTCGGCGAGCGGGTTCGAGGGGTCGTGCCGTTTCGACGGGGCCATCTTGCTGACCGTCACCTGGTCAACCGCGACGGTCGCGCGCCCCGCCCCGTCCATGACGGTGCGGAACACGGGCTTCAGCGAGCGGAAGGCTTCCTTTTCGCTGCCCGCGACGGTGCCGGCGTTGGCCAGGTTCGATGCCGTAGTGTTGAGGCGCACGAGCTGCGCCGACATGGCGCGGCCGCTGATGTCGAAGATCGAAAGCGCGCTCATCGTCATTCGCCCTTCAGCGCGCGCGTCAGCGTGCCGATCCGGCCCTGCAGAAAGGACAGGCTCGAGCGGTAGGCGAGCGCGTTTTCGGCAAAGGCGGTTTGTTCGGTCGCCATTTCGACGGTGTTGCCGTCGAGCGAGGCTTGCACGGGCACGCGGTAGGCGATGGCGCCTTCGATCGCGCCATCGGTCGATGCGCCCTGCTGGGCCAGGTCGAGCGCCTTGGTAAAATCAAGGTCACGGGCCTTGTAATTGGGGGTCGCGGCGTTGGCGATGTTCGACGCGAGCATCATCATGCGCTGGCTGCGCAGCTGGAGCGCTGTCGCATGCAGGCCAAAGAGCTTCTCGGATGCCATCATCACTTTCCTTCGCAAGCCACCTTCCGGTAGCGGGCCTTCGCTTGCCGCCATCAAGTGGCGGGCTTCGATCCGTCGCCCCGCCTCGCTGCCGGCGGTCCGGCGCAGGGGCGCGATGAATCACCAAGGCATGATGCAATCGTCGTGCCAAATTGCATTATAGCTTGTTTTTCAGTGCCTTGTGGCGACGTGGCGGCGGGATAAGGCTCCGCCCGCCAGGCGCTCGTCAAAAGATTGACGGCGACGGGCGCGCAGGCCGCAAATTCGGCGGTTGCCCGCGATTGGCACGCATCCTGCACCGTGACCGGCGACAAAGGACCAGCAAAGGAGATTGGGTCATGTATCGCAGGACGATCGCCGCCCTCGCCGCCGGCATCGCGATGGCGCCCGCCGCAACCGCGCAGCAGGCGACCGAGGATTGGCAGACCATCGACACGCTGACCGCGATGGTCGCAAATGCGATGGGACGCACCGCGACGCCGATCGACCGGCGCATCAAGCTGGCGCGCTGCCCCGAACAGGCATCGATCACCGCGATCGACAGCCAGACGCTCGCGGTGCGCTGCGAATCGCTTGGCTGGCGCTTGCGGGTGCCGATGGCGGCGCAGGCGGGCGCGGCGACCTCCGCCGTATTCGCCCGCTCCGCCCCGGCCGCCGCGCCGGTCATCCGCCGCGGCGACAATGTCCGCGTCTCGATCGACACCGACAGCTTTTCGGTAAGCTACAACGCCATCGCGACCGAAGACGGCCGCGTCGGCGAAACGATCGCCCTGCGCGGCAATGACGCGAAAAACATGATCAGCGCCACCGTCACCGGTCCGGGCCGCGCGAGCCTTCAGGACTGATTTTCAAACAGCTAAGCCCCACTGGCCCGGTGGCTGTCGATTTTTCGACGCCGCCGGGCCTCTTTTTTTAATTTTTTGGCAACCCGCCCCTTAAAGCGCCACCCCACCCGCCGTTAAAGGCTCTGAAGCAGTGCCGTCGATTTTCCGACGGTGCATGATGGAGGCTAAGATGGCAGGTGACGACAAACTCGTCCTGCAGGTCGGCGGTGTCACGCGAGCGACACCCGTGCGCAGGACGGCAAGCGGTTCCACCGCTTCGGCGAATCAGCGCGCGACGGCCCAGCCCGCCCCGACGGCGATGCCCGTCGCGCGGCTGATCAGCCTTGCCAACGAAATGGCCGCGCAGGAGCCGCCGGTGGACTATGCCCGTATCGCCTCGCTGCGCGCCGCCATTGCGAGCGGCGAATATAGCGTCGATCCCGTCGCGATCGCCAAGTCGATGGCGCTTTTCCACAGCACGGGCGGCAATTCGTGATGATCGAACAGATGCACGAAGTTCAGGCCAAGCTCGATTTTCTCGTCGGCGCGCTCGACGGCCATGATGCCGGGGCGATCGTGTCGGCGACCGAGGATCTGGCGACGGCGGTCATCCTGTTTCGCGGCGCCGGCGTTCCGGCGGGCAGCGAAATGCAGGCGCGGGCGCTGATCGGCAAGACGCTCGGTCAGCTCGAAGCGGCTGCAATCCGCATCAATGTCCTGAAGAACTGGACGCGTCAGAGGATTGACATGAACCATGCAATCCGCGGCACGCAACCCCGAGGGCCCGCTTTAACCTATTGATAAGCAGGATTTTCGGGGATTTTCCTCGAAATGGCACGATGATTGCTTCTCCTCTGCTGAAACAGCGGAACAGAGGCAATGAACGCAATCAACAACCCCCAGGCAGCGAACCGGATCGCCGCACCCGTCATGGATGCGGTGCAGTCGGCGTCGGCGCGCACGGGGGTCGATTTCGACTATCTGGTCGATGTCGCCCGCGTCGAAAGCCGCTTCAATCCCGGCGCCAAGGCCGCAACGTCGTCGGCGCGCGGCCTCTATCAGTTCACCAATCAGACCTGGCTCGCAACGCTCGAACGCCACGGCGCCAATCACGGGCTCGCCTGGGCGGCCGACGCGATCCGCCGCGATGGCGCGGGCCGCCTGTCGGTCATCGATCCGGCACTGCGCGACCAGATCATGGCGCTGCGCGACGATCCCTTTGCCGCATCGAACATGGCGGCGGCGCTGACCGCCGATAATCGCGAGTTCCTCGAAAGCCGGATGGGCCGCACCGCTGAACCGGTCGATCTCTACCTCGCGCATTTCCTCGGTAGCGCCGGGGCCGCGCGATTTCTGACCGCGCTCGACGCGAACCCCGACCAGCCGGGCGCTACGCTACTGCCCGAAGCCGCGGCGGCGAACCGTCCGATCTTTTACGCGCCCGACGGCAGCATGCGCAGCGTCGGCGAGATCCGCGATCTGTTCCGCGCCAAGCTCGACGCCGGCGGCGGCGCACCGTTGCCGGCCGCGGCGCCCGTTTCGACGTGGCGCAGCGCCGCAACCAGCTTTTCGGGCGAAGCCGCCGGACGGCCGCCGCTACCGATGATGGATATTCAACCCATGCCCAGGAAATTGTCGATGGACTTTGCCGCCAGTGCCTATCAGCGGCTCGCTTCGCTGTCGGGAGGCACCGCATGACCGGGCTCGACGTCCGCAATGCGGCGCGCTTCGCAACTGCCGCCGCGCTGCCCGCGGCGATGCTGATTCTCGTCGCGTTGATGGTGATCCCGGTCACGCCGATCATCCTCGATATCAGCTTCATCGGCAACATCATGATCAGCCTCGCGATCCTGATGGTCGCGCTGTCGGCATCGAAGCCGCTCGACTTCTCGGCTTTCCCGACCGTCTTGCTGCTCGCGACGCTGTTCCGTCTCGCCCTCAACGTCGCCTCGACGCGCGTCGTGCTCGTCCACGGCCATGAAGGCACGTCGGCCGCGGGCCATGTGATCGAAGCATTCGGCCAGGTGCTGATCGGCGGCGATTATGTCGTCGGCCTGTTCGTCTTCGGCGTGCTGATGATCATCAACCTTGTCGTCATCACCAAGGGCGCAGGACGCGTCTCGGAAGTGTCGGCGCGCTTCACCCTCGACGCCCTGCCCGGCAAGCAGATGGCGATCGACGCCGATCTCAACGCCGGCCTGCTGACCCCCGACGAAGCCAAGGCGCGGCGTCAGGAAGTCGCGACCGAGGCCGATTTCTACGGCTCGATGGACGGTGCGTCGAAATTCGTGAAGGGCGACGCGGTCGCCGGCCTGCTCATCCTGTTCGTCAATATCGTCGGCGGCCTGATCCTGGGTATGTTCAGCCACGGCCTGTCCTTCTCGCAGGCGGGCAGCACCTATGTCACGCTGGCGATCGGCGATGCGCTGGTCGCCCAGATTCCGGCTTTGCTGCTCTCGATCGCGGCCGCCGCCATCGTCACCCGCGTGTCGTCGCCCCACAACCTGTCGGGCCAGATCGGCAGCCAGTTCGCCTCCCCCCATGTTTGGATGGCGGTCGGCGGTATCCTGTTCATCCTCGGCCTTGTCCCCGCAATGCCGCAGATGCTGATCCTGCCTGCCGCAGCGCTGGCCTTCACCATCGGCTGGCAACTCCGGCGCGCGGCGGCCGAAGTCGCTGCCCAGCCCGAACCCGCGGCCCCGGCGCCCGACCCGCATCATATCGAGTGGGCGGATGTCAGCGACATCGGCCCGTGCCAGCTCGAAATCGGCTATGCGCTGGTGAGCCTGGTCGACGAACGCAAGGGCGCGCCGCTGATGACGCGCATCACCGGCATCCGGCGCCAGTTGTCGAAGGAACTCGGCTTCGTCGTGCCGCCGGTGAAGGTCGCCGACGACCTGTCGCTGCCCGGCAATGTCTATCGCATCTCGATCGCCGGCGTGATCGTCGGCGAGGACGAGGTCTTCCCCAACGAAATGCTCGCGCTCGATTCGGGCGAACTGGTGACCAAGGTGACGGGCCGCCCCTGCAAGGATCCGACCTTCGGCCTCGACGCGCTGTGGATTCCCAAAAGCGCCCAGAATGACGCGATCGCGGCGGGCTATACCGTCGTCGATCCCGCGACGGTCGTCGCGACGCACCTCAACAACAGCATCATCGCCTCGGCCGCCGAACTGTTCGGCATCGACGATGCCCAGTCGCTGATTGACAATCTCAAGACCCATTATCCGCAGCTTGCGGCGAACCTCAGCCCGCAGGGCTACGCGCTGCCGCGCGTCGCCGCGCTGTGCAAGGCACTGCTCATCGAGCGCGTGCCGCTGCGCGATTTCCGCAAGATTGCGGAGGCTATGGTGGCGCTCGTCGGCCAGCAGCTCGGCGATGGCGACCTGATCGAAGCGGTGCGCCAGCGCATCGGCGCGCTGATCGTCCAGACCATCGTGCCGAGCCGCATGCCGCTGCCTGTCGTGACCTTCACCCCCGATATCGAAGTGCTGCTCAATCAGGCGGTGCGGGCCAATCCCGGCGCCGAATGGCCGTTCGAACATGGCATGGCGATGAAGATCGTCGAACAGATCGGCCAGGCGGTCGAGCCGCTGCTGCTCCAGACGCGCAGTTTCGCGCTCGTCGCATCGCCCATATGCCGCCCGGCGCTGTCGCGGCTGGTGCGCGCGACATTCCCCGATGTTGCGGTGATCTCCTACCTCGAAATTCCGGCGACCAAGGCGACCGAAATCGTCGCGACGATCGGTGCCGATCAACCGCGGCTGACCAGCGGCGAAGAAGCCTATCAGAAGGACGAGCCCCATGAAAATTGAGCCCGCCGAGCAATTTGCGGGAAAGACCGCGCACGCCCTGCGGCCGCACGGCTATGGCGAGAATGTCGAGGCGCTGATCGCCGAACATGCGCCGCTCGTGCGCAAGATCGCCTGGCAAGTCCATTCGCGCGTGTCGCGGACGAGCGATCTTGACGATCTGATCCAGGTCGGGCTGATCGCGCTGATCGAAGCGAGCCGTACCTATGAAGAGCGCGGCTTCGCCTTCACCACCTATGCATCGACGCGTATTCGCGGCGCTATGATCGACCAGCAGCGGCGCGAAGCCGACGTCGGGCGCGCCGCGATGGCGGCCGCCAAGCGGCTGGCGGCGACGCGCGCCGCGCTCGAGCAACAGCTGATGCGGGCGCCGGGCGCCGCCGAAATGGCCGAAGCGATGGGGATGGGTGCCGAGGAATATTTCGAATTCGAACGCAGCGCGACGCACGGCCGCTCGACCTCGCTCGACGAAATGATGAACGAAGGCGATTTCCTGTTCGCCGACGACCGGCTCGGCGCCGGCGAGCTGCTCGAACAGGAAGGAATGCTCGACGCGCTGCGCGCCTGCATCGGGCGCCTGTCGGACCGCGAACAGATGATCCTGCAGCTCTATTTCTTCGAAGAGCTCAATCTGCAGGAGATCGGGCTGACGCTCGACGTCAGCGCGGCGCGGGTCTGCCAGATCAAGCGCGACGCGATGGCCAAGATCGACCACATGATGCGCGAAATGACCGAATGACGCGAACGGCCGGATACGGCGGCGACCAGCAGAAGCCGCATCCGGCCGCGCCGGTCACCCTGCGCGATTGCTACGCAACGCCAGACCGACCTTCTCGAAATAGCTGGCCATCCGCTCGGTCCCCGCATCGGTCAGGCGAACGATGGTCCGGCGGCGGTCGCGTTCGTCGATCGACCGTTTGACGAGCCCCATCACCTCGAGCGAGGCGATCATCCGCAGCCCCGACGACAACGGCACGCCGGCCCCCGTCGCGAGGTCACTCGCACTCAGGATACGGCCATTGGCATTGGCCAGCATCAGGTCGAGCATCATGTCCCACGTCGGGCCTGACATCTGCGCGCTGCCGAAATGATGGCGCCGCATACGGCGGGCCTGGATGCTGAACGACAATTGGTCGACCAGCCGCGGCGCCGCCACGTCGCTGCGCGGTTCGAGCTCGACGCGAACCGGCGCCGCCGGCTCGTCGCCGCCGCGCGCGGCGAGCAGCTCGTGAATTTCGTCGATACGCGATTTCAGATCGGCAATTTCTTGGTTGGAAAATTGCTGCATGTGATGGGACCCCTGGCGCGCCTTCAGACGCTACACACCGACACCACCCCTCCGTCTGGTCGAACCCGATGCGTACAGAATGACGAACAAGATCGGGTAAGAGATATACATTGAAAGCAGCGCGTAGGGACGCGCCAATATCTCCGAAAACATCAGCTTCTGGACATGGCCGAAAATGGCGATCAACTGCCATCCGGTGATCCAATAGGGCCAGAAACGCTGCGTTTTCAATGCGATGAACCAAAAGCTCGCGAGCGCGACCAAGTCTATCGCAAAGATATTATATTCAATATGCGACCAATCCGGATTGGGTGCGAGAAGGGTGGTGCACACCGACGCGAGCAGGGCCGTATAGGCGGCCCAGCGCTCGAGGGGACCGCCGCGCCACATCGCGACGGCCACCGTGGTCAGCAGAACCGCATAATAGCCCGCTACGGTCCACATGTGGTTCGTCCACCCCCGCTCTTGAACTTACGACGCTTTGGCGAGCGGCAGCTGCGCCACCGCGGCATCGCCATGATCGTTGCTGCCGTCCTCGACGAGCGCCGACGACGGCGGCTTGACGCCCGCACCGAACATGCGCGTGCCGAGACCGACCTGCTTTTGCGTGACGCTGAGCGCGAGATGCGCGTCGGTCAGCAGCTGACGGACTTCGCCGGCCGCGGCGAGCGCCTGCGCAACCTTGGCCATCGCTTCCTGGCCGACGATCGCCGACATATTGGTGTCGCGGCGTGCGGTGGGCAGCGTCGCGGCGAGGCGCGCGATGCTGATCATCGTATCGTCGATCGCATCTTCGGCCTGATGGAGGTCCGAGGCGATCTTCTTGGCGGCAGACATGCGTTCATTCAGCATAATCCTGGTCCTTGTATACGAATGCCGACGGAATCCCCCCCGCAGCATTCAGGTCAACACACGACCAAGACCGACAAGGATCGAATAGAGGGCGGAAAAAGCCAAAATGGTCGCAAATGCGATCAGGATTGGCCAGATAATCCTTTCCATCAACCCGTGCCGGTTGGCCGGCTGGGACGCGGTAGGAAATGGCGAACCGATATCGAAAAGCCGCCGGATCGAACTGCGCCCCACACCGGCTTCATCGGCGGGCGCCTCGTCGCCTAGGCTGATCAATTGATATCTCAATGGCTGATAGGGAGTAACTTGGTCGAATACACCGTTACGTGCTAAAATCGTCGCAGCCTCTATCCTATTGGATACATTGAGTTTTTTTAAAGCGCGCCGCACGCGCTCATCGACCGTGTGCGGGGATACATCCATAATGCGAGCAATCTCTTTGGAATTTTTGTGCTCAAAAACCAGCCGCAGCGTTTCAATTTGCGCGGCCGAAAGGAGACTGATGTAATTGTCTGGGTCACCCTGCACAGAAAAGGGCATAGAGGATCATGATTCGAAATCAAGTTACGAGGGGCGCGATAGGCGTATCATCCCGCGTCACCGGCACGCCCGAGGCGCGAATTTCCGGGATTCCGCAGCGCCGCTTCATCCAGCCAGACCGGAAGCTCTCGCTATTTCCAAATGCCTTACATTCGGCTAGGCGAACGGCGTGACTGACTGTGCATCCTGTGTCGTGCGGAACCGCGCGATCTGTGCAAGCCTCAATCCCGAGGAGCTGTTGCTGCTCGGCAAGATGGGGCGCAAGCAGCGCGTCAAGGCGGGCCAGACGCTGCTCTGGGAAGGCGACGACGCACCGGTGGTCGCCAATGTCCTCGAAGGCGTGCTCAAACTGGTAGTCGCGACCGCCGACGGGCGCGAGCAGATCGTCGGCATCGTTTTTCCGTCGGATTTCATCGGCCGCCCGTTCGGCAAGGAAAGCCCGTACAGCGTCACCGCGATGACCGATGCCGAAGTCTGCATTTTCAATCGCAACGCCTTCGACGAATTTGCGGGCAATCATCCCGACCTGCAGCAGAAGCTCTTGCGCCGCACGCTCGACGAACTCGACCGGGCGCGGCACTGGATGATGCTGCTCGGCCGCAAGTCGGCGTCGGAAAAGGTCGCCTCCTTCCTGCTCGAAATGTCCGAACGGCTTTCGGGGCAGGGGTGCCAGGTCGGCGGCACGCGTAACGGTTTCGAGTTACCTTTCGGGCGCCAGCAGATCGCCGACATATTGGGGCTGACGATCGAAACGACGAGCCGTCAGCTCACCCGGATGCGCTCCGACGGTCTTCTCGACCTCCCCTCGCGCCGCGAGATCGTGATTACCGATCGCGACGCGATGGAAGCGATGGCGGGATAGCCGACAGCGTCGACGACACGCCCCGCCTCCCCGGCGGGGCATGTGGCCGATCAGCGCCGCGCGCCGCTTCAGAAGCGGAACGCCACCCCGGCGCTGATCACCCAGGGGTCGAGCTTGTGCTTGGTCTGCAGCACCTCGGTCGTACCCGCATACCAGGTCGCGGTCGGGCGCAGGAAATAGCGCTTCGCATCGAACGAGACCGCCAGCCCCTTGTCGTTCACCGGAATATCGATCCCGGCCTGCACCGCAGCGCCGAACTTGTCGTTGATCTTCTGCCGCGTCGCGCCCAGCCCGCGCGTCGTCACGCCCGGCTTTTCGTCGATAAAGAAGAAATAGCTCGGGCCGGCGCCGACATAGGGCTGAATCCCGCCGTCGCGGCCGAAATGATATTTCAGTGTCAGCGTCGCAGGGATGATCTTGACGTCGGACACGAGCTCGGCACCCGCCAACGCCCCGGCGCCGTCGACATCATGCTGGGTTACGCCCGCAATGGTTTCGAGCGAGACATTGTCGGTGACGAAATATTCGACCGCGATCGTCGGCGTGACATTGTCGTTCGCCTTGCTCTGCGTCCCGGCCGGCAGGCTGAGGCCGTCATATTTCACGTCGGTGATCTTGCCGTCGGGCGCGACGAGGGTCGCGAGCAGCTTCACCTGAACGTCGCCGGCCTTGGCCTGGGCCTGGCCCGGAACCACCATGGCAGCGGCCAGGGCAGCGAGGGAGAGATAATGCGTCTTCATGTCGTGACTCCTTGCGTTGACGAGCGCCTCCCTGCGCTTGCCCGCCGCGCCGCGCATTGATGGAACGCAAAAAATTGCTTGATCCTGGTCAATGTTTTGGCGGCCGCCCCCGTCCATGAGCGGTTCCCAGCCGTGCGGTCGAAGGGACCGCGCCAAGCAGGGACAAGCAATATGGACGGTGTGGTTTTAAAGGCGGGTGGCTGGCTGGCGCTGGCCATTCTCGCGCTCGTTATGGCGGCGCTGGCGGTCGATGCGCCCTTTGCGGTGCATATGGGGATCGTCGCGATCGCCTGTCTCGCCGTTCTGTGGGCAACCGTCTCGCGCGCCGATTTCAACGGCATCGCGCGCGGCATATTGAAAATGCCCGGCGATGAAGGCGTCTATGACGACGACCCGATCCGCTGGGGCGTGATCGCGACGCTGTTCTGGGGCACCGCGGGCTTCCTTGCCGGCCTCTATATCGCGCTGCAGCTCGCCTATCCCGCGCTCAACCTCGGCTTCGAATATACGACCTTCGGCCGGCTGCGCCCGCTGCATACCTCGGCGGTGATCTTCGCCTTCGGCGGCAACGCGCTCATCGCGACGAGCTTTTACGTCGTCCAGCGCACCTGCCGCGCGCGGCTCGCCCTTCCTTCGCTCGCCCGGTTCGTCTTCTGGGGTTATCAGCTGTTCATCGTGCTGGCCGCCACCGGCTATCTGATGGGCGTGACCGAGGGCAAGGAATATGCCGAGCCGGAATGGTATGTCGACCTGTGGCTGACCATCGTCTGGGTCGCCTATCTGGCGGTGTTCGTCGGCACGATCATCAAGCGCCGCGAACCTCATATCTATGTCGCCAACTGGTTCTATCTCAGCTTCATCCTGACGATCGCGATGCTGCACATCGTCAACAATCTGTCGCTGCCCGCCACGATCTTCGGGTCAAAGAGCTACGCCGCCTTCGCGGGGGTCCAGGATGCGCTGACCCAGTGGTGGTACGGCCATAACGCGGTCGGCTTCTTCCTGACCGCCGGCTTCCTGGCGATGATGTATTATTTCGTGCCCAAGCAGGCCGAACGCCCCGTCTACAGCTATCGCCTGTCGATCATCCACTTCTGGTCGCTGATCTTCCTCTATATCTGGGCGGGTCCGCACCATCTGCACTATACCGCGCTGCCCGACTGGGCGCAGACGCTGGGCATGGTCTTTTCGATCATGCTGTGGATGCCGAGCTGGGGCGGCATGATCAACGGCCTGATGACGCTGAACGGCGCGTGGGACAAGATCCGCACCGACCCGATCATCCGCATGATGGTGATGGCGCTCGCCTTCTACGGCATGAGCACCTTCGAAGGCCCGATGATGTCGATCAAATGGGTCAACTCCATGTCGCACTACACCGACTGGACCATCGGCCACGTCCATTCGGGCGCGCTCGGCTGGAACGGCATGATCACCTTCGCCAGCCTCTATTACCTCATCCCACGCCTGTGGGGCCGACCGCGGCTCTACAGCCTGCGCATGGTCAACTGGCACTTCTGGCTCGCGACCGTCGGCATCGTTTTCTACGCCGCCTCGATGTGGGTCGCGGGGATCATGCAGGGGCTGATGTGGCGCGAATATGGCCCCGACGGCTACCTCGTCTACAGCTTCGCCGAAAGCGTTGCCGCGATGCATCCCATGTATCTCATCCGGGCCACCGGCGGCGCGCTCTACCTGTCAGGCTTTGTGATCATGCTGATCAACGTCGGCTACACGCTCGCTGGCCGCATCCGCGACGAAAAGCCGATGACCGAAACGCCCCACAACGCCGCGACGGACCGCCCGCTCGCGCCCGTTCCCGCCGAATAAGGAGGCCCCGACCATGGCAACCAAACCCGCCGAAAAGGGCTTCAGCCACAAGAAGCTCGAACGCAACGTCAGCCTTCTCGGCCTCTTCGCGCTCGTCACCGTGGCGATCGGCGGTCTCGTCGAGATCGCGCCGCTCTTCTGGATCGACAACACGGTCGAAAAGGTCGACGGCATGCGGCCCTACACCCCGCTCGAACTCGCCGGCCGCAACATCTACATCCGCGAAGGCTGCTATCTGTGCCACAGCCAGATGATCCGTCCCTTCCGCGACGAGGTCGAACGCTATGGCCATTACAGCCTGGCGGCGGAAAGCATGTACGACCATCCCTTCCAATGGGGGTCGAAACGCACCGGGCCCGACCTCGCGCGCGTCGGCGGCCGCTATTCGGACGAATGGCACCGCGCGCACCTGATCGATCCGCGCAGCGTCGTGCCCGAATCGATCATGCCGCCCTATGCCTTCCTCGCCGAAAACGACCTCAAGACCGATGATCTGCGCAACGACCTGACCGCGCTCTATCGCGTCGGCGTTCCCTATACGAAAGAGGACATCGCCAAGGCGAACGAAGATCTGAAGGCGCAGGTCGATCCCGCCTCGGCCGCCGATCTGCAAAAACGCTATCCCAAGGCGCAGGTTCGCGATTTCGACGGCGATCCGACCCGTCTGACCGAAATGGACGCGCTCGTCGCCTATCTCCAGATGCTCGGCACGCTCGTCGATGTCGAAAAGGCGGCGCCGCAGGAGCAGGCGCATGTCGCCGACGCCCCGCAGGGGAAGGCGCCATGACCTATAATGATTTGAGGCACTTCGCCGACAGCTGGGGCCTGCTTGGCATGGCCCTGCTGTTCCTCGGCCTGATCGCCTGGCCCTTTCGCAAAGGCGCTGGCGACCGCAATCGCGAGGCCGCAACGATGATCTTCGAGGACGACGACCATGGCTGACAAAAGGCGCATCGACGAAGCCACCGGCACGAGCACGGTTGGCCATGAATGGGACGGGATCGAGGAGCTCAACACCCCGCTGCCGCGGTGGTGGCTGTGGACCTTCTACCTCACCATCATCTGGGCGCTCGGCTACGCAATCCTCTATCCCGCCTGGCCGATGGTGCACAGCGCGACCAAGGGCATGCTCGGCTGGAGCAGCCGCGGCCAGCTCGAAAAGGAACTCGCCGCCGAAGCGCAGCGGCGGGCGCCGATCGTCAATGCGATCGCCGCCACCCCGATCGCCGAACTGCCCGCCCGGCCGCAACTGATGCAGGCCGCGATCCAGGGCGGCGGCGCAGCGTTCCGCGTCCATTGCGTCCAGTGCCACGGTGCCGGCGGCGCTGGTGTAAAGAAGCTCTATCCCAATCTGACCGACGACGACTGGCTGTGGGGCGGCGACCTCGCCGCGATCCACTATACGATCACCAACGGCATCCGGAATCCGGACGTGAAGACGACGCGGACCAGCCAGATGCCCGCCTTCGGCCGCGACGGCATCCTCGACGCCAAACAGATCGACGATCTGGTCAGCCATGTGCGCGTCATCAGCCGTCAGGAAAAGCCCAGCGCCTCGTCGGCGCGCGGCGCGGCGCTCTTCTCGGCCAATTGCGCGGTCTGTCACGGCGCGGGCGGCGAAGGCGGCCGCAGCGTCGGCGCTCCCAAGCTGACCGACGCCATCTGGCTCTATGGCGGCGATCGCGCCAGCCTGACCGCGACGATCAACCAGCCCCGCAACGGCGTGATGCCGCACTGGGGCGAACGGCTCGACCCGGTGACGATCAAGATGCTCGCCGCCTATGTCTATTCGCTGGGCGGCGGCGAAAAGGCGCCGCCACCCGCTGCGGTCGCTGCAGCAGCCCCGGAAGGACAGGGAGCCGATGGCCAGCCCTGACGATCTGACCGGCGGCGAGACGTCGCTCTACGCCGCCCGGAAGGCCGTCTATCCCAAGCGGGTGGACGGCCCCTTCCGCCGCCTGAAATGGGCGATCATGGCGGTGACATTGGCGATCTATTACGGGACGCCATGGATCCGCTGGGACCGCGGCCCCTATGCGCCCGACCAGGCGGTGCTCGTCGATCTTGCGCACCGGCGCTTCTACATGTTCCAGATCGAAATCTGGCCGCACGAATTCTATTATGTCGCCGGGCTGCTCATCATGGCGGGGATCGGTCTGTTTCTGGTGACGAGCGCGGTCGGCCGCGCCTGGTGCGGCTATGCCTGTCCGCAGACCGTATGGACCGACCTGTTCCAGCATGTCGACCGGCTGGTCGATGGCGATCGCAACGCGCAGATCCGTCTCGCGCAGGGACCGTGGAACGCCGAGAAGATCGGCAAGCGCGCACTCAAATATGCGATCTACCTGACCATCGCCTTCTGGACCGGCGGCGCATGGATCATGTATTTCGCCGATGCGCCGACGCTGACGCATGACTTCTGGACCGGCCAGGCGGCACCCGTCGCATATGGCACCGTTGGCGTGCTGACCGCGACGACCTTCGTCCTCGGCGGCTTCATGCGCGAACAGGTGTGCATCTACATGTGCCCCTGGCCGCGTATCCAGACCGCGATGATGGACGAAAAGTCGCTGCTCGTGACGTATCGCGAGTGGCGCGGCGAACCGCGCGGCAGCACCAAGAAGGCGATGGCGCACCCCGGCGCCTTCGGCGACTGCATCGATTGCAACCAGTGCGTTGCGGTCTGCCCCACCGGCATCGACATTCGCGAAGGGCCGCAGATCGGCTGCATCACCTGCGCGCTGTGCATCGACGCCTGCGACGGGGTAATGGCGCAGGTAGGCCGCCCGCGCGGCCTGATCGACTATTGCACGCTTGAAGATGTCGCCGCGGAAAAGGCCGGCGGCACGGCGCGGCCGGTGCGCAAGACGCTGTTTCGCCCGCGCACGATCATCTATTTTTCGATCTGGTGCGCGATCGGCGCCGCCATGCTGTTCACGCTGGGCCAGCGCACACGGCTCGACCTCGCCGTCCAACACGAACGCAGCCCGCTCTACGTCCAGCTTTCGGACGGCCATATCCGCAACAATTACACGCTCAAGCTGCGCAACATGGAGACGCGCCCGCGCGCGGTCGAGGTGACGGTCAGCGGGCTCAAGGATGCCGCGCTGTGGACCGAGGAGGGCTCGCGCGTCACGGCGGCGCAGCGGATTACACTGACCATCGCGCCCGACAGCGTCACCCGCGTCAAGCTGTTCGTTGCCGCCCCTGCCGCGGGCGCGGCGCGACAGGATTTCACGATCGCGACGCGCGGCCTCGACGGCGATCCGCGCGGCGACAGCGAAACCATCCAGTTCGACCGGCCGCCGGCCGACAATCAGGAGTCCGGACAATGAGCAAGGCGCGCCGCTTCACCGGTTGGCACATGACGACGATCCTCGTCGCCTTCTTCGCGGTCGTCATCACCGTGAACATCGTCATGGCGCGCTTTGCGCTCTCGACTTTCGGCGGCACCGTGGTCGAGAACAGCTATGTCGCGAGCCAGCATTACAATGAATGGCTTGCCCGCGCCGCCGCGCAGGACCGGCTGGGCTGGGACAAGAGCGCCACGCTCGATGCCGACCGCCACATCGAACTCGCCGTCGGCAGCCAGGGCAGGCCGCTCGACGGGCTGGCGACGACCGCGACGCTCAGCCATCCGCTCGGCCAGTTGCCAGCGCGCGCGGTGCATTTCGCGCCGGCAGCGGACGGCCGCCTGATCTCGCGCGAAACGGTGCCGGCAGGCCGCTGGCGGCTCGACCTTTCGGTCCGGCACGGCGCCGACGAAGCCCGCTACCGAATCGATCTGCAATGAGCGTTGCCACCGCCTCGCCACTGGTCGAGCGCGACTTCGCGGTTCCCGATATCCGCTGCGCGGGCTGCATCTCGAAGCTCGAACAAGGGCTGGTCCGCGATCGGCGCATCGCTTCGGCGCGCGTCAACTTCACCGAAAAGCGCGTCCATATCGCCTGCACCCCCGACGCCGAGACGCCTGATCTGGTTGGCGCCTTCGCGCTGCTGGGGTTCGAGGCGCATCCGATCGGCGATGCCCCCGGCGAAAGTGATCCCGAAGCGGCGAGCAGCCGCGAATTGCTGCGTGCGGTGGCCGTCGCGGGCTTCGCGATGATGAACGTCATGCTGCTGTCGGTATCGGTCTGGTCGGGCGCCGAGGGCGCGACGCGCGACCTGTTCCACTGGCTGTCAGCGGCGATCGCGCTGCCGACCGTCGCCTATTCGGGGCGCCCCTTCTTCCGCTCGGCTTGGCGCGCGCTGCGCCACGGCGCGACCAATATGGACGTGCCGATCAGCATCGGCGTCGTCATCACCAGCGCGCTCAGCGTCTATGAAACCGCAACGCACGGCCAGCACGCCTATTTCGACGGCGTCGTCATGCTTCTCTTCTTCCTGCTGTGCGGACGCTGGCTCGACAGCGTGATGCGCGACCGCGCCCGCGGCGGCGTTACCGCGCTGCTCCGCAACATGGGCACCGGCGCGACGGTGCTGCGCGGCGAAGGCAGCGGTCACTGGGTCGATGCGACCGCGCTTCAGCCGGGCATGGTGATGCTGGTCGCCGCTGGCGAACGGCTTGCCGCCGACGGGGTGATCGTCGCGGGGTCGAGCCAGATCGACCTGTCGCTGCTCACCGGCGAAAGCGCGCCGCAGGCGGTGCATGTCGACGACCATGTTCACGCCGGCACGCTCAATCTCGGTGCGCCGATCCGCGTCCGGATCACCGCCGCGGGCGCCGACACCGCCATCGCGGATATCGCGCGGCTGATGGGCGAGGCGGCGCAGGGCAAGTCGCGCTATGTCCGCATCGCCGATCGCGCCGCACGCTTCTATGCGCCCGCGGTCCATACCCTCGCGCTGCTCGCATTCGCGGGCTGGATGATCGCGGGCGCAGGCTGGCATCATAGCCTCCTGATCGCGGTCGCGGTGCTCATCATCACCTGCCCCTGCGCACTCGGCCTTGCGGTTCCGGCGGCGCAGATCGTCGCAGCGGGCGCGCTGATGCGGGTCGGTGTGCTGATCAAGGACGGCTCGGCGCTCGAACGCATGGCTGAGGTCGACCGGGCACTGATCGACAAGACAGGGACGCTGACGCTCGGCCGGCCGGTCGCCACCGATCTCGACGCCGTCGATCCCGCCCATCGCCCGCTGCTCCTCGCGCTGGCGCAGGCCAGCCGTCACCCACTCAGCGAAGCGCTGGCGCGCGGCCTGTCGGCGCTGGGCGTGGCGCCCGAAACGGTCCAGAACATACGCGAAACGCCGGGCTTCGGTATCGAGGCGGACTGGCATGATCACAAGGTCACGCTCGGACGCCCGCAAAGCCCGGCGGCGGGCACCGCGCTGGCCACCGAACTCGCCATCGACGGCGATCCGCTGGCGACGATCCGCTTCGCCGATCAGCTTCGTCCCGACGCGCGCGCTGCAATCGGCGCGCTGGCGGCCGAGGGAATCGACGCGGCGATCCTGTCGGGCGACCGGGCCGAGGCGGTGGCACCCGTCGCCCGCGAACTCGGCATCACGGCCCAGACCGGCATGACGCCGCAGGACAAGCTCGCCGCGATCGCCCGCCATGCGGGCGCCGGACACCGGGTGCTGATGATCGGCGACGGCCTCAACGACGGCCCGGCACTGGCCGCCGGTCATGCCTCTATGGCGCCGGGATCGGCAAGCGACGCGGGCAAGAATGCCGCCGACTGCATCTTCCTCGGTGACCGGCTGATGCCGGTGGTACAGACGGTGCGCATGGCGCGCCGCACGCAGCGGATCGTGAAGCAGAATTTCGCGCTCGCCATCGGCTATAATATCGTCGCGGTACCGCTTGCCATCTTCGGCCACGTGACCCCGTTGATCGCGGCCATCGCGATGTCGGGTTCGTCGCTGATCGTGGTAGGCAACGCGCTGCGCCTGAAGGCGGCGATCCGGTGAACGGCCTGCTTTTCCTGATCCCGATCGCGCTCGGGCTGGGACTGCTCGGTCTTGCGGCCTTCTTCTGGTCGCTGCGCCACGGCCAGTTCGACGATCTCGACGGCGCCGCATTGCGCATCTTCGTCGAGGATGAAGAGGACGCCGCGCCATGATCCTGCGCCCGCTCGCCTCGCTCGCCGCCGCCACCGGACTCGCCTTCGCGCCTCTCGCCAGCGATGCGCAGATCCTGCTGCTTCCCGCATGCGGCGGCGGGACGCACCTGCTCGTCATTCCCGGCGCCCCGGACAAGCCCGGCGACCACCCCTGTTCGAAGCCCTGCCATGCCGTGACCGAGCGGCGCAGCAAGCCGACCGACGACAAAAAGGGTTGTTGCTGACATGGCCGCGGCCGCTTTGACCTTGGTCAATGCGGCAAAGACCGCCCGCCCGTAGGACCATGGCCATGTGGACCTATTATCCCGAGCTGCTCGCAAAGCCCGTGCCGCGCTACACCAGCTATCCCACCGCAGTGGAATTCGGCGACGCGGTGGGCGAAGCCGATTATGCGCGGGCGCTCGATGCGATCGAACCCGCCACGCCGCTTTCGCTCTATGCCCATATCCCCTTTTGCGAACAGATTTGCTGGTATTGCGGCTGCAATACCGGGGCCGCAGGCCGCAAGCAGCGGCTCGCCGACTATCTCGTCGCGCTACGCGCCGAAATCGCGATGGTCGCGAGACGGGTTGGCGGCCGTGCGCGCGTCCAGCATATCGCTTTTGGCGGCGGCAGCCCCAATGCGGTCGCGCCCGTTGAATTCGTGCGCATCCTCGACCGCCTGCTGACCGTCTTCGACGTCAGCCGGCCCGAAATATCAATCGAGATCGACCCGCGCGGTTTCACGACCGAATGGGCGCTTGTTCTCGCCGCGTCGAACGTCACGCGTGTCAGCCTGGGCGTTCAGACCTTTGCCCCGCACATCCAGCAGGCGATCGGCCGCGTCCAGCCGCTCCGCGATATCGAGGCGACGATCGCGGCGCTGCGACTGCGCGGGATCGACGCGATCAATTTCGACCTGATGTACGGGCTGCCGGGGCAGAGCATCGCCGATCTCGACGCGACGCTCGACGAAACGATCCGCCTCGCTCCCAGCCGGATCGCGCTGTTCGGCTATGCCCATCTGCCCGCGATGTTGCCGCGGCAACGGCGCATCGACGCGACCGACCTGCCCGACGACCGGTTGCGCTTCGAACAGGCGGCGCACGGTTTCGAACGGCTGACCGCGGCGGGCTATATTCCCGTCGGATTCGATCATTTCGTGCTGCCGGGCGATCCGCTTGCCGCGGCGGCTAAGGCGGGGCGCGTCAACCGCAATTTCCAGGGCTTCACCGAAGACGACGCCCCTGTCCTCCTCGGCTTCGGGGCGAGCGCGATCAGCCGCTTTCCGGGCTTGATCGTGCAGAATGAAAAGCGCGCCGGCCCTTATCGCGACCTGATCGGCGAAGGGCGGCTTGCCGCCGTGCGCGGCGTTGCGGTGGGCGAAGACGACCGCCTGCGCGGCGCGATCATCAAGGCGATCCTGTGTCAGGGGCGCGCCGCGCTGCCCGCTGCATGGGCCGATGCCGCGCGCCCGGCGCTCACCGACGTCGCGCAGCGCGGACTGATCCGCTGGGATGGCGACGAACTGGTGCTGGGAGAGGGGTCGCAGCCTTATGCCCGCACCATCGCGGCGCGCTTCGACCGCTTCCGCGGCACCATCGCCCCCACCGATACGGCCGCCATCGCGCGCTGATCGCGCGCGACGCTTCGCCAAAACAAGAAAGGCCAGCTCTCGGGGCGCGAGAGCTGGCCAGCAGCAGGCTGTTCGGGGCTTCGGGTGCCGGGGTCAGCCCCTGCAAGCCTGCTTGTTCTTGTTGCCGGGAAGGCTGCAATTATAGGTCACGGTCTTGCCGTTCGCCTGCTTCGCCTTGACCATATGGCCAGTAGGGCGGGCTGCGGCGACGCGCTGGGGTGCGGCCTTCGGCCTGGCGGCGACGGCGGTCTGCTTGACGGGCTTTGCGGCGGGCCTGATCGCGGTCGTCGCGGGCTTCGCCCTCGTGGTTGCTGCAAAACTCGGGGCGGCGATCATCATCGTCGCGGCCAGGCCGACGCCGATCAAGGAACCAAAACGTGCCATCTCTATCACTCCGAATGGTCCCGCCGCACGGCCCCGGTCAACGCGACGGGGCCGGCGGGGAAGCAGGACGTCCAGGGCGGGGTCTGGGTGGACAGGGGGTGATCCCGCCTTGGACAAACCCCTATTAGGCCGGCGAGACCGACGGGGTGATGGCCGAGACATGACAATATGGTAATTTGCGCGCCAGCATCCGGACGGCCGGCCGGGTGCATATCGGGACCATGCTCGATGGGAGAATCCCCGTGACTGCGCACGCCGAAATGGCACCGATCGCCGAACCCGCCGCGCCGGCCGAGCGCCGCCGCAGCATCCCGCGCGGCGTCCGGCTGGCGCTTGCCGGCCTGCTGCTTGCGCTGCTCGCGCTCGGCGATTTCTACGTCTGGGCGGGCTATTATCACGGACCGCTCTATCGCGATCTGGCATCGGCTGCGGCCGGGCCGGATCGGCCCGCGATCGTGATGCTGTCGGGCGATATGGGGAACAAGGTCGGCATGACCCCGCCGGTGTCGCGGCGGATCAATCGCCGCGGCTATGCGGTGGTGACGGTCAATTCGCTCGCCTATTTCTCGCCGCGCCGCACGCCACAGGAAGCGGCGACTCTGATCGAGAATGCGATGGCGCGGGCGATGCGGCTCGGCCGCACGCGCCGCGTCGTCCTGATCGGACAATCCTTCGGCGCCGACATGCTGCACGCCGGCCTCGCCGCGATGCCCGCGGCCGACCGGACGCCGATCAACGCCGTCATCCTGATCGTTCCCGGTCATGACATCGTCTTCCGCGCCTCGCCGATCGAACTCGCCGGTCTCGAAATCCCCGACCAGCTCGCCTTGCCGACGGCCTCGCAGCTCGACTGGGTGTCGCTCACCTGCATCTGGGGCATCAGGGAAAGTGACAGCCTGTGCCCCGAACTGACCTTGCCCGGCCTACGCAAGATCGCCTTGCCGGGCGGCCACAAGCTGCAATCCGACGACGCGGCGCTCGAAGCCGCAATCTATCCTGCCATTGCGCACGCGACCGACCGGATGCGCGCACCGTCCCCACGGAGTAACTGACATGAAGGCTCTGGCGATCGCTTTGCTGCTCGGCGCCGCGACCGGCATCCCCGCCGCGCCGCCCGCAGCCAGCCCCCTCGGCGTCTGGCAAAATCCCAAAGGCACCATCTTGGTGCGCACGCGCAATTGCGGCGCAATGCTGTGCGGCAATATTGTCTGGGCGAGCCCCACCGCGCTCTCCGACGCGCGCGACGCCGGTGTCACCGCATTGATCGGCACCGAATTGCTCAGCGACTATCGCGCGACGGGTGCGGGGCGCTGGACCGGACAGGTCTATGTGCCCGACCAGGGCCGTCGCTTTTATTCGACGATCGAGGTAAGGGACCCGAACAGCTTGCGAATTTCGGGTTGCATCCTGAGCGGGCTGATCTGCAAGCATCAGGAGTGGACGCGTCGATGACGGTTTTCGGGGGCGTGCAATCCTGGACCTCGCGGCATCGCCGCACTTTGTCGATCGCAGCGGCGCTGATCGTCGCGGCGCTCGGTTTCACAGCGCTCTATCATTTGCTGCATTCGGTGCGCCCGCACGCGATTCGAGAGGCCTTTCGCGCGGTTTCCAACGCGCAGATCGGATTCTCGCTGCTGCTGACCGCGACCAGCTATCTGCTGCTCACCCTTTACGATACCGGCGCATTGCGGGTCATCGGCCGCAAATTGCCCTGGCGCACGGCTGCCCTCGCTTCCTTCACAAGCTACACGCTCAGTCACAATCTGGGCCTAGCCCTGCTGACCGGCGGCTCGGCGCGCTACCGCGTCTACCGCGCCGCGGGGCTCAGCGGCGGAGAGGTCGGGAGCGTAATCGCGCTCGCCAGCCTGAGCTTCTGGAACGGCGTCGTTCTGCTCGCGGGTCTGGCGGCCATGGCGAGTACGCAGTTGCTACCGATTTTCGACATCGGCCTGTCGCTGCACTGGCTGCATCTCGGCGGGATGGTCGTCGCGACCCTGTGCCTTATCCCGCTGCTGCTCCGCCATTTCGGGCTGACCGCACTCGACATTGGCGGATGGCGCACCCCGATCCCGGACCTGAAGACGAGTGCCTCGATGACGTTCGTCGCCGCGCTCGATCTGGCTGCGGCCAGCGCGGCGCTGTTCGTGCTGCTGCCAGCGCCCGACCCCGCCGCCTACCCCGCCTTTTTCCTCGGCTATGCCTTCGCGATCATCGCGGCGCTGATCAGCCATGTGCCCGGCGGGCTCGGCGTTTTCGAGGCGGTGGTGATCGCGATGGTTCCCGGCGACAAGGCGCAGCTCCTTGCCGCGCTGCTCGCCTATCGCGTCATTTATTATCTGCTGCCGCTGCTGCTCGCGGCGCTGCTGCTTGCCTGGCACGAAAGCAAGGCGTGGCACGCCCCGGCGCGCCAGTTCGCCGCTGCGGGCGAATCGCTGCTCCGCGAACTGGCACCACCGCTGTTCGCCGCACTCGTCTTCGCCGGCGGCCTGATCCTGCTCCTGTCGGGATCGACCCCCGCCGAAGCGGGACGGATGCACGATTTACGGCATATCCTGCCGCTGCCCTTCGTCGAAGCATCGCATATCGCCGCCAGCCTGTCGGGCACGCTGCTGCTCTTTCTCGCGCCCGGCCTGCTGCGCCGCCTCAACGGCGCCTTCGTCGCGACACGCGCGCTGCTGCTCGCCGCGGCGATTTTTTCGCTGGCCAAGGGGTTCGACTATGAGGAGGCGGTCATCCTCCTCGTCATCTGCGCCGCGCTGCAATGGAGCCGCCCCGCCTTTTACCGCAAGACTTCGCTGATCGACGCACCGCTGTCGACCGGCTGGATCGTGGCGGCGCTGATCGCGATCCTTGGCTCGGCCTTCGTCGGTTTCTTTGCCTATAAGCATGTCGATTATACCAGCAGCCTGTGGTGGCAATTCAGCTTGCGCGGCGACGCGCCGCGTTTTCTGCGCGCGAGTTTCGGGATCGCGGTCCTGATCACCGGCCTCGCGCTGTGGCGGCTATTCGCGCCGTCGGCCCGCACGGTGCGCGATACGCCGGTGGGGTTCGATGCGCTCGAACCGGCGCTGGCGCTCAGCGACAGCACCGATGCCTTTCTCGCCTACACCGGCGACAAGCGCTTCCTGCTCGCCGACGAGGGCGACGCCTTCCTGATGTACCGGGTGCAGGGCGGCAACTGGATCGTGATGGGCGATCCGGTCGGCAACGAGGATCGCTGGGCCGATCTCCTGTGGAAGCTGCGCGAGATGGCCGACGCGGCGCAGGGACGCATCCTGCTCTATCAGATCAGTGCAGCGTGTCTGCCCCAGGCAATCGACCTCGGGCTGTCGATCGTCAAATATGGCGAAGAAGCGCGCGTCGAGCTCGCCCGCTTCACCCTTGCCGGACCGCAGGCAAAGACGCTGCGCCACGCCGAGCGCCGCGCGTTGCAGGATGGCGCCGAATTCGCCGTAATCGCCGCCGCCGAGGTTCCCGCTCATCTTGCCGAACTCAAGGCCGTGTCGGACGATTGGCTGCACGCGAAAAAGCAGCGCGAAAAAGCGTTCAGCCTCGGCAGCTTCGATCCCGCCTATATGGCGCGCTTTCCCTGCGCGGTGGTACGGATAGACGGGCGGATCGTCGCTTTCGCCAATATATTGGCGACCCCCAATTGCGCCGAAATGTCGGTCGACCTGATGCGCCATGTGAACGACGTCCCCTATGGCGTCATGGACTTCCTGTTCATTCGCCTGATGCAGCACGCGCAGCAAGCGGGCTATCGCTGGTTCACGCTCGGCATCGCGCCATTGTCGGGCATCGAGGGGCGCAAGCTTGCGCCCGCATGGGCAAAGGGCGCCGCCTTCGTCTTTCGCCATGGCGAGATGCTCTATGGTTTCGAAGGCTTGCGCAGCTACAAGGCGAAATTCGCGACCGATTGGCAGCCGCGCTACATCGCCGGTCCCCGCGGCATGGCCTTTGCGCAGGCGATGGCGGCGGTGCACCAGATCGTCTCGCGCGCACCGGTCCGCAAGGATACGCGCGCGCCCATTGCAGCTACGGCTTGATCGCGGGCAAGATTACCGCAGTTTCATCTGCACGCCATCGGGCGGTGCGACGCGGCCTGCTACGCCGGTCCAATGGACCCGCCGCGCATCCGATCCATGCCGCCGACGGCCTTGTTGATCCTGCTGCTGGCGGGGATCGTTTTCCTGTCGGCGCGGCTCTATGCCTCGCCGCATTCGCGTGGCGGGGGACAGGTGGAGGGATTGACCTTCGAAGCGGAGCCTGCCCGGCGCCACCAGCCGATCGCGCTCGTCGTCACCAGCGTCGAAGACGGCGGGCCGGCCGCGAAAGCCGACATTGCGGCGGGCGACCGGATCGACCGGATCGATGGCCGCCCCATCGCGTCGGCGGCCGATGCCGCCGCGCGGCTGCGCCGCGACGCGCGCAAGGGGGTGACGCTGCGAATTCGCCGTGGCATCCGGACAAGCTATAAGCATCTTCCCGCGACGCGCGGGCCACAGCCGGGGACAGTGCATGTCGCAGAAAATATTGCTCGTCGAAGATGACCGGACGACCGCCGACTTCATCAGCAAGAGTCTGACCGGCGAAGGCTTCGTCGTCGATCATGCCGCCGACGGCCGCGACGGCCTGTTTCATGCAACCGATGGCAGTTACGACGCGATCATCCTCGACCGCATGCTGCCCGGCATGGACGGCATGGCGCTGCTCGCGGCGATGCGCGCCGCGCAGATCGCGACACCCGTCATCATCCTGTCGTCGCTGGGCGCGGTCGATGCGCGGGTCGAAGGGCTGACGTCGGGTGCCAATGATTATCTGGTCAAGCCCTTTGCCTTCTCCGAACTGCTGGCCCGGCTCAAGCTGCTCCTCGCCAAGCCCGGCAACGGCCCCCAGGTCGAAACGGTGCTGCACTGCGAGGATCTGGAAATGAACCTGCTCAATCGCCGCGTGACGCGCGCCGGCAAGCGTATCGAACTGCAGCCGCGCGAGTTTCGCCTGCTCGAGTATCTGCTCCGCCACAAGGAGCAGGTGGTGACGCGCACGATGATGTTGGAGGGGGTCTGGGAATATCATTTCGACCCCGGCACCAATGTCGTCGATGTTCATGTCAGCCGCCTGCGCCGCAAGATCGACGACGGGTTCGCAACGCCGCTGGTTCATACGATCCGCGGCGCAGGCTATATGCTCGGCGCCGCGAGCTGACCGCCGGATGCGCGCAGGCTTCTTTCAATCGACGATTGTCCGCCTGACGCTGGCGCTCGTGATCGCGCAGGTCGCGGCGCTGGCGCTCGGCCTGACGATCATCCACCGCTTCACCCAGGCGACGATCATCGACGACGCGCGGATCGCGGCTGAAGTCGCGCGCGACGATTTTGCCGAAACCCAGCGCCAGCAAGGGCCCGAAGCGCTGGTTCAGGCGATCCGCGACCGGCTGACCCAGCGCGACGACCGCAATTTCGTCGTGCTGTTGAAGGCACCCGACGGCACACGCGTCGTCGGCAATCTCAGCCAATGGCCGGCCACGGTGTCCGACCATGAGGCGTGGCGCGAAATCCGCCTCTTCCGGCAGGATGCGGCCGAGGCCGAACCGATCGGATTGATTACCACGCCGCTTCCCGGCGGCTATGCCCTGCTGACGGGCGAAGTGCTCGAGGCGCAGGTTCAGCTCGCGCGCGCCAGTCAGGCCGCCTTTCTGTTCGCGCTCGCGGTCGGCATCACAATCGCCGGCATCGTCGCCGCGTTCGTCGCCTGGCTGCTCGGGCGGCGCATCGACGTCTTTTCGCGCGCCGCCTCCGCAATTGTCAGCGGCCGGCTCGACGCGCGGGTGGAGCGCGACCGGACCGGGGACGCCTTCGACCGGCTCGGCGTGTCGATCAACGCGATGCTCGACCGGATCGAAACGCTGGTTGGCGAGCTGCGGATGCTCACCGATTCAATGGCGCACGATCTGCGTTCGCCAGTCGCGCGGATGAAGGCGAAGCTGGAACAGGCGCTGGGCCGCGCGCGCGACCCCGAAACGACGGTGGCGCTAGCCGGTGCGATCGACGAGGCCGACAGCCTGCATCGCTTGCTCGACACCGCGCTGGAGATCAGCCGCGCGGAGGCCGGGATCGGCCGCGACCAGTTCACGCGCTTCGCGCTCGCGCCGCTGCTCGAAGACATGGCCGAAGTCTATGGCCCGCTCGCCGAGGATGAGGGTTTTGCGATCGCGGTGACGGCACCCGTCGATCTCGACGTGGTTGCCCACCGTGAAATGCTGGTCCGCGCGCTGTCGAACCTGATCGACAATGCCCTGAAATATGCGGCCGGCGGCACTCAGATCCGGCTGACCGCAGTCCAGGAAGCCGGCGATGCGATCGACCTCGCGGTAATCGACGACGGTCCCGGCATCCCCGCCGACCGCATCGCCGAAGCGGCGCGGCGCTTCGTCCGGCTCGATCCCGCGCGCGGCGGATCGGGTGCGGGGCTGGGATTGTCGCTGGTCGAGACGATCGCGCACATGCACGGCGGCCGGATGACGATTGCCCCGGCCGAGCCGCACGGCACCGTCGTCACGCTTCGTCTGCCGGTCGTCGCGCCGGCCGCCTGATCGCTACGGCTCCGAAGACTTCGAATTGACGCCGAAGCCGAGGCGACCCTGCTCGGCGGCGGCGGGCACCCCTGGCGCCATGGCGTCATGCAAATGTTCGGTGCGCATATCCATCTGGTGCTTCCCGACACCACCGAGCGCGCCGCCTCGGCTTCACCGTCGAATTCGCGCAGGGCCCGAGCGCCAATCCCATCCATTTCGGAGCTTGATGTCTGCCCGCCTCCGGCCAGCGCGATAGATTGGCCCCTATAAGAGAATCGAACGGCCCGTCGCCCCGGTGTTGGTCCCCAAGGGCGATCCGTTCGACCGCGCGTGCCATCCCCACCTGGCCGCGCATCCCAGCGGGGCCGGCGGAGGATGTTCCACTTCCGTCGGCCCCTTTGGCACCGGCCCCTTCGCCGGACCTCCACAGACAGATGGGCTAGCCCGTGACGAGCGCGCGCTGTTCCGGGCGGCCCATCGACAGCAGGATCGGGTCCGCCGCCTGACGCGCCATGAAGTCGGCCTTGCCCGCGATCCCCTGCCATTCGATGCCGATCAATGCCTGCGCGATCGCGCCGCCCAGCGTATCGCCGGGGCCAGGCAGGATGATCACGTCGGGCGCATATTCCTTGACCGCAACCTGCACCGACAGTGCAAAATCATAGGGCGCTAGGATCTGATGCCCGAAGGTATAGTCCCAGATGCCCCAGGGATTGCTGGAAAAACGCCGCCAGATATGACCACGGCCGTCGACCATCGGCAGGTCGGGCATGCCGAACAGCGCCGGGGGCAATTCGACCTTCGCCTTGTCCGAGCTGCCGACCATCAGCGGCGTATGAAAGGGGCCATGTCCCGCCAGCCGCAGCGGATCGCGGCCCGGCGTCGGCGGCGCCTCGGCAAGCAAGGCGGCCAGCCCCTCTTCATTGCCCGCCAAGACAAGCATGCCGGCAAGGTCGATCGAAAGCGCGAGCGCATGACCCGGGCGGGCGGCGATGTCGGCGACGAGCGCCAGCAGGCTGGCGCGCAGCCCCGGCACCGGGCGCCAGTCTTCATCGACGATCTGCACCAATATCTGTCCGCCCGGCCCGTGCGTCTGGCTGTTGAGACCCATGGCGTTGGCGATACGGAAACCGTCCTCGACCGACACCGCGCCGCCAAGCGCGAGCGCGCTGTACCAGCCCATTGAATTGCCCGCGACCGCGACGATGTCATATCGGTCGCGGTCGATGCTGAACCAGTCGAGCAGGGTCGCGGTATAGATCAGCGGCGCCGCGACATCGCCGCGCATGTGGGTCGCGACGCTGAAACGATCGGCGCCGTCGAGTTCGCTCACCGTCGGCTGTCCGCGCTCGCGGCGCTGGGCGTCGAAACCGGCGATGATTTCGCCGAAGCGCGCGCCGTGCAGCCGTGCGATGCTGCCAAGCTCGCCCTTGCCATAGGTGCCGCGGCCGGGGGCGACGACAATCGCAGTCTTCTTCGCCGCCGTCATGCCAGCAGCTCCTTCGCGGCGGCGTGGATCGAATCGCGGCTCGGCAGCGTCACCGTCGCCGCCTTGCCCAGCGGGATGAAGCTGTCCTCGGCGGCGATGCGCGCCAGCTTCTTCTCCGGCGTGCGTTCGGTAAACAGCGCCATCAGAGCCTCGCTTTGCGAACCGGTGATGCGGCATTCGTCGACGATCAGGACGCGTTTCGCATCGCCGACCGCGGCAAGGAGCTTGTCGGCATCGACCGGGCCGAGCCAGCGCAGGTCGATCACGCGCGCCTTGACGCCGTCGGCGGCGAGCAGCTTTTCGGCCTGCCGCGAAAGATAAGTGCCATTGCCATAGGTGACGATCGCCAGATCGGTTCCGTCGCCATGCACGCCGACGTCGCCCAGCCGGATCGGCGTCCCTTCGCCGGGCGCTTCATAGGCGCTCGTCCACAGGCCATCGCCCTCTTCATGCAGGTCGCGCGTCATATAGAGCGCGATCGGTTCGACGAAGACGACGACGCGCTGCTCCTCGCGCGCCAGCCGCACGCATTCGCGCAGCATCTGGACGGCGTCGCGCCCGTTCGACGGCACCGCCAGGATCACGCCGGGAATGTCGCGGAACACTGCCAGGCTGTTGTCGTTGTGGAAGTGACCGCCGAACCCCTTTTGATAGCCGAGCCCGGCGATGCGGATCACCATCGGGTTGGTATATTGGCCGTTCGAAAAGAAGCTCAAGGTCGCCGCCTCGCCGCGGATCTGATCCTCGGCATTGTGGACATAGGCGAGGAACTGGATTTCGGGCATCGGCACGAAGCCGTTGTGCGCCATGCCGATCGCGAGGCCAAGGATCGCCTGCTCGTCGAGCAACGTGTTGATCACGCGCGCCGAACCGAAGCGCTGATGCAGCTTGGCGGTGACATTGTAGACGCCGCCCTTCGGCCCGACATCCTCGCCCGCGACGACGATTTCGGGATAGGCGAGCATCAGGTCGGCGAGCGCCCAGGAGAGCAGCCGCGCCATATGCATCGGCTTGTCCATTTGGTTCGCGTCGCCGGCGAACAGCGCCGCGCGCTCGTCGGTCGAGGGGCGATTGGCAGGCGGGCGGTCGATCTTCGGCGGAACCAGGCTCTCCATTACCGCCGCGGCGGTAGTCAGCTTGGGGCGGCGGATCGCGGCTTCGGCCTGCCGCGCCAGCGTTGCGCCGATCTCTTCATAGGCATCGGCGACTTCGGCGGCAGACATCCATCCCTGTTCGACCATCAACGCCGCCCCCGCGAGCAGCGGATCGCGCGCCTCGTCGGCTTCGATCAGCGCCTTGGGCAGATAGGCACCCTGCACGTCCGACCCGGCATGTCCGTAGAGCCGCACCGTTCCCATATGGAGAAACACCGGCTTGCGCGTGCGGCGCGCAAAGTCGGCGGCCTCCTTTGCGCCCGAGTAGGCCGCGACAAGGTCGGTGCCGTCGCACTGGATATAATGAAGCCCGGCGCGGTGGCGGAACTGTGCCTCGATCCACCCCGTCGGAGTGCGCGTCGAGATGCCGATGCCATTGTCTTCGCACAGGAAGATCAGCGGCAACGGCGTGCCCTGAAAGGCCGACCAGCCAGCGGTGTTGAACGCGCCCTGCGCGGTTGAATGATTGGCCGACGCGTCGCCGAAACTCGCCAGAACCACCGCGTCTTCGGGCAGCGGGAGACCGCACATGCCCAGTCGCCGCGCGATACCGATCGAAAAGGCGGCGCCCACTGCCTTGGGCAGATGCGACGCGATCGTCGATGTCTGCGGCGGAATTGCGAGCGGCTTCGACCCGATGACCTTGTGCCGCCCGCCCGAAATCGGGTCCTCGGCCGAAGCGGCGAAGCTCAGCAACATGTCCCAGTCGGGGGTCTGCCCGGGGAGCTGGCGCGCGCGGTGGAGCTGAAAGGCGTTCGAGCGATAGTGGAGGAACGCCATGTCGGTTACGCGCAGCGCCGCCGCGACCGCGGCATTGCCCTCGTGCCCCGACGAACCGATAGTATAAAAGCCCTCGCCGCGTGCCTGCAGCGTCCGCGACAGCCGGTCCATCTGGCGACTGGTGAGCTGCGACAGGAAAATGTCGGTGGCATCCGACCGCATCAGCCCGGCAAGCGCGGGATCTGGCGCATCGGCGCGGCGCGCGAGCGTTCCGCTCGCCAGCGCGCCGAGAAATTTTTCATGTACCGCCTGTGCCGCGTCCACGTTGTCCTCCTGCCGGTGTTCCGGTTGCCGGTGCAACCATTTGCCGCCGTCTCGCGCAGCTAGAACGGGGGCTGCGGGCGTGCAAGCATCCTCTTGCGTCGGTGCTGCGCCTCGCGCTACCACCGCAGGGCGATGGTGCAGCGGGGCGAGGCCATAATTTCAATATGATGTCGATCTGGATCGCCCAGGCGTCGGCCGCCGCCGCCGCACCCGATCAGGGCTGGCTGCTCGATCCCGAACTCGTCGATCCGGCTTATCGTCAGACGGTTGCCCGCGGCGATATCCAGACGGCCTTTCCCGCGCCGCCGCCGCCGCCCGACGTTCCCGACTGGCTGAAATCGCTGTTCGAAGCGATCGGCCGCTTCTTCGAATGGAGCGCGCCGGCGCTGAAGCCGATGCTGTGGGGCGGCGCGATCCTGCTCGTCCTGCTGATCCTCTATTTCACCGTCCCCGCCTTTGCGCGCTGGGTCAATGCGTTGCCCTTCCTGCGCAAGACCAGAGCGGGCGCCGAGGCGGAGGAGGCGGGCGCGGTCGAAGCGGGTGCGGCGCGCGCGCTGCTGGCCGAAGCCGACGCGCTCGCCGCCGACGGGCGCTTTGCCGAGGCGGTTCATCTGCTGCTCTATCGCAGCGTCGAGGATATCAGCGCGCGGCGGCCGGGGCTGGTGCGGCCGGCGATGACGTCGCGCGAGCTGGCGGAGGCACAGGATTTGCCGGGGGTCGCGCGCAAGGCATTCAGCCGCATCGCGCGCTCGGTCGAAATCAGCCTTTTCGGCGGCCGCTCGATCGACGCGGCGGCGTGGGACGCGTGCCGCGGCGCCTATTCGGAGCTGACGGTACCGAAGAATTGGGCCCGGGCATGACAGGGCGCAGCGATCGCGACAATCCCTTCGACCCGCGGCTGATCGCGGCGGTGGTCGCCGTGGGGGTCGTCGCCTTCATAGCGCTGTGGGCGCTGGTTGCGCTTGGCCCGCAGCTGTCGAGCGGCAATGACGGCGGCGGTCACGCGCTGTCGAAGGCGGCGCCGGGCTTTGCGGGGATCGTCGACCTCGCCGAACGCGCCCGCGCCGATGTCGAGCTGCGCCGCAGCGTCGAGACGGCAACCTATGAGGACGACAAGCCGTTGCTTGTCCTGACCCCCGCAGCCGACACAAATTCCGAAGAAGTCGCCGATTTGCTGGCAAGACAGGGCAATGGTCCGGTTCTGCTCGTCTTGCCCAAGTGGCGGACGATGCCCGGCACCGGCGAGGACCATAAACCCGGCTGGGTCGGCTTCGGCGTGCCGCTGCCCGCGCCCATCCGCCTGCTGCCGCAAAACTATTTCGGGACGGTCGAGATCGCGATGCCGCAGGCGAAGGCGCAGACCGTCAACGCCGATGTCGCGCGGCGCCGCTTTGCCGTGCCGCTGCCGGCCGGTGCCCAGACGGTCAGCGGCGCCGGTCTCGAGACGCTGATCCCCGGCGCGAACGGCGGCGCGGTGCTGGCGCGGACGACCAACCGCGAATTCTATGTTCTCGCCGAGCCCGACCTCCTCAACAACCTGGCCTTTGCGTCGCGCGACAAGGCGCATGCCGCGGCCATGCTGATCGACGCGGTCGGCGAGGATGCGGAAGCGGCGGGGCTCGCCTTCGACCTGACGCTCAACGGTTTCGGCGGCGGTCGGTCGCTGCTGCGCTTCGCCTTCGTCCCGCCCTTCATCGGGATCACGCTGTGCCTGATCGCCGCGGGCCTGCTCGCGCTGTGGCAGGCGTGGGCGCGCTTCGGCCCCGCGCTGCGTCCGGCGCGCGCGATTCCGATTTCCAAACAGGCGCTGATCGCCAACAGCGCCGATCTGATCCGGCAGGCGCGCCGCGAACTCGACGGTGCCGACGCCTATGTGCGCAGCCAGCGCGGCGCGATCGCACGCCGGTTGCACGCCCCCGGCGGTCTGAGCGCCGAGGAAGCCGACGCGTGGATCGACCGCCATCTGAAGGCGGATAGCGCCTCCTTCGCCACTCTCGCGCGCCGCCTCCCGCTGGCGCGCAATACCCATGAATTTCTGGCAGACGCGCAGGCGCTGCACGACATCAGGAAGGAATTATTGCGTGACGGCTGACACTATCGAGGGCGTTCAGGCGCTCGGCGCGGCGATCGAGGGCGAAGTCGCCAAGGTCGTATTCGGGCAGCGGGATCTGACCCGCATGGTCACGATCGCGTTGCTCGCTGGTGGTCATGTCCTGCTCGAAGGCCCGCCCGGAACCGCGAAGACGCTACTCGCGCAGGCTTTCGCCCGTGCTGTCGGGCTCGATTTCGGGCGCATCCAGTTCACCCCCGACCTGATGCCCGGCGACATATTGGGATCGAACCTGTTCAACTTCCAGACGTCGAGCTTCACCCTGACCAAGGGACCGATCTTCACCGAGCTGCTGCTTGCCGACGAAATCAACCGCACCCCGCCCAAGACGCAGGCGGCACTGCTCGAGGCGATGCAGGAACGGCGCGTGACGATCAACGGCGAACCGCACCCGATGAGCCCGCGCTTCACCGTGCTGGCGACGCAAAACCCGATCGAGCAGCAGGGCGTCTACCCGCTGCCCGAAGCGCAGCTCGACCGCTTCCTGTTCAAGCTGGTCGTCGATTATCCCGACGCCGACGAGGAGCGGCGCATCGTGGCTGAACATGGCGGGCGCTTCAAAAGCCCCGTGGTCGCCGATTTCGGCGTTGGGCAGGTTGCCGACGCCGCGACGATCGGCACCGCGATCGACACGATCGCGACCGTCCGCCTGGCCGACGAGATCGTCGACTATATCGTCCGGCTGGTGCGCGCGACCCGCGAAAGCGCCGACCTCGAATGCGGCGCGAGTCCGCGCGCTGCGAGCCTGCTTGCCCGCGCCGCCTGTGCAGCCGCCGCGCTCGACGGCCGCGACTATGTGATCCCCGACGACGTCCAGCGGCTCGCCGGCGGCGTGCTGCGCCACCGCGTGATCCTGTCGGCCGCTGCGGAGATCGAGGGGCGCGGCGTCGAACAGGTCGTCGCTGCGCTGCTCGACCGGGTGGACGTGCCGCGGTGATCTACCCGACGCGGCGCGCGATCTATCTGCTGCTGCTCGGCGCCCCCGTGGCACTGGCGCTCGGCCTGCTGCGCCCGGACCTTTGGCTCGTCGCGCTCGGCTGGATCGCGCTCGTCGCCTTGGGGCTGCTCCTCGATACGCTGACCGGCGCGGCGCCGCGCAAGCTCGCGCTCGACGCCCGGTTCCCGCTCCAGATCGGGGTCGGCGAGCCGTTCGAAATGATGCTTGCGGCGCGCGCGCCAGCCCTTCCGCGCCGCGCCGAGTTCGCGCTGTCGCTCGACGACCGGCTGGCACCCGGTGGCCGCATCGCGGCGGCTTTCGAAACGGTGGGCGAAGGCGAAGATGCCGCGCTCGTCCATCGGCTTCCGCTTACCGCCTCGCGACGCGGACAGGCGGCAGTCGATGCGTTGTGGGTGCGCTGGGCGGGACCGTTCGGCCTGGTCTGGAAACAGCGCCGCTTCGCGATCGAGCGCGCGATCAGCGTCGTGCCCAACATGCGCCTCGTTACCGACGAAGGCCGCCGCCTGTTCCAGCGCAACAGCTGGTTCGGGCTCCGCCAGCAGAAGCTGCGCGGCGAAGGCCATGAATATGAGGCGCTGGCCGAATATCAGCCGGGCATGGATCGGCGCGCGATCGACTGGAATGCATCGGCGCGGCACGTCAAGCTGCTTGCCAAGGAATATCGGGTCGAGCGCGACAACCGCGTGGTGCTGGCGATCGACGCGGGTCGCACGATGGCCGAGCCCGTGGGCGCGATGCCGCGCGTCGACCGCGCGGTCTCCGCAGCGCTGCTGCTGGCCTATGCAGGGCTGAAGCTCGGCGATCGGATCAGCCTCTTTTCCTTTGCCGCCAAACCGATCGGCATGACCCCCGCCTATATGCACACGCAGGATTTTCCGGCGCTGCAGCGCGCGGCGAGCCGCATCGATTATGCGCCGGTCGAGAGTAATTTTACCCTCGCGCTGTCGACGCTCGGCGCCGAACTCAACCGCCGGTCACTGATCATCCTGTTCACCGAATTCACCGATGCGACGAGCGCCGACCTGATGATCCGTGCGGCGGGCCGGCTGATCAAGAAGCACCGACTGCTGTTCGTCGTCATCAAGGACGAGGAGTTGGAGGACGAGGAACGTCGCCGTCCCGAAAGCGGATCGGACGTCACGCGCGCCAATGTGGCCGCGGCGATGCTGCGCGATCGTCAGCTGGTCATCGCGCGGCTCCAGCGGCTGGGAGCCGACGTCATCGAAGTCCCCGCCGATGCGATGGGCGCTCATGTCGTCGAAGCCTATCTGGGCATCAAGCGGCAGGGTAGCCTGTGATGGAAACCGCGCGCGCGACCGACGCCCCCGGCTTTTCGACCAGTCGTTTTCGCGCTGAGCGCGAGGCCGACTGGATCGCCTTCGACACGCTGCTCGGCCGTCTCGAGACGCGCGGCGCCAAGGCGCTGTCGAGCGACGAACTGCTGCAGCTCCCGATCCTCTATCGCGCGACGCTATCGTCGTTATCGATCGCGCGCGCGACGATGCTCGACAAGGCCCTGCTCGACCACCTCGAAGGGTTGGCGATGCGCGGCTATTTCCTGATTTACGGCGTCCGCGAAACGCGGCTCAGCCGCCTACGCCGCTTCTTCCTTTACGACTGGCCGGCGGCGGTCCGCGCGGTCTGGAAGGAAACGCTGATCATCGCGCTGATCATTACGCTCGGCGCGCTGACAAGCTGGTCGCTCGTCGCGCATAATCCTGAATGGTATTATAATTTCGTCCCCGAAGAGATGGCCGGCGGGCGCGACCCCCGCGCGACAGCGGAGTTTCTGCGCTCGACGCTGGGTCACGGCAAGGCGGGGGGCGAGGATCAGGGCGCGCTGCACGTCTTTGCGACTTTCCTGTTTACCCACAACAGCCGCGTTTCGATCATGTCCTTCGCGCTCGGCTTTGCCTTCGGCGTTCCGACAATGATGCTGGAATATTATCAGGGGATCGGGCTGGGCGCGATGCTCGCGGTCTTCTCTGCCAAGGGGCTGGGCGTCGATTTCGGCGGCTGGCTGTTCATCCACGGCACGACCGAATTGTTCGCCGCCGCCCTGTCTGGAGCGGCGGGGCTGCGGATCGGCAGCGCGGTCGTCTTTCCCGGCGCCCGCTCGCGCCTCCAGGCCGCCGCCGAGGCAGGCCGCACTGCGGGCAAGGTGATGGTCGGCGTCATACTGATGCTGCTCGCTGCCGGCCTGCTCGAAGGGTTCGGGCGCCAGCTCATCACCGATACCGTGATGCGCTATGCGATCGGATCGCTGATGCTCGCCTTCTGGCTTGCCTATTTCTACATCCCGCGCCGCGAGAATGTCGCTTGAGCGCGGCGGGTAATCTGCGGATGCGCGCGGCGCAGGAAAAGAAGCTGCGCGAATTCGTGACGCCCGAAGGGGTCGATCTGCAATTGCGCATCGCAAGCGCGGCGCTCCGACTCGGCGCGCTGCTGATCGACCTGACCCTCATCGTCCTGACGCTCATCCTGTTCACCCTGCTGATCCTCTGGGCCGGGCTTGCGTCCAATTCGTCGATCGCGGTGACGGTCTGGTTGCTCGGCGCCTTTGTTCTGCGCACCTTCTGGTTCATCGGCTTCGAACTTGGCACGCGTGCGGCGACGCCCGGCAAGCGGCTGATGGGCATCCGCGTCGTCGCGCGCGACGGCGGCCGGCTCACCGCCGATGCGGTGGTCGCGCGCAACCTGATCCGCGAGCTTGAGCTCTTCCTTCCGCTCACCATGATGGGCGTCGGGGCGGCCGAGGATATGGTATCGGGCTGGACCGCGCTCGCGGGGGTCGCCTGGTCGCTGACGCTCAGCCTGTTCCTGCTCTTCAACCGCGACCGGATGCGGATGGGCGACCTGATCGCCGGCACCTGGGTCGTGATGGCGAAGCGCGCGAAGCTCGACCGCGATATCACCGCCGATGGCGGCGGGGTCGACGCGATCCGCTTCACCGACGCCGAACTCGCCGTCTATGGCATCTATGAACTGCAGGAACTGGAGCGCGTGCTGCGCGGCGCCGATCCGCGCGCGATGCGCGATGTTGCCGACACGATCCGCGGCAAAATCGGTCGCCCCGTCGCCGAAGAGGATGACGTGTTCCTGACGAGCTATTATCGGCAGCTCAAGGCCCGGCTCGAACGCGGCTTGCTGTTCGGAAAACGCCGAGAGGATAAATATGCCAACGAATGATGCCCTGTCCGTTGCCGAAGCGTTGCACCGCCGCCGTTCGGTGCGCGCCTTTTCGGACCGCCCGGTCGACCGGGCGATACTGGCACGGATTTTTGCCGACGCGCAGCGCGCACCATCGGGCGGCAATCTGCAGCCGTGGCAGGTGACGGTCGTTACCGGCGTGCGCTGGGAGCGCGTGAAGGCGGCGGTGGCGGCGCGGATCGCGATGGGGCGCGACGGCCAGCAACCCGAATATGACATCTACCCGCGCGGACTGACCGACCCGTGGGAAAGCCGGCGCTTCGGCGTCGGCGAGGCGCTCTACGCCTCGCTCGGCATCCCGCGCGAGGACAAGCCGGGCCGGCTCGCTCGGTTCATGGAAAATTACCGGGGTTTCGGCGCACCGGTGATGCTTTTCCTCCACTGTTCGCGCATCATGGGACCGCCGCAATGGGCCGACATGGGCATGTGGCTCCAGTCGGTGATGCTGTTGCTCGTCGAACATGGCCTTGCAAGCTGTCCGCAGGAATGCTGGGCGATGTACGGCGCGACGATCCGGCACGAACTGGAACTGGGCGACGACCAGATCTTGTTCACCGGGCTGGCGATCGGTCATGCCGATGTGGCGGCACCGGTGAATCAATGGCCGGTTCCGCGCGCCGAACTGGATGAGGTGATCGATTGGCAGGGATTTTGAGGATGGTTTTGCGCAGCAAGACGGCGGGACTGACGGCCATGGCGGCGACGGGGCTGCTGCTCGCCGGCTGCGCCGCGATTCCGAAAGCGGCGGCACCACCCCCCGCCCCCGCGCCGTCACCGACCGCCGCGACACCGCCGCCGCCGGCCCCGGCACCGACGCAAGGGTGGGACGACCGCGCGCTCGATCGCGGGGCCTGGCGCTATGATGCCGGCAGCCGCAGCGCGATCTTCGCACCGTCCGCTGGCGCGGCACCGTTGCTGACCATGGCGTGCAGCGGGGGCGCCATCCGGATGACCGCCGCGCTCGACGGCGCCGTCGCGCTGCGCACCAGCGCGGCCACCGATCAGGTGCGGTTCGATGGCGGCACAGCGATCGTGCCGAGCCGCGATATCCGGCTCGACCGCATCGCCTTCAGTCGCGGCCGCTTTGCGCTCGAAGCTGCGAACGGCCGGGCGCTGACACTGCCCGTCCAGTCTGAAATCGGCCGCGTGATCGAGGATTGCCGTTAGGCAGCCGCGCTAGGCGCCGAGCCGCACCGTTCCGCCGCGGATCCAGCCCCAGCGGCACGGTCCCTGATATTCGCGCGCGCTGCTGATCGAACGGCCGACTCCGCACATATCCTCGTCGGTGCCGGGGGCCGCAAAGACGATGCCGAACCAGGCGTCGTCATCGGTTGCCTCGCACACCGACACCTTCATCGCGCCGGGCAGCTTGGCCTTCACGGCGCGCGTTTCTCCCGGCGCCCAATAAACATCGGTGCCGCCGTCCTTGACACGGCTGATGCTGGAGCAGGCGGGAAGCGTCGGGCCTTCGGTGCCGGTCATGACCGCGCGCGTCGCGAGCGGCGGGCCGGCAACCGCAGGGGCATTGTCGGCAGGCGGTGCAGGCTGCGAGCAGCCGGCGAGCGGCAGCGCGGCAAGCGCGAGGGCGGCAAGGATCGAACGGGGGTTCACAGGGCTTTTCATCCTTCGAAACTAGCCGCCGCCGCCGCCGTGCGCAACGCCCGTCGGTAGCCCGCCGAGCGGCGCATTTTTGCTTGGGTTTTACGGCCGCCGACCCTATATAATCGGCATGACAGACACCCCCGTGAGCGGCGCGAACGAAAGCGCCCCCAAGCAGCCCAATCAGAACAGCTACGGCGCCGATTCGATCAAGGTGCTGAAAGGCCTCGACGCCGTGCGCAAGCGGCCTGGCATGTATATTGGCGACACCGACGACGGGTCGGGTCTGCATCACATGGTGTTCGAAGTCAGCGACAATGCGATCGACGAGGCACTCGCCGGCCATTGCGATCTGGTGCTCATCACGCTCAACAGCGACGGATCGGTCAGCGTCGAGGACAATGGACGCGGCATCCCGACCGGCATCCACGCCGAAGAAGGCATTTCGGCGGCCGAGGTCATCATGACCCAGCTCCACGCGGGCGGGAAGTTCGAGAACACGAGCGACGACAATGCCTACAAGGTGTCGGGCGGCCTGCACGGCGTCGGCGTATCGGTCGTCAATGCGCTCAGCGAATGGCTCGAACTGACGATCTGGCGCGATGGCGAGGAGCATTGGATGCGCTTCGAGCACGGCGATTCGGTTGCGCCGCTCAAGGTCAACGGGCCGGCGCCTGCGGGCAAGAAGGGCACCCGTGTCACCTTCATGGCATCGACCGATACCTTCAAGAATGTCACCGAGTTCGATTTCGAAAAGCTGGAACATCGCTATCGCGAGCTCGCCTTTCTCAATTCCGGCGTGAGGATCAAGCTGGTCGATGCGCGCCACGCAGAACATGTCGTCCACGACCTGTTCTACGAGGGCGGGATTGCGGCCTTCGTCAAATATCTCGACCGCAACAAGAATCCACTGCTGCCCGATCCGATCGCGATCAGCAGCGAACGCGACGGCATCGGCATCGACGTCGCGCTCGAGTGGAACGACAGCTATTATGAAAATGTCCTCTGCTTCACGAACAATATCCCGCAGCGCGACGGCGGCACGCACCTCGCCGCCTTCCGCGCGGCGCTGACGCGCACGCTCAACGGCTATGGCGAAAAATCGGGCCTGCTGAAGAAGGAAAAGGTCAGCCTGACCGGCGAGGATATGCGCGAAGGCTTGACCGCGATCGTCTCGGTCAAGCTGCCCGATCCGAAATTCTCCTCGCAGACCAAGGACAAGCTTGTCTCGTCGGAAGTGCGCCAGCCGCTCGAAAGCCTGATGGCCGACCGGATGACCGAATGGCTCGAGGAAAATCCAGCCTATGCCAAAGCGGTGATCCAGAAGGTGATCGACGCCGCCGCGGCGCGCGAGGCCGCGAAGAAGGCGCGCGAACTGACCCGGCGCAAGGGCGCGATGGATATCGCGAGCCTGCCCGGCAAGCTTGCCGACTGTCAGGAACGCGACCCCAGCAAGTGCGAACTCTTCCTCGTCGAAGGAGACTCGGCAGGTGGCAGCGCCAAACAGGGCCGCGACCGGCATGTGCAGGCGATCCTGCCGCTGAAGGGCAAGATCTTGAACGTCGAGCGGGCGCGCTTCGACCGCATCATTTCGTCGAAGGAAGTCGGCACGCTGATTCAGGCGCTCGGCACCGGGATTCGCGACGAATTCAACATCGAAAAGCTGCGCTATCACAAGATCGTGATCATGACCGACGCCGACGTCGACGGCGCGCATATCCGCACGCTGCTGCTCACCTTCTTCTACCGCCAGATGCCCGAGATCATCGAGAACGGCCATCTCTACATCGCCCAGCCGCCTCTCTACAAAGTCGCAAAGGGACGCAGCGAGGTGTATCTGAAGGATGACACCGCGCTCGAAAATTACCTCGTCGATGCCGGGATCGACGCGCTGATGCTGGAAACGCCGGGCGGCGCACGGTCGGGTAACGATCTGCGCGGCCTGATCGAGCATGGCCGACGGCTCCGCGCACTGATGCGTTACGTCCCCCGTACGCTCGATCATGGGCTGGTCGAGGCACTGGCGCTGGTCGGCGCCCTCGATCCGGCGCTCGATACGGCAGGACGCCATAGCGCTGCGGCAACTGCCGCGAACTGGCTCAATGCCGCCGAGCGCGCGCTGACCGGCGGCGCCGAAGCTGTATGGACCGTCGAGGCGGTCGAAGGCGGCGGCTATACGCTCGAACGCCGCTGGCGCGGGGTGAGCGATCATCACGCGATCGACGCCGGGTTCCTCGCGAGCCAGGAGGCGCGCCGCCTTCACAAACTCGCCTCCGAACAGGCCGAAACCTATGGTGGCCCCGGACGGCTGGTGAAAGCCAGCGCTGCTACGGTCGTCGAGGCCGACAGCGATGCCGAGGGCGAGGATGGCGAGACACCGACCGCCGCGAGCGCCGCAAAGGCCGCGCCGGTGACGCGCCCGTCCGAATTGCTCGATGCCATCTTCACGCACAGCCGCCGCGGCCTGTCGATCAGCCGGTACAAGGGACTGGGCGAGATGAATGCCGAGCAATTGTGGGAAACCACGCTCGATCCCGCCAACCGCTCGCTGCTGCGCGTCGAGGCCGAGCAGGCCGATGTCGCGCATGAAATCTTCGAACGGCTGATGGGCGACGAGGTCGAGCCGCGGCGCGATTTCATCCAGACCAACGCGCTGTCTGTCGCCAATCTGGACGTCTGAAGCACAAAACCACTAGGCGCAGAATCGAACCAGCACGGCGCGGGCAGCTTGCAAGCCGCCCGTGCCGCTGCTTTGAGCTCTCCACCTGAAACGGGGGGAGGCTGCCCATGCGGCGCGTGATGGCGATGAGTTTGGCGTTGGTGCTGGCGATGCCGGCGGTGGCGCAGGATCAGATCGGCGGCGGCGAGACCGAAATCGGCAACGGCACGGCAAGCTATTACGGCCGCGAACTCGCAGGCAATCGCACCGCGAGCGGCGAGCGCTTCGACCCCGATCAGATGACCGCAGCGCACCCCACGCTCGCCTTCGGCAGCAAGGTCCGCGTCACCAACCTGTCCAACGGCCAGAGCGTAATCGTCCGCGTCAACGACCGCGGCCCCTTCGGTGGCCGCCGCGTCATCGATATTTCGCAGGCCGCAGCGAAGGAAATCGGCATGCACCGCAGCGGCACCGCCAAGGTCAACCTGACGCTCATCGCCGACCAGGATTAATCGAACACCGACCAACCCGCCGCATAGGCGAAATGTTCGAGCGCGAGCGCGCCGACGAGCGATGTTCCGGCTTCGTTGAGGCCCGGCGACCAGACCGCGATCGATCCCTGCCCCGGTGCAATGCACAGGATGCCTCCGCCCACCCCGCTCTTGCCGGGCAGGCCGACGCGAAAGGCGAATTCGCCCGAATTGTCGTAATGGCCGCACAGCATCATGATCGCGTTGATGCGCCGCGCGCGGTGAGGGTCGAGAAGCTGTTCGCCGGTGCGCGGGTCGCGGCCCTCAAAGGCCAGGAACAGGCCGGCCTGCGCCAGTTGGCGGCAGCTCATCGACAGCGCGCATTGGCGGAAATAGACCGACAGCACTGTCTCCACCGGGTGGCGCAGTGTCCCGAAGGCGTCCATGAAATAGGACAGGCTGCGGTTGCGCGCGCCGGTATCATTTTCCGATCCTGCGACGCCGGTGTCGATCGCCACGCTTGCGTCGCCAGCTCTGGCCCGCATGAAGGCGACGATCTCGTCGACCGCCTCGTCGGCCGAGCGACCGTCGATCAGCCGGTCGGTGGTCGCGATCGCCCCGGCGTTGATGAAGGGATTGCGCGGCACTCCCTGCTCGCTTTCGAGCTGGACGATCGAGTTGAAGGCACTGCCCGACGGTTCGCGGCCGACGCTGTCCCATAGCGAGCTGCCGACCCGGCGCAGCGCGAGGGCGAGCGTGAACACCTTTGATACCGACTGGATCGAAAAAGCCTCGTCGGCGTCGCCCGCGGTGTGGACCGTTCCGTCGGGGAGCGCGAGGGCGAAGCCAAAGCGGTCGGGATCGACCCCGGCGAGGGCGGGAATATAATCGGCGACCTTGCCCTGGCCGCGGTGCGGCAGCGCGGTCTGATAGGCTTCGGCGACGCAGCGGGCGAGATCGGGCATGCCATTTCCCTAGCAACTTCACGCGGAATTGCATTTCGTTTCGCTTTTTTATAAATATTCTCCATTCTAGAAATTATGAGTCGCAAGGAGAGAGACATGGCCGAAACCCACCGCCCCAAAGGGCTGTCGAGCGCGATCAGCTATCGCGACAGCAAGGCGGCGTTCCGCTGGCTGGAAGAGGCGTTCGGGTTCGAACCGCTGTTCGTGCTGCTCGATGCCGACGGCAATCTCGCGCACAGCGAAATGGGCTATGGCGCCTCGGTCGTGATGATCGGCAATGAATGGTCCGACGATCACAAGAGCCCGCAGTCGATCGGCGGCAAGAACACCCAGAGCGTCCATGTCCAGCTCGCCCCCGGCGAGGATATCGACGCGCATTGCGCGGCCGCGCGCGCGGCGGGCGCCGCCATCATCGCCGAACCCGCGACGCAATTCTATGGCGACCGCACCTATCGCGCAAAGGATCCCGAGGGGCATATCTGGACCTTCGGCGTCACGGTCGCGGCCAAGACCGCCGCCGAATGGGACGCCGAGGGCGGCTTCACCACCCAGACGCGGCTCGACGATTGAGCGCGGCCGCGGTCGATGCCGTGTTTGCGGCGCTCGCCGACCCGCGGCGGCGGCGCGCGGTCGAACTGCTCGGTCGGCGCCCCTATAGCGCCGGCGAGCTAGCCGACACGCTGGGCCTCGCGCCGCCCGCGATGAGCCGGCACCTCAAGGCGCTGAAGGAAGGCGGGCTGGTCGAGGATCATTATCTGCCCTTCGACGCCCGCGTCCGCATCTATCGCCTGAAGGAAGGCGCGACCGACGCGCTCAAGGGCTGGCTAGCCGAAACCGAAAGCCTGTGGAGCGAGCAGCTCGCAGCCTTCAAGGCGCATGTCGAGCGCGGCGCGCCATGAGCCGCGCCCGGTGAGCGGTGCGGCGGTGATCGTCGCCCTGCGCGTCGCGGCCAACCCGGCGCGCGCATTCGAGGTGTTCACGCGCGAAATCGGCAGTTGGTGGCAAAGCCATCCGCTGTTCGAGCTGGCGCGCGGAGACGACGGCGTGCCGCGCTTCGACCCCGCGGGGCCCGGCGGGCGGCTGGTGACACGCTTCGCCGACGGCCGCGAATGGGAGATTGGCCGCGTCCATGCGTGGGAACCCGGCAAGCGGCTTGCCTTCGGCTGGCGCGTTCCCAGCTTTGCCGCCGACCAGACCACCGAGGTCGAAGTACGCTTCGACGCGGTCGGCGCCGAAACGCGCGTTACCGTCGAACACCGCGGCTGGGATCAAATCCCGCAAAGCCATGCCGCGCGCCACGGCTTCGACCTGATGCTGTTCCAGCGCCGCCTCGGCGAACATTGGCGCGGGCTGCTGGCAGCGATAGGCCGCCGTTGCTAAGGCGGTCCGCAGGCTCCTGGGGGTTTGGGCCCTAGTCGCGTTCGCCGAACAGGGCGGTGCCGACGCGGACGTGGGTCGCGCCGAGCATGACCGCCTTTTCATAATCTCCGCTCATCCCCATCGAGCGCAGCGGCAGGCCGTGGCGCTCGGCCAGCTCGTCGAGGAGCGCGAAATAGGGCGCCGGTTCCACATCGGCGGGCGGGATCGCCATCAGGCCGTCGATCGCCAGCCCGGCCGCCTTCGCCTCTGCGAGCAGCGCCGCGAGATCGGCGACGGCGCAGCCGCCCTTCTGCTCCTCGTCGCCGATATTGACCTGAACGAAGAGCTGCGGCCGCTTGCCGAGCTTGTCGCACGCCTTGGCGAGCGCCTGGACGAGCGAGTTGCGATCAACCGAGTGAATGGCGTCGAACAGCGCGACCGCCTCTTCGGCCTTGTTCGACTGGAGCTGACCGATCAGGTGCAGCGTCGCATCGGGGGCTTCAGCGCGCAGGGCGGGCCATTTGGCCGCCGCCTCCTGCACGCGATTCTCGCCGAAATGGCGCTGACCGGCGGCGATCAGCGGGCGGATCGCGTCGGCATCATGCGTTTTCGACACCGCGATCAGGCAGACGTCGCCCGCCTTGCGCCCCGCGCGGCGCGCCGCCTCCGCAATGTTCGTCCCCACCTCGGCCAGCCGGCTTGCCGCATCGCTCATATCGTCATCCTCGAAGGGCGCGTTGCGTGCGCCCGCGACGCGCCTATAGGAAGGGCGATGGTCCGACGCCACCCCCTGCCCGCATGCTGGCTGATGAGCGACGCCCGCAGCGCGGCCGGGACGATGGTGCTCGCCGCGCTGCTGCCGCCGGGAAGCGGCATCGTCCTGCGGCACGACGCGCTGCCGCAAGGCGCGCGCTGGCGCCTCGCGCGCCGCCTTGCGCGTATCGCGAAAGCGCGCGGGCTAACGCTGCTGATCGCGGGATCGCCCGCCGAGGCGCGGCGCTGGGGCGCCGATGGAGTCCACCTGCGGCAGCATGCCGCGCGCCGGGCGGCAAAGGCACGCGCGATCGGCCTGATCGTCACCATGCCGGTCCATGACCATCGCGAGGCGCGCCGCGCCCGGCGGGTGGGCGCCGACGCCGCGTTCGTCTCGCCGCTTCACCCGACGCGGTCGCACATCGATGCCGCGCCGCTAAGCCGCGCGGCGTGGCTGCGGCTCGCCCGCGCGGCCGGCGGACAAGCGATCGCGCTGGGCGGGATGACCCCGGCGCGCGCCCGCGCGCTGATCCGCGCCAGCGCCGCAAGCGGCGTCCGGCCCGGCTGGGCCGCCATCGACGCATGGGAGAAAAGGGCAGCGACGCACAAAGCGCGGCGCGGTCGGGCGCGTTAGTAGCGGACCCTGGGGGCATGATCGTCTATGGGCGGCCTGGCCCGACGATCGGTACAGCTTTTAGAAGCGGAAAGCGGTTCCGACATAGACCGCCTGACTGTCGCGGCGCGCGTCGGTCAGCGGCTGAAAGCGGTCGTCGGCCTTGTAACGGACGCCCGCGGTCACATCGAGGTTCTTGGTCAGGCGATAGCTGCTGACGACATCGACAGTCTGCTCTTCGCCCGGCGCGGTGATGCGGTCGGTAGCGCCGGCCGGATCGGTTGGACGGCTGACCATCTTGGTCGCGAAGCGCGATTTCTTGCTGTCGGCCTGTTCGGGCGCGCGCGCGACCGGCAGGTTGCGCAGGTCGGTGCCGCTGGGCAGGGCCGGGGTCACGAATTTTTCGAATCCGACCGACGCGCCCAGATTATAGGTCACAGGGGCGATCGAGATCGGCGATTTGGTGCGGCCGGCGGCAAGCGCGGCGGTGCGGGCGCTCGACGAATCGTCGCGGGCGCGAATCACGACGGTGATCGCACGATTTTTGTGTCCGTCATCGGGCAGCGCGGGCGTGAAGCTGAAGCCGCGGCGCGCCTCTTCCGAGATTTTGATATAGCGGGCGATCAGGCGCGGGTCGCCCGACGCCGGGGTGAATTGGCCAAGCACCGAATTCGAAAGCTGGGTGTCGCGAATCCGGTCGGCGCGTGTCATCGACGCGAGCGCAGGCGGAAGCGCAACGGTAACCGCTGCTACCGCGAACAGTCCTGCTTTCCAAAAATGTCGCGAATTCCGCGCCATTGCTCTGCGACTCCAACCCCAATCGACTCCTGAGATAGGACGACGGGGGCGACAATTCCAGTGATTCCCGACCAATTGATCGCGCGTCGCCGGCTTTTCGCCGAACATGTTGCGCGAACAGCACAGTGGCGGGCGGAGATGAGCCGGGGATGAACGGTCGAAACACCGGAAATGGCGCGCTTGCCCGACGGCGGCAAGGGCGATAGAGACGCTTGCAAATTTCCGCATGCGCGCCCGCAATTTGCTGCCCGCGCGCCCAGAATAAGGTGTTACGGCATGTCCAAGCTTACCCTTCTTGCCTCGCTCGGTCGTCGTCCGGCCGCGCTCGCCCTGATCGGGGTCGCGGCGCTCGGCCTGTCGGCCTGCGGCGGGAAGGACCGGCCGCGCGCCGACCTGGCGGCGAGCCAGGTGACGACGATCGGCGTCAATTCCTATCTGTGGCGCGCGTCGCTCGACGCCCTGTCGTTCATGCCGCTGCTGCAGGCCGACAGCTCGGGCGGGGTCATCATCACCGACTGGTATGCGAACCCCGGCAATCCGAACGAACGCATGAAGGTGACCGTGTCGATCCTCGACCGCGACCTGCGCGCCGATGCGCTGCGCGTCGCCGCGCTGCGTCAGGTCGCCCAGAACGGCACCTGGGTCGACGCGCCGGTTCAGGCCGCGACGGTGCAGAAGCTGGAAGAAATCATCCTCACCCGCGCCCGCGATCTGCGCCGCAGCGCGATCGAGGGCTGAGTTTCGGATTTCGGTGTTTCCCCGCGAAGGCGGGGATCCATCTCCGGTTGTTCCGGATTTGAACGGCAGGTGATGGGCCCCCGCCTCCAGCCCTTGGCTGAAGTTTATCCTGAGCGCCCGTCCTGCGGGCAGTCGAAGGGCGGGGGCACGCTATTTTGATCGATGGTATTTTGACAAACGGGGTAACGACCAAATGACCCGCGAAACGCGCTTTGGCGCCCTCGCCGCCGACGCCCGCTGGCAGGCGGCATGGGACGCCGCGAACAGCTTTGCGACGACCGACAGTTCGAATAAGCCAAAGGCCTATATCCTCGAGATGTTCCCCTATCCGTCGGGGCGCATCCACATGGGGCATGTCCGCAACTATGCGATGGGCGATGTGCTGGCGCGCTTCAAGCGGATGACCGGGCATGACGTGCTGCATCCGATGGGCTGGGACGCCTTTGGCATGCCGGCCGAAAATGCCGCGATGGAAAAGGGCGTCCACCCCGGCGGCTGGACGCGCGACAATATCACCGCGATGCGCACGCAATTGAAGCGCCTCGGCCTCGCGATCGACTGGAGCCGCGAACTCGCGACGTGCGAGCCCGATTATTACGGGCAGGAACAGGCGCTGTTCCTCGACCTCTTCGCGCACGGGCTGGTCACGCGCAAGGAAAGCTACGTCAACTGGGATCCTGTTGACATGACCGTGCTCGCCAACGAGCAGGTTATCGATGGACGCGGCTGGCGTTCGGGCGCGCTGGTCGAGAAGAAGAAACTCTCGCAGTGGTTCCTGAAGATCACCGACTTCGCCGACGAACTGCTCGACGGCCTCAAGAGCCTCGACCATTGGCCCGACAAGGTGCGGCTGATGCAGGAAAACTGGATCGGCAAGTCGCAGGGCCTGGAATTCAGCTTCAAGCTGGCGGGTGGCGCGCCGGGCTTCGACGTCTTCACGACGCGCCCCGACACTCTGTACGGGGCCAGCTTTGCAGCCATCTCGCCCGACCATCCGCTGGCCGAGACGCTCGCCAAGGATGCGCCGCGCCTTGCCGCGTTCATCGAGGAATGCCGCCGTCAGGGGACGTCGGCCGAACAGCTCGAAACCGCGGAGAAAATGGGCTTCGACACCGGCCTGTCGGTGCAGCATCCGCTCGACCCCGACTGGCACCTGCCGATCTGGGTCGTGAATTATGTGCTGATGGATTACGGCACGGGCGCGATCTTCGGTTGTCCCGCGCACGACCAGCGCGACCTCGACTTTGCGCGCAAATATGATCTGCCCGTCCACCGCGTGATTGCCGACGGCGACGAAACCAGCCAGACCTTCCGCGGCGACGAAGCCTATACCGGCCCCGGCCGCCTCGTGAACAGCCACTTCCTCGACGGCATGAGCATCGACGAGGCGAAGGCCGCGATCATCGCGCGCGCCGAGCATGAAGGTTGGGGCAAAGGCACGACCGTCTGGCGCCTGCGCGACTGGGGCGTCTCGCGCCAGCGTTACTGGGGGACGCCGATCCCCTTCATCCATTGCCCGGCCTGCGGTCTCGTGCCGGTGCCGAAGGATCAATTGCCCGTCGTACTGCCCGAGGACGCCGATTTCTCGGTCCCAGGCAATCCGCTCGACCGCCATCCGACGTGGAAGCATGTCGCCTGCCCGACATGCGGCGGCGAAGCGGTGCGCGAGACCGACACGCTCGATACCTTCGTCGATTCGTCGTGGTATTTCCTGCGCTTCGCCTCGGCGCCGGCCGACCGGCCGTTCGATCCCGATGTCATCCGCCGCTGGCTGCCCGTCGACCAATATATCGGCGGCATCGAGCATGCGATCCTCCACCTGCTCTACGCGCGCTTCTGGACGCGCGCGCTCAACAAGCTGGGGATGATCGACATCAAGGAGCCCTTCGCCAGCCTGTTCACGCAGGGGATGGTGACGCACGAAACCTACAGCCGCGCGCAGGGCGAGGGCCTGCCTCCCCTCTTCTTCACCCCCGACGAGGTGATGCGTACTGTTGACGGCGCGACGCTGGAGGCCGATGGCGCGCCGGTCGAGGTCGGCCGGGTCATCAAGATGTCGAAGTCGAAGAAGAATGTCGTCGATCCCGACGCCATCCTCGACCAATATGGCGCCGACGCCGCGCGCTGGTTCATGCTCTCCGACAGCCCGCCCGAGCGCGATCTGCCGTGGAGCGAAGCGGGGATCGAGGGTGCGTGGCGTTTCGTCCAGCGCTTGTGGCGCCTGTTCGGCGACACCGACAATGTCGGCGACGGCGGCGAGGACAAGGTGCTGGCGCGCAAGCTGCACCAGGCGATCGCCGGCGTTGCCGCCGACATCGAATCGCTCGGCTTCAACAAGGCGGTGGCCAAGATCCACGCGCTCGCGAACGATATCGAAAAGGCAAAGCCCTCGGCAACCCGCGCCGAAGCTTGCCGGACGCTGATCCTGCTCGTTGCGCCGATGATGCCGCATCTGGCCGAAGAGGCCTGGGCGGCGCTGCCCGCGGCGCAGCGGACGACCACGATGATCGCCGACGCCGCCTGGCCCGCCGCCGACCCGGCGCTGCTCGTCGATGACGAGGTGACGATCGCGATCCAGATCGCCGGCAAGCTGCGCGACACGATGCCCGCCGCGAAGGGCGCCGACAAGGCCGCGCTCGAGGCCGCGGCGCTCGCCCGCCCGCGCATCGCCGAGCTGCTCGGCGGCACCGCACCCAAAAAGGTGATTGTCGTTCCCGACCGACTGGTGAATATCGTTCCCTGACATGAAACGCCTGCTCACCTCCTCGCTCGTCGCCGCTTCGCTGCTCCTTGGCGGCTGCGGGCTCCGGCCGCTCTATGCGAATGGCAGCAAGGGCGCGGTGGCGCAGGTGCTGGCCGACGTCGATGTCGCGCCGATCGAGGGGCATAATGGCTGGCTCGTCCGCAACGCGCTGCGCGACCGGTTACAGGCGACGCAGGGCGGACATGGTGCGGGCCAGCGGCTGCGGCTCGACGTGCGGCTCGAGGATTCGATCACCGGCCTCGGCGTCCGCTCCGACGATGCGGTGACGCGCGAGCGGCGGACGCTGCGCGCCCGCTATCAGCTCGTCGATGCGGCAAGCGGCGAAGTGCTGCTCGACGCGACCGCGGCGCAGGACGGCGGGATCGACGTCGTCGGCAGCGAATATTCGACGATCGCCGCCGAATCGACGACGCTCGAGCGGCTCGCTTCGGGGATCGCCGACCAGATCGTCGCGCGGCTTGCGGTCTTCGCCGACCGCGGCGGCGCCCAACCGGCGCCGGCCACCCCGGCGCCCTGACCGGCATGAAGTCGGTCAAGCCCGGCGAACTCGAACGCCTCAGCCGCCTCGATCCCGCGGTCCGCTTCATCCTGCTGACCGGCCCCGACGACGCGACCATGGAAAGCGTCGCCGCGCATCTGATCGCGCTGGCCGGCAAGGAGGCCGAGCGGGTCGATCTGACATCGGGACAGATGGCACAGGACGGCGCGCTGCTCGCCGCCGAAGCGGCTTCGATGTCGCTCTTTTCGCCGACGCGCGTGATCCGGCTCGAGATTTCGGGCGGCGGCGACGATTGCCTCGCCGCCGTCGAGGCGCTGCTCGGCGCGGACAGCGTGCTCAACCCCGTGATAGCGACCGGCGCCGCGGTCACCGCGCGATCGAAGCTCGTCAAGCTTGTCGAGGGCGCCGATAATGCCGTCGCCGCCATCTGTTACCAGCCCGACCGCCGCGCGCTCGTCGGCATCGCGATGGAAGCCGCGGCGGCGCAAGGACTGCGCGTCGCCAATGCCGAGGCGCAATTGCTCGTCGATCTCGTCTCGGGCGATCAGGCGCTGATGCGCCGCGAGATCGAGAAGATCGCGCTCTACCTCGACGCCGGTCCCGACCGGCAGCGGCAGGTCACGCCCGCCGACATCGCCGCGCTGGGCGCCGCGACGCACGAAGAGGATGTCAGCGCGTGCATCAACGTCGCGCTCGGCGGCAAGCTGCGCGATCTGCCCGACATGCTGGCCCAGGCAGCGGCGGTCGGCGTTGCCGAGATCCGCATCATCCGCGCACTGGCGATCCGCGCGATGCAGCTCGCCAGGCTGCGCGCCGAGGTCGATGCGGGTGCGAACCCGGCGACCGTGGTCGCAGCGAAAAGCAGCGGCATATTCTGGAAAGAGCGCGATGCGGTTACGGCGCAGCTGCACATCTGGGATTCGGTGCGCGTCGCGCGGTTGATGACGCGGCTGCTGGAATGCGAGCGGGCGTTGAAGGCATCGGGGACCGCGGGCGCGGTGCTGTTCCGCAAGCTGATGACCGACATCGCGCATCAGGCCGCGCGCGCGCGCTGACGCCGGACCGTCAGGCCGCCGCGGGCGATTCCTTCGCTTCGCGGCGCGCCTTCGGGTCGTCGGGGGGAACGAAGGTCCACACCGTATCGCCGGCCTCTACCGTCGGGCGGTGGCGGGTCGAGAAAATCGCGAGGTCCCCCGACGCCTTGACCACCATCAGGCTGTCGCCCCCCGACGCCTTCATCCGCGCGACAAAGTCGGCATAGGGGAATTTTTCGGTGATCCGGGTGCGACCGAAGGTCCATCCGGCGTGGAGCCGGTCGAGCTGCGTGTCGATCGTGGTGCCGCCGATGGTGAACACGCGACCGAGCCGCTGGCTCGCGCCGGTCGCCTCCCCCGCGATGCGGCTGACGCGGTCGTGGCCGATCTCGGGCGCCAGCTCGCCGCACACCAGCGCGTTATAGCTGTCATTGTCGGTCGCAGCGATGAGCTGCTGATACTGACCCATGTCGATCGCGTCTTCGTGCACTTCGTCCAATATGTCGCCGTGATAGACGCGAATCTCGGCGCGCCGCGCGCGGCGTAGCGCGAACTTGCTGGCATCGGCGATCATCACTCCGCGATCCTGTTCCTTGACGAACTGCGCGAAGGCGATCGTCCAGCTGTTCGCCCCGACGAGCAGGACGCCGTCGCCCTTGCCCTGATCGAGGCCAAGCCAGCGCGCGAAGGTTGCGGCGGTAAAGCCATGCGCAAAGATCGTCGCGATGACGACGCCGAAGCCCAAGGGCACCAGCGCCTCCGCCCCCGGCACGCCATAGTCGGTGAGGCGCAGCGCGAAGAGGCCCGTTACCGCGACCGCGACGATCCCGCGCGGCGCGATCCAGGCGACGAACAGTCGCTCCTTCAGCGGGATGCGCGTGAAGAGCAGCGCGGTCATGATCGTCAGCGGGCGCACGACGAAGAGGAGCAGAAGGAGGAAGATCAGGAAGCGGAACTGGAAATTCTTGACCACGTCCCAGTTGAGCGTCGCCGACAGGATGATGAAGACGCCCGACACCAGAACGACGGTCAGATCCTCCTTGAAACGCTGAAGCGAGCGGGTCGAATAGGTTTCGCGGTTCGCCATCACGACGCCCATTACGGTGACGGTGATCAGCCCGGTTTCGTGCATGATGAGGTCCGAAAGCACGAAGACCGCGATCACCGTCGTCAGCAGCACCGGCGCCTTCAGATATTCGGGCACCCAGCCGCGCGGAAAGGCCCAGGTCAGCAGGAAACCGGCCGCACCACCCATCAGGATCGCAAGCACGCTCGCCGCGATGACGTCGGTGACGATACTCACGCTATTCGCATCAGCGCCGCCGTGAGTGATGTAGCTGTAGATGCCGACCGCGAGCAGCGCGCCGATCGGATCGTTCACAATCCCTTCCCACTTGAGCATATTCTTGACGCGCGGCGCTATGTTGAGCGAGCGGAGCATCGGCGCGATCACCGTCGGCCCCGTCACCACCATCACCCCGCCGAACAGCGCCGCGAGCTCGAACGGCAGGCCCGCGCCATAATAGGCCGCCGCGGTGCCGAGCGCCCAGCCGACAGGCACGCCGATGAAGACGAGCGTGAAGACTGCGGTTCCCGCCTGGCGCAATTCGCGGAACTTGAGGCTCAATCCGCCTTCGAACAGGATCACCGCGACGGCGAGCTTGATCATCGGTTCGCGCAGCGCGCCGAAATCGCGCACCGGATCGATCAGGCCGAGCACCGGCCCCGCCAATATGCCGGCGACGAGCATCAGCGCGATCGCGGGTTTGTTGGTCCGCCACGCCACCCATTGGGCGCCGATGCCGATCACGCCGATCAGCGCGATTTTTACGAGCAGGGAGTCGATCGCGAACATGCCCCCAGCCTATGCAGGGTCGGCGCAAAGGTTCCACAAAAAAGAACCGCCCGCCTGCCATTCGGCAAGCGGGCGGTCCCTTACCCGGCCGGACAAGCCGGCCCGATGTTACGCGATCAGAACTTGCCGCGCAGCGTCACGCCATAGGTACGCGGTTCGGCAAGGAACTGCGAGAAGATCTGGCGCCCACCCGGATATTGGGGATCCGAGAATGCGCTGCTCACGCCGCCTTCCTGGAAGGGCGAGTTGAAGGCCACCTGCGCATATTGCTTGTTGAACAGGTTCTGCGCCCAGAATTCGATGCCCCACTTTTCGTCAGGGCCGCGAACGCCGACGCGGGCATTGAAGATCGCATAGCCGTCCTGTTCCTTCTGCGGGAAGAGGTCCGAACCCGTATTATAGTCGCTGGTCATGCGACCATCGATATAGACGAGGCCGGTCAGACCGCTGCTTCCGATTTCGGGCGTCCAGGTGATGCTGCCGGTCGCGACCAGTTCGGGCGCATTCGACAGATTGTTACCCGGAAGCAGGCGCAGCGCCTGATCGAGCGGGGCGCCCGAAGCATTGCCCACAAGGTTATTGCGATATTTGGTCCGCGCATACGTCAGACCGGCAGTCATGCGGAAGTCGCGAGCAGGAACCAGTGAAGCTTCGAGTTCGAAGCCCTGCGTCCGAACGCCCCATCCGACGTTGTCCGTTGCGCACGCGCCGGTGGCTGCGGCAGCAGCGTTCGTATTCGCTGGCGCCCCCGGAATTGGCACGCCACCGGAGGTGAACTTGCTCTGATCGCGGTCGGCGCCGTTGAGATCAGCCGAACAGCCGTTGACGTTCTGCACCAGGAACACGCTGCCGTTAAACGTGTTGAGCTGGAAGCTGCTGAAATCCGAACGGAAGAAGGTCAGCCCTGCGCTGAACGGACCGGTCGAATATTTGGCGCCTAGTTCGTAGCTGTCGACCGTTTCTGGGTCGAACTGCAGATTGCCCACAAGCGACTGCGCCCCCCCAGCCTGGGCAAAGGACCAAGTCGGAACGCCGCCAACGATCTGGATCGGATTTTTCAGCGCCGATCGGTCGAGATTGAAGCCGCCGGCTTTGTAACCGCGGGCATAGCTTGCGTAGATCAACAGATCGTCGACCGGCTTGTACGAAAGGATCGCGGTGCCGGTCCACTTGTCTTCGCTGCGCTGATCGTTGATCGAAACACCGTTCAATTCGGCCGTCGAGTTTCCTTGACACGCAAGCCCGATCAGACCCGCAGAAACCGGCTGCAGCGCAGAGACACCAAGAAAACCGCCGACCAGATTCTGGACGTTGACGCACGCCTGATTGTCGTTGGTAAATGTCGCTGCGAACTTCTTCTTATCGTGGGTATAACGCACGCCCAGCGTCAGATCGAGCTTGTCGGTGATGTGGAAGATATTGTGGGTGAAAAGCGCCCAGTTGGTATCGTCCTGGCGGTAGCGATCATTGATGCTGCCCTTGTCGCTGATGCCATCAAGTTGATCGAGTGCCGCATAAATCGCCGGCGAAGCCGCGCCGAAAGCGGCCGGTCGCGCGGCGACACAGCCGGCTGACGTCGGCGAATAGAGACCCGCAAGTGCCCCGCCCGAGATAAGGCGGCAAGCGGCGAAGCGGCCATATTGCGTGCCGAAGCGCAGATTGTCGCGAACGGTCAGCTTTTCATTGGCATAGAAACCACCGACGAGCCAGTCGAGCTTGCCATCGAATGCTTCACCCTGCAGACGCACTTCCTGCGTGAACGTGTGGAACTGACGATAGGCGTCGTCGCTCGGCGCGCGATAGAGGATATCGACCGCGCCATAGTCGAGGTCGCCGGCCTGGCCCGAGCGATATTCGCGATAGCCGGTGATCGAGGTCAGCGTAGCGCCACCCAGATCCCAGTCGATCTGGCCCGAGAAGCCATAATCCTTGGTCTTGCCGGCGAAGCTGCGGCCCGCGCTGACCGACAGGTCGCGGCTGTAACCTTGGCTGAAGGCGCCGAGCGGCTGACCAAGGTCGCGCAGAACGTTGATAATATTATTGCCATCGGGCTGCGGCACGTTTGGCGGCGTTCCTGTCGCTCCGGTCGACAGCGGCGTCGACGGATTGTTGAGATTGCCGATGTACGGGTTGACGCTGTTGTCGACATAGATCGCGCCGCAGCATTTTTCGTTGCGATAGGTATAGTCGGCAATCAACCGGATCGACAGCGCGTCGGTCGGTTCGAACAAAAGCTGCCCGCGCAGGAAATAGCGATCGCGGTTGTTGACGTCGGTGTTGTTCGTCGTGTCGCGCAAAAAGCCGTCGCGCTTCACCCAGACGCCGTCGAGGCGCGCCGCGACCTTGTCGGTGATCGGGCCGGTGACGCTGCCCGTCAGGCGCCAATAGTCGTAGTTGCCATAGGTTATTTCGCCGCTGGCGCCGAAGTTGAAGTCGGGCTTTTTCGAATAGATGCCGATCAGGCCCGCCGACGAGTTGCGCCCGCCGAGCGTGCCTTGGGGGCCGCGCTGGACTTCGACACGGTCGATCTCGCCCAGTTCGTTGAGGCCAATGCCCGAACGCGAACGGTAGACGCCGTCGATGAAGACCGGAACCGAGCTTTCGAGACCGGGGTTGTCCCCGACGGTGCCGATGCCGCGGATACGCGCCGAACCATTGGCTTCCGAGCCCGTTGACGAGACGAGCAGCGACGGCGCGACCTGGTTGAGCTGGCGAATGTCGTTGGCACCGCTGTTCTGCAGCGTTTCGGCGCTGACCGCCGAAATGGCGACCGGCACGTCCGACAGCAGCTGCGAACGGCCCTGCGCGGTCACGACGATCGCATTGGCGGTGTCTTCGGCATTATCGGTGGTGGCATCCTGCGCAAAGGCGGGCGCCGAGACGGCCGCGACGGCAATCGACACGCCGAGCGCGGTCGTGCGAAGCAGACGGGCATTCAGTAGGGAAGATGATGTCACTTTGGGCACTCCTCTCAGATAATTTCTTTTTTCGTTGCCCTTATGTCATACCGCAATTGGCGGCCCGATCCAGCGAGACCCCTGCTTTTTCGACGTTTTTGGACGGGTGATGCTTTTTGGCCACAGCCCGGCCAAGGCGCTATACGGCGCCGCGGGCCGCTATCGCGTCGCCGCCCTTTTGCTTGCCGTAGCGTCATCGCGGGTTGCCGCGGCCGAGGGAAAGGCAAGCAACCGCCCCTGCGCATTCAACGCCGCATGATAGGAACCGGCAAAATTGGCAGCAATCGCCGGGTCGAATACATCGAGGCCGCCGGTCAGACTGCCAAAGGCGGGCAGGATCAAGCGCTTGGCGTCATGCGCAAAGCAGGGGCGTGACACCGGGCGGCCGCGAAGCTGCAGCCGCAGCTTGGGGTGAAAATGCCCCGATATCTCGGGTCGCGCCTCTTTCGGGCAGCATTGGTGGCGCAGCATGATGCCGTCGACGCAAAGCACGTCGGCGATCGTCCCGCCCCATGCCCCGGCGGTCAGCCCGTCGTGATTGCCGGCGACCCAGACAAGTTCGGTCAGCGCCCCCAGCGCGCGCAGCCGGTCGGCCGTCGCCGGCGCGATGCGCTCGTCCGCGGTTCGGTCATGGAAACTGTCGCCGAGACACCAGACGGCGCGCGCGCCCGTCCGCCGCGCAAGATCGGTCAGCCGGTCGAGGGTATCCTGACTGTCATAGGGCGGCAGCGGCTGGCCGCGCGCCGCATACCAGCTCGCCTTTTCGAGATGCAGGTCGGCAACGATCAGCGCGCCGTGCCGCGGCCAGAACAGCGCCCGTTCGGCAAGCAGGTGAAAGGTCTGGCCGGCAAAGTTGAAGGCAGGCGCGGGCGGCATCGCGCCGCTATGGCGTGCTACCGCGCCGCGGGCAAGCGGCTAACCCCCGCGCCCGGCATTGTTGAGCGCGAAGCGCTGGCCGCTCTCCCGGCTCGCTCCGCTCGGCAGATCGAAGATGATGCGGCGGTTCGGGAAATCGATCTCGACCCGGTCAAACAGCGACAGACAGTCCATACCGAGCAACAGCGCGGGGCGCTTGTCGAGGCCTAGGGCACGGAAAGCCTGCGCATCGGCAAAACTGACGGGCAGATCATTTACGTCCATGCCGTTGATCTTGATACGCTTGATCGCCGTTCGCGTGGCGGCAACGGCCTCCCCCGTCACGGCTTCCAGGGTCGTGGGGACGAACGGCACCCGATTGGACCTTCGATTGGTTACGAGCCGTTGCATCGCAAGGTTGCCGATGCTCGTCTGGGCGCCGGTGTCGACGATCACGTCGATATGCTTGCCGTCCAGAACCGCGTTGGAGAGGATCAGACGCCCGCCGACTTTACGCGCTGTCACGACGATCGCGTCGTCGTCGCGGATGATCGGGCGCGCCTTTGGGCGTGTTTCGATGATCGACATACTTTGCCTGCGAAAGTCGATCAGGACGCGTCGGTCTTCGAGCATGTCGACGCCAATCAGGCCGGCAGCGCCTATATGGCGGCCGTAGAAGGCGGGCGCGACCAAGCCGGTCATCTCAAGGTCGGTCATCTGCAGGGCCGCAACCCGAAAGCTGGGGACGGTTGCAGAGCCGCCGATGGTCGCCAGCCGGAGCTGTTCGCCCGGCGCCAGCTTCAGGCGATCCGCCAGTTCGCGCGCGATTACCGTCCGCTCGGCGCCGGTATCGACGAGGAAAGAGAATGGGCCTTGCCCACCAATCATGACATCGACCGCCATGCGCCGCGTCGCATCGAGATCGAAGGGTTGAATGAAGGGAATGAGCGCGCCGGTTGCGGGATCGACAACCATATCGGGAGTTGGCTCCGCGGCGGCCGGGGGAGCAGCAGGCGCTGCGGGCGCCGCCGGCGCGCCGGCACGCTGGGCCGATCCCATCAACAGCGGTGCGGCGAGCATCAACGCCATCAGCGCGGGGCGATGCACATTATGCTTCATGGCGGCATCCTCTCTTTATTGTTATACGCTTATAATACGCCCCTTCGCGATTTTCAGCAATCGTGCGACCAACCCCGTCATTCGCTCCCCATCGCGGTTGCCGCGAGCGTATCGGCGAGCTCGCCAAGCAGCGCGTCGTCGAGGTCCGAGGCCGCGACATTTTCGCGCCCGATCAGCACCAGCACCGGGATCGCGAGCGGGCTGATCCGCTCCAGCCTTTGGTGCACCATCGTCCCCGCGGCGCGGTCGAGCAGGTCGCCGAGCCGCGCGACGTCGGTGAGCCGCTCGCGCGCGTCGGCCCAGGCGGCTTCGATCAGCAGATGATCGGGTTCATATTTGCGCAGGACGTCGAAGATGAGGTCGGTCGAAAAAGTCACCTGCTTGCCCGTCTTGCGCTTGCCCGGATGCTGGCGTTCGATCAGCCCCCCGATCACCGCAACCTCGCGGAAGGCGCGCTTCAAGAGGTGCGAATTTTCAACCCATTCGACGAACTCGCCTTCCAATATGGTCGCGTCGAACAGCGCCTCGGGATGCGCGACCGGTTTCAGCGACCAGAGCGCGAGCGCATAGTCGGAGGCGACAAAGCCGAGCGGCTGGAGTCCCGCGCGCTCCATCCGTTTCGACAGCAGCATGCCCAGCGACTGGTGCGCGTTCCACCCCTCGAAGGGATAGCAGACAAGATAATGCGCGCCCTCGTGCGGGAAGGTTTCGACGAGCAGCTCGCCGGGGCGCGGTAGCACCGAGCGCAGCGCCTGCATCTCGAGCCAGAAGCGCACATCCTCTGGAAAGCGCCGCCAGCTCGCCGGATCGGCCAGGAAGGCGCGCACCCGGTCCGCGAGCCGCGTCGACAGCGCCATCCGTGCCCCGACATAGGAGGGAATGCGCGCCGGACGCGTCGTTGCGCGCACGATTAGGTCTGTATCGCGGATCGTCTCGACCTCGAGGCTGAGGCCGGCGAAGGCGAAGGTGTCGCCCGCGGTCAGCGTGCTCGCGAAATACTCCTCGACGCTGCCGAGGCGCCGTCCGTTCTTGAAGCGCACGTCGAGCGTCGGGGCATCGACGATGATCCCGGCGTTGAGCCGATGTTGCGCCGCGAGCCGGGGGTGCGCGATGCGCCAGCCGCCCTGCCCGTCGGGCGCCAGGCGGCGGAAGCGATCATAGCTTTTGAGCGCATAGCCGCCGTCGCGCACAAAACCGAGAAGGCGCGCAAAAAGCGCCGCATCGATCCAGCGATAGGGCTGCGCACCGCGGATTTCGGCGAGCAGATCCTCCTCGCGGAAGGGTGCGGCGCACGCGAGGGCCATGACATGCTGCGCCAGCACGTCGAGCGCGCCGGGACGGAAGCGATCGGCATCGCGCTCGCCCGCCTCGACCGCGTCGAGTGCGGCGCGCGCCTCGAGATATTCGAAGCGATTGCCCGGCACGATCAGCGCCCGGCTCGGTTCGTCGAGCCGGTGGTTGGCGCGACCGATACGCTGGAGCAGCCGCGACGAACCCTTGGGCGCCCCCATCTGGATCACGCAGTCAACATCGCCCCAGTCGAGCCCCAGATCGAGGCTGGAGGTCGCGACGAGCGCCCGCAATCGCCCCTCGGCCATGGCGTTTTCGGCGCGCTGGCGCGCCTCGCGGTCGAGGCTGCCGTGATGGATCGCGATCGGCAACGACAGGTCGTTGACCTTCCACAATTCCTGGAAAATCAGCTCGGCCAGCCCGCGCGTGTTGCAGAAGATGATCGTCGTGCGGTTCTTCGCGATTTCGGCCATCACCTGATGCACCGCATAGCGTCCCGAATGCCCCGCCCACGGCACCGCTCCCTCGGGCAGCAGGATCGAAATGTCGGGATCGGCGCCGCGCTCGCCCGCGACCAGCGTCACGCGCGTCGCATCGCCCTCGGGCGCGAGCCACGCACGATAGGCGTCCGCATCGGCAATCGTCGCCGACAGGCCGACGCGCCGCAACCCCGGCGCGATGCGTTCGAGCCGCGCGAGCGCGAGGCTGAGCAGATCGCCGCGCTTGCCGGTCGCGAAAGCGTGGATTTCGTCGATGACCACCGTCTTCAGATCGGCGAACATCGCGAAGCTGTCGGGATAGGACAGCAGCAGCGACAGCGATTCGGGAGTGGTCAGCAGGATATTGGGCGGCCGACTGCGCTGGCGCGCCTTTTTGTCAGAACTGGTATCGCCGCTCCGGCTTTCGACGCTGATGTCGAGATCCATGTCGGCGATCGGGCCGAGCAGGTTGCGCTCGACATCGGCGGCCAGCGCCTTGAGCGGCGAGACATAGAGGGTGTGCAACCGGTCGGACGGGTTGGCCGCAAGGTCGATCAGACTGGGGAGAAAGCCCGCCAATGTCTTGCCGGCGCCGGTCGCCGCCACGAGCAGCGCGCTTTCGCCGCGCTGCGCCGCCCCGAGCATGTCGGCCTGGTGCCGCCGCAGCCGCCACCCGCGGTGCGCGAACCAGCCGGCGAAGGGAGCGGGAAGCGACATGCCCGAGATGTGGCGCCGACGCCGCGCCGCGGCAACCCCTTCGCGCCCGCCCATGAGGCGGGGCGGGCGCGAGCCCGCCCCGCGTGTTTCTGGCTTAGAGGCCGTCGAGCCCCTTGCTGACGAGGATATTTACGGCCACGCGGCGATTCTGCGCCTTGCCTTCGACCGTGTCGTTGCTGGCTGCCGGATCGGCTTCGGCCATTCCGGTCGGGGTGAGCATGCGATAGGGTTTCCAGCCGCACGCCTGCTGCAGATAATTCACCACGCGCCCGGCGCGCTTTTCGCTGAGCTGCTGATTGAGTTCCTCGCTGCCGGTCGAATCGGTGTAGCCGACGACGAGCAGCAGGGCATTGTCCATGCCTTCCGCCTGCTGCGCCACGGCGCACAGATCGGATTTCGCCTGCGGCGACAGGACCGACTGGCCGGTGTCGAAATTCACCGTCGTCGTGGCCTTCACATTATACTGGTCGATGTCGCCCATCCGGCCGCGCAGCGCTTCGGTGGCCGCAGTCTGTTCGGCGAACCGCTGATCGGTCCCGTTGCGGATCATCGAGGCGGTGCGCAGATCCTTGCTCTTGAGATCGATCTGGCTGGCGACCAGCCCGCCGTCCCACTGGCGCGTCTCGACCGACACGGGAAGGCCGTTGAGCAGCGCTTCGGCACCGAGCTTGTCGCGGTTCAGGCCCAGAAAGCCGCCGCTCGACTTGATCGTCGTGGCGTCGGCAATGGTGATTATGGTGTTGCTGCCGTCGGCGGTCGTCACCTGCATCCGGTCGCCGCTGCGCGCCGAGATGATGCCTTCGACCTTCGGGCCTTCGGCCATCTGCGCCATATCAGGCGGCGCGGCGCCGGTTACGAGCAAAGACCCGTCGCTTTCGGGCGCATCCTGCGCCTGCACCGCAACCGCGGTGCTCACCGAGCCGGCAAGCATCGCCAGCAACAACAATCGCTTCGATTTCACGGAAACTGCACGCATTACGCTACTCCTTCATTCCGAGCCGCCCCCGCGAGTTCCCGCCGCCCTTTTCTGCACCTGAAATCGTCCGGCAAGGCCGTTGAGCGATCGTGCCGTCCATATGAGCAGATTGTGCGGCGAACCGTTGGTGAGGGCGCACTTTCGCGCAATTCGGGCAATCAGCGGCCTGCGGTCAGCGCAAACCATATCGCCACCCCGACGATCGCGAGCGCGAGGATACGGCGGACGGTGCGGGTGCGCGCCGGGTCGGAAATCCAGCCGCCGACCCGGCTCCCCGCCACGACGATCGTCAGATGCACCGTAGTCGCGATCGCGATGCTGACGAGCGCGAGCGCGAAGGCGAGGCCGAAGCCCGGCACCTGCCCGCCATTGAAGCGCGGTATGACGACGACGTAAAAGAGCATCGCCTTCGGATTGAGCAGATTGACCACCAGCCCGGATAGGAAATGGTGCCGGGACCGGCCGGGCGCGGCGATCAGCGCCGGGGAGTTTTCGCCCGCGTCGCGCCAGCTTTCCCAGGCAAGCCAGAGGAGGAAGGCAGCGCCGCCCCAGCGCAAGACCTGCCATAGCAGCGGACTGGCTGACACGATGAAGGCGATACCGAGCGCGGCGGCGAGCGCGTTGACGAACAGGCCGATCGCCACCCCGGCGGTCGCGGCCAGCCCCGCGCGGCGCCCCTCGCCCATCGCCAGCGCGGCGAGCCACGCCATGTTCGGGCCCGGCGTGAGTTCGATCAGCAGCACCGCCAGGCCAAAGCCGATCCAGTCGGCGTCGGTCACGGCAGGCGTTTCGTCGGATAGGGCGTGCCGTCCTTGTGGAAATAGCCGTCGGGCGTGAACAGCATGTCGATATCCGAATAGCCGCCGCCGGTATCGTGCAGCTTGCCGCCGCCCAAGGCGACGAAGACGCAGTCGGCGTCCGATTCATTGACCAGATGATGGCCGTTGGTGCTGCCCTTCGGCCATACCGCAATGTCGCCCGCGCGCATCGGCCAGCGCCCCGCGTCCTCGACGAGCGTGGCCTCGCCCGAAATCATTACCAGCATCTCGTCCTCGCCGTCGTGCCAGTGGCGCTGCGACGACCAGGCGCCGGGTTTCAGCACGACATGGCTCGCGGCGAAATCGGCAAGACCGGTGGCGGGGGCAAGGCGGCGGTACCAGCGCCCCTGCACCGGCGCGTCATAGGGGGCGGGATAGCCAGTGACGTTCGTCTGGGGAATGGTGTCGAGATCGAGCTTGGGCATGGCGGTCCTCCGATCTTCCTTTTGCCGGTCGCATCGAGCGAAGTCGAGATGCCCCTCGGCGCGGCGCAAGGATGAATGGTGTCTCGACTTCGCTCGACACGAACGGATAAAGGACGTTCATGACCATGACCATCGACCCCGTCGACCTTGCCCGGGCGCTGATCGCCGCGCCGAGCGTCACGCCCGCGACCGGCGCCGTCTTCGACGTGCTGGAAGCCGCGCTCGCCCCGCTCGGTTTCACGGTCGAGCGCTTCATCGACGGGATCGAACCCGACGGGCCGGTCGAAAATCTGCTCGCGGTGCGGGCGGGCGGTGGCCCCGCGCATTTCGGCTTTGCCGGTCATCTCGACGTCGTGCCCCCGGGCGTCGGCTGGACCGGCGATGCCTTTGCCCCCGAAATTCGCGGCGATCTGCTCTACGGCCGCGGCGCGGTCGACATGAAGGGTTCGATCGCCGCCTTCGTCGCCGCGGCGGCGGCAACCCCCGCCGACGCGGGAACGATCAGCCTGATCATCACCGGCGACGAGGAAGGCCCGGCTATATTCGGCACCCGCGCGCTGATGGAGCATATGGATGCGCGCGGCGTGAAGCCCGACATGATCGTCGTCGGCGAACCGACGTCGGTGAACCGGCTCGGCGACATGGTGAAGATCGGCCGGCGCGGATCGGTCAATATCTGGATCGACGTGCCGGGGACGCAGGGCCATGTCGCCTATCCGCACCTGGCCGACAATCCGATCCCCAAGCTGGTGCGCATCCTGGCGGCGATCGACACGGTGACGCTCGACGAGGGAACCGCCTGGTTCCAGCCGTCGAACATCGAGTTCACCGACCTCGAGGTCGGCAATGGCGCGACCAACGTGATTCCGGCATCGGCGCGCGCGCGGCTTTCGATCCGCTTCAACGACCAGCAGAAGGGCGCCGATCTGGTCGCGATGGTCGAGCGCATCGCGCAGGACGTCGAGCCCGCGGCCAAGGTGATCGGCAAGATTTCGGGCGAGGCCTTTCTGACCCCGCCGGGCGCGCTGTCGTCGCTCGTCGCCGAAGCGATCCGGGCCGAGACGGGCATCAAGGCCGACATGTCGACGACCGGCGGCACCTCCGACGCGCGCTTCCTCCACGCGCTGTGCCCGGTGGTCGAATTCGGACTGACCAATGCGACGATGCACAAGCTCGACGAGGCAGTCGCGGTCGAAGACCTGCACACGCTGACCGCCATCTATCGCGGAATATTGGACCGCGCCTTTCGCTGACGCCTAATCCTCGCGGCTGCGCCGAAGGATGACATAGACCGCGCCCGCGCCGCCATGGCTGATGTGCGCGGGGCGCAGCGCGACGATGCGGTCGGCATGGGGCGACACCGCAAGCCAGTCGGCCAGCGAGGCGCGGATTGCGCCGCGCGGGCGCGGCTCGTGCGGCTGCGGCAAGCGGTCGGCACCCGGCCGCAGGCGCCCCGCGACGACGAGCAGCACGCGCGCGCCGCGCAGCAGCGCCCGCCCGATCGCATCGTCAAGCAGCGCCTGCGCCGAGGCAAGGCTGTGGCCGTGGAGATCTATGCTGAGGTCGGGGCGGACGTGCCCCTTGCGCAGCCGCCGGTCCCAATGGCTGTCGAGCGTCGCCTGCCCATGGGTACGGCGCGGCGGGGGGAGCGCGGCGGGCCGGGCCCGTGCCGCGGCGGCAACGGCGAGGCCGCGCGGCTCCGGCCTGGGTGGCCGCACCGTCGGCGGCGCCGCCGGTTCGAGCGGCGACGGTGCGCGGTGGAGCGGCTTCACTGTGGCCGCGACGCGTTTCCACAGCGCATTTTCTTCGGGAGCGAGGCGCCGCGCCATCGCCGGTCAGCGCGCGGCGGCGGTGAGCCGCGCGACCGCTGCGCGCGGCAGCAGGATCAGCGCCGAACCGCGCGCCGCCATGCCACCCGCGATCGCACGCGCCTTGTCGCCGGCGCCCCAGAAGCTGTCGAACCGGTTCGCGCCCTTGATCGCGCCGCCGGTGTCCTGCGCCACCCACAGCCCATTGGGCTCAGCGCGGTCGAGCGAGAGGAAGACCGGGGCACCGAGCGGCACATATTTGGGATCGGCGGCGACGCTCGCGCGGCCCGTGACCGGCACACCGAGCGCACCGAGCGGCCCGGGTCCGGTGAGTTCGCGGAAGAAGACCCAGCTCGGATTTTCATTCATCACCGCAGCGCCGCGAACCGGATCGGCGCGCAGATAATCGAGGATGCCCTGCATCGAGGCCTGCCCCGGCTGGAGCGCGCCGCGGTCGAGCAGCAGCTTCCCGATGCCGACATAATCGCGGCCGTTCTGGCTGTCGTAACCGATCCGCATGACGCCGCCGTCGGGCAGGCGCAGCCGCCCCGACCCCTGCACCTGCAGGAAAAAGAATTCGGCCGCATCGGCCGCCCAGGCGATTTCGAGGCCGCGCCCGGCGAGCGCGCCGCGTTCGATCGCGAGGCGATCATAATAGGGGATGAAATTGCTGCCATCGACGCGGCCGCGGATTTTCTTGCCCTGCAAGTCTTTCGAAAACAGGCCAAGGTCTACATCGACCAGATCGGCAGGGCGCCGGTAGATCGGCACGTCATAGCCCGGCCGCCGCGTCCGCGAGGCAGCGATTTCGGGTTCGTAATAGCCGGTGACGAAGGCAGTGCCTGCACCGACCTGCACCGTACCGAAATAGCGGCTGAAGAAATTGCCGGCATCGCGGTCGGCCCAGCCGCTTGCGGCGCTGCACGCCTCGACCCATTCGCCGGGCTGCGTCAGCCCGCTCGCATCGGTGCGGCGCTGCACCGAAGGGCAGCTCAGCCGGAAGGCGATCAGCGCGGCGGTCGCCTGTTCGGGCGCAACGCCCAGCGCATTATATTCGGGACCGGCAACGACGCCGCTTTCGACCGCGCTGGTCGCGGTCGCGGGAACCGGCGGCGCGGCGAGCGGCGGATTGGGGGTTGCGGGAATCGGCTTCGCGGCGGCGCCCGGCGGCACCGAGGGGCGCGGCTGATAAGGGCGCGGGGCGGCGGTCGTGGGGTTCGGAGTCGGTGTCGGTGCCGGGTTGGTCGCCGGGGCGGGGCGCGGTCCGGCTGCCGCTGGGATCACCGAGGCACAGCCCGACAGCAGCGGAACGGTCAAGAGAAGCGCGAGGCCGACGCGGCGAAGGCGCGGCCTGCGATCCGGCACGGCGTCCCCCCGGAACATCATGCTACCGCTCAGGCGACGTCGGCTTCGTCGAGCAGCCAGTTGGGATCGCTGCTGCCGACCTTGCGGCGGAAGGTCCACAGATCGTCGGTCTGCACCCCGTCGGTCATCGATCCGGCGATCAGCTTGCCGTCGGCATCGCGCGTCACCGCGCTGATATCCGCTTGGTAACGCACGGTGATGCGCGCTTCATTGCGGCCGAGTTCGACCGCGGTGATCTTGGCCGAATCGATCCCGATCAGGCGATTTTCCAGCTTTTCGCCGCGCACTTCGCGATCCTCGATCGCCGCGATGAAGCCTTCGTAGCTGTCGTCGTCGCACAGGTCGCGCAGCGTGTCGCGGTCGCCCTTCCAGAAGGCCTCGAGTATCATGCGATAGGCCGCCTGCGCCCCGTCCATGAAGCGGCCGGCATCGAAGTGGCGGTCGCTCGCGAGCAACTGGCGCAGACCGGTTTCGGCAGAGGGTTCATAGACCAGTCCGCTGTTCACCGGCGCCTGATCGCGCGCCGAACCCGCGGCGTCGGCTTCGTCGAGCCGCACCGGCGCCGGCGCGGCACGGTCGTCGCGGCGAGGCATCACGGGTTCCTGCTCATGCCCCGTCCGCTTGCCGAGCACCGAATAGAGCCGCATGCCGAGGAAGGCGGCAATCATGGCGAGCAGGATGATCGAGAAAGCGGTCACAAGCAAATCCGATACGGACAAAGGGTAAAGACGTCGCCTTTACATAGGCGATGCCGGCACATGTTTCAAATCTCCATGACCGCACCATCGCGGCGGGTCAACGATTCGTCCCTTCGCCGGGCGCCGGGCCGCGGCTCTTGCAGCCATTGTGCTGGCGCGCCGCCGCTGCTAAGCGCCGCCGCAACCATTTGACGCGGGCCTTGCACGGCCTGCGGACGGTGACCCACAGTTCATCCATCGTTTCAACGAAAGCGCATCTGACATGGCCGACGAGACCAGCATCGACATCAATCCCGCACCGCAGGCGAATGGCGAAGACACCAGCCCCGCGATCGGCCTGATTTCGCAATATGTGAAGGATCTGTCGTTCGAAAACCCCAATGCTCCGGCGGTTTTCCAGTGGCAGTCGGCGCCGCAGATGGACGTCCAGTTCAACATCGCCGCCGACGGCGTCGGTGACAATCTGTTCGAAGTGACGCTGAAGATCGACGTCACCGCCAAGCATGACGAAGGCACGGCCTTTGTCATCGAGCTCAAATATGCGGGTCTGTTCGGCGTGCGCAACGTCCCCGACGATCAGCTTCAGCCCTTCTTCCTCGCCGAAGCGCCGCGCATCCTGTTCCCTTTCGCACGCCGCGTCGTTGCCGACGTCGTGCGCGACGGTGGTTTCCAGCCGCTGCTGCTCGACCCGATCGATTTCCACGGCCTGTTCATGCAGCAGGTGCAGGCGCAGGCCGAACAGGCGGGCGACGCCGCGCCGGTCGGCCAGGCCTGATCCCGACGGCGGCGGCCGGCTGATCCGATGAGCAGCCTGGTCAAGAGCGTCGGGACGATCGGCGGGCTGACGCTGCTCAGCCGGATCTTCGGCTTCGCGCGCGACATGCTGCTCGCGCGCGTTCTCGGAGCCGGGCTGGCGGCCGACGCCTTTCAGCTCGCCTTCACCCTGCCCAACACCTTTCGGCGGCTGTTTGCCGAGGGCGCCTTCTCGGTCGCCTTCGTGCCGATGTACAGCCGCGCGCTGCACGGCAGCGAAGGCGACGGCGAAGCGGCGGCGGCGCGCTTCGCCGACGATGTGCTGTCGGTCTTCCTGTGGACGCTGCTCGTCTTTTCGGGCGTCATGATGGCCGTAATGCCGGGAATCGTGTGGATCCTCGCGCGCGATTTCGCCAGCGTTCCGGGCAAGTTCGAGCTGGCGGTCTTCCTTAGCCGCGTCACCTTCCCCTATCTGGCGCTGATCAGCCTCGTCGCGATGCTGTCGGGCCTGCTGAACGCGCGGTCGCGCTTTGCGCCGGGCGCCTTTGCGCCCGTACTCCTCAACATCGTTCTGATCGGCGGCATCATCACCGGCTGGTGGCTGCGCGGCGACAGTCACGACGACCGGATCGTCGCGATCGCGCTCGCGGTGGCGGTCAGCCTCGCGGGGATCGCCCAGCTTGCCTATCTGTGGTGGGCGGTGCGCCGCGCCGGGCTGCGCCTGCATCTGCGGCTGCCGCAGCTGACGCCCGAGGTCCGGCGGCTGGGCATGCTGATCCTGCCTGCGACGTTCGGCGCGGGCATCTACCAGATCAGCCAGTTCGTCGACACCTTCTTCGCCACCTCGCTGCCGCAGGGGTCGCTGACGTTGCTCAAGCTCGCCGACCGGCTCAACCAGTTGCCGCTCGGCATCGTCGGCATCGCGCTCGGCACCGCAATCCTGCCGATGCTGTCGCGCCATATTCACAGCGGCGACGCCGCCGAGGCGCAGCGGCTGCAGAGCAATGCGTTTGAAATGGCGACGCTGCTCACCCTGCCCGCCGCTGCGGCGCTTGCCATTTGCGCGCCCGCCTTCGTCACCGCCTTTTTTGTGGGCGGCAAATTCACCGCGGCCGACGGCGCAATCATGGCCCATATCGTCGTGGCACTGGTCGCGGGGCTGCCGGCCTATGTGATCGTCAAGATATTGAACCCCGGCTTCTTCGCGCGCGAAGACACGCGGACGCCGGTTTGGACCGCGCTTGCCGCGCTCACCCTCAATATTGCGATCAACCTCTATGTCGTCGAACGCTATGGCATCGTCGGGCTCGCCGGGGCGACCGCAGCGTCGGCAAGCTTCAACTGCCTGCTGCTCTATGCCGTGCTCCACCGCCGCGGCTGGTTTCATTTTACCGCCCGGCTGGCGAGCCGGATCGCGCGGCAGATCGTCGCGGTCGCGGCAATGTCGGCGCTGCTCGTCTGGCTGATGCCCGTCGTCGCCCCTTATTATGGCGGCAATGTCGCCCAACGGGTCGGCGCGCTCTCAGCGCTCGTGCTGGCGGGCGGCGCGACCTTTTTCGCCGTGGCTTTCCTTGTCGGTGCGCTTGACAAGGATCTGGTCGCCATGCTGACGCGGCGCCGCGGCAAGCCCGCGCCAACACAGGAGTAAGACATGCGGATCGTTTCGGGCATTCAGCCCACCGGAAATTTGCACCTCGGCAATTATCTGGGCGCGATCCGCAACTGGGTGCGGATGCAGGACCAGGTGGCGAGCGAAGGCGGCGACTGCCTGTTCTTTCTGGCTGATCTGCACGCAATCTCGATGCCCCACGTCCCGGCCGATCTGACCGCAAACACCCGCGCGATGACTGCGGCGCTCGTCGCCTGCGGCATCGACCCCGACCGTTCGACCCTGTTCAACCAGGCGCGCGTCCCTGCGCATGCCGAGCTGCAATGGCTGCTCAACGGCACTGCGCGGATCGGCTGGCTGAACCGGATGACGCAGTTCAAGGACAAGTCCGGCAAGAATCGCGAGGGCGCCTCGGCGGCGCTCTACACCTATCCGGTGCTGCAGGCGGCCGACGTGCTGCTCTATCAGGCGACGCACGTTCCCGTCGGCGAGGACCAGAAACAGCATCTGGAGCTGGCGCGCGACATCGCGCAGAAGTTCAACAATGATTATGCAAGCGCGGAAGAACCCGTCTTCACCCTGCCCGAACCGATCATCCCGCCCGACGCCGCAAGGATCATGAGCCTGCGCGACGGGTCGGCCAAGATGTCAAAATCCGATCCGTCGGACATGAGCCGCATCAACCTGACCGACGATGCCGACACGATGATGCAGAAGGTGAAGAAGGCGAAGACCGATCCCGAACCGCTGCCGTCCGAAGCTGCAGGTCTGGAAGGGCGGCCCGAGGCGCGCAATCTGGTCGGGATTTACGCAACGCTTGCCGACACCAGCACCGACGCGGTGCTGCAACAGTTCGGCGGGCAGGGCTTCGGCGCGTTCAAGCCCGCGCTTGGCGAGTTGCTGGTCGAGCGGCTGGCGCCGATCAACGCGCGCTTCGTCGCGCTCAAGGACGATCAGGCGGCGCTCGACGCAATCCTCGACAAGGGCGCAGACAAGGCGCGCGCGCTTGCAAAGCCGACGCTCGACACCACATACAAAGTCTTGGGGCTTTGCCGCTAAGTCATTGTCTGCGTGGAACGGAGCTGCGACGAAGCGGGTTAAACCAAGGTTCAGCCGCACCGGCGTAGTCATGCTATAAACGGTGCGTGCTGTGCGCGCACCGAATCACGGAGCATGATGATGAGCAAGACAATTTTTCGGCGTCTGGGACTCGCCGCCATGACCGGCGCGGCGCTGGTGATGGCAGGCTGTGCCGCCACGCCCTTCCGCGCCGATGTCGCGCGCTTCCAGACCCAGCTTCCCGCACCGCAGGGGCAGAGCTTCGCGATCGAGGCGAATGACCCGGCGCTGCAGGGCGGGATCGAGTTCAGCCAATATGCAACGCTCGTTGCGGGTGAGCTGACGCGCTATGGCTATCGTCCCGCTGCCCCCGGCGAGAAGGCCGACATGGTCGTGCGCATGGATTATGGCATCGACAAGGGGCGCGAACGCGTCGTCTCCTCGCCCGGCTTCGGCAATCCCTGGTACGGCGGCTATTACGGCCGCGGCTTCTATTCGCCGCCCGTGATCGTGCGCGGCCCCCGCGGGCGCCGCTATATCTACGGCTGGCGCGACCCCTTCATGTGGGGCGGCTTCGGCCCGAGCTGGGGCTATAATGACGTCGAAAGCTTCACCGTCTACACTAGCGACCTCAATCTGCAGATCAGCCGCGCAGCCGACGGTTATCGACTGTTCGAAGGCCATGCGCAGGCGCAGTCGCGTGACAACGACCTGACGCAGATCGTTCCCAATCTGGTCGAAGCGATGTTCACCGACTTCCCCGGCAATTCGGGCGAACGGGTGCGCATCACCGTGGCGCCGCCCGAAAAGAAGTAAGCGCCAAAGGTGTTTCTGCAAAAGCCCGCCTTCGCACCGAAGGCGGGCTTTTTCGTGCTCGCCCTATCGATCGAGCCCAGCCGCCGCGATCGCGGCGAGCGCACTTTCCAGCCGGGCGTCGCCATCGCCTTCGACCCAGGCCCAGGGCAGACGGCGGCGGTCGAGTTCGGCGATCGCGACGTCCATGAACTGCCGCCGCGCAAGGTCGCTGCCGAACAGCCGTGTGCCGTCCTCGCGCCACGGCAGGTCGAGCGCGGGGACGAGGTAGAAGTCGGCGACATCGGTCCAGGTGTCGATTTCGGGCAAGCGCCGACCGAGCAGCATGATCGCCCACGCCTGCGTCATCAGCGGATCGGTGTCCGAGATCACCCACGCCGGGGCTTGCGCGAGGGCAAGTTTCGTCGCGGCGACATGGCCGTGAAAGATGGCGAGCAGGTCGCCGGCGTCGAGATCGGTACCGTTCGCCTCGCAATAGGTGCGGCCATATTCGGGGACGACCACGCCGCCGAGACGCGCGGCAAGGCGCGGCGCCAGCTTCGACTTGCCGGTCGATTCGGCGCCGTGAAGACAGATATGGCCCGTCATGCCGGCATCGCCGCGGGCGCGGCGGCGGCGCGGCGCCACTGGATCAGCCCGTCGATCGACAGTCCGAGCAGGACGACATAGACCGCGCTGGTCGCATAAAGGCCGCGCCACGCGAACAGCGGCACCGCGATCAGATCGACGAGAATCCACAGCCACCAGCTTTCGACCCGGCGCCGCGCGAGCAGCCATTGCGCCGCGATGCTGAGCATCGCGATGCCGCCGTCGATCCACGGCGCCGCGGCGTCGGTGTAGCGGTGCATCGCCGAACTCCACACGACCCAGGCCACCCCAACGGCCGCTCCCCACCGCCATCGATCGCGGACGGGCATCCATCCGACGGGCACGCCGCTGTCGTCGCGCGCACGGACCCAGCTGAGCCAGCCGTAAAGATTGAGGACGAAGAAAAATCCCTGGAGCAGCATGTCGCTGTACAGCTTCGCTTCGTAGAAGACGAAGGCATAGAGGGTGACGGCAGCGAGCGCGAAAGGATAGTTCCACACCCTGCGCATCGCGACCAGCGCGACGTTGATCAGGACGAGCGCGGCGGCCAGCCATTCGAGCTGGCTCATTGCGCCGCCTCCGCATCGCCGGCGATCCGCGGGCGGGTCCACAGCCCGTCGCGGGCGATGCGCCGCAGCGGCGGGCGGCGCAGCACCGACCAGCCGGCGCGCGCCACCCAGCCGAATTTCGCGGCGCGCGTCGTCGCGGTGCGATGGTCCCACGCATGATCGCCGCGGCGCCGCACCGCGCGTGCGATGTCGCCATAGATGCCCGCGGCCGCAAGCACCGCCCAGCGGCTGCGCGGCGGCAGCTTGCGCGCGCCCCAGCGCGCCGACGCTTCATATTCCCCGGCCATTTCGGCGAGCCATTTCGCCATCACGGCAAGACGCGGACGAAAGGCGGGATGCATATGCTGACCCGGCGGAATATCCAGCTCGACCAGCCAGTCGACCGGCAGATAGCAGCGGTCGGCCGCCGCATCTTCGGCAATGTCGCGCGCGATATTGGCGAGCTGGAACGCCAAGCCGAGGTCGGACGCACGGTCGAGCGTCGTTTCGTCCGCCGGATCGACCCCCATGACGAGCGCCATCGCGACGCCGACCGCGCCCGCGACATGATAGCAATAGCGCAACAGATCGGCCTCGCTGCGCGGGCGCCAGTCGGCGGCGTCGAGTTCGAAGCCCGCGACGATGTCGTTGATCACCGCGCGCGGGATCGCGACCTCGGTCAGCAACAGTCCGAGCGCGTCGAAGGCGGGGTCGCCGGTCGTATCCCCGGCAAAGGCGCGATCGGTCAGGTCGCGGATGCGCGCGACCGCCGCCAACGCGTCGTGCCCCGCGCGCATGGTGCCGCCATGATCCTGCCCGTCGGTCAGATCGTCGGCGGCGCGGCACCAGGCATAGAGCAGCAGCACCCGTTCGCGTGTCCGCCGGTCGAACAGCCGGCTGGCGAGCGCAAAGCTTTTCGACCCGCGCGCGATGCTGTCGTACGCAAAGCGGTGCAGGGCCGCCGCATCATAGCCCCCCGCCGCGGTCATTACAGATCGTCGGCCTTCATCGCGAAGATCGGCTCGTGCGGCTGGTAAGCGGCCATCTTGTCGAGCAGTTCGTCGATTCCCGCATCGACGATCATGATCCCGGCGTGCGCGGGGCGGATGAAGCCAACGTCGATCATCCGGCGATTGAAGGCGATCAGATCGTTATAGAAACCCGCCGCGTTGAGCAGCGCGACCGGCTTCGCATGATAGCCGAGTTGCGCCCAGCTGATCGCTTCCCACAATTCGTCCATCGTCCCGACGCCGCCGGGGATGGTCAGAAAGCCGTCCGACAGGTCGGTAAACGTCTTCTTGCGTTCGTGCATTCCCGAAACGACGTGCAGTTCGGTGCAGCCGCGATGCGCAACCTCGGTCCCGACGAGCGCATCGGGGATCACCCCGATTACCTCGCCGCCCGCTTCCAGGGCGCTGTCGGCGACCGCACCCATCAGCCCGAGCCGGCCGCCGCCATAGACGACCCCGATACCGCGGCTCGCCAGCGTCCGGCCGACGTGGCGCGCGGTTTCCATATAGATCGGGTCTTCGGGGGTTGCGGACCCGCAATAGACGGCAATGCGTTTCATCATTCTTCCAACATCAATCGGCCAACATCAATTGGGCGGTCGCCTTCGCGCTGCCGACGACACCCGGAATACCGGCGCCCGGATGCGTTCCGGCGCCGACGAAGTAAAGGTTCGAAATCATATCGTCGCGATTATGGGCGCGAAACCACGCGCTCTGCCATAGCACGGGTTCGAGGCTGAAGGCGCTGCCAAGATGTGCCGACAGATCGCGGCCGAAATCGGCGGGCGTATAGCGAAAACGCGTGACGAGATTGGCGCGGAGGCCGGGCGCGACGCGGCGCTCGACCTCGTCCAGGATCGCGTCGGCGAAACGCGCGCCGAAATCGCCGTCCCAATCGGCCTTCGCCTTTCCGAGATGCGCGACGGGGGCAAGCGCGTAGAAAGTCGAATGGCCGGGCGGCGCCATGCCGGGATCGGTGATGCTGGGATGATGTAGGTAGAGCGAGAAATCGTCGGGAACCCTCCCGCCATAGATGTCATCGAGCAGCCCCTTGTAGCGCGGGCCGAACAGGATGCTGTGGTGCGCGACGTCCGGATAGTCGCCCTTCGCCCCGAAATGGACGACGAAGAGCGATGGCGACCAGCGCTTGCGCGCCAGGCTTTTGGCGACCTTTGCCCCGCGCGAATGGTCGAGAAGATCCCTGTAGCTGTGCATCAGGTCGCCGTTGCACGCGACCATGTCGGCAGCACCCTGCCAGCCGCCGGCGGTCACCACCCCGGTCGCGCGATCGCCCTGCGTCTCGATCCGCGCCACCGGATCGCCCAGCCGCAGCACTCCGCCCAGCCGCTCGAACAATCGCACCATCGCCGCGACCAGCGCGTTGGTGCCGCCGCGCGCGAACCACACGCCGCCGTCCTTTTCGATCGTGTGGATCAGCGCATAGATGCTGCTGGTCGTCATCGGATTACCGCCGACAAGCAGCGTGTGGAACGACAGCGCCTGCCGCAGCCGTTCGTCCTTCACATAAGAGGATACGATCGAATAGACGCTGCGCCATGCCTGATATTTCGCGAGCGCAGGCGCCGCGCGCAGCATTGCGGCAAAATCGAGGAAGGCGACCGAGCCGAGCTTTACATAACCTTCGTCATAAACCCCGCGCGAATAATCGAGGAAGCGCTCGTACCCCGCGATATCGGCGGGATCGAGCTTCGCGATTTCGGCGCGCAGCGCCGCCTCGTCGTTCGAATAGTCGAAGTTGGTGCCGTCGGGCCAGTTCAGCCGGTAAAAGGGGGTGACGGGCACAAGATCGACGTCGGCCGCCATGTCCTGACCACTGAGCGCCCAGAGTTCATTGAGGCACGGCGGGTCGGTGATGACGGTCGGCCCGGCGTCGAAGGTGAAGCCCTCGCGCCGCCAATGATAGGCGCGCCCGCCGGGCTTGTCGCGCGCTTCGACGACCGTGGTCGCGATCCCCGCCGACTGGAGCCGGATCGCGAGCGCAAGCCCGCCGAACCCGGCACCGATAACGATGGCCCTTCGCGTCATAGCCAGTCGAAACTCCCGATTGCCCTGATCGCCCGTCCGATAGGCACCGGCGGGCGGCCCGACAAGAGCCGCAGCCGGTCGGCACCGCTCGACGCGCCGGCGTAGAAGCGCGCTATCAGCGCGGGCGACAGGCGATAGAAGCGCTGGAAGATGCGATAGCGCTCGGCCGGTTCCGCCGCGCGGAACAGCATCGCGCCGAGCATGCGGTAAAAGCGCTGCCGCCGCCATGCGGCCGCCGCATCGGCGCGCAGCCGCGCGCCCAGATCGGCGCGATCGACAAGCGCGGGAAGCGCCGCCGCGGCGCGCACCGCGTCGGGCAGCGAATAGCCGGTCGTCGCGTGAAAGCGCCCCGCGCGCACTCCGATACGTGCCACGGCATCGTCCCGCGGCCAGATCGCATCGAAATCGCCCGCCATGACGACGGGCAGCCATCCGGTTTCCTCGCGCGCGACTGCACTGACCGTCCACCCGCGCGCCGCCGCATAATCGGCGATCCGCGCGCGAATGGCGCCGACGTCAAGGTCGGCATCGTCGCCATAATAGGTGTCCTCGACGAAAACGGTCTCGGCATCGAAAGGCAGACAGTAGACGAAGCGATAGCCGCCGATCTGATCGACCGTCGCGTCCATCACCACGGGCTGGGTGAGGCCGTGTCCGCCTGCGACGCGCAGGGCCTGCCCGACAAATTTCTGCCAGCCGCAATCGACCCCCGCGAGGTCGCCGATCCCGCGCGCGTCGATGACGTGGCGCGCGGCGAGCCGGTCGCCGCCCTCCAGCAGCACCGATTGCGGCGCGAGCCGCGTCGCCGCCTTCGCGATCAGCCGTTCGGGCGGCAGCAGCGCGGCGACCGCCTCCGCCAGCGTTTCGCTGTCGATGCTGTTGTAAGGCATGGCAATCGCGCGGCGATAGGCGGGAAAGGCAACGCCATAGCCGCTCCAGCGATGCGCGATCAGCGGCTCGATCAGCCAGCGGTCGCGCGCCGCGACGTCGCCGTCGAAAAAGGACCACAGATGATTGCCGCCGACCGGTCCCGGCTCGATCAGCCGCACGTCGAGATCGGGGCGCCGCCGCGCCAGCGCGAGCGTTGCCAGCCCGCCGGCGAGCCCGCCGCCGACGATGGCAATGTCGCAAGAGTCGGAATCGGCGCCGTTCATCCAGCAGCCCTAGCGAGGCTGGCGGCGAGCGGCTATCGCTTTTGCATGACAGCGCCCGATCCCGTCATCCGTCCCGCGACCCCTGACGATGCCAGGGCCATCGCCGCAATCTATGCGCACCACGTCGCGCACGGAACCGCCAGCTACGACACCGAACCGCGCAGCACGCTCGCCACCGCGGCGCTGATTTCGGAGCATCGCGGAAAGGGCTGGCCCTTTCTGGTCGCCGAGGCGGCGGGCGGCGAGATCGTGGGCTATGCCTATGCCAGCCAGTTCCGCCCGCGCGCCGCCTATGCTTGGGCGTGCGAGGACAGCATTTATGTGGCCCCGGCGCTGCAGGGGCGCGGAGTCGGCCGGGCCTTGCTCGCCGCGCTGCTTGACGCCGCCGAAGTATCGGGCTTCCGCACGATGGTCGCGGTGATCGGCGGCGCCGAGCCTGCCTCGGTCGCGCTCCACGCGGCGGCGGGTTTCGTCCATGCCGGGCGCCTCGCCGGCATGGGGTGGAAACATGGGCGCTGGCTCGACACCGTCTATATGCAGCGCTCGCTCGGCGACGGCACCGCGAGCGCGCCCGCATGAGCGCCGCGCTCGCCATCGCGCTGTCAGCGCTCGTGATGACGTTGATCGTCGGCGGCCGCTATCTGCTGAGCAGCGGAGGATTTGCGCTCGCAACGCGGCTCAAGCATCCCGGCCTCTATCGCGGGCTCGAAACGCAGATGCGGCGCGAAATCGGCTGGAGCCTTGCCAGCGCGGCGATCTACGGCATCCCGGCGGGCATCGTCGCCTGGGGATGGCAGGCGCACGGCTGGACGCGCATCTACACCGACGTCCACGCCTTTCCGCTCTGGTATCTGCCGGTCAGCCTCTTCGTCTATCTGCTGCTTCACGACACATGGTTCTATTGGACGCATCGCTGGATGCACCAGCCCCGGCTGTTCCGCATCGCGCATGCCGTGCATCACCAGAGCCGGCCGCCGACCGCATGGGCGGCGATGAGCTTTCACCCGTGGGAAGCGATCACCGGCGCGATCGTCATTCCGGCGCTGGTCTTCATCGTTCCCGTCCATGTCGCGGTGCTTGGCCTCGTGCTCGCGATCATGACGCTGATGGGGGTCGGCAATCATATGGGGTGGGAGATGTTCCCCCGCGCACTCGTTCATGGACCGGCAGGGTGCTGGCTGATAACGGCGACGCACCATGAGCAGCATCACGCCGCCTATCGGGGGAATTATGGTCTTTACTTCCGCTTCTGGGACAAGGCGTGCGGCACTGATATCGGGCTGGGCAGCTTTGGCGGCGCTGCTGCCGCTGCCGGTCGCGGCGACCGCGCCGCCGCCTCACGCTCCGACGGTCGGTCCGACGGTTGAAGTCAGCATTACCGGCCTGCGCAACATCAAGGGACAGATTCTTGTCTGCCTGACCGCCAGCCCAAAGGCCTTTCCCGACTGCAGCAAGGACAAGGCGTCGGTGCGGATGGCGGTAAAAGCGGCCGACGCCGGCGATTTCAAAATCCGCGGAGTCGTCGCCGGAACCTATGCCATCGCGGTGGTCCATGACGAGAATGGCAACAACAAGATGGACATGGCGCTGTTCCTGCCAAAGGAAGGCTTCGGCTTTTCGCGCGACCCGGCAATCCGCATGGGGCCGCCGAAGTTCAAATCGGCAAGCTTTGCCGTCACCGGCGACATGCGCCAGTCGATCAAGATGAAATATATGCTGTGACGATTGTGGGCGGCGCGGCCGCCCGCTAAAGCAGCGCGCGTGACCGGCCTCCCCACCCGCATCGCTTCGATCGCCGACCGCTGGCCCAAAGGGCTCGCGCTGTTGCTCGGTCTGATTTCCGCAACCGGTTTTGCGCCGCTGAATCTCTGGCCGCTGACTCTGCTTGCGCTCACCGGGTGGATGCTGCTCGTCGCGCGGAGTCCGCTGGGCGCGCGTGCCTTCGGGATCGGCTGGGCCTTCGGGGTCGGCCATTTCGCGCTCGGCCTCAACTGGATTGCGACCGCCTTCACCTATCAGGCAGCGATGCCCGCATGGCTGGGGTGGATCGCGGTGGTGCTGCTGTCGCTGTATCTGGCGGTCTATCCGGCGCTGGCGGCTTGGGGAGCGTGGCTGGTGCGGCGGTTCGGCTCGTACCAGACTGGATCGACGCTGTCGTTCGTGCTTGCTTTCGCCGGGTTGTGGGCCTTGACGGAATGGCTGCGGAGCTGGGTGTTCACAGGGTTTGCGTGGAATCCGCTCGGCGCCGTCACGGCTGGCCCATTTGCCTCGGCCGTGATCTGGCTCGGAACCTATGGGCTCGGCGCGCTGTTCTTTCTGCTGGCGGGTACGCCGCTGATCCTTGCGGCGCGGCGATGGACAGCGGCGGCGCTCGTTGCGGCCGCACCGATTCTGATTACAGCGGCCGCAATCGCCAGCATCGGCAGTTCCAGCGTTGCGGTCTCGATCAATGGCAAGGCTCGCGGCGCAACGCCCCCCGTCCCCATCACCGTCGTCCAGCCGAATATCGGACAGCAGGACAAGTGGGAAGGCGACAAGGCCGACGCCAATTTCGCCAAGCTCGCGCGGCTGACGACGCCCCGGTCGGACCCGCCGCGGCTGATCCTGTGGCCCGAGGCGGCGATCCCCGACTATCTCGAGACTGGTTATCCCGCGGTCTATTACGACCGCTCGCCCGCCGAGGCGCGCGGGCGGTTGACCGCGCTGATGAACCCCGATGACCTGATGCTGCTCGGCGCGCTCAAGCTGGAGTTCGACCGCACGGGACAGGCGGTGGGCGCGCGCAACGCGGTAATGACGGTCCATGCCGATGGGACGCTCGGCCCGCGGTATGACAAGGCGCATCTGGTGCCCTATGGCGAATATCTGCCGATGCGGCCGCTGCTTTCGGCGATCGGACTGTCGCGCCTCGCTCCCGGCGATCTTGATTTCTGGCCCGGTCCCGGACCCCACACCCTCGACTTGGGCGCCTTCGGCAAGGCGGGGCTGCAAATCTGTTACGAAATCATCTTCTCGGGCGAGGTCGTCGACCGCGCCCACCGCCCCGATTTCATCTTCAATCCGTCGAACGATGCCTGGTTCGGTGCCTGGGGTCCGCCGCAGCATCTGGCGCAGGCGCGGCTGCGCGCGATCGAGGAAGGGCTGCCGGTGATCCGCGCAACGCCGACGGGGATCAGCGCGGTGATCGACGCCGACGGCCGGATCGTCGAAGCGCTGCCGATGCACGCCGCCGGCCGCATCGACACCGTCATTCCGAAGGCGCACACACCGACCCTGTTCGCGCGCTACGGCAACATGCTGCCCGTCGGCTTTGCCCTGCTGCTGCTCGCACTCGCCATTGCCTTTCGGCGGCGCGGGCGCTAACAGCGGCGCGACATAAAGTTTCCTTTATATTCGATTCCAAAAGGCTCCCCATGCGCAACAGCTTCCTCTTCACCTCCGAAAGCGTGTCCGAAGGACATCCCGACAAGGTGGCCGATCAGATCAGCGATTCGATCGTCGACCTGTTCCTGGCGAAGGACCCCGAAGCGCGCGTGGCCTGCGAAACGCTGACGACGACGCAGCTCGTCGTGCTGGCGGGTGAAATCCGCTGCAAGGGCGTGTTCGAAGATGGTGAATGGGCGCCGGGCGCGCTCGACGAGATCGAAGCGACCGTCCGCAACACGGTCAAGGACATTGGCTATGAACAGGCCGGCTTCCACTGGAACCAGTTCCGCTTCGAAAATAATCTGCACGGCCAGTCGGCGCATATCGCGCAGGGCGTCGACGAAAGCGCCGACAAGGACGAAGGCGCGGGCGACCAGGGGATCATGTTCGGCTATGCGTCCGACGAAACCCCCGACCTGATGCCCGCGACGCTCGACTATGCGCACAAGATTCTCGAGCGCATGGCGGCCGACCGCAAGGCGGGCATCGCCCCCTTCCTCGAACCCGATGCGAAGAGCCAGGTCACGCTGCGCTATGCCAACGAACGCCCGGTCGAGGCGACCGCGATCGTCGTTTCGACGCAGCATGCGCCGGGCTATTTCTTCCATGGCGGCGAAGGCGACGAGGCGAAATATCAGGAGCTGCGCAAATATGTGCTCGGCGTGATCGCCGACGTGCTGCCGGCCGAATTGCTGACCGCGAACACCGTCTATCACATCAACCCGACGGGACGTTTCGAGATCGGCGGCCCGGACGGCGATGCCGGCCTGACCGGCCGCAAGATCATCGTCGACACCTATGGCGGCGCAAGCCCGCACGGCGGCGGCGCGTTCAGCGGCAAGGATCCGACCAAGGTTGACCGTTCGGCGGCCTATGTCACCCGCTATCTCGCCAAGAATATCGTCGCCGCGGGCCTTGCCCGCCGCTGCACGATCCAGCTTAGTTACGCGATCGGCGTCGCCGAGCCGCTGTCGGTCTATGTCGATCTGCACGGCACCGCGGCGGAGGGCGTGACCGAGGCGGCGCTGGAGCAGCTGCTGCCGCAGCTCGTCCGCCTGACGCCGAAGGGCATCCGCACCCACCTCGGCCTCAACAAGCCGATCTACCGCCAGACCGCCGCCTATGGCCATTTCGGACGCCAGGCGTCGGGCGATGCCTTCCCGTGGGAACGCACCGACCTGACCGACAAGCTGAAGGCAGCATTCGCCGGCTGACACGACCCGGGGCGCTTGCCGCCTCAGCGCGAGGCCGCTAACGCGCGCGGCATGACGGCTTATAAATCCGGCGATCCGACGACGCTCAACCGCCTTTACGGCCGCGCGAAGGGCAAGCCCTTGCGCGCGGGGCAACAGGATCTGATCGACACTCTGCTGCCGCAGATCGCGGTTCCGGCCGAAGGGCCGGTCACCGCGCCCTTGCTGTTCGGCGACGCCGAAGGAGCCGGGCGCCCGCTGCATTTCGAGATCGGCTTCGGCGGCGGCGAGCATATGGCAGGTCGCGCCGACATGCTGCCCGATCACGGCTTCATCGGTGCCGAGCCCTTCATCAACGGAGTCGCGCAGGCGCTGGTGCATGTGTCAGGCGACCATGGCCGGAGCCTGCCGCTCGCCAATGTCCGCATCCATCATGGCGACGCGCTCGAGGTGCTGCGCCGCATCCCCGACGGGGCGCTGAGCTTCGCCTATCTGCTCCACCCCGACCCCTGGCCCAAGGCGCGCCATGCCAAGCGGCGGATGATGAACGACGGCCCGCTCGACCTGATCGCCGCCAAGCTGAAATCCGGCGGCGAGTTTCGTTTCGGCACCGACCATCCGGTCTATCTCGCCCACGCGCTGATGGTGATGCGGCGCCACCGCCACCAGTTCGAATGGCTGGCGCAAAGCGCGCAGGACTTTCTGGTCCGCCCCGGCGGCTGGCCCGAAACCCGCTACGAAGCCAAGGCGCGCGCGCAGGGGCACGAGGTCTGGTATTTCCGCTATCGGCGCATCTAGATCGTCCGGTCGGTTGCCGGCGCGCCCATCACATCAACGCGCGATATAGTCCGAAGCAGCTCGTCGCGGTCAGGACGATGCCGACGAGCACGAGCATCAGCTTGGGGGCGATGCGCTTGGCCATGAAGGCGCCGATCGGGGCGGCGCAGACGCCGCCGATCAGCAGCCCGAGCGTCGCGCCAGCGACATCGTCGAGGCCGAGGTGCCAGATGAAGGTTGCCGACACCGCGAGCGTCAGGAAAAATTCGACGCTGTTGACCGTGCCGATCACCTTGCGCGGTTCGGCGCCCTGGACGAGCAGGTTGGAGGTCACGACGGGGCCCCAGCCGCCACCGCCCGCCGCATCGAGGAAGCCCCCGACGAGGCCGAGCGGTGCGATCACCGTCGGCTTGCGGATTTTGGGCGGATAGAGCAGCCCGCGGATCAGCAGCCACACCCCGACGGCGACGAGATAGGCCAGGACGATCGGTTTGACGATCGCACCGTCGATCGACGTCAGCAGATAGGCGCCGGACACGCCGCCGATCAGGCCCGGGATGAGCAGACGGAAGAAGAGGCCCCATTCGATATTTCGGTGGAACAGATGGCTGATTCCCGACACCGCGGTCGTGAACACCTCGACGACATGGATGCGCGCCGATGCCGTCGCGGGCGGGACGCCCATCACGGCGACGAGCAAGGTGTTGCAGATCACCCCGAACGCCATGCCGAGCGCGCCGTCGACGAGCTGCGCGGCGAATCCGATCATGATGAAGGGCAGCAGCGCCGCAAGATCGAAGGTCGACAGATCGAGCATGATTCTTCCCAACTTTTTTAGTTGAGAACTAGCTGCCGCGATTTGCACGGCTTGGCCAGCACAAATTTTCTGCGCGCGGTGAAGAATATTATTTGTGCGGTCGGTGGCCGATCAGGCGCCTATCTGGTCTGGCAGATATTCCCGGACATAGTCGATGAAGGCGCGCAGCTTGGGCATCACCTGCTTGCGGCTGGGGTAATAGAGGAACAGCCCGCTGGTCGCGTCGGCATAGTCGGTGAGCACCAGTTCGAGCTCGCCCGTTTCGACCATCTTCTTTGCCATCGGCTCGGCCATCATCCCGATCGCGACGCCGGTACGCATCGCGACCAGCGCGGCGATCCAGTCGTTGACGATAACCGGCCCGGTCACCCCGACCTCGAATTCGCGGTTACCCTGCGCAAAGGTCCACGGCATCAGCGCCCCCGTCGCCAGACGGAAGCGGATGCAGCGATGATCTTTCAGATCTTCCGGCCTTTCGGGGCGCCCGAAGCGGTCGAGATAGGCGGGCGAGGCTGCCGCGACAAAGCGGAACGGGCCGGTGAGGCGGATGGCGATCACATCGGCATCGAGCGATTCGCCCATCCGGACCCCGGCGTCGAAGCCCCCGGCGCTCAGGTCGGCGAGCGCGTCGTCGGCATAGATTTCCAGCTCGATCTCGGGATAGGCGTCGACGAAGCCCGCGATGATCGGTTCGAACATCGGCTGCACCGCGCCGCGCATCAGGTTGATGCGCAGCCGCCCCGCCGGACGGTTGCCCAGGTTGCGCGCCGCTTCATAGGCGTCGGCCAGCCCGGCAAAGGCAGGCGCGGCGCGTTCGAGGAACATTTCGCCCGCCTGCGTCAGCCCGACGCTACGCGTCGTCCGCATGAACAAAGGCGCACCGACGCGCGCTTCCAGCGTCTTGATCGTCTGGCTGATCGCCGAGGGGGATACGCCAAGATCGGCTGCCGCGGCGGAAAAGCTCCGCCTTTCCGCGACACGCAGGAAAGCTTCGATCCCGTCGAGCGCCCCATGGGGGATTGTTAAATCCTGCTTCAAGGCACTTGCAGATTATAGAGGATTATCTAAGTGCGCAAGCGCGCCTAAAAAGGTTGCACAACGAAACGAAAGGAAACCTCTCCCATGACCAATCAGCTCTCCTCTTTTCGCCGCTTTCCCACCGCTTTCGCGATCGTCGCCGGTTCGGCGCTCGCCTTCGGCGGCCTGATGGCTTCGACCTCGCCGGTCTATGCGCAGGGTAGCGCCGACTATCGCTGCACCGGCCTGGCCGATCAGGCGAACACCGCCGCCGACAGCGCGCAGGGTGGCAAGCAGGCCAGCGCGAAGCGCTTCGTCGCCACCGGCAAGAAGCTTTGCGAAGCGGGCAATGAACGCGCCGCCGCCAAGCAGTTCCGCGCCGCGCTCAAGGTTGCCGGCGTCGATGAAGCGACCGACAGCCAGGTTGCATCGCGCTAATCGAATAAGCCACGACACCATCTCCGGTCCGTCCTCTCTCCCTCTCCCCGGACGGACGCACAACTGGGGCGGCACCGAAACGGGCCGCCCCATTTTGTTTCAGCGATCGGCAAGCCCGATCCGGTCGCGCAGATACCATAGGGGCAGATGCGGCCGCGCGAGCGCCTTGTCGATCGCATAGGGCCACCAGCCGGGACCGAGCGGGACGTAGAGGCGCGTGCCGACCCCGCGCGCCCGCGCCGCGGCCAGCGCGCGGCGCCCGGGCAGCCCGCGCAATTGTTCAAGCTCGCACGGGGTTCCCGCCGCAAGCAACCGGTCGAGCGCGGCAGCAGCCAGCGCAGGCTTGTGCGTTGCCACCGCCACGGGTGCTGCGCGCCCGGCGAGAGCGTCGATCAGCGTCCGATAGGCGGCATCGCCATCCGCCGCATCGCAAAGCGGATCGGCCCATTCGCCCTTCACCACCCGGATACGCGCCGATGTCCCGGACAGGCGCGCGGCATCGGCGGCGCTGCGCCGCCAGCGCGCGGGCAAGGCGATGCCGCTGTCCGGAAAGTCGGGCAGCAGGGCGGCAAGCGCATCCAATGTCGCGTCGGCATCGGCGGGGGCGTGGGCATCGAGCAGCACCGGCAGCCCCGCTGCCGCGCCCGCCTCGGCAATCCGGCGCAGCCGCTGCGGACAAAAGCCAAGCGGCGGCGCCTTGACCGACAAATAGCTTCCCGGCGGCAGCGGGGTAGCGGCGATCCGGCCGTAAGCAGCCACAATGGCGTCGGCGCCATCGGCATCGCCCTGAAAATAGCCGAGCGTCACCGCGATACCGCGGCGCGACAGCCGCCGGGCGATCCGTGCGCCCGCCGCGGCGTCGGGAGCGGGCAGCCTGCCGCCCGCCTGCTGGGGCAGTGCATAGCGCCGCGCGCGCAGCCAGCGCCAGAGCGGCCTATCCTTCATGCGCTGCGCCGGACCAGGCGCTGCCACACCCAGTGGGCGCCGTCGGCGGCGAGCGCCAGCGCTCCCGAAGCGCTTGCCGGATAGGTGCGCACACGCACGCACGCGCGCTGTTCCTGCGTCCAGAAGCGGGTGATCCAGCCCTCAGCCTCGCCGAGCAGTTCGTAACTGCGCAGGCCCTCGCCCGCCGCCCAGCGCAGCGTGTGAAGCATCAGCAGCGTCCCCGGCGAGCATTTGCCGAAGCGGTCGTCGTGGCCGATCTTGAACAACCAGTATCGATCGTCGCTGACCAACGCCAATTGGATCGCCACCGCTTCGCCGCCGATCCGCATGAATGACAGCCGGAACCGGCCCTCGGCGGCGGCATCGCGAAAAAAGCGGCGGAAGAAGGTCTCGCGGCGGCGGTCGACCGCGATCGCGCTTCCCGCCTCCAGCTTCCAGCTCTTCGCCTCGACCCCGATCGCTTCGTCGAACAGCGCGTCGAAATCCTGCAGGCCCGGCGCCAGCGTCTCGAACGTGACCGGCCCCAGCGCCTCGGCGCGCCGGGTCGCGCGCCGGAAATCGGACCGGCGGCCCGAATTGAAGTGGCTTTCAGGATCGCGCCAGCTTTCGTCGAGCACGATCAGCGGGCAGGGCATCGCCGGGCGCACCGACAGCAGGCCGCGGCCGTGCATTGCGCGGCGCAGCGCCGGAAGCAGCGGCGAGTCGGCGGAAATCCGGTCGAAGGAGAGCGGCTGCCGCAACCGCGCGAGCGCGCCCGCGATCGGGGCGGCATCATCGGGCCGCGCCGCAAGCAGATCGCCCGGCTCGAACAGTTCGCGCGATCCCGCGATGCGCCAGCGGCCGATCGCGCCCGCGTCGCGGCACAGCGGCAGCAGCGCCGAAATCGTGCGGCCGGCGCGCAGGCCGAGCAGCTTGCGGCGCTGCCCTTCGATCAACGGGGTCAGCGCGGCGGCGAAGGCGTGACTCTGCGTCGGCCAGCGGGCATGGGGTTCGAGGGCGCGCCATTCTTCGGCCAGCCAGTCGCTGCCGTCCCAGCGCGCAAGATCGATCGCGCGCGCCGAATGCGGCGGCGCCATTTGCGCGTTTCGGTCTGCGCGCCTGAAGAAATGCGCATGCAGCAAATTCTGCCCCTCTCGCCTGCGCGAATAGCGCGGAAAGGCTAATAAATGTCTGCGCGGCGCGGATCATCGCTTGACGCCGCGCGGGGGTTGCAGGACGCAGGCGCGATCGATGCGGCAGGAGGCGGCGATGACGGGCGACAAGACATCGGTGTTCGCGGACGACTGGTCGGGCGAAATGGGGCAGCGCTGGTTGCGCAATGTCGACCATTTCGAAGCGATGCTGGAACCGATCGGCACCGCGCTGCTCGATCGCGCAGCGATCGCTCCCGGTGAGCGCATCGTCGATCTGGGGTGCGGGGGCGGCGCGACGAGCCGCGCGATCGCGGCGCGCGTCGGACCGCAGGGAGCAGTGCTCGGGCTCGACATCTCGCCCGACCTGATCGTCGCGGCGCGCGCGCGGGCCGGCGCCGATTTTCCCGCGCTGCGCTTTTTCTGCGGCGATGCGGCGAGCGCGGTGCTGCCGGCAGCACCCTATGACCGGCTCGTCTCGCGTTTCGGCAGCATGTTTTTCACCGATCCCGTCGCCGCCTTTCGTCACTTGCGGACGCAGCTCGTGCCCGGCGCGCGCTTCGACCTCGCCGTCTGGGGACCGCCGCGCGACAATGTCTGGATGATGGCGGTGATGGGGGTGATCCGCGCCCATGTCGAGGTGCCGCCCGCGACGCCGCGCGCCCCGGGGCCCTTCGCCTTCGAGGATATCGACTATCTGCGCGGCCTGCTCGCCGATGCCGGCTTTGCCCGGGTCGACATCGACGACTGGCGCGGCGATCAGGCGATCGGCGGGCCGGGGCGCACCCCGGCGGAGGCCGCCGACTTTGCGCTCGGATCGATGTCCGCTGCGCGCGTGCTGAGCGAGGCGGGCGCCGATGTGATGGCAGCGGCGCGCGCCGATCTGGAGCGCGTCTATGGCGAGCATCATGATCCCGAAGCGGGGGTTCGCCTCGGCGCGCGCGCCTGGCTGGTGACCGCCGCCTGAGCCTTAGCGCCGCGCGATCAGCGCCAGCCCGTCGGCGAGTGCGGCGCGTGATATTTCGCCGCTGTGACGGCGGACGATCCGGCCCTTGGCATCGACGAACAGGGTCGTCGGCAGCACCAGCCCGCCCGCGGCATCGCCCGTCCGCCCGCTATGGTCGAGAAAGACATGCGTGCCCGTCACCTTGCGCTCGGCCAGATAGGCGGCGACGGTCGCGCTGTCCTGCCCCTGATTGACCAGCAGGATCGGCACGCGCGATGTCGCCGCGACCTCGGCGAGCATCGGCAGTTCGCGCTGGCACGGCGGGCACCATGTCGCCCACAGGTTGATGACCATCGACTTCCCGCGCAGCGTATCGAGCGCGATCGCGCGCCCCTCCATGTCGGTGAGCATCAGCCCGCGCGCGAGCGGGCGCGGCGCGGGTTCGAGCGCCGGCGCCGCGACCGCATGAACCGCCGCCAGCCCGGCGAGCACGCCGAGCAACAGCGCTGTCGAGCGCGAGCGGCGGAGCCAGACGGCAATCGCCACCCCCGCCGTAGCGATCCCGGCCCAGGGCAGGAAACCACCCTGCCAGACCGCAAGGATCGACCAGGGTTCGGGTACATAGGCATCGGCGTGGCGCACCACATAGGCGGCGCGCGCCACGAGCAGCCCCACGATGACGGCGATCCAGCTCGCTGTCGCCGCGCGCATATCGCCGCGCACCGCGATCAGGCTGCCACCCGCCAGAAACAGCCAGATCGGCGCGACCGCGAGCAGGCGGTCGGCGGCAAGCGCGAGCGGCCCGAGCGAAATTGTCATCGGCGTGGCCGCCGGGCTGCGCGGCATGGTCGCGGCGATTTGGTCACATCCAAGTCCAGATCCTTTTGGCTCCCGAAGCGCCCCCTCCGCGCAATCTGATCGGCGAAACGGCGGCGAAAGAAAAGAGCTGGTATCGGGCGCGCGGCGAGTTCGTTACATGTCGCCCGCGGAAAAATCGCCGATGCGCAGCGTAGCGACCGTGCCGCCCGACGGTGCGCGGCCGAGTGCTACATCGCCCCCATAGTCGCGCGCAACATCGCGCGCGATGGCGAGGCCAAGGCCCGATCCAGCGCCGGGGCCAGCCCCGCGCGCGCCGATGCCGAACATAGCCTCGCGCTGATCGGGCGGAACGCCCGGCCCGTCGTCGGTAATGGCAATGCGGCGCGCGGCGCCGTCGAAGCGATAGTCGATCGTGATGCTCGATCGCGCCCATTTTCCCGCATTGTCGAGCAGGTTCGACAATATCTCGCTCAGATCCTCGGCATCCATGGGAAGCGAGGGGGCGGCGGGGTCGAGCGCCGCGGCGGTCGCCGCGAAGCGCTTGCCCGGATGACAGCGTTCCATCGCGGCGATCAGCGGCGGCAGGATCGCGGCGAGCCGCACGCCGCCGACCATCCCCGCATGCGACCCGCCCGACCGGACGCGCGACAGATGATAGTCGATCTGGCGCTGCATCGTCTCGCTTTCGGACAGGAAGACGTCGGCCGCGGAGCTTTCGGTGCCGCGCTGCTGCAGCCGTTCGGCCTCGTCGGTGACGACGGCGAGCGGGGTGCGCAGCGAGTGCGCCAGCGCGCCCGCGGCGACACGCCCGCGTTCGACGATCTCGGCGTTGCGCGCCAGATAGCTGTTCAGCGGATCGACGAGCTGGCGGATTTCGTCGGGAAACACCCCTTCGATGTGATCGGCCTGCCCGCGGCGAAGCGCCGCGATCCGCGCGGCCAGCCGGTTGAACGGCCGGAAGCCGAGCGTGATGATCGCAAGGCCGCTCGCCAGAAGCGCGAGCGCGAGCAGGCTGAGCCACAGGCTGAGCTCGCGGGTAAAGCTCGCGATGACGGCGCGCAGCAGGCGCTCGTCGGTGGCGATGACGAAATGCAGCGGGGCGCCGCCCGGCACCGCGCGCTCGAAGCCATAGGTGATTGTGGGCCCCGTCGGGCCGTTTTCGACGCGGTGCAGAATGTCCGGGCTGTTCGCGACATCCTCGTCGAGCGCGCCGCGCGTCATAGAGGGCGACTTCAGCGAGCGATAGCCCGGGCGCCCGATCTGCCAGTAAAATCCGGACAGAGGCACCGCATAGCGCGGATCGGACAGCGGCCGCGACAGGCGGGGGTTACCCGCCGCGTCGAGCACGGTCAGTTCGGCGAGCTCGCGGACATGAACCTCCAGCTCTTCATGATATTGCTGTTCGACATGGCTGCTGAACAGCCGCACCGACGAAAACCACAGCGCGCCGATGCCCAGCGCCACCCAGATCAGGATGGCAGCCAGAAAGCGCGCGCGCAGGCTGGAAAAGAGTCGGGTCACAAATCGAGCCGATAGCCCAGGCCGCGCACGGTGCGAATAGCCTCGCGTCCGATCTTGCGGCGCAGCCGGCTGATATGCGCCTCCACCGCATTGCGGTCGCGCTCGGCTTCGAGCGCGTAAAGCTGATCGAGGATGTCGGCTTGCGACAGGATATGCTCGGGACGCCGCATGAAGAGGTGCAGCAGTGCGAACTCCTTGCGGCTGAGCGTCAGCGCTTCGCCGTGCAGCGTCGCGGTGGACGCGACGGGGTCGAGCGAAAGCGGACCGACCGTCAGCGCGTTGCTCCCGCGCCCGCGTCCACGCCGCCATAACGCATGCAGCCGCGCCAGCAACTCTTCGAACCGCACCGGCTTGACGATGAAATCATCGGCGCCGCTGTTCAGCCCCTCGACCTTTTCGCGCCAGTTGCCCCGCGCGGTCAGGATCAGGATCGGCACCGTCCGCCCGGCGCCGCGCCAGTGGCGCAGTACATCGATCCCGTCGCCATCGGGCAGTCCCAGATCGAGGATCACCGCGCCCAGCATGTCGATGTCGGGCCAGTCGCGGGCGTCGCCCGCCGACGCGGCGCTGTCGACGGCGATCCCCGCCGCCACCAGCCGCTCGGTCAGGCGGCGGCGCAGTTCGGGATCGTCTTCGACCAGCAATACGCGCATCGGCATCTTGTCCTTGTGGGGATGATCTCACCGTCTTCATCCCGGCGCGATGGTCCTAGCGCAATAGCCTGACGCGACACTGACAAAATGTCAGGCTGGCGTCAGACTCGCTCGGCAGAGGGCGGCCATGGACAGGAAAGCCCTTATCGCCGCATCGACAGCGCTCGCCCTCGCGGCGGGTGCCGGAGCCCTCTGGTGGTCGAAGGAAGCGCCGCCGCCTACGCCCGACGGCGGCGAAGCGCCCATGGCGCCGGGCAAGCTGACCGCCCGACAGATCGAGAAGCTCGGCATCGCGACCGCAGTCGCGGCGGCCGCCAGCAGTGCCGAGCTTGGCGCGGTCCCTGCGACCGTATCGCTGCCCCCCGATGCGCGGGTCGCGGTGACCGCGCCATTCGACGGGATTGCGGTGCGGCTGTTTGTCGTCGAGGGCGAGGCGGTTGCCGCCGGTCAACCGCTCGCCAGCATCCGCGCAGCCGAGCCTGTCCAATATGGCGCGGCGCTGGCGCGCGCGCAGGCGCAGCTGGAGGTTGCGCGCGCCGCGGCGGGCCGCACCGGCCAGCTCGCCAAGGAAGGCATTGTCGCGGGAGCCCGCGCCGACGAGGCGCGCGCCGCGCTGCGCGAGGCAGAGGTCAACGTCGCCGAAAACCGCCGCATTCTCGCGCAGGCCAATGCCGACGGCAGCGGCATGATGACGCTGCGCGCGCCGATCGGCGGCCGGATCGCCGCCGTCAACGTGCAGGCGGGCGGCCCGGTGGGCGGCCTCAGCGCGCCGTTCATCGTCGAAAATACGGCGCGGCTGATGCTCGATCTGCAAATCCCCGAACGGCTCGCGGGCGCCGTGCATCCGGGCACCCCCGTCGAAGTTCGAATGCCCGGCACCGCGCCCGCCACGGGCCGCGTCATCGCGGTTGGCGGTTCGATCGACCCCGCGACGCGCGCGCTGACGGCAAAGGCGCGCCTCGACGCTGCGCCTGCACTGGTCAGCGGCAAGTCCGTCGTCGCGATCCTCGGCGGCGTTCAGCCCGTCGCCGGTGCGAGCATCCCTGCCGCTGCGCTGACACGGGTCGGCGACAGGGATGCGGTTTTCGTGAAGGGGGCGGACGGCTTCGCGATGCGCCCCGTCACCGTCGCCAGCCGCGTCGGCGCCAGCGTGACGATAACCGCCGGACTGAAGCCCGGCGAACGCGTCGCAACCTCGGCAATCGCCGAGCTCAAGGCCGTGCTGGGCGGCGAATAGGATGCTCGCCAAACTCGTCGAAAAGGCGCTCGCGCTGCGTCTCGCCGTCATCGGTGCCGCGCTGCTGCTGGGCGGGATCGGAGCCTGGTCCTTCGCCAATCTGCCGATCGATGCCTTTCCGAACATCAGCTCGACGCAGGTCAAGATCATCCTGAAGGCGCCGGGCATGACCCCCGAGGAGGTCGAGAGCCGCGTCATCACGCCGATCGAGATGGAGATGCTGGGCATCCCCGACCAGGCGAACCTGCGCTCGATCGCCAAATATGCGATCGCTGACATAACGATCGATTTCAAGGACGGCACCGACATATATTGGGCGCGCAGCCAGGTCGCCGAGCGGCTGTCGAATGTGGCGGGCGACCTGCCGGCGACGGTCGAGGGCGGGATGGCGCCGATCTCCACCCCGCTGTCCGACATGTATATGTTCACGCTCGAAGGGCCACAGGATCTGACCGAAAAGCGGCGGGTACTCGACTGGATCATCCGTCCGGCGCTGCGCACCGTTCCCGGCGTTGCCGATGTCAACGCGCTCGGCGGCTTCGCCGAAACCTTCGAGGTGCGCCCCGACAATGGCGCGCTGGCGGCGGCGGGGCTGAGCGTCGAGGATCTGCGCGCGGCGATCGAGGCGAGCAATCGCAACGATGGCGCGGGCCGGCTCAAGATCGGCGACGAAGCGCTGATTGTGCGCTCAGTCGGCGCGATCCGCACGCTCGACGATCTCGCCTCGGTCGTGGTGCGCTCGCAGGATGGCGGCATCGTGCGCGTCGGCGACGTCGCGGCGGTTCGCGCCGGGCATCTGACGCGCTATGGCGCCGTCACGAAGGACGGCAAGGGCGAGGCGGTTGAGGGGCTGGTCATCGCGCTGCGCGGCGCCGACGCGTCGAAGGTCGTCGACGGGGTCAAGGCGCGGCTCGCGGAAATCCAGCCCAGCCTGCCGCGCGGGATGCGCGTCGATGTCTTCTACGACCGGTCCGACCTCATCGAACGCGCGGTCGGGACGGTCGAGGAGGCGCTGATCGAAGCGACGATCCTCGTCGTCATCCTGCTACTGCTGTTTCTGGGCGATGTCCGCGCGTCGGTCATCGTCGCACTCGCCCTGCCGATGGCGGCGCTGCTGACCTTCATCTTCATGCGGGCGATCGGACTGACCGCCAATCTGATGAGCCTCGGCGGGCTTGCCATCGCGGTCGGCATATTGGTCGACGGCGCCGTGGTCGTCGTCGAAAATGTCGTCGAGCGCTTGTCCGATCCCAGGCATCGCCGGATGGGCAAGTTGCATGCGGTGTTCGTCGCCGCGTCCGAAGTCGCAATGCCGGTCGCCTCGGGGCTCCTTATCATCGCGCTCGTGTTCCTGCCGCTGCTCACGCTCGAGGGGCTGGAGGGCAAGCTGTTCGCGCCCGTCGCGCTGACCATCGTGCTCGCGCTGCTTTCGGCGCTGGTCCTGTCGCTGACGCTGGTGCCGGTGCTCGCCTATTTCATCCTGAAGCAGCAGGACGGCCACCGCGAACCGCGCCTGATGCGTTTCCTGGCGCCGCGTCACGCGCGGGCGCTCGACTGGGCCTTTACCCACCGCCGGACCGTCGCCGGGATATCCGCGATCGGCCTGCTGCTCGCCGGGGTCGCCTATACGGTGACCGGCAAGACCTTTCTGCCGACGATGGACGAGGGGTCGACGATCGTTCAGCTCACCAAGCTGCCGAGCATCAATATCGAGCATAGCGCCGCGGGCGACATGAAGGTGCAGCGCGCGATCCTCGAACAGGTGCCCGAAGTTACCAGCGTGATCGCGCGCGTCGGCAGCGACGAGCTCGGCCTCGACCCGATGAGCCCCAACGAGACCGACAGCTTTCTGAAGCTGAAGCCGCGGTCCGAATGGCGCGTTGCCGACAAGGACTGGCTCAACGACCGGATTCGCGCCGTGCTCGCCGATTTTCCGGGGATCGAGCCCAGCTTCACCCAGCCGATCGAGATGCGCGTTTCCGAAATGCTCACCGGCGCGCGCGGCGATCTGGCAATCAAGTTGTTCGGCCCCGACCTCAAGGAACTGGCGCGGCTCGCGGGCGCGATCCAGGGCCGACTCGAAACGATCCGCGGGACGAGCGAGGCGATGACGGTCGCCAACGACAGCGTCGATTATCTGCAGATCGACATCGATCGTATGGCCGCAGGGCGGGCGGGAATGCCCGTCGACATGCTGCAGGACATGATGCGCGCCGATGTCGAGGGCGTCCGCGCCGGCACGATCGCCGAAGGCGCGCGCCGGATTCCCGTGGTTATCCGCGGCGAAGGCGGCGACGGCATGGACGCGCAAAGCTACACCGACCGTCTCTATCGCACCCCCGCCGGGACTCTTCTCCGTACCAGCGATGTCGCGGCGATCGCACAGGTCGCGGGGCCGGTGAAGCTCGAGCATGAAAATGGATCGCGCTTCGCGCTCGTGCAGGCCTTCGTCAGCGGCCGCGACCTTGTCGGCTATGTCGAGGAGGCAAAGGCCGATATCGGCAAGCATGTAAAGCTGCCGCCCGGCTATCGTATCGTCTGGGGCGGCCAGTTCGAGAATCAGCAGCGGGCGGCAGCGCGCCTGATGATCGTGCTGCCGATCGCGGTGCTGATGATCTTCGTCGTTCTTTATCTGACGCTGCGCTCGCTGCGCGCGGCGGCGCTGATCCTCGTCAACATACCCTTTGCGGCGGTGGGGGGGATGGTCGCGCTCGCGCTATCGGGCGAATATCTGTCGGTTCCCGCCTCGGTCGGCTTCATCGCGCTGCTCGGCATCGCGGTGCTCAACGGGCTCGTCATGGTCAGCTATTTCCGTCAGCTGCGCGAACGCGGCGTCCCGTTGCACCAGGCGGTGCGCGAGGGTGCCGCGCGGCGCCTGCGGCCCGTGCTGATGACCGCGAGCATCGCTGCCTTCGGCCTCGTCCCGCTGCTCTTTGCGTCGGGTCCGGGGTCGGAAATCCAGCGCCCGCTTGCCATCGTCGTCATCGGCGGGCTGGTGACGGCGACGCTGCTCACACTCATCCTGCTGCCCATCCTGTACGAGCGCTTCGGCGAAAGCGCTGCCGAGCGCGGCGCGGGCGATCAGGATAATCCTGCCGGAGCCCCTGCATGACCCGCCTTCTGTTCCTTGCCGCCAGTCTGGCCCTGACGTCGCCTGCCGCCGCCGAGCCGGGACTGTTGCCCGAAGCCGTGGTGCGCGAGGCGCTCGACGCCCACCCCTCGGTCATTGCGGCGAGAGCGCGTGTCGATGTCGCGGCGGCAGAGAAGCGCGCGCTCGAAGCCGGACCCTATGAGTTCAGCGTCACCGGTAGCTATGTCAGCCGCAGCATCGACCGCGAGGGGCGCTTCAACGAATATGACGCGATCCTGGCGCGTCCGGTTCGTCTGCCGGGCAAGGCGCGGCTCGATCGCAAGGCCGGCGCGCTGGGCGTCGAAGCCGCCACCAATCATTTCGAAGATGCCCGGCATCAGGCCGCGCTGTTGCTCAACGCGCTGTGGTGGGACTGGGTCGGTGCCAGCGCCGAGGCCGTCGTCGATGCGCAGGGCGTCGAAAATTATGCAACACTGGTCCGGATCGTGCGCCGCCGGGTCGATCTGCGCGACGCGCCGCAGCTCGAGGCCGATCAGGCCGAAGCCGCGCTGGCGGAGGCGCGCCTGATTGCGGCCCAATCGGCGGGGCGCGCCGATCTGGCACGAGCCCGGCTTGCCGCGCAATTTCCGGGGGTCGCCCTGCCCGTCGAGGCCCCGACGCTCGCCACGCCGACCTTCGACCCCGCCGGGGCGTCGCAGATGCGCGATCAGGTCATCGAACGCAGCCACGAAATCGCGGCCGCCGATGCCGAGGCGCGGCGCTTTGGTGCGCTCGCCGAACGCGGGCGGCAGGACCGGATTCCCGATCCCACCGTCGGCCTCCGGCTGTTCAGCGAACGCAGCGGTGCCGAACGGGGCGCGGGCCTGACCGTGACGATCCCGATCGGCGGCAATCACCGCGGCGCCATGGCGGCGCGCGCCGCGTCCGAGGCGCAGGCCGCGGCGGCGCAGCTCAGCGCTGTCCGCTTCGATGTACAGGAAATGGCCGACGGCGACCTCGCGCGCGCCGCCGCCGCCTATTCGGCGTGGCAGCGCGCCGATCAGGCGCGCGCGGCGCAGATGGCGGCGCTCGCCAAGCTTCGCCGCGGGCAGGATCTGGATGCGATCGATCTCGCCGACGTCCTGCTCGGAGAGCGCCAGACGCACGCGTCGTTCCGGGCCGAAACGATCGCCCGCACCGAAGCGCTGCGCGACATCACCCGCCTGCGCATCGACAGCCACAATCTGTGGATCAGCGAATAGGCTGCGCCGTTCAATTCGCCGGCTTGGTCACGTCGATCTTTTCGATCCATTCGGGATAGAAGCTCGGTTCGCGCGCCGACCAGCCGGGTGCGGTGGCGGCGGCTTCGCTGATCGACTGGAGCAGCAGCTTGCGCTTGTCGGGGTGCAGGTGCGGCAGCGATGCCGCGGCGCAGAAAGCGCCGGGCAACCATGGGCGCGCGTACGCGCCGAGCAGGCGTTCGTAGAGAAACCGATAGGCGGTGAAGGTGGGCAGGCGATCCTGCCCCAGATCGAAGGCCGATACCGCGACGAGCGGCGCCATAAAGCCTTCGAGCGCGTCGAGTCCGCTGTCCTCGGGAATATGGGTGCGAATGTCGCCCAGCCGCTGATAGACGCGGGCCTGAACGCGGATTGCGGCTTCTTCGACCATGTCGCGCGACCAGCGTGCGATTGCATCGTCACGCTCGAGCCCGATATCGAGCGAGCGGCGAATATAGCGCTGGGTCCCTGCAGCGAAGCCCGCAAATTCCTTGATTTCGGCGAGGGACAAATCGCCCGATGCCGGTCCCGAACGCGTCGCCATGGTCATGCTCCCGCTTGCGCACCCCGGGGAGCCGTCCCCCGGAGGCTTGCATCGAACAGTCTGCCACTGAAATGGTTAGTGGCCGGTTAACCATGACGTCGGCGTGCGTTCAGCTTCGCTTGTGGGGCGTTGCGCCGCGCCGCGACCGGGCCTAATCAGCGTGTCATCAGACCATAAGACACGCAGGGACAACCATGTCGCACGCACCGCAGCCGGTCATTTCCGCCACCGGCCTCTTCACCCCCGCCGAACGCATCTCCAACGAAGAACTTGTCGCCAGTTTTAACCGGTATGTTGCGCTGCACAATAGGGAAAATGCCGCGGCGATTGCAGCGGGCGAGATCGACGAACTCGCTGAATCGAGCGTCGATTTCATCGAAAAGGCGAGCGGCATTGGGTCGCGCTACGTGGTCGACAAGGCGGGCATTCTGGACCCCGAGCACATGGCGCCGCGGCTTGCCGAGCGGACCAATGACGAGCTGTCGATCCTCGCCGAAATCGGCGTGGCGGCCGCAAAGGACGCGCTGGCGCGCGCCGGCCGCGATGCCGCCGACGTCGATGCGGTGCTGTGCGCGGCGTCAAACATGCAGCGCGCCTATCCCGCAATGGCGATCGAGATTCAGCAGGCTCTAGGCATCGACGGCTTTGCCTTCGACATGAATGTCGCCTGCTCTTCGGCGACCTTTGGCATCCAGACCGCGGCCGACTATATTCGTGCGGGGCATGCAAGGAGCGTGCTCGTCGTGAACCCTGAAATCTGTTCGGGCCACCTCAACTGGCGCGACCGCGACAGCCATTTCATCTTCGGCGACGTCGCCACCGCGATTCTGGTCGAGGACAAGTCCATCGCGCCGGCGGGGCATTGGGACATATTGGGTACCCGGCTGAGGACCGTTTTCTCCAACAATATCCGCAACAATTTCGGCTTTCTGAACCGCGCCCACGGGGCCATCGACCAGTCGGGACCGAAGACCGACAAGCTGTTCGTCCAGGAAGGCCGCAAGGTGTTCAAGGAAGTCGTGCCGATGGTCGCCGCCATGATCGTCGAGGAAATGGAGAAACTCGGCTTGCAAGGCGCCGACATGCGCCGCCTGTGGCTGCATCAGGCGAACACCAACATGAACCGCCTGATCGCGCACAAAGTGCTGGGGCATGAGGCAAGCGCCGACGAAAGCCCGACGGTGCTCGACACCTATGGCAATACCTCAAGCGCCGGGTCGATCATCGCCTATCACCTGAACCACGAAGATATGCAGGCGGGCGATACCGGGCTGATCTGTTCGTTCGGCGCCGGTTATTCGGCGGGTACGGTGTTTGTTCGCAAGACGTGACCGCCAAAATCGTCACCTCCGCGAAGGCGGGGGCGACGGAACCGCTTACGGCACGAAGGTCGTGAACAGATAGATTGCGAACAGCATCAGGTGGATCGTGCCCTGCAGCACGGTCGTTCGCCCGTTCGCCAGCGTCTGTGACGCGACGATCAGCGACAGGAACAACAGCACCGTCGATTTGGCATCGAGGCCCAGGCTGATCGGCATGTCGGTGGCGATCGACAGGATCGCGACCGCCGGGATGGTAAGCCCGATCGTCGCCAGTGCCGATCCGAGCGCAAGGTTGAGGCTGGTTTGCAGCCGATCGGCCTTTGCCGCGCGTACTGCTGCCAGTCCTTCGGGGGCGAGGATCAGCGCCGCGATCAGAACGCCGAGCACCGCCGGCGGCGCGCCCGCTTCGGCGAGCAGCGCGCCGATCACCGGCGACAGCGCTTTCGCCAGCAGCACGACCCCGAACAGGCACGCGACGAGCAGGGCGAGCGACAGCCACATCCGCTGCGCCGATGGCGGGGCGGCGTGGGCGTCGGGTTCGTCCTGCGCTTCGCCATCGGGCAGGAAATAATGTCGGTGGCGCACGGTCTGGACGAGCGCGAAGGTTGCATAGAGGATCAGCGACACCACCGCGACGAAGCCGAGCTGGGTCGCCGAATAGCGCGGCCCCGGCGCGCTCGAGGTGAAATTGGGGAGCACCAGCGTTACCACCGTCAACACGGTAAGCGTCGCCAGCGCAGCGCCCATTCCGGTGCGCTGGAACCGTTGTTCGTGATGGCGGATCGCGCCGCTGAGCAGGCAAAGCCCCATCAGCAGGTTGATGATCACCATTACCGCTGCGAACACCGTGTCGCGCGCCAGCGTCGCCGCCTTTTCGGGCTCGGCCTGCATCAGCGTCAGGATCAGCCCCACCTCGATCACCGTCACCGCCAGCGCGAGGATCAGCGTCCCGAAGGGTTCGCCGACGCGGTGCGCGACGACTTCGGCATGATGGACTGCGGCGATCACCGACCCGGCGAGGATCACCCCGACCAGAAAGGGATTGAGCGGCATCGCCAGGCTGGCGATCGCGGTACCGAAGCCGAGAATCGGCAGCAGGTCATTGATACGGTCGGCGAGGCGGAGCTTGGCTGTCATCGGCTTTCTATTGCAGCCGCTTGGCCTCAGCGCCAGTCCTTCAGGACATCAATGCGCGCGCACCGGCAGCCCTGCGGCGGCGAGCCGCGCATGCGCCTCGGCGATCGTCGCTTCGCCGAAATGGAAGATGCTGGCCGCGAGCACCGCGCTCGCGCCGCCTTCGATCACGCCGGCGACCAGATGGTCGAGATTACCGACGCCGCCCGATGCGATCACCGGCACCGACACCGCATCGGCAATCGCGCGGGTGAGCGCGAGGTCATAGCCGTCCTTGGTCCCGTCGCGATCCATGCTGGTGACGAGCAATTCGCCCGCGCCCAGTTCGGCAAGGCGCACCGCATGGGCAAGTGCATCGACCCCGGTCGGGGTGCGTCCGCCATGGGTGAAAATTTCCCACCGCCCCTCTGCGACGCGGCGCGCGTCAATGCTGCCGACCGCGCACTGGCTGCCGAAACGGTCGGCAATGTCGGCGACAAGTTCGGGGCGCGCCACCGCGGCGCTGTTCACCGCGACCTTGTCGGCGCCCGCGAGGAGCAGCGCGCGCGCATCGTCGGCGCTGCGCACGCCGCCGCCGACGGTGAGCGGCATGAAGCAGACTTCGGCGGTGCGTGCAACCATATCGAGCAGCGTCCCGCGCCCTTGGTGGCTCGCGGAAATGTCGAGGAAGCAAAGCTCGTCGGCGCCCGCCGCGTCATAGGCGCGCGCGGCTTCGACCGGATCGCCAGCGTCGCGCAGGTCGACGAAATTGACGCCCTTCACGACGCGCCCATCAGCGACGTCGAGGCACGGGATCACGCGGACGCGGACGGTCATGCCCGCCCTGCCGCGATCGCTTTGGCGAGGTCGAGGCGGCCGTCATAGAGCGCGCGGCCGGTAATCACGCCTTCGATCCCGTCGGCGACGCGCGGGCGCAGCGCATGGATGTCGCCAATATCCGCAACGCCGCCGCTTGCGATCACCGGGATGGCGACCGCCTGCGCCAGCGCCATGGTCGCAGCGACGTTGCAGCCCTTGAGAAGCCCGTCGCGCCCGACGTCGGTGAACAGCAGCGCGGCGACGCCGGCATCCTCGAAGCGCCGCGCCAGATCCTCGACGCGCACGTCGGAGACATCCGCCCAGCCTTCGGTCGCGACCATGCCATCGCGCGCATCGACGCCGACGATGATCCGGCCCGGCAAGTCGCGCGCGGCTGATTTGACGAAATCGGGGTCTTTGAGCGCGGCGGTGCCGATGATGACGCGCTCCACCCCGAGCGCGAGCCAGCGATCGACGCCCGCGCGATCGCGGATACCGCCGCCGACCTGCACCTTGCCCGGAAAGGCCGCGACGATGCTTTCGACCGCCGCGCCGTTGACGCTTTCACCGGCGAAGGCGCCGTCGAGATCAACGACGTGCAAATGGCTGGCGCCCGCGTCCGCGAACAGCCGCGCCTGCGCCGCCGGATCGTCGCCATAGACGGTTGCGCGCGCCATATCGCCTTCGGCGAGCCGCACCACCTGCCCGCTCTTGAGGTCGATCGCGGGGAAGATGATCAGGGGCGCCATGCGAGGAATCTTTCGAGGGTCGCGAGGCCATAGGCCTGGCTCTTTTCGGGGTGAAACTGCACGCCGACGATATTGTCCTTCGCCACCGCGGCGGTGAAAGGGCCGCCATGACTGCTTGTCGCCGCGACGTGCGCCGCGTCGGCGAAGTGATAGCCGTGCAGATAATAGGCCTCGCCCGCAGCCAGCACCGGATGCGCGAAGCTCGGCACGACATCGTTCCAGCCCATGTGCGGGATGCGCAGTCCCGGCGCCGGCGTGAAGGCGCGCACCGTTCCGCCGATCCAGCCGAGCCCTTCGTGCCGCCCATGCTCCTCACCCGCGTCGGCGAGCAATTGCATCCCGACGCAGATGCCGAGGAAGGGCGCGCCCTCGCCGCGAACGCGCTGCTCCATCGCCTCGATCAGCCCGGGAATTGCCGCCAATCCATTCATGCACGCGGCAAAGGCCCCCACACCCGGCAGCACGATGCGGTCGGCTTGCCGCACGACATCGGGATCGGCGGTGACGGCAACATCGTCCGAGCCCGCCGCGACGAGCGCGTTATGCACCGAGCGAAGATTGCCCGCGCCATAGTCGATCAGGGCAATGGCGCTCATGGACGGCCTCTAAAGGACACCCTTGGTCGACGGAATCGCGTCGCCCTTGCGCGGATCGATCTCCACGGCTGCACGCAGCGCGCGGGCCAGCGCCTTGTACATGCTCTCCGCGATATGGTGGTTGTTTTCGCCATAAAGGGTTTCGATGTGCAGCGTGATCCCGGCGGTCTGGGCAAAGCTGTGGAACCAGTGCGGAAACAGCTCGGTATCCATTTCTCCGAGCCGCGGCTGCGAGAAGGCCGATTTCCAGACACAGTGCGGGCGCCCCGAAATATCGAGGATGCAGCGAGTCAGCGTTTCATCCATCGGCGCATGGGCTTCGCCGTAGCGGGCGATACCGCGCTTGTCGCCGAGCGCCTTCGCCACCGCTTCGCCGAGCGCGAGCGCCGAATCCTCGACCGTATGATGCTGGTCGATGTGCAGATCGCCCTTCACGGTCATCGAAATGTCGATCAGCGAATGGCGCGACAATTGTTCGACCATATGGTCGAGGAAACCGATTCCGGTGGACACCGAATAGTCGCCGGTGCCGTCGAGGTTGACGGCGATCGCGATATCCGTTTCCTTGGTCGTGCGCTGGACGGTGGCGGTTCGCATGGCATGCCCCTTAGAGCCTAATTTTCGCGTTGCAAGGCGACTCTGCCCCACAGACCCCCCTTGACCCGCGCCCGTCGTCCGTTCATCCCCCACCGCCATGAGTGATGACGTTCGCGACAGCCTGATTCCCTATGACGAAATCGTGCAGGACGCGCTGCGCGCCGTGGTCGGCCGCGTGCTCTCGCAAGTCGAGGGGTCGGACCATCTGCCCGGCGAGCATCATTTCTACATCACCTTCAAGACGCAGGCGCCGGGTGTATCGATCCCCGCGCATCTGGTCGCCAAATTCCCCGACGAAATGACGATCGTCCTCCAGAACCGCTTCTGGGACCTGAAGGTCGAAGAGGATCTTTTCAGCGTCGGCCTGTCGTTCAACCAGACGCCCTCGACGCTGGTGATCCCCTATGCCGCGATCACCGCCTTCGTCGATCCGTCGGTCGATTTCGGCCTGCAGTTCCAGGTCAGCGAAGACGAGCTGGAGCAGCCTGAGCCGCATGACGAAGCCGATAATGACCGCCCCGATGTTGCGGTCGAGGACGGATCGAATGTCGTGACGGTGGATTTCGGCAAGAAACGATAGGATGGCGGGCCCGAACTGGCCCCCCAGCCGCTTCTGGCAATATTGGGCACTCGCCGGGATGCTGGTGTTGACCGCCGCCTTCTGGTGGGGTGTCGAGGGCTATGCCCGGTTCGAAAGCGGGGTCGGCGATGCGATCGCCGACGGGCTGCTGCGCTTCAGCCTGCTGATCCTGACCCCGGCGCTGCTGATCGTCTGGGCAGCGGCAGCCTGGTTCCGGCGACGGATCGGCGAAGGCGGCTATTGGCAGTTTCTCGGCCTGGTCGCGCTGATCTGGGCCGGCGCGGTGGCGGTGACGAGGATATTGATCGGATGAGCGACACGCGGATCGAGAGCGACAGCATCGGCGAGATCGCGGTCCCCGCGAACGCCTATTGGGGCGCGCAGACGCAGCGTTCGATCGAGAATTTCCCCTTCGGCGCGCGCGAGCGGATGCCGATCGAGATCGTTCATGCGCTCGCGCTAGTCAAGCAGGCCGCGGCGCGCGTGAACCGTCGGCACGGCTTGTCCGCCGAAAAGGCCGACGCCATCGAAGCGGCGGCGCGCGAGGTCGCCGACGGGAAGCATGACGACCAGTTCCCGCTCGTCATCTGGCAGACCGGCAGCGGCACCCAGTCGAACATGAACGTCAATGAGGTGATCGCCGGGCGCGCCAATGAGATGCTCTCGGGCCAGCGCGGCGGCAAATCGCCCGTGCATCCCAATGACGACGTCAACCGCAGCCAATCGTCGAACGACAGCTTCCCGACCGCGATGCATGTGGCGGCGACACTGGCGATGACGCACCGACTGATGCCCGCGCTCGACCGTTTGATGGATGCGCTGCTCGCGAAGGCGAAGGCGTGGGACGATATCGTCAAGATCGGCCGCACCCATTTGCAGGACGCCACCCCGCTGACGCTGGGCCAGGAATTTTCGGGCTATTATGCGCAGCTCCGCCTGTGCCGGACGCGCACCGAACCGATGGTCGACCATGCCATCACCCGGCTTGCGCAGGGCGGGACCGCGGTCGGCACCGGGCTCAATGCCCCGGCGGGTTTTGCCGAGGACATCGCGGCCGAACTGGCGGCGATCACCGGGCTTGGCTTCAAGAGCGCACCCAACAAGTTCGAGGCGCTGGCGAGCCACGATGTGCTGGTCGACCTGTCGGGACGGCTCAACACGCTTGCGGTCGCGCTGACCAAGATCGCCAACGACATCCGCCTGCTGGGATCAGGGCCGCGCGCCGGCCTGGGCGAGATTGACCTGCCAGCGAACGAACCCGGCAGTTCGATCATGCCGGGCAAGGTCAATCCGACCCAGTGCGAGATGCTGACGATGGTGGCGGCGCAGGTGATCGGCAATCATCAGGCGGTGACCGTCGGCGGGATGCAGGGGCACCTCGAGCTCAACGTGTTCAAGCCGCTGATCGGCGCCAATGTGATGCGCTCGATCGATCTGCTCGCGACGGGGATGGAAGGCTTTGCGGTGCGCTGCGTCGACGGGATCGAGCCCAATCGCGCGCGCATCGCCGAACTGGTCGACCGATCGCTGATGCTGGTGACTGCGCTGGCGCCCGAAATCGGCTATGACAAGGCCGCGAAGATCGCCAAACATGCGCATGAGACGGGATCGACCTTGCGCGCGGCGGCGCTCGACCTCGGCTATGTCGACGCTGCGACCTTCGACCGCGTCGTCGACCCGCGGCACATGCTTGGCCCGGAACCCGAATCGCCCGTCGGGGATTGATAGGGGGAGGAAGGAAATGAAGATGATGGGACGGATCATCGGCGGCGTGATCGGAAGCGCGATTGGCCGCAGGAAAGGCAATCATACGATGGCGGGCGCGGTGATCGGCGCCGGGACACTGTTCGTCGCGCGGCGGATGTTCCCGCAGCGCTACGCGGCGCTCGCCGCGACCGCTGCGGCGGCCTATCTCACCAAGAAATGGGCCGACCGCGCCGAAGCGCGGCAGGCCGCTGAGGCCGCGCACCGCGCCGACAGCGCGCTCGCGCAGGAGGGCGTCGTCGATCCCTATGCGGGGATCGTCCACACCGACGGCCAGGATCTGGGCGACGCCCTGCCGCCGGCGATTCCGGTGGACGAAAAGGCGCCGCGCCCCGCCATCCACTGAGCAGCGCGAACCGAGCGGCGGGCACTATCCGCCCGCCTGCCACTCCTTCACCGCCTCGATCGGTGAGACCAGCATCAATATGTTGAGCGTCAGATTGTCGCGGATCGCCCACAGGGTGAAGAGTTCGAAGGCGAGCGCGAGCGCGACGGTCGTCCACCAGCGCATGCGGCTGGCCGCCAGAAATCCCAAGATCATGAAGCCGGCGTCGCTGACCGAATTGAGTACCGAATCGCCCGCATAGCCATAGGCCATGGTGACCTCGCGGTAGCGGTCGATGATGACCGGCGAGTTTTCCAGTATCTCCCACGCGCCTTCGACGCCGATCGCGACGGCGAGCGCGGCCCACAGCGGCGCGCGCGGCATGAGCCAGCGCGACAGGCCGTAAAAGATGAAGCCGTGGATGATATGGCTGAAGCTGTACCAGTCCGAAATCTGCTGGCTGTTCTGGTTTGACTGGACGGTCCCGTGCCACAGGCTGATCGTGCCGCAGGGGCAGATCGGCGGGCGCCCCATCGCGATCAGGATCGCGGCCAGCAGGCCGAGCAGCCCCGCCGCCACCAGCCAGCCCGTGCGCGACATTCCCCGCATCCCTCTATTCCTTCCCGCTTGACCGCCGCCCTCGCTCGGGCAATTAGCGCCCATGGCTGAAAGCGTCCATCTCAACCGCCGCGGCGTCCTGTTCGTCCTCTCCTCGCCCTCGGGTGCAGGCAAGACCACCATCTCCAAAAAGATGCTCGCGGGCGACCGCGACATTGCGCTGTCAATCTCTGCCACCACGCGGCCGATGCGACCCGGCGAGCAGGATGGGGTCGATTATCATTTCGTAGACGTCGACACGTTCAAGCAGATGGCCGCTGATGGCGAATTTCTCGAATGGGCGCATGTCTTCGGCCATCGCTACGGTACCCCACGCGACCGCGTCGAGGAACTGCTCGCAGCCGGCAAGGACGTGCTGTTCGATATCGACTGGCAGGGCGCGCAGCAGCTCTATCAGGAGGCCGGCCCCGACGTGGTGCGCGTGTTCATCCTGCCGCCGACGATGGAGGAGCTCGAACGCCGGCTGCGCGCGCGCAACACCGACAGCGACGAAGTGATCGCGGCGCGGATGGCGCGCGCGGCGAACGAAATCAGCCACTGGGACGGCTATGACTATGTGCTGATCAACGACGACATCGAAGGCTGCTTCGAGGAAGTGAAGGCGATCCTGCGCGCCGAGCGGCTGAAGCGCCGCCGCCAGATCGGCCTGATCGGCTTTGCACGCGATCTGATCCGCTCGGTGCCCGAGGCGGATCCGACGCTTTAGCAGAGATCGTCGCCCCGCCTTCCCGGGGGCGACGCTGCCGAGGGTTACGTCAACCCGGCCGCGCCAACTTCGCTTCCAGTTCCGCCACCATTTCGGCGCGCAGCGGCTTGGCGGCGCCATCTGTGCGGCAGACGATCACCGAATCGCAGGTCGCGATCGCGCGGCCGTTCTGGAACATCGCCTGCACGATCGTCCAGCTCGAGGTACCGATCCGGCCGATACCCGTCGCGATCTCGACCGGGTCGGGGAAATTGCCTTCGGCCAGATAGTTGATCTCGACCGCGGCGACCATCGTGCGCTCTTTCGCCGGGCGGTCGTCCATCGGGCGGACTGCCCGGTTCATCAGCACCCGGCCGCTTTCGAACAGCGCCGCGAAGGCGACATTGTTGAGGTGGCCATTGATATCCATGTCCTGAAAGCGCGTCTGAAACGCTTCGCGGACAGGGTAGCTGGCGGCATCGAGCCGCCAGCTTTCCGGTTTCGGCATATCAGCGCGGACCCATGCGGATGCCGCCGTCGAGGCGCACGTCCTCGCCGTTGAAATAGCCGTTTTCGATCATCGTCAGCGCGAGACCCGCATATTCGGCCGGGTTGCCGAGACGCTTCGGATTGAGCACCGATGCCGCGAGCGCATCGCGGACATTCTGCGGCGCGGCGCCGAGCAGCGGGGTATCGAAGATGCCCGGCAGGATCGTGTTGACGCGGATGCTCTCGGCCGCAAGGTCGCGCGCGATCGGCAGGGTCATGCCGACGACGCCGCCCTTCGACGCCGAATAGGCCGCCTGACCGATCTGGCCGTCCTCGGCCGCGACGCTCGCGGTGTTGACGATCGCGCCGCGTTCGCCATCTTCCATCGGGTCGAGCGTCATCATACCCGCCGCCGACTTGGCGATGCAGCGGAAGGTGCCGACAAGGTTGATCTGGATGATCCAGTTGAAGGCATCGAGCGGGAAATGCTTGATGCTGCCGTCTTCTTTCGACCGGCTGGCGGTCTTGATCGCGTTGCCGGTGCCGGCGCAGTTCACAAGTATACGCTCCTGACCGATCGCGGCGCGCGCCTTTTCGAAGGCGGCGTCGACCGACGCATCGTCAGTGACATTGCATTCGCAGAAGACGCCGCCGAGTTCGGCAGCAAGCGCTTCGCCCTTTTCGGCCTGCAGATCGAAGATCGCGACCTTGACGCCCTTCGCGGCAAGCGCGCGCGCGGTGGCGGCACCAAGGCCCGAAGCGCCGCCGGTGACGACGGCGGATACGGTGGAATCGAGTTTCATGTCATGTCCTTTCCCTGAAAAATGCGTGTTCCGGCGAAAGCCGGAACCCAGAGCGTGAACAACTGACGCCCGCGTCAGGCCGCCCTGGGCCCCGGCTTCCGCCGGAGCACAAGATCGTTAAAGCCGCTCGACGATGGTGACGTTGGCCTGGCCGCCGCCTTCGCACATCGTCTGAAGACCATATTTGCCGCCGGTGGCGTCGAGCACGCCGAGCAGCGTCGCCATCAGCTTGGTTCCCGAGGCGCCAAGCGGGTGGCCGAGCGCGATCGCGCCGCCATGCTGGTTGAGCCGCGCATGGTCGGCGCCGAGATATTTGAGCCAGGCGAGCGGCACCGGCGCGAACGCCTCGTTCACTTCATAGGCGTCGATGTCCTCGATCCGCAGACCCGCCTTCTTGAGCGCCTTTTCGGTCGCGAACAGCGGCTCTTCGAGCATGATGATCGGGTCGCCCGCGGTCACCGAAATATGGTGAATGCGCGCGCGCGGGGTCAGCCCATGATCCTTGAGCGCCTGTTCCGACACGATCAGCGCGGCCGACGCGCCGTCGCAGATCTGCGAGCTGGTCGCCGCGGTGATGGTGCCGCCTTCCTGCAGGATCTTCACCCCGGCAATGCTTTCGAGCGTCGCGTCGAAGCGGATCCCCTCGTCGACCGTGTGGCGCTGCGGCCCTTCGGGCGTCTCCACCTCGATCCCGACGATTTCATTGCCGAACAACCCCGCCTCGGTCGCGACGCGGGCGCGGCGATGGCTTTCGAGCGCAAAGGCATCGAGGTCGTCCTTGGTGAAGCCGTGCTTCTTGACGATCATCTCGGCACCCATGAACTGGCTGAACATGATGCCGGGATATTTTTCCTCGAGCCGCGGCGACTTATAATTGCCGAGCCCTTCCTTCATGAACAGCGTCGCGACGCTGCCCATCGGCACGCGCGTCATGCTTTCGATGCCGCTGGCGAGGACGATATCCTGCGTGCCCGACATCACCGCCTGCGCAGCAAACATCATCGCCTGCTGCGACGATCCGCACTGCCGGTCGATCGTCACCGCGGGGATCGAATCGGGAAGCTTCGAGGCGAGCACGGCATTGCGGCCGAGGTCCATCGTCTGCTCGCCGCCCTGGCTGACGCAACCGGTGATGACATCGTCGATCTTCGACGTGTCGAAGTCGTTGCGGTCGGCGATCGCGTCATAGACCGCGGCGCCGAGGTCGACAGGGTGAACACCGGCGAGCTTGCCGCCGCGGCGACCGCCGGCGGTGCGGACGGCATCTACGATATAGGCTGTGGCCATGGAGAGTTCCTTTCCGATTGTCGCCGCCCCTGCGAAGGCAGGGGCGACGGGATTAAAGCTTGCGCCCGATCAGTTCCTTCATGATCTCGTTCGTGCCGCCAAAGATGCGCGTCACGCGCGCCGCGCGCCAGGCGCGGGCGATCGGATATTCGTTCATATAACCCGCGCCGCCGAACAGCTGGAGGCACTTGTCCATCACTTCCCACTGAAGATCGGTGTGCCACAGCTTCGCCGCAGCGCCCTCTTCGGGGGTGAGTTCCTTCTTCAGATGTCGCGCGAGCGCCCAGTCGAGGTGCGCCCAGCCGACCTGCAGCTTCGCCTTCAGATCGGCGAGGACGAAGCGGCTGTTCTGGAAATCGAGGATCGGCTTGCCGAACGCCTTGCGGTCGCGGGTATATTCGACCGTGTCGTCGAACGCGCGCTGGGCCGATGCCTGTGCCGACACGGCGATCGAAAGGCGTTCCTGCGGCAGTTCGCTCATCAGATAGATGAAGCCCTGCCCCTCTTCGCCGAGGCAGTTGGTGATGGGGACGCGGACGTCGTTGAAGAAAAGCTCCGACGTGTCGGCTTCGTCCTGCCCGATCTTGTCGAGGTTGCGGCCGCGCTGGAAACCGTCGCGATCGGCTTCGACGAGCACGATCGACACACCCTTCCACGCAGGCTGCACCTCGGTGTCGGTCTTGACGCAGACCAGGACCAGGTCGGCATTCTGGCCGTTGGTGATATAGGTTTTCGACCCGTTGATGACATAATGATTGCCATCCTTCTTTGCGGTCGTTCGCATGCCCTGAAGGTCGCTGCCGGTACCCGGCTCGGTCATCGCGATCGCGGTGACCACTTCCCCCGACACCATCTTGGGCAGCCAATGCTTCTTCTGCTCTTCGCTGCCGTAGCGGACGATATAGTTGGTAACGATATCCGACTGGAGCGAAAAGCCGGTGGTGACGCGGCCATAATAGGCGCTTTCCTCGTCGACGATCGCATTATAGCCGAAGTCGAGACCCAGCCCGCCATATTCTTCGGGAACCGTGGGGCACAGCAGGCCCAGTTCGCCCGCCTTGGGCCACAGATCCTTCGGCACGATGCCGTCCTCAGCCCATTTCGCCTGATTGGGCGCGACTTCCTTTTCGAGGAACTGGCGCACCGTCGCGCGGAACGCCTCATGATCGTCGGTGTAAGCGGTGCGCGACAGATTATCGAGCGACATCCTTCTTCCTTTCCCTGGGCGCGTCCGGACGATTTCGGGGAGCCGGTGCGCGCGAAACGGGGCCGCGCCGGGGCACGTCCTTCGCTTGCTAATGGACCTTACGTTTACGTCCACGTCAAGTAGAAATGCCGTTACGGCATAAAACGCACGCGAAGCCGCCCACCGTCTCGTCGCCCCGGACCGGATACCGGACCCATACGCCCCGCGCGGCAAGAATCGACCTCGCATCAAGTCGGTGACGATGAACGGAATTTGCGCCGAGGCGGCTGTTTCATTATCGGATCGGGCACCGAATAGGTCTGCGGGCGCTGGGCAGCGCCGCCGCGCCGCGCTAAGCCGCTGCGATGGTCGATCTCCTTCTCGATGCGCAGGCGCTGCTCGGCGAATCGCCGCGCTGGCACGCCCCCGAAGCACGCCTTTACTGGGTCGATATCGATGCGCATCGCATCCATCGCACCGATCCCGCGACTGGCGCGACCGAAACGATGCAGCTCGACCAGCCCGTCGGCTGCGTCGCGCCGCGCGCGGGCGGCGGGCTGGTCATGGGCCTCAAGGACGGTTGCGCGCTGATCGACGCATGGGGCGAGGACCCGCGCGCCTTCGGTCCGGCGGTGCTGGCGGGCATAGCCGAACAGCGCTTCAACGACGGGTGCGTCGATGCCGCGGGCCGCTTCTGGATCGGCAGCGTGACGCGCGACAAGTCCAACCCGGGCGCAATGCTGTTCCGCCTCGACCCCGACGGGGCGCTGACTCCCATGCTCGGCGGGCTGCTGACGAGCAACGGCGCGGCCTTCAGCCCCGACGGCCGCACCTTTTATCATGCCGACACGCCAACGCATGCGCTGCACGCCTATGCGGTCGACCCCGCGACCGGCGCGCTTGGCGACGGCCGGCTGTTTCACCAGTTCGAGCAGGGCAAGGGCCGCCCCGACGGCGGAACGGTCGATGCCGAGGGCTGTTACTGGTCGGCGCTTTGGGACGGATGGCGCGTCGTGCGCCTGTCGCCCGCCGGCGAGATTCTCCAGACGGTCGAGATGCCCGTCCAGCGCCCCTCGATGATCGCGCTGGGCGGCGCCGACCTGCGCACCGCCTTCGTCACCAGCGCGGGCAAAGACCTGTCCGATGGCGACCGCGCGGCCCAGCCGCATGCCGGCGGCCTCTTCACCTTCCGCGTCGATGTGCCGGGTATCGTCCAGCCGGGCTTTGGCGGGTGAACGGCGCGCGCCATATGGCATGAAGCGACATACGAAAGCTTATTAGCCAGACGAAGCCGTCGGTCCTTGCCCCTCGATCGTTAGGTCCGCACCACGCCCATCCGGACATTCCCGCAACAACCGGAGCATCCGCAAGGCCCGGCCTCCTCGGCTTGCGCGCTTCCGCCTTATCGGGTTAAGGCACCTCCCGACATGGTTTCGTCCGAAACCAAAGCCCCCGGGAGATCACAGATGTCGCGTATCGCGCCCCGCCCTGTCCGTCATTTGTCGATGCTGCTTGCATCGACCGCGCTGATGATGGGTTTTAGCCAGATGAGCATTGCCGCCGAACCCGCCGCCAAGGCGCCCGCGTCCGCCCCGGCCGACGCGAACCCGCTGCTTGCCCCGTGGACCGGCCCCTATGAAGGGGTGCCGCCGTGGGACAAGCTGGACCCCGACCTGTTCCCCGACGCCTTTGAAAAGGGGATGGCCGAGGTGAAGGCCGATGTGCAGGCGGTGATCGACAATCCCGCCGCGCCGACTTTCGAGAACACGCATGTCCCGATGCAGCTCGCCGGCGAGACGATGGACCGCGTCTTCGCGATGTGGGGCGTGCAGACGTCGAACAAGTCGAACGACCGCGTCGAGGATATCGACGCCGAATGGAGCCCCAAGCTCACCAAATTCTATACCGAACTGTTCCTCGATCCCAAACTCTTCGCGCGCTACAAGGCGGTCTATGACACGCGGCTGACCAGCGGGCTCAATGCTCAGCAGATCCGCATTGTCGAGCGCAGCTATGACGAGATGGTGCGCGACGGCGCCAATCTGTCGCCCGCCGACAAGGCGAAGCTGGTCGATATGAACGCCAAGCTGGAAGGGCTGTTCTCGACCTTCTCGTCAAAGCTGCTCGGCGATGAAAAGCTGTACACCTTCGTCACCGACAAGGCCGAACTCGACGGGCTGCCGGCGGGCTTCGTGGCTTCGCTGGCCGCCGCGGCCGAGGCGCAGGGCAAGCCCGGCCAGTGGGCGATCAAGAACACCCGCTCGTCGGCGCAGCCGGTACTCCAGAATGCGACCAACCGCGCGCTTCGCGAGAAGGTGTGGCGCGCCTTCGTCAATCGCGGCGACAATGGCGATGCCAACGACACCAATGCGACGATCGCCGAAATACTGAAGCTGCGCCAGGCGCGCGCCGAACTGCTCGGCTTTCCGACCCATGCCGATTATCGCATGGCCGACACGATGGCTAAGACGCCCGCGAACGCGATGGCGCTGATGATGAAGGTGTGGCCCGCCGCGGTCGCGCGCGTGCATGAAGAGGTTGCCGACATGCAGGCAATCGCCGATGCCGAGGCAAAGGCGGGCAAGGGGCCGAAGATCACCATCGAGCCGTGGGATTATCGTTTCTATGCGGAGAAGGTCCGCAAGGCGAAATATGACCTCGATGAAAGCGAGGTGAAGCCGTACCTCCAGCTCGACAAGCTGCGCGACGCGATGTTCTGGTCGGCGGGGCGGCTCTATGATCTGGGCTTCCGCGAAAACACCGGCACGATCCCGGTCTTCGATCCCAAGGTGAAGACGTTCGAGGTCTATAACCTCAAGACCGGCAAGAATGTCGGGGTCCTCTACCTCGACAATTTTGCGCGCGACGGCAAGCGTTCGGGCGCGTGGATGACCACCTATCGCAGCGAACAGGGGCTGGGCGGCGAACGCAATGTCCTTGCATCGAACAATAATAATTTCACCGAAGGCGCGAACGGCGAACCGACGCTCGTCAGCCTCGACGATGCGACGACGCTGTTCCACGAATTCGGGCACGGCATCCATTATCTGTTGCAGCACGTCTATTATCCGGCGCTTGCCGGGGTGCCGCGCGACTTCGTCGAATATCCGAGCCAGGTGAACGAAAACTGGCTGATGACGCCCGAAGTGCTGTCGAAATTCGCCACGCACTACAAGACGGGCGAGCCGATGCCGCAGGCGCTGGTCGACAAGATCATCGCGTCGAGCAAGTTCAACCAGGGGTTCGAGACGGTCGAATATCTGGCGAGCGCGATCGTCGACATGAAGCTGCACGACCGCAAGGTGCCGGTGACCGACGTCGACGCCTTTGAGCGCGACACGCTGGCGGAAATCGGCATGCCCAAGGAAATCGTCATGCGGCACCGTTTGCCGCAGTTCGGCCATCTGTTCAGTTCCGACGCCTATTCGGCGGGCTATTACAGCTATCTCTGGTCGGAAACGATGGACGCCGACACCTGGGCTGCCTTCATGGAAGCGGGCGGGCCGTGGGACCGCAGTGTCGCCGACAAGTTCCGGACTATCCTGTTGATGACGGGTAACGAGACCGACCGCGCCGAAGCCTATCGCGCGTTCCGCGGCCGCGACCCCGACGTGAAGGCGCTGCTCGAACGTCGCGGGTTCCCGACCGGCGAATAATCAAACGAAAACCGGGGAGCAAAGGGGGCCGCCGTGCCCCCTTTGTTTGTCCGCTGTCCACGACAGAGGCGACCGGAGGCCTGCCACCAGCGCCGATAGACCCGCCCCATCCGATTCCTGTTGACGGTCGCCGAATCCGATATAAATATGATATCATCTTTATATCGGATGATTCGGAGGGTAAGATGGGAGACGGAACTGCGCCGGCGCTGAACCGCAGCCGTGAAACGCGGGCTGCAACACAGAGCGGCTATCTGATGCTGCTGGTCTGGCTGGTGCTGTTCGGCATCGCGATCTGGGCGGCGGTGACCAACATCCAGGGCGAGACGGTCGGCTGGAACTGGAAATGGGGCGTTGCTGCCGCGAGCGGCATCGTCGGCACCCTGATCCTGTGCGGCTTTTACCTGATCAACCCCAATGAAGCGGCGGCGATCCAGCTGTTCGGCAGTTACAAGGGCACCGACCGCGAAAGCGGGCTGCGCTGGGTGCTGCCGTGGCTGACCCGCAAGAAGATCGCGGTGCGCGCGAACAATGTGATTTCGGACAAGATCAAGGTCAACGACCTGCGAGGCAACCCGATCGAGATGGCGGCGCAGGTCGTCTGGCGCGTTACCGACACCGCGCAGGCGCTGTTCGACGTCGACGATTACAAGGAATTCGTCCTCGCGCAGATCGAAGCAGCGGTGCGCGCGATCGGATCGCGCTATCCCTATGACGATCACACGCATGACGAGATCACGCTGCGCGGCAACCATGACGAGGTGGGCGTCGAACTGCGAAAGGCGTTGATCGAGCGGCTCGACGTTGCGGGAATCACCGTCGACGAATGCGGGCTGACGCACCTGGCCTACGCCCCCGAGATCGCCGGCGCGATGCTGCGCCGCCAGCAGGCTGAAGCGGTAGTCGCCGCCCGCGCCAAACTGGTCGAAGGGGCGGTGTCGATGGTCGAGATGGCGTTGCAGCAATTGTCCGAAAAGCAGGTCGTCGACCTCGACGACGAACGCCGCGCCGCGATGGTATCGAACCTGATGGTCGTGCTGTGCGGTGAGCGCGACACGCAGCCGGTCGTCAACGCCGGGTCGCTCTACTGAGCCCAATAACGATGTCGACAGCTGCCAGGAAAGCCTTTGCCCTCCGCGTCGATCCCGCCCTTTATGCGGCGATCGAGCGGTTGGCGGCGGCCGAATTGCGCAGCGCCAATGCCGAGATCGAAATGCTGCTGCGCGAAGCGCTCGCCCGCCGCGGCGTTGCCGTGAAGGCGACCGAAAAGCCCCGCCGCGGTCGCCCGCCGGCGGCAGCCGGTACGCGCGCGACGGAGTCCCATGATGAAGAATAGGATCGCCGCTGCAGCCCTCGCCGCTGCCCTGCTGCTCACCGCCGCGCCTGCCGGGGCAAGCCCGGTCGCCAGCGAAATCAGCGCGCCGGGCCCCGACGGCCCGCTCGCCGGCACATTGCTGAGCGCCGAGAAGGCGGGCGCACCCGTCGTCTTGATCATCCCCGGATCGGGGCCGACCGACCGCGACGGCAACAGCCCGCTCGGCATCACCTCGGCAAGCTACCGCCTGCTTGCCGAGGCGCTGGCGCAAAAGGGGATCTCCGCAGCGCGCATCGACAAGCGCGGCATGTTCGGCAGCAAGGCGGCGGTCACCGATGCGAACAAGGTGACGATCGCCGCCTATGCTGCCGACGTCGGCGCATGGGCGCGTAGCCTGACCGGCCGAGCCGGCCAGCATTGCATCTGGGTGGCCGGACACAGCGAAGGCGGGCTGGTCGCCATCGCGGCCGAAGCCGATCCACATGTCTGCGGCCTGATCCTCATATCGGCGATGGGCCGCCCCTTCGACGTGGTGCTGCGCGAACAGCTTGCCGCCAATCCGGCCAACGCGCCGATCCTGCCCGACGCCGACGGCGCGCTCGACCGACTGGCGGAGGGCGAGCATGTCGATGTGAGCGCAATGCACCCGGCGCTTGCCCGCGGTCTCTTCAATCCGGCGGTGCAGGATTATCTCATTGACCTGATCGGGCACGATCCCGCCGCGATGCTGGCCGCCACCACCAAGCCGGTGCTGATCGTCGCGGGTACTGCCGATTTGCAAATTCCCCTCGCCGATGCCGAGAAGCTGAAGGCCGCGCGCCCCGACGCGACACTGTCGGTGATCAAGGGGATGACCCATGTGCTGAAGCAGGCGAGCGCCCGCGACCGCGCCGCCAATATGGCGACCTACACCGATCCAAGTCTGGCGATCGACCGTTCGCTCGTCGCCGACATCGTCCGTTTCGTGCGCGCGAACAGCCACTGAAGGAGGCCCGATCATGCTTCACCTCTTCCTCGACAAGAAGCCCTGGTTCCGCGCCAAGAACCGCGGTTATGGCACCGGCCTGCCGATCGCGTGGCAGGGGTGGGTCTTCATGGCGCTGCACATCGCGCTGATCGCCGGGCTGTCGATGGCGCTGCGCAACCAGCCGGTCGCGATGACCATCGTCATTGTCCTCGCAGCGCTCGCGCCCATGCCCATCTACCAGGCGCGCACCGAGGGCGGCTGGAAATGGCGCTGGGGCAATCGCGCCGCGGAAAAGCGTGATGAAAAGCGGCAAAAAAAATAGCCGCGCTGTGCGTCCGGACCGATTATCGACAGTCTCCGCCGGGCGGCGACGTCCAGCGCCTTGCCCCCATACCGCTTGATGGTTAAGGGCGGTCGTCATGACCGCCGATCCATCCTCCGTCCGCATCGCCCCATCGATCCTCAGCGCCGACTTCGCGCAGCTGGGCGAAGAGGTGCGCCGCATCGAGGCGGCGGGCGCCGACTGGGTCCATATCGACGTGATGGACGGGCATTTCGTGCCCAATCTGACCATCGGCCCGATGGTGGTAAAGGCGCTGCGTCCCCATTCGACTTTGCCCTTCGACGTTCATCTGATGATCTCGCCGGTCGATAATTTTCTCGACGCCTTCGCCGCGGCGGGCGCCGACATCATCACCGTCCATCCCGAAGCCGGCCCGCACATCCATCGCAGCGTCCAGCACATCAAGTCGCTGGGCAAGCAGGCGGGCGTGTCGCTCAATCCCGCGACCCCGGCGAAGATGCTCGACTATCTGATCGACGACATCGACCTCGTCCTCGTGATGAGCGTCAATCCGGGTTTCGGCGGCCAGAGCTTCATTTCGAGCCAGCTTCGCAAGATCGAGGCGGTGCGCAAGATGATCGACAAATCGGGCCGCGACATCCGGCTGGAAGTCGATGGCGGCATCGACGCCGCGACGGCCCCGCTCGCCATCGCAGCCGGAGCAGACGTCCTGGTCGCCGGCACCGCAACCTTCAAGGGCGGCCCTGCGGCCTACGCCGACAATATCAAGTGCCTGCGCGGCTGATCGATGGAAGGGAGACCGTTGACCTCTGCTCCCGTCGATCCGATGCCCGAAACGGGCGACCCCGTCGCGCCGCTCGACGACAGCATCGAACCCGGTAAACGGCTGATCCGCCTGCCCGCCGACAAGGGCCTGTCGCTGGGCGACCGCATCGCCAATCATTTCACCCGCCTGACCTGGCGCACCCCGCTCCATGCGCTGCGGCTGAAGGGGCGTTTCCCGCTCAAGCTGCTGGGCGTTCCGGCCGATCCGGTTCCCGGCGACACGCGCGCCGGCATGGCGATCCGCGCCGGCCATTTCCTCCACCGCGGACTCAAGCTGCCGATAAGGGAGATTGATTTCGCGGCGCTCTCGGTCGCTCCGGCCTTCGCCGATTATCTGCACAGTTTCGCCTGGCTGCGCGATCTTGCTGCCACCGGGACGCGCGCCGACGGCGCCCCGATCGCCGAAGCGCTCGTGCGCCAATGGCTCGTCGCGCACGGCGAAACTGTAAGCGAACCCGCATGGCGCGCCGACAATGCCGGCTGGCGCATCCTGTTCTGGGCCGCGCACGCGCCGCTGATCCTGTCGTCGAGCGATCTCGTCTATCGTTCCGCCGTACTCAACCATCTCGCGCGCGCGGCGCGCCACCTCGATCGCGTCGCCGACAAGACGCGCCCCGGCACCGGCCAGCTCGTTGCCTGGATCGGCATCGTCGCTGCATCGCTGCTGATGCCGGGCGGCGAGCCGCGCCAGGTGTTCGGCGAAGCGGGGCTGCGCAAGGTTCTCGAGACCAGCTTCTATGCCGACGGCGGCAATATCGCGCGGTCGCCGCAGGCACAGCTCGACGCGATAATGGCGCTGTCGATGCTGGCGCGCATTTACGACATGCGCCGGATGGAGGTGCCGCCCTTCCTGCAGGAAGTGCTAGCGCGCACCGTGCCCGCGCTGCTCGGGCTCGTCCACAGCGACGGCGGCATGGGCAATTGGCAGGGCAGCGGCGCGACGCCGGCAACGGTGATTGAAGCGGTCGTCGCGGCAAGCGGTGTGCGCACTCGGCCGCTCAAACAGGCGCGCGACTGGGGCTATCAGCGCCTGGTCGCGAACAAGGTGGTCGTACTGGCCGATGCCGCGCCGCCCCCGATCGCGCGGGTTACCGAAGCGGGCTGCGCCTCGACGCTGGCATTCGAGTTTTCGGATGGCGACGAACGCATCGTCGTCAATTGCGGCGGTGCAGCGCTGACCGGCGCGACGATTCCCGCCGACCTGGCGCGCGGGCTGCGCACCACCGCCGCCCATTCGACGCTGACCATCGCCGACAGCAATTCGACCGCGATTCTGCCCAACGGGACGCTTGGCCGCGGCGTGACCGAGGTCGAGCTCGACCGGCGCGAAACGCCGCAGGGCAGCCGGGTCGAGATGGGGCATGACGGCTATGTTCGCCGCCATGGGCTGATCCACCGCCGCCTGCTGATCCTGTCGCCCAACGGGCGCGAGTTGCGCGGTGAGGACATGCTGCTCCCCGCCCCGCGCAGCCGGCGCAAGGGCGACAAGGCCTTCACGCTGCGTTTTCACCTCGGCCGCAATATCTCGGCCAGCCTGACCGCCGACAAGCTCGGCGCGCTGCTGCGCATCGCGGGCGGCCCGCTTTGGCAGTTCCGCACCTCCGAAGGCCAGCTCGCGATCGAGGAAAGCCTGTGGGTCGACGGCGACGGCCGGCCGCATCCGACCGAGCAACTCGTCGTAACGGGTGCCGCGCCCGCCGGCGGCGCCAGCATCGGCTGGATCTTCAAACATATCGGCTGACCGCCCGCGGTGCGCAATAGCGCGGCGAAAAAATCTCTGGCCGAATTTTGGATCGATTTTCCAGCGGCTTAGTATAGCCGCACCCCCGCTTGTTTCACGCGTGTGACAATGGCGTAACACAGCCGTCATGGGCGATTGTCACAGGCCCCCTCGATCCGCCGGCACAGGGCGCCGGCGGCCATCTGGACAGGGGCTCTTTCCATGACACTGATTCGCAGTTGCCGTTCGCGCATCCTTCTTGGCACCGGCCTTGCCGCGGCCATGCTCGTTCCGGCGAGCGCCTTCGCTTCCGACATCGTCGGCATCGTCACCGACGCCACCGACACGCGCGCGCTGCAGAGCGCCGAGGTTCGCATCGTCGAACTGGGCCGCGTTGCCGAAGCCGGCCGCGACGGCAGCTTCCGTTTCGGCGACGTGCCCGCCGGTACCTACACGCTCGAGGCGCGCTACGTCGGCGCCGAGCCCGTACGCAGCACGATCGACGTGCCCGCAACCGGCAGCGTCACGGTCAATTTCAGCCTCGGCGGTGCGAACGACATCCTCGTCGTCGGACAGGCCGCGAACCAGGCCAGCGCGCTGTCGCGCCAGAAAGCCGCCGACGGCGTCGAAAGCGTCCTGACGCGCGACGCGATCGGTCAGTTCCCCGACCAGAATGTCGCCGAATCGCTGCGCCGCCTGCCGGGCGTCAACATTCTGAACGACCAGGGCGAAGGCCGCTTCGTCTCGGTGCGCGGGCTCGATCCCGAACTCAACGCATCGTCGCTCAACGGCGTGCGCCTGCCGGCACCCGAAAGCGATGTCCGTTCGGTGGCACTCGACGTCATTTCGTCGGACACGATCGAATCGATCGAGATCAAGAAATCGCTGACTGCCGACATGGATGCCGACACGATCGGCGCCTCGATCGAGATTCACACGACCAGCGCGTTCGACCGCCAGCGCGACCTCTACTCGGCGCGTATCGAAGGCAGCTACAATGATTATTCGGGCAAGCTGACCCCGAAGGGCAGCCTCGATTTCGCGACGCGAGTCGGCGACAATTTCGGCATCGCGGGCAGCATCAGCTATTACAAGCGCAAGTTCGAAACCGACAATGTCGAAGCCGGCGATTTCTGGAAAGAGGCCGACGGCGTCGCCTTCGCCCCCGAAATCGAATATCGCGACTATGACGTCACCCGTGAGCGGATCAGCGGCGCGCTGTCGTTCGACTGGCGTGCGTCGGACACCACCAAAGCCTATATCCGCGGCAATTTCAGCCAGTTCGACGATCATGAATATCGCCGCCGCACGACGATCATCTTTGACGAAGATCCCGCCTCGGGCGACGCGAACAGCGCCTTCTTCAGCGATGCCGACGGCCGCATCGAAGTCCGCCGCGACCTCAAGGACCGGTTTGAGCGTCAGCGCATCCGCACCGTCGTCGTCGGCAGCGACACCGACACCGGCGTGTGGAAATTCAACTGGTCGGCAAGCTGGGCCAAATCGAGCGAGCGCGAGGATTTCTCGATCGACCCGCTGCGCTTCCGCGCCCGCTTCAACGACGATGGCGTCGATGTGAACATGGATTACAGCAATCCGCGCGTGCCGCTCTACAGCGTCACCGCCGGCGCCGCGCTGTTCAATGATCCCACCGAATATAGCTTCAACCGCCTCGAACTCACCGACCTGTCGGACAGCCAGGACGAGGAATATGCGGTCAAGGCCGACCTCGCCCGCACTTTCGCCGGCGACAAGGGCGACTTCACGATCCAGGGCGGCATCAAATCGCGCTGGCGCGACAAGAGCTATAATTTCAACCTGATCTATTATGGCGATTATAACGGCGACTTCACCCTCGCCGACGTGCTGGGCCAGCAGACCTATCGCCTCACCGATATCGGCCCGGTGGCGAGCAAGACCGGTCCGGCCGACTTCTACGATGCCAATCTCGGCAATTTCGAGGTCGACCAATATGAGACCGACCTCGGGTCGAACAGCAGCGACTATTCGGTCAGCGAGGATATTCTGGCGGGCTATCTGCTCGGGCGCTGGGACAGCGACACGCTGCGCGTGATCGGCGGCGTCCGCGTCGAGCGGACGAAAAATGTGCTGAACGGCAATCTCGTCGCCGACGACGGGTCCGACGTGTTCGTCACGCCGGTGTCCTACCGCCGCAACTATACCGACTGGCTGCCCAGCATGACGATCCGCTTCCAGCCGCAGCAGGATCTCGTGCTGCGCTTGGCGGGCTCGCGCAGCATCGTGCGTCCGAAGCTGTCGAAGCTCGCGCCGCGCTTCACGATCAACGAGGATGACGAGGCCGAATTCGGCAACCCCGACCTGCTGCCCTACAAGGCGTGGAACCTCGACGCGGGCGCCGAATATTATTTCGGTCGCAACGCCGCGCTGAGCATCGGCGGCTTCTACAAGTCGATCGACAATTTCATCGTCGACGGCTTCTTCGAGGACAGCGACGCGCCCTATAACGGCATCTATCGCGGCACCGCCTTCAGCGAAGCGATCATCCCGGTGAACGGCGACAAGGCCGAAGTCGCCGGGCTCGAAGCAAGCTACAGCCAGGTGTTCGACATGCTGCCTGCACCCTTCGACGGGCTGCTGGCACAGGCCAATTACACTTACACCTGGTCGAAGGCGAAGCTGTTCGACGGCCGCAGCATCGCGCTGCCGTCGAATTCGCGCGATACCTTCAACCTCGTGCTCGGCTATGAAAAGGGGCCGATCGACATCCGGCTGGCGGGCACCTACCGCGACAAATATCTCGACGAAATCGGCGGCGATGCGGAAACCGACCGCTATGTCGACAACCACTTCCAGCTCGACCTGTCGGTCAAGTTCAAGCTCACCGACAATGTCCGCCTCTATGGCGAATGGGTGAACATCAACAACGCCAAATATTTCGCCTATCAGAATTATGCGAACAGCCAACGGCTGCTCCAATATGAAGAATATGGCTCGACGTTCAAATTCGGCATCAAGGCCAATTTCTGAGGGGGGCGAGGCCATGACGACGGGAGCGCGGCGCCGCCGCAATCGCTGGATCCTGCCGATCGCGCTCGCCGCGATCGGCGCCGTCCCCGCCGTGGCGGGGGCGTCCGCCGGCGGCGGCACCCTGCCCCGTTCCCCCGGCCTGCCCTATGCGCCGCGCAACCTGCCCGACCGCATCGTCCTCACACCCGGCTCCGATCCGGCGCGCGAGATGGCGGTCGCCTATCGCACCGACACCGCGCAGGCCGAGTCCCAGGCCCAGATCGCGGTGTCGGTCGACGGGCCGACGCTCGAGGAAAGGGCCCGTCTCGTGAACGGTACCGCGGTGCGGGTCGACAGCAGCTACGGGCAGGCGCTCTATCACCAGCTGCGCTTTACCGGGCTGACGCCCGACACCGTCTATGCCTACCGCGTGAAGGGCGCGGCAGGATGGAGCGAATGGTATCAGTTCCGTACCGCGGCAGCCGAGGCCAAACCCTTCCGCTTTCTGTATCTGGGCGATGTCCAGAACGGTATCCTGACCTATGCCAGCCGCGTCATCCGGCAGGCGTTCCACGCCAATGGCGACATTCGATTGGTCCTCCACGCCGGCGATCTCGTCGGCCAGCGCGACGACCTCGACCATGACGACGAATGGGGCGAATGGAACCAGGCGGGCGGCTATAATTACGCGATCGTCCCGCAGCTGCCCGCGACGGGAAACCATGAATATGTCGACGATCTCGCGCCTGACGGCAGCGAAAGCCGCCGGCTCGGTCCCTATTGGCCCGCGCAGTTCGCGTTGCCGTCGAACGGCGCCGATCCGGTCAAGGCGACGACCTATTATGTCGATTATCAGGGCGTGCGCTTCATCGTCCTCGACGGCACCGCCGCCCTCGACCTCGGCACAATGGCGGCGCAGACGCGCTGGCTCGATGCCGCGCTGGCATCGAGCAAGGCCAACTGGAATGTCGTGCTGTTCCACCAGCCCGTCTTCACCTGTGCCCGGCCCAACGACACCAAGGAAATCAAGGCGGCATGGAAGCCGGTGTTCGACGCGCGCAAGGTCGATCTCGTCCTGCAGGGACACGACCATTGCTACAGCCGCCTGACGTCCGAAGCCGGTCGCGAGGCCGGCGCCCGGGCGCGCGCCGACGGCAGCGTGCAGGGGCCGGTCTATCTGGTCTCGGTCACCGGATCGAAGATGTACGCGCTCAACGACCGCACCCCGTGGCAACCCGACAAGGTTGCCGAGGCGACCGAACTCTATCAGATCGTCGATGTCGAACCGCGGAGGCTTGCCTTCCGGACTTTTACCGCGTCGGGCCGCCTCTATGACGGCTTCACGCTCGAACGCCGCGCCGACGGTGCCAATATCCTGCGCGAGATCGGCGAACCGACAATCGCGGCGCGGCGGTGCAGCGGCATTGTCGGGCCCGACGGCGGCGCCTGCGTCGCGCGCGGCAAATGACCGGCCCGCTTGATCGGCATGACAGGGGAATTTCGATGATATCTTTGCGTCCGCGGCAGCTCGCCGCTTCGATCGGCTTTGCCGCCCTGCTCGGCGGATGCGCCGCGCAGCAGGGTCCGGCGATCCACGGCCTGCCGCCGGTCGCGGTCACCGCCGACGGCGAAACCGCCCCAGTCGGCACGGCGAAGGCCGACGCCGCCGACGATCCGGCGATCTGGGTCGATCCGGCCAACCCCGGCCGCGCGCTGATCGTCGCGACCGACAAGAAGGCGGGGCTGCACGTTTATGACCTTGCCGGCCGCGATCTCGCCTTTCTGGAAGGCGGACGCGTCAACAATGTCGATGTCGTCGGCAATATCGTCGTCGCGAGCGACCGTAACGACGGTGTGAACGCGCATCTCGCGGTCTTCGCGCTCGACGGTGCCAAGCCCGCGCTGGCCAGCCTCGGCCGCGCCTCGGCGGGCCTCGGCGAAGCCTATGGCCTCTGCCTCAAGCGCAGCGCGCCCGGCGAGCCGGTGACGGCAGCCCTCATTATCAAGGACGGCACGGTGCGCGTCGGCACGCTGAATCTCGCCGAGGGGGCCGAACCCGTCTTCGCCGTGCAGTGGGAGCATAAGATACCGACCCAGTCCGAAGGCTGCGTCTTCGACGGCGACACGCTGTATGTCGGTGAGGAAGACGCTGGCATCTGGCGGCTTACGCCGGGCGCGAGCGGCGTCGAAGCGAAGCTCGTCGCGCCCGTCGACAACCAGCGGCTGGTCGCCGACGTCGAAGGACTGGCGACGATCGACCACAAGGGGCAGCGCTATCTGGTCGCATCGAGCCAGGGCGACAATGCCTATGCGGTTTTCCGCCTTCCCGGCATGGACTATATCGGCCGCTTCGCCATTTCGGCGGGACGCTATGGCGCGACCAGCGAGACCGACGGCATCGAAGCGGTCGCGGGCAATTTCGGCGCGGCCTATCCGGGCGGCCTGTTCCTGGCGCAGGACGGCGACAATGCGCCCGCAGCGCAGAATTTCAAGCTGGTGCGCTGGGACCGGATCGCGGCGGCGCTGGGCCTGTAATAGGAAACCTCCCTTCCGCGAAGGCGGGGACCGCTGGCGATATATCGCATGGCCCCCTTGCGGCCCCCTTTGCGGCCCTTGCCTTCGCGGGGGCGACGACCCTTGCCCAAATGGCCGCACCCGCCTAGGGGGTCCGCGTCTTTCCCGTCTTGCAAAGGCCGCCCTTCCCATGACCGATCTCGTTCCCGTCCGCCGCGCGCTCCTTTCCGTCAGCGACAAGGCGGGCCTCGCCGATCTTGCCGCGGCGCTCGTCCGCCACGGCGTCGAGCTGGTTTCGACCGGCGGCACCGCCAAGGCGCTGCGCGATGCGGGGTATGACGTGCTCGACGTCTCTGACCTCACCGGCTTTCCCGAGATGATGGACGGCCGCGTCAAGACGCTGCACCCGACGGTCCACGGCGGCATCCTGGCGGTGCGCGACGATGCCGCGCACGTCGCATCGATGAAGGCACATGGCATCGGCGGCATCGACCTTGTCGTCGTCAACCTCTACCCTTTCCTCCAGACGGTGATGAGCGGCGCCGACCGCGATACGATCATCGAGAATATCGACATCGGCGGCCCCGCGATGGTGCGCTCGTCGGCGAAGAACCACGCCTTCGTCGGCATCGTCACCGAGCCCGAGGATTATGCAGCGGTGATCGCCGAGATGGACGCCAATTGCGGCGCGACCACGCTGGGCTTGCGCAAGCGGCTCGCCGCGACCGCCTTTGCGCACACCGCCACCTATGACAGCATGATCGCGCAATGGTTTGCCTTCGCCGATCAGGGCAAGCTTTTCCCCGACACGCTTCCGCTCACGACCAGGCTGTCGGGCGAACTGCGCTATGGCGAAAATCCGCACCAGAAGGCGGCGCTCTACCTCCCCGTCGGCCCGTCAGCGCGCGGCGTCGCGCAGGCCGAACAGGTGCAGGGCAAGGAGCTTAGCTACAATAATCTCAACGACGCCGACGCGGCGCTCGAACTCGTCGCCGAATTCCGCGAGGCTGACCCGACCTGCGTCATCGTCAAGCACGCCAATCCCTGCGGGGTCGCCACCGCAGCCTCGCTTACCGAGGCCTATGACGCCGCGCTGAAATGCGACGACGTCTCGGCCTTCGGCGGCATCATCGCGGTCAACCGCCCGCTCGACGCCGCGACGGCCGAGGCGATCAGCAGCATCTTCACCGAAGTTGTCTGCGCGCCCGATGCCGACGCCGACGCGCGCGCGGTGTTCGCGAAGAAGAAGAACCTCCGCCTGCTGCTCACCGGCGACCTGCCCGACCCGGCGCGCGGCGGGCTGGTGATGAAGGCGATCGCCGGCGGCTGGCTGGCGCAGACGCGCGACAATGGCCGCATCACGCGCGATGACCTGAAAGTCGTCACCGACCGCGCGCCGACCGACGAGGAGCTGGCCGACGCGCTCTTCGCCTGGACCGTCGCCAAGCATGTGAAGTCGAACGCCATCGTCTATGCCAAGGGCGGATCGACCGCCGGCATCGGCGCGGGACAGATGAACCGCCGCGACAGCGCGCGCATCGCCGCGATCAAGGCGCGCGAAGCGGCCGAGAGCCACGGCTGGGCGAGCCCGCGCACCGTCGGCAGCGCGGTCGCCAGCGACGCCTTCTTCCCCTTCGCCGACGGGCTGCTCGCCGCGGTCGAAGCAGGCGCCACCTGCGTCATCCAGCCGGGCGGCTCGATCCGCGACGACGAGGTGATCGCGGCGGCGAACGAAGCCGGCCTGGCGATGGTGTTCACGGGGATGCGGCATTTCCGGCACTGACGCTGATTTTCACACCGTCATCCCGGAGCGAAAGCCGGGATAGCGAGAGAGGAAGGAAGCGTGCTCCTGTCTCGACTTCGGGCACCGCGAACGGCATAGGGAAGCCGGGATCGTCCTGATCCGCAACCAAGGACCAGCATGACCGCCATCCCCCGCAACAAGTCGATGATCCAGCGCCTTTATGGTTGGACGATGGAGAAGTCGGCGCATCCGCACGCCGAATATTGGCTGGCGTTGGTGTCGTTCGTCGAGGCGAGCTTCTTTCCGATCCCGCCGCATCCGATGCTGGGGCTGATGTGCCTCGCCGAGCCCAAGAAGGCCGTGCGCTATGCGCTGATCTGCACGCTCGCCTCGGTCGCAGGCGGGGTGCTCGGCTATGGGATTGGCTTCTTCTTGTACGAAAGCGTCGGGCTGTGGCTGCTCGGCGTGCTCCATCTGACCGAGAGCTTTCCTGCCGCTGCCTGCTATCTGCGCGACTATGGCGCCGAGATCATCCTGGTGAAGGGGGCGACGCCGATTCCCTTCAAGCTGCTGACGATCACCGCCGGCTTCATCCACATGAACTTCGTCACCTTCCTGTGGGCGAGTCTCGCGAGCCGGGCCTTTTCCTTCATGCTGGTGGGCCTGTTGTTCCGCCTGTTCGGGGCGCCGATCAAGGCGTTCATCGACAAATATCTCGCCTGGGTCGCGGGCGGCTTCATCATCCTCGTCGTCGGGGGCTTCATCGCCGCGAGCGCGTTGTCGGGCGGCGGCAGCAAGACCGCCGACAAGTGCAGCCATGCGACGCTGGAAAATATGGGGCTGGGCCGGGAATAGGGCGCACTCAAATCCCGATCGCATCGAGCGAAGTCGAGATGCCGCTGGGGCTTGGCGCAATTGTGCGGGGTGTCGCGACTTTTCTCGACACCAACGGATGTGAGACGCTCGCGGCCTACTCGTTCGCGGCCTGATGAAGCCAGTCGGCGTGGCGCGGGGCCTTTTTCGTCCGGCTCCATTCTTCGAGCATCAGCGGCGCAACGCGCGCGAGTTCGGCATATTGTTCGTCGGTGCCGATGTCGCACGCCAGTTCGACGCGGTGGCCGTTGGGGTCGAAGAAATAGATCGACTTGAAGATGCCGTGATGCGTCGGGCCGAGCACATCGACGCCATTCGCTTCGAGATGCGCCTTGGCGCCGACCAGCTCGTCATAGCTGCCGACCTTGAAGGCGAGGTGCTGGACCCACTTGGGCGTATTTTCGTCGCGGCCCATGTCGGGCTGGTTCGGCAGCTCGAAAAAGGCAAGGATATTGCCATTCCCCGCGTCGAGAAAGACGTGCATGTAAGGATCATATTCGCCGGTCGACGGCACATGATCCTCGGCAAAGGCGGTCGTATAGGTCATGCCGAGCATGGCCTCATACCATTCGACCGTCTCCTTTGCGTCCCTGCAGCGATAGGCGGCGTGGTGGACGCCGCCCAATTTGATCGGGCTCGTCATTCGGCGGGCTCCTCGACATTGAGCGCGCCGCGGCGGATCTGGTCGAGTTCCATCGACTTGAACAGCGCGGTGAAATTGCCCTCGCCAAACCCTTCATCCTTCTTGCGCTGGATGAATTCGAAGAAAACGGGGCCGATCACGGTCTGCCCGAAAATCTGGAGCAGCAGGCGGGGATCGCCCTCGGTCGTCGATCCGTCGAGCAGGATACCGCGCGATTTCAGTTCATCGACCGGCTCGCCGTGGCCCGGCAAGCGGTCGGCGAGCATCTCGTAATAGGTTGCGGGCGGCGACGGCGCGAAGGGATTGCCGAGCGCCTTCAGCTTGTCCCACGACGCGTAAAGATCGTCGCAGCTGAAGGCGATATGCTGGATACCCTCGCCATTATAGGCGCGCAGATATTCCTCGATCTGGCCGCCACCGCCCGCGCCTTCTTCGTTCAGCGGAATGCGGATCTTGCCGTCAGGGGCGGTCATCGCCTTCGAGGTCAGACCGGTATATTCGCCCTTGATGTCGAAATAGCGGATCTCGCGGAAGCCCGCGATGCGTTCGTAAAAAGCCGCCCAGTGCGCCATGCGCCCACCATAGACATTGTGCGTCAGGTGATCGATCACCTTCAGACCCGCCCCTTCGGGATGTCGGTCGACGCCATCTTCATAGACGAAGTCGATGTCATAGATGTTCAGCCCGTCGCCATAGCGGTCGATCAGATAGATGATCGAGCCGCCGATGCCGCGGATCGCGGGCAGGCGCAGTTCCATCGGGCCGGTCTTGACCTCCACCGGTTCGGCCCCGCGCGCAATCGCCTCGGCATAGGCTTTTGCTGCGTCGCGGCAACGCCAGCCCATGCCGCACGCCGACGGGCCATGCTCGGCGGCGAAATAGGCCGCGGGCGATTTGGGTTCGTAATTGGCGATCAGGTTGATGTCGCCCTGCCGCCAAAGCGCGACATCCTTCGAGCGGTGCCGCGCGATGCGCGTGAAACCCATGCGTTCGAACACCGGTTCGAGCATGCCCTTTTCGGGCGCCGAAAATTCGACGAATTCGAAACCGTCGAGGCCCAGCGGATTGTCGAACAGGTCGGCCATGGTCAGTCCCTTAATGTGGTTTCAATTGAAACTATTATGGTGGATCGCGGACCGCGAGTCAATGCCGGGGCGCTTCAGATAGACCCTCGCCTGCGCTGGGGCGACGCTTCCTGTATTAGCGACTACGCCGCTTCCTCGATCGCCTCGAGCGCGCTCATCCATGCCGCCTCGACGCGTTCCAGCTCGGATGCGAGCTTGCCGCGGCGCTGCGCGAGATCACCCATCGTCAGTTTGGCAAGCGCCGGGTCGGCGCTCGCGGGGTCGAACATTGCGCGGTCGATCGCGCTGACCTGCTGCGCGAGCTTGGCTGCGCGCGCCTCATGATCCTTGGCGGTCTTGCGCAATGCCGCCTGGGCCTCGCGCGCCTTCGCCGCTTCCTGCCGCGCCGCCTTTGCATCCTTCGGTTTCGCGGTCGCGGCCTTCGCGTCGTCGCCGGAGGGCGACTTGCCGAGGATGAACGCGACATAATCGTCCATGCTGCCGTCGAAATCGCGCGCCGTTCCGTCATCGACGAGGACCAGCCGGTCGGCCGAGAGTTCGAGCATATGGCGGTCGTGGCTGACGATCAGCACCGCGCCCTCGAAGCCGTTCAGCGCCTGCACCAGCGCCTCGCGCGCATCGACGTCGAGGTGGTTGGTCGGTTCGTCGAGGATCAACAGGTGCGGCGCCTCGCGCGTGATCAGCGCGAGCGCGAGCCGAGCCCGCTCGCCGCCCGACAGCTTGCCGACCTCGGTCGTCGCCCTGTTACCCGAAAAGCCGAAGCGTCCCAGTTGCGCGCGCACCGCGCCGGGGGTCTTGCCCGCCATCACGCGCGTCATATGGCCGAGCGGGGTATCGGCGCCGTCGAGTTCCTCGACCTGATATTGGGTGAAATAGCCGACGCGCATCTTGCCGGCGACCGCCATGCCGCCCTCTTCGGGCTTCAACTGCGCCGCGAGCAGGCGCGCGAGCGTCGTCTTGCCGTTGCCGTTGCGGCCGAGCAGCGCAATGCGATCGTCGGGATCGATACGCAGGTTCAGGCGTCGCAACACCGGCGCACCGGGCGTATAGCCGACGCTGGCAAGGTCGAGCGTGATCAGCGGCGGCTTGAGTTCGTCGCCGGGGCTCGGGAAATCGAACACCAGGCTCGGATCGTCCGCGATCGCCGCAATCGGCTGCATCCGGGCGAGCTGCTTGGCGCGCGACTGTGCCTGCTTCGCGGTCGAGGCGCGCGCGCTGTTGCGGGCGATATAGTCCTGCAATTTGGCGCGCTGCGCGTCCTGCGCCGCCTTCGCCGCCGCAAGCTGCGCCGCGCGTTCGGCGCGCTGGCGCTCGAACGCGTCATAGCCGCCGGCGTAGAGCGTCACCTTCCCGCCTTCGAGGTGCAGAATATGGTCGACGACATTATTGAGCAGGTCGCGTTCATGGCTGATCACGACAAGCTGCCCCGGATAGGAACGCAGGAAGCTTTCAAGCCACATCGTCGCTTCGAGGTCGAGGTGGTTCGACGGTTCGTCGAGCAGCAGCAGGTCGGGGTTCGAAAAGAGTAGCGCGGCGAGCGCGACGCGCATTTTCCACCCGCCCGAAAAGCTGTCGAGCGAGCGCCCCTGCATATCCTCGTCGAAGCCGAGCCCGATCAGGATGCGCGCGGCACGCGCCGGCGCGGTATAGGCGTCGATCGCGATCAGTCGCTCGTGAATGTCGGCGAGCCGGTCGGGGTCGGTTTCGATCTCCGATCGTTCGAGCAGGTCGGCGCGTTCGGCATCGGCGGCGAGCACGGTTTCGAACGGCGTCGCGCTGCCGCTCGGCGCTTCCTGCGCGATATAGCCGAGGCGCGTCTTGCGCGGCATTTCGATCCCGCCGTCGTCGGCCTCCAGCTCGCCGATCATCGCCTTCATCAGCGTCGACTTGCCCGCACCGTTGCGGCCGATCAGCCCGGTGCGGCTTTTCGGCGGCAGGCTGGCGCTCGCGCGGTCGAGGATGGTGCGGCCGCCCAGTCGCACGGTCAGATTGTTGATCGTCAGCATGGGCGCGCGCCTAGCACGGCTGTCCGCCCGTGCGAAGCCCGATCGGAGCTAGTGCGAAGCGCCCATCGAGATCGTCTTGGGCCGCGGGATCAGCCACACCGCCGCTGCCGCGATGACGAAGACCGTCCCGGCGGCGAGGAAGATATGCAGCACACCGAGCGTCGAGGCCTGGACATCGACGATCCGGTCAAGCGCGGCGCGCGCCTGTTCGGACGTCAGCCCGGCATTCTGCATCTTGTCCATCGTCTCGGCCGCGCCGTTGAGCGCGGGCACCAGTTCGGCGCGCGATACGCGGCTTGCATCGTCCCAGGCCGTTGTCGCGATGGCGGTGCCGATCGCGCCGCTCAGGGTGCGCAGGAAGCTCATCAGGCCGGCCGCCGAGGTCTGATCCTTCGCCGGTACCGAGCTCAACGCCAGCGCGGTCAGCCCGACGAAGAAGAAGGGCATGCCCATCCCCTGCAGCAGATGCGGCAACGCGAGGCTCCAATAATCGACGTCGGTATTCCAGCGCGCGCGCAGGATCGACATCAGCGCCATCCACAAGATGCCCGCGCAGACGGTGATCCGCACGTCGATCTTGGTCAGCAGCCCCGCCGCCAATGGCGAGAAGAGCACCGCGAAACAGCCGATCCACGCGACGATGAAACCGGTTTCGGTCGCAGTGTAGCCCGCCACCTGCTGCAACCACAGCGGCGTCAGCACGACCTGCGAGAAAAAGGCCCCGAAGCCGAGCGAAATAGCGACGGTCGCGAAACTGAAGCCGCGAAAGCGGAAGACCCGGACATTGACCACCGGATTGGCGTCGGTCAGCTCCCAGATCAGAAAGGCGGCGAAGCTGATCGCAGCGACAATCGCCAGCATGACGATCCATGCCGATCCGAACCAGTCATGCTCGCGCCCGGTGTCGAGCATGACCTGAAAAGAGCCGACCGACAGGACGAGCAGGATGAGGCCGACGATGTCGATCCGCATCTTCGCCTTCTTCGTCTCGAAGGCGCCGAGCATGCTGCCGACGCCAAAGGCACAGACCGCGACGACGGGCAGGTTGATGAAGAAAATCCAGGGCCAGCTCCAGTTGTCGCTGATCAGCCCGCCCAGAATCGGCCCCAGAATCGGGGCCGTCGTCGTCGTCATCGACCAGATCGCGAGCCCGATACCGGCCTTTTCCTTCGGAAAGATGCGCAGCAGCAATATCTGCGACAGCGGCATCAGCGGCCCGCCCGCAAGCCCCTGCAGGACGCGGAACAGGATCAACGCGTCGAGCGTGCGCGAAATGCCGCACAGGAAGGAGAAGATACCAAAGCCGACGATCGACACGATGAACCAGCGCACCGTGCCGAACCGCGCGGCGAGCCAGCCGGTGAGCGGGACGCTGATCGCGTCGGCGACGGCGTAGCTGGTGATCACCCAGGTTCCCTGCGTCGGCGATACGGCAAGGCCGCCCGCGATGTGGGGAACCGACACATTGGCGATCGTCGAATCGAGCACGACGACGAAATTGGCAAGCGCGAGCGCGAAGGCTGCGGCGAGCAGCTTGACGCCGGTCAGCGGCTGCGGCCCGGCCGGTGTCGATGCAGCGGATGCGGCGGCGCTGGCCATCGTTCAGCTCACTTTCCGCGCGTGTCGATCGTCGCTTCCATCGACAGGCCGACGCGAAGCGGATGGGCCTGCAACTCCTTGGGATCGAGCGCGATGCGCACCGGCAGGCGCTGCACCACCTTCACCCAATTGCCCGTCGCATTCTGGGCGGGGATCAGTGAAAAGGCGGCGCCCGTGCCGCCCGCAATCCCGATCACCTTGCCGTGATAGACGACATCGCCGCCATAAAAGTCGGAGGTGAGCTCGACCGGCTGGCCGATGCGGATCTTGCGAAACTGGCTTTCCTTGTAATTGGCGTCGTAATTGGCGTCGACATAGGCGGTGGCGATCGGAACGATCACCATGATCGGTGCGCCGGCCGCGATCCGCTGGCCGACCTGGACCTGACGATTGGTGACGATGCCGGCGACGGGCGCGCGGATGATCGTCCGCTCAAGATCGAGTTGCGCCTTCTCGAGCCGCGCCTGCGCCGCGGCAACATCGGGGGCGGTCTCGATCGTCGTGCCGCGCACCACCGCTTCGGCGGCACCGAGATCGCCGCTCGCCGAACCGCGCGTCGCTTCGGCCGAAGCGATCGCCGCCGCAGCAAGATCACGCGCCGCGCTGGCCGATGCAAAGGCGGCGCGCGCCGCGGTCAATTCTTCGCCCGACACAGCGCCCGTTCCGGCAAGACCTTCGCGGCGCGCGAGTTCGGCACGCGCTTTCGCCACCGCCGCATCGGCGTCGCGCAGCCGCGCGCGGGCCTGCGCGATATCGGCGCCGCGCGCCGAAACGCGCGCTCGCGCGGCATCGGCATTGGCGCTCGCCTGGCCATAGCGCTGGCGGGCCTGCCGCAGCGCGGCTTCGGCATCGGCAAGCGCGATACGCTGATCGGCATCGTCGAGGATGACGAGAATATCGCCCTTCTTCACCGCCTGGGTGCCGCTGACGCGCACCTCTTTGACCGGACCGGAGACGAGCGCGGTAACCGCGGCCGAATCGGCGCCGACATAGGCGTTGTCGGTCGACACGCGCCCGGCCTGCGTCAGGAAATACCAGATGCCCCACAGCGCCGCGATCGTCACGACGACGAGCGCAAGGATGCGCAGCGCTTTCCGGCGCGTCGCCGGGCGCCCCTCGGCTGCGGCGGGGGTTTCGCTGTCGACCGCGGGAGTATCGGTCATTGCTTGTCTCCTGTTGGCGATGCGGCCGTAAATCCGCCGCCCAGGGCGCGGATCAGGGCAATGTCGAGCGAAAGCCGGCGCGCTTCGAGGTCGGCGACCGCGCGCGCGAGCGCGACCTGGCTATCCTCGGCGGTGAGCTGCGCAAGCTGGTTGGAAAGGCCGGCGCGGTAGCGCAGCCCGGCAAGGTTGGCGGCGTCGGCCGCGGCCTTCAGCGCGTCACGCCGGTCGGCAAGCTGGCGCGCAACGGCGTCACGGCTGGCGACGATGTCGGCGACATCGCGCAGCGCGGCGACGAGCGTGCGGTCGTAGTTGGCGACGGCGCCGTCATAGTCGGCGCGCGCCCCG
>QFCS01001051.1_pt1 | contig 188001 bp, 151 predicted proteins | sample 3576561 | NCBI WGS metagenome assembly QFCS01
GCTCATCGACAGCAGCGGCCACAGCATGTCGGCGGCGATGCTCGGCTTGCCGATCTTCGACACCGTCGGGCCCTGGTGCAGGCTGTTCCACCACTCCACCGAGTAATGCACGATCGGCACGTTGACCACGCCGACGAGCGCGAGCAGGCCGCAGGCGCGAGCCGCGGTGCGCGGGTCTTCGAAAGCCTGGTTCAGCGCGATCACGCCGAGATACAGAAACAACAGCACGAGTTCGGACGTCAGCCGCGCATCCCAGACCCAATACGCGCCCCACATCGGCTTGCCCCAGAGCATGCCGGTGACGAGCGCGAGCGCGGTGAAGCTCGCCCCGACCGGAGCCGCGCAGACCACCACGCATTCGGTGAGCTTGATGCGCCAGATGATGGCGACGAAAGCCGCCGACGCCATCGCGCTGTAGCCGAACAACGAGAGCCATGCGGCCGGCACGTGGACGTAGATGATGCGAAAGGCTTCGCCCTGCTGGTAATCGGCCGGCGCGAGCACCAGGCCGCCGACCAGACCGTAGCCGATCAGCAGTGCCGAGGCGATCGCGAGCCACGGCGCCCAGCGGTCAGCCAGGCGATAGAACGCGGGAGGAGAAGCGAGTCGATGGAACCAGGTCCAGTCCAGTGCTGATCGCGCCATCGATTGTTCCTCCGAGCGTGCCGTATCGGCATCGATATTTTGTGCGGGCATTCAAGAAGACCTCCCGATCAGGTATCGGGAGGTAATGTGCAAGAAGGACCAGATCGTCCTTCCGAGGAAAACCCGCAATCTTCATCCGTCGAGCGCAGCGATGCGCTAGCTGCTCAAGGGTCTTTTGCCATCACGTCGCGCTTGTCTCTCCATGACCCCTCGGATGGGAGCTTGCTGATCCGCGATCGAGCGCATGTCGGCCGACTGTAGGAGTCGAATCGCCGATGCATCTACTACCCAAGGAGAGTAGGTGGAACTGACGTCTCGCATTTTCATTCGACGAAGAAATGCCTGGAATTGCCTGAAAAAGCCGATCACGGCGTCAGATTCATTGCTGCGCTGCAGCGAAAATCCTACCCACATCGGGTAGTAGTGCGGGTTCGAAAGTTTTGCGTAGATTGCAACAGCGCTGGAGGAGCCGGCGCAGAAATATAAAAAGCCGATGAGCGAGCCGATGAACGGATTCGCAATCACAAATGAGAGATCGCGACTGCAAGAAGACGCCTGAGGTACGAGGCCCTTCGGCTTCGCGTGGAGACTCTTAGCCTCATGTGCACACATGCCTTCACGTGTGCGTGCCAAGCGAACAGCAGAGGTTCCAATGAAGATGAGCGTATTGAGATTGGCTGCCGTGGCTTTGGCTGCGATGAGTGCGTCTGCGCACGCAGTCTCCGTCGGCGAGCCTGCTCCGCGGCTCGAGGCACAAGATCAGTCGGGTGCATGGCAGCGACTCGACAGCTTCAAGGGCAAGGTCGTCTACATCGATTTCTGGGCTTCGTGGTGTGCGCCGTGCCGTCGCTCGATGCCGGCGCTGGATCGCCTCAGAACGCAATGGTCGAACGACCTGATCGTCGTCGGCGTGAATGTCGATTCCGAAAAGCCCGACGCGTTGGCTTTTCTCAAGAAGACACCGGTGAAGTTTCCCATCGTCTTCGATCCGGAAGGCAGCTGGGCGAGTCGTTTCGACGCGCCGGGAATGCCCACCGGGTACTTGATCGATCGTGACGGAATCGTCCGCCACGTCAACGTCGGATATCAGCCGTCCGAATTATCCGAACTCGAGGATCTCATCAAAAAAGCCGTGGAGGGGAGGTCATGAGATACACACGTTCTGCAAGTCTTGGCGCCATAGCGTTGGCGCTCGTCGCATCGTCGATGCTGGCCGGCTGTTCCATTCAAGAGGTGAAGCCGTGGCAGCGCGGAACCCTGGCGCAGGCCGAGATGGGCTGGGATCCCGATCCCATGCTCGCAAGCTATCGGCGCCATGTGGAGTTCAGCAAGGAAGCGGCCACCGGTGGAGCAACGTTAGGGGGAGGGGGCTGTGGCTGCAGCAACTAACAAATCTCTGGCGCTCATCGCGCTGACTCAGGCCGCGATGGCGCTTCCGTCGGTCGCTGCGGCGGAAGGCGTCGAAGTCGGCTATCTCTTCAGTGAGTATCGCGAGCAGGACATTTCGGGATCGCGAACGGCGACGGGCCGCGACGAGTCGCGTTACGACATCCAATCGCATCTGTTCAGGATCGTCGCGCCGCTGGACGCGAGCTCGGTCAATCTCGATCTGACTTACGAGACGATGAGCGGTGCCTCGCCCTGGTACGTCACGCCCGGAACGGATGGCAAGCCGGTCCAGGTGATGAGTGGCGCGAGCATCCGCGAGGAACGCGTCGACATTCAGGGCAAGTGGTCCAAGCCCGTCAAGGACGTGCTGATCGGTCTCACCGCGGGATACTCGACCGAGGACGACTACGAGGCCGTCAACGGCGGTATCGAGTTCGAGATCGAGAACGAGTCGAAGACGCTCACGTGGAGCGGCGGGGTTGGATATTCCGACGACAAGCTCGATCCGACAGAAGGCGGAAGCACGCGCTTTCCGACGCGCATCACCGAAGCGGATCGCCAGTCATGGACGCTGTACGGTGGTGCCGCACTGGTCATCGATGCGAATACGGTGGTGCAGGGCAGCTTGAGCTACTCCGACGCGGACGGCTATCTGAGCGATCCGTACAAGCTCGCCTGGATCCAGAGCTTCTCGAACGTCGTCAACGACAGCCGACCGGATGGCCGGCGGTCCGTCGCCGTCGGCGCGCGCCTGCGGCACAAGGTCGAAGCCGCGAACGCGGCGCTGCACGTCGACTATCGCTTCCATGACGACGATTGGGAGATGCAGTCGCACACCCTCGAAGCGGCCTGGTATCAGCGGCTCGGCGATTCGTGGACGGTGACGCCGACGATTCGCTGGTACTCGCAGAGCCAGGCGTTCTTCTACGAGCCGTACTACGCCGCTCCGCGCGCCGATGGCTTCGCATCGAGCGACTATCGCTTGTCTCCGTTCGGAGCGCTGAGCGGGCGAATCGATGTCTCGAAAGCCATCGGTGCCTGGAACATCGCAGCGGGCGTCGAGTACTACGAGGCGAACAAGCGCTTCGCGCTGAAGAGCGTCGACACGGCGAACCCGGGTCTGGTCGAGTACACGAGCCTGCAGCTCAGAGTGAGGCGGGTTTTCTAGGCTCGTCATGGAACCGTACGGCTACACGTTCCGTGCGCTGGGTGGCCCGTGCACGCTGAGGATCTACGGACGTAGCGAGTCGGCCTGCGCGGCGGCGGCCGATGCGGTACAGGCCGAAGTGCTTCGCATCGAACGCAAGTACTCGCGCTACCGGGACGATAGCGTCGTAAGCCGTATCAACGGCCTCGCGGGATCGGATGTCGGCATCGAGGTCGACGATGAAACCGCGGGGCTGCTCGATTACGCCGATGCGGCCTACGCGCAGAGCGATGGTCTGTTCGACATCACCTCGGGCGTGCTGCGCAGGGCCTGGGATTTCCGCTCGGGGCGTGTTCCGGAGCAGGCGCAGATCCAGGAGTTGCTGCAGCTCGTCGGCTGGCATCGCGTGAAGTGGGACAGGCCTCGAATCAAGCTGCCGCTGCCGGAAATGCAGCTCGACTTCGGCGGGTTCGGCAAGGAATACGCGGCGGATCGCGCAGCTGCGATTCTGCGTCGACACGGTATCGAGCATGGTCTGGTCGATCTGTCGGGCGACATCGTGCTGGTCGGGCCGCATCCCGACGGCTCACCCTGGCGTGTCGGAATCCAGCATCCGCGCGATACCGCGCGAGCCATGGCCGTGGTCGATCTCGAAGCCGGCGCGGTGGCGGGAAGCGGCGACTACGAACGCTATTTCGAGCAGGACGGCAAGCGCTATTGCCACATCCTGAATCCGATGACGGGATGGCCGGTCGGCGAGCTGTCCGCCGTCAGCGTGATCGCGAGTCAATGTCTGGTTGCGGGAACGGCGACGACGATCGCGATGCTCAAGGAAAAGGACGGAAAAGCCTGGCTCGGCAATCTGGGTCTGCCCTGGATCGCGGCGCATCGAGACGGCACGGTCACCGGCAGCATCGATCATCGAAGCGCGGCTCGAATGGACTATCGACCGGGTGAGAGTTCCGACGCATGGCGCGCTGCGATCAACCAGACGATGAGTTCGAGATGAGGCCGATGTACGCGCAATCTTTCCGGGTCGTATCGCTCTGGCGATACCTGCAAGCCGCATTCGTGGCGATCGGCCTGTGGTGGCTGGCGCCGGCTTTGGCCGCCGATGCCGGCGCGTTCCTGAAGCCGGAGCAGGCATTCAAGTACTCGCTGCGGATCGATGGCCAAACCGTCGTCGCGAGCTGGGATATCGAGCCGGGCTACTACCTGTATCGCAAGCGCCTGAGCTTCAGCTCGCCGGACAATTCGATCGAGCTTGGAAAGCAGCAGTGGCCTGCGGGCGAGCAGCACGAGGACGAGTTCTTCGGCCGGCAGGAGGTGTATCGGGGACATGTCGCCTTCGCCTTGCCGTTTCGTGCCACCGGTGATCGCAGTGGCGGCATTCCGATCGAGATCAAGTTGCAGGGCTGCGCGGACAAGGGGCTGTGCTTTCCGCCGCTGACCTGGCGAAGCACCGCCGGAGTTTCCGACGCAGCGTTGCCCGCGTCCGCCAACGGCAATGGCAATGGCAATGGCGTCGTCGAATCGACGTCCGAAGAAATCGCCGATCGCGAATCAACGGTCGTGGTATCCGAGCAGGGCCGGCTGGCCGAGCTCATTCGCAATGGAAGCCTGTTGGCCGTGCTCGCGACGTTCTTCGGACTCGGGGCGCTGTTGTCCTTGACGCCTTGCGTGCTGCCGATGATTCCGATCCTGGCGGGCATCATCGTCGGCGCCAAGGGAGCCAGCTCGCCGCGTCGGGGGCTGGCGCTGGCGATGACCTATGTGCAAGGCATGGCACTCACCTATGCGATCGCGGGTGCGATATCGGTGATGGCGATCGGGCAAGCCCCGCAGGCATTTTTCCAGAACCCCTGGATCGTCTCCGCGTTCGCGGTTCTTTTCGTGCTGCTGGCGCTGGCGATGTTCGGCTTCTTCACGCTGCAATTGCCGAGCAGCTTGCAGACCCGGCTGACGCTCGCCAGCAACCGCCAGCGCGGCGGAACCTATGTCGGCACCTTCATCATGGGCGGGCTCTCCGCGCTCGTCGTCACTGCCTGCGTGGCTCCGGCCGTGGTCGCCGCGCTGGCGGTCATCGGACAGTCCGGAGAAGTGCTGCGCGGTGCCGCTGCCTTGTACGCCAGTGGACTCGGCATGGGCTTGCCGCTGCTGGTCGTCGGCGGATCGGCAGGATCGCTGCTGCCCAAAGCGGGCGCGTGGATGGAGGCGGTGAAATCGGTTTTCGGAATCCTGTTTCTGGCGCTCGCGCTCTACACCGTGCAGGGTTTGCTTCCGGCGCCGATCAAGATGATCGCCTGGTCCGTGCTGGCGATCGGCTCGGGCCTGTGGGGGCTTTCGCTGCGCTCCAGGGACCAGCACTTCGCTCCAGCTCCCATTCGTGCGCTGGCGCTGATGTCGCTGTTGTACGGGGCGATGCTGCTTGTCGGTGTCGGAGCGGGATCGTCGGATCCCTTGCTTCCACTCGCCCGCTTCGCGGGCGAACCCGATGCGCGTGCCGAACGCTCCGGCGAGCCGATGTTTCGCAGCGTGAAGAACGAAGCGGACCTGGACCGCGAGATCGCGGCGGCCGCGGCGGCCGGGCGCTCCGTGATGCTCGACATCTATGCGGACTGGTGCGTTTCCTGCAAGGAGATGGAGCGCTACACGTTCTCCAATCCTGCAGTCGTCGGTGCATTGCAACCGTTCGTCTTGTTGAAGGCCGACGTCACCTCGAACGACAGCGAAGACAGCCGCCTGCTCAAGCGCTTCAGCGTGTATGGGCCTCCCGCCACCATCTTCTTCGATCGCGACGGTCGGGAGCTCGAATCCTTCCGCATCGCCGGTTTCGTCGACGCGGAAAATTTCACGAGGCACGTCGGTGCCGTGCACGGGAAACGCTTGCCTTGAGAGAGGAAACCGGCGCGCTAGCTACTCAAGCTGGGTAGGAGCCAGCGGCGTTCGGATTCGTTACAACTGCGAGTGCTTCGATGCGCAACCACCAGCCGGCAAGTGAGTTCGCGCGGCGCTTCGAACATCAGCATCAATGAATCACTGAGGAGAGAGTCAACATGAACATTGGTATACCCAGGTTACTGCCGTGGCTGGGGCTTTCCCTGCTTACGGCTTGCTCAGGCAATTACGACGGGGGCACTGCGAACAACGGCGGCGGGCCGACGGAGCCCACCGAGTTCGCGAATGTCGACGAGTTCTACAAAGCTCGAGTCGAACCCACGATGTCGTACTGCGTGAGCTGCCACGTCAGTGGCGGTGTCGCCGATACGCCCGAGGGAGAGCGCATGCACCTCAGCACGGACAGAAGCCAGGACATGGCGCTGCTGCGGGCTTCTTGGGAAGCGATGGACAGGAACAATCCGGTCTCGAGAATCCTGCTGATGTCCTCCGGCCAGGCCGATCCGCACAGTGGAGGCTCTCCGTGGCCGCAGAGCGGCAATGCGTACCGCGACATGCGCGTGGTGCTCAGCTGCTTCGAGAATCCGGATCAGTGCATGCAGCGCATCGCCGAAGCCGGTGGTGGTGTAACGCCCGCGCCGCAGCCCTTGCTCGGCAGCAACCACGGCAGCTCGTTCAGTGAGCGCTACTGCGAAGGCCCCAATGGCGACGCTCCGCGTCCCGATGCCACGGTGCTGCCGACCGATCCGCGCAAGCTGATCAAGGCCGGCTACAACAGCGGCAAGGCGGTTTTCTTCAATGCCTATTGGGAAGACTGCCGCGCTGATTTGCCGGTCGAGGCCCAGGAGCCCAAGACCTGTGGTGAATATCGTGCCAAGCGCGATGCGGGCTGGCATTTGATGAGCGAAGGCTTCGCGGACAACGGAGTGGCGAGAACGGCTGCCCAATGGCGCGAGCAGTGGAGGGAGTGGGGCCTGACCGCCGAGCCCGCGAACTTCGATGAGGTTGTCCGTCTCAGGACCGGCCGTGCGCGCGCGACGTATCACAATCCTTATCCGCTGCCTGGTGAAGATCCCAATGCGCCGGGCGTCAACGGTGGATCGGGCGAGCTGCCGTTCGGCTTCCGTCAGCGCAAGGACGCGGCTGGCAACTGGACCGGCATGATCGGCACGACCAACTGCGCCAGCTGCCACGTGGGCGAGGTCGGAACCGACGCGGATGGTGAGGGCCTCGGCACGATGTACGGTGTCGGCAACTCGATCACGTACAGCAACACGCTGCAGCGCGGACAGAGCGATGCGGTTACCGGCTTCGAGATATTGCAGTTCGTTTCCTTCGACTGGGATTCGATCGACTCGGTGACCAACTTCGCCAAGTATCCGGCAACGCATATGCCGTCGCTGCAGGACACGCCGAGCTGGTGGAACACGGGTTCGAGGTCGCGCAAGTTCTTCGATGGTGGCGTTGCGATGGACTCGCTCCGCATCGATCTTGCCGCCGCTTCTTCCTCCGCCTCACCGATCGGCAGGGAGCGCCGCGCCTACATCGACCGTCACGCACAATCGACGCAGTCGTGGGTGGAATCGCTGAAGTCGCCTGCTTATCCGCGAGAGATCGATACGGCCTTGGCCGAGCAGGGCGCGATCCTGTTCCACGCCAAGAACCTCTGGCTCGAGCAGGGCAATGCGAGCAGGCCGCGTCCGCCTGGCGGTAACGGCTCCTGTGCGTCCTGCCACGGCGCGTATTCGCCGCAGTTCGTGAACGACCCCGAGTTCCTCGTGAGCCCGGACCTGGCCGGTATCGCCGCCAGCATCTCGCCGAAGTCGGTCATCGAAACGGACACCAACCGTGCGGACCAGCTCGCAGGAATCTTCGCGGATGTCTGGGAGACCAGCTGGTGGGCTTATCCGGAAGGATCGCCGGCCTACATCGACCCCGACACCAAGACGCCCGAGCAGGAGCGCGCGGATGACACGCTGGCGGCGAGTCGCCCCATGGGCGCTTGCGGCTGGAGGCCTGGAACCATCGGCTATCTGGCGCCGCCGCTGCATGGCGTGTGGGCTTCGGCACCTTACTTCCACAACGGCACCGTGCCGACCGTGGAAGCCGTGCTCGACTCCAGCAAGCGCCCGGACTACTGGCGCCGCAAGGTCAAGGCGGAAGGCGGAATCTCCGGATTCGACACCAGCCTGGATGCCTACGACTTCGAGCACATGGGTTGGAAGCACGACGTGCTCGCCTGCATACAGGATTCTCCCGACAACTTCACGGCTTGCGTTCCGTATCGTGAAGAGCCGACCATCGCGGAAACCGCCAGCAGGACGCCTCCGCTGCGCGGGCCGTCGACTCCCGACACGCGCATGATCGTCAACACCAAGCGGCATGCGAATGGCAACGGTGGTCATGAGTTCAGCGACGTGCTCACCGACGCCGAGCGCCGGGCCATCATCGAGTATATGAAGACGCTCTAAGCGAGCGCGCAGCAAGGACGGCTGGAGTCGGATCGAGATCCGGCTCCAGCCGTTTTTTTTGAGCTGCTGTTTGTGAGGGTGTTGCGAGCGGGCGTCTGGGCCGCCTGAGTCAGTGCCTGAATCGGCGCCCGAATCAGGTCCGCGCCATCGGCCGACGACGAAGATCGGAGCTTTGCCCCGAAGCCTGTGCTTCTCGCCGCTTACTTGATGTGGGAGACCAGAGAAAAAGCTTCTGTGCGGCTCTGCACTCCGAGCTTTCCGAAGATGTTCTTCAAGTGGAATTTCACGGTGTTTTCGGTGATGTTGGTCGCCACCGCGATTTCCTTGTTGGACATTCTCTGGCGCAGGCAATCGATGATTTCGCGCTCGCGGGAGCTGAACGCGCCCAGATCGATGGCGGATGCCGGAACCGAGTCCGGCATCTGGCCCGAAAACCCCTGAATCCGGTTCAAGGCCTCCGATGCGAAAGTTCGGATCGGCGATTCGCCCGTCAGCTGTGTCGCGGACAGAAAGCCTTCGAGGAGATGACGGATCGGCTTTCCCTCGTCTATCAAAAAGCGGATGTAGCCACCGTCATGACAGAGCTTCAGGGCGGCAGCGAATTGCCGCGCTGCGGGCTTGTGCATGCCTCGCGCGTCCAGAAGTATCGCCTTGACGATCCCGAGCTGCGCGTTGACGAATGCCGATTCGGAATGCTTCTCGGCGATTCGAGCGATATCGGAGATCGCTTCATCGTATTGCTTCTGCCGGATCAACTGCCGTATCGGTGCGAGATGCGATTCAGTGGCCAGCTCACCGAACGGCATCCAGTTCTCGGAGCGACCCGCCTGGGGAAGCACGGCGCTCGGCAGGGCATCCCGGGCGTGAGGCGAAGCGCTTGCGGATAGACGTTCACGCCGAATCAGCCAAAGGGCTCGCGACCATCGGCTCAACAAGCAAAGCGCCTCGGCTTCGCACAGCAGCGAGTTGGCGTCCGCGTGCTGTCCCAGCACACGATAGGCGCGCGCAGCCGAAACGACGCCGACAGTGAAGAAGTCCGGGATCGCGGACTTGAGAATCATCTCTCGATACTCACCGAGAACCTCCACCGCCGCGGCGCAATCGTCCGCGACATAAAGCGCCCAGACGTAGCACGCCGCGAGCGGGGCGATGGCGAACGGGGCATCGAGTGCGCGCCGCTGCGCCGTGAGGGAGCTGCGCAGCACGTCGAGCGACTCCTGAATGCGTCCCTGCAACAGGAGGGCGACGCCCCTGACGCTGTCCGTATACCCGACCGTGAAAAAGGCCTTGGCGGTGCTGTTGAAAGCCTGGGCGGTGGCGAGCCTGACTTCCGATTGCCGGAAGTCACCGATGACCAGGAGGCGGAAGGAATCCAGATTCGCGGCGGCGGCGAGCTCGAAGGCGGTGAATCGGTCCGGTGTGGCCCCGAGCTCCGAGACCTTGTCGACAAGGGCAAAGGCCTTGGCCATGTCTCCGTAGCAGATCGTGGCCACCGCTACCGCCGGCAGGTCGATCAGGTTCGCATTGTCCGGATACCAGTCGGACGGATTCTCCGACCCCATGAGCGCGAACACCTTGGCGTGCTGCCTCAAGAATATGAGCGCCCAGATCATTCTGCGCTTGAGGATGGGACGGCACGCGACCTCATGGATCGGGATGCAGTCGAACCACCGTTCCGCGATGGTCATTTCGCCGTCGGTCACCAACTGCTCGGACCACTTCTCGAGTATCTGGGCGGACAGGGCATGGTCCGCGGAGGTGACGGCGTGGTGCATCGCGTCGTCGTACATGCCGTTCTCGTAGAACCACTCCGCGGCCTGCCTGTGCAGGGCTCGGAACTTGGCCTGATGCAGATTCAGCAGCAGCTCCCGAAGGTGCGTCGCGAGCAGGGTGTGATAGCGAAACCAGGTGTGGTTGTCGTCCAGCGGGCTGACGAAGAGCCCGAACTTCTCGAGCCTGAGCAACTGCTGGTGAGAATCCGAACGCCCGGTCAGGACGTTGCAGACCTGCGCCCCGAGCCGATTCAAAATGCACGTGCGCTCGAGGAAGTTTTGCGTGTCGGGCGAGAGGCCTTCGAGGACGCATTCGGTGAGATAGTCCGCGAGTTCGCGCGGCCGATAACGGTCGATGCGCTGGAGGGCGTCGGAGGGCTGCTTCTTCGAGAGTCCGAGCCGAAACAGCTGGATCGCCGCGGGCCATCCTTCGGTGCATCGATGAACCGTTTCGATGTCGCCCGACTCCATCGGCAGCGTGCCGCTCGCGGCGAAGAATTCGTGCACCTCGTCGAGGGAGAAGCACAGATCCGTCGACTGGAGCAGCAGGATCTTGCTCGCGACCCTGAGCCGCGGCATTCCGATATCGGGAAGCGCCCGAGTGGCGATGTAGACGCGCACATGCAGCGGCAGCTTCGAGAGCAGATCCTTCCAGAACGACAGGATCGCCCGGTTGGACAGTACTTCGAACTCGTCGAGGAACAAGGCGGTGGGACTGGCGTCGGCCTCGAGCTGGTCGATGAACCAGTCGCTCGGTTTTTTATGGCTTGCGGCCGCGGCGCCGGATTCGGCCGGCCGTTCCAGCAAGGGGCCATCGCTCTTGAAGATCTGCCCCAGTAGCCGTTGCAGGTGACTCGAGTGTCGGCTCGCGTCGTTGTCCGACTCGTCGAGGTTCAACCAGCCGCAGCGCATGCCACGTCCCGCGCTCTCGTTGCGCACCTGCTGGAGCACCGTCGATTTTCCGTGGCCCGCCGGAGCCTGCAGGATCACGATCGGTGGCGAAGTCTCGGCGAAGATCCGCTCGAGGATGCTCTCGCGAAGAATGCGTTGACTGTTCGTCGTCACGAACGAGCTGTATCGACGAAAAAGGCCATCAGACAGCGCTGTGGCCGGGCGGGTAGTTTTATTCATTGCCCGTATCGATGGAGTTCTCCTGATTGAACGATACCCCAGTTGAAGTGCTCCGTGTCGCTACCCGAAGCGGGTAGGAAATGTTCGAAAGCCCTGATTCTTTTCGATATGCAGTCCGTGGGTGTGCGGCCTACGAAGACTTGCGCAAGCTTTCGATCGAGCGTCGAGTTGAAACACGCATTCAAACCTGCCGAATCAGTCACCTCGAGAGCGCCCGATGTCGAGTCGCAGCGCTACCCAGTACCGCTACCCATTTGGTGTAGTTGAAGAATCGAGGGTAGGGGCCGATATTCCATCACGACGAGATCAGTCATCGCGCTTCGTGCAAGCCAAGGAAGTCACGGGTATCTGTCGACGTGCAGAAATACGCATCGACGTTCGGGACCCGCCATCACACCGCAGCCGTCAGCAACACGACGTTTGATCGTCAGCGTTGCGGCGCGTTGTTTCGGGAGCGTGGTGTTCGCGAGTCGCAAGAGAATTTCGAAGATTGAAGTTGTGGCGTTACGCCTGTTGTGCGACGGGCGACTAAAAAACGATGGAGGGGAAATGGACGTGCAGAAAAAATACACCGGCATGCGTGCCCGGCCGCTTTTCGCTGGATTCGGTTTGATGACGCTGTTGTCCGCTTTGCCTGCCTATGCGCAGGAGAGCGCAGAGGAGACACCGGTCGAGGCGCCAAGCGAGCAGGAAGCCAGCCTCGATCCGATGCCGGCGCCGATGACGGTCGAGAGCGGTGGCTTCTTCAGTGGCGTGGGCTTTTCGTTCAGCGGCTTCTCGCGCATCGAAACCGCGATTCGCATGACCGGTGAAGAGAATCCGTACAACCAGCGCGGCAATCTGTTCAACCAGCGGGCCGTCGATCGCTGCGGCGGTTTTCCACCGTTCGACGCGTGCGCCGTTCCGGATACCGCAACCCGTACGGGCCGGCCCGCCAACAATACGTTCAACCTGCAGCAGTTCCGCACGCATCTCGATTTCCAGCTGTCGCTCAACGACAACTGGTCGGCGCGTGCGCTGGTCCGCGGCATCTACGAGCTCGGCGAATACGACAACTTCGATCCGGATGCGGTCGGCAGCAGCGCGTCCGGACATCTGTACGGAAAGCCCAACTATTTCGAGTACGACAACTTCAACCGCGGCGGTTGCCAGAACCGGCTCGAAGTCTGCGGTCGTCGCTACATGGCGGACTTGCCGTTCCTGACCCTGGATTATCAGAACGGACCGCTGCTGATTCGTTTCGGCAACCAGCAGATCGCGTGGGGACAGGCCTTGTTCTTCCGCGTGCTCGACGTGCCGAACGGCCTCGACCTGCGCCGTCACCTGTTCCTCGACTACACCCCCGAGGAATACGCCGACGAGCGCATCTCGTCGCCGGCCATCCGCACCTCGTACCAGATCAACAACGAATGGGAGATCGATGCCTTCGCGCAGATGTTCCAGCCGACCGTCTACGCCAATCCGAACACGCCGTACAACCTCATCGCGTCGCAGTTCACGATCCACGATCGCTTCCGGGATGTGGACGACAAGCTCAACTACGGCGTGAGGCTGAAGGGCAAGGCCAGCGATATCGGCCTGCAGTTCGCGTATTCGTATCGCTACAACCCGGACGGCGTGCTGCGCTGGACCGAATCGGGCGTGGATCGTGGATTGCCCGGCCCGCGCGCCAACGTGGTGCCTCCGCTGACCGCAACGGTCGCGCAGGTGCTGGGCGTTCCGCTCGATCAGGACGGCGGCATTTCGGCTGCGGGCCCGATCTTCGCCCAGACGCCTTACGAGATCGATCCCACCGGCGTCGTCTCGGCGACCGAATGGTTCACGTACGCGGGCATGGTTCGCTTGTCGGCGCTCGAAGCGCTCAATGCTTCGATCGAAGAGTTTCCGGCCACGGCGGCACTGCTCGCCATGCCGGTCGGCTCGGACGAAGCGGCGATGCGCGAACTCGATCTGTTCTTCCAGCTCTCGGGCGGATTGCGCGGCCATCTGGCACGCGAGTACAAGCGCGAGAACAACTTCGGCTTCGGTGCGAGCTACACGATCGACAGCGAGCCGGGCTCGCTGCTCGATCAGCTCATCATCAACGTCGAGGCCCTGTACACGCCGGATCGCGTGTTCACCGCCACCAATCTGTCGCGCAACTACGACGAGCGCTCCGAGTGGATCACCGCCCTGGTGCTCGAAAAGTATCAGCGCTTCTCCGCGAGCTTCCCGGCCACCTACATGGTGTTCCAGTGGGAGCATCGGACCCAGAGCGATCTCTACGGGCGCCTGCTCGACGGCATGAACGGCGACTCGCGCAATTCCGCGGGCGGAATCAGCGGTGGCTGGGACGGCCTCGTGTTCGCGTTCCAGCAGCCGTTTCCGAACCTGGTCTATCGCATCGACGCGTCGGTGCTCTACGACACGCGCGGCGGCCTGATGACGCAGCTGGGCCTGCGCTGGAAGCCGAGCGGTCCGTTTTCGGCCGAGGTGTACTACACCTATCTGAATGGCGACCTCGGAGGGAACGACAACGACAACATCATCTCGACGATCGATTTCGCCGACGAGATCGGCGTGCGTCTCGGGTACCAGTTCTGATGAGGAGTTGATGTAGAGCTTCAACAACATCGCTCTTGGCAAGTTGGCTTCTGCCGGCACAGCTCCTCCAGCTTGCCGGCCTTTTTTTGCCTTCGCTCCGGCCGAGCTGCCTCACACGATCGCGCGCGCCCGCGCAGTGCGCCGCGACTAGGCCGGAAGATTGGCCGAGACCCTGCGAATCATGTCGCAGAAGTACTCGGCCGCCGGCGTCAGCGGCAGGGCGCTGCGGCGCACGATGTTGATCGCCGGGGCCGGCAGCACCTCCTTGACCGGAATCGTCTCGAGTTCGTCGCTCCACAGTCGCGAATGGACCCATTGGACGGGCAGCAGCACGAGCAGGTCGGTCTTGCCGATGAGCACCAGCGTGGTCAGCGCCGAGTGCAGCTGCATGACCGAGCGCGGCGCCTTGAGCCCGTAGTGGGCGAACAGCGGCGCGAGCTCGTCGTCGGCTTTCGGCGTCACCGTGGTGGTCGCCCATTCCGCGTCGACGAGCTCGCGCAGGGACTTCGCCTTGCCGAGCGGATGTCCTTTGCGCCCGACCACGACGCGGGTGTTGTCGAACAGCTTCTCGACCCGGAAGTCGGGGCCCACATCGTCCGGAACCGGGCCGATGTAGCAATCGAGGGTTCCGTTGCGCAGCTCGCCTTCGACGCGCGGAAACAGCGCATCGATGACGTTCAGACGCACGCCCGGATAGCGATCGCGAAACGGCTCGAGCGCATCGGGCAGCAGCGAGATCTGCGCCACGGTGGATAGCGCGACGGTGACGTGCCCGTGGGTCTCTCCGCGCAGTTGCGCGAGCTCTTCCTGCGCGCGCAGCAATTCGGTCTGTGCCGACTTGGCCCGCGCGTAGAACACCTTGCCCATCGGCGTCAGCTGCGTGCCCTTGGCGCTGCGCTCGAACAGCACGACGCCGAGCCTGCGTTCGAGCTCGCGGATGTTGCGGCTCACCGTGGGCTGCGCGCCGCCTTGATGCCGCGCCGCGGCGTGGACGCTGCCGCGTTCGACGACGGCCAGGAAATCCCGAAGGGCCGAGATCTTCACGAGGGTCAGGTTATCCATTTTTGCTATCAGGGAGCATTTACTGACATCTTATTTTATCCCCTCGCGGTTCATAACATGCCACCTCGGCAAGCCGCGACCGACCGACGATCGCTCGCGGCGCGGCCAGACAACTAGAAAAGCGACAGAACACGACGCGACCGCAACGCGAGTCGCTTCGATCGCGAGATGGAGGGGCGATGGCCAGAGCAGGTGCGTGCGCGCATGCGGCGCTTCATCAATCGGCAGTGGCGTTGATCATGGCGCTGGGATCCGGAACCGGGATGGAAACGAGTTGGGCCCAGGACAGTGCCCCGGCGACGGAGCCCGCTGCCGACCTCGCCGTGATCGAACTCGAGCCGGCGCTGGCCGCCCCGGAGTCGCCCGAGCAGGTCGAAGCGGGCACCGCCGCGATCGCCGAGGTCGTGGTCACGGCCCAGCGTCGTTCGCAGAACCTGCAGGAGACGCCCGTAGCGGTCACCGCGCTCGGCTCGCAGGAACTCGAGGAGCGCAATGTGCAGTCGACGCAGGACCTGATGCAGGTCGCTCCGAGTTTGCAGGTCAGCACGGCGGCCGGCCCCAATGGCGGTGCGGCGGTGTTCTTCCTGCGTGGCATGGGGCAGCAGCGTTCCGGCAACGGAACCGAGCCGGCGGTGGGCGTGTACGTGGATGGGGTCTACTACCCCTCGCTGCAGGGCGCGATCTTCAACATGCTGGATATCCGGCAGGTGGAAGTGCTCCGAGGCCCGCAAGGCACCTTGTTCGGACGCAACACCATCGGAGGCGCGATCCGCTACACCAGCCGCGCGCCGGAGTTCGACAACGGCGGCTACGTGCAGGCGACGGCCGGCAGCTACGACCGCCGCGACCTGACCGGGGTGATCAACCTCGCCTATGACGACCTGGCGGCGCTGCGCCTGACCGGAGGAAGGCTGCATCGCGACGGCTTCGTCAGACAGCAGGACGGCGGCGAGGACGCGGGCGGCCAGGACAACGAGCTGATTCGCGCCCAGCTGCTGGTCACGCCGATGGACGCGCTCAAGATCGAGCTGATGGGCCAGCGCAATCGCAGCGAGCTCGATGGCCTGGCGTATTCCCAACCGGGGCCGATCGAGCCGCGTCCGAATACGATTCCGTGGTACTACAACCTCACGGCCCTGGGCGGTCTCACCAATCCGCCGTACGACGATCGCTTCGCATCGACCTGCGACCATTGCCAGGCCGGCACCAACGTACGCGAGTTCGCGGACACCCAGTCCAGCGCCGCGCAGATCGGCGTCACCTGGAGCGGCCTGGAATCGGTCGAGGTGAAATCGCTGAGCGCATGGCAACGAGTCGGAAGCCGCTACGCGCTGGACCTCGACGGCTCTCCGGCGCCGGTCTACAGCGCATCGGCCCATACGCGCGACGAGATCTATTCCCAGGAATTCCAGTTCAGCGGAAAGGCCCTCGATGAGCGCCTGGACTGGGTCAGCGGACTGTACGCGGCGCGCCAGAGCTTCGACATGCTGCCGGGCACCAGCCAGCTGCTGCTCGGCCGCATCAGCGACGATCCGGACCCCGTAGAGCGGCGAACGCATACGCTCGCAGGCTTCGTCGACGCGACCTACGAGCTGTTCGAGCACGCGCAAGTCCTCGGCGGCTATCGCATCAGCCAGGACGACAAGGAGGCGACGCTTCGCGATTCCGGCAACGGCGAGCTGCTCGATCACGAGCGGAGAAAGTTCACGAGCAACACCGGGCGCGTCGGGCTGCAGTATCGGTGGACCGACCGCATCATGAGCTACGCCACGGTATCCACGGGGTTCAAGGCCGGTGGCTTCAACGTGAACGTGAGCGGGCCGCTGATCTTCACGCCGGGCCTGCGCCGAAGCGAACTCGGCTCCTACAAGCCCGAGAACGTCACCAGCTACGAAATCGGCGCGCGCACCGAATTCTTCGGCGGCGCGATTCGAATCAACCCGACGGTCTTCTACGCCCAGTGGCGCGACGTGCAGGTTCAGTCGGTCAACGTCAACGCATCGACGCTCGAGGTCTACGTCGACAACGCGGCCTCCGCGCATTCGCAGGGGCTCGAACTGGAGATGCAGGCCGCGGTCTCGCGCCAGCTCGTATTCTTCGCCAACGGCGCCTTGCTGCGCATGCGCTACGACTCGGTCGGCGACGCGTCGGGCATCACCAAGGACAGCCGCTTCATGCGCGCGCCGAAGCTGACGTACACCGTTGGCGGCCGCTACCAGAACAGCGTCGCGAACTGGTTCCACTACGTGTTCTCCGCCAACTGGAACTGGCAGGACGACCAGGCCAGCAACGCCACGGACGATACGTCGCTGTCGCTGCCGGCATATGGCCTGCTGTCCCTGCGGGCCGAGGTGAAGAGCATCAACGACGTGCTGGAGTGCGCGCTGTTCGTGACCAATGCACTGGACGAGACCTACTACGTCGGCGGCACCGACTACACCGGCTCGGCCGGAACGCGACGCTTCGATCTCGGGCGCCCGCGCGAGGCCGGCATCAGCCTTCGCTACAACTTCTGAAGCATCGACGGATCATGGAAAAAACCCTTTCGGTTTGGAGCAAGGCGCAATGAACGAGCGTTACGAACAACTGCGTGAACAGAGACTGGCGAAGATCGACGAGGACTATCGCGCCCTGCTCGAAGCCATTCCGCCCCTGAGCATGATGGGCGTGGAAGGCGTGCGCATGGGCATGGCCGCGATGACGTCCTCACGCGAGAAAACGCCGGGCGTGTCGATGCGGGATGTCGAGATCGCCGGCCCGAACGGCCCGGTGCCGACGCGCATCTATGCGCCGGAGAATTATTCGGGGCCCAAGCTCGGCGTCTACGTGCACACGCATCCCGGCGGCTTCGTCGGCGGCGGCGGACTGGGCACCTGGGACTGGATGAACACGCTGCTGGCGGCCAAGGTGCCCTGCGTGGTGGTGGCGCCGGATTTCCGGCTGCCTCCCGAGAATCGGTATCCGAAGGGGCTCGAAGACTGCTGGGCGGTGCTGCAGTGGGTCGAGCGGCAAGGCCTTGCCCAAGGCTGGGACCCGGCCAGGATCGCGGTGGGTGGCGGCTGCACCGGCGGCAACTTCGCTGCGGTGCTGTCGCTGATGGCGCGCGATGCCGGCGGGCCGAAGCTCTCGCTGCAGATCCTCGAATCCTGGCTCGCCGATGCGCATGGCGCCACGCCGTCGCACGAGGAATTCGCCGAAGGCTACGGCCTGCGCCACGAGGACAACGATTTCGTCATCGGCAACTACATCAGCGACGAATCGCAGCGCAAGGACTGGCGGGTTTCGCCGCTGCTGGTCGAGTCCGTGGCAGGCGTCGCCCCGGCGCTCATCACGGTCGGCGAATGGGACGTGCTGCGCGATGAGGACGTGGCCTATGGCGATCGCCTGAAAGCGGCCGGAGTGCCGGTCGACGTGCACGTGATTCCGCAGATGGGGCATTTCCCCAATCCGCGACTGGCGCATGAGCTGCACGAGATTCACATCAAGGGCCTGGCGGCCGCGATCGGCCCCGACGCCGCTTGATCGATCGAGCTTCGGGAACGCGAGCCATGTGTGCACGCAGTGCCGAGTCCGTGACGGCGACGAGCCTTCAATGAGCCTGCCGCCGAGCCCGCACTACGACGCCGTCGTCATCGGCGCAGGCCACAACGGCCTGATCCTGGCGACGTACCTGCAGCGCGCTGGGTATCGCACGTTGCTGGTCGAACGCGATGCGTCGATCGGCGGCATGACCTGCACGCACGAGCCGATGAGCGCGGGCTTTCGCCATAGTCCGCACGCCAACTTTCTCGCGTATCAGGCCGTCACTCCGATCATGCAGGACCTGCAGCTGCGAGCGCGCGGACTGGCGACCTTCGAGCCCGACATCCAGCACGGGATCGCGTTCGCCGATGCAAGGCCGCCGGTTCTCGTTCACCGTGTCGGCCATGAAGAAGGCAGCTTGCGTAGCTTTGCGCGCCACAGCGCTCGCGATGCCGCGACCTATGTCGATCTGCGCAAGCGTGCGGCCACGCTGACGCCGGCGATTCGCGACGTGCTGTTCCATCCCTTGTCGAGCGCCGGCATCGGCGCCCACCGTGCTGCGATGGCGCAGGCCTTCGGCGAACTGGCCGAAGATGCGCGGCTCGGAACGCGCAGCGCAGCGCAGTTCATCGACGAGCGTTTCGAATCGCCGGAGATTCGGACGCTGCTTTATCTGCTCGCGATGGAGTTCGGGGCCTCGCTCACGCAGGCGGGCGACGATCTGGCATTCCTGGGCTTCGTGCTGTGGATGATCGGCAGCCGCCAGGTTCCGATCGGCGGCATGCAAAGCTTCGCCGATGCCTTGCATCGCGCCGCGCTCGCCGAAGGCGTGCAGATCACGACCTTCGCCGAAGTCGGCTCGATCCGCATCGAAGCGGGACGTGTGAAAGGCATCGTGATCGCGGGGCGGTTCATCGAGGCCCCGATCGTGGCGTCGAGCATCGGTGTCGAACGAACGCTGCTCGACCTGCCGAGCGGCGGCGGGCTCGGAGCTTCCGATCGCCAGGCGCTGGCGGCTTATCGACGCGGCAGCGGATCGACCATCGCCAGCCAGGCCTTCGCCTTGACCGAAGCGCCGCGCTATCGCTCTGCGCGCTGGGATGCGGACCTCGATCGCTGCGTACAGACCTTCATCGGTTTCGATAGTCCCGAGTCGGTGCTTCTGCACGAGCGGGAACTCGCGATGGGCCTGCTGCCGTCGCCGCGCGCCTCGATGCGAGTGCCGAGCCTGTTCGACCCGAGCCTTGCGCCCGCAGGTTTTCACGTGGCCGGAGCCGATAGCCACTTTCCGGACGAGAAGGCCTTGAGCGAAGAGGACTGGCAGGGGATCGCGGAGAGCTACAACGAGGCCTTGCTCGATGTCTGGAGCAGCGCGGCTCCGAACATGACGCGGGACACGGTGATCGCGAGCCACTTCGCCATCCCGCGTTCGGGCGATCGGCGCGTGCTGCTGCGCGAAGGCGGGCAGTACAGCACGTCCATCGCTGGGCTCTATCTCTGCGGCACCTCGACTTATCCGGGCGGAGGCGTGCACGGCGCCTGCGCCATCAATGCATTTCAGGAAATAACCGGAGTCCAGTTTCAATGATCAACAGAAGCGCGCATCACATTCGTCGACCGCTCATATCGCTGCTGGCGTCGATCGGCCTGTCCTGCGCGCTGATGTCGGCGCCAGCACAAGCCGAGCCTTCGCGAGAGGCGAAATGGGTGACGCTCGGCACGGGCTCGGGCCCGCTGTCGTTCTTCGAGCGCGGCCAGCCCGCCAATCTGCTGCGTGCGGCGGGACAATCGATACTCGTCGATGCGGGCGATGGCGCCACCGAACAGCTGATCCGCACGGGCGTCCTGCTCGACGATGTCGGCACCGTTTTCATCTCGCATCTTCACTTCGACCATACGGGCGGACTGTTCGCGTTTCTCGGCCGTCGCTTCCAGACGCGCCAGACGTCCGCGCTGACCATCTACGGGCCGCCCGGAATCAAGCGCACGATCGACGGCTTGATCGCCGCGATGCAGCCGATGAACGATGCGGAAGGCACCAAGGGGGTGTTCGCCGTGCTCGGCAGGCCCAAGCCGGGCGAGAACATCAAGACGATCGAATTGACCGACGGCGCCCAGGTCAAGATCGGCGACATTCGCATCACCGCGGCGACCAACTCGCATTACGTGCTGGCCGACGAGAAGGGCACCGGCAACCACAGTTTCGCGCTGCGCTTCGATGCGCCGGGCCGCTCGATCGTCTACACCGGCGATACCGGCCCGAGCGAGAAGGTGGAGAAGCTCGCCAAGGGCGCCGATCTGCTCGTGGCCGAAATCATGGATGCCGACGAAGCGCTCGACCGCATCGGCAAATCCGGCCTGAAGATCAACTTCGCATTGGCCGCGGTCGCGAAGGTCGCGATCAAGGATCACTTCGTCAAGGAACATCTCTCGCCCGAAGACGTCGGCTCGATGGCGCAGCGGGCCGGCGTGAAAGCGCTGGTGCTCACGCACAACGCACTGGGGCCGGACAATCTCGAACCGGCGCGCAAGCGCATCGCCGCGGCCTACCCGGGGCCGGTCACGTTCGCCCAGGATGGCCGGGCTTATTGATCAAAGCAGTCGTATCAACACCAACATCAGGAGGCATGATGAATATCGATGGGCAATGGAAGCTGACGGCCAAGTCGCCGATGGGCCTCAAGACCGATGATCTCGAATTCAAGACGATCGATGGAAAGCTGACCGGCACGCAGATCAGCGAGGGCCTGGGTACGCATCGCGATCTGCCGGTCAAGGTCGACGGCGATACGATCAGCTGGTCGGTGCCGGTCACCAAGCCGATGAAGCTGACGCTGGAGTTCAAGCTGCAGGTCGACGGCGACAGCATGAGCGGAACCGTCAAGGCCGGCATCTTCGGCAATGCGCCGGTGAGCGTCGTTCGCGCCTAGTGCGACCAGGGAGCTCCGCACGCGCGTCGATTCGCGCAATTCGAGACGCAAGCCGGCGCGGTGATCGTCGGCTTGTGCGAGGCCGAAAGCGGTGTCGCGAACTCAGGTCTGCGGAAGCAACCTGCGCTCAGCGCCGCACACGCCGCAGCCTGTCGCGCAACCAGGCGTGCCCCGGGTCCTGTTCGGCGGTTCGCGGCCAGTACAGCATGACTTGCAGCTTCGGCACCGCCAGCGGCAGCGTTGCGAGATGCAAGGGCAGCGTGGTTGCGAGGAAGCGCCCGAACTGGCGAGGCAGCACCAGCAGCAGATCGCTGCTGGCCGCAAGCTCGCAGGCGGCGTGATAGTGCTGGCATCTCACGGCGACGTCGCGCTTCAGGCCTTCGCGCTGCAGCGCCAGGTCTTCGTTCACGGGGCCCGCGCGCCGTGACGAAACCACGATGTGCCGCGCGGCCAGCCACTGCTTGAGCCCGAGCTTGCCTTTCGCCAGAGGATGTCCCTGTCGCATCGCGACGCAGGGTGTCTGTTCGAACAGGAGCATCTGTTCGATGTCGTCGCCGACGCTGATCGGCACATCGATCGCCATGTCGAAAGCGCCGGACGAGAGTTCGCGTTCCAGGCGCCGGCGTTCGAAGCCGGTGCTCTGCAGCTGGAGATGCGGCGCTTCCAGCAAAACCTCTCGCACCAGCGAAGGAAACAGCACCGATTCGAGGACATCGCGCATACCGATGACGAATCGTCGCGTCGACGTTGCGGCCGGAAACGGCTGCGGACGCTGCATGGTCCGGTGCAGGCTTTCGAGCGCGGCGCGCACATCCGGTGCGATGGCTTTGGCCAAGGGAGTCGGCACCACCCGCCGGCCATCGCGCACGAACAGCGGATCGTCGAAATGCTCGCGCAGCCGCTTGAGTGCGTTGCTGATCGCGGGCTGGGTCAAGTGCAGTCGAGCCGCGGCCTGGGTGAGGCTTCCGCAACCCAACACCACGTCGAAGACGCGAAAAAGGTTCAGGTCCACGCGGTCCATGGCAGGCTCATTCATTCATTGAGTGAATGATTATAGATTCAGAAAGATTAGTGGCTGGAATGTGTCGGGCTGCGTAGAGTTTTGCCGACACATCGCGACCGAGACCACCTCATGGATTTCGCACACAGCCCGCGTGCGCTCGAACTGATCGAGAAACTTCGCGCCTTCATGCGCGAGCACCTGCTTCCCGTCGAGAGCGAGTTGCTGAAGGCACGACACGAGGCGCGCCGCGGCGGCGACTGGAAGCAGTGGATCGTGGAGCCGGAGATCAAGGCGCTGAAGGCCAAGGCGCGCGAAGCCGGCCTGTGGAATTTCTTCCTGCCCGATCCTGCGCTGGCCCCGGGCCTGAACCATGTCGAATACGCGGCGCTGGCCGAGGAGATGGGACGCAGCTTCCTGGCGCCCGAAATCTTCAACTGCAATGCGCCGGACACCGGCAACATGGAAGTGCTGTGGAAGTACGGCAGCCCGGAGCAGAAGGAGCGTTGGATGAAGCCGCTGCTGGCGGGCAGCATCCGCTCCGCGTTCTGCATGACGGAGCCTGATGTCGCGTCGAGCGACGCGACCAACATGCAGGCGACCGCGACGCTCGATGGCGACGAGGTGGTGCTCGACGGCAAGAAGTGGTGGTCGAGCGGTATCGGTCATCCGGACTGCCGCTTCGCGATCTTCATGGGCGTCACCGATGCGCAGGCGGAACGTCATGCTCGCCACAGCATGGTGATCGTTCCGCTCGATGCACCGGGGGTTCGCATCGTGCGCATGCTGCCGGTCTTCAATGATTACGACGAGCCTTACGGCCACGGCGAAGTGCATTTCGATTCGGTGCGGGTTCCCCAAGCCAATGTCATCGCCGGCCTGGGCAGGGGATTCGAAATCGCGCAAGGCCGCCTCGGGCCCGGACGAATCCATCATTGCATGCGCTGTATCGGCGCCGCCGAGCGTGCCCTGGAGTTGCTGATCGACCGTGGAATGGAGCGCCAGGCGTTCGGCAGGCGGCTCATCGATCTCGGTGGCAACCAGGAGCGCATCGCCGATCTGCGCATCGCGATCGATCAGGCCCGCCTGATGACGCTGTACGCGGCCTGGATGATCGACAAGGTCGGCGCGCTGAAGGCGCTCACCGAAATCTCGGCGATCAAGATCGTCGCACCGTCCGTGCTGCAGCGCGTTGCCGACGAAGCCATGCAGATGTTCGGCGGAGCCGGACTCTCGAACGACTCTCCGCTCGCCGCGATCTTCGCCCATGCGCGCGTGCTGCGCCTGGCCGATGGACCGGATTCCGTCCACCGGGCCGTCATCGCGCGACGCGAGATCGGCCGTCGTTCGAAGGCCAGCGGAAGCCGCGCCGCATGAAGCCGCAGTGGCAGGAACACCGGCTGCAGACCGCGCTCGGCAGCGTGTTCGTGCGTTGCGCCGGGGCAGGGCCGGTCATCCTGTTCTGGCCGAGCCTGCTGATGGACGGCTCGATGTGGATGGGCGTCGCCGAAAGACTGCTCGCCCGATTCCGCGTCGTGCTGATCGACTCGCCGGGACACGGGCGCAGCGAGCCCTTGTCGGCACCTTTCAGCTTCGACGAATGCGCGCACTGCATCGTCTCCATTCTCGATGCACTGGCAATCGGGCGGGCGCACTTCGTCGGCAACTCCTGGGGCGCGATGATCGGTGGCACGTTTGCCGCTCGCTATCCGGATCGCATCGGCGCCGCGATTCTGATGAACGGCACCGCCTCCGCGTGCGGCGCACGCCAGCGCCTGGAATTTCGCATGCTGATCCTCACCGGTCGCCTGCTGCGTGGCGTTCGAGGCCCGCTGCGCAAACGCGCGACCGCGGCCTTCCTGGGGGCGACGTCCTTGCGGACCCGGCCGCAAGTGGTCGGCTCGGTGGCCGCTGCCTTGAGGCGCGTGGACTTTCGTTCGGCGCGCTGGGCGATCGAAAGCGTCGTCGTCAGCAGGCCCGATCAAGCTTCGTTGTTTCGCGGCATCCGCTCGCCGGTGATGGTGGTCGCCGGAGTCGAAGACGCAACATTCCCCAATTCCGAGACGCGTGCGATGGCCGACGCGATCCCGGCGTCCACGTTCGTCCTGATCGACGGCAGTGCCCATTTGACGGGGCTCGAATGTCCCGAGAAGTCAGCCGAGCTCATCGACAGTTTCATTCGTGCCCATGATTGAAGCGACGACGGCCGATCGAGCCGGGCGAGTGCGATCCGGCGAGGAATTGAACGGTGCCGCCGTCGAAGCCTGGCTCCGGTCGCAAGGGTTCGAGTTGCACGGAGCCGCGAAAATCACGCAGTTCTCGGGTGGCGCATCGAACTGGACTTATCGCATCGAGTACGACAACTGCGACCTGATTCTGCGCCGCCCGCCGGCAGGCACGAAAGCCAAGTCGGCGCACGACATGCACCGCGAATTCGTGGTGCAGAAAGCGATCGCGCCGGTTTATTCCTGCGTTCCGAAGATGCTGGCGTACTGCGACGATCAGGGCGTGCTCGGTGTTCCGTTCTACGTCATGGAACGCATCGCGGGCATCATTCCGCGCAAGGAATTCCCGCGCGCAGTAGTGCTGGCTCCGGCCCAGGCACGGCAACTCTGCCTCAACGTGATCGACAAGCTCGTCGAGTTGCATCGCGTGGATTGGCGTGCCGCCGGATTGGAAAAGCTCGGAAAAGGCGAGGGCTATACGCGTCGCCAGATCGAAGGCTGGATCGATCGCTGGGACAAGGCGCGAACCTGGAACGTGTTCAAGGCCCAGGACGTCAAGCGCTGGCTGCTCGACAACATTCCGAGCGATGTCGGCACCTGCCTCATTCACAACGACTGGCGCCTGGATAACCTCGTGCTGGATGCTCAGGATCCCACGCGGGTGATCGGTGTCCTGGATTGGGAGATGGCCACGCTGGGCGATCCGCTGATGGAACTCGGCAGCGCGATGGCGTACTGGACGCAGGCCGACGATGATTTCTTTGCGCGCTTCATTCGTCGTCAACCGAGCCACCTGCCGGGCATGCTGACGCGTGACGAGATCGTCGAGCATTACCGCGCCCGGGCTGGTCTGCCGCCGTTCGACTGGCGGTTCTACGAGGCCTACGGCCAGTTCCGGCTCGCGGCCATCATTCAGCAAATCTACTACCGCTATCACCACGGCCAAACCAGGAATCCCGCGTATCGGTTCTACGGTTTCTACGCGAACTACATGATCTGGCGCGCACGATCGACGATACGGCGCGGACGCCTGCGATGAGCGTGATCGTGCTGGTTCGGCACGGGCAGGCGTCATTCGGCACCGGTGACTACGATCGGCTGTCTGCGGTCGGCTGGACGCAAGCCAGGCTGCTGGGCTCGGCGCTCGCGAGTCGTTTTATCACGCCCGATCTGCTGGTCTGCGGCGACATGCTCCGGCACAGGGAGACCGCGAACGCCTGCATCGAAGCCTTGAGTCACAGCGGTGCGCCGCGCATCGATGCAGCCTGGAACGAGTACGACCACGAAGCGCTGATCGCGGCGCTGCGGCCCGAGTGGCGCGATCCTCAGGCGATGATGCAGGCCTTGAAGTCGGAGCCCGATCCGAGGCGAGCGTTCCAGCGCGTGTTCTCCAAAGCTGTGGAGCGCTGGATGAGGGGCGATCACGACGGTGAATACGCGCTCTCGTGGAGCGCGTTCAGAATGCGCGTTCGTGCGGCTTTGCTGGGCCTGCACGAGAAGCTCGGCAAAGGCGGTCGCGCCTGCGTCTTCACCTCGGGCGGTCCGATTGCGGCGGTCGCCGCCGAACTGCTGGGACTCGATTCGGCGCACGCCGCGCAGCTGTCCTGGTCGCTCGTCAATACCGGCATGACCCGAATTCTCGGCGGCGATCGCGGCCTTCGGCTCGGCACGCTCAACGAGCACGCGCATCTCGAGCATGACCTCGAGCTGATCACCTATCGATAGCTGGGCCGAAGTGCGCAGAGTGGTGCGCGCAAGGCGTCTGCATGCACGCCGAGGCCACGAACCGCAAGGCCCCGGAGTGCGGATGCGGTCGCGATCGAAGCCCTAGAACCCACCGCGAACGACGGTGCCGCCATCGACGACGATGGTCTGCCCGGTGACATAGGCGCCGGCCTGCGAGGCGAGGAACACCGCAGCGCCGGCGATGTCGTTCGGTTCGCCGATGCGGCCCAGCGGCGTCGCGCGCTTCAGCGCCGCTTCCGCTTTCGGGTCGGCCCACAGCGCGCGTGCGAAGTCGGTGCGGATCACGCCCGGGGCGATGGCGTTGACGCGAATGTTCTGCGGCCCGTATTCCACCGCCAGATTGCGCACGAGCTGGAAATCCGCCGCTTTCGAGACGTTGTACGCGCCGATGGTGTTCGAGCCCAGCAGCCCGCCGATCGATGAGACGATGACGATGGAGCCGTCGCGACGCTCGATCATGTCGGGAACGACGAAGTTGATGAGCCAGTGGTTGGCCAGCACGTTGTTGTCGAAGATCTTGCGGAACTGCTCGTCGCTGATGTCCTTGATCGGCCCGTAGTACGGGTTCGACGCGGCGTTGCAGACCAGCACGTCGATCTTGCCGAACTGCGCATGCGTGCCATCGACCAGCGCCTTCAGCGCGGCCTTGTCGGAGATGCTCGCCGCGATCGCGATGGCGCGTCCGGCACCGTGCTGCTGGTTGATCGCCGTGGCCACTTCATCGCAGGCGGACTGGTTGCGGCTGGAGATGACGACGCGCGCACCGGCCGCCGCGTAAGCCTCGGCGATCGCCCGGCCGATGCCGCGCGAGGAGCCGGTGATCACGGCGACTTTGTCTTTGAGATCGAATAAGTTCATTTCATCCTCCGAAAGTTCGAATCCTGATCGGTGTCATGCAGCGCTGAGGCTGCGGCTGTAGCGATCGAGGTGATGATCCTGATCGCCGAAGCAGTGGGCGATCACCGTGAGCCGCTTGAAATAATGGCTCACCACGAGTTCGTCCACCACGCCCATGCCGCCGTGCAACTGCACGGCCTGCTGCCCGACGAAGCGCGCGGCCTGGTCGATGTAGGCCTTGGCCGCGGAGATCATGCGGCCGCGCTCGGCGGCGTCGCGATCGTCGGCGTGATACGCGGCGAGGATCGCCATCGAACGCGCCTGCTCGGTGGAGATCAGCATGTCGGCGATGCGGTGGCGCAAGGCCTGGAAACTGCCGATCGGCGTGCCGAACTGCTTGCGCGTGTCGAGGTAGTCCACCGTCGCCTGGTTCAGCGCCGACATGATGCCCACGGCCTCGGAGCACAGCGCCGCCGCGGCCTTGTCGAGCGCCTGCAGGAGCGCAGGGCCGGCGTCTCCGACACGGCCGAGCAGCGCATCGGAGCCGACGCGCGCCGAATGCAGGCGCAGGTCCGCCGCACGCCGGCCATCCTGGGTCGCGTAGGCGCGCATCGACAGGCCCGCCGTGTCGGGATCGATCAGGAACAGCGAGATTCCGGATTCCTCGCCGGTCGAGCCGCTGGTACGGGCCGAGACGATGAACCGATCGGCGCTCGGCGCGTCGAGCACCACGCACTTGTGTCCGCTGATGACCCAGCCATCGTTCAATGCGGTGGCGCGGGTTTCGACGTGAAACGGATCGAAGCGCGCGCCGGGCTCGCCATGCGCGAGCGCGAGCTGGCTGTTGCCGGCCGCGACGGCCTCCAGGCTGCTTTGCTGTTCGCTGGAGCCCAGCGCCGCGATGAGACCGGCGCCGAGCACGACGGTGCTCAGGTAGGGCTCCAGCAACAGTCCCCTGCCGATCTGCTCCATGACGATGGCAACGTCGATCGCATTGCCGCCGAGTCCGCCATGCGCCTCGGCGATCGGCAGCGCGAGCAGGCCGAGTTCGGCGTACTGGTTCCAGGCGTCCAGGCTGTAGCCGAGCGCGGAGCGAATCAGCTCGCGCCGATGCTCGAAGCCGTAGTCGCGCGCACGAAAGCGCTCCAGCGTGTCCTGCAGGGCGCGTTGCTCATCGGTGTATCGAAAGTCCATGTCCTGCCTCAGCTGCCGAGCGTGAGCTGCGCGATGATGTTCTTCTGGATCTCGTTGGAGCCAGCGTAGATCGAGGTCTTGCGCAGGTTGAAGTAATGCCCGGTCAGCGCCGGGGCGTAGTCCGCATAGGCTTGTTGCATGAGCGGATCGGCCCGCCATTGCGCGTCGAGCGCCTCGGGCAGATGCGGCACCGCGTAGGGGCCGAGCGCCTGCATCTGCAGCTCGGCGATGGCCTGCTGGATCTCCGAGCCCTTGACCTTGAGGATCGAGGCCTGGATGCCCGATGCGCGATCGTGCGCATCCGCGCAGAGGGCGCGCAGGTTGGTGATCTCGAGCGCCATCAGCTCGAGTTCGACCTGCGCGATGCGATCGCGAAAGCGAGCGTTCTCGATCAGCGGCCGACCACCGGCGCGCTCCTGGCTCGCGATCTTCTTGAGCTTGCGCAGCGCGGCCTTCGAATCGCCGATGCCGGCGATGTTGGTGCGCTCGTGGCCGAGCAGGAACTTGGCGTAGGTCCAGCCCTTGTTTTCTTCGCCGACGAGATTGTCGACCGGCACACGCACGTTCTCGAACCAGACTTCGTTGATCTCATGCTCGCCGTCGAGCATCACGATCGGCCGCACCGTGATGCCGGGCGTCGCCATGTCGATCAGCAGGAACGAAATGCCCTGCTGGGCGCGCACCTCGCCGTTGGTGCGGACGAGGCAGAAGATCCAGTTCGCGAACTGGCCGAGCGTGGTCCAGGTCTTCTGCCCGTTGACGATGTAGTGATCGCCTTCGCGGCGCGCCGTGGTTTTCAGCGAGGCGAGATCGGAGCCCGAGCCCGGTTCGGAATAACCCTGGCACCACCAGTCTTCGGCGGCCATGATGCGCGGCAGGAAATACTGCTGCTGCGCCGGGCTGCCGAAGGCCATCAGCACCGGGGCGAGCATCTTGAACGAGAACGGCAGCTGCCCCGGAGCACCGGCGGCGGCGCGCTCCTCGTCGAAGATGTATTGCTGCACGGGCGTCCAGCCCATGCCGCCGAAGGCGGTCGGCCAGGTCGGCGCGCCCCAGCCTTGCGCGTGCAGGATCTTCTGCCAGCGAATCGTGTCTTCGGCGAGGTAGCGCTTGCCGAGGCGTTGGCGATCGCGGATGTCCGCCGGCAGATGCCTTGCGAGAAATTGCCGGACTTCGATGCGAAAGGCTTCTTCGTCGGCGCTGAAGTTCAGGTCCATGAGGTTTCCGTTTCGATGTGATGGGGCGGTGGCCAGCGCGCGTCAGAGCCAGCGGGCATCGGTGTCGAGCGGCGTGCGCTCGACCGGATGCAGCACGCCGAGCCAGGCTTCGAGCTTGGGCAGCTCCCAGCCGAAGAAGTAATCGCAGGCGGCGCGCTTGCCGCGCGCGAAATCGTCGTCGGCATTGGCCGCTATCGCCTGGTCGAGCCACAGCCAGGCCACGACGACATGGCCGAAGGCTTCCAGGTAAGCCGCCGCGTTCGCGAGCCGGAGTTCGGCATCGGCGAGCGACTGCAGCGAGGCGGTGACGGATCGCAGGCGATGCCAGGCGGCGTCCAGCGCGGCGGCGTGTCGCGCCAGTGGTGCTTGCGGTCGGGCTCGCTCGATGGTCGCGGCGATGCGGCCCGACAACAGTTCGAGACCCGCGCCCTTGGCCTGGCCGATCTTGCGGCCGAGCAGGTCGAGCGCCTGGATGCCGAAGGTGCCTTCGTGGATGGGATTGAGCCGGTTGTCGCGATAGTGCTGCTCGACGTTGTATTCGCGCGTATAGCCGTAGCCGCCGTGAATCTGGATCGCGAGATCGTTGGCCGCGAGCCCCCATTGCGAAGGCCAGCTCTTGACGATCGGCGTGAGCAGATCGAGCAGCAGATGGCTGTCGCGGCGACCGGTCTCGTCGGGCAATGAATGCGCGTCGTCGCTGAGCCTGGCTGCATACAGGCACAACGCGAGCGCGCCCGAGACATAAGCCTTCTGCGCGAGCAGCATGCGACGCACGTCGGCGTGCTCGACGAGCGCGATCGGCGGGCTCGCCGGATCACGTTCCGAGCGACGGCGACCTTGCGTGCGCGTGCGTGCGTAGTCGAGCGCATGCAGATAGCCGGTGTAGCCGAGCGCTGCGGCGCCGAGTCCGACCGCGATGCGCGCCTCGTTCATCATGTGAAACATGTAGGCGAGGCCCTGTCCGGGCTCGCCGACGATCTCGCCGATCGCGCCGGCATCGGCTTCGGGGCGATGCCGGCCTTCGCCGAAATTGAGCAGGCAATTGACGGTGCCGCGATAGCCCATCTTGTGATTGAGTCCGGCGAGCACCACGTCGTTGCGCTCGCCGAGTCTGCCCTCGTGGTCGACGAGCCGGCGCGGCACCGCGAACAGCGAAATGCCCTGCACGCCGGCGGGCAAGCTGCCGTCTTCGCGCGGAATCTTGGCGAGCACCAGGTGCACGATGTTCTCGCTGAGCTCGTGATCGCCGCCGGAGATCCACATCTTGTTGCCGAACAGGCGATAGTGTCCGTCCTGCTGCGGGACCGCGCGCGTGCGGATGTCGGCGAGGCTCGATCCGGCCTGCGGCTCGGACAGGCACATGGTGCCGAAGTAGCGGCCCTCGGCCATCGGCTGCACGTAGCGCGCCACGATGCCGGGCGAAGCGTGCGCGATCAGCAGGTTCGCGTTGGCGATCGTCAGCATCGCGTAGGCGACCGAGCCGGCGTTGGCCGCCGTCAGGAACGCGAAGCCGGCGCGCTCGATGCAGCCGGGCAAGCCCAGTCCACCGACTTCGGCCGGCATGCCGGCCGCCATCAATCCCGCGGTGGAAAACGCGCGCAGCGCTTCGCCGACTTCCACGTTGATGCTCACGCGCTCGCCGTCGAAGTGCGGCTCGTGGCTGTCGTTCTTCTTGTTGTGCGGGGCGAAGCGCTCCACCGCGAGCTTTTCGTAGACGTCGAGGATCGCGCTCCAGGTGTCGCGATCGTGCCCGGCGAACTGCGGACGCTCGGCGAGCGCGTCGGCGCGCAGCCAGTCGAACAGCAGGAAATCGATGTCGCGGCGCGACAGGATCAGATGGCTCATTGCGACCTCAGTGCTGCGACAGCGTGATCCATTCGGCGACGAGCGCGGGCTTGCTCTCGCCTTCGATCTCCACGCTCACGCCGAGCGTCGATTGGATGGCGCCCGAGGCGCGCTGTTCGACGGCCCTGAGCTCGAACAGCGCACGCACGCGACGCCCGCTGCGCACCGGCGAAATGAAGCGCAGGCTGTTGAAGCCGTAGTTGATCGAGCGCGTGTTGCCTTCGATCCGCGGCAACACTTCGGCCGCCATCGCCGACAGCATCGACAAGCTCAGAAAGCCATGCGCGATCGTCGCTCCGAACGGCCCCTGCGCAGCGGAGGCTTCGTCGACGTGGATCGCCTGCCAGTCTTCGGTGGTATCGGCGAAGGCCTGGATGCGCGCCTGATCGAGCCGATACCAACTCGAATGACCGAGCGTGCTCCCTGCGAGTGCGCGATAGGCATCTACAGACAAGCTCGGAGCGGGCATCTCAAAGCACCTCGAACAGACCCGCCGCGCCCATGCCACCGCCGACGCACATCGTCACCACCACGTAGCGTGCGCCGCGCCGCTTGCCTTCGATGAGCGCGTGCCCGACCATGCGCGCGCCCGACATGCCATACGGGTGGCCGATCGAAATGGCGCCGCCGTTGACGTTGAGCAGCTCGTCCGGAATGCCGAGCCGGTCGCGGCAATACAGCACCTGCACGGCGAAGGCCTCGTTGAGCTCCCACAGGCCGATGTCGCCGACGCTCAGGCCGAAGCGCGACAGCAGCTTGGGAACGGCGAACACCGGGCCGATGCCCATTTCGTCGGGCTTGGTGCCCGCCACCGCCATGCCGACGTAGCGTCCGAGCGGCGCCAGGCCGCGCCTCGCGGCTTCGCGCGCCTCCATCAGCACGACCGCCGAGGCGCCGTCCGACAGCTGGCTTGCGTTGCCGGCGGTGATCGTGCCGTTGCTGCGCACGGCCTTGAGCGAGGCGAGCCCTTCGAGCGTGGTGTCGGCGCGGTTGCCTTCGTCCTTCGCCAGCCTGATCGCCCGCTGCGTGATCGCACCGGAGGCCTTGTCGGTGACGTTCATCGTCGCGTCGACCGGAACGATCTCGGCGTCGAAACGGCCGGCGGCCTGCGCGGCCGCGGTGCGCTGCTGCGATTGCAGCGCGTACGAATCCTGCGCTTCGCGGCCGATGCGATAGCGCGCGGCCACCGTTTCGGCGGTATCGAGCATCGCCATGTAGGCGTCGTCATGCATCGCCTGCAGTTCGGGATCGACGCCGACGCGCAGTTCGGCGGTCTGCACGAGCGAGATCGATTCGACGCCACCGGCGACGCAGATGTCCATGCGATCGACCACGATCTGCTTGGCGGCCGTGGCGATCGTCATGAGGCCCGACGAACACTGGCGATCCATGGTCATGCCGGCGACGGTCACCGGAAATCCGGCGCGCAGCGCAGCCTGGCGGCCGATGGTCTGCTGCACGCCCTGCGGCAGCGAGCAGCCGAGGATGCAGTCGTCGAGCTCGGCCGGATCGATGCCGGAGCGCTCGACCGCGGCGCGCAGGGCATGTGCGGCCAGCGTCGGCGAGGGCGTGGCGTTGAAGGCGCCGCGATAGGCGCGCCCGATCGGCGTGCGCGCGGTGGAGACGATGAGGGCTTCGCGCATGGCAATCACTCCGGTTTCGCCGGCGAAAAGCCGGCCTTCTGCAATTCGCGCGCGCCTTGCTCCCAGCCGCTGCCCGGCACGGTTTCGTCGCTGCGATCGGCGACTTCGGCAAGCCGCTCCGACAGCTGCCGAGCGACGTCTTCGCCGGTGCCGAGGTGAATGCCCTGGGTGAGGGTGATGTGCGCGGCTTCGAAGCTGCCGGCGCCCGCGCAAAGGATCATGCGCGTCGGTGCGTCGTCGCCGACCAGTGCGGCGACGCCGGGCGCGACCGCCGAAGGATGCAGCGCCGCGAGCTGATCGGCCGGCATCAGGCCTTCGAGCATGCGGGTTCCGGCGGTCGGCGCGAGGCAGTTGACGCGGATGTTGTTCTTGGCGCCTTCGAGCGCGAGCGTCTGCATGAGCCCGACCAGCGCAAGCTTCGCCGCGCTGTAGTTGGATTGCCCGAAGTTGCCGTAGAGCCCGGACGACGACGTGGTCATGACGATGCGCCCGTAGTTCTGCGCGCGCATCAGATCCCAGACCGCCTTGCTGCAGTTCACCGCGCCCATCAGATGCACGTCGACGACGAGCCGGAAGTCGGCGAGATCCATCTTGGCGAAGCTCTTGTCGCGCAGGATGCCGGCGTTGTTGACGAGGATGTCGACACGCCCCCAGCGCTCGACGGTCTCGGTGACCATTTTCTGCACCTGTACGAAATCGGTCACGGAGGCTCCGTTGGCGATCGCCTGGCCGCCGGCCGCGACGATCTCGTCGGCGACACGCTGTGCCGCCGTCGCGGATCCGCCTTCGCCGCGCACATCGCCGCCGAGATCGTTGACGACGATCCGGGCGCCGAGTTTGGCCAGCAGCAAGGCATGTTCGCGCCCCAGCCCGCCGCCGGCGCCGGTCACAATGGCGACGCGTCCGTTCAAATCGAGCGCCATGCGCTTCTCCTCATTGTGGTTCGAGATGGGGACGACGTCCGGAGATGGTCCGGTCAGTCGCCTTCGATCATGATGGCATGAATTTAGTCATTAGTACCAATTAAAGATCGAGTCGAAAGAAAACGCGCTCGGCGGCGCCGGGCCGGTTCAGAGGGGGTTTCGCGAGTCCCGCAGGGTGGCGAAGGCGTAGTCGAAAGTTTCGCGAACTTCGGCGAGATCGGAGACCGCGCTGCCGGTGGACAGCAGGCGGATGCGCGCCCCGGTGAACAGGCTCGCCGCGAGCAGGGCGGCGCTCGGTGCACCCGCGTAACCGAGCCGCTCGAACTGCCGGCTCCAGGCTTCGATTTGATCGTTGACCCAATGTTCCACCATCGGGCGCAGGCGGCTCTCCCGCGTCGCTTCCGCTTCGACCGACAGGCTGGCCAGGTTCAGGTCGCCGTACTGGGTCACCTCACGCAGCAGGATGGCGGTGGTCAGGTCGGCGAGGCGGCCGGGCGTGAGCTCGCTGGAATCGACGCTCGTCCGTGCTTCGCGGTAGCGCGCTTTCTCGCGTTCGTACAGGCGTTCGCGCGCGGCCGACATCAGCGAATCGAGCGGCTTGAAGTGGTAGGCCGGCAGTGCGGGCGCGACCCCGGCTTCGGCGGCGACGGCCCGGCCCGTCACCGCGGCGCTGCCTTCGCGCGCGAGCAATCGGATGGCGGCCTCGACGATGCGGTTGCGCGCATCGTCGGCCGGTATCGCGGGCTCGATCGCTCGCTTGCGACCCGTGCGCGATGCCGGCTTGGCGCGCGGCTGGAGCTCGAGCCGCGCGCGCACGTCTTCGGCTTTCCAATGCAGCGGCAGCATCAGGAACAGCAATCCGACGATCTGGTCGATCAGCACGCGCAGCCGCACGCGATCGGGTGTTTCGCCCATCAGCGCCAGGATCTGCGACCAGACTTCGTAGAGCGTGGAGTACCAGGTCGCCGCGAGTTCGCGCGTGTCCGCATGCCGGCTGCAGAACACCATGATCTCGGCCCAGGCGATGGTTTGCTGCCGGTCGCGCGAAGTGGCGTTGTCGATCACGCGAAGCATCAGCCTGCGCAGATTGCCCGGTGCCGGAGCATCGTGGCGATGCCGATCGACGAAGTCCTTGAACTGGGCGACGTATCGATCGAGCAAGGCCTGCGACGCGTCTGCGAGCAGGGCGGTGCGCGAGTCGTAGTAGTAGGTGGTCGCGGCCAGCGAAACACCGGCCCGCTTGGCGATCGCCCGATGCGTCACCGCGGCTTCGCCGTGCTCACCGAGCAGCGCGATCACCGCCTCGGTGATCTTCTGGCGTGTCGCGCGCGAGCGGCTCTGGCGGGGTTTGCGGGCGGACGCGGGGTTCGGCATCGAAGCTGGAGCGGGAGGAACTGCGTCATTGTGCAGAACTCCGCCGCGCTCTGCGCATCGCGGTCCGGGCTCAGTGCCTTGCAAGGCCGTGACGCGCCAGCTCGAGCTGGCCGATCTGGTTGCGATGCACTTCGTCGGGGCCGTCGGCGAGCCTCAGGGTTCGCGCATGCGCATAGGCGGCCGCGAGCGGAAAGTCCGACGAGACACCGGCTGCACCGTGCAGCTGGATGGCCCAGTCGATCACCTGGCAGGCCATCGCCGGAACGGCCACCTTGATCATCGCGATCTGCTGCCTGGCCCCGCGGTTGCCGACGCTGTCCATCGTATAGGCCGCGTTGAGCACGAGCAGGCGTGCCTGATCGATCACGATGCGCGATTCGGCGATGCGCTCCAGCGTCACGGATTGTTCGGCGATGCGGCGTCCGAACGCGACGCGCTCGTTCGCGCGCTTGCACATCAGTTCGAGCGCACGCTCGGCGAGTCCGATCAGCCGCATGCAATGGTGGATGCGTCCGGGGCCCAGACGGCCTTGCGCGATCTCGAAGCCGCGGCCTTCGCCGAGCAGGATGTTCGAAGCCGGAACGCGAACCTTGTCGAAGCTGATCTCGGCATGGCCGTGCGGCGCGTGGTCGTAGCCGAACACCGATAGCGTCCGCTCGATGGTCACGCCGGCCGTGTCGACCGGCACCAGGATCATCGACTGCTGCGCGTGCCGGGCCGCATCGGGATTGCTGCGGCCCATGAAGATCAGAATTTTGCAGCGTGGATCGCCGGCGCCGGAGGTCCACCACTTGCGGCCATCGATCACGTAGTCGTCGCCATCGCGCACGATGCTCGCGCGGATGTTGGTGGCGTCGCTCGAGGCGACGTCGGGCTCGGTCATCGCGAAGCCCGAGCGGATCTCGCCGGCCAGCAGGGGCTTGAGCCAGCGCTCTTGCTGATCCGGCGTGCCGTAGCGCGCGAGCACCTCCATGTTGCCGGTGTCCGGAGCGTTGCAGTTGAACACTTCGGGTGCGAGTTCCGATCGGCCCATGATCTCGCAGAGCGGCGCGTATTCGAGATTGCTCAGGCCGGCGCCGTGCCCGGAATCGGGCAGGAACAGATTCCACAAACCCTCGGCGCGCGCCTTGAGCTTGAGTGCCTCGATCACGCGAGTCGGTTGCCACGGATCGCCGTGCACGCGGTTGGTTTCGACTTCGTCGTGAAACGCGTGCTCGTTCGGATAGACGTGCGCCTCCATGAAAGCCGTGAGTCGTCGCTGCAGCTCGATGATCTTGTCGCTGTGCGTGAAGTTCATCTCGTCTCCTGTCGATCAGGGCGTGTCATGTGCGCGCTCGCGACAGCGTCGCGGCGTGGACGATCCAGCCGTCGAGGCGGTGCGCGCGGCTCAGCTTGGAGACGCGCGTCCGTCATGATGCATCAGCGCAGGCCGGCAAGCTTTGCTGCTGGCGACAGCTTGCCGTCTCGGGACGACAGACCCGGCCAGCGTATTGCTGTCGCCCGAAGGCAACAGGCTGTCGCCGTCGGACAAGCCGTGGCGCGGGCGATGCCTCAGCATGCGCGGATGACGCGCGGAAAATCGGTCGCACCGGATCGATGGTCGCGGCGTTGCTCTCTTTGCTCGAATCGCTCGTCCATGACCCATCCCTGGATTGCCAGTTATCCGCCCGGAGTACCGGCCACCATCGATCCGAACGCCTATTCGTCGGTGGTCGCCCTGCTCGAGGAGAGCTTCGCCCGTTATTCGGAGCGCAAGGCCTACGCCTGCATGGGCAAGGAGCTGCGCTATGCCGATGTCGACCGGCTTTCGCGCGCGCTCGCGGCCTGGCTGCAGTCGCGCGGACTGGCGCAGGGCGATCGCGTGGCGGTCATGATGCCCAATATCCTGCAGTATCCGGTCACGGTGGCCGCGGTGCTGCGGGCGGGTTGCGTGCTCGTCAACGTCAATCCGCTCTACACGGCGCGCGAGCTCGCGCATCAACTCAAGGATTCCGGAGCGCGGGCGATCGTGATGTTCGATCGTCATCTCGCGACGCTGGAGTCGATCGTCGGCGAGACGCAGATCGAGCACGTGCTGCTCGCCTCGCTGAGCGACACGCTGGCCGGAAGCCCGGAGCGCGCTGCCGCGGGGCTGCAAGATGGGCGGACCACGCGCTTCGATCAGGCGCTCGGCGACGGTGCCGGCCTGGCGTTCAGGGCCCCCGCTATCGATGCCGCGGATATCGCCTTGCTGCAGTACACCGGCGGCACCACGGGTGTCAGCAAGGGCGCGGTGCTGCTGCACGAGACGATCGTCGCCAACCTGCTGGCCTCCGAGGCCTGGATGCAGCCGGGCCTGCATCGGCGTCCGATCACCGGGCAGTACACGATCCTGTGCGCGCTTCCGCTCTATCACGTATTCGCATTCATCAGCTGCGGCCTGCTCGGGGCTCGCATCGGGGCCGTCAATATCCTGCTGCCGGACCCGCGCAACATCGCGGCGGTCGTCGATGCGTTCAAGCAATACCGCATCCACAAATTCCCGGCGGTCAATACGCTTTTCGCAGCGCTGCTTCATCAGCCCGAATTTCTGCGTTGTGATTTCAGCGAGCTGTGCCTGAGCAACGGCGGCGGCAGCGCGGTGCAGGAAGCCGTCGCCCGTCGCTGGCTCGCCATCACCGGCTGCCCGATCGTGGAAGGCTACGGCTTGTCGGAAACCAGTTCCGGCGTCACCTGCAACCGCACCGATTCGGAAGTCTTCACGGGCAACATCGGCTTGCCGATGCCGAGCGTGGAGATCCGCATTCTCGACGACGACGGCAAGGCGCTGCCGGCCGGCGCGAGCGGCGAAATCGCCGTGCGCGGCCCGCAGGTGATGGCCGGCTACTGGCTGCGTCCGGACGAGACGGTGAAAGTCATGACCGACGACGGCTTTCTGCGCACCGGCGACATCGGCGTCATCGACGAGCAGGGCTACATCAAGCTGATCGATCGCAAGAAGGACATGATCATCGTCTCGGGCTTCAACGTGTTTCCGAACGAGATCGAAGCGGTGGTCGCCGGCCATCCGGGTGTACTCGAATGCGCGGTGATCGGGGTGGCGGACGAGCGTACCGGCGAGGCCGTGAGGCTGTTCGTGGTCAGGCGCGATGCCGGCTTGAGTGCTGCCGATCTGCTGGCGTTCTGCAGCGAGCGTCTGACCGCCTACAAGCGGCCCAAGTCCATCGAGTTCATCGACGCGCTGCCCAAGAGCAACGTCGGCAAGATCCTGCGCAAGGATCTGCGCGCTTCCGCACCAGCAGCCCAGGCGGCGCCGTGAATCGCGACGCGCGAGCGGGCCGAGCGACTCAGCGCCGGCTCGCTCCGGCACTGCGGACGTCGGCGATCGTCGGATAGCCGTTGACGGCCATCATCAGGTCGGCCTCGGCGAGGATCGAGCGCAGCACGTGGGCGGCCGCTTCGGCTCCGCCGAGCGCGAGTCCATAGGCGTAAGGGCGGCCGATGCCGACCGCGGTCGCGCCGAGTGCGAGCGCCTTGACGACGTCCGAGCCCGAGCGCACGCCGGAATCGAACAGCACCGGCGTGGCGCCGGCCGCATCGACGACCGCGGGCAGCAGGTCGATGGCGGCGATGCCTCCATTGGCCTGGCGTCCGCCGTGATTGGAGCAATAGATCGCATCGATACCCGCATCCACCGCACGACGCGCATCGTCGGGATGGCAGATGCCCTTGAGCACGATCGGCAGCCGCGTCAGGCTGCGCAGCCAGTCGAGATCGTTCCAGGTCAGAACCTTGCCGAACAGGCTGACCCAGAGCAGCACCGCCGCCCGCAGGTCGCTGGCCGGATCGGCACCGAGCAGTGCGCGGAACACCGGGTCGGTGAAGTAGTTCTGCAGCACGTGCCCGCGCAGCTGCGGGAAGTTGGCGTTGTTCAGATCGCGCGGACGCCATCCGGTGACCCAGGTATCGAGCGTCACCACGATCGCCTTGTAACCGGCGTTCTCCGCGCGCCGCACGAGACTGGCGGCGAGTTCGTGATTCTTCGGCGTGTAGAGCTGGAAGTAGGCTGGCGTGTCGCCGGTGGCCGCGATGACGTCTTCGAGCGGATCGTTGGTCAGCGTGGAGACGGTGAGCGGCACGCCGGTCTGCGCCGAGGCGCGCGCCGCCGCGAGATCGCCGTGTCCGTCCTGCGTGCAGAGGCCGGTCACACCGATCGGGCTCATGAACAGCGGCGAAGGCAGCTTGCTGCCGAACAGCTCGATCGACAGATCGCGCTGGCTGGTATCGACGAGCATGCGCGGCACCATGCCCCAGTCGTGGAAGGCGAGGGCGTTGCGATCCTGCGTGTACTCGTCGCCGCAACCGCCTTGCACGTAGTGGAGGATGGCGGGCGGCATCGCCGCTTCGGCGCGCGCCTTGAGCGTCGCGAAGTCGACCGGATACTTCGGCAGCACGCCGCCGAGACCGGCGAGGTAGATCGCGTTCTGATAGTCGCCGAAGTGATTGTTCATCGAGATGCTCCGGCGGGCCGATCGGCCTGCGCGATGGTGACGACGACCTTGCCCACGACCTCGCGGTTCATCAAGGCGCGGATCGCGTCGCCGCCCCGTTCGAGCGGATAGCGCCTGCCGATGTGCGGACGGATCCGGCCCTGCTTCATCCACGAGAGCAGGGTTTCGAGATCACGCTGGGCGCGTTCGGGTTCGCGCTGGGTGTAGTCGCCCCAGAACACGCCGACGATGCTGCATCCCTTGAGCAGCGCGAGATTCGCGGGCAGGCGTGGAATGTCGCCATTGGCGAAGCCCACCACCAGCAGGCGGCCGCGCCAGGCGCAGCTGCGCAGCGCGGCTTCGGTGTAGGCGCCGCCGACCGGATCGTAGACGACGTCGACGCCGCGTCCGCCGGTGAGCGCCTTGAGCCTCTCGCGCAGGTCCTCGCGGCTGTAGTCGATGAGCTCGTCCGCTCCGTGCTCGCGGCAGGTCGCGAGCTTGTCGGCCGACGAAGCCGCGGCGATCACGCGAGCGCCCAGCGCCTTGCCGATCTCCACCGCGGCCAGGCCGACGCCGCCCGCGGCGCCGAGCACGAGCAGGGTTTCGCCGGCCTGCAGCGCGGCGCGATCGGCGAGGGCGTGATACGAGGTGCCGTAGGTCATCACGAACGCGGCGGCCGTCTCGTCGTCCAGTCCGGCGGGCATCGGCATCAGCGCCTTCGCGTCGGCCAGGACGAACTCGGCGAACGAGCCCCAGCCGGTGAACGCGATGACCCGGTCCCCGGCCTTGAAATGGCCGACCTTGGCGCCCACCGCTTCGACCACGCCGGCGCATTCTCCGCCCGGCGAAAACGGCAGCGCGGGCTTGAACTGATAGAGCTTGCGAATGATCAGCGTGTCGGGAAAGTTGACGCCCGCGGCGTGCACGCGAACGAGCACCTGATGATCGCCCGGAGCGGGCGTCGCGGTTTCTTCCAGAACCAGGGTTTCGGGGTCTCCCCAGGACTTGCAGAGCAGGGCTTTCATCTCGTGGTCTCTTGCGGCCTGCGCGCAGAGTGCAGGCTCGCGGCGGCTTTGGCGAGCGAAGGCGCGGCCGACAGCACGATGACCAGGCGCACGAACTGCGAGGCCAGCACCAGCGGCAGGTACACGCTGGCCCCGCTGGCGATCATCACCGCGGTATCGATTCCGCCCGGGCTCAAGGCCAGGTAGGCGGTCAGCAGATTGGTGTCCGGAACCAGCCGCGCCAGCAGCAATGACAGCAGGCCGCAGATCGAGATCAGGGTGACGATGGCGATCAGCATGCGCGGCAGCAGGCGCAGGCAATGCAGCGCGGATTCGCGCGTGAACGTCAGGCCCACGTACCAGCCGGTCAGGCCGAAGGCGAGCGTGGAGGCCAATGGCGGCACCTCGATGTCGATCAGGCCGGTGCCTTGCAGCAGCGCGCCCGCGAACGCGGGCAGGAACAGCGCGAGGTTGCCTTTGCCGGTCAGCTTGCTGGCCGCATAACCGGCGAGCGCGAGGGCCAGGGTTTGGAGCAGGGCGGTGGTGGCGATCGGCGGGAACCAGGTGTCCTGCAACACGCCCGGAACCGCCGTCGAGGCGCCATGCGAATGATCCAGGCCCGATGCGATGGCGATGGCGGCCATCGAGACCAGCACGATGCGCGAGTACTGCATCATCGCGACGATGCGCGGGTCGGAGCCGTAGTCGTCGGCGAGCAGCACCATCGCCGACGCGGCACCCGGAGACAGCCCCCAGATCGCGGACGTGTCGGGCAGCCAGCGGCGATACGTGATCAGCAGGCCGAGGGCCGCGATCAGCAGCATGGCCGCGACGTTGATCACGATCAGCGTGAACCAGTGCGCCGAGAACACCGCCAGCAATGCGGGGTTGATCAGGTGCGCGATCAGGCAGCCCATGACGGCCTGGGCGCCGAGCGAATAGTTCTTGTGCAGCCGGATGCCGGCGCCACTCAAGGCGACGACGATCGCGGCGAGCATCGGGCCCAGCATGAAGGCCGCGGGCACATGCAGCGCGCGCATGAGCGCCGCGACGCCAACCGATCCGACGGCCAGCAGCAGCCAGGCCGCGGTCCTGCGGCGCGCGCTCATGGCGCCGCGGCTGGCAGCGGCACGCCGGTGCCCGCCAGCGGAACGCCGCCGGTCAGCAATGCGGCCAGCAGTGTCACCAGGCAGATTCCCACGGCCCACTTGAGTGCGAAGCGCTGGGTATCGGCGACATCGACGCCGAGCAGCCCGCAGGCCAGGTAGATCGGGGCGAGCAAGGGGCTCAGCGAATGCACCGGCTGGCCGAGCAGCGAGGCGCGTGCGATCGCGTCGGGTGCGATGCCGAATTCCGCAGCGGTGCGTGCGATCACCGGCACCACGCCGAAGTAGTAGGCGTCGTTCGACATCACGAAGGTCAAAGGCATGCTCGCGATCGCGGTGATCGGCGCGAGATAGCGGCCGACATCGTGAGGGATCACCGACAGCGCCGCAGTCGCCATCGCGTCGGCCATGCCGCTGCCGTTGAGGATGCCGGTGAACGCGCCCGCCGCGAACAGCAGCACGACGACGTTGGCCACGTTGTCGGAATGCGCGGCGAACCGTTCGCGCTGATCCTTCATGCGCGGATAGTTGACGGTGATGCCGATCGCGAAAGCGCCCATCATCAGCACGGGCAGCGGCGCGATTCCCGAGATCAGCCCGCCGACGAGCGCGAGCGTCAGCAGCAGGTTGAACCAGAACAGCTTCGGCCTGCGTTTCGCTGCGAGCTCCGGATCCGACGGCTCGTGAGCGGCGATGTCGGCCTGCATCACGCCCGCCGTCGCGCCGAACGGAGTTAGCGCGAGCCGCGCGCGTTCGGAGCGGCCCATCAGCCAGGCGATTCCGAGAACCGCGATCAGCCCGATGATCATCGCCGGCAGCAGCGGCAGGAATACGCTGAGCACCTCGGCATGCACCGCGCTCGCGGCGCGTGCGGACGGCCCGCCCCAGGGGACGAAGTTCATCAGTGAATTGCCGAGCCCGAGCAGCGTGGCGAGTATCAGCGGGTTCATGCCGACGCGCCGGTACACGGGCAGGAACGCGCCGATGATGATCAGCGCGGTGGTGGTGCCGTCACCGTCGATCGAGACGATCATGGTCAGCAGCGCGGTGCCGAGGCTGATGCGCATCGGATCGGTGCCGACCAGCGCGAGCACCCGGCGCACCAGCGGTTCGAAGAGCCCCGCGTCCATCATCACCGCGAAGTAGAGCACCGCGAAGGCCAGCATCAAAGTCGTCGGCGCCACCTTGAGCACGCCGTCGATCATCATCGCGCCCAGGCCCGGACCCGCGCCCGCGATGATCCCGAAAACGATCGGCACGGCGATCAGTGCGGCAATGGCCGACATTCTCTTGGTTATGATGAGCGTCATGAAGGTGACGATCATCAGAGTCCCGACCAGCGCGGGATTCAGTGGCGCAATCATGTTCAAGCGAGTTTCCTCCAGAAACGAGCGAGCACTGCGGGCTTGATCGATACGTCCGATCGCCCGCTATGGGTTATGGAAAATGACGCCACGCGCTGCGTTCACCGTGAGGGCGGACGGCGCGTTCAGATGCGAGACAAGGACAGGAGTTCGGTAGGAATGAAGAAAAAGGCTGAACCGCTCGATCATGCCGCCCTGGCGGACCCGCAGCACACCGAGCCCGCGACGCATACGGTGCTCGTGCGGCTGCGCGAAATGATCGTGACGGGCCAGATCGCACCGGGAACGCGGCTGCGCGCCGAAGGCCTCGCGGACGAACTCGAAGTATCGAGAACGCCGGTGCGCAGCGCGCTCGCGGTGCTGTCGGCCGAAGGCCTGGTGATGTACAGCGTCAACCGCGGCTACACCGTGCGCGGGGTGACCATCGGCGACGTGCTCGATTCGATCGAAGTGCGCGCGCGGCTCGAAAGCCTGGCCTGCCGCCTGTGCGCGGATCACGGCCTGGACGAAGCGGTGCTCGATCGCCTGAGCCGCATCGTCGCCCAGGCGCGCGAGATCGTCGATCGCGGCGACTGGTCGGAGCAGATCGAGTTCGACTGGTACAACCTCAACTGGGCGTTCCATCGTTCCATCTATCACGTCGGCCACAACTCGGTGCTCCGGAACGCCGTGCGCATGACGCTGATCTATCCGGTCTTCGGCGACGTCGTGCGGGTTTGCCCGAGCGTGGCGATGCACGTTCCGCAGCGCGCGCGCCAGGTTCCCAAAGTCACGCCCGAGCACATCATCAAATCGCAGGCCGAGCATGAGCAATTGATCGAGGCGATGCGCAAGGGCGATGCCGAAAGCGCCGAAAAAATCATGTTCGAGCACGTCATTGCCACCAAGAGACGCGTGCACTCGCTCGCCACCGTCCGGTGACGAGCCGACCGCCTGCGGGAGTCTCGCGGAGAACATAATTCAAACATACCACGAATTGAATCCAATCCGTTGACACTACGGATTCATTTTGCCTATTCTTCTCCACCCCTGGTGTCGGCCAGGGATTACTAGAAATAAATCCTGGAGGGGATATGCAATCAGTGAAGCTGGCGGCTTGCGCCTGGAGCGTGGCCGTGGCCGCCGTCGCAGCAAGCAGTGCTACGCAGGCGCAGGCACCGGTCGAAGAAGCGCCGGTCGAGGCGCCGCTCGGACCGCAGGTTTCGCAGGCCGAGGCGGCAGCGCCGGCCGACGCTGCGTCGCAGGACCTTCCAGCCCCGGCCGCCGCCGATACGTCGGAAGCGGACGAAGCCGCTGCCTCCGAAGCTGCAGGCGACGCGCGAACGGACGGCGGCATCGAAGAGGTGGTCGTCACCGCGCAGCGCCGCAAGGAGAAGCTGCAGGACGTTCCGGTGACCATCACGGCCTTCACCGCCGAGCAGCTCAGCGAGGCGCGCATCGTCGCCGTGCAGGACGTCGCCACGCGCACGCCCGGCCTGGTGTTCGACGCTTTTCCGTCTTCGCAGCCGCGCCTGGCCGTTCGCGGCATCGGCTCGTCGGACCGCGGCGCCGCGGGTGACCCGAGTTCCGCGGTATTTCTGGACGAGGTCTATCTGGGCAGGCCGGCGGCCGTCGCCTTCGATGCCTTCGATGTCGAGCGCGTCGAAGTGCTCAAGGGCCCGCAGGGAACCTTGTACGGACGCAACGTGGTCGGCGGTGCGGTCAACGTGATCACGCGCAAGCCGGACTTCACCAAGTTCGACGCGGGTGCCCAGGTCACGGTCGGCAATTACGCGCGTGCGGAAGATGCCGGCTTCGTCAACGTGCCGTTTGCCGACGGCAAGGCGGCGATTCGCGTGGCCGGTGCGGTTCGGCAGCACGATGGCTATACCGAGAACAACTTCACCGGCGGCCGCCAGGACGATCAGGACGATCGCAGCCTGCGCGTGCAGCTGGCCTACAACCCGCAGGACAGCCTGCGCCTGCTGTTCTCGCTGGATGGCACGCGCAGCCGCGCCGCAGGCCCGGGCCAGCATGTCGTCGATCGCGACCCCAGCAGTCCGTATGCGCCGTTGTGGACGATCGATCGCAACCGGAACTACACGGCGGGCTCGTTCGAAGGGTATTTGAACAAGGAAACCTGGGGCTCGCGCCTGCAGGGCGATCTCGATCTGTCGTTCGCGACGTTGACCTACCTCGGCTCCTATCGCGAGCTGGACTATCGCGAGAGCTACGACTTCGACGGCGGCAACCCGAGCATCAATCGCATCGCGATCTCGGGCGGAGCGCCGGAAAAGAGCCACTTCTACAGCAACGAGCTGCGGCTTTCCTCGCTGCCGGAAAGCAGCATCCGCTGGGTGGCCGGCCTGTTCACGTTCACCAACGACACCAATCGTCGCGACACCCTGATCCTCGACACCGGCCGCGGCCCGGGCACCGAGACCTATCACCAGGACGCGACGCTCGACAGCTACGCGGCCTACGGCGACGTCACGATTCCGGTCGGAGAAATGTGGCATGTGATCGGCGGCATCCGCTATTCCAAGGATGAAAAGGACTATGCGCTGTCGAACACCGAAGGGCCGAACCTGTTCCGTGCGAGCGAGCGCTTCGATCTGCAGTTGTCGGACAGCTGGGATGCGGTGACCTATCGCGTCGGCGGCGACTTCAAGCCGTTCAAGGATCATCTGCTCTACGCGATGGTGTCGCGCGGCTTCAAGAGCGGTGGCTTTTCCGATACGCCCGGCGCGGCGGCGGAGGCCTCGCAGAGCTTCAAGCCCGAATACGCGACCAACTACGAAATCGGCCAGAAGAGCAGCTTCTTCGGCGGCAGGCTGGTCTGGAACAACACGCTCTACTGGATGGACTACACCGATCTGCAGACCATCAACGTGTTGCCCGATCTGACCAAGGTCACCAAGAACGCGGGCGCGGCGACGATCAAGGGCTACGAAACCTATTTCAACTGGCGCCCGTTCGCCGGTGCGAACCTGATGACGACGTACGCCTGGACCGACGGTACTTTCGACAAGTACGACTTCTCGCCGGAAGAAAGCTATGCGGGCAACCGCCTGACGCGATTGCCGCGAAGCAAGGTGGTGGTGTCGCCTTCGTACGACGTGCTGGCCTCGAGCGGCGCCATCGTCCGGCTGGCGGCAGACTACCGTTACGAAAGCAAGATCTACGACGACGATTCCAACGTCGGCCCGGAGTTCCGTCCGCCGACCCACTTCGTCGATGCGCGCGTCATCTACATCAGCCCGTCGGATCACTGGACGGTGTCGTTCTGGGGACAGAACCTGACGGACGAAACCACGCGCGTGTTCCAGGGCACCTTCCTGGGCGCGACGTTCGCCGCGTACAACCCGCCACGCACTTACGGCATGACGCTGACGTGGAATCTATAGCGGCTCATCCGGTAGCACTCGAGGAACGATTGGCATGAGTACAGTCCGCAGGCACCGCATCGCCGTCATTGCCGGCGACGGCATCGGCAAGGAAGTGGTCCCCGAAGGTCTTCGCGTGCTGGAGGCCGTCTCCAGGCGCTACGGCTTCGGCCTGGAGTACGACCATTTCGATTTCGCATCCTGCGAATACTATCTTCGCCACGGCACCATGATGCCTGCGGACTGGAAGCGGCAGATCGGCGGCCACGATGCGATCTTCTTCGGCGCCGTCGGCTGGCCGGAAACCGTGCCGGATCACATCTCGCTGTGGGGCTCGCTGATCCAGTTCCGCCGCGAGTTCGATCAGTACGTGAACCTGCGGCCGGTCAAGCTCATGCCGGGCGTTCCGAGTCCGCTGGCCGGGCGCAAGCCCGGCGACATCGATTTCTACGTGGTGCGCGAGAACACCGAAGGCGAATATTCGTCGATCGGCGGCCGCATGTTTCCGGGCACCGATCGCGAGATCGTGATGCAGGAGACGGTGATGACGCGGGTGGGCATCGATCGCGTGCTCAAGTACGCGTTCGAGCTCGCGCAGCGGCGCGAGAAGAAGCACCTCACGTCGGCGACCAAATCCAACGGCATCTCGATCACCATGCCGTACTGGGACGAGCGCGTGGAGGCGATGGCGCCGCAGTATGCGGACGTGCGCTGGGACAAGTACCACATCGACATTCTCACCGCGCACTTCGTGCAGCACCCGGACTGGTTCGACGTCGTGGTGGCGTCGAACCTGTTCGGCGACATCCTGTCGGATCTCGGGCCCGCGTGTACGGGCACCATCGGCATCGCGCCGGCGGCCAACATCAATCCCGAGCGCGTGTTCCCGTCGCTGTTCGAACCCGTGCACGGCTCGGCACCCGACATCGCCGGAAAATGGATCGCCAATCCGGTCGGACAGATCTGGTCGGCCGCCCTGATGCTCGACCATCTCGGCGAACGCGAGGCCGCCGCCGCGATCGTCTCGGCGATCGAGCGCGTACTCGCCGAACCTGCGCTGCGCACGCGCGATCTCGGCGGGCCGGCCGGAACGATCGCCTGCGGCCAGGCGATCGCGGATGCCGTCGAATGAGCCGGCTGCAGCTTCAGCGAGCCCACGCATGAAATCCAGTGTGTCCGGCGGTCCGCGCGTCGACTCCTATGCCTGGTATGTCTGCTTCGTGATGATGCTGACGTACGCGTTCAACTACATGGATCGCGCGCTGCTATCCACGGTGGTCGGGCCGATCGAGCACGAATTCGGTATCAGCGACACCACCTTCGGCCTGCTGCAAGGCGCCGCCTTCGGCGTGTTCTATTGCCTGTTCCTGTTTCCGCTCGCGCGGCTCGCGGACCGCGGCAATCGCCGCAACCTGCTGATGATCGCCGCGCTGGTCTGGTGTTCGGCGACCGTGTTCTGCGGGCTCGCGCGCACGGTTCCGGAACTGTTCGCGGCCCGCATCATGACCGCGGTCGGCGAGGCGATCGTGTTTCCGTGCGCGGTCTCGATCCTGTCCGACTATTTCGAACCGCGGCGACGCGTGCGGGCGATCAGCCTCTATTCGATCGGCGCGTATCTCGGCGCGGCGCTGGCGCTCGGCGGAGGCGGATTCCTGCTCAAGCTGCTCGGGACCACGGTGGTCTCGCTGCCCGTGCTCGGAGATCTGACGCCGTGGCGTGTCGTGTTCGTGGTCGTCGGCGGACTCGGCTACGTGCTGATTCCGCTGCTGCTGTTCGTCAAGGAACCGATGCGTCGCAACGACAGCGGTGAAGTCGCGGGAGCGCCGTACACGTCCCAGCAAGTCTGGGAGGTCTTCAAGCGCCAGCGCTATGCGATCGGCGCCGCGATCGTCGGTTTCGGCTCGATGTCGGTCGCCGGACAGACGATTCAATCCTGGGCCCCGACCCTGTTCGTGCGCACCCACGAATGGGCGCCCGGAAACGCGGCGATCTGGCTGGGCGTCCTGACCCTGATCATGGGACCGGTCGGTGCGATCTCCGGCGGCCTGCTGAACGATGCGATCGCCAAACGTGGCGCAAGGGATGCGAAGTTCGTGGTCGGCGGCTGGGCCGCCGCGATCAGCGTGCTGGCGAGCCTGGCGCTCACGCTGCAGTGGGCGGGCTTGGCGCTGGTCGGCGCTGCGATGCTCAATTTCCTGATCGGATCGGGTTTCAGCCTGTGCCAGGCCGCACTCGCCGAACTGGTACCGAACCGCATGCGCGCGCAGACCACCGCGCTGTATTCGCTGACGACGATGCTGTTCGCGTCGACCGTCGGTCCCTTGATGATCGGCGTGCTGAACGACCACGTGTTCATGGACCCGTCCAAGATCGCCTTGTCGATGCGCGTGGTCCTGCCGGTGTCGTTCGCGATCGCGACGCTGGCCTTGCTCGGTGGGCGCGGCGTATTCCGCCGCGCCTTGCCGGAACCCGCTGCGCGCACCGCCTGATCCGGCGAATCGGCTCAGGCCGACTCGCACGCTTGGGCTGAAAGTGGCCGATCACGAGGAGCCTGGGTGAGCATGAAACTGACTTTCGAGGGACGAACCGCGCTGGTCACCGGCGCAAGCCAGGGCATCGGTCGCGCGATCGCGCTGGCGCTGTCGCTGGCGGGTGTCCGCGTCATCGGTGCGGCGCGGCGGAGCGCCTTGATCGACGCGCTGTCGGAGCAGGCGCAATCGGCCGGCGGCCGGCCGATCGATAGCCTGGGCTTCGACATGGCGGAACCGGGCGCGTCCCGCAGCCTGGCGGCCGCGGCTGTGGACCTCGCGGGTGGAGCGATCGACATCCTGGTCAACGCCGGCGGCGCGAGCCGTCCGATCGCCTTGCAGAGTCCCGACGCGGAGTGGAACGAGGCGATGCAGATCGGCTTCTTCTCTCCGCGCGAACTGACGCATGCACTGCTCCCGGGCATGTGCGCGCGGAACTGGGGCCGTGTCGTGTCGATCACCGGCACTTCCGAACCGCAGTTCCTGAGCGCCTCGACCCCTGCGAAAGCCGCCTTGCACGCCTGGTCCAAGGGCGTGTCCCTCGAGGTCGCCCGCAACGGCGTGACGCTCAACTGCATCCAGCCCGGACGCATCCGCAGCGAACAACTGATGCGCAGGCTGCCGACCCCGGACGACGAGCGCCGCTATGCCGAGCAGTTGCCGATGGGCCGTCTCGGCGAGGCCGAGGAACTCGCGGCCGCGGCCCTGTTTCTCGTCTCCAGCGAGGCCGCCTACGTATCGGGCGTGGTATTGCCGGTTGACGGCAGCTTCCGGCGCTTCGCTTTCTAGGCCGGCGTACAGCCCTGCTTCCGTCGAGAGGCAGGGCTGTAGGGCGCGCGGTCTTTAACTCAGCGTCTCGCTGATCGCCTCAGTCGGCCCAGTAGAGCCGATCGGGATTGCCGACGAGGATCTGCTGGAAGACCTCGTCGCGCTGCGCCCATTGTGCGAGCCGATCGAACAGCATCGCGCCGTCGGGCATCTGCTGCTTTCCCATTGCCATCGGATGCGGCCAGTCGCTTCCCCAGATGATGCGCTCCGGCGCAAGCGTGATGAAGCGCGTCGCCACTTCGTCGAGATCCGAGTAGGTCGGATAGCCGATCGCGGATGACAGGTACAAGCCCGAGAGCTTGACGTAGACCTTGCCGCTGTCGAGCAGCTTGTAGAGCGTTTGGGCAGTCTTGCTGTTCACGCCCGCGGGCTGCGGCAGCCAGCCGAAATGATCGATCACGCTCGAGCAGGGCAGGTTGAGGATGCTGTCCTGCCATTCGACGAAGATTTCCGTTCGCGCGGTGCCGACGAACTGCAGCGACCATCCCTGATCGGCGGCCTGCTTGCCGAGCGTGCGAACCTGCTCGTGCGTCGGAACCTGGTTCTTGTCGAGATAGATGCGCAGCCCGCGTACGCCATGCTCGTGCAGCCGCTTGATCTCGTCGTCGGAAACCTGCGGGCCGACGTAAGCCACGCCGCGTGCGGCGGTCGTTCCGAGCTGTTGCAAGGCATCGATCAGGCAGCTGTTGTCGGTGCCGTAGTTCGACGGTGCGACGACGATGGAGCGCGACAGTCCGAGGCGGCGCTTGAACAGCTGGTACTCGGCAACCGTCGCCGAAGGCACGTAGATCTCGCCGTACTTCTGGAAGCGCGGATCGAAGATGTGATGGTGACAGTCGGTCGCATCGATCGGCGCCGCGGTTCGTGGCGGGGCCGTGCCCGTCGAATGCGGTGCGCGCAACTCTTCTCCTGTAACCGTCGTTGAATGAGCCTGCATGGCTTCTCCTCTCGTATGGAATCGGTATTCACGCGGCAAGCGTGTCGGTGTCAGCATAATTGAATCCAATAATTTGTTAAATTGGATTCAATTATGTAAGCTGCCCGAATATCGAGAACGCAGCCCGTTGGCGAGCCGTTCCCGCATTACACAAGACGTCATGCCTGGAGAGAGAATCGATGCCGCGTGCCGAGATCAATCCGATCACGCTGGAAATCTGGTGGAGCCGACTGGTCGCGATCGTGGATGAATCCGCGACCACGCTGTTGCGCACCGCGTTTTCCACCATCATCCGCGAGGCCAACGACTACACCGTCGTGCTGTTGAACGCGCGTGGAGAAACCGTTGCGGAATGCCGCGCCGGCATTCCCGCGTTCGCCGCGCTCATGGGCGTCATGACGCGGCACGTGCTCGGCAAGTTTCCGCTCGAAAGCTGGCGTGCGGGCGATTGCGTCATCACCAATCATCCGTGGATCGCGACCGGACATCTGCCCGACATCGCGATGCTGTCGCCGATTTTTCATCGCGGCGAACTGATCGGCTTCGCCGGTACCGCGGCTCATGCGCCGGACATCGGCGGCACTCCGACGATGGGCGCGACCGAGCTCATTTCCGAAGGCGTGCTGATTCCGCCGGTACACATGGTGCGTGCCGGCGAGCGCAACGACGGCATGCTCGATCTGCTGCTCGGCAACGTTCGCCTGCCTGGCCAGGTGCTCGGCGATCTCGAGGCGCAGATGGCGGCGCACGAGGTGTGCCGGCGCCGCGTGACCGAGTTCCTCGAGGAGACCGGCGAAGCGGATCTGAACGCGATCTCCGATGCGGTGCATGCGAAATCGGAGCAGGTCATGCGCCGGGCCATCGCGGCGATTCCCGACGGCGTCTATCGCTCGTCACTCGATGCGGACGGCGTCGAAGGCCAGCCCACGCACATCGAATGCGCGGTCACCGTCGCGGGCGATCAGATGCGCATCGATTACAGCGGCAGCTCGCCGCAGGTGCGCCACGCGATCAACTGCACGATCAACTACACGACCGCGTACTCGATCTATCCGGTCAAGATCCTGCTCGATCCGCACACGCGCCGGAACGAAGGCTCGTACAAGCCGATCACGGTGACGGCTCCGGCCGGTTCCATCGTCAACGCGAACTTTCCGGCGCCCGTGATGGCGCGTCATCTGACCGGGCATCTGCTGTCCTGCGTCGTCTACCAGGCGCTCGCCGCGGTGCTGCCCGAGCACATCATCGCGGACAGCGGCGGCGCGCCGGCGCTACGCGTGCAGTTTTCGGGTGAAACGCAGGACCGGCAGCCGTTTTCGCTGATCCTGTTCGCGAGCGCCGGCATGGGCGCCTCGGCGCATCACGATGGTCTGGCGACGACCGCGTTTCCGTCGAATTCGGGCAGCGGCAGCATCGAAGCGCTGGAAGCCGTCGCCCCGCTGCTGTTCGTGAAGAAGGAATATCGCGCCGACTCGGGCGGCATCGGCCGCCATCGCGGCGGACTCGGCCAGGACATCGAGGTTGAGAACATCGCGGGCCGTCCGCTGCGCGTCGTGCTGCTGGGCGATCGCGAGCGGCATCCGGCGCTCGGCGTGCTCGGTGGCGGTGCGGGTGCGAGCGCGCGCGCCGAGTTCGGTCACGGCGGCGTCCCGAGCCTGAAGTCGATTTCGCCGATGCCCGCGGGATCGCGCGTCAGGCTGTCGTTCGCGGGCGGAGGCGGTTACGGCTTGCCGGCGCAACGCGAGCGCGAGGCGATCGCGCGTGATCTCGATGCCGGATTCATCACCGCCGAAGCCGCGCTGCGCGATTACGGCTTCGATCTCGCCGCGGCCGAGCCCGCGGCAGCGGGAGGCCGATAACCATGGAAAAGACCACGAGAATCGGTGTCGACATCGGCGGCACCTTCACCGACCTGGTGTTGCACGACGACGTTCGCGCGCTGACCTGGACCGGCAAGCGCCTGACGACGCCGGAAGCGCCGAGCCGGGCCATCGTCGAAGGCGTGCAGCGCCTGCTCGATGAAACCGCGACGGACATCGCGCAGGTGCACAGCATCATCCACGGCACCACGCTGATCACCAATACCGTGCTCGAAAGAACCGGCGCGAAGGTCGGCCTGATCACCACCGAAGGTTTTCGCGACGTGCTCGAAATGGGCCGCGAGATCCGCTACGACGTCGACGATCTCTATGCGCAGCCCGCGGCCGTGATCGTGCCGAGGCAGCGGCGGCTCGGCGTCGGTGGACGCCTGCGCGTCGACGGCAGCGAACATGCGCCGCTCGACGAGGAAGCCTTGCTGAAGGCGGCGCGCACGCTCGTCGAAGAGCACGAGATCGAAGCGCTCGCGATCGCCTTCCTGCATGCGTATGCGAATCCGGTGCATGAGTTGCGCGCCCGCGAGCTCATCCACAAGGTCTATCCGCGGCTGCTCATCACGCTGTCGTCCGAAGTCGCGCCCGAAATCCGCGAATACGAGCGCACCAACACCGCCTGCGTGAACGCCTACGTGCAGCCGCGCGTGCATGGCTATCTCGATCGGCTCGAGAACGACTTGGCGAAGATCGGCTTCGACGGCGAGCTCTACATCATGCTGTCGAGCGGCGGCATCACCACCATCGAGGAAGCCAAGAACTTTCCGGTGCGCCTGCTCGAATCGGGCCCTGCGGCCGGTGCGATGGCGGCCGGCTTTCTGGCCCGCAACATCGGCGAGGACAGGATCATCTCGTTCGACATGGGCGGCACCACGGCCAAGATGTGCCTCGTCGAGCAGGGGCATCCGCACATCAAGCACGAGTTCGAGGCGGGCCGTCTCGACAAGTTCAAGCCGGGCTCCGGCCTGCCGCTGCGGCTCACCGTGGTCGACATGATCGAGATCGGCTCGGGCGGCGGATCGATCGCCGCGATCGACGAACTCGGGCTCATGAAAGTCGGGCCGCGCAGCGCCAGCTCGGTTCCGGGGCCGGTCGCGTATCGCCGGGGCGGCACCGAACCCACCGTCACCGATTCCGATCTGGTCGTGGGTTATCTGAATCCGGACTTCTTCCTCGGCGGCGAAATGGCGCTGTCGCTCGAGCAGGTCGAGCGGGCCCTGTCCGAGCGGCTGGCGCAGCCGCTCGGAATCGATACGAAAGCGGCGGCGGTGGGCATCCAGCAGATCGTCACCGAGAGCATGGCGGCGGCGACGCGCATGCATCTGGCCGAGAAGGGCCGGGACCCGCGCCAGTACGCGCTGATGGCCTTCGGCGGCGCCGGACCGGTGCATGCGTATGCGCTCGCCAAACTGCTCAAGCTGCGCCGCGTGATCGTGCCGATGGGCGCCGGCGTGATCTCGGCTTTCGGCTTTCTGGTCGCGGCGCCGGCCGTCGACGACGTGCGCGGCCATGCGGCGCCGCTGTCGAGAGTCGACTGGAGCCGCGTTCGAGCGCTCTACGGCGACATGGAAGCGCGTGCGCGCAAGTTGCTGCTGAAGGCTGGCGGCAGCGACGCGGAGATCGTCGTCACGCGCTCGGCCGACATGCGCTACGTCGGACAGGGCTTCGAAGTGGAGGTCGAATTGCCCGACGGCGCGCTGTCGCCCGAGCTCGCGAGCGGCATTCGCGACGCCTTCGACACTGCCTATGCCGCGCGCTTCGATCGCAGCATCGGCGATCTGCCCGTGGAGATCGTCAACTGGCGCGTCTCGGCCCGCTTGCCCGGGCGCGACATCAGCCTGGCCTATTCGCTCGTCGACACGCCGGCGCTGCGCGGCGAGCGGCTGATCCATTTCGCCGGCTGGGGCGAGCGGCTCGCGGCGGTCTACGACCGCTATGCGCTCAAGCCGGGCGATCGCATTCGAGGCCCTGCGGTGTTCGAGGAGCGCGAATCGTCCTTCAGCGTCGGGCCGGATTGCGTGGTCGGCGTGGACGCGCAATTGAACCTGGTCGCCGAGATCAGCGAGCCGTCCTAGCACGCTGCGCACGATCGCGATCGCGGCAGGCCGTCTTTCGGTTCTAGCGCCGTCTGCTGCGGACAAGGTCGGGCCCGGTAAAATTGAATCCAAAACGTTGACTTATTGAACTCAAAAAATAGAATGCCCAACGCTGGCCGGCTTTTTCCGGCTCGCCGCGGCCATCGAGGTGACTGTTTTCCATGCTCCAGAATCCCATCAAGATCCTCGTTCCGACCGGCAGCCTCGGCGCAGGCGCAGACGAGGCGGAAGTGCGCTACGGCATCTCCCAGGGTGCGCACGCCATCGCCACCGATGCCGGCTCCACCGATAGCGGCGCGGCCTATCTGGCCCTGGGAATGTCGAAGAACAATCGCGGCGCGGTGAAGCGCGATCTGGCGATTCTCATGAAGGCGGGCGCCGAAGCCGGTATTCCGCTGATCGTCGGAACCAGCGGCCAGGCCGGTGGCGACAAGAACGTCGACTGGACGCTCGACATCGTGCTCGAGATCGCGCGCGAACTCGCGATCGAGCCACGCATCGCGGTGCTGTATTCCGAGCAGGACAAGGCAGTGCTCAAGGGCAAGAACGCGGCCGGAAAGATTCGCCCGCTGCCGCCGCTCGGCGCGCTCGAAGACAGCACGATCGATGCCTGCGATCACATCGTGGCGGTGATGGGACCGGAGCCCTACGTCGCGGCGCTGCAGGGCGGTGCCGACATCATCCTCGGTGGCCGCACCACCGACACCGCGGTCATCGCCTGCTACGCGCTCATGAAGGGCGCGCCGCAGGGCGCGTCGTGGCACGCCGCCAAGATCGCCGAATGCGGCGCCCAGTGCTCGGTGGAGCGTGGTGGCGCGGGCGTGCTCATCAGCATCGGTGAAGATGGCTTCGAAGCCGAGCCGCTGAACACGTCGTTCCGCTGCAGCCCGCAAAGCGTATCGGCGCACATGCTCTACGAGAACAGCGATCCGTTCCGTCTGACCGAGCCGGGCGGCGTGCTCAACGTGACCGCGTCGGTCTACGAACAGATCAGCCCGCGCGTGGTGAAGGTGACGGGCTCGGTCTGGGAGTCGATGCCCTACACGATGAAGCTCGAGGGTGCAGGCCGCGGCCGCTACCAGACCGTCATGCTCGTCGGCATCCAGGATCCGGAAGTGCTGCATCGCATCGACGAATTCCACGACAAGATGCTGGCCGCCCTGTACGAGCGCACGCGTCGCACGATCGGCGCGGCCGCTGGCGACTTCCACATTTCGCTGCGCATGTACGGCTGGAACGCCGTATCCGGCGACAAGCCGCCGCCCGGCACGCCCCCGCCGCGCGAGGTCGGTGTGCTGTTCGTCGCCACCGCCGATACGCAGGAGATGGCGACGCAGATCGCCAAGGCCTGCAATCCGTATTTCTTCCACTATCCGATCAACATGGACGAAGAGCTGCCCTCGTACGGGTTCGCGTTCTCTCCGGCCGACATCGAGCGCGGCGCGGTCTACGAATTCAAGCTCAACCACGTCATCGAAACCGAGGATCCGATGGAGCTCGTGCGCACGAGATGGGTCGACCTCAAACAGGCGGAGGCCGCGTGATGCCGACGATCAAAGATGTCTGCCGCCACTTGCGCTCCAAGGCCGCCGGACCGTTCTGGGTCACCATCGATCTGTTCTTCGACGGCCCCGACAACTTCGCCAAATACAGCGAAAGCCCGGCCTTGCAGCCCGATCGCATCGCGGCCCTGTACGGCACCGATGCCAGGCTCGTGAAGCGCTTCTCCGTTGCCAGTCTCAACGTGGTGAAGATTTCGTATCCGAGAACCTCGCCCCAGGGCGGCATGATCGAACGGGACATGCACTGCGGACAGCAATACGTGCGCTTGCTCGGCGTCGAGCTCTAGCGCGCTCGTGCGATCGGGTTCAGTCGGAATGGAGTGGAATGCATGAGCAGTGCGCGCAGGGTCGTGGTGACGCAGCGGTTCTTCGATGAAAAGACGATTGCGTATCTGCAATCGCAAGGCTGCGAAGTGATCATCGCCGAGCTTCCGGCCGGCAAGGGCGACGGCGACGTGCCGGTCGAGACGCTGCTGCGCTGGCTCGACGGCGCGGCGGGATGGATCGTCGGGCATGCGCGAGTGACGCGCGAACTGCTCACGGCATTGCCGCAGCTGCGCGTCGTCTCGCGCCGCGGTGTCGGCTACGAGCGCGTCGACGTCGCGGCAATACGCGATCTCGGCCGCGTCGCCACCATCGCCGCCGGAGGCAACGATGCGACGGTCGCCGACCAGGCCATCGGCATGATGCTCGCGCTCGGCCGGCGCTTTCGCGAAGGACAGGCCAACGTGGCCCAGGGATCGTTGGCGATTCCGCTCGGCACCGATCTGTATCGCAAGACGGTCGGTGTCGTCGGCGTCGGCCGCATCGGGGCGAGCGTGCTCAAGCGGCTCAGGGCCTTCGATGCCGAAATCCTGATCCATGCGCCGCGACACGACGAGGCGCTCGTGCGGTCCGGTGGTGTGCAGTACGTGGATCTGCCGACGCTGCTCGCGCTGAGCGACTACGTTACGCTGCATGCACCCCTGACGGCCGAAACCCGCTTCATGATTCGCGACCAGACCATCCGGCTCATGAAGCCGAGCGCGTTTCTGATCAACACCGCGCGCGGCGGGCTCGTGGAAGACCGTCATCTGCTCGAAGCGCTCAAGAGCCAGCGGCTCGCCGGAGCGGGGCTCGATGTCTTCATGAGCGAGTCCGACCCTTCGTATGCCGATGTCACTCGCGAACTCGCGGCCTTGCCGAACGTGATCGCGCAGCCGCATTCGGGCGCCTCGACGCGCGAAGGGCTCGAGCGCACCAACTGGGTGGCGGCGCAATGCGTCGTCGCCGTGCTCGATGGAGCGCAGCCGCCGGCGCGGTGCGTGGTCGCGGACGGGCGCCGCTGAAAGTGGATATCGGATGAGCCTCGCACCGGCAGCCGAGCGTTCGCCGCAGGCGCAGTTGCTCAAGCGCATGTTCGATGCGGCCGTGGCGAGTGCTCTAGCCTCGCGTTGCGTGCCCCCGCAGCTTCCGCCGGCTCCGCGTGGAAGGCTGATCGTCATCGGGGCCGGCAAGGCCGCGGCAGCGATGGCGCGCGCGGTCGAAGACCATTGGCCCGGCGAACTCGGCGAACTCGGCGGGCTCGTCGTGACGCGCTATGGCCACGGCGTTCCATGCCGGTCGATCGAAGTCGTCGAAGCCGCGCATCCGGTTCCGGATGCGGCCGGTGTTCGCGCCTCCGAACGCATGCTGGAACGGGTGCGTGGGCTTGGCGAAGACGATCTGGTGCTGTGCCTGATCTCGGGTGGCGGCTCGTCGCTGCTGTCGCTGCCGGCGCCCGGAATCACGCTCGAGCACAAGCAGTCGATCAATCGCGCATTGCTCGGCAGCGGTGCGACGATCAGCGAGATCAATTGCGTGCGACGGCATCTGTCCGCGATCAAGGGCGGCCGGCTGGCCGCCGCCTGTTATCCGGCCCGCGTGCTGAGCCTGCTGATCTCGGATGTTCCGGGCGATCGGCCGATCGACATCGCCTCCGGCCCGACCGTGGCCGATCCGACCACGTGCGCCGATGCGCTCGAGATTCTGCGTCGATACGAGATCGAACTGCCGCGCGAGGTCGCCGCCTCGCTCGAAGAAGGACGCGGCGAGTCGATCAAGCCGGGGGACGCGCGCCTGGCGCGCAACCAGACGCGCCTGATCGCCACTCCGCAGCTGGCGTTGCAAGCCGCCGCCAAAGTCGCGCGCGACGCCGGCATTGCGGCTCATATTCTCGGTGACGACATCGAAGGCGAGTCGCGCGACGTCGGCACGGTGCTCGCGGGCATCGCACGCCAGGTGGCACGTTACGGCCAGCCGTTCGAGCGGCCCTGCGTGCTGCTGTCGGGTGGCGAGACCACGGTGACGGTGCGCGGCAAGGGCAACGGCGGGCGCAACGTGGAATGCCTGTTGTCGATGGCGCTCGCACTCGATGGACATCCGGGCGTGCATGCCCTGATGGGCGATACCGATGGAGTCGATGGCGCGCGCGAGATCGCCGGCGCCTATCTGGCTCCCGACACGCTGGCCCGCGCTCGCCGGCTCGGGTTCAACGCCCGGGAGCACCTGGAGCAGAATGACGGGCATGGCTTCTTCGAAGCCTTGGGCGATTCGATCGTCACCGGACCGACGCTCACCAACGTCAACGACTTCAGGGCCGTGCTGATCGAAGCCTGAGCGGGCCGGCGGCCCGAAACACACAAAGACGAGGAGAATGAGATGAGCACAGCGGATCGCGATGTTCGTTCGATGGTCAGCGCGGAAGAGTGGGAGACGCGCGTCAACCTGGCGGCCGCGTACCGGCTCGTCGCCCTGCATGGATGGGACGATCTCGTCTTCACGCACATCTCGGCGCGGGTTCCGAATTCGGATCACCACTTCCTGATCAATCCCTACGGCTGGATGTTCGAGGAGATCACCGCGTCGTCGCTCGTCAAGGTCGATCTTCACGGCCGCAAGGTGATGGACTCGCCGGACGACATCAACCCGGCCGGATTCACCATTCACAGCGCGATACACGCCGCCCGCGAGGATGCGCAATGCGTGCTGCACGTGCACAGCATCAACGGCGTCGCCGTGAGTGCGCAGAAAGGCGGGCTGCTGCCGCTGTCGCAGCAGAGCATCTTCGTGCTGTCTTCGTTCGCCACGCACGATTACGAAGGTGTCGCGCTGCGCGACGACGAAAAGCCCCGGCTGGTGCAAGACCTCGGCGAGGCCAACTTCTACATGCTGCGCAATCACGGCCTGCTGACGATCGGCGGCAGCATCGCCGATGCCTTCGTCTCCATGTACTTCTTCGAAGCCGCCTGCATGATCCAGGTGCGCGCGCAGGCCGGAGGCGCCGAGCTCGTGCCGATCCATCCGCAGATCATTTCCACGGCCCAGGCGCAGGCCAGGCAGGTCACCCGCGGTGCGGGCGGCGGGCTGGTCTGGCCGGGGCTGCTGCGGCGCCTAGATCGCAAGGATCCGTCGTATCGCAATTGATGAAGGCCGAGTGGCGGTCTCGATCGCCTTCGCTACAAGACCCGTCGCATGGAACTGATGACGCTGCCACCCGAATGGATCGCTGCGGCCGGAGCGCTGGTGCAGGTGCTGCTGATCGATATCGTGCTCGCCGGAGACAACGCGATCGCGGTGGGGCTCGCCGCCGCCGGACTCGAAGCCCGCTATCGGCGACGGGCGATCCTGATCGGGCTCGTCGCAGCGGTCATTGCCCGCATCGTGTTCGCGCTGATGACCGTGCAGCTGCTCCAGATCAAGGGCCTGCTGCTGGTGGGCGGCCTGCTGTTGCTGTGGGTCTGCTGGAAGATGGGGGGCGATCTGCGGACGGTGAATGCGCCGACGAACGAACTTCAGGCCGCTTCATCGCCTGTGCCCAAGACGCCGCTGCAAGCGGTGCTGCAGATTCTCGTCGCGGACATCTCGATGTCCCTCGACAACGTGCTCGCCGTCGCCGGAGCGGCAAGCCAGCATCCGGCGATGATGGCCTTCGGCTTGTTGCTGTCGATCGTGCTGATGGGCCTGGCCGCGAATGCGATCGCCATATTGCTCAACCGGTACCGCTGGATCGGCTACCTCGGGCTCGCGGCCGTTCTGTTCGTCGCGCTGCGCATGATCATCGCGGGCGCGGGCGAGCTCATCGGGTTTTCGTTTCCCATGCAAGGATGAGCCATGAACGGGATCGCCCCTGCGCAGGCCAGCACGCTCGGCAGCTGGGTCAAGGCGCTGCAGCGCTGTCTCGACGCAGCCGGCTTCGATAGCGAGCCTTTGCTGCGAAGCGCGGACTTGTCGGTGCAGGACCTCGACGAGCCCAACCTGCGCTTGCCCATCGCAAACGTGGATCGATTCTGGAAGCGGGCAGTGGAGACTACCCGCGATCCGTTGCTGGGCTTGCGCGCTGCGAGCCACATCACCCTGACATCGAGCCATGCGCTCGGCTTTGCGGTCGGTGCCAGCCGCACGCTCAGGGAAGCCTTCGAACGCATCGCGCGATACGGCGCGGTGGTCAGTGACGCGGTCGAGTGCGAAATGCTCGCGCAAGGCGGTGAATATCACTTCGTCATTCGCAGGCATGACGGCCTGGATCTCGCCCACGAATCGATCGACATGATGGTGGCGCTCTACGTGCGGTTCTGCCGCTCGCATCTGGGCCGAGAGTTTTCACCGCTGCGCATCGAGTTGCGCAGGCCCGTGCCCGAAGGCCGCGTGGGTTACGAGCGGATACTGCGGACGCCGCTGTCCTACGGGCGAGCACAGGACCGCATCGTGTTCGATCGGCGGAGCCTGGAACGGAGACTCGACGGCGGCAATCCCGAACTCGCGAGGCTCAACGACGCCATCGTCCAGAAAATGCTGTTGAGCGTGGGACGAGGCTGCATTCGGGAGCGCGTGCGCGCGGTGCTGACCCAGCGGCTCGAGCACGGCGAACCGACGCAGAAGGATGTCGCGCGGATGCTCAACATGTGCGTGCGAACCCTGCAGCGTCGTCTGGCCGGCGACGGCACGGGCTACAAGGAACTGCTCGATGCGACGCGGCGGGAACTCGCGCTGCATCACCTGCGCGAATCCGGCGGCAACATCTCCAAGGTCACGTATCGCGTCGGCTTTTCGTCCAGCAGCAGTTTCACGCGGGCGTTCCGCCGCTGGACCGGTAGTTCCCCGACATCGTGGCGAGCACGAGAGCAGCGGGATCAGGCAAGCAGGGGATGAGAGCGTGAAGCGAAAGCGCCATGCGAGGCGCACAAGAACTGACAGCGGGAAATGGTGGCCGAAGACGGAATCGAACCGCCGACACGGGGATTTTCAATCCCCTGCTCTACCAACTGAGCTATTCGGCCCCTAGTGCATGCTGCGCGCTATGAGCGGGACAGGAATCTCGCGTTTGTCAGCCGTTGAGGCTGCGCGAGGCCGCGTATTAAAGCGGCGAAGCTGCTGTGCGTCAAGAAGTTTTTCCGCTTCCGTCGCCGCCCGGGGGCGGAACGTAGGACGTCTGCGCGAGCTCGCCGCCGCCGAAGAAGTACTTCTCCATTTCCTTGGCGAGGAACTTGCGCGCTTCGGCGTCCGCGAGTTGCAGGCGGTACTCGTTGATCAGGCGCGTCTGGTGTTGCAGCCACTGCTGCCAGGCGGCCTTGGAGACGTTGTCGTAAATGCGCTGGCCGAGCGCTCCGGGGTAGGGGAGGCGGTCGAGGCCTTCGGCCTCGGCGCCGATCTTCACGCAGTGAACGGTTCTGGGCATCTAGAGGCTCAGCAGATCGGGTGTCGAAAAATACGCCGCTTCGACGAGCTTGCGCACGGGTGCGGGCAAGCCGGGCAGGGCGTCAGGGTCGCGCATTGTAGTCCAGGCGACCGAAGCGTCCGCGATTCGGGCGCCCTTGGCCAGGCGGACGCGCAGCGGGCGCAGCTCGAGGTCGTAATGCGTGAACGCGTGATGCACCGCGGCGAGCGTCTCGGGCTGGCCGACCTGCAGGCCGTAGCGCTCCTGTAGCGCCGAACGCCAGTCGTCGGCGAGCTCGACTACCGGCGGGCACCAGAGGCTGCCCCAGATGCCGCTGGGCGGGCGGCGCTCGAGCAGCAGGTCGCCGCGTTCGTTCTCGATCAGCAGCAGCCAGGACGCGCGCTGGGGCCGGACCTTGCGCGGCTTGGGGCCGGGCAGTTCGGCGATGCGGTTTTCGCGGCGGGCGACGCAGTCTTCGGAAACCGGGCAGCTGCCGCATAGCGGCTTGCGCGAGGTGCAGATCGCGGCGCCCAGATCCATGATCGCCTGCGTGTAGTCGGCGAGCCGAGCCTGCGGCAGATGCGATTCGGAAACGCGCCAGAGCTTCTGTTGCACGGCCGGCAGACCCGGGTAGCCGGCGATGCCGGCGTGACGCGCGAGCACGCGCTTGACGTTGCCGTCGAGGATCGCGTGACGATCGCCGAAGGCCTGCGACAGGATCGCCGCCGCGGTCGAGCGGCCGATGCCGGGCAGAGCGACCATCGCGTCGATGTCGCGCGGCCATTGCCCGCCGTGCTGCTGCATCACGGTTTGCGCGCAGCGATGCAGGTTGCGCGCGCGTGCGTAGTAGCCCAGGCCCGCCCAGCGCTGCAGCACGTCGTCGACCGGCGCTTCGGCGAGCGAGCGCACGGTCGGAAAGCGTTCGAGGAAGCGATGGAAGTACGGGATCACCGTCGCGACCTGGGTCTGCTGCAGCATGATCTCGGACAGCCAGACGCGATACGGCTCGCGCGGGTGCTGCCAGGGCAGGTCCTTGCGGCCGTGCTGGTCGAACCAGCGCAGCAGGCGGTCGGCGAACGGGATGCTCATGGCGCGGCTTTGGCGAGGCGCTCGATGCCTTGCGTGGTTTCCAGTGCTTCCTGGCGCAGCTTGCGCTCCATCGCCCACGGGCCGATGACGGGTGGAATCCAGAATTTGGGCTCGACGACGGCGACGAAGCTCAGGCAGGTTTCGTTGGCGGTGGCGCAACGATCGACGGTCCAGTCGGCCTGGCCGTAACGCAGATCGCTTTTGTCGGGCAGCACCGTCGCCGACAAGCTGCCGCCGTTGGGCGATGCGCTGCTGCGCATGTCCTGCACCTGATCGAGCGTGCGGCAGAAGAACGAGAAGCAGGCGCGCATGCGCGTGTACACGCGCTGCATGTCGGCCGGCGCATCGGGCTCGAGGCGCACGAGCTTCACGGCCCTGCTGATGTCGGGCAGCGCTTCGTAGCGCGTGAGCACGGCGAAGGCGCGATCGGCGCTCGCATCGAGTCGCGCCTGCAGCGTGACGCGATAGCGATCGTCGGTCTTGGTGATGGTCAGCGATTCGATGCTCACGGCCTGCGCCGTCAGCGGCAGCAGGCCGACGAGTGTGGCCAGGAAATTACGGATTGGACGGCGCACTCTCTTCCTTCTTCTGCTCGGCCGGCTTCTGCTCGGCCGGAGCGCTCGGCTGCTGTTGCGGTTGTTCCTGCGCCGGCGGCTGCGCATCCTTCTTTTTCTTCTTGCCGAACAGGCCTTCGAGCGCGGGCGCGAGTTCGGGGCCGAGCTTCTGGTTGAGCTTGTCGCCGTACTTGTCGTTGAGCTTCTGCTGCAGCTCTTCCTTGCGCACGTCGAGCTGCTGCTTGACCTCGGCTTTGGCGCGTTCCTTGGCCATGTCCTTGAAGTCGATCTTGTACTTGGGCGCGGAAAAAGTGCCCGTGAGCTTGATCGGAACGGTCAGCCCGCCGAGATCCTCGAGCCCGCGTCCGCCCTGGCCCTTGCTGCTTTCGACGATGGTCGGCTTGGCCGTGTAGTTGAAGGTTTCGTTGACGAGGTCGATCTCGCCCGAGCCACCGACGCGCAGCAGCGGGTTGCGCGCATCGAGCGAATCGGACTTGAGCACGCCGTTGACGATCTTGCCGCTGAAGTCGATCACCGCGAAATCGGTTTCGACCGGCTCGGCCGGCGCCACGTACTGCTGGCCCGCGAGCATCGCCTTGCCCTTGCGCAGCATCTCGCCGAGGTTGAAGCCCTTCACCGCGCCATTCTTGAAGTTCAGCGAGACATCGCCGTTGAGCGCCTTGCGCACGTCGCCGACGGTCTTGCCCGCGGTGGTGATGTCGAGGTTCACGGTGCCGACGCCGGTGACCTTGTCGTCGCCCATGAAATCCTTGAGCGCCGGGCCGAGCGAGAGCGATTGCAGGCTGGTCTTGATCGCATAGCTCGGGTGCGGGCCCGGCGCGATGCGCGTGTTCGCAGTGAACGAGCCGCCATAGAGCTTACCGGCCAGGCTCGCCTGCTTCGCTGCGCCTTTTGGGCCGGCGATGTCGAGCCTCACATCGCTCAGGTTGGTGCCCTTGATCTTGAGCTTGCCGATACTCAGCGTGCCGTCGACATCGAGATCGTTGAGCGCGTCGAGCGGAATTTCGGTCTTGTTGAGTTCGGCGGCGTTGTAGGGTTTGGCCGGCTGGTTGGCCGGTGGCGGTTCGACCGGCGGCAGATAGCGATCGGCGTCGATCGAATCGATCTTGAGCGCGAAGCCCAGCGCCATGCTCGCGAAATCACGCAGGTTGAGCGAGCCGCTGACGGTGCTCTGATCGAGCTTGAGCAGCAGATCGTCGAGCTTGAGGCTCTTGGTGCTGCCGTCGATCCGGCTGCTCAGGCTCACCGACGTGAGCGCCTTGGCGTCGGCGGTCTTGAGCGGTTCGGCCGAGAACTTGGCGATCAGCTCGCGCGCATTGAACGGCTTCACCTCCAGCGGGCCAGAGAAGCGCGGCGTGTCGGTGTCGAGCGCAGAGACCGCGAGGCTGGTTGAAGCTTCGAGCCCCGCCGCTTTCAGCAGCACGCTGCTGACCTGTCCGCTGCCCTTGGCCTGATCGAGCTTCACGTCGCCGACGGTCAAATCCACCTTCTGCGTACCGCCCGGAACCGCCTTGCCGCCGACCGTCGCGTTGAGTGTCAGGCCCTTGGCGGTGAACAGCTTGGAGGCGAGCTCCGCATGCGCCGCGGTCTTGAGCAGCGCGGCGATGTCGTATTCGCCGTACTTGCCCTTGGCGTCGACATCGAGCCCGGTGAGGTCGAACACCTGCGTCTGCAGATTGGCCTTGATCGCGCCCTTGAGCTTGGCCTGGCCATTGTTCATCGGGCCCTGCTTGCCCTTGGCGTCGAGGTCGAGGCCGGAGACGTCGATCTGCTGCGAGATCATGTCGCCCTTGATGCTGCCCTTGAGCGTGGCTTCGGCCTCGATGTCGCCGCTCTTGCCCTTCACGTCGAGCGTGAGCTTCGGCAGTTCGAAAGCCTGGGTCTTCAGATTGCCTTTGATGTCGCCTTCGAACTTGGCTTCGCCTTGCTGCGCGCCGCTGAGCTTGACTTCGAGCTTGAGCTTGGACAGTTCGATGTCCTGCGTGTCGAGGTCCGGGTCGACGTGCGTGCTGAGCTTGAGCTCCACGTTGAGCTTCTGTGCCTCGAGCGCGGCCTTGACCGAGGTTTCGATGTCGAAGGCCTTGCCGGGCTTGAGCGCGCCGGTCTTCAGGTTGAAGTCGCTGATCTGGTAGGCCTGCTTGGCCTGGTCGTCCTGGTAGCGGATCGCGGCCTTGGTGATCTCGATGCCGCCGATGTCGATGTCCTCGAGCTTGAACTTGGATTCGTCCTCGGGCGTCTCGGGCTCGTCGGGCTTGTCCTCCTTTTTGACGAGGTCTTCCCAGTTGGTCTTGCCGTCGGCGTTCTTGGCGAGGTTGAGCACCAGGCCGTCGAGCTGCAGGCCGTCGACGACGATCTTGCGCTGCCGCAGCAGCGGCATCAGCTCGACGCCGACCTTGGCCTTGCCGACTTCTGCGAACGGCTGGTCGCCGAAGCCCGGCGCATTGCTCAGCGACACCTTCGACAGGTCGACCTTGATCCACGGGAACACCGACAGCCCGATGTCTCCGATCTGCAGCTCGCGCCCGGTCTTGTCCTTGACGAGGCCCGCGATCTGGCTGCGGTAGTCGTTCGGATCGAAGGTGGCGATCACTGCGATCACGGCGCCGATCGCGACGAGCAGCACCAGCCCGACGAGGATCATGAGGAGTTTGAACGGTCGGGCCATGGACGTCGCCTTGTGGGGGGTCGGAGGGTCGGATCGCGAGTGTACCCAAGCGGGCCGCGATGCCGGCCATCGATTCAGATGGCATTCACTCGCGGACGCCGCCTCGGCCGCTCAGGCAGGCCAGAGCCAAGCCGCTCCGCGCACACCGCTGGAATCGCCGTGCAGGGCCGGAGCGAGCCGCGTGCGCACCTCGTCCGAGAACACCCAGCCGCGCCAGAGCGCCGGCGCGCGCTCGTAGAGCCGGCCGATGCGCGAGACGCCGCCGCCGAGCACGATGACTTCGGGGTCGAACAGGTTAATGACGTGGGCGAGCGCCCGGGCCAAGCGGTCGTCGTAGCGGGCAAGCGTGGCTTCGGCGGCCGCATCGCCGGCGGCGGCTTCGACGATGGCCTCGGCGCCCATCGTCCGGCCGTGCAGGCGCTCGTGGTCGGCCGCCAGGCTCGGGCCCGCGAGCCAGGTCTCGATACAGCCATGCTGGCCGCACCAGCAGGCCGGGCCGGGCACCTCGTCCCATTCCACGCGCGGCCAGGGCAGGCGGTTGTGCCCCCATTCCCCCGCGATGCCGTTGGCGCCCGAGACGAGCGTCCCGTTGAATACCAGCCCGCCGCCGACGCCGGTGCCGAGAATCACCGCGAACACGCTCGCCGCGCCGGCCGCCGCACCGTCGGTGGCTTCCGACAGCGCGAGGCAGTTCGCATCGTTGGCCATGCGCACTTCGCGGCCGAGCAGGTGCTCGAAATCGGTCTTGAGCGGCTTGCCATTGAGGCAGGTGCTGTTGGAGTTGCGCAGCAGACCGGAGAACGGAGACAGCGAGCCCGGGTGGCCGATGCCGACACGCAGCCGGGCCTGGCCGACTTCGCGCTCGAGTTCGCCGACCAGGGCGGCCACCGCGCCGAGCGTGGCCGAATAATCGCCCTGTGGAGTCGGCACGCGCCTGCGGGCGAGGATGCTGTGCGTGGCATCCATGACCACGCCTTCGATCTTGGTGCCGCCGAGGTCGATTCCTATTCTTAACATGATGATTTAAATCAGCCATTCGCCCTTCCAAAAGACAGCTTAAGTCACTTGGAACGCCGCTGCTGCTTGACGATCTAGGTGCCTTTCAAGCTGCGCTTCTAGTTCGGTGATTCGCCCCAAAAAGGGCGGGCGGAGCTTCTGCGATCGCGATGCTTCCCCTTGTGCCAACCGCCTCCCGTTACTCCAAGGCCGTCGTCGATGCTTCTACCGATGTTCAGCACGGCGCAGGCAGCGTTGACGATCCAGTTCACCAACTGACTGCCCTATGTCCGATCCATTCAACCTGTTTCGATTCGTCGAAGCCCAGGCACCTGTCTATCACGACGTTGTTCGTGAGCTGCGCGAGGGCCAGAAGCGATCGCATTGGATGTGGTTCGTGTTTCCCCAAATCGCCGGTCTTGGTTCGTCCCACATGGCGAGGCGCTATGCCCTATCGGGGCTCGCTGAAGCTCGAAGCTATCTGGACCATCCGATCCTCGGCCCTCGTCTTGTCGAATGCACCCAGCTCGCAATCGCCTCGGCATCGATCGGTGCCAGCGCTCTGTTCGGCCATCCCGACGATCTCAAGTTCCGATCCTCGATGACGCTTTTCGACGCCGCGGCGAACGGCGATTCTCTTTTCGCTTCTGCATTGCAGCGCTTCTTCGGTGGGGCTGCTGACGCTTCGACGCTTGCGCGGCTCTCGGTGTAGGCCAGTGTCCAGCGTTAAGGATGCGGCTGGTAGGTTCGACATACCCGCTCGCCAATAGGGATATCAGCCATGGGCCAACTCGACAGCGTTTGGAATAAGGCCCGCCTCGCAGTGATCAAGAAGTAAGGGAGGTCAGGTCATGTCCATGGAAAAGGCGTTTGCAAAGTTCTCCGGCAAGGCGTCCAAAGCCGTAGGCTCGCCTTATGCGTTCGTCATCGCTGGGGCATCCGTCCTCATCTGGGCGGCCACCGGGCCCCTCTTCCACTTCGGCGAGACCTGGCAGCTCGTCATCAATACGGGCACGACGATCGTAACGTTCCTGATGGTGTTTCTGATCCAGAATTCGCAGAACCGCGATTCGGAGGCCTTGCAGCTCAAGTTGGACGAGGTCATTTTCGCCCTCAGCAACGCCAGCGATGACATGATCGATATCGAGAAGCTGGATCAGAAATCTCTCGACGCCCTGCGGTCGCGCTACGAAAAGGTTCTGCGTCATGCCGAATCACGGCAGAAGGCCGATCGGCACTCCTGATCGCCTACGGCGTCCGGTCTCTTACCCGGTCCGATGGTGAACTGTCATGAGCTGGGGTAGCCGGCCCAAGCCCAAGGCCACGAGCTTGAATCGAGGAGTACTCGACGACGTGGTAATGGCCGCGCTCAAGTCCGTCCGCGTGGTTCGCAGCTACGACTTATTTTACGCGGGCTCCTGCCACCGAGCCGGCGATACCATCTACATCGGCCATGAGCTGCCGCCCCACATCGAGGCGGGGCGCAGTAGCTAGGGCAAGGCGAAAGCAGGCAGCCCACAATCGATGCCGCTCGCTGACCGGCAAGTCCGCGACGCGAACGAGGGGTTTCATCACCGTCACAATCGCCCGTCGCAGCTCTCGGACAGCCCGCGCCGCGTCGGGTTCGCCGTCATTTCCTTCGCAGCCGATTCGCCGATTTTGCCGGTGAAATGGCTCGAAAAGCCGACTCGAGCGTCAACTCGTCCCGCCATTTTTTCGGCTGTCACATTTCATCGCACGCGCTCGAGCTTGTCACAAAAGGATCACGTCCGGCTCTTACTCTTGCCGCGCCAAAAGAGTCCGGCCCTCGTCATGTGCGAGCGAGCCGGCGCTGGTGGGGGGCTCCACCGGCGCGGGGGATTCTGCGGTCACACATGCATCCATGGCTCGTTCGATCACAGCGAGCGATGAGCCGCATTTCGTTCGCTGGCGGATCCTCGACTCTAGATGAAATCGCTCTTCAAGCTCGTTGGTACGGCCTCTCTCGCACTGGCCGCTCAGGAGGCCTGGTCGGCCGAGCTGTATCTGAATACTTTTCTTGGCACCAACCCTCTAAAGGATCTGGAGGTTGAACTCGACGGACGCTCCATCGGCAAGACCGATGCGCAAGGCGCGGTCGTCGGCGAACTCGAGAAAGGTGCGCACACGGTGCGCATCGTCGAGAAGGCGAAAGGCGTCACGCTCACCGAATACCAGTTCGAACTCGCCGAAGGCGAAAGCGCAGACCTGAGCCTCACGTTCACCGATTTCGAAAAGCCGCCGGCGGCTTCGATCGACAAGTACGATGCCAGCCAGCCCGGCCAGGGCGCGCCCGGCGTGCTGCAAGGCTACGTGCTCGACGGCGACAACAAGCCGATCGCAGGCGCAACACTGCGTCTGCAGCCTTCGGACATCACCGGCACCACCGATGCGAACGGCCTGTTCCAGATCGACGTGCCGCGCGGCCGCTACGATCTGGCCGTCGAGAAGCAAGGCTTCGAGACCGCGCGGACCTCGGGCATTCGCATCGTCTCCGGCGTCGGCCTGTCGGCCAACATCACGCTGCTGCCTCCGCAGGCCGCTGCCGTCTCCGATCCCTCCACGGCGGGCGTCGAGGAAATCGTCGTCGTCGGCAGCTACAAGCGGTCCGCCGCGCCGATCGACATCAAACGCAACTCGGTCGCGGTGACCGATGCGATCAGCGTCGAAGAACTGCTCAAGGCCGGCGACAGCGACGTCGCGGCATCGCTCAAGCGCGTCGTCGGCGTGTCGATCCAGGGCGGTCGCTTCGCGATCGTGCGTGGCCTGGCGGGTCGATACATCTCCACCACACTCAACGGCGATTTGCTCGCAAGCACCGATCCGTATCGTCGGGACGTCGAACTCGATCTGTTCCCGGCCGACATCCTGTCGGGCATCGAAATCCAGAAGAGCTTCACCGCCGACATGCCCGGCGACACTACCGGCGGCATCATCAAGATCGGCACCAAGGGCTTGCCGGATGAATACATCAACAACGTGTCGGTCAGCGCCGGTGGCAGCACCGGCACGACCGGCGAGAAGATGGCCTCGTACCATGGTGGCGGCCGCGATCTGCTCGGCTACGACGATGGCACTCGCCAGTACCCTCGCGGCGTGGGCTTCCGTCCCACCTTGAGCCGCAGCGAGCAGGCTCGCTTTTGGTCGCTGATGGACGATGAACTCAACCCCACGCTGCGCGAGGCCGCTCCGGACTTCGGCTTGTCGTGGGCACTGGGTAACAGTTTCGATCATGACATCGGTCGTATCGGCGGCTATGGCACCGTGTCCTACGATCGTAGCGTCGAATCTCGCCAGGACGGCATTCGCAATACGGTGATCGCGCCGGTGGCGACGGTCTACGATCGCGACATCTTCCGCACAGCGGTCGATGCTTACCTAGTCGGCGGCATCGAAGCCAACGCAGGCTGGAAGGCTTACAGCAAGACCACAGTGCTGCGCGAAACCGAAGACACGACGGCCGTTGAATCGGGTCGTGACGTCGATGATGAAATCGATCGCTCTGATGTGATGATGGAATGGCGCGAGCGTCAGTTCGTGAGCCAGCAGCTGCAGGGCAGCATTCCGGTATTCGACAATCAGACGCTCGATCTGCGTGCCGGTGTTTCGCAAACCACCAACGATGTTCCCGATCGTCGCAGCTACACCTACTTCGGCACTCGCTTCCTGCCGTCCGAGTTCCAGCGTCTGTTCGCGGACTTGAAGGAAGACGGTCTCGACTTCGGCGCCGACTACACGATTCCGCTGCAGTTCAGCGATACGATCAAGACGACTGTCAAAGTCGGTGGCCTTTACAACGATCGTGACCGCAAGAATGAACTGATTCGTCTCGGCGTGACCTCCTCGGGTGACGCAATCACCAACGACGATCCGGAAGCCCTGCTGACGCCGGATGCCTTTGAAAGCGGTGCATTCTCTCTGAACTTCGAGAGAACAACCGAAACCGATACCTACGAAGCAGAGCAGCGCTCGACCGCTGGTTATGTGACCACCGAAACCAATTTCGGCCCGAGTTTCACACTGGTTGCGGGCGTGCGCCAGGATAACTTCAAGACCTCGCTGAGCTACCCAAACGCGCCGAATCTCGGGGAAACCAGCCTGAAGTCGAACGAGCTGCTGCCCAGCATCTCCGGCATCTATCGCTACGGCGATGACTGGCAGTTTCGCACGGGCTATGCGCGCACGGTATCGCGCCCGAGCATCACCGAACTGGCGCCGTCGCGCTTCTTTGATGATCGCGGGCGTGAGTTCAGAGGCTGCTCGGTCGAATCGGGTGGACGCTACATTCCTTGCGATCCGTCACTTATCGATAACTACGATGTGCGCGTCGAGTATTACCTCAACCGTCAGGACAGCATCTCGCTGGCGCTGTTCTACAAGGACATCGACAAGCCGCTGGAACGCGGATATGCCGAGGGCGGCGCATCGGACAACCCCATCTTCACATTCCGCAACAGCGAGTCCGCGAAGGTTTCGGGCGTTGAACTCGACGGCCAGCTTTCCTGGCTGCTGAACCAGGACCACAACATTACGGTCGGCGCCAACATCAGCTACATCGAATCCGAGATCAAGCTCGATGCGCAAGGCGCGCGACTCGAAGCTCGCGACACCCGCGACCTACAGGGCCAGTCGCCTCTGCTGGCGAATGCGCGAATTGGTTACGAGCATTTCCCGACCCAGCAAACGGTGACGATGACCGCGAACTATTTCGACGATCGCATAGACGTCACTGGCCGCGGTCAATCCGCCGACCCGGCCTACGAAATGGCCCGCGTGATCCTCAACCTCACCTACGAAAAGAAGTTCACCAACCGCTCGGTCGTTGGCGTGAAGCTGCGCAATCTGCTCAACGACGACATTCGCTTCGAACAGAACAATCAGGTCATCGAGCGCTGGAGGATCGGCGTCAACGGTGAGGTCTCGTACACGTACAAGTTTTAGTTAGTTACACGGGCCGGCCAGGCAGTCGCTTGGCCGGTCCTGTAGTTCCGAAGGTTGGCGATCGCTGACCAGATCTTTTTGAACAATCCTCGGGAGAGGTCATGAAACACAATCCCTGGTGGCTGGTATTGGTGGGCGCCAGCCTCTTGTTGTCGGCTTGCGGAAACGACGGCAATGTCTTCGTTCCCGATGGTGACGGCACTGTACAGCCGGACACCGATGGCGATGGTATTCCCGACGCGACGGATAACTGCCCGACGGTCGCCAATCCGAATCAAGCCGATTCGAACAACGACGGCGTAGGCGACGCCTGCACCGCGCCGCCCACCGATACCGACAGCGACGGTATTCCAGACGCAACCGACAACTGCCCGACGGTAGCAAACCCCGATCAGGCTGACAGCGACAATGATGGTGTGGGCAATGCTTGTGAACTCCCGGAAGAGCCGGAAGTCAGCTTCGTGACTTGCGAAGGCAATGCTTGCACCATCAGCGGTGACGTCGATCAGGACTACACCATGTCCGCTGCTCGCCAGTGGACGCTCAGCGGTGTGGTTCGCGTGGGCACGGGCAACGGCCAGATCGCAGACGCCGCTGCCGCCGAACAGCTGCGCGCCAACGGCGTAACGCTTACCGTGGAGCCTGGCACTAGCATCAAGGCCACCACCAATGGCGTGTTGCTCGTCACGCGCGGTTCCAAGCTGGTCGCCGAGGGTACGGCGGCTTCGCCGATCACCTTCTCGAGCACCGACGACAACTTCGACGGTCTTGGCGAGTGGGGCGGCATCATCCTGCAGGGCTTCGCTCCGCAATATGGCGTGGGCAACACCGGCGCTTGCTATGGTTCGGGCACGATCTGCAACGTCGAAGGCGAAGGCGGTACCTACGTCGGTTACTTCGGCGGCAACCTGCCGGAAGACAGCAGCGGTACGCTCAAGTACGTGCGCGTCGCTGAAAGCGGCATCGTGGCCGGTGTGAACAACGAGATCCAGGGCATCACCCTGCAGGGCGTCGGTCACGGCACCACGCTGGACTACATCCAGATACACGGCAGCCTCGATGACGGCATCGAGTGGTTCGGCGGCACGGTCAACGCGACCCACCTCGTGTTCACCAACAACGACGACGACGACATCGATTTCGACCAGGGCTGGAAGGGCAACATCCAGTACGCCATCGTTCAGAAGAATCAGATCAAGCCGTCGCCGTCTGGCACTAACGATCCGCGTGCTATCGAAGCGAATACTGGTGACGTGGGCCTGGTGCCACAGACGGAGGGTGTGCTGGCGAACATCACGCTGATCGGTGGTCCCATCTCGAATGCTCCGAATCCGCCGCAGCCGGGCGCCTTGTTCCGCGGAGCCGTCAAGGCGACGATGGTCAACTCGGCGATCAAGGGCTTCAATGCGGGTTGTGTGCGTATTCAGGACGCCAACGCGAACGGAACGACGACGCCGTCGAACGTGACTTTGACCAACGTGCTGGGCGACTGCACCGCTGGTCTTTATGTCGGCTCGCGTCAGGCTGACTCCGCTTCGAACGCGACGGGAACTCCCATCACGCTGAACTCGGGCTACGCGATCAACGAAGGTTCGGCCACGCTGACGTCGGCGCCTTCCATCACGCCGGCCAACAACGGTTCGTCCTTCACTTTCGAACCCACGACTTATGTCGGCGCGGTCGCTCCGGGTACGCCGGCCGCGAATGCCTGGTGGGCGGGATGGACGCTGCCGGGGACGCTGGCTGTGGCAGAAGAAGCCCCGGCTGCCGCGTCGTTCGTCAGCTGCACGCCCACTGTCTGCACGGTGACGGGCACGATCGATACCAACTACACCTTCACGGCCGGCCGGCAGTGGGTGCTCAATGGTGTGGTCAAGGTTGGCAACGGCAATGGCCAGATCGCCGATGCGGCCCAGGTGGCATCAGTGAAGGCCGCTGGCGTCACGCTGACGGTGCGTCCAGGTGTCGATGTCCGGGGCTCGTCCAACAGCGTGCTGCTGGTGACGCGTGGTTCCAAGCTGATTGCCGACGGCCGCTCCGATGCGCCGATCACCTTCTCGAGCACCGACGACAACTTCGACGGTCTTGGCGAGTGGGGCGGCATCATCCTGCAGGGCTTCGCTCCGCAATATGGCGTGGGCAACACCGGCGCCTGCTACGGTTCGGGCACGGTCTGCAACGTCGAAGGCGAAGGCGGCACCTACGTAGGCTTCTTCGGCGGTAATGAGCCGGCCGACAACAGCGGCATCCTGCGCTACGTTCGCGTCACCGAGAGCGGCATCGTGGCCGGCGTGAACAACGAGATCCAGGGCATCACCCTGCAGGGCGTCGGTTACGGCACCACGCTGGACTACATCCAGATACACGGCAGCCTCGATGACGGTATCGAGTGGTTCGGCGGCACGGTCAACGCGACTCACCTCGTGTTCACCAACAACGACGACGACGACATTGACTTCGACCAGGGCTGGAAGGGCAACATCCAGTTCGCCATCGTTCGCAAGAATCCGACCAAGGAAACGCCGTCTGGCACCAACGATCCGCGCGCTATCGAAGCGAACACCGGCGATGTGGGCTTGGTGCCGCAGACCGAAGGCGTGCTGGCGAACATCACGCTGATCGGTGGCCCGATCACCAATGCTCCGAACCCCGTGCAGCCGGGTGCCTTGTTCCGCGGCGCTGTCAAGGCGACGATGGTCAATTCGGCGATCAAAGGTTTCAACTCGGGTTGCGTGCGTGTTCAGGATGCAAACGCGAACGGCACGGTGACGCCGTCGAACGTGACGCTGACCAACGTGCTGGGTGACTGCGCCTCTGGCTTCTACTACTCCGGTTCACGTCAGGCTGATGCGGGCTCCAATGCCGGTGCGAGCACGGTCACGTTTGATGCCGCCATCGCGATGACGGAAGCAAACGCTACGCTGACTGCGGCCCCGACGATCACGCCGGCCAACTCCGGTTCGTCGTTCGCCTTCGCGCCGACCACCTACGTGGGTGCAGTTGCTCCGGGAACGCCGGCGGCTTCGGCTTGGTGGGCGGGCTGGACGATTCCGGGCTCCGTGGTGCCGTAAGGCTGGGATGAATCTGTAGCTCAACGGAGTTACGAAAACGGCGGCCATAAGGCCGCCGTTTTCGTTTACGGCGTATAAGCCTTATGTGACGGACTTCATCATTTGGCGCGCGCAGGCCAACTTGCGTAATAACACTGAAAAAACCGTCTCATAACTTCGACTAGCCAGCTTCTGGCTTCGTTGACTGGGGAGGGTAAATTGAAAACGCAACTGGTTTTTGCTGCTATGCGCGCCGCTTCGCTCGTGGCGCTCTACACAGTTTCACAAAACGTGATCGCAGCACCTGCAAGTAAATCGATCTGCGACACCGAGCGGTGTTCCGATGTAATCGTGATTCTGGATCAATCGACAGATATTTACCGTGATGGTTTGGCCCGCGACAGCTTCATCGCAAACGCCAAGGCCGCATACGGCGCTGTCGTCAAGCGGCAGTACCAGAAAGCCTTGAACGGTGCCGCACTTCGCATTCCGGACTCACATCTGGCCGAGATCAAGCGTCTGCCTGGTGTTGTGGATGTTGTGCCGGATGACATCGGAAGCCTCGATGCTACGCAAGTAAATCCTCCATGGGGTTTGGATCGTTTGGACCAGCGCAGCAATGCCCTTAACTCCACTTATGTCTATACGAAGACTGGAAGCGGTGTCCGGATCCACATCGTGGATACGGGCATCAGAAGCACACATGCAGACTTCGGCGGCCGCGTCGTGGCGGGTTACACCGCGATTGCTGATGGCAATGGCACCAGTGACTGTCATGGACACGGAACGCATGTGGCCGGTACGGCAGCAGGCTCCAGCTATGGCGTGGCAAAAGCGGCCACCATCGTGCCGGTTCGTGTCGCTACTTGCAGTGGGGGGGTTACGGCTTCGGACGTCGTTGCAGGCCTTGACTGGGTGCTGCTGAACAGCACTCTGCCTGCGGTAGTGAATATCAGCCTTCAGTTCTGGGGCGGAAATTCAGCGGTAGACGCGGCCGTGAACAATGTTGTGGCAGGAGGGATCTCCGTTGTTGTTGCGGCGGGCAACCACAATGCCGACGCATGCAATGTATCGCCTGCTCGCGTTCCGGCTGCGATCACCGTAGGCGCCACAACGTCCACCAGCGCGCGAGCGAGCTTCTCAAATTACGGTAAATGCCTGGATCTATTTGCCCCTGGAGACAACATTCTCTCCGCAGGCCACACGAGCAACAGTGCTTCAGCGACGATGAACGGAACGTCCATGGCGTCTCCGCATGTAGCTGGCATCGCTGCTTTGTACCTGGAGCAGGTACCTGTGGCCACTCCGGATACTGTTACCAATCACGTTGTCGGAAAGAATTCATATGGGCACGTTACAAGCCTGGGTACAGGTTCACCGAACCATATGGCGTACTCGGTGGAGAAAAATGGCTGGCGTGCCCCGTTGTATCGTTACTACAGCAGCGCCGATACCGACAGCAATTACACGAGCAAGTGGACCGAGTTGCAGGCAGGAGTGGCAACCAGCTACAGCTACCTAGGCATCATTGGTTATGGTTTGACCTTTCCCAATGAAGACTATCGAGAACTGCGCCGTTTATGGAATCCCACGCTCAAGGATCATCTTCTAACGGTGGATGCGTCGGAAAATCCGAGCGGCTATTTGAGTGATTCCAATGTCGGTTACTGCAACATCGACTCCTCACCGATCTTGCTCTACAGATACTGGAGCAGCACTTACAGTAACCACCTGTACACGCCGTCATGGGCGGAACTTGGTACCGGCGGATCGACTTATGTATATGAAGGCGTGGAGTGTTATCTCTACGACGACATCTAGGTGAAGTCTGGAAACGGCGGCCTCAAGGCCGCCGTTTCTCTTTTGGATAGCGGTCTGGAGCCGCTCCAGACTTGCCCTGCCGGGCACGAGCCGCTACAAAGCGCGAATGTTCCGTCGCTCGTCCCGTTCAGTCCGTCGTCCCGCAGCGCTTCTGCTGCTGGCGCTGCTGTTCGGCTGGCAGTCGCTGGCTTCGGCGATGGCCTTGCCTTGCCGGTTCCAGGCGCCCGCGGCAACGCACACGATGTCGGCTCATGCTGCGTCGCACGAAGCGCACGAGACGAAGGCAGCAGCGCATGCCGATCATTGCGCTGGCATGCAGCGGACGAAGCCATCCAAGCCTGCGCACGACTGCGACGGCCTCTGCGCCGATCGTCATTGCGCCAGCGTTGCCTTCGCGCTGTCGCCGACGAGCGCCGCGAGCGCCGAGCTGCCTTCGACACGCGTCGATGCGCTGTTCGTCTCCCAGGCGCTGCGCAGTGGTTCTCCGACCGAATTGATGCGCCCTCCCAGTCGCTCCTGAAGCATCGCCGCGCGCTGTCGCGCGCCCGCTCCGGCGCTTTAGTGCCGGATGTTTTCAGCTTTGGGAGATTCCCTTGTTCGTTTCCTCTTTTCGCAGCGGCGTGCTCGCCTTGCTGCTGCCGCTCGCCGCATCGGGTTGCGCGAGCCTGCCCGACGACTGGGGCCGCGCCGATGCGGCGCGCCTGGCCGCCGAACGTGGGCGCGCGCTTCCGCAGGTCGCCGATGCCGCCGCCTACACGCGCGAACAGCTCGCGCAGCCGCTGACGCCGCAGGGGGCGGTCGCGCTCGCGCTGCTCGACAATCCGGATCTGCGCGCACGCAACGCGCAGCTCGGCATCGCCGCGGCCGATCTCTACGAGGCCAGCCGCATGGCCAACCCGGTGATCTCGGCGACGCGCCTCTCCGGCGACAGCGGGCCGCGTTCGCAGCTCACGCTCGGCATCGGCTTCGACGTGCTGGGCCTGCTGACGCTGCCGGCCAACCGGCGCAATGCGCAGGCCGGCGTCGAGGCCGCCAAGCTCGAAGCGGGCAGCGCGATCGTCGAGCTTGCCACGCAGGCCGAACGCGCCTGGTTCGAGGCCGCCGCCGCTCAGCAGCGCGCGCAGGTGCGCGAACTCGCGGCGCGTGCGGCGAGCGCTTCGGGCGAGATCGCGCAGCGCTATTTCGACGCCGGCAACATCAACCGGCGACAGCTCGCGCTCGAGCAGGCCGAGGCCGGCAGCCTGCGGCTCGAATCGCTCGCCGCGCAGGCGCAGGCGGCGACCGAGCGCGCAGCGCTCAATCGCATCATGGGACAGCGCGAGGACAGCGCCTGGACGCTGGTGTCGCCCTTGCCCGAGCCGGCGGCGCAGGAGCCATCGCTCGATGCGCTGCTGCGGGAGGCGGTCGATTCGCGACTCGACATCGCCGCGGCGCAGCAGCAGGCGCGTGGCATCGCCGGGCGCTACCAGCTTGTGCGACGCACGCGCCTGATCGGCGACATCGAACTCGGCGCCGAACGCGAGCGCGAATACGACGGCGCGATCAACGCCGGTCCGAGCGTCTCGATGCGCCTGCCCTTGTTCGACTGGGGCAGCGGGCGCAAGGCGCGTGCGCAGGCCGAGCTCGACATCGCCGAAGCCCGGCTCGACGGCCTCGTGCTCGATGCGGGCAACGACGTGCGCGCCGCGTATGCGCGCATGCAGGTCGCGAGCGAACGCGCGCGCACCTATCGCGAGACCCTGATTCCGCAGCGTGAAACCGTCGTCGAATTCCTGCAGCGCGAAGTCAACTACATGCTCGCGGGCGTGTTCGAACTGCTCGTCGCCAAGCGGCAGGAATACGACGCATATGCCGGCTACATCGATGCGGTACGCGATTACTGGATCGCGCGCGCCGACCTCACGCAGGCGGTCGGCCGCACGCTGCCGATCGAAACCGCGGCGCATGAGCATCAGCACGACCATCACGACACGACATCGAACGGAGACGCGCCATGATGCGCCGTCGCAATCTGCTGCAACTGATCGGCGCGGGCGGCGCCGGCCTGCTCGCCAAACGCGCGAACGCGCAGCATGAGCACCATGCGGCGCCCGTCGGAACGGGCGAGCCGCGCGGACGCCGCCATGCGCAGGGCTACATGCCCGTGCGCACGCTCAACGGCTGGACCCTGCCGTACGAGCTCAAGGGCGGCGTCAAGGAGTTCCATCTCGTCGCCGAAGAGATCGAGCACGAATTCGCGCCGGGTACGCGAGCCAAGTGCTGGGGCTACAACGGCACCACACCGGGTCCGACGATCGAGGCGGTCGAAGGCGATCGCGTGCGCCTGTTCGTCACCAATCGCCTGCCCGAAGCGACCTCGGTGCATTGGCATGGCATCGACCTGCCGCAAGGCTACGACGGTGTCGGCGGGCTCACGCAGGCGCACATCAAGCCCGGCGAAACCTATGTCTACGAATTCACGCTGCGCCAGCACGGCACCCACATGTATCACCCGCACGTCGATGAGATGACGCAGATGGCCTTCGGCATGATGGGCATGTTCATCATCCATCCGCGCGATGGCGAAGCGGTTCGCATCGATCGCGATTACTGCTTCCTGCTGCACAACTGGGCGCTGCATCCGGGCACCTACCGGCCCGATCCTTCGATCCTGCAAGACTTCGATCTGTGGACCTTCAACTCGAAGGTATTTCCGGCGATCGATCCGCTCGTCATGGCGATGGGCGAGCGCATCCGCATCCGCATCGGCAACCTGTCGATGTGGAATCACCCGATCCACCTGCACAGCAATCCGTTCTGGGTCACCGGCTCCGACGGCGGACGCTGGCCGCAGGCGCTATGGCGGCGCGAAGCCACCGAAATCGTCGGCGTCGGGCAGGTGCGTGATCTCGAATTCGTGCCGACCGAGCCGGGCGACTGGGCGCTGCATTGCCACATGGCCCATCACACGATGAACGCGATGGGGCACGGCATTCCGAACAACGTCGGCGTCGACCAGCGCGGCGTCGCGCGCGAGATCAAGCAGCTGCTGCCGGGTTACATGCCGATGGGCAAGAGCGGCATGTCCGAGCATTCCATGCACGTCGGCCACGGCATGATGACGGGCCCGGAGAACACCTTGCCGATGATGACGGGGCAGGGCCCTTACGGCGCGATCGAAATGGGCGGCATGTTCACGGTGCTCAAGGTGCGCGAGGGTTTGGCCGCCGGCGATTTCAGCGATCCGGGCGCTTACGTCGTCGACGAGAGCAAGCGTGCCCGACGCGTGAGCAGCGATCCGGATTTCGGCAACCCGCACCGGCGTTCGCCGTATGCGGGCACGACGCCGAATGCGCCGACGGGCGAATCCGACGATCATGCGCAGCATCATCACCACGGTAGCGAGGCACCGTGAGCGAAGACGAGGTGCTGATGCTGTCCGAGCTGCCCGCAGGCGCGCTGCGCGCCTTGCTGGAGCCGCGCGGCATGCGCGTGCTGGTGGTCGCGCCGGACGCGCCGATTCCGGGCAGCTACTGGGGCGAGCGCGAAGCCGGGCTCATCGGCGATGCGCTCTACGTGCGCGCCGATACACCCGTGCATTCGGCGTTGCACGAGTCCTGTCACTTCCTCTGCATGGACGAACATCGTCGGGCGCGGCTGCACACCGACGCGGGTGGAGACGATGTCGAGGAATCCGCGGTCTGCTATCTGCAGGCCATGCTCGCCGACCAGCTCGCGGGCTACAGCCGCGAGCGTCTGTTCGCCGACATGGATGCCTGGGGCTATCATTTCCGCCTCGGCAGCACGCGCGCCTGGTTCGAGCAGGACAGCGAGGACGCGCGCGCCTGGCTCGTCGCGCACGGGCTCGCCTGAAAATGAAAAGCCCCGCTTCCGGCATGCGAAAGCGGGGCTTTCATGAGCGCTCGCGATGAGCGCGCCGAGGCTTACTTCTTCTTTGCCTGATTGGCGACCGCCTCGGCTGCGCGCTTGGCCGCTTCGGGGTCGCCGAGATAGCGGTGGCTCACGGTCTTGAGATTGTGGTCGAGCTCGAACAGCAGCGGGATCGAGGTCGGGATGTTGATCTCGAGGATCTCCTTCTCCGACACGCCCGTGAGGTACTTGTAGAGCGCGCGCAGCGAATTGCCGTGCGCGGTCACGAGCACGGTCTTGCCCGCCTTGATGTCCGGGGCGATGGCGTCGTGCCAGTACGGCAGCACGCGCACGAGCGTGGTGGCGAGCGATTCGGTGCCCGGCAGCGCGGCGGCGTCTAGCGTCGAATAGCGGCGGTCGTTGACCGGATGGCCCGGATCGGAGGCCGGCATTTCGGGCGGCGGAACGTCGTAGCTGCGGCGCCAGATCTTCACTTGCTCCTCGCCGTGCTTGGCCGTGGTCTCGGCCTTGTCGAGGCCTTGCAGGGCGCCGTAGTGGCGCTCGTTGAGGCGCCAGCTCTTGTACACCGGAACCCAGGACTGATCGAGCTCGGAGAGCACCACCTGCTGAGTGTGGATCGCGCGCTTGAGCACCGAGGTGTAGGCGACGTCGAACTGATAGCCCTCGTCGCGCAGCAGCTTGCCGGCGGCGACGGCCTCGTTGCGGCCCGCTTCGGTGATGTCGACGTCGACCCAGCCGGTGAAGCGGTTTTCGAGATTCCACTGGCTCTGGCCATGACGCAGCAGAACGAGTTTGCGGGTGCTCATCGACATCGGTCCTCTTGTTGGTCGCTTGGTTAGGTCTTGGCCTGCAGGCTGTCCTGCAGATGCTGGTTCTTGACGCGCACGTAGTTCTGCGCGGAGTAGCGCAGGTTCTCGAGTTCGCTGGCGCTCAGTTCGCGCGCGGGCGCGGCCGGCGAGCCCTTGTAGAGCCAGCCCGACTTGAGCCGCTTGCCGGGCGAAACCAGGCTGCCGGCCGCGACCATCACGTCGTCCTCGATGACCACGCGATCGAGCACGATCGCGCCCATGCCGATCAGCACGCGGTTGCCGATCGTGCAGGCATGCAGCGTCACCGAATGCCCGACGGTGACGTCGTCGCCGATGATCGTCGGCACGCCGCCGGGCGTATACGGCCCATCGTGCGTGACGTGCACGACCGTGTTGTCCTGGATGCTCGTGCGCGCGCCGACGACGATCCGGTTGACGTCGCCGCGCAACACCGCGAACGGCCAGATCGAGGAATCGTCACCAAGCGTGACGTCGCCGAGCACGAGCGCGAGTTCGTCGACGTAGACCGCGCGCGCGAGCGTGGGCGCGATGCCCTGGTAGGTGCGGATCGCCATCGATCCCTACGGCGTGAACGGCGTGGTTTCGAAGCTCGGGCCGGTGTTGCGCTGATACGGGCTCGTCGTCCACTTGTCGAGGAAGCTCTTGATCTGCGCGAGCACGTCGCTCTGGTTGCGCATGTACGGTCCGATCGAGCTCAGGATGCGGGCGTGCGGCATCTTCGGGTAGATCACCGTTTCGACCGGGCCGCCCGCACGGGCGACGCTAGCCGCGAGATTGCGTGTGTTCTTCACCGGGACGATCTCGTCGTCTTCACCGGCCATCAGCAGCAGCGGCGGGTTCTGGCCGTCGACGTAGAGGATCGGCTGCGACTGCTCGAACTTGTCGACCGGCCCGAACAGGTCGCGCATCATCGGGTCGGTCAGCGGCAGGAAGTCGTACGGACCGGCCAGGCCGACCATGCCGCGCAGCCAGGTGCGCGAGCCGCCGACGCCCTTGAGGAAGGCTTCGTTGAGCGCGAGCATCGCGGCCACGTGGGCGCCCGACGAGTGGCCCATGACGAAGACCTTCTTCGAATCGCAGCCGTAGTCGTCGATCTTGTCGTGCACCCACTTGACTGCCTTCGCGCCGTCTTCGACGAAGGCCGGGAAGCGCACCATCGGGTACTGGCGCACGTCCGGAATCACCGTGCAGTAGCCGATGCTCGCGAGCGCGCCGCCGACGAACTCGAAATCCTTCTTGTTGCCGCTGCTCCAGCGTCCGCCGTAGAAGAACACCACGGTCGGCCGATCTTCCTGGCCGTTGGGCTTGTAGACGTCGAGCGTGAGCCCGTTGGTCTTCTCGTAGGGCAGGTTGGTGCTGCGGTTGAAGCCCGAAGTCGAGGTCAGGCTGTTGAGCACCTGCTGGCCCGAGCAGCCGGCGACGGCGACGGGAACCAGCAGCAGGGCAAGCAGTTTTCGAAGCGAAAGGGTCATGGCGATGGCGGAACGGTCCAAACGGGACTGGCAGAGCCGACATGGTACAGGGGTGAGGCCGGGAATCGGGAATCGCCGAAAGGCTGGCGCCTGGCGTCTCGCTTTCCCGATTCACGATTCACTATTCCTGATTTCCGGCGTCTTCCGAATCCCGGCCTGCCGCTCCTTGCACCCGGACAAACGGCCCCTATGTCCTCGGAAACCTTTCGAGCCTTGCTAGGCTCAGACCCTTATCGCTCACCGCCAGGAATTCGATGATCGCCACCGACAACGCCCTGCTCGCCGCCCGTCCGCTCAACGAGCTGCCGGATTTCGCCCGCTTTGCTCCCGAACAGGCCGAGCCCGCGATCGACGCGGTGCTCGCCGAGAGCAAGCGCAAGCTCGACGAGCTGCTGACTTCGGATCGCGAACCGACCTGGGAAAGCTTCATCGAGCCACTCGAAGCGCTCGGCGAGCATCTGGGCCAGGTCTGGGGCCCGGTCTCTCACCTGTTCATGGTGCGATCGACGGCCGAATGGCGCGCCGCCTACAACGCCTGCCTGCCCAAGGTCACCGAGTACAGCCTGGAGCTGTCGCAGTCCGAGCCCTTGTGCGCGGCCTACCGGCGCATCAAGGAGAGCCCGGGTTTCGCGCAGCTTTCCCCGGTGAGGCAGAAGGTCATCAACGACGCGCTGCGCGACTTCCGCCTGTCCGGTATCGATCTGCCGGCCGACAAGAAGCAGCGCTACAAGGAGATCGCCCTGCGCCTGTCCGAGATCCAGACCAAGTTCGAAGAGAACCTGATGGACGCGATCAAGGCCTGGAGCAAGCTCGTCACCGACGAGTCCGAACTGGCCGGCATGACCGACGCCGCCAAGCAGCAGGCGCGCGAGAAGGCCAAGGCCAAGGGCCAGGACGGCTGGCTGCTGACGCTCGATTTTCCGAGCTACGACGCGGTGATCACCTACACCACCAACCGCGAGCTGCGCCGCGAGATCTACACCGCCTACAGCACGCGCGCCTCCGACCAGGGCCCGCAGGCCGGGCAGTTCGACAACGGCCCGATCGCCGAAGAAATTCTCAAGCTTCGCCACGAAGAAGCGCTGCTGCTGGGCTTCAACAACTACGCCGAGCTTTCGCTCGCGACCAAGATGGCCGACTCGCCCGACGAGGTCGAAGGCTTTCTGCGCGACCTCGCGCGCCGCGCCAAGCCGCGCGCGGGCGCCGAGCTCGACGAGCTACGCGCGTATGCCAAACAGCTCGACGGCCTCGATGAGCTGCAGCCCTGGGACATGGCCTTCTACGCCGAGAAGTTCAAGGAAAGCAGCCTGGGCCTGTCCGACGAGGAATTGCGCCCGTACTTCGCGCTGCCGGCCGTGCTCGATGGCCTGTTCAAGCTGCTCGGGCGGCTCTACGGCCTGCGCTGCGAGCGCCTGCCCGATGCGCCGGTCTGGCACGAGGACGTGCAGGCTTATCAGCTGCTCGACGCCAATGGGCTGGTCGGGCGCTTCTATCTCGATCCGTTCGCGCGCGACGAAAAGCGCGGCGGCGCCTGGATGGACGAATGCCACAACCGCCGCCGCACGAGCGCGGGCGTGCAGACGCCGGTCGCGTACCTGGTCTGCAACTTCCGGCCCGCGGTCGGCGATCAGCCCGCGCTGCTCACGCACGATGAAGTCGTGACCCTGTTCCACGAATTCGGCCACGGCCTGCATCTGCTGCTGACGCAGGTCGACGAGGCTTCGGTCGCCGGCATCCACGGCGTCGAGTGGGACGCGGTCGAGCTGCCGAGTCAGTTCATGGAGAACTGGTGCTTTGACGAAACCACGCTCAACGGCTTCGCGCGCCATTACCAGACCGGTGAGCCGATTCCGACCGCGCTGCTCGACAAGCTCAAGAGCAGCCGGGTGTTCCAGAGTGGCTTGGCCACCGTGCGGCAGATCGAGTTCGCGTTGTTCGACCTGCGCCTGCATCGCGATTACGACCCGGCTGCGGGGGGGCGCGTGCTCGAAACCCTCAAACGCGCGCGCGACGAAGTGGCGGTGATGCAGCCGCCGGCCTTCAACCGCATGCCGATGAGCTTCTCGCACATCTTCGCGGGCGGCTATGCGGCCGGTTACTACAGCTACAAGTGGGCCGAAGTGCTGTCGGCCGATGCCTTCGCCGCGTTCGAAGAGAGCGACTTCGCCGCCGAAACCGGCCAGCGCTTCCGCGCCACGATCCTGGCCAACGGCGGCTCGCGCGAGGCGCGCGAGCTGTTCCGGGAGTTTCGCGGCCGCGATCCGGAGATCGCCGCGCTGCTGCGGCACAACGGGCTGGAAGTCGAGGCGGCGTAGGTTCGCTGCTGCCGGTAGAGGTCCAAAGCCCCTCGCTTCCCGCTGCGCGGGACTCTCTCCCGCACCCGGGAGAGAGGACATCGACCGCAGGCCTATGCAGTCCCCTCTCCCGCGTGCGGGAGAAGGGTGGCGCGTCAGCGCCGGGTGAGGGGCTTCATTGCGACGGAATCGGCGGTTTGAAGGCGGCGGTCATCGAAGGTGCTTCGACCACGCGGTCGCGGCCGCCGGCCTTGGCCTTGTAGAGCGCCACGTCGGCCCGGCCGATCCAGTCGTCGAGCGTGTCGATTCCGCGTTCGAGCGCGGCGACGCCGATGCTCGTGCTGAGCAGGCGCGACGGCCCGCCTTCGATGTCGACTTCGCGAATGCGCGCCTGGATGCGCTGCGCGATGTCGGAGGCTTCGGCGATCGTCGCGTTCGGCAACACCACCACGAACTCGTCGCCCCCGTAGCGGCCGGCGCTGTCGCTCTTCCCGGTGACGCTGCTGATGGTGTCCGCGAAGGCCTTGATCACCTTGTCGCCGGCGAGGTGGCCGTAACGATCGTTGATGTTCTTGAAGTGATCGATGTCGATCACCAGTAGCGAGGCTTTCGAATGCGAGCGCTGGAAGCGCTGGATTTCATCGAGTGCCTTCTGCTCCCAGTGCCCGCGATTGAGCAGTCCGGTCAGCGGATCGGTGCGCGCGAGCTTGGTGATTTCCAGGCGCTGCCGATGGCTGAGCTGCAGCAAGCCATGCGTCACGCTCGCCACCGTCAGCGGATAAGCGACGAAGTGCGGAACGCAGGCCAGCATCACCGGCAGTGAGGATTCCGGCGCGAAGCCGAAGCCGAGCATCCACGAGACCAGCGCGCAGGTAAGCAGCTGGATGCCGACGGTTCTGGGCAGCAGCTTCCAGCCGCCGAAGGCCAGCTTGTCCATCGTCAGCGTGACGAACAGCAGCAGGCTCGGCATGAAATTGAATTGCATGACCGCGATCCAGAGGCCGCCCATCGCCGAATCGACGATCAGGTTGCGCTGCTCCTGGGCGCGCGGATTCGAGCTGCGCCGCGAGAGCGCATAGGCGACGAAGGGCCAAATGTAGCCGTTGCCGAACAGCAGCGCCCAGGCCGGCCAGTCGTAACCCTGCTCGTACAGCACGCCGCCGACCGCGACCGCGCCGAGGCCCAGGCCGAGCAGACGCAGCAGAAAGACCTGGCGGGCGAGCTTGACGCCCGCCCGGGTCTTCGCCGCATCGAGAGTTGTGGACATCTCGTCTTCCCGTGAGCCCCTGCATCGGTAAGGCGAGACTTACGCAAGGGCTGGTTCCCGGCCGGCATTTTGCCTGCGGGAGGGCAGGAGTTCTTGTCCTTTCGGCGGGTCGGGCGTCACTGGCCGACGGAAGCCGGCTTTCGGCTTCCGTCATGCAACCGCGTTCGCTCGTGTGCGAGGCGCTTTAAAGCGCCGGGCTGGCGAGCGCGACGTTGCGCTTCTTGGCGGTATCGAAGACCGCGCTGTCGAGGCCGACGATCAGCGACTTGAGCCAGTCGCCGCCGCGCGCGTCGTCCGACAGGCCCACCGCGATGTAGCGACGGCCGTCGTGCTCGACGATCGCGCTGTCGGCGTGGAAGTTCTTCCAGGTGCCGGACTTGCGGAACAGCTTGGCGCCCGGATACAGGTCCTGCAGACCGGCGACGAACTTATGGTGAATGGCCGGCTCGCCCATGATCGCCTTCATCTGCTTGCTCGCCTCGGGCGAGACGAGCTGGCCGGTTTCGAGCATGTAGTAGAAGCGCGCGACCTGGAAGCTGGTCGCGCCGTGCGAGAGGTTGTGCAGCGGATCGCGCTTGGTGGCGATGCCGCTCGCGTAGGGCTTGCCGACCCAGAGGCCGCCGTTGAGCTTGGAGTCGTAGAGCCGGTAGCGGCTCGACTGCAGCACCGCGGCGAGGTAATCGGTGCCGACCTTCTGCAGCATGTCGGAGGCGGCGATGTTCGACGAGTGGCGAATCATCTGCTGCAGCTCGGCGATGGTGTCCGCGTCCATCTTGAGCTTGCCGGCCGCGGCCTTCTCGAAGGCGCCGAGCAGGATCGCGATCTTCGGCAGGCTCGCGGCATAGAACATCTGGTTGCCGTTGACCTGCGCCATCGTCGGGGCGGCGGTGTTGGTGATGTCGACGAGCGACACGGCCAGGTGGCCGCTGCGCACCGCGTCCTTGAGCTTGAGCTGGGCCAGGCAGGTTTCGAGCGAAGCCTGCAGCGACTGGTCCACCTTCGGCGACAGCTCCATGAGCATCGAATCGAGCTCGGCCGACGGCGGCTTGATCATCGCGGGGACGATGTTCGCGGGGGCGAGGGCGCTGGCTTCGGGGCTCGCGGCGGGTAGCGGCGCCGCGAACAGGGTCGCGGCGATCGAGAGCGAAAATGCAGCACGGCGACTGAAAAAAGCCGTCCGGCTCCTGGAGTGAGTGGCGATCACGGAGCGATGGGTTCCTAAACTAGCGGTACGAAAACCGCGCTTCCGGGTTCTACAGGCCCGGGGCACGCGCCATTTCCTGGCACCTTAACCCGTGTTGAATGCTGAATGCCAGCTTCACGGGACGAGCGGAAGCCGATGTCGAACTTTGCCGGGGCTCGTTCAGGTTTCGGCCGCTTGCCCTATGATTCGACAGGATTTTTACCATCCAGACAGTCAGGAGCGCGCATGGGCCTGAGCCCGCGGCAGAAGCAGGTTTTCCGCGAACTGGCGGCCGACACGGCCGGCATCGACATCGAGGTCTACGAGCGGTACGGCAAGGACCCGCTGGAGCCCGTCGTCGGCCTCGGGCCCGACGATGCGCGCGTCGGCTTCTTCGGCCGCGATCCGGGCCGCGACGAGGTGCAGCACGGTGAGCCCTTCATCGGCGCGGGCGGGCAGCTCGTGCGCAAGGCCCTGTACCGGCGCCTGCACGATGGCGCGGCGCTGCCGAGCTTCGAGGCTTCGCGCGAGATCGGTCGCGACTTCTTCTGGGCCAATACGGTTCCGTACAAGCCGGTGGGCAACAAGGCCTGGTCGACCCGCATCAAGCAGCGCTTCCAGCCGCCGATGGCGCAGCTGCTGGTCGAGCAATGGCGGGGCGAGGCGCTCGTCACGCTCGGCCGCGAGGCTTTTCTGTGGTTCGGCCTGCTGCAATCGCGCGAGACGCGCGATCGGCTCGATGCGTTCTGGCTGCGCGAGGATCGCTTCACGAGCTCGATCGCGATCACGCTCGCCGCGCCTTCGGGCAAGGCGCGCGAGCTGCAGCTGTATCCGCTGCCGCATCCGTCGCCGCTCAACGCGACCTGGTACGGACGCTTCCCGGGGCTGCTCGATGCGCGGCTCGAGCAGCTCGAAGTCGGCGCGAAGACGCTCAGGATGCGAGCGTGAAATTGCGCCAGTTCTGGCGCTGCGCGTAGCCGCCCGGAAAGATCTCGTCGAGCAGCGATTCGGACAAGCCCGAATGCTGCACGAGCAGCTCGCCGAGCACCGCGCGAAAGTCGGTGGTCGGCTCCAGGTCTTCGCCCTGGTACAGCGCGCTCGCGTTGAGCCCCGGCCACTGGCCGTAGACCTGCGCACCGGCGACGCGCTTGCCCATCACGATCATCGACGAGGCGGTGCCGTGATCGGTGCCGCCGAAATTCTCGCGTGCCTTGCGGCCGAACTCGGTCATCGTCACCAGCGTCACGTTCTGCATGCGATCGCCGAGGTCTTCGTGAAACGCGCGCAGTGCGCCGGCGAAACGCGGCAGCGAGGCCGCGTGACGGCTCGCCTGGTTGACGTGCGTATCCCAGTCGTCGTCCGAGGTCACGGTGATCACGCGCGGCGCGTAGCCGGCGCGAATCGCTTGTGCGGCGACCTTGAGTCCCTGGCCGAGCGTGGTAGCGGGGTAGACGACTTCGCTGAGCGTCGGCGGCTCGTCGGCGAGCGTGCTCATCGCCTGCGCGAGGCGCAGCGTGGTGAAGCCTGGATCGCCCGCGATCGTCGACAGCGATTCGAGCAGCGCGGTCGCGCTCGCACCGGCGATCGAGCCGTGATTGAAGTCGGCGAAGTCGCGCACCGCGACCGCGTTGGCGAAGCCCTGCAGGCTCGCGGGCACCGAGGTTTCCGCCGCGATCGCGGACCACAGCGCCTCGTTGTAGCCGGCGTCGCGCGTCATCGCGCGGCCGAGCCAGCCGCCGGTGACGCCGCTGCGCGCACCGGATTCGGCTAGCGACTGCGCGTAGAAGTGCGAGCGGTCGCGGCTGTCGGTCGGAATCCAGCCGGTGGCGGTGACGAAGCCGAGATCGCCGGTTTGATAGAGCGTCTGCAGATCGCTCAGCGCCGGGTTCAGGCCGAAGTAGCCGTCGAGCGCGAGCGGATTGGCGACCGCGAGATTCGGCCGCAAGCCGGCGTAGGCGGAATCGCCGGCCGGCACCAGCATGTTGATCCAGTCGGCCGCGAAGCGCTGGAACACCACCACGAGCGTGCCGGGTTCGCCGGTGCCCTTGCCGGGCGGAGGCGTGACGCCGCCGCCGTCGGGCGGATTGGGATTGGAGGCGCTGTCGGACGAAGAGCCGCCGCAGGCGGCGGTGGTCGCGGCGGCGATGAGCGGGAGCAGCAGTCGGCGTGAGATCGGCATGGTGCGCTCGCTCAGCGGGTCAAAAACCACGGGGAAGACAGCAGCACGAACACCAGTCCCTTGACGCGCGGTTCCAGGGTTTCGGCCGGCATGACCGCATCGGGATCGGCGCCTTGCGCGACGAAGTTCAGCAAGGCTTGGTTTGCCGCGGCGGGCAGCGTGGTGAACAGCAGATTGGCGATCGCGTTGTCGACCGCCTTGCGCGGTGTCTGCGCATCGACCACGCCGACCGCGACCGACGTGCCCGACAGCACCTGCAGCGGATTCGCGAGAATGCGGCCGAAGGCCAGGCCTTCGACGAGCCCGACCAGGAACTTCTGCAGGTACAGCATCGAGTTGGTGTTGGCCCAATAGCTCGCGCGATCCGGATAGCCATCGGGCGGCACCCAGGCGAAAGGCTCGTGCCCGGCCTGTTTGAGCCCGGTGAACAGCGTGCCGTTCGGCGCCGCGATCGGCAGCCCGAACAGCGAGGTATTGAGCACGTCGAACGGGTTCGCACCGCAGGCGCGCATCGCGCCGATCATCGCGTCGAGCGGGCGCTTGAACTTGGCGCCGTTGCTCGCGGCGAATTCGCTGGAATTGAAGATCAGCCGCAGCATCGTCTTGATGTCGCCGCCGCTGCTCGTAAACGCCGCGGCGACGCGATCGACGAGCGGCGTGGGCGGCTCGTCGCCGACGAAGCGCACGCAGAGCTTGTGCGCGATGTGCTGCGCAGTGCCCGGATGATCGAGGATCAGGTCGAGCGCCCTGTCGATTTCGTCTTCACCGCCACCGGCCGCGAAACGCTGGCCGAGGAAGGTTTTTTCGCTCGTGTCGTGCTGCGCGGCGTCGAACTGCACGGCGCCGTAGGCGATGGCCGCGAGCGGCAGATCGCGAATGAAGCCGAGGCCGGACAGAATCAGCGCGAGCGCCTTCATATCGGCTTCGGTGTAGCCGCCGCTCTTGCCGAGCGTATGCAGCTCCAGCAGTTCGCGCGCGTAGTTCTCGTTGATCGCGCCCTTGCGGTTCATCCAGTTGTCGAGGAAGTACAGCATCTCGGCCGAACGCACGCTCGCGCGCAGCAGCGTCTTGAAGTTGCCGAGCGCGTTGGCGCGAATCACGTTGCGATCGAAATCGATCTTGAGCGGGATCGGGTTCTTGCGGATGTAGGTGTTGAAGTGATCGTTCCAGAAATCGACCATCACCTCGTGCAGCTGCGCTTTCGAAAACAGCGCGCGGTACAGCATCGCGCTCTGCAGATTGAGAATGTGCAGGTCGATCGTGAAACCGGCCGCGGTGCTCGCGAAGATCGCCGGGCCCGTGGTCGCGATCAGCGGGTATAACGCGGTGGCGCCAAGATCGGCGGCGAGATCGCTGGCCTTGAGCTGCTCCTCGATATAGGCCGCGCGTCCGATGCTGCGGACGCGTGTGAGTTCGGAGCTCGTCGGGCCGAAGCCGATGCGGCGCAGCAGGTGCAGGTCCGGATCGGAGCCCGCGATGTCGGAGGCGCTGAGTGCCTGCGCACTGTGGGCGAGATCGCCGATCAGCCCGGCCCACAAAACCGCCTGCCCACCCGCGGCGAGAAAAGTTCGTCTTTGCACGGCTGCCCCCAATGCGCCCCGACAAAACATGAATGCTGCGGTCGCACTGTGGCATAAGCTTCGAGACCCGCCCGCGCGACCTGATTTACGGTTCACTATGGCCGAAGTCCGGTCAGGCGGCACTAGAAAAATCGCAGGAGTGCCAGGTGAAAGACACTGCCGAAATCCCGATCTTTCCGCTCAATACGGTGCTGTATCCGCAGGGCGTGCTGCCGCTGCGCGTCTTCGAGGCGCGCTACGTGGACATGACCAAGTCCTGCATCGGTGACGACGAGGTGTTCGGTGTCTGCCTGATTCACGAAGGACGCGAAACCGGCAGCCCGGCGACGCCCGAAGTCTGGGGTTGCACGGCGCGCATCCGCCATTGGGAAGTGCCGACGCCGGGCTTGTTTTCGCTGATCACGCAGGGCGAGCGCATCTTCTGCATCCGCGAGCGTTTCACGACGCCGAGCGGCCTGACGCGTGCGCTCGTGCAATACGCCGCGCATCCGGATCCGCAGCCGGTGCCGGCGCGCTACCAGCCGCTCGCGCAGCTGCTCGAAGACGTGGCGGGCCAGATCGACCCGCGCCTGCTGCCGACTCCGTTGCGACTCGACGACGCGGCCTGGGTGGCCTGGAGACTCGCAGAGCTGCTGCCGCTGGCGGCAGAAGACCGGCTGCGATTGCTGCAACTGCGCGACGGAGCGGCGATGCTCGCGCTGATCGAACGGCATATCGGGTCTGCGCATGCGCCTTGAAGCCCACTGACTGCGTCATGCGCTTTTTATCGGCCGCCACCAGCGTGGTGGCGACGGTGATGTCGCACGCGGTCAACGCTTGCGATCAGCGCTGCCAGTAGCCGACGGCCTTGATCGAATCTTCCGCGTGGCCGCGTTTTTCGACGAACAGCTGTCGAATCGCCTGCGCGCGCTGGCTTTCGGTGGCGACCCAGACGTAGCAATCGGCTGCCGGTAGCGCGATCCCGCTCAGTGCGGCTTGCAGGCGCTCGCCGGGCTCGGAGCCCTCGCGCAGCACCCACCGCACGTCGGCCGGGCGCGCGCGTTCGGGCAGCGTTTGCCGCTCGCTCGCATCGGCGATTTCGACCACCACGGTCACCGGCAGATCGCCCGGCAATTCTTCGAGCCGGCGTGCGATCGAGGGCAGGGCGGTTTCGTCTCCGGCGAGCAGATAGCCGGCGAAATCGTCGGGCGGAATCATCGAGCCGCGCGGCCCGCCGACTTCGAGGGTCTGGCCGGTTTCGACTTGCGCCGCCCAACTCGCGGCCGGCCCATCGCCGTGCAGCACGAAATCGATGTCGAGCTCGCCGCTTTCGGCATCGAAGCGGCGCGGCGTGTAATCGCGCATCGGCGCCGATTCGATGCTGCCCGGCTGCGGGAAGAACAGCTTGACGTGATCGTCCGGTGCGGCGCTGACGAAGCCGACGAGATCGGCTCCGGCCAGCGTGACGCGTCGCATCTTCGGCGCGATGTCGACGATGCGGCGCACCTGCAGATGGCGCCGCTTGAGCTCGTGGCGCACGCGGCGGAAGACATGACGCTCGGCCGCAATATCCGCCGTCCTATCAACGGCGATATCAGCAAGATTCATTGGCGCGTTCATTGGCGTTCTCCATCGGAGATCGACGCGGCGGCCTGGTCGATCAGGCCGATCACGCGTGCAATCTCCGCTTCGCTCCAATGACGGTCGTGGCCGAGCAGCACGTGCTTGAGCCGATGCACGGATTCACGCACGGCTTCGGGCACCGCGAGCTTGGCCATCATGCGCGACGACAGCTTGAGGCGTTGCATCACGGCCTCGACTTCGACGCGATGCTGATCGAGATGCGCGCGGCCTTCGGCGGTGATGCCGTACTTCTTCTTGCCGCTGTCGTCCTGCGGTTCGATCGCGGCCTGGCCGGATTCTTCGAGGAAGCTCAGCGTCGGGTAGATCGCGCCCGGGCTCGGCGTGTAGAGGCCGCCGCACAGCTCCTCGATGGCGCGGATGAGTTCGTAGCCGTGGCGCGGCTGCTGTTCGATCAGCGCGAGCAGCAGCAGTTTGAGATCGCCTTGGCCGAACATGCGGCCCGGACGTCCGCCGCCCCCGAAGCGACCGCGGCCTTCGCGGCCGGAGGCGGCGAGATCATCGTCGCCGCCGAAGAAGCCGCCGCCACGATGGCGGCCGATGGACTCGTGGATCGGATGCTGATGGTGCGGATGGTGAGGGTGATGATGAGAATGCGGCTGGTGGCCACGGCGGAAGAAGGATTCGAAAGGGTTTTGCATGTGAAGCTCCAGCGTACGATCGTTCGTAGCGATCAAAAGATGTAGTCGTACGATATATCGTAACTTTGGATGGAGCAAGTCTGCGGGGGGCATCGAAACGCAGAAAGGATCGGCTAACTCCACGGAGCCTCGGACGAGGCTCCGGCTGACTCAGCGCCGGTCCGCCTCCACCGACCAGCCGCCGCCGAGCGCCTGGATCAGCGCCACCGCCGTGGTCTGGCGCTGCAGCGCGGCTTGCACGAGCGAGCGGCGCGAGGACAGCGCCGAGGCCTGGGCGGTGACCACTTCGCTGTAGGCGACCTGGCCGGCGCGGTACTGGTTGACCATGAGCTGCTCGTTGCGGTCGGCCACTTCGGAGGCCTGCTGGCGCAGGCCGTACTGGCGCTCGAGCACGCGGGTTCCGCTGAGCTGGTCTTCGACGTTCTGGAACGCGGTCAGCACGGTCTGGCGATAGGTGGCGACCGACTGGTTGTAGGCCGCCTGCACCTGGTCCATGCGCGCGCCGCGGGCGCCGAAATCGAACAGCGTCTGCGAGATCGAAGCGCCGATCGACCATAGCAGCGTGGAGGCATCGAACAGATCGCTCACCTTCTGTGACGAACTGCCGTATGAAGCTGACAGCGACAGGCTCGGGAAATACGCCGAACGCTGGATGCCGATCTGCTCGTTGGCCATCGCCACCTGGCGCTCGGCCGCGGCGATGTCCGGGCGGCGCTGCATGAGGGTCGACGGCAGGCTCAGCGGAACCTGCGGCACCACGCCGTTCCACTCGGCCGGTTGCAGCTTGAAGCTTGCCGGCGTCTTGCCGAGCAGCACCGCGATGGCGTGTTCGAGCTGATCACGCTGCAAGGCCATGCCGGCGAGGTCGGCTTGCGTTCCGTAGAGCTGCGTCTGCGCCGACAGCACGTCCGACAACGCGGCGACGCCGACCGAATGGCGGTTCTTGGCGATCTGCAGCGAGCGCTCATAGCCTTCGAGCGTGGCCTTGAGCAGCTCGATCTCGGCGTCGGTCTCGCGCAGCGACAGGTAGTTGGTGACGAGTTCGCCTTGAGCCGACAGCGTCGCCGAGGCGAGATCCGCCGCGCTGGCCTGGGCCGAAGCGTTTGCGTTGTTGAGCGTCCGGCGCAGGCGGCCCCAGACATCGGGCTCCCAGCTCGCACCGATGCTCGCGCGAAAGCTGTTGCGAATGGTGTCGCCGCCCGCGATCACCGAGGTTCCGCCATTCTGGTCGGTGACGATGCGGCTGCTGCCGGAGCCGCCGCTGTCCGCGCGCGTGGCGTTGCCGGTCAGCGACAGTGTCGGGAACAGGCCCGCGCGCTGCTCGCGCACCACCGCGCGCGCCTGCTCGTACGCCGCCTGCGCGGCCGCGATGTTCTGGTTCGAAACCTTCAGCTGCGCGGCGAGATCGTCGAGCACCGGGTCGTTGAACAGCTTCCACCAGCCGTCGCGATCGATTGCATCGTTGGGCTGGGCCGCGATCCAGCCTTCGGCTTCCTTGTAGTTCTCGGGCGTCTTGAATTCGGGGCGTACGTAATCGGGGCCGACGGCACAGCCGGCCAGCGCCACCGCGAGCGCCGCCGCGCTGCAATGCAGCGCGAACTTCGACGTCGACGATCCCCATCTTTTCAGCATTCTCGTGCACTCCATCGAACCGCATTCATCGGCTGCGTTCATCAGACCGCGCCGGGCAGATCGCCATGACGCGCAAGCCGGCTTTCGTCCGGACGCTTGCGACGCAGTCGATCCATGTAAACGTAGACCACGGGCGTGGTCAGCAAGGTCAGCAGCTGGCTCGCGACGAGCCCGCCGATGATCGCGACGCCGAGCGGCTGGCGCAGCTCCGAGCCTTCGCCGATGCCGGCCGCGAGCGGCAGCGCGCCGAGCGCGGCGGCCAGCGTGGTCATGATGATCGGGCGGAATCGCAGCAGGCAGGCTTCGCGCACCGCTTCGATCGCGCTGAGTCCGCGCGAACGCTCGGCCTCGAGCGCGAAATCGATGATCAGGATCGCGTTCTTCTTGACGATGCCGATCAGCAGGAACAGGCCGATCAGCGCGATCAGCGAAAACTCCATGTTGAGCAGCATCAGCGCAAGCACCGCGCCGACGCCGGCCGACGGCAGCGTCGACAGCACCGTGATCGGATGCACGTAGCTCTCGTAGAGCACGCCAAGCACGATGTAGATGACGACGATGGCCGCGAGGATCAGCATCGGCTGACGGCGGTTGGATTCCTCGAACGCGCGCGCCGTGCCCTGGAAGCTGCCGGCGACGCGCGTCGGCATGCCGATGCTCGCTTCGGATTGCTTCACCGCGTTCTTGGCGTCGGACAGCGAAGCGCCTTCGCCGAGGTTGAACGAGATCGTCGTCGCCAGGGTGGCGTCCTGGTGGCGCACCGACGTCGCGGCCGCGCGTTCGCTGACCGTGGTGATCGCCGCGAGCGGCACCATCGTCGCGGTCGTCGTGTTGAGCGCGTTGCCGGTGGAAGGATCGCGCAGCGCCGGATTGGCGACGCTGGCCTGCTGCGTATTGGCGCTGGTGTCGGTGATCCTCGCGGGCACGTAGACGTCGTTGAGCGCCTCGGGCCCCTGGCGATAGCGCTGGGCCAGCGCCAGCACCACGCTGTACTGGTTGATGTCCTCGTAGATCGTCGCCGCCGAGCGCTGGCCGAAGGCGTTGTAGAGCGCGTTGTCGACCGCGCGCGGCGTGATGCCGAAGCGCGAAGCGGTGTCGCGGTCGATGGTCACGAAGGTCTCCACCGCGTTCTCTTCGAGATCGGTGTTGACGTCCTCCATGCCCGGATAGGCTTGGAGCGCGTCGGCGAGCCTGCCGGCCCAGAGCTTGAGCTCGGCCGCGTCGTCGCCCTTGAGCGTGTACTGGTAGCTCGCGTTGCTCGATCGCCCGCCCATGCGCAGATCCTGCACCGGGTTCAGGAAGGTATTGACGCCCGCCACCTGCGCGAGCTGCGGACGCAGGCGCGCGATCACGGCCTGGCCGGATTCATGGTTGCGCTCGGCCTGTGGCTTGAGGTCGATGAACATGAAGCCGCCGCCGGCCCGGCGTCCGCCCGTGAAGCCCACCACCGTCGACACCGCCGGATCCTTGCGGATGATGTCGACGATCTGCCGGAGCTTGTCGCGCATGAGCGTGAACGAAATGCTCTGGTCGGCGCGCAGGCCGCCCATGATCTGCCCCGAATCCTGCTGTGGGAAAAAGCCCTTCGGCGCGATCATGAACAGGTAGACGTTGAGCGCGACCACCGCCGCGAGCAGCAGCATCACGAGCGCGCGCTGGTCGAGTGCCCAATCGAGTGATTTTTCGTAGACGCGCAGGGTCTTGTCGAAGCCCGATTCGGCCCAGCGCGCGAGTCGGCCCGGCGATTTCTGCTTGTCCTCGCTGCGCAGAAAGTGCGCGCAGAGCATCGGCGTGGTGGTCAGCGAAATGACCAGCGAGATCATCACCGACACCGACAGCGTGATCGCGAATTCGCGGAACAGGCGGCCCGGCTGGCCGCCCATGAACAGCAGCGGGATGAACACCGCGACCAGCGACAGGCTGATCGACAATACCGTGAAGCCCACTTCGCGAGCGCCGAGCAGCGCGGCCTGCACGCGGCTCATGCCGGCTTCGATGTGGCGGCTGGTGTTCTCGAGCACGACGATGGCGTCGTCGACGACGAAGCCGGTCGCCACCGTGAGCGCCATCAGCGACAGGTTGTTGAGCGAAAAATCGAGCAGCACCATGACGCCGAAAGTGCCCATCAGCGACACCACCGTCGCCACCGCCGGAATCACCGTCGCGCGGAAATTGCGCAAAAACACGCTGACCACGAGCACGACGAGAATCACCGAGATGATCATCGTCAGCTCGATCTCGTGCAGCGAGGCGCGGATCGAGTTCGTGCGATCCGACGCGACCTGCAGCGTGATCTCCTCCGGAATCTGCTCCTGCAACTGCGGCAGCTGCGCGCGCACCGCATCGACCGCGGCGATCACGTTGGCGCCCGGCTTCTTCCTGAGCAGCACGATCACGGCTTCCTGGCCGTTGAACAGGCCGATCGTGCGCTCGTCGTTCGGCCCGCTCGTCACCGTGGCGACGTCGGACAGCCGCACCGGCGCGCCGTTCTTCCAGGCCACCACCATGTTCTGGTATTCGGCTGCATCGCGACCGAGCGTGTTGGTGTAGATCTGGAAGTGCTGTCCGTCGCCTTCGATCGCGCCCTTGGGCCGATTGGCGTTGGCCGATTCGATCGCCGCGCGCACGTCCTCGAGGCTCACGCCGAACCGGTTCAGCGCGAACGGCACCAGGTCGACGCGCACCGCGGGCAGCGAGCTGCCGCCGATCTCCACTTCGCCGATGCCCGGTACCTGCGCGAGCTTCTGCTGCAGCACGTTGCTGACGACGTCGTAGATCTCGCCGGTGCTCTTGGTCCTGGACGTCAGCGCCAGCACCATGATCGGCGAATCCGACGGATTGGCCTTGGTGTACGAGGGGTTGCTGCGCAAGGTCGCGGGCAGGTCCGCGCGCGTCGCGCTGATGGCGGCCTGCACTTCGCGCGCGGCGCTGTCGATGTTGCGATCGAGATCGAACTGCAGCGTCACCTCGGTGCTGCCGGTGCCGCTGCGCGAGGTCAGCTCGTTGACGCCCGCGATGGTGCCGAGCCGGCGTTCGAGCGGCGTGGCGACGCTCGTCGCCATCGTTTCGGGACTCGCGCCGGACAGCGAAGCCGAGACGTTGATGACCGGAAAATCGACCTGCGGCAGCGGCGCCACCGGCAGCACGAAGAAGCCGACGACGCCCGACAGCGCGACGCCGATCGTCAGCAGCACGGTCGCGATCGGTCGGCGGATGAAAGGCGCGGAGAGATTCATCGACGTGCGATCAGTGCGAGGCGGCGGGCTCGACCGCGCGACGATCGCGCAGGCGACGGCCGAGCCGGTCGAAGGCCAGGTAGATCACCGGCGTCGTGAACAGCGTCAGCGCCTGGCTGACGACCAGGCCGCCGAAGATCGCGATGCCGAGCGGACGGCGCAGCTCCGAGCCTTCGCCCATGCCGAACATCAGCGGCACCGCGGCGAACAGCGCGGCGAGCGTGGTCATGATGATCGGACGGAAACGCAACAGCGCGGCCTGGTGGATCGCGTCGCGCGCGGCCAGCCCCTGATCGCGCTCGGCCTCGATCGCGAAGTCGATCATCATGATCGCGTTCTTCTTGACGATGCCGATCAGCAGGATGATGCCGATGATGCCGATCACGCCGAGATCGCTGCCGGTGATCATGAGCATCAGCAGCGCGCCGACCCCGGCCGACGGCAGCGTCGACAGGATCGTCAGCGGATGCACGTAGCTTTCGTACAGCACGCCGAGCACGATGTAGACGCAAACGATCGCCGCGAGGATCAGCCACAGCTGATTGCTGAGCGATTTCTCGTACGCGCTCGATGCGCCGAGAAAAGTCAGGCCGACGCTGCCGGGCATCTTGATGTCTTGCGCGGTCTTGCGGATCGCCGCCACCGCGTCGCCGAGTGCGACCCCATCGGCCGTGTCGAAGCCGATCGTCGTCGCCGGATACTGCGCGACGTGTGTGACCTGCAGCGGCGATTCGCGCTCGGTCACCTTGGCGAAGGCCGACAGCGGCACCGGGCCGCCCGGTGACTGCAGGTGCAGCAGGTTCAGCGATTCGGGCCGTGTGAGCAGGTCGGGCTTGGCTTCGAGAATCACGCGGTACTGGTTGGTCTCGGTGAAGATCGTCGAGATGATGCGCTGGCCGAAGGCACTGTAGAGCGCGTCGTCGACGGCCGATGCGGTGATCGACAAGCGCGCGGCGGTGTCGCGATCGATGTCGATGTAGGCCGCGCGCCCCTTGGCGCCCGCGTCGGTGATGGCGGTGCGCAGCTCGGGCAGGCCCTGCAGCGCCTGCGTGAGCTTCTGCGCCCATTCCGTCACCGTCGCGGTGTCCGAGCCTTCGAGCGAGACGCGGTATTGCGTCGGCCCGGTTTCGGCGTCGATGGTCAGATCTTGCGTCGGCTGCAGAAACAGCTGCACGCCCGCGACTTTCGCCACCCGATCGCGCAGTCGCTGCATGATCTCGTCCTGCGAGCCGCTGCGGTCATCCTTGAGATTGATCAGCATGCGGCCGGTATGCAGCATCGCGTTGTTGGCGCCGTCGACGCCGATGAAGGAGGCGAGGTTGGCCACCGCTTCGTCATCGAGGATCGCGCGCGCCGCGGCCTGCTGCAGCTGCGCCATGCGCGCGTACGACACCGATTCGTCGGCCTGCGTGCGCGCCTGCAGCTGGCCGGTGTCCTGCGTCGGGAACAGGCCTTTGGGAATCACCACGTAGAGCAGCGCGGTCAGCACGAGCGTGGCGAGCGCGACGAGCAGCGTGAGCCGCTGATGCGCGAGCACCCAGCTCAGCCAGCCGGCGTAGCGCTGCACGATGCGATCGAAACCGTGCTGCACTTTCGCCCCGATGCCTTTCGTCGGATGCAGGCTCGTCGGCTTGAGCCAGCGTGCGGCGAGCATCGGCACGAGCGTCAGCGAGACGATGGCCGAGATCAGGATGGTGATCGCGAGCGTGACCGCGAATTCGCGGAACAGGCGGCCGACGACATCGCCCATGAACAGCAGCGGGATCAGCACCGCGACCAGCGAGATCGTCAGCGAGATGATGGTGAAGCCGATCTCGCTCGCGCCCTTGAGCGCGGCTTCGAAGGGCTTGGCTCCGCGTTCGAGATGGCGCGCGATGTTCTCGATCACCACGATCGCGTCGTCGACGACGAAGCCGGTCGCGATCGTCAGCGCCATCAGGCTCAGGTTGTTGAGGCTGTAGCCGAGCAGGTACATGAGCCCGCAGGTGCCGATCAGCGAAATCGGCACCGACAGGCTGGCGATCAGCGTTGCCTGCGGGCTGTGCAGGAAGAAGAAGATCACCAGCACCACCATCACCACGGCGAGCACGAGCTCGATCTGCACGTGATGCACCGAGGCGCGGATGCCGGTGGTGCGGTCGGCGAGGATGTCGAGCTCAACGCTGGCCGGCAGCGTGTCCTGCAAGTCGCCGAGGCGCGCCTTGATCGCGTCGACGGTCTTGATGACGTTGGCGCCCGGCTGGCGCTGCACGTTGATGATGATGGCCGGCTGCAGGCCGGCCCAGGCGCCGAGCTTCACGTTCTCGGCCGCCTCGACCACGTTGGCGACTTCGTGCAGCCGCACCGGCGCGTTGTTGGTGTACGCGATGACGAGGTTCCGGTAGTCATCGACCGTCAGTAGCTGGTCGTTGGCATTGATCGTGTACGCGCGCGCCGGCCCATCGAAGCTGCCCTTGGCGCTGTTGGCGTTGGCCGCGTTGATCGCCGATTCGAGCGTGGCGAGCGTGATGCCGTACGAGGCCAGCGCCTGCGTATCGGCCTGGATGCGCACCGACGGCCGCTGTCCGCCCGACATCGTCACCAGGCCCACGCCCGACACCTGGCTGATCTTGAGCGCGAGCCGCGTGTCGGCGAGATTGCGTACCTCGGTCAGCGGCAAGGTCTGGCTCGTCAGCGCGAGCGTGAGCACCGGCGCGTCGGCCGGATTGACCTTGGCGTAGACGGGCGGGGCGGGCAGGTCGGCCGGCAGCAGGTTGTTGGCGCCGTTGATCGCGGCCTGCACTTCCTGTTCGGCCACATCGAGCGCCTCGGTGAGCCCGAACTGCAGCGTGATGATCGAGGCACCCGCCGTGCTGACCGAGCTCATGCGCTGCAGGCCGGCCACTTCGCCGAGTTCGCGTTCGAGCGGGGCGGTGACGGTCTGGCTCATGACTTCCGGGCTCGCGCCCGGGTACAGCGTCTGCACCTGGATGGTCGGGTAGTCGACCTCGGGCAGTGCCGAGAGCGGCAGCAGCCTGAAGGCGACGAGCCCGGCCAGCACGATGCCGAGCATGAGCAGGGCGGTCGCGACGGGCCGCTCGATGAAGGGGCGCGAGGGATTCATGATGTCGGCGGTCGTGATCCGTGCCCGGGCTCAGGGCGCGCCGGGCGGAGGACCACCGGCGCCGCCACCGGGCCCACCGCCCGGCGGTCCGCCCTCGCCGTTGTTGCGACGACGGCGGCGCTCGCCCTGGCCTTGGCCCTGGTTCGGACGCTGGCCCGGCGTGAACTGCCTCGGCTTGTCGCCCGGCAGCGTCACCTGCGCGCCTTCCTTCAGGCGATCGCCGCCTTCGGTGACGATCTGGTCGCCCGGTTTCAGGCCTTCGAGCACCTGCACCTTGTCGGTGGTGACCTGGCCGCGCTTGATGTTGCGCTGGGTCACGGTCTTGTCGGCCTGGATCAGCCAGACGAAGTCGCCATTGCTGCCGTTGCGCACGGCCGATGCCGGCACCACCACCGCGTCCTTGATCGTGCGCAGCGTGAGCCGCAGGTTCACGAACTGGCTCGGGAACAGCGTGTTCTCGGCGTTCTGGAACCGCGCCTTGGCGCGCACCGTGCCGGTGTCGGTGTTGACGACGTTGTCGAGCGTCAGGAATTGGCCCTGCGCGAGCGTGCTGGTGCGCGTGCGGTCGAGCGCGGTGGCGGCGAGTATCTCGCCGCGGCCGACGGGTTCGAAGATCTCGTTGGCGCGATCCTGTGGCACCGTGAAGGCGACATCGGTCGGCGCGATCTGCGTCACCACCACGATGCCGCTGGCGTCGCCGGCGCCGATGTAGTTGCCGATGTCGATCACACGCAGGCCGACGCGCCCCGCGACCGGTGATTTGACCTCGGAGAAATCGAGATTGAGCCGGGCGGAGCCGACCGCCGCGCGATCGGCCGCGACCGTGCCTTCGAGCTGTTTGACGGTGGCCGCCTGCGCATCGACCTCCTGCTCGGCGATCGAATCCTGGCCCAGCAGCGTACGGAAGCGTTCGAGCTGCAGCCTGGCGTTCTGCAGCTGCGCCTCGTCGCGCTGCAGCGCGCCTTCGGCCTGGGCCAGCGCCATCTGGAACGGCCGGCGGTCGATCACCGCGAGCACCTGGCCCTTGCTGACGAGCTGTCCTTCGGTGAAGCGGATCTCGGTGATCACGCCCGACACCTGCGGGCGCACGGTGACGGTCGCGATCGGCGTCACCGTGCCGAGCGCCTCGAGCACCACCGGAATGTCCTGCGTGCTCGTCTCGGCGACACCCACGGTGGTCGAAAAACCACCCCCCGGAAAGCCCATGCCGCCCATACCGCGCGGACTGTTGCTGTTACGCTGGCCGAGATACCAGGCCAGGCCGGCGAGCCCGGCGATCACCAGCAACACCACCATCAGACTGACGAGTCTGACCTTGCCCGATGCGCGCGTGAACGCGCGCGCCGCATGCATCGTCGCCGAATTTCTTTGCATTGATTTTTCTCAGGAGAAGCTTGCACAAGGCCGTCCGCCTTGGCGGTGCGCATCGTAGGACGTAACTGTGCAGGAAATTTGCACCCGTCACGGGCACAATAGCGTGCTGACGCGTTACAACGGATTGTCCGTCGGTAAAGTTTTGCAAACGTGCGCTTCACGAATCTTCACGAAGGCATGCTGCGGCTCCCCGCGGAGAGATGGCAGAGTGGTCTATTGCGGCGGTCTTGAAAACCGCTGAACCGCAAGGTTCCGGGGGTTCGAATCCCTCTCTCTCCGCCACTTTCCCGTGGGCTTGAGCCCAAGACGTAACAGTCCGATAACGGAAATCAAGGGCGGGAAATCTGCCGATCGCTCACGTTCACGCCGTGGCCTTCGTGGGCTGGCAGATCGTTCTGAGCTTGCAGATTCTGCTGGTTCGTCGCCGAAGCACTCCACTGCACCGTCGCGCCTCGGCGATGGCGCGATGGTGCCGCTGGGGATTGCGACGGCTTTTATGGTCGATGCCACCAAGATCGGGCGCCCTGGTTCCGCCCGCGTTCTTCACCTGGGTGGCCGGTTTCGCTGCGATGAATGGCGCTGCCCGGCAGCTGCTGGCGTTTTCCTGGCGGCGCCTGCGCCCTTGCGGCTTCGACCGTGCGGCAGCGGTCTTCTTCAGGCCCGCATCTTGAACTCCGGATCGTCGCCACGCGCCGCCACCGTAACGGCCGGCTTCTTCGCTTCGACCGAGACCGGCTTGATGCGCTGGCTGCAGCTGGTAACGGAATCGTCGGCCAGGCAATCGACGAAGGCCTGGGCCGATTGCTCGTCGGCGAAGTGATAAATCTTGTTGCCGTCCTCGACGGCGGTTCCCTTGCGTACGGCCATGTCGCTCTCCCTGGTATGTGGTACTGCGCCGGCATCATAAACCCTGCGGTTCAGGGTTCAGTTATGGCATTTGGCGTAGACCGGAAGGCCAGCCTGCGAGGAGATTCACCATGAAAATCACCGCCGCGTTGCTTGCCGCCGGGCTTGCCGGTGCCAGTTTCGGTGCCTGCTCACAAGATCCGATGACGATGCCGAACGATCCGACCACCGCACCGAGCCCCGAGATGCTCAAGCTCGACAAGGACGGCGACGGCGTCGTCAGCAGAAAGGAAGCGGACGCCAAGCTCGCGAAGAACTGGGACCAGTGGGATGCGAACAAGGACGGCGTGATCGACGCGGTCGAATTCGCGGCCAAGGGCATGCCGTCGCAGCCGCAGGGCGGCCTGCAGCACTGAGTCGCGTCGAGCGCCGCGCAACGAAAAAAGCCTCGCGATCGCGAGGCTTTTTTCGTGACGGCTGCAAAGCGCAAACCGAAGCTCAGTCGCCCTGCAACTGCTGCAGGATCGCCGGATTCTCGAGCGTCGAAGTGTCCTGCGTGATCTGCTCGCCCTTGGCGATCGAGCGCAGCAGGCGGCGCATGATCTTGCCCGAGCGCGTCTTCGGCAAGTTGTCGGCGAAGCGGATGTCCTTGGGCTTGGCGATCGGGCCGATCTCCTTGCCGATCCAGTCGCGCAGCGCGGCGGCCGTCTTCTTGGCCTCGTCGCCGGTCGGGCGCGCGCCCTTGAGCACGACGTAGGCACAGATCGCCTCGCCGGTGGTGTCGTCCGGACGGCCGACCACGGCCGCTTCGGCGACCAGCGGATTGGCCACCAGCGCGGACTCGATCTCCATCGTGCCGAGGCGGTGACCCGAGACGTTCAGCACGTCGTCGATGCGGCCCATGATCGTGAAGTAGCCGGACTTTTCGTCGCGGATCGCGCCGTCGCCAGCCAGATACAGGCGGCCGCCGAGTTCGGCCGGGAAGTAGGCCTTGGCGAAGCGATCGGGATCGTTCCAGATGGTGCGGATCATCGACGGCCACGGACGCTTGACCACCAGCACGCCGCCTTGCCCATTGGGCAGGTCGTGGCCGGTTTCGTCGACGATGGCGGCCATGATGCCGGGCAGCGGCAGCGTGCAGGAGCCCGGAACCAGCGGCGTTGCGCCGGGCAGCGGCGTGATCATCTGACCGCCGGTTTCGGTCTGCCAGAAGGTGTCGACGATCGGGCAGCGCTCGTGGCCCACTTCGCGGTGGTACCACATCCAGGCTTCGGGGTTGATCGGCTCGCCGACCGAGCCGAGCAGGCGCAGCGACGACAGGTCGTAGCTCTTCGGGTGCACCTTGGCGTCGGATTCGCTGGCCTTGATCAGCGAGCGTATGGCGGTCGGCGCGGTGTAGAAGATGGTCGCCTTGTGGCGCTGGATCATGTCCCAGAAGCGGCCGGCGTTCGGGTACGTGGGCACGCCTTCGAACACGATCTGCGTCGCGCCGGCCGCGAGCGGGCCGTAGGCGATGTAGGTGTGGCCGGTGATCCAGCCGATGTCGGCCGTGCACCAGAACACGTCGCTGGGCTTCAGGTCGAAAGTCCAGTGCATGGTCAGCTTGGCCCACAGCAGATAGCCCGCGGTGGCGTGCTGCACGCCCTTGGGCTTGCCGGTGGAGCCCGAGGTGTAGAGCACGAACAGCGGATGCTCGGCCTCGATGGCCACGGCCTCGCACTGTTCCGGCTGGTTCTGCACGAGCTCGTGCAGCCAGCGATCCTTGGCGTTCCAGGCGATCTCGCCGCCGGTGCGCTTGTAGACGAGCACGTGCTCCACGGCCTCGCAGCCGCCCATCGCGAGCGCTTCGTCGGCGATGCTCTTGAGCGGCAGCGACTTGCCTCCGCGAACCTGGCCATCGGCGGTGATCAGCACTTTGGCGCCGATGTCGACCAGGCGCTCCTGCAAAGACTTGGCCGAAAAGCCGCCGAACACCACCGAATGCGTCACGCCGAGCCGCGCGCAGGCTTGCATGGCGACTACGCCTTCGATCGACATCGGCATGTAGATGACCGCGCGATCGCCCTTGGCGAGGCCCAGCGACTTCAGGCCGTTGGCGAACTTGCAGACCCGGCGGTGCAGGTCGGCGTAGCTGACGTGCGTCACTTCGCCGCCGTCGGCTTCGAAGATGATTGCGGTGCGATCGCCGCGGCCGGCTTCGATGTGGCGATCGAGACAGTTGTACGAGGCATTGAGCTTGCCGTCGTCGAACCAGCGGTAGAACGGGGCCTTGCTCTCGTCGAGCGTGCGCGTGAACGGCTGGCTCCAGGCCAGCTGCTCGCGCGCGAGGCGAGCCCAGAAGCCGGTGTAGTCGGCCTCGGCTTCGGCGCAGAGGGCCTGGTAGCCCTCCATGCCGCGAATATTGGCCTGGGCGACGAAATCGGCCGGAGGCGGAATCAGGCGGGTTTCGTTGAGTACCGAGGTGATTTGACTCATGCAGCTTCTCCACAGGGCTGGCGGGCGCGGCGCGAACTCTCTATCCGGAGTCGCTGGTCGCGAGGTTCTCTGGCGGCACTATCGGCGCCCGAACCGAATTCGGCGCGCCACGAGGGGAAAAGCTTACTACCCGATGGCGGACATATCGGCTGAATACGACTAACGACTAAGGAAGTTTACGGATTGGTGACCTGTAGCGGCCTATCGCATCCGTCTGCGCGCGTCGGGCTAGCCGAGCCTGCGTTGCCCGCCCTAGCGACGGCCACGTCTCCTCCTGGTGGCTTTGTCCCGACTCACCCGCCGTCACTCCTCCGGATGCTGTCGGAGCATTGCGGGCCACTAGCCGAAGACCACCATGCTCTGCCGGCTCAGCATCGCCGGGCTGCCGTCGGGCGCCCAGATCATCGCGGTCTGGCTGGTGTAGCCGTCGGCGGCCGAGAGCACTTCGGCGTCGAAGCGCCAGCCCTGCAGCGGCAAATGGTCGTAGCGATCGGCGAGCAGTTCGAGCATCCAGGTCATCGAGCTGCCCGGCGCGGGTTTCCTGAGCAGGGTGATCGCCAGCGGCGGGATCACGTCGGCGATCGCCGGCAGGTGCAGCTCGGTGACCGTGCCGCTGTGCTTGAAGCCCACTTCGATGACGGCCTTGGCCTCGCTCGCACCCGAATACGGCAGGCCCCCGTGCAGCCAGCGCACGTCGAAATGCTGCAGAAAGTCCGGCGTCACGCCCTTGATCTGCGGCAGCGTGATGATCTTGCCGGCCGGCACTTCGGGCTGCGCCGGGCGAATGCGGACGGCCGATTGGCGGGTGGCGCCGAACACGCCGATGACCAGGCACAGCAGCTGCCCGCCGAGCTGGAGCCGGCCTTCGATGTGCGTCGCGTTCTTGCCGGCGCGCAGGATAGTTGCGTGGGCGCGCAGGTCTTCGCTGGCCGGCACCGGGGCCAGGAAGGTCACCTGCACGGTGCGCAGCGGGGCGCCGTCCGGAATCAGCGCGCGCATCGCCTTGAGCACGATCGCCACCTGCAGGCCGCCATAGGCGCTGCGGCCCTGCAACCAGTCTTCGGTGAGGCGCAGGCCCCAGCCGCCGTCCACGGGTTGAATGCTCTGCATCAGGCTTTCGAAGTCCATTCGGAAATTCCGGTTCAGTGGGATGAGCCGCAAGCTAGTGCAGCGGTCGACGCGGTGGATTGGCCCCTCGGACAGCGGTTGCTATGATCGCCACCGCACTCCAGCCCGTGCACGGATGGCCCGCCGACGCGGGCCATTGTCGTTTGTGGCCGCCGCCGCCGGGTAGTACGTTCTATTGGCTTGTTTCCGGGCGCTGACGTGCGCCTAAAGTGTCAGACGAGATCAAGAGGTTGTCATGCAGGTAACTCGCAAGACCTTCGATGAGGTCATGGTTCCCAACTACGCGCCTTCGGACATCATTCCGGTCCGCGGCCAGGGCTCCCGCTTGTGGGATCAGCAGGGACGCGAGTTCCTCGATCTGGCCTGTGGCATCGCGGTGACCGGGTTGGGCCATTGCCATCCCAAGCTCGTCGATGCGCTGACCGAGCAGGCCAACAAGCTCTGGCATCTGTCCAACGTGATGACCAACGAGCCCGCGCTCAAGCTCGCGAGCCGGCTCGTCGAGCTGACCTTCGCGGACCGCGTGTTCTTCTGCAATTCGGGAGCCGAGGCCAACGAGGCCGCGTTCAAGCTCGCGCGCAAGCATGCTTCGTCCAAGTGCGGCGCGCACAAGAACCAGATCATCAGCTTCTTCAATGCCTTCCACGGCCGCACGCTGTTCACCGTGAGCGTCGGCGGGCAGGCCAAGTACACGCAGGGCTTCGAGCCGCTGCCGGGCGGCATCACGCATCTGCCGTACAACGACGTCGAGGCGCTGCGCGCCGCGGTCGGCGAGCAGACCTGCGCGATCGTGCTCGAGCCGATGCAGGGCGAGGGGGGCTTGACGCCGGCGACGCCGGAATTCATCAGGGCCGCTCGCGAACTCTGCGACCGCTTCAACGCGCTGCTGATCTTCGACGAAGTGCAGACCGGCAACGGACGCAGCGGCACGCTCTACGCCTACGAGCAGTTCGGGGTGGTGCCGGACGTGCTGACCACGGCCAAGGGCATCGGCGGCGGCTTTCCGCTCGGTGCGATGCTGGCCAAGGCCGATGCTGCGGCGAGCCTCGCGTTCGGAACGCACGGTTCCACTTACGGCGGCAACGCGCTGGCCTGCGCGGTCGGGCTCGCCTCGATCGAAGAAATCGCCTCGCCGTCCCTGCTCGCCAACGTCAACGCGCGCAGCGAGCAGCTGCGCGAAGGCATTCTGGCGAGCGCTCGCCGGCACGGCCTGTTCAGCGGTGTGCGCGGCATGGGTCTGCTGCTCGGCGCTCCGCTGGTCGACGCCTGGAAAGGCCGCGCCAAGGACATCGTCAACGCCGGCATGCGCCACGGCGTATGGACGCTGGTCGCCGGTCCGGATGTGCTGCGCCTGGCGCCGCCGCTCAACATCACCGAGGCCGATCTCGCCGAAGGCCTGCGTCGTCTCGATCTGGCGGTGGCCGAACTCGCGGCGGCCGGCCCCGGCGGAGGCTGATGCCGCCGGCCACGCCCATCGCGATCGAACCCGGACGCCCCGGCGCGTCCGGGCCGTTCCCGTTTTGCGGCCTGGCTCGTCGCGAGGCCGCGTGAGCTCCGGCATCACCGACGATGTGATGCCGGTTTCAGCCGAACTTTCCCGGCGGCTCGCCGAGGCCTTGCGCGGCGTCTCGTCGCTGCGCCTTTCGGAGTACCGGACGTCGACCTTGCTGCGCCATCTGAAGGCCCGCATGCGTCGGCTCGAACTGGCCTCGCCCGAAGACTACGTCGAGCGCCTCGTCGCCGATCGCGAGGAATGCGTCGCCCTCGTGCACGACCTGCTCGAGTCGACCACGGTGTTCTTCCGTGACCCGGAAGCCTACGCGGGCCTCGCGCGCACCCTGCCGCACCTGCTGCTCGCCGCGCCGGTGCCGCACATCTGGGTGCCGGCCTGCGCGGCCGGCGAGGATGTCTACTCGATCGCGATGCTGGTGGCCGAAGCCCAGCTCGGCAGCGAGATTCCGGCCGATTTCTTCGTGCTCGGCACCGACATCGATCTCGATCTGCTGCTCGAAGCCCAGCGCGGCGGCTTCGGTTCGATCTCGGCGGCGCTGGTGCCGGCGCATCTGCGCGAGGCCTACCTGGAGTTCGACGACGGCGAATGCCGCGTCTCGCGCTCGCTGATGTCGTTCTGCTCGTTCGCGCTGCACGACGTGCTGACCTCGCCGGCGATCCAGGCTTTCGACCTGGTGGATTGCCGCAACCTGCTCGGCTCGCTGCAGCTGCATGCGCAGCGCCGGGCGGTCGAGCAGTTCGCGGCCGCACTGCGTCCGGGCGGACTGCTGCTGGTCGGGCGCAACGACGTCATGAACGCGCACCACGATCTGTTCGAACGCAGCGCGCTCGCCAATGGCCTGTTCGTGCGCCGCGAGCTGCTGCCGTCGATGTCGCAGGCCGATACGCTGCCGTACACGAGCTATCGCGAAGCGCTCGAGGTGTCGGCCACGCTCGGCGCGGTGCTCGACGAGCACGGCCACCTGCTCGAAGTGAACCCGACCCTGCTGACCTTCCTCGGCAGCCAGCTCGACTGGAGCGGCCGCAACGCCGAAGCGCTGCTCGCGGCCGGCGAATGGACGCGGCTGCTGCGCGCGCTCGGCCAGTCGGCACGCGCCGAGATGGATCTGCATCTGCTCATCGGCGACCACGCCGCGCCGGCGCGCGTCTCGCTGAGCCGCTGGCAGACTGCTCAGGGCCCGCGGCTGATCGTCGAATGGAGGCTGGAACCGGAGCCCGGAGACCCGCGTCCGCCGGGCGATTTCCTGCATCTGGTGCGCACCGGGCTGCGCATCATGGGCGAAGGCGTGATCGCCACCGATGCGCTCGGCAGCATCGATCTGATCAATCCCGCAGCCGAGCGCCTGACCGGCTGGTCGCAGGCCGAGGCACTCGGTCTCGGCCACGACAGCGTGCTCAAGTTCGTAAGCCAGGGGCAGGCGGTCGCGGCGAGCCCGGTCTGGCGCTGCCTGCGCCGGGAAGGCGAGACGCTGATCCGCGAGGAGCGCCAGTTGCTCGGCCGCGATGGCCGTCGGCTGCGCGTGCGGCTGACCTGCGCACGGCTGGTCGAGGACGGCGTCGTGCTCGGGGCTCTGCTGCTGCTGCAGGACATCACCGAGCAGAGCCTGCTGGTCGCCGAGCTCGCCTACCGCAGCGCGCACGACAGCCTCACCGGACTGTACAACCGCGGCGAGTTCGAGCGCCGGCTGTCGGCCGCGCTGGCCCTGGCCAAGAGCGGCGAAGCCACGCACTGGCTCGCGCTGATCGACATCGACCAGTTCAAGGTCATCAACGACACGCTCGGTCACTATGCGGGTGACGAGCTGCTGCGACGGCTCGCGCCGGTGCTGCGTTCGCAGCTGCGTTCGGACGATGCGGTCGCCCGGCTCGGCGGCGACGAGTTCGGCGTGCTGATCCGCGCTGGCGACGCGACCGAGGCGAGGCGGATCATCGATCTGCTGCTCGACGCGGTGCGCGGCTATCGCTTCGCCTGGGACGAGCGCAGCTACAGCGTGACCGTGAGCGTCGGCGTGGCCGAAGTCAGTGCCCAGAGCGAGGACATGGCGCGCGTGTTCGCCAATGCGGATGCGGCCTGCTTCGCGGCCAAGGACGCCGGGCGCGATCGTTCTCGCTGGGTGCTGCACGGCGACGCCGATATTCGCCAGCGGCACGCCGAAATGAGCATGGTCGGGCGCATCGGCAAGGCGCTCGACGAGCAGCAGTTCCTGCTCTTTTACGAAGACGTGATTCCGGCGAGCGGCTCCACCCAGGTGCATTACCGCGAGCTGCTCGTGCGCATGCTCGACGACGACGGCACGCTGGTACAGCCGGCCGCCTTCATCGCTGCGGCCGAGCGCTATTACCTGATGACCGCGCTCGATCGCTGGGTGGTCGACCACGCTTGCGCGGGCATTGCGAGGCTGCCGGCCGACGGCGTGATCTACGCGATCAATGTCTCGGGCATGTCGCTGTCGGACGACCAGTTCCTGGCCTTCGTGATCGGCTGCATCGAGCGCTATGGCGTGGCGCCCGAGCGCATCTGCTTCGAGATCACCGAGACGGCCGCGATCTCGCACTTGTCCGAGGCGATGAGCTTCATCAACCGGCTCGCCGACCTGGGCTGCCGCTTCGCGCTCGACGATTTCGGCGTCGGCATGGCCTCGTTCTCGTACCTGAAAACGCTGCCCGTGCACTTCGTGAAGATCGACGGCAGCTTCGTGCGCGCCATGCACAGCAGCGCGGTCGATCGCAGCATGGTCGAGGCGATCAACCGGCTCGGCCACGACATGGGCCTGCGCACGATCGCCGAGCATGTCGAGGACGCGCAGACCTTGTGCGCGCTCGGCGCGCTCGGCGTCGACTGGGTGCAGGGCAAGGCGATCGCGCCGGGCCGGCCGTTCAACGAACTGCTCGGCTGAGCAGCGCGTTTGGTGAACTCTCTACACTGTCGCCTGACCACCGCCCGCCGCCTGCGCATGAAATCAGCCGTTGCCTTCTGCCTCGCCGCCGTCACCGCCTTCGCGCTCATGCCGGTCGCCGCCTACGCCCAGGGCCAGCTGCTGCGCATCCAGGAGCTGCAGGGCAAAGCCGAGTTGCAGCGCGGCGGACGTTCGCAGGCCGCTGCCGAAGGCGGAGTCCTGCAGGCCGACGACGTTCTCGTACTGGGCTCCGGTGCGCGCGCAGCGCTCAAGCTGGGCCGCCACGGCCTGCTCGAACTCGGGCCGGGCAGCTCCGTGCAGATCGAGCGCCTGCCGTTTGCCACCTACGCGACCGACCTGCGCACCGTGCTGCGTTTGCAGAAAGGCTACCTGCGCGTGATCTGGAAGCAGCCGCCGCTCGACATCCACTGGCCGCTGTTCGTCTACGTCGACACCGACAGCGCGAACCTGATCACCGGCGAGTACTTCTTCGAGAAAACCAGCCTCGGGAAAGCCGGCGAGGGCCGGGCCCTGTGCTCGGCCGAAGGCGATCTGACGCTGACCGGGGCCGGGCATGCCGACAGCACCAAAGTCGAGGCCGACAGCTGCTGGATCGTCGCTCCGGGCGTGGCCGGATTGCGCAAGGCGGTCGACATGGACGACTGGATCGCGGTTCGCCAGGATCGGACGCTCGGGCGAATGGCCCAAGCGCCGAGGACGGCCGTGGCCGCCGCATCGGCGCCTGCGCCGGCGACCGCAAGCGCGCCTCCAGCGGTGGCAGCGGCGACTCCGCAGCCCGCGAAGCCGGCCGAAAGGCCTGTCGAAAAGCCACAGGTTACTCAGACTCCGACGGCCGTTCCGGGCCTGGGGCCAGGTGCCGACACGCTCGCAGCCGCGCAGCCGACGCTGCCAGCGTATGTGCCCAAGCCCAAGCCCGCCGCCGAACGGCCGACGCCGGCGACCAGCGCGCTCGCGCCGACATCCGTTCCGGCATACGTGCCTTCATCGGCCCCGACTCCAAGCGCTCAAACGGTGACCCCGACTCCGCCGTCGCGACCGGCGTATCAGCCTTCGTCGGTCGCCGCGACGCCGGGCGGCGCCCCGGCGACGAATCCGGCTCCGGCCCCGCTGCCGGCCTACAAGCCGGCGACGCCCGCGCCGGCCGCCGTGGTCGAAGTGCCCAAGCCGACGCCCAGGCCGGCCGTGGCGAGCAGCGGCCGCTGGGCGGTGAATATCGCGTCGGTGCCCGATCGCCCGAGCGCGCAGAAGGAGCTCGCCAGGCTCGGCAAATCCGGTTTCGCCGGCGCGATCGCCGAGGCCGAAGTCAAGGGCAAGACCTGGTATCGCATCCAGATCCAGGGTCTGCAGAGCCGCGAAGAGGCCAACGACATCGCCGAACAGCTCAAGTCGGCCGGCTATGCCGCGCCGTGGGTGATCAAGCCTTGACGGCCGGCGCCACCACGGCGATTCGCACCAGCGCTCAGGTCGCCAGCGCCAGATAAGCCGAGACCGTGGCGAGCGAGACCACGGTGGAGATCAGGATCACGCGTGACGTCACCTCGGCCTCGCGCCGATACAACTCGGCGAGCATGAACGGCCCGGTGCCGGTCGGCAGCGCGGCGAGCAGCACGGCCAGGTGGGTGAGCGTCGCATCCAGCCCGAACACGTAGCTCGCGAGCAGCCAGGCCACCAGCGGCTGCAGCAGCAGCTTGAAACCCACCAGCAACGCCGCTCCGTCCTGCCGCGGCGCCTCGGCAGGCTTGCGATCGCCGGCCAGGAACAGCCCGAGCGCGATCAGCGCGCACGGCGAGGCGGCGCCTCCGAGCAGCTTCAGGAAGCTGTCGACGCCGGCCGGCGGCTGCGATCCGTTGATCGGGAACAGCGCGGCGAGCAGCGGCGCGACGAGCAGCGGATTGCGCGCCAGCGAGCCGCCGACCTTGAGCGCGAGCCGGCCGCGGCTGGCCTGGGTCTGCAGGCTGATCTCGATCAGCACGATGGCGATCGCGAACACTCCGCAGACGACGATGATCGAGGCGATCAGCGTCGGTGCCAGTCCCTCGCGGCCGAAGCAGACGAGCACGAGCGGAAAGCCCATGAAGCCGGTGTTCGAATAGGACGCGTTGAGCGCATCGATGGCCGCGTCGGCCAGGGGCCGGCCGCGCCGCCAGCGCAGCCACAGCGTGAGCGCGAACATCAGCAGGCAGCTGATGCCGAACACGGCGATGAAGCCCGGCAGCCAGATTTCGGCCCAGCGCACGTGGGCGACGATGTCGAACAGCAGGGCCGGCAGCGCCAGGTAGACGACGAAGCGGTTGAGTTCGGTGGTGGCCTGGGTGCCGAGCACGCCGAGGCGGCTTGCGAGCCAGCCGGCGAGGATCAGCGCAAAGATCGGCGCAACGACCGTGAGAATCGAGAGGATGGACAACGGCGGATTCGCAACGAGCGGGATGTGCCAGTGTAGAGCCGGCGCTCACGGCGACGGCAAAGGTCCGACCAGTCCGGCGCTCAGTCGCGGCTCAATCGATGAAATAGGGCTGCGGCCGGCTCAGCGCGGTGTCTCCGACGTGCAGGCCATCGGCCTCGGCTTGCGACAATTGCAGCACCACGCTCGCGACGAAACCGCCCGCGGCCCCCGGAGCCGACTGCACCACTTCGCCGACCGACTGATCCTGCCCGCCCAGGTGGATCGAAGCGCCGGCCTCGGGTGCCGCACCCGTGCCGCTGCACAGGAACAGGCGCCGCTTGAGCTGGCCGAGATAGTGCAGGCGCGCGACGATCTCCTGGCCCGTGTAGCAGCCCTTGTCGAAGCTGATGCCGCCGAGCCGGTCGAGATTGGCCATCTGGGCGACGAAGCGATCTTGCGTCTGCGCGCCGACCACCGGTTCGCCGGCCAGGATTTGAGCCCGCATCCAGGCATCGAAGCCGGCGGTCGGCGCGTCGCTCAAGCGCGAAGCCAAAGCTTCGATCGCCGCGACCGGGCCATGGACGCTGTAGCGCGGGGTATCGCCGAAACGGCGCAACACGCGCAACTCGCCGGCGACGGCGTATCCGAGCGCCTCGGCCGGTGCGGGCAGGCCGGCCGCCGCGAGCGCGGCCGGCGCCTCCGCGCCGACCAGGCCGAGGCTCGCCTCATCCGTCGCGATCGTCAGCGTGAGCTTGGAGCGCAGCACGAACATGCGCAGGCGTTTGGCGATGGGCTCGGCGATGCTGCGCGGCAGTTCGAGATCGATGCTGCCGTCGCGACGCATCAGCGTGAGTACCGCGAGCATGCGTCCCTTGGGACTGTTGTAGCTCGACAGCTGAGCCTGCTTGCCCGACAGCCTGGAGATGTCGTTGCTGAGCTGGCCTTGCAGGAAAGTGTCGACATCGGGGCCGCGGGCCTGCAACAGAACCGTGTCCGCATCGAGCCGGATGAGCGCCAAGTCTTTGTTCATGAAGCGTGATTCGTTTTGCGATAATTCTTGATCGGGAATCGCGATGAGACCGCGAGTACGGTTTCGTTGCGACAGGTGTGGCAACTTTGTCACACTATGGCGGTTAAGGTACCCCGTTTAGCCCTGTTCAATCGAAGATCGATTCAAGCGAACCGCAATGCATCCTGTGTCGAGCAGCAGCTTGTCCCCCGCTGGTGAAAATGAGGCAACGGTGCGTCGCTTCAAGCCCGCCAGCGAAGCTGCGGCGACGGAAACCATCGTTCGGTTCGCGGGAAAGTCCAAGGCCAAGGCGGCTGCGGTAGCGCAGATCGGAGAGGCATCGGTCATCGCTCAGGCAGCGAGCACCGAAAGCGCTCCGGGAACGGTGCGGGAGATCGGAGGGCGCAAAGACGGGCTCGAACCGACGCGTTATGGCGACTGGGAGAAAAACGGTCGCTGCATCGATTTTTGAACCCATGCTTCAAGGCCCTGCGCCATCGGGCCGGCTGTAGCCGTACGCGACACACAAGCTGCAAAAACCGCTGTCACAACACAAGCCAAGCGCAAGTCGAAAAGCGGCTGGCCTTCACGTCCCAGACCTCAAAGGGAGTCGGAATGAGCACAAAAAAGGCGTCGGTCGTCAGCCGGCCGTTATCCCCCTTCATGATCGGCCCGTATTACAAGCCGCAGCTCACTTCGATGCTGTCGATCACGCATCGTCTGGCCGGCCTGATCCTCACGCTCGGCTCGCTGTTCATCACCGGCTGGCTCGTCGCGCTCGCCGCCGGCCCGGCCTGGTACGGCGCCTATGCGGGCCACATGCTCGCCTGGTACGGCCAGGTCCTGCTGTTCGCCTGGAGCTGGTGTGCGCTCTATCACCTCTGCAACGGCATGCGTCACCTGGTCTGGGATACCGGACGTGGGCTCGACATCAAGTCGGCCTACACGATGGGTTACGCGGTGATCTTCGTCTCGACCATCCTGACCATCGCGGTCTGGATCCTTGCCTACGCCGTCTGATCGGGAGCCAACCATGAGCCTTCGTTCTCCGCTTTCCCGCGCTCGCGGCCTGGGTTCCGCCAAGTCCGGCGTGCATCACTTCTGGGTCCAGCGCCTGACCGCCATCGCGCTGATTCCGCTGACGCTGTGGTTCGTGTTCTCGGTCGCCAATCTGGCGGGCGGCGACTATGACGCCGTGCGCTGGTGGGTGAGCTACCCGGCCGTGGCCGTCACGCTGGTGCTGTTCATCGCGGTGTCGTTCTACCACGCCGCATTGGGCGTGCAGGTCGTCATCGAAGATTACGTCGGCCACGAAGGCGCCAAGCTCGCCATGATCGTGCTCGCCAAGTTCGGCCTCGCCGTGCTCGGCGCGATCAGCATCTTCGCCGTCCTCAAGGTCGCGCTCTCGTAAGAGCCGCCACCCAGAAAAACTAGAGATCGAACATGGCGCATCAAGCCGACATCAAATTCCCCAAGGTCCGTCCCGGTTACGAGATCGTTCATCACGAGTACGACGTGGTCGTCGTCGGTGCCGGCGGCGCGGGCCTGCGCGCCACGCTCGGCCTGGCCGAAACCGGCCTGAAGACGGCCAACATCACCAAGGTGTTCCCGACGCGTTCGCACACGGTCGCCGCGCAGGGCGGCATCTCCGCCGCGCTCGGCAACATGGGCCAGGACGACTGGCGCTGGCACATGTACGACACCGTCAAGGGCTCCGACTGGCTCGGCGACCAGGACGCGATCCAGTACATGTGCCGTGAAGCCATTCCGGCGATCATCGAGCTCGAACACTACGGCCTGCCGTTCTCGCGCACGCCCGAAGGCAAGATCTACCAGCGTCCGTTCGGTGGCATGACGACGCATTGGGGCGAAGGCACCGCGCAGCGCACCTGCGCCGCCGCCGACCGCACCGGCCACGCGATGCTGCACACGCTCTATCAGCAGAGCCTCAAGTGCAAAGCGCAGTTCTACGTCGAATACTTCGCGCTCGACCTGATCATGGACAAGGGCGAGTGCAAGGGCGTCATCGCGATGGACATGGCGACCGGCGTGCTGCATCGCTTCCGCGCCCACACCGTGATCCTCGCCACCGGCGGCTACGGCCGCGCCTACTTCTCGGCGACCTCGGCTCACACCTGCACGGGCGACGGCGGCGGCATGGCGCTGCGCGCGGGCGTTCCGCTGCAGGACATGGAATTCGTGCAGTTCCACCCGACCGGCATCTACGGCTCGGGCTGCCTGATCACCGAAGGTGCGCGTGGTGAAGGTGGATATCTCACCAACAGCAAGGGCGAGCGCTTCATGGAGCGCTACGCGCCGAACCGCAAGGACCTCGCCTCGCGCGACGTCGTCTCGCGTTCGATGACGATGGAAATCCGCGATGGCCGCGGCGTCGGCGCCGAAGGCGATCACATTCATCTGCATCTCGAGCACCTCGGCGGCGACGTGCTGCACGCGCGTCTGCCGGGCATCTCGGAGACCGCGAAGATCTTCGCGGGCGTCGATGTCACCAAGGAGCCGATCCCGGTCATCCCGACGGTGCACTACAACATGGGCGGCATCCCGACCAACTTCTATGGCGAAGTGGTCACCGTGCGCGACGGCAACCCGGACAGCGTGATCCCGGGCCTGATGGCGGTTGGAGAGGCGGCCTGCGTGTCGGTGCACGGCGCAAATCGTCTCGGCAGCAACTCGCTGCTCGATCTCGTGGTGTTCGGCCGTTCGGCCGCCATCCGCGCCGCGCAGGTGGTCAAGAAGGGCGCTCCGCACAGCACCATCTCGGACGAATCCGAAGATTTCTGCCTCGATCGTCTCGACAAGTTGCGCTACGCCAAGGGCAGCCGCAAGACCGCCGAAATCCGCCTCGAAATGCAGAAGACCATGCAGAAGCACGCAGCGGTGTTCCGCACGCAGGAATCGATGGAGGAGGGCCTGGTCAAGCTCAAGAAGACCATCGAAACCTTCAAGGACGTGCAGGTCTCCGATCACTCGCTGATCTGGAATTCCGACCTCATCGAAACCCTCGAGCTCGAAAACCTCATGGGCCAGGCGCTCGTGACGCTGGAGTCGGCCGCGGCGCGCAAGGAATCGCGCGGCGCGCATGCGCACGAAGATTTCCCGGACCGCGACGACGTGAACTGGTTCAAGCACAGCTTGGCCTGGCGCACCGGCGAGACCGAAGTGAAGCTCGGCGATCGCCCGGTTCACATGTACACGCTCGACGACGAGATGCAGGTCGTTGCCCCGCAGAAGCGCGTTTACTAAAGCGCGCTTTCCGCAAGCCAGCTCAGATGCGCAACGCTTAAGTTGCCGACAGAACAGACGTAGGAGCAAGCCAGATGGCCCAGTTGACGCTTCCCAAGAATTCGACCATCGACAAGAAGGCCGGCAAGCACTTCAAGGCCCCGGCCGGCGCCAAGAAGGTTCGCAGCTTCAAGATCTACCGCTACGATCCGGATACCGGCGCCAATCCGCGCGTCGATACCTATGACATCGACATGGCCGCCTGCGGCCCGATGGTTCTCGACGCGCTGATCAAGATCAAGAACGAGATCGACCCGACGCTGACCTTCCGTCGTTCCTGCCGCGAAGGCATTTGCGGTTCGTGCGCGATGAACATCGACGGCACCAACACGCTGGCCTGCACCAAGGGCTGCGACGAAATCAGCGGCGACGTGAAGATCTATCCGCTGCCGCACATGCCGGTGGTGAAGGACTTGGTTCCGGATCTCACGCACTTCTACGCGCAGCTCGCTTCGGTGGAGCCCTGGCTCAAGACCGACAGCCCCGCGCCGACGCGCGAGCGCCTGCAGTCCGAAGAAGAGCGCGCCAAGCTCGACGGCCTCTACGAGTGCATCCTGTGCGCGTGCTGCAGCACGTCCTGCCCGAGCTACTGGTGGAACGGCGATCGCTACCTCGGCCCGGCGATCCTGCTGCAGGCTTATCGCTGGCTCGCCGACTCGCGCGACGAAGCCACCGGCGATCGTCTCGATGCGCTCGAAGATCCGTTCAAGCTCTATCGCTGCCACACGATCATGAACTGCACCAAGACCTGCCCGAAGGGTCTGAACCCGGCCAAGGCGATCGCCGAGACCAAGAAGATGCTGGTCGAGCGTCAGGGGTGAGGAATCCCGGAGTGCCTTGAACGGTACTCCGGAATTTCCGAACGCCCGACAAGAGAGCGGCGGTTGCGCCAGGGAAGGCAAGCCCCCGCAATTCAAAAAGAGCCCGGCTCATGCCGAGCTCTTTCGTTTCCGATGCCGCTTACAATGCGCCTCTTATGAGCACTGCCAATCCCCGTGTCCGCTGGCTGCTGCGTCGAGGCATGAAAGAACTCGACGTCGTCGTCACGCGCTACTACGAGCAGCATTACCCGAACGTCTCCGAGGCCGAGCAGGCCACGTTCGTGAACCTGCTCGAAACCGTCGAAGACCCCGACATCTGGTCCTGGGTGATGGACTATTCGCCTGTGCCGGCCGAGTACGCCGATGTCATCGAACGACTCCGAGTCCACTCTTGACGTAAGGCTGCAGCCTTCGCGGCGCGCGCTCGGCTGGGTCTACCTGCTGCACTTCGTTCCGTTGGTGCTGCTCGCGGTTTCGATGCGTGCAGGCAATGCCATGGTGCTGCTCGCGGTCGCGCTCGCGGTTTCCTGGTGGTGGCTGCGCCGGCACCCGGTGTTTGGCTACGGTCCGCGCGCGATCGTGCGCCTGGTCTGGCAGCCGGGTACGGGCTGGCAGATACACGACGCGAGCGGCAAAACCCAGCGCACGGTGCTCGCCAACAGCACGATGATCGGGCGCTCGCTCATCGTCATGAACTTCAAGCCCGACGATGCGCCGATACGTACGCGCGCCCTGTTCGGGGGTGAGCTCGGCGACGAGCCGCTGCGCCGGCTGCGGGCCCGCCTGCTCGCGAGACCCTCGAAGCGGGACAGCGGATCCGGTTCAGCTGAAGCGCCGTAAGGCGCGGCTAGGCTGCGCGGATGATCTCCCTCCGCGGCCCGACATGCGCTCGTTCCTGCTCTGCTCGTTCACCCTGCTCGCGCTCGTGGGCTGCAGTCTCATGAGCCCCAGGCGCGAGCCGATCGCGCTGGTGCCTTCCATTGATCTGCCGCGCTTCATGGGCGACTGGTACGTGATCGCGACGATTCCGCTTTGGCCCGAGCGCAAGGCGTACAACCCGATCGAAACCTACACGCTGCAAGCCGATGGCACGATCGGCGTGCGCTATCGCATGCGCAAGGGCGGTTTCGACAAGCCGCTCAAGGTTTATCGTCCGACCGGCTTCGTCGAGCCCGGAACCGGCAATGCGTTGTGGGGCATGCAGTTCGTCTGGCCGTTCAAGGGCGAATATCGAATCGCTTTCGTTGAATCCAGTCCCAACGGTGATTACTCGGCAACGATCATCGCGCGCAGCAAGCGCGATTACATCTGGCTGATGGCGCGTACACCCACGATCACGGAAACCGATTATCAGCGCTACGTGCAGCGTATTGCTGCGATGGGATATGACGTCGCCCAGCTCCGGCGTGTGCCACAACAGTGGCCGGAGCCGGTGACGAAGGACTGAGTCGGGAGATTCACCTCAGAGATTCACCGCGGCCATGCCGGCATCCGGATAACGCAGGCCCGCGACCTCGTGACTGACGAGCAGGGCATCGAGCGTTTTCCGGTCTGCCTCGCGAAGCTTTACTTGTGCGGCTCCGAGGTTCTCGTCCAGCCGCTCGATGCGCCGCGTTCCCGGAATCGGCACGATGCCGGCCGGATGCTGCAGCAGCCAGGCGAGGGCGATCTGTGCAGGCGTATGGCCGAGTTCGCTGGCAATGGCCTTCACGGGTTCGAGCAGGCGCAGGTTCCGCTTGAAGTTCTCGCCGACGAAGCGCGGTGAGCTCAGGCGATTGTCTCCGTCGCCGAGCGCCGCAGGGCTCTGGAACGCGCCGGTCAGGAAGCCGCGACCGAGCGGGCTGTAGGCGACCACTCCGATGCCGAGTTCGCCGCAGGTCGGCAGGATGTGATCACCGAGATCGCGCGACCACAGCGAGTATTCGCTCTGCAGTGCGCTGATCGGATGCACTGCCGAGGCGCGGCGCAAAGTCTTCGCTCCGGCTTCGGACAAGCCGAGGTAGCGCACCTTGCCGGACTTCACGAGTTCGGCCATCGCCCCGACCGTCTCCTCGATCGGCACGTTCGGATCGACCCGATGCTGGTAGTACAAATCGATCTGCTCCACGCCGAGGCGCTCGAGGCTCGCCTCGCAGGCGGAGCGCACGTACTCGGGCCGACCGCTGATGCCCAGGCGCTCGCCGTTCGGGCCGCGCACGATGCCGAATTTGGTCGCCAGCACAATTTCGCTGCGGCGTTCGCGCAGCACCGAAGACAGCAGGCGCTCGTTGGCGCCGACGCCATACATGTCGGCGGTATCGAGGAAATTCACCCCGCGGTCGAGCGCGTGATGCAGCACCTTGAGGTTGAGCGCTTCGTCGGCCGGCCCGTAGAACTCGGACATGCCCATGCAGCCCAGCCCCAGGGCGGACACTTCGAGACCCTGGAGGCCAAGCCTGCGACGCGGAAGCATGGAAGTCATCGTGATTGCCGGGCGTTCGTCATTGAGTGAGTCGCCAGCTTAGGGATGGCGAAGTGATGAACGGTAGACCGTTCCTGTGGTCTTCTTGCCTGATCCTGCCTTCGGCCTGGCCTGCGCGGCGGGCCTCGCTATGATGCATCCCACTCGAGGGGCCCGGTGCGAAAGGGAGTTTTCATGCACACCAACATTTCGGAGCTGCATTCGCCTGCATCGCCGAGGGATGCGCGGCACAAGGAGCTCGCCGCTCGCCTGTCCTTGCTGGCCCGCGTCGATGGTCTCAATCAGACGCGGTTCGCCCCGCTCACGCTGAGTCGTGCGACGACGCCGACCCAGCGGATGCCCATGGTTTATCAGCCTTCGCTGTGCGTGGTGGTGCAGGGCAGCAAGCGGGCCACGCTCGGCGAAGAGGTGTTCAACTACGATCCGCTGAACTATCTCGTCGTCTCGGTGGCCTTGCCGATGATGAGCCAGATCGTGCAGGCCAGCCCCGAGAATCCGTATCTGTGCCTGCGGCTCGCGCTCGATGTCGAACAGATTTCGACCCTGCTGCTCGAGCTCGACAAGACACGAACGCCGGTTGCCTCGCGAGCCACGCGCGGACTTTACGTTTCGCGCCTCGGTGATTCGTTGCTCGACGCGGTGTTGCGGCTCGTGCGCCTGCTCGACGCGCCCCAGGAACTGCCGGTGCTCGCGCCGCTGGCCGTGCGCGAAATCCACTATCGATTGCTGATCGGTGATTTGGGGCATCGACTCGTCAATCTCGTCGCCGGGGGCAACACACAGCGCGTGTCGCGTGCGATCAGCTGGATCTCCGAGCGCTATACGCAACCGCTGCGGATCGAACAGCTCGCAGAAGCGGTGCACATGAGCCCGTCGACCTTGCATCACCGCTTCAAGGCACTGACCTCGATGTCGCCGCTGCAGTATCAAAAGCAGTTGCGCTTGCACGAGGCGCGCCGGCTCATGCTGACCGACGATCTCGATTGCGCGGTGGCCGCGCATCGGGTCGGCTACGAAAGTCCCTCGCAGTTCAGCCGCGAATACCGGCGGCTGTTCGGTGCTCCACCGCGTCTGGAGATCACCCGGCTGCGCAAATCGGCCTAGCCAGGGCGTGCGCTGCGGAACCGGGGCTCAGGCCGGTTTGAGCCGGCTATGGCGTGCGTCCGGGCAGAATCGTCGGAGCGACTTCGTCATTGGTCTGCGGATGATCGAGCGTGTAATGCAGCCCGCGTGATTCCTGGCGCGCGAGCGCCGAGCGCACGATCAAATCGGCGCAGGCGGCGAGGTTGCGCAGCTCGATCAGGTGATGGCTCACGCGGTAATTGCCGTAGAACTCCTGAATCTCCTGCTGCAGCAGCTCGATTCGGTGCTGGGCACGCAGCAGGCGCTTGGTCGTGCGCACGATGCCGACGTAATCCCACATGAAGGTGCGCAACTCGAGCCAGTTGTGTGAAACCACCACATCCTCGTCCGAATCCGATACGCGCGATTCGTCCCACGGACGCGCCGGCCCCGGCGCCGGCATGCTCGGCAGGCGCAGGGCGATGTCGTCCGCCACCGCTTCGCCGAACACCAGGCATTCGAGGATCGAGTTCGAAGCCAGTCGATTGGCTCCGTGCAGGCCCGTGCAGGCGGTTTCGCCGGCCGCGTAGAGGCCGCGCACGTCGGTGCGGCCGGACAAATCGGTCATCACGCCGCCGCAGGTGAAATGCGCGGCCGGCACTACCGGAATCGGCTCGCGCGTGATGTCGATGCCCACGCTCAGGCAGTGCGCGTAGATGCTCGGAAAATGGTCCTTGATGAACTCCGCGCTCTGGTGCGTGATGTCCAGGTGCACGAAAGACAAGCCGAGCCGCTTCATTTCGTGATCGATCGCGCGGGCCACGATGTCGCGCGGAGCGAGCTCCTCGCGCGAATCGAAGCGTGGCATGAAGCGCTCGCCGGTGGTCGGCAGACGCAGCACCGCGCCTTCGCCGCGCAGGGCTTCGGTGATCAGAAACGAACGCGATCCCTTGCCCGAACCCGGGTTGTAGAGAATCGTCGGATGGAACTGCATGAATTCCATGTTGGCGACGCGGCAGCCCGCACGCCAGGCCATCGCGATGCCGTCGCCCGAGGCTCCATAGGGGTTGCTCGAATACAGATAAACCTGGTTCGCGCCGCCGGTGGCGAGCACCACGCACTTGGCCGAAACCGCTTCCACGCGCTTGCTGTTGCGGTCGTAGAGATAGGCGCCGACGACGCGCTCGCGCCGGGTATCCAGAATCAGGTCGAGCGTGACGAGGCGCTCGCGCACGCTGATCAGCGGATTGGTGAGCACCACGCCGGCCAGCGTGGTCTCCACCGCGTGCCCGGTGGCGTCGGCCGCATGCACGACGCGACGATGGCTATGGCCGCCTTCGCGCGTCAGGTGCAGGCCTTCGGGGTTGCCGGCGCCGGTGTCGCGCGTGAACGCGACGCCGAGCTCGTTGAGCCAGCGCACCACGCCGGGACCGCGCTCGACGGTGAACTTCACCGCCTGGTCGTCGCACAGGTCGGCGCCGGCGATCAGGGTGTCGCGGACGTGCGCCTCGAGCGAATCGTCCTCGTCGAACACCGCCGAGATGCCGCCCTGAGCCCACAGCGTGGCGCCGGATTCGAGCTGGGTCTTGGAGACAACGGTGGAGCGTATGCCCATCTGCGCGAGCTTGAGGGCGCAAGTGAGGCCGGCAGCACCGCTGCCGATGATCAGGACTTCGGATTCATTCATGAGCGGGTTAGACTGTTACGCTTGTCATGCCGCGCAGGGCGGGCGCGGTCATCCGTGCACCGAAGTGTAGCGGCTGACGACAACCCAGGGCGAAAAGGCCACACGGCCGCGATGAGCGAAGATCAAGTCGACGAACAACTCGTAACCCGCGCTCAGAACGGCGATCAACGCGCGTTCGAGCTGCTGGTGCGCAAGTACCAATACAAGATCATCCAGCTGGTCGGCCGTCTGGTCGGCGAAGCGGATGCGCCCGATGTCGCCCAGGAAACCTTCATCAAGGCCTACCGCGCGCTCAATGGCTTCCGCGGGCAGAGCGCGTTCTACACCTGGCTCTATCGCATCGGCATCAACACCGCCAAGAACTATATCGTCGCGCGCGGCCGCCGGCCCTCGACGCAGGACATCGATGTCGGCGATGCCGAGCAGTACGGGCACACCGAGCAGCTGTCGGATGTCGACACCCCCGAATCGCTCTTGCTGTCCGATGAGATCAAGCGCAAGGTCGCCGAGAGCATCGCCAAGCTGCCTCCCGATCTGCGCCAGGCGATCACGCTGCGCGAGCTCGATGGGCTTTCGTACGAGGAGATCGCCGAAGTCATGAACTGCCCGATCGGAACCGTGCGCTCGCGCATCTTCCGGGCGCGTGAAGCGATCGATGCGGTCGTGAAGCCCCTGCTCGGCTAAGCTGCCTGGGTAGCCTGTCATCGAATTCAAGGGAAGCGTCCGTACAATTTGTAACAAACCGGAACTTTCCCTTCGTATTGTGGTTTAGCCTGTACCAAGTCTGAACTCAGCGTATCCCGCTAAGGTGCGATCGATGTCCAACGAATCTCTCTCGGCCCTTCTCGATGGCGAATGTAGCGACGCCGAAATCGACCGTCTGCTCCGGCAGATGGACGCCAGTCCGGAGCTGGCGCAGCGATGGGGCCGCTGGCATCTGCGACGTGATCTGGCCGACGGCGCTTCGATCGCGCCCGGTATCTGCATCTGCGCGGGCGTGATGGCCGGGCTCGAAGAACCGGTGTCGCGCGGTCGCGTGGTGGATCTGTCGGCCTGGCGTCGCCGCGTGGTCGAACTGCCGTGGAAGCCGGCCGTCGGGTTCGCTGCCGCTGCTTCGATGGGCGCAGCGGCGGTGCTGTTCATGGGGCCGCAGCACGGCATCGGCACGGTCCAGCCGGCCGCAGGCGGGCAGGAAGGCGAGGCCTACGGCGCCAATGTTCGGGTGAGCAATCCGGTGGTGGTGCGCCCGATGGGCGGTCGCCTGCAGGCGGTGTCGCTGACCGGCGACAACTACGGCCCCACGTTCGCCGACGAAGAATACGCCGCCCTGCTGCGCGACTACATCGCAAGCCGCAACAGCGCGCTGGCCGAGCAGACCGCCGAGGCGGGTTATTCGGCGGGTTATTCGGCCCGTTACGTGCGCTTCGATGCGGCGAACGAAAAGCGCTGAACCTGATCGACTTGGGACGCACCGTTTGACCGAAGCCGGGCGCGACAATGCCCGGCTTCTTGTTTTGCTCATTTCACCCGGCACTCCCCTAGAATGTGCTGACATTTGATCCGGCTACGACCGGATAATCGGGAGTCCTCGCCTCATGATCGATGCCGCGCGTCCCCTACGGCGGATGCTGAACGCCGTTGTCGCGTCGACTTTTGCATTCGCTGTCGCCTCGTGCTCGAAGCCTTCGACGACGGGCGGATATCCCGATTTCGCCGATCTGGTCGAGCGCGTCAGCCCGTCGGTGGTCAACATCAGCACGATTTCGGCGGCTCCTGCACCGGGGGCGCTGGACGGTGGCGGCGGTGGCCCGGAGACGCCCGAGAACGCCCCCGACTGGCTCAAGCGTTTCTTCGATCAGCACGGCCAGGATCGGGGCGAAACCGCACCCGAGGACGACAGCAGCCAAGGTGGCGAAGGCGCGGTCGACCCCGAAGAGGGCGCACCGGGTGCGCCGCAGCCGCTGGGTTCGGGATTCATCCTTTGGGACGATGGCTACATCCTGACCAATTACCACGTGATCCAGGACGCCAAGGAAGTCATCGTGCGCCTGCTCGACCGGCGCCAGTTCTCGGCTCAGGTGGTCGGCTCGGACGAGCGCAGCGATCTTGCGCTGCTCAAGATCGACGCCAAGGGCCTGCCGGCGGTCAAGACCGGGGCCTCCAACAAGCTGCGTCCGGGCCAGTGGGTACTCGCCATCGGCTCGCCGTTCGGCTTCGATTATTCGGTGACCGCGGGCATCGTGTCCGCCAAGGGCCGCAACCTGATTTCCGAGCAGTACGTTCCGTTTCTGCAATCCGACGTGGCGATCAACCCGGGCAACTCGGGGGGGCCGCTGTTCAATCTCGATGGCGAAGTCGTGGGCGTCAATTCGCAGATCTATTCGCAGTCGGGCGGCTACCAGGGCGTGTCGTTCTCGATCCCGATCGACGTCGCCGCCAAGGTCGCGCGCCAGCTCAAGGACAAGGGCCGCGTGACGCGCGGCTGGCTCGGCGTGGTGGTGCAGGAAGTCGATCGCAACCTCGCCCAGACCTTCGGCATGGAGCGCCCGGTCGGCGCGCTGGTGGCGCGCGTGATGGCCGGCAGCCCAGCCGAGCGCGCCGGGCTCAAGGCCGGCGACGTGATCCTGACCTTCAACGGCGAGGAGCTGCCGATCTCGGCCGCGCTGCCGCCGATGGTCGGCAACGTCGATCCGGGCCAGGTCATTCCGCTCGAAGTCCAGCGCGATGGCCGCAAGGTGACGATCAAGGTCGAAGTCGGCGAGCTCGAGAACCAGGACCGCGATGTCGAGGACAGCGGCGACGCCTCGGTGCCCGAAGCGCCAGCTCCGGGCTCCGCCCAGTTCGGCCTGACCGTGAGCCCGCTGCCCGACGAACTGCGCCGCCGCTGGCAGGTGGTCGGCAACGGCGTGCTCGTCGAATCGGTCGCTCCGGGGCCGGCCGCGCGCGCGGGCATCCGGCGCGGAGACATCGTCCAGTCGATCGCGGGGCAGGAAGTCAGTTCGCCGCAGCGGCTCGGCGAGATCGTCGCCCTGTTGACGCCGGGCGTGACCGTGCCGGTGCTCGTCAATCGCGCTGGCACGCCCTCGTTCCTTCCGCTCGAAGTGCCCGGGGCGGCGGATCGCTGATGCGTCTGCGGTTGATCGGGCGGCCGGGCTGCCATCTCTGCGAGGAGCTGCTCGAAGCCCTGCTGGCCGGGTTTCCGAACCAGGCCTGGACCATCGAGCAGGTCGACGTCGACAGCCGCGAGGACTGGCAGCGCCGCTACGGGCTCAAGATCCCGGTGCTGCTCGACGATGACGGCAGCGTGGTCTGCGCCACCTTCTTCGACGCCGAGGCCGTCCGCGACTGGCTGGCCCAGCAAGGCAGGCGCTCGGCGCCGGCGGCCTGAGCCTCATCGCGGCGTCATCGGGGCTCGCTGCGAAGCCGCTATACTGCGCCACTTCTCCTTTTCCCGAGGCCAGCGCACCGACTGCGCGGCCGCGGGCTTCGTCAGCGGTTTATGAAACAAGCGAACATCCGCAACTTCTGCATCATCGCGCACATCGACCACGGCAAATCGACGCTGGCCGACCGCTTCATCCAGCTCTGCGGCGGCCTCGAGGAGCGCGAGATGCAGGCTCAGGTGCTCGACAACAATCCGATCGAGCGCGAGCGCGGCATCACCATCAAGGCGCAGGCGGTTTCGCTCAATTACAAGGCCAAGAACGGCGAGACCTATCAGCTCAACCTGATCGATACGCCCGGCCACGTCGACTTCAGCTACGAGGTGAGCCGCTCGCTGGCCTCGTGCGAAGGCGCGCTGCTCGTCGTCGACGCCAGCCAGGGCGTCGAGGCGCAGTCGGTGGCCAACTGCTACACCGCGCTCGAGCAGAACCTCGAAGTGCTGCCGGTGCTCAACAAGGTCGACCTCAACAATGCCGAGCCCGAGCGCGTGGCCAAGGAGATCGAGGACGTCATCGGCATTCCGGCGCACGACGCCCTGCGCATTTCGGCCAAGACCGGCCTCAACGTCGGCGATGTGCTCGAAGCCGTGGTCGCGACCTTGCCGCCCCCGAACGGTGATCCGGACGGCAAGCTGCAGGCGCTGATCGTCGATTCCTGGTTCGACAATTATCTGGGCGTGGTTTCGCTGGTTCGCGTCATCAACGGCCGCATCCGCAAGGGCCAGAAGATGCGCGTGATGTCGACCGGCAAGGATCACGAAATCACCATGCTCGGCGTGCACACGCCCAAGCGCGTGGTGAAGGATGCGCTGGAGACCGGCGAAGTCGGCTTCATCATCGCCGGCATCAAGGACATCTTCGGCGCGCCGGTCGGCGACACGCTGACCGATCCGGCCAACCCCTGCACCGAGCAGCTGCCGGGCTTCAAGACCGTGCAGCCGCGCGTGTTCGCGGGCATGTTCCCGATCGACGCCGACGATTTCGAAGACTTCCGCGAATCGCTCTCCAAGCTGCGCCTGAACGACTCCGCGCTGCAGTACGAGCCCGAGAATTCCACCGCGCTGGGCTTCGGCTTCCGCATCGGCTTTCTCGGCATGCTGCACATGGAAATCGTGCAGGAGCGCCTGGAGCGCGAATACAACCTCAACCTGATCACCACCGCGCCCTCGGTGATCTACGAGATCACCGACAAGCTCGGCGAGTCGCGCAAGATCGACAACCCGGCCGAACTGCCCGAGGGCAGCGAGTTCGAGGACATCCGCGAGCCGATCATCAACTGCCGCGTGCTGATGCCGCCCGACTACGTCGGCCCGGTGATGCAGCTGTGCATGGAAAAGCGTGGCATCCAGCGCAACCTCAAATACCTTGGCAACACCGTGCAGATGGAAGTCGAGATGCCGATGGCCGAGGTGGTGCTCGATTTCTTCGATCGCCTGAAGAGCGTCTCACGCGGCTACGCCTCGTTCGAGTATGAGTTCCTGCGCTTCCAGGAGGCGCCGCTGGTCAAGCTCGACGTGCTCGTCAACGGCGACAAGGTCGATGCGCTGGCGTCGATCGTGCATCGCGATGCGGCGTACGCGCGCGGCCGCGACCTTTGCGAGCGCATGCAGGACCTGATCCCGCGTCAGATGTTCGACGTGGCGATCCAGGCGGCCATCGGTGCCAAGATCATCGCGCGCTCGACGGTCAAGGCGCTGCGCAAGAACGTCATCGCCAAGTGCTACGGCGGTGATATCAGCCGCAAGAAGAAGTTGCTCGAGAAGCAGAAAGAGGGCAAGAAGCGCATGAAGCAGGTCGGCTCGGTGGAAATTCCGCAGGAAGCCTTCCTGGCCGTGCTCGGCGTTGAACGCAAGTCCGAGCGCAAGGATTAGGTCGGCGGCGGCAGTCGAACAACAGAATCAGGATCGAAGGAGCAGGGCGAGAAGATGTCGGACGTCCATTTTGATTTCGCGGTGTTGCTGACCATCCTCACGGTCGTGACGGGCATCGGCTGGCTCATCGACACGCTGTGGCTCGCGCGCCGTCGTCGGGGGATCATCGGTGGCGAGGACAAGCCGGGCTGGCTCATCGATTTCTGTCGCTCGTTCTTCCCGGTGATCTTCGTCGTGCTGATCCTGCGCTCGTTCATCGCCGAGCCGTTCCGCATTCCGTCCGAGTCGATGCTGCCGACGCTGATCAAGGGCGATTTCATCCTCGTCAACAAGTTCACCTACGGCCTGCGCGATCCGGTGTTCCATCACCGCTTCTTCGGCAGCAACGAGCCCGCGCGCGGCGACGTGGTGGTGTTCCGCTGGCCCGGCGACCCGAGCCAGGACTACATCAAGCGCATCGTCGGCGTGCCGGGCGACAAGCTCGCATACCGCGACAAGACGCTTTACGTGAACGGCGAAGTCGCCAAGCTCGAAGCAGATGGTGTCTACGCCTCGGGCGGCGATGCGAGCGGAACTGCGGTGCGCTATCGCATGGTCGAGCATCTCGGCGACGTCTCCCATCACATCCTGGTCGATCCCAACCGCGTGTCCGACGGCCTCTGTGGTCCGACCATCGTCGGCGGCCCGAACGTGAACCTGCGCCTGTGCTCGGGTGACGAAATCGTGTTGCCGCCCGGCGAATACTTCGGCATGGGCGACAACCGCGACGGCAGTTCGGACAGCCGCTTCTGGGGCACCATCCCGGAGAAGAATCTCGTCGGTCGCGCCTTTTTCATCTGGATGAGCTGGGACGCGCAGAGCAAGCGGCCGCTGTTCTCCCGCATCTTCTCGTCGATCAACTAAAGACTGGCGAATGCGCCTACCGAACACACAGCGCGGGCTCAGCGGAATCGGTCTGCTGTTCGTGTTCGGCCTGATCGCGCTGGTGGCGCTGATCGTCATCAAGTGCCTGCCGCTGTATCTGAACCAGATGAAGGTGGCGCGCGTGCTGCATTCGGTCAGCGAGGATCCGGAACTGTCGACTGCGGATTCGATGACGATTCGCGAGCACCTGCAGCGTCGCTGGATGATCGAGAACATCGATGGCCTCAAGCCCACCGACGTCAAGATCAGGCGCAACGACCAGGGTCGCCGCATGAGCTACGACTACGAGGCGCGCGCCCACCTGTTCTACAACATCTCCGTGATCGTCGATTTCAGCGACGACCTGCCGCTGCGCAGCGGGACCGGCAGCGACGGCTGAGCCCCGTCTTGGCGAGCAAGACCTACAAGCCGCTGCAAAAGGCGCTCGGCTACGAGTTCCAGGATCTGGCCCTGCTCGACCGGGCGATCACGCATCGCTCGCATGCGGCCGCCAATAACGAGCGGCTCGAGTTTCTCGGCGACGCGCTGATCAATTTCGTCATCGGCGAATACCTGTTCCGCATGCGTCCGACCGCCGAGGAAGGCGCGCTGTCGCGCCTGCGCGCGAGCCTCGTGCGCGAGCCTTCGCTGGCCGTGCTCGCGCGCGAGCTCAAACTCGGCGATGCGATCAAGCTCGGCGAGGGCGAGCTCAAGAGCGGTGGCTGGCGGCGCGATTCGGTGCTCGCCGATACCTTCGAGGCGGTGCTCGGGGCGATCTACCTCGACGGCGGTTTCGAGGTGGCCAAGGAAGTCTGCCTGCGATGTTTCGACAAGCTGCTGCAGCAGTTGCCCGATCCGGAAACCCTCAAGGATCCGAAGACGCGTCTGCAGGAATGGCTGCAGGCGCGCGCGCGTCCGCTGCCGATCTACGAAGTGCTGTCCGAGGCGGGCCCGCCGCACCGTCGGCAGTTCGTCGTCCGCGCCCGCCTGCTCGACATGGAGCACACGGCCGAAGCATTCTCCAACAGTCGGCGTAGCGCCGAGCAGAAGGCCGCGGAGCTGCTGCTGCAGCGCCTGCAGGTCCCGACCATCTAGTTGCACCGTTTTATTTCCGAGCAGAACAGCATGCAAAGCGGCATCGTCACCATCATCGGCCGGCCCAACGTGGGCAAGTCCTCGTTGCTCAACGCGCTGATCGGCCGCAAGGTCAGCATCGTCTCGCACAAGCCGCAGACCACGCGCCACCGCATCCAGGGCGTGCTGCACGAGGAGCGCGGGCAGATCGTCTTCGTCGACACGCCGGGCTTGCATCGCGGAGAGAAGAAGGCGCTCAACAAGCTCATGAACCAGGCGGCGGCCGGCGCGATCCACGACGTCGACCTCGTGCTGTTCGTGGTCGAGGCCGGCAGCTTCCGCGACGAAGACCAGGCCGTGCTCGATCGGCTCAAGGACGTCACGGTTCCGGTCGGCCTGCTCGTCAACAAGGTCGATCGCGTCGAGAACAAGGAAGACCTGTTTCCGCAGCTCGAAAAGCTCGGTGCGCTGCGTGATTTCGCCTTCGTGGTGCCGATCTCGGCGACGCGCGGTAGCAACCTCAAGCCGCTCGTGAAGGAGCTGTTCGATCGCCTGCCGGAAGGCCCGCCGCTGTATCCGGAAGACATGATCGTCGGCTACGACAATGCCTTCGAAGCCTCCGAGATCGTGCGCGAGAAGCTCGTGCGCACGCTGCATCAGGAGCTGCCGTACGCGCTGACGGTGTCGATCGACCGCTACCAGATCGAAGGCAAGCTGCGCCGCATCGCGGCGACCATCTGGGTCGAGCGCGACGGACAGAAGAAGATCGTGATCGGCGAGGAAGGCACCACGCTCAAGCGCGTCGGCACCGCCGCGCGCAAGGAGCTCGAATACCTCACCGGCGACAAGGTGTTCCTGCAGCTCTGGTGCAAGGTCAAGGAGAACTGGAGCGACGATCCCAAAGCCTTGCGCCAGTTCGGCTACGAGTCCGAATAGCCGATCGCTGAAAAGCGATTGCATTCGCCTCTTTGGGGGCATGCGGGGGTCGAAATGCTCATCACCAGGCCGATCTGCCGACTCGTAGACTCCGTTTCCTGCGCTCCCGTGGCCTCAAGCTGCATTCGCTCGCTACGCTGTACAACGACCGGCTAGCGCAATGGCGCGGGCTCGCATCGAACTCGCGCTCGCGCACGTGTTGCGGACCCAGCCGTTTCGCGACACCAGCCTGCTCGTCGAAGCCTTCAGCCAGGATCACGGTCGCGTCGGGCTCGTCGCTCGAGGGGCGCGTGCGCCCAAGTCGCGTCTGCGCGCTTTGCTGCAACCGTTCCAGCCCCTGCTGCTGTCGTGGAGCGAGCAGGGCGACCTCGGTTCGCTGACCGGCGCGGAGGCGGCAGCGCAGCCGGTGACGCTCTCCGGCGAGGCCGTGTTCTGCGGCTGGTATCTCAACGAACTGCTGCTCACGCTGGTGCAGCGCCACGATCCGCATCCGCAGCTGTATGCCGATTACACCGAGGCCCTAGCCTTGCTGCCGCAGCGGATCGAGCCTTCGCTGCGACGGTTCGAAATGCGCCTGCTCAACGAGCTTGGCTACGGCCTCGATCTGCCCGACGACCTCGACGCCGCGCTGCATTACCGCTTCGACGCCGAAGAAGGCGCGATTCCGGTGTCGGCCGCGGCTCCGCAGGTGTTGCACGTGTACTCGGGCGCGAGCCTGATCGCGCTGCGCGACGAGCGCTTCGACGATGCGGCCGCCTTGCGCGACATGCGCCGTTTGTTGAACCGCCAGCTCAAGCCCCTGCTCGGCTCCCGCGAGCTCGAGAGCGCGCGCCTGCTGAGGGCCTTGCGGGCACGCTCTTCGCTGCAGTAAGTCGCTGATTTTGAGGTGGTGATGCGGCTTCGGCACCGTGCTATCTTCGCGCCGTCGCGGAGCCGTGGGGACGGCTCCGCCGGTTCGAGCAGTGTCCACTGACCCTTCCTGGGTCGTTCCTTTTGGGGGATTCATCGATGCGCAAGACCTTCGTCGCGCTGGCCGCCGTGGCCGGTGCCGCCACGTTCGTTTCGGGCCCGTCCCAAGCCGCCGCCGTCGCCATCGGCGCCAAGGCCAGCACGCTGGGCCTCGGTGCCGAAGCCACGATCGGGATCAACGATTACCTGAACCTGCGCGTGCCGTTCAACACCTTCAGCTACGACTACGACGACAAGGACGGCGGCGACGTCGCCTATGAGGGCAAGCTCAAGCTCAACAGCTTCGGCGCCCAGCTCGATGTGCATCCGTTCAAGGGCAGTTTCTATTTGAGCGGCGGCCTGTTCGCCAACAGCAACAAGATCAACGCGCTGGCGCGCAGCACCGATGCGAGCGAGGCCTACGAGGTCGGCGACAGTGACTACTACACCGACCCGAACGATCCGCTCGCGCTGCGCGGCCGCATCGATTTCAAGAAGACCGTGCCGTATCTCGGCCTGGGCTGGGGCAACGCGATCCAGGGCGATTCGAACTTCTACTTCCGCTTCGAGCTCGGCGCCTACTTCCAGGGCGCGCCGAAGATCGAGCTGACGCCGAGCGGCTCGGCGACCACCGGTCCGAACGGAACCGGAGACCGCTTCACCGTCGGTGACGGCAGCGCGGTGGATCAGCAGTTCCAGGCCGAGGTCGAGACCGAGCGCGCCGACCTCGAAGACGACACCGATGACTACAAGATCTACCCGGTGGTCGGCCTGGCGCTCGGCTGGCGCTTCAAGCTCTGAAGCAGGCCCGCAGCCGACCGCTGCGGCGATGTAGCGGGGCGGGTCGTGGGGCGGTCATGGCCTCGGATGCGAAGGCTCTACAATGCGCAGCCTTCGCAAACCGAGCCGCCATGACCGCCCTTCCTCTTCGCCTCGGCGTCAACGTCGATCACGTCGCCACCGTGCGCCAGGCGCGCGGCGTGAGCTACCCCGATCCGGTCGAAGCCGCGCTGATCTGCGCGCAGGCCGGCGCCGATTCGATCACCGTGCACCTGCGCGAAGATCGCCGGCACATCCAGGACCACGACGTTAGCCGCCTGCTCGCGGTCTCGAAGATTCCGACCAATCTCGAAATGGCGGTCACCGACGAAATGGTCGGCATCGCCTGCACGCTCAAGCCGCGCTACGTCTGCCTGGTGCCCGAGAAGCGCGAAGAGCGCACCACCGAAGGCGGGCTCGACGTCGCCGGCCAGCTGCCGCGCGTGCGTGAAGTCTGCGCGCGCCTCGCCGCGGCGGGCATCGAAGTGAGCCTGTTCGTCGATCCCGACCGGCATCAGCTCGAGGCCTGCGTCGCGAGCGGCGCTCCGCATCTCGAAATCCATACCGGGCGCTATGCCGAAGTCGAAGGCGAGGCGCGCAATGAGGAACTCGCCGTCATCACGGGCTTCGCCAGGGCCGCGCATGCGGCCGGCATCGAAGTGCACGCCGGCCACGGGCTCACGCTAGCCAACGTCGGGGCTATCGCGCGCATCGCCGAGATCGTCGAGCTCAACATCGGGCATGCGCTGATCGGTCGCGCGCTGATGGTCGGCATGGCCGAAGCCACGCGCGAGATGATCGCGGCGATGCGCTCGGCGCGCGCCTGATCCGGCCGTGATCCGACGTCGCGGCGGCGCGTATTCGGCGGGATCGAGCGCTCCGCGGGTCGTCACGCCCGCAAACCGCGCGGCGCTCTACGGCGTCGGTGTCGACCTGCTGCAGGTCTCGCGGCTCGCGCAGGTGCAGGCCCGGCATCCCGAGCGTTTCGCCCGGCGCCTGCTGCATCCGCTCGAAATGCAGAGGCTCGAATCGCTGCGCGAGGCGCAGCGCGATCCGGTGAACTTCCTCGCCAAGTGCTTCGCGGTGAAGGAAGCCTTCGTCAAGGCGCTCGGCACCGGCTTTCGCGGCATCGCGCACGACGAGGTCGGCTGGGTGCGCGGCGCGCTCGGCAAGCCCGAGCTCGTGTTCTCGCCGAAAGTGGAGGCGGTGTTGCGCGCGCGCGGCATCGGCGCGCGGCACGTGTCGATCACCGACGAAATCGACTTCGTCTGCGTGGTGGTGACGCTGGAGCGTTGCTGAGGCTTCAGCCCGCCCGGCGCGCCTGCGCGCGACGCGATTCCAGATCGACGATTACGGCGCTCTCGGGGGAATCCGCCGCCGAACTCTCGGCCGCGATGGTGCCGAGCGTGTCGTGCAGCGCCGTGCGCAGGCGCGCGAGCCCGCCGGCTCCGACGCCCGCGAAGGCCGACGCGGCGAGCTGCTCTTCCATGTCGCGGGCCGCGGCCTTGAGTTCGTGCAGCTGGTAGAACGCGGCGGTGCCGTTGAGCGTGTGCGCGGCCGCGCGCGCGGCGATCGCGTCGCCGCGGCTGAAGGCGTCCTCGAGCTCCTTGAACTGCAGCGGCAGCTCCTCGCGCAGCAGGCGCAGCAGCTCGGCGTCCTGCGCCAGGCGCGAGGCGCGCGCCGGGCTCGGCACTTCGTGCGCGAGCTCGGGCGTCAATGCGCGCAGCAGCTGGTTTTCGTCGAAGGGCTTGATGAGCACCTGGTCGGCGCCCGCCGAGCGCAGGCTGGCGCGCTCGTCCGGGCTCAGGTGCGCCGAGGTCGCGACGAGCCGCACCGGCCGCTTGCCGGGAATTTTCGCGGCGACCTCGTCGGCGCGGATCGCCCGGATCACCCCGAGTCCGTCGCGGCCCGGCATGCGGTAATCGATCAGCGCGAAGTCGCAGTCGTGCTCGCGCCAGCGCTGCAAGGCGGCGTCGCCGTCATCGGCCTCGACGACCTGCGCTCCGAGCTCGTGGCCGAGCGCGACCAGGTAGCGCCGGTTGGCCGGATTATTGTCCGCGATCAGCAGCTTGCGGCCTTCGAGCAGGGGCACCGAATGACCACTGCGGACCAGCTCGCAAAGCTCGCGGTAGAGCTGGAGGCGGCTCACGGCCTTGGGCAGCGCGCGCGCGGCCCCGATGTCGATGGCCTGCTGCTGGTCGACCGGCGAAGCCGAGGACAGCAGCGCGAGCAGCGGCGGCTGCGCCTCCATGCACAGCGTGCCGAGCGCCTCGACGGCCGGGTCGGCGAGCTCGGCCGGCTTGAGGCCGACGATGACCACGTCGGGCCGGCTCTTGGGCGCACTGTGGCGCAGGCGGGCGGCGAGCTGCGTGACGTCGTCGAACGGCAGCACCTCGATGCCCCAGAACTGCAGCGAATGGCTCAGCGCGAGCGAGGCGGTGGGATGCGTGTCGATGACCCAGATGCGGCGCCCGCGCAGGTGTTCCCAGGCCGGCGAAGCCTCGGTCAGCGAGCGCAGCTCCAGCAGCACGCTGAAGGTGGAGCCGCGCCCGGGTTCGCTCTCGACCGAGACGCTGCCCGCCATCAGTTCGGCCAGGCGCTTGACGATGGTCAGGCCCAGGCCGCTGCCGGGCTGTACGCTGCGTCCGCCGGCCTGCTCGAACGGCTGGAAGATGCGTTCGCGCTGCGCCGCGCTGATGCCGACGCCGCTGTCGGTCACCGAGGCGCGCAGCCAGAAGCGATGCCCCTGCCGACGCTCCTTCATCACCCGCAGCACCACTTCGCCGCTCTCGGTGAACTTGATCGCGTTCGACAGCAGGTTGGTCAGGATCTGGCGCAGCCGTTGCGGATCGCCGTCGAGCTGCAGTGGAACGTCGTGATAGATGATGTGGACGAGCTCGAGGTTCTTCTCGTAGGCCAGCGGGGCGAGCAGGGCGACCACGTCCTCGACCGCGTCGGCGAGGTCGAAGCGCTCGACGTTGAGCGTGAGCCGGCCGGCCTCGATGCGGCTCCAGTCGAGCACGTCGTTGAGCATCGACAGCAGGCCGCGCGCCGAGCGGTCGAGCGTGGCGAGGTAGTCGCCCTGTTCCTGGTCGAGCCGGGTTTTGCGCAGCAGGTCGGCGAAGCCGAGGATGCCCGTGAGCGGCGTGCGCAGCTCGTGCGTGAGGCCCGAGAACAGCTCGGATTGCTGGCGCAGCTCGCGCTGGGCCTCGGCGAGATGGTTCTGCGCCACGCGCAGGTCGGTGTTGGCGTGCTCGAGGTCGCGGCGCAGGCGGTTCACCGCGGCACGCATGCGCTGTTCGAGCTGGTCGCGATAGCCGAGCATTTGCTGGCTGATGGCGTTCATCTGCGCCCCGAGGCGTGAAAACGCGGGCGGCAGGTCGGACGGGGCGCGCGATTCGAGCCGGCCCGAGGCCAGCCCGCGCAGGGCCGCTTCGAGCCGGCCGATGATGTCGGCCCAGCGGCGCATCTGGCGCAGGCCCATCGCGAGGCTCGCGAGCGCGAGCACCAGCACGGTGGTGCGAATCCACAGCGGAGTCGTCGTCGACAAGCTCCAGAACAGCGCCGCGATGAGGGCGGCGAGCATCGAGGGGCTCAGCCAGAGCAGGGCGTGGAACAGCCGGCGACCGCGCTCGCGCAGCGTCGGCGGCGCCTGCGTGCCCTGTCGCTCGATCGCCATCGGCTAAACTTCCCGCACCATGAATGCACCCTCCCTGGCCGATTTTATCGGCAATACGCCGCTTGCCCAGCTCAAACGCCTGCCGGGCGTCGGTTCGAACCGCCTGTTCGCCAAACTCGAAGGCAACAACCCGGCCGGCTCGGTCAAGGATCGGCCCGCTTATTCGATGATCCGTCGCGCCGAGGAGCGTGGCGAGATCAAGCCCGGCGATACGCTGGTCGAGGCCACCTCGGGCAACACCGGCATCGCGCTGGCGATGGCCGCCGCGATGAAGGGCTACCGCATGGTGCTGATCATGCCCGCTCACATGAGCGCCGAACGCCGCGCGATGATGAAGGCCTTCGGCGCCGAGATCATTCTCGTCACCAAGGAAGAGGGCATGGAAGGCGCGCGCGATCTCGCGCTCAAGATGCAGAAAGAGGGCAAGGGTCGCGTGCTCGACCAGTTCTCCAACCCGGACAATCCACGCGCGCACTACGAAGGCACCGGCCCCGAAATCTGGCGCGACACGCAGGGCACGATCACGCATTTCGTCGCCACGATGGGCACCACCGGCACCATCATGGGCACCGGGCGCTTCCTGAAGGAACAGAACCCGGACATCCAGATCGTCGGCGTCTACCCGAAGGGCGAATCGTCGATTCCCGGCATCCGCAAATGGCCCGAGCAGTACCAGCCCGGCATCTTCGATCGCTCGCGCGTCGATCGCATCATCGAAGCCTCGGCCGAAGACGCCGAAGCCACCATGCGCCTGCTCGCCAAACGCGAAGGCCTGTTCTGCGGCCCCTCGTCGGGCGGCTCGGTGTGGGCCGCGCTGCAGCTCTGCAAGGAACTCGAGAACGCGACGATCGCCTGCATCATTTGCGATCGCGGCGATCGGTATATCTCGACGGGCGTTTTTCCGGATTGATGAGGTCGAATTGAAGTTGGCGTCGAGAGCATCGAAATGGCTTTGAAGCGGCATGTCGTTGTCGCCCGAACGCATCACGTGCTGGCCTGGCTTGGGTTCGTTGCGACGCTCTTGATTCTACTGACGATCTTTTCGAGCAAAGAGGTGCCAGTAGAGGCCTTTTTGCTTGCGGCAGTGACAGGGGGAATGGGGCTCGTGCATCGTCACGTCTCCAACGCCGCGATGCTCAAGCAGGCGTGGGCGCGAACGGCATCCATCGTTATTGCGGTGCTGATTCTTTTCGGCTTTCCACTTGGGACACTGGTCGGTTTTTACTTGCTCTACCACACACGTCAGCCCTGGAATGAAGATGGGCAGCAGGCTTAGAACCCCATGAGCGGCATGACCGAACCCGTACTGGTCTTCGACATCGAGACGATTCCCGATCTCGAGGGCGGGCGCCGTCTTCACGGACTCGACAACGCAAGCGACGATCAGGTCTGGACCGCGATGCAGGCGCTGCGCGTGGCCGCGCGCGGCAGCGATTTCCAGCCCGCACATCTGCAGCGCATCGTCGCGATCTCCTGCGTGCTGCGTGCGGGCAACGATTTGAGAGTCTGGTCGCTCGGCGACGAAACCACCGGCGAAGCCGAACTGGTGCAACGCTTCTTCGACGGCATCGAGCGCTACCGGCCGACCATCGTGAGCTGGAACGGCGGCGGCTTCGATCTGCCCGTGCTGCATTACCGCGGCCTGATCCACGGCGTGCAGGCGCGCGCGTATTGGGACAACGGCATCTTCGATCGCGATGCCAAGTGGAACAACTATCTCAAGCGCTACGAGTTCAAGCACACCGATCTGATGGACGTGCTCGCGCTCTACAGCGGGCGCAACAATGCGCCGATGCACGAGATCGCGGTACTGCTCGGCTTTCCGGGCAAGCTCGGCATGGACGGCTCGCAGGTGTTCGGCGCCTACCAGCGCGGCGGCATCGGCGAGATCCGCGCCTACTGCGAAACCGACGTGCTGAACACCTGGCTCATCTACCTGCGCTTCCTGCGCATGCGCGGCATCCTGACGGCCGACGAACTCGCCGACGAGCTCGACCTGGCGCGCAACTTTTTGAGCGCCTCCACGGCGCCGCACTGGATCGAGTACGCAGCGGCCTGGACACGCTGAGCGCTCACCGGTTCCTTCTCTCAAGCTGTACTTCTACTGCTGCACTCATGGGCTCCCGAAAAAGAAAACAGCCGCCTGCGGGCGAATTCCTCGCCGAAGTGACCGACCTCGCCGACGACGGTCGTGGCGTGGCGCGCATCAACGGCAAAGTCACCTTCATCGCCGATGCCCTGCCGGGCGAGCGCGTGCAGTTTCGCTACGTGCGCACGGGACGCGATGTCGATGAAGGGCGGACGGTTTCGGTCGAGCAGGCGTCGCCCGACCGGGTCGAACCCAAGTGTCTGCATTTCGGCCTGTGCGGCGGTTGCGCGCTGCAGCACCTGGCGCCCGAAGCGCAGATCCGCTTCAAGCAGAAGCAGTTGCTGGAAGGCTTCGCGCGCATCGGCAAGGTGACGGTGGGTGAAGTGGCGCCGCCCATCACCGGGCCGGTCTGGGGCTATCGCCGTCGTGCGCGCCTCGGCGTGAAATACGTGTACAAGCGCGAGACCGTGCTGGTGGGATTTCGCGAGCGCGAAAGCTCGTTTCTCGCCGCACTCGAACGCTGCGAAGTGCTCGATCCGCGCGTGGGGCTGAAGCTGCGCGCCTTCGGCGAACTCGTTGCGTCCTTGAGCCTGCGTTCGCAGTTGCCGCAGATCGAAGTCGCCACCGCAGAGCCCGTCGCTCTGGTGCTGCGCGTGCTCGCTCCGCCGACCGACGATGATCTCGAAAAGCTGCGCGCATTCGCGAGCGAGCATGCGGATGTCGATTTCTATCTGCAGCCAGCCGGCCCCGATTCGATCGTGCCGTTCGGCGAGGTGCGCGAACTCAGCTACGCGCCGCTCGTGGAGCCCGATCGCCTGCGCTTTCGCCCCACCGATTTCATCCAGATCAATTCCGAAATCAGCAAGCAGGCCGTTGCGCAGGCCCTCGATTGGTTGCAGCTCAAGCCCGGCGAGCGCGTGCTCGAACTGTTCAGCGGGCTCGGCAACTTTTCGATTCCGCTCGCGCGCACGGGCGCGCAGGTCGTCACCGTCGAAGGCGAAGCCTCGCTGGTGCAGCGTGCGCGCGACAACGTGCAGCGCCTGGGCCTGGACATCGAGGCGCACAAGGGCGACCTGTTCCAGCCGCAGAACGATTCGCCATGGGCCAAGGCGCATTACGACGCGGTGCTGATCGATCCGCCGCGCGCCGGTGCGCAGGAGATTCTGCCGCTGCTCGGCAAGATCGGGGCGCAGCGCATTCTCTACGTGTCCTGCCATCCCGGAACGCTCGCGCGCGATGCGGGCTTGCTCGTGCACGAACACGGCTACCGGCTCGTGCGCGCGGGCGTGATGGACATGTTTCCGCACACCGCGCATGTCGAAAGCATGGCGCTGTTCGTGAAAGATTGAGGTCGACGACGCTTGCGTCGAACAAGCCGAAGCGCCGCAGCCCACGGGCGCATCGTGGGCTGCGGCGCTCTTGCGTCAACTGCGATCAGCGATAAACCAGGCCACCGTCGATCATCGGCGACTGCCCGGTCATGTAGTCCGCATCCGCACTCGCAAGATACGACACGAAGCCTGCGACATCGTCGGGCGTCTCGGCCCGGCCGAGCGCGATGCCCCCGACGAACTTCTGGTAAGTCTCGCCGATGGCGGCGCCGGTGACTTCGGCCATGCGCTTGTCGATCTCCACCCACATGTCGGTGCCGACGACGCCCGGACAATAGGCATTGACGGTGATGCCGGCGCTCGCAAGCTCCTTGGCTGCGGCCTGCGTGAGCGCGCGCACGGCGAACTTGGTGGCCGAGTAGACACCGAGCAGGGCATAGCCCTCGTGCCCCGCGATCGAACAGGCATTGATGATCTTGCCGCGACGTCCACGTGACTTGAATTGCGTGGCTGCGGCTTGAATGCCCCAGAGAACGCCTTGCACGTTGATGCGCAGGATGCGGTCCACCTGCTCGGGCGTTGCATCGAGCAGCGGTGCGACCTGCGCGATGCCGGCGTTGTTGACCATCACGTCGAAGCTGCCGAGTTTGTCATCGGCCTGGGCGACGGCGTCGAAGAGCTGATCGCGCTTGGCGACGTCGGCGACGTAGACGCTGGCGCGACGCCCGAGCGCGGCGATTTCCCGGGCGACTGCATCGATCTGGTCCTTCTGGATGTCGACGAGCGCGATGTCGGCTCCGTCGCGCGCGAGGCGCAAGGCGATGCCGCGGCCGATGCCCTGTCCCGCCCCGGTGACGAGGGCGACTTTTCCGTTGAGTCTCATGATTTCTCCTGTGTCGGCTTGGCGTCAGCTCAGGTGATGAACCGGCTGCAGGCCATAGACGGGCGTTGCGATGCCTTCCTTGCGCGCCTTGATCTGCAGCGCGAGATACAGCGAGTAGTGCCGCGATTGATGCAGGTTGCCGCCGTGAAACCACAGCGCCTCCTGCTGCGTGGGCTTCCACATGTTGCGCAGCTCGCCTTCCCAGGGGCCGGGATCCTTGGTCGTGCTGCTGCCGAGCCCCCAGCACTTGCCGACCTTGTCGGCCACTTCCTGCGAAATGATCTTCGCGGCCCAGCCGTTCATCGAGCCGTAGCCGGTGGCGTAGATGATCAGATCGGCCGGCAGCCGGCTTCCATCGGACAGGATCACCGCGTCCTCGGTGATCTCCTGCACATCGACCCGACTCTTGAGCTGGATGCTGCCGTTGGCGATCAGTTCGGATGCGCCGACATCGATGTAGTAGCCCGAGCCGCGGCGCAGGTATTTGAGGAACAGGCCGGAGCCGTCGTCGCCGAAATCGAGCATGAAGCCGGCCGCTTCGAGGCGCTGGTAGAAGTCCTTGTCGCGTTCGGCCATCGCATCGAACGCGGGCTTCTGGAATTGCGGCAGGATCTTGTACGGAATAGAGGCGAAGGTCAGATCGGCCTTGGCCGTGGTGACGCCGTTGCGCAGCGCCTGCTCGGAATACAGCGGTCCGAACACGAGGTCCATGAGCGTGTCCGAGCGCGCGATATGTGTCGACGAGCGTTGCACCATCGTCACTTGCGCATCGTGCGCCCACAGGTCGGCGCTGATGTCGTGCGCGGAGTTGTTGGCGCCGATCACCACGCACTTCTTGCCCGCGTAGGCTTCGCCACCCGGATGGCGCGAGGAATGATGCTGCTGGCCCTTGAAGCGTTCCGCACCCTTGAACTTGGGCACGTTGGGCATGCCCGACATGCCGGTGGCGAGCACCAGTTGCTTGGGACGCAGCGTGATCGCCTCGTCTCCGCGCTGCACGATCACTTCCCACTCCTGACGGGCTTCGTCGTAGCGCGCCTGCGTGGCTTCGGTGCTGCCCCAGTAATTCACTTCCATGAGCTTGACGTACATCTCGAGCCAGTCGCCCACCTTGTCCTTGGGCGCGAACACCGGCCAGTGCTCGGGAAAGTTCAGATACGGCAGATGGTCGTACCAGACCGGATCGTGCAGGCACAGCGAGCGATAGCGATTGCGCCAGGCATCGCCGGGGCGCGGATTGCGATCGATCACCAGCGTCGGCACATCGAGCTGGCGCAGGCGCGCGGCGAGGGCGACGCCGCCTTGTCCGCCGCCGATGATCAGGCAGTAGGGCTGCACGCTGTGACCCAGCGCGGCCTCCTCTTCGCGACGCTTGTCGAGCCAGCTGCGCGGATGTTTCTCGATGCCGTGATGGGCCCCGAGCGGGCGCGTGTCTCCGCGCTTTTCCTCGAAGCCCTTGAGCTCGCGCATCGTCGTGAGCAGCGTCCAGGCGCGGCCGTCGCGCAGGCGCAGCTGGCCGTAGCCGCGCGCGAGCCGGGTTTCGAAGCTGATCCAGCAGGAGATCACGCCGGCCTCTTCGGTGGCTTCGCCGTCGAGCTGCCAGTTCGACGGCGCGACGTCTTCGAGCCGCGCATGCAGCATCTCGCTGATTTGCGCGTGGCCTTCGCTGGTCTTGATGTTCCAGGTGAAGGCGATCAGGTCGCGCCAGAAGCCATCCTCGGTGAACGAGGCGGTGACGGCACCGACATCGCGCGCTCGTAGTCTGGAATCGAATTCGGACAGCCACTGCTGCGCGGCTTCGGTTGCATGAAGGCTCATCTGCTTCTCCTCGTGTTATGGGCGGTGCCGTGCCGCATCGGATCGCCTGTCGACGCGATGCGGGCCGGCCTTTTCCATAGCGCGAAAGCCGGGCCAGCTTTCTCCTCGTGACCCGGTCTTTGGTAATCAATAACTTGCGTGCGTCTTGGGCATCTGTCACGCGGGCTTTCGAGGCGAGACTGTGGCGCGGGCCGCCACAGGTGTGGCGATGGCTCGGGCCCCGGCGAAGCCGCGACATCGAATCCGAAGCCTTACAATGGGTGCCGCTCCCATCGGTCCCCAACGCATGCCGCTCGAAATCGAACGCAAGTTCCTCGTCTCCGGCAATGCCTGGCGCGAGCAGGCGCACAAGCGCGTCGCGATGCGCCACGGCTACCTGACCGAACTCGGCGCACCGGCCTCGGTACGCGTCCGTGTCGAGGGCGATGTTGGCAAGCTCAACGTCAAGCAGGCCGTAGTCGGCAGCACGCGCGCCGAATACGAGTACACGATTCCGGCCGACGAGGCCGACGAAATGATCCGCACGCTGTGCCGCGGGCTCATTCTCAAGACGCGCCATTACGTGAACCACGAAGGTCATCTGTGGGAAGTCGACGACTTCGAAGGCGACAACGCCGGGCTCGTGGTCGCCGAGATCGAACTCGGCAGCGAGGACGAAGCCTTCGTGCGTCCATCCTGGCTGGGCGAAGAAGTCACGCAACTACGGCGCTATTACAACAATGCGCTCGCGAGTCATCCGTATTCGCGCTGGACCGAAAATGATGGAGCTTGAGGTCGATCTGCAGCGGCAGCGCATGCAGCTGATCGAATCTGGCCGTACGCTGCGCGAGTTCATCGTCTCGACCGCGACCAATGGGCCCGGCGAGATCAACGGCTCCGGCTGCACGCCGCGCGGTGCGCACATCGTGCGCGCCAAGATCGGCGGCGATCAGCCGCTCGGCGCGGTGTTTCGCGCGCGCCGTCCGACCGGCGAAATCTGGACGCCGGAGCTGCACGCGCAACAGCCCGGGCGTGACTGGATCCTCACACGCATCCTGTGGCTGTCGGGCACCGAGCCCGGACGCAACCGGCTGGGGCTCGTCGATACGTTCCGTCGCTACATCTACATCCACGGCACGCCGTATGCGACGCAGCTTGGACTGCCGGGCTCCAAGGGCTGCGTGCGCATGGACAATGCCGACATCATCGAGCTTTACGATCGCGTGCCGGTGGGCACCGTCGTCCGCATCAGCTAAAACATTCATCCATTACAAAAGCGCCTCACGCCCATGCCTTCGAGCACACCCTTGATCGGCCCGATCATGGCCGACATTCCCGGCCAGGAAGTCACCGCCGAGGATCGCGAACTGCTGAGTCATCCGCTCGTCGGTGGCGTCATCCTGTTCACGCGCAACTATCACGACCCCGCGCAGCTCGCCGCGTTGTGCAAGGACATTCTCGCGATCAAGAGCACGCCGCGGCTGTTGCTCGCGGTGGATCACGAAGGTGGGCGCGTGCAGCGCTTTCGCGTCGGCTTCACGCGCGTGCCGGCGATGGCCATGCTCGGCCGCCTGTATCTCGAAGACGCAGCGCGTGCGCGCGTGGAAGCCCAGGGCTGGGGCGCGACCATCGGCCGCGAACTCGCGAGCTACGGCATCGACCTGCCGTTCGCGCCGGTGCTCGACGTCGATGCCGGCATGAGCCAGATCATCGGCGATCGCGCGTTCTCGGGTGACCCCGAAATCGTCATCGAACTCGCGCGCGCGGTCGCCGCGGGCTTGCGCAGCCAGGGCATCGCCTCGACCGGCAAGCATTTTCCGGGGCATGGCAACGTGGTCGCCGATTCGCATCTGGAGCTGCCGATCGACCGGCGTCCGCTGCAGGATCTCGCGGCGCTCGATCTGCTGCCGTTCAAGCGGCTCATCGAAGACGGCATCGAATCACTGATGATGGCGCACGTGCGCTACAGCGCTTTCGACACCACGCCGGCTTCGCTGTCGCGCAAGTGGATCATGACTTTTCTGCGTCGCAAGCTCGGCTTCCGCGGCGCGGTGATCTGCGACGACTTGTCGATGAACGGCGCGGCCGTGGTCGGCGGGCTCGAAGATCGTGCGCGCCTGGCACTCTCGGCGGGCTGCGACATGCTGCCGGTCTGCAACGACAGGCCGGGTTGCGCGGCCCTGCTCGACGCACTCAAGGACATCAAGCCGAGGCCCAGCAGTTCGCAGCGGCTGCGCAAGCTCTATCGCAAGGAAATCGCATCATGACGCAGGATCTGTCACGGCTCACGCATGCGCGCGAAGTGCTCGCCAGTGCCGACTGCCTGCACAGCGCCGCGGCCGTGCAGGCCGCCTACGATAGCCTCGCCAAGGACATCACGGCGCGCTACGCCGAGCTCAATCCGCTGATACTCACGGTGATGAACGGCGGGCTGATTCCGACCGCCGAAATCGTCGGCCGGCTGAGCTTCGGTTTCGAGCAGGACTATCTGCATGCGACGCGCTATCGCGGCGCGACGAGCGGTGGCGGACTGACCTGGAAGCGCCAGCCCGATCCGTCGCTGATCAGCGGCCGTCACGTGCTGGTGATCGACGACATTCTCGACGAGGGCTACACGCTGGTGGCGATTCGCCGCGCGCTCATGGAGTTCGAGCCCACGAGCCTGGCGGTCGCCGTGCTCGCCGAGAAACTGCACGATCGCCGTGCACCGGGTGCACATGCGGAATACATCGGCCTGACGGTCGAAGACCGCTACGTGTTCGGCTGCGGCATGGACTACAAAGAGTATTGGCGCCAGCTGCCCGCGATCTATGCCGTGAAGGGCCTGTGAGCTCAGTTGATCGGGGGATCGGGCCCGCTGATATCAGCGCGCAGGATGATTCTGCAACAACACGAATAACGCATCGGGTGAAGAAGACAGCATGAGCAACGCAGCACGTCCGAAGATCGCCGTCATCGGCGGCACCGGCATGAACAGCTGGCCGGGCCTGGCCATCGAAGAGCGCGTCGAGGCGATGACGCCGTACGGCGCCTCGTCTGCGCCGCTGTTGTTCGGCAGCGTCTACGGCGTGCGCGCCTGCTTTCTCGCGCGCCATGGCGAAGGCCACAAGATTCCACCGCACCTGATCAACTATCGCGCGAACCTCTGGGCGCTCAAGCAGGCCGGCATCGAAAAGATCATCGCGATCGCCGCGGTCGGCGGCATCACCGAAGGCTATGCGCCCGCGCGGGTCGGCGTTCCGGTTGATGCGATCGACTACACCTACGGCCGCGATCACACCTATTCGGACGGCACCGATCGCTGGTCGCTGCATCACGTCGAAATGGCCGAGCCCTACAGTCAGTCGCTGCGCCGCGTGCTGCTCGATTCGGCGCAGAGCGCAGGCGTGGCGATCAGCGACGGCGGCGTCATGGCGATCACCCAGGGGCCGCGTCTCGAAACCCCGGCCGAGATTCGCAGGCTCAGGCAGGACGGCTGCGATCTGGTCGGCATGACGAGCTTCCCGGAAGCGCCGCTCGCGCGCGAACTCGGGCTCGATTACGCCTGCCTCGCGGTCTCGGTGAACTGGGGCGCGGGCATCGGCAGCGGCGGCATCCACGACGAGATCGAGAAATCGATGGAGCAGGGCATGACGAAGGTGCGCGCGGTGCTCGGCAAGGCGCTGCCGGCGCTGGGCTGATCGAGGAAATCATGGAGTTCGGGCGCCGCTGCGAGGGCGGCGCCTTGATGCCGATCCGACGCGCTCTACTGCGCGATCGAAACCAGCACGCGCTCGCCGTTGTAGTCGACGATGAGCCCTTGTTGCGCGATCTCGACGAGCTTGGGGCCGGCGGTGAGCGTGTCGCCTTCGCGGTAGCGGCGGCCGTTCACGAGCACGAAGCGCTTCTGCGGGTTCGAATCCCAGACGTGGACGTCGACCGAGAAGGTCGGAAACGCCGCCTGGTACGACTGCGGCATGGATTCGAGCGCCGTGGCGTTCGCCGGCGCCGCCGCTGCGGAGGTTGGCGCGGCAGGTTGGTCGAAGGCTGACGAGCGCATCGATGCTTCCGGGGTCTCGGGCGCGGTTGCGCTCGGGCCCGGAATGGGCGTCTCCGACCTGAAGTTCGCGCCGCGTGGGGGCTCCGGATGCACGACGAAATCGGACTGGGGCTCGGGTTCCGGGGCAACAGCGGGCGTCGCGACGGGCGATGGTGGATTCGAGCCGGTCAGGTCGTCGAGGCTCGCGAGATTGGCGGACGCGTCGATGGCCGGCGCCAGCGCTTCTTCGGTCTGCGCCGGCTCCTGGGTCTCCGCGCCGATGCCAGAAGGTGGCGGTGCCGGGCCGCGGACGGTGGCGGTGATCTTGCCGGGTGGCAGGGGGGGCGCCGGCCTGGTTTCGTGCTGTGGCCTGAAGATCAGGTAAAGCCCCAGGCAGACCAGCAGCACCAGCCCGGCCAGTACCAGCAGGCGCGGCATCGGCTGAGGGGATTCGGCCTTCCGGCGCGTATCGTCCGGAGCCATCGCGACGTCCTGCAGGCCGGGCGCCTGGCCCAGGTTGCGGTCGCGCTCAGCCTTGCGCAGGGCGTCGAGGATGAAGCTCATGGTGCGCTCGCTGCCGGGCTGGCCAGCATCGGAGTGTCGGTGGCGTGATCGCCGAGCGCGATCAGGGTGCGAACGCCGAGCACCCCGTCGGCCTGGAGCTCGTGGGTGCTTTGGAACTTCTTGAGCTGTTGGGCTAGCTCGGTGTCGAAGCGGTCGGAGACCGGGTTCGGGGGCGTTTTGCCGTCGAGCTCGGCCAGGCGTGTGCGCAGCCAGACCACCGAGGCGCCACGGCTGCCCTGCGCAAGGTAGTTGTCGCTGATTTCGCGGCGCCAGAGCAGCAGGTATTCGCCGGTCCACAGGGTATCGATCTGGTCGAGCGGGACATTGATCGTGCCGCGGCCGGTTTCGATGCTCGCGAAAGTCGCCGTGAGCCCGCGCAGCAGCACGTGTTGCTGTTCGCCGCGGCCGGTCGTCAGCGAGAGCAGGGCCGGGCGGTTGAGCGTGCGCAGGTCGGCCCATTCGCCGTTGCCCTTGAAGCATTCGAGCTTGTGCTGCGAAAGCTCACGGCAGACGTTGGCGCCGGATGGCAGCACGGTGTCGCGATCCCAAAGCCGAATCAAGCGGCTCATGACCACCGGCAGCGTCTGCGAGGACTGCAGCAGCGTGGTGAGGTCGGCTCCGGCCGGGGCGCTCGCGACGCCGCCGGCGGCCGCCTGGGCCTGTGGATCGCTCGCAGCTGCTTCGTTCGCCGACGCCGCCGACTTCGGCGCGCTGTTGCCGCTGGCCGTCGCCGGCTGCTGCTGCTCGCCGCCGGCAGCGGCTTGCTCGGGCGCTGCCGCCGCCTTCCGGTGGCGGGCGCTCGTCTCGCTGGTTTCCGGTTGCGCCGCGCGGTTCGCGAAGAATGTCTGGTAGACCAGGGCGATCGAAATGACGACGGCGACACAGGCGAGCCCGGTTTCGATCCAGCGCAGGCGCGATTGCGGAAGCTGCAGCCAGTCCGGTTTCTTGAGCCGCCGGCGCTCGACGCTGGGGCCAGTGCCCGCGACCGCTCCGATCGATTCACCGGCAGCGCGGCGCACGGTCTCGGGGTTTACCCGTCTCACCCCCTGGCTGTAGGCCCCGAGCAGGGCGCGGTCGCAGAGGATGTTGACGAGCCTCGGCACGCCGCGCGTGGCCTTGTGGATCTCGTGGATCGCGGCCGGCGGGAACAGCTCCTCGGTGGTGCCGGCGACGCGCAGCCGATGGCGGATGTACTCGGCGGTTTCGGCTTCGGAAAGCGGCATCAGGTGATAGCGCGCGGTGATGCGGCTCGCGAGCTGGCGCAGGTCCGGGCGCGACAGCAGGTCGACCAGCTCGGGCTGGCCGATCAGCATGATGCGCAGCAGTTTTTCCTTGTGTGTCTCGAGGTTGGTCAGCAGGCGGACCTGCTCGAGCACGTCGCGCGGCAGGTTCTGCGCTTCGTCGATGATGACCACGGTGCGCTTGCCGGCCGCGTGCGCGGCCAGCAGATGCACGTTGAGTGCGTCGCCGAGCTGCTTGAGCGTCGGCGTGGCGCCGGCCTTGGCGTAATCGACGCCGAGCTCGTCGCAGATCGATTGCACGAACTCGATCTCGTTCTGGCTCGGGTTGTGGATCATCGCCACGTCGACGCCGTCGAGCTTCTGCTCGAGCAGCGTGCGCACGATGGTGGTCTTGCCGGTGCCGACTTCGCCGGTCAGCTGGACGAAACCGCCGTACTGGCCGGTGCCGTACAGCAGATGCCCGAGCGCCTCCTGGTGACGCGGCGACAGGTACAGATAGGCCGGGTCCGGAGTGATCGTGAACGGCATCTCCCGGAGATTGAAGAAGGAAAGGTACACGCAGCGCGATCGTCGGGTCGGTGGGCTAGGGCAATGAGCGATCGAGTATAGCCGGGCGCTGCATGTCGACATGGGCGATGCCGTCTTCGAGATACGGATCGCTACATCGCGTGAAACCGAGCGAGGCGTAGAAGGCTTCCAGATGCTGCTGCCCGGAGAGGAACACGGCCTGCCCCGCGTAGCGCCGGTCGCAATGGACCAGCGCCTGCTGCATGAGCCGCCGGCCCAGGCCGGTTCCGCGCTGACTCGCCTCGACCACGACGCGCCCGATCGCCGGCCCGGCCGGCGCTGGCGACAGGCTGTGCGGCCGGGCCACGCCGGGCGGAACCAGGCGCAGGTAGGCCAGCAGCCGGCCGTCCGCAGCGCTCGCGCAGAGGTGCTCGCAGAGCGGGTCGATGCCGTCCATGTCCGAGAACACGCAGTTCTGCTCGACCACGAAGATGTCGCTGCGCAGCTTCAGAAAGGCGTAGAGCGTGTCGGGCTTCAGATCGCGCCAGTGATGCCAGCAGTAGTCGGTCATGAGGTTCAGGAACCTGAGTCAAGCGTCGCGAGCGAGCTGCTGTGGAAGCGAAGCTCGTCGACTCAACGCTGGAAATCGTAGACGCTGCCGATGCCGAGGATCTGCGTCAGCACGTCGAGCGCGGTGCGGGTTTCGTCGAGCAGGGCTGCATCGGCCAGATCGGCGAGCACGAGGCGGTCGCGGTAGTAGCGCATCACCCAGGCGGTGAGCGCATCGTAGCGTTCGGGCGTGATCCAGCTGGCCGCGTTGACCGCAGTGCGCTCGGCTTCGGTCAGCACCACGCGCAGGCGCAGGCAGGCCGGGCCGCCGCCGTTGCGCATCGACTGGCGCAGGTCGAACACCTGCACCTGCGTGATGGGGTTGCGCTCGTCCTCGACGATGCGCTGGATCTGCTGCCAGACGCGCGGGTTCTCCTGGCATTCCGACGATACGATCAATTGCATGCCGCCTTCGGGCGGGCAGACGAGCTGGCTGTTGAACAGGTAGGAGCCCACCGCGTCCTCGACGCTGACCGCGTCGCGCGGCACGTCGATGAAGACCGGCTTTCTGGCCTGCTCCTGTGTGCCGGACCAGTTCTGCATGATCCATTGCCTGAGTGCGGCGCTATCGGCGAACGCATCTTCGTGATGCAACAGCACTTCGCGATTGCCGACTGCGATGACGTCGTTGTGGAACACGCCCTGATCGATCACGGCCGGGTTCTGCAACTGATGCCGCGTGCGCCCGGCTTGCAGTCCATGCAGGCGGGCGAGCGCCTCGCAGGCGGCGCGCGTCTGTCGCGCAGGGAATTTCTGCGGAGCCGGCTCGTCGGCGTTGCCCTTGCCGTAGACGAACAGTTCGAGCCCGGGCTCGCCGTAGTCCGCGCACAGCCGCGTGTGGTTCGCCGCACCCTCGTCGCCGAGCGCGGGCGTCGCCGGCAGGGGTTCGTGATGTTCGAAGTGGCGCGTGTCCGGGAAGGTCGCGCGCAGCACGCGGCCGCTGGTTGCGGGTTCGAACGAGCGATGCAGGTTGCTGCACAGGTTCGCGGGCGTGAAATGCACGCGCCCGTCGGCCGTGTCGGCGCTCGGCGACACCGTGCCGGCGTTGGCCGTCCACATGCTCGAGGCCGAGCTGACCGCCGCGAGCAGGCCGGGCGCCTCGCGCGCGACCTTGGCGAGGATGTCGCGATCGCGTCCCGAATAGCCGAGCCGTCGCAGTGCCGGCAGGTTCGGGCGCTCCTGCGGAGGCAGCACGCCCTGGGCGAGGCCGAGCCGTTGCAGGGCGCGCATCTTGGCGAGCCCCTGCAGCGCCGCTTCGCGCGGGTTCGACGGCAGATCGGCGTTCTTGGCCGCGGCGAGATTGCCGTGCGCGAGGCCCGCGTAGTTGTGCGTGGGGCCGACGAGGCCGTCGAAGTTGGCTTCGACGGCGAGGGGAGAAGAAGTGCTCATGCGCCGCAGCCTATCACCGCACTGCGGGCATCGAATCCGGGTTTTTCCGGGCTAGGGCGAGTCGGGACGAACGCGCAGGAAGCGCGCGAAACGCGGCAGGCCGTCGCGGGTCAGGCCGGTGTAGGCGTAGGTGATCGTGCGGCCGATCGCGGGCGGCTGCTCGCGGTCCAGATCGCGCAGGCCGCTGCCGACGCGAAATTCGCGGCCCTGCGCATCGCGCACGATCAGCGAGCCGAGCTTGTTCTCGTACTTGCCCTTGCCGGGCACGTGACCGATCACCACCGCCTCGGCATCGTCATAAGGCTTGTACTTGCGCAGGTCGGCGCTGCGCCCGGCCTGATACGCCGAGGCGCCGCGCTTGAGCATGAGCCCTTCGCCGCCCTCGACGATCACCGCATCGAAATACCGGCGCAGGGCCTCGATTGAGTCGACACGTCGCTGCTCGACCGCCTGCACCCAGGGCTGCCGAAGCGCCACCACCACCGACGCGAGCTTCGAGTTGCGAGCGTCGAAATCGCCGGCTTGCTCGGGCAGGTCGAACACCAGATACCGCATGCGCTTCCATTCCGATTCGATCGGCTGCTGTCGCCGCACGCTGCCCGAGACGAGTTCGAACTGTCCGCGGCCGATCCACAGTTCGCCGTCGAGCACGGTGTCGGGCCAGCCGGCCGTGAACCAGGCCGGCGCCGCGATCACATGGCCGCTGCGCGTGAGCAGGTGCCTGCCGTCCCACCAGGCGCGCACGCCATCGAACTTCTCGCTGACGCGCCAGGCGCGCAGTTCGATCGCGTCGCCCTCGTGATAGACCTCGGCGAGCATCGCGGGCGGCGGCGTGGGCTCTTGCGCGGCCGCCGCGAAGGTCCAGCACAGGACGACGAGGGCGAAGAGTGGGCGCATGGAGCAGGGCCGCGGGCAGGTGTAGCGCGATTGAAGACCAATCGAAATTCGCGAGCCGTGACCGGGTGCACGCTTGGGGCGGTGTTTAGGTCCGCTTGGGCTGCAGACAACAAAAAACCCGGCAAAAGCCGGGTTTTTTGTTGTTGAAGTACAGCCGAAACGCTTACTGGCAGGCCTCGCAATCCGGGTCGAGGATCGAGCAGACCTTGGCGCTGCCGACGTCGGTGGCCGAGTAGTCGGTGGTGTCGACCGGCACGGGCGCCGCGACGGCTTTCGCTGCGGTGCCACTGGTCGTTGCGTTGCCGACCTTGTTCAGGCGCGTATCGGTGATCGTCGTCTTCTCGGTGTGCGTCGCGCCCATCGTGCGCAGGTAGTACGTGGTCTTGAGGCCCGACAGCCAGGCGTGCTTGTAGAGCTCATCGAGCTTCTTGCCGCTCGGCTGCGCCATGTACAGGTTCAGCGACTGCGCCTGGTCGATCCACTTCTGGCGACGCGAGCCCGCATCGACCAGACGCTTCGGATCGATTTCGAAAGCGCACTTGTAGATGGCCTTGAGCTCCTCCGGGACACGGTCGATCTTCTGCACGCTGCCGTCGTAGTACTTGAGATCGTGGGCCATGACTTCGTCCCACAGATCGAGCGCCTTGAGATCGTTGACGAGGTACTCGTTGACCACCGTGAACTCGCCAGACAGGTTCGATTTCACGTAGAGGTTCTGGTACGTCGGCTCGATCGACTGCGACACGCCGGTGATGTTGGCGATGGTCGCGGTCGGGGCGATCGCCATGGTGTTGCTGTTGCGAATGCCCGAGGTCTTGATCTGCGTGCGCAGGCTGTCCCAGTCGAAAGCGCCCGAGGCCTGGGTGTCCTGCTGCAGGTACCGATCGCCACGCGCTTCGGCGACGAGGCGGATCGAGTCGATCGGCAGAATGCCCTGGTCCCACAGCGAGCCCTTGAAGCTGCTGTAGGCGCCGCGCTCGATCGCCAGATCGGCCGAAGCCTTCAGCGCGTAGTAGCTGATCGCTTCCATCGAGTAGTCGGCGAACGAGATCGCGCGGTCCGACTCGTAGGGCAGGCGCAGCTTGTACAGCGCGTCGTTGAAGCCCATCACGCCGAGGCCGACCGGGCGGTGACGCAGGTTGGAGTTGCGCGCCGTCGGCACCGAGTAATAGTTGTACTCGATGACGTTGTCGAGCATGCGCATCGCCGTCGTGATCGTGCGTTCGAGCTTGGCCTTGTCGAGCTTGCCTTCGGCGGTGATATGCGCCGGCAGGTTCACCGAACCGAGGTTGCAGACCGCGATTTCCTGGTTGGCCTTGGTGTTGAGCGTGATCTCGGTGCACAGGTTGGAGCTGTGCACGACGCCCACGTGCTGCTGCGGGCTGCGCAGGTTGCACGGATCCTTGAAGGTGATCCACGGGTGGCCGGTTTCGAACAGCATCGACAGCATCTTGCGCCAGAGACCCAGCGCCTGGATGCGCTTGGTGTTCTTGAGGCGGCCTTCTTCGGCGAGCTTTTCGTACTCGACGTACTTCTTCTCGAAGGCTTCGCCGACGAGCTCGTGCAGGTCCGGCGTTTCGTCCGGCGAGAACAGCGTCCACGGGCCGTCTTCCATCACGCGCTTCATGAACAGGTCCGGCACCCAGTTGGCCGTGTTCATGTCGTGCGTGCGGCGGCGGTCGTCACCGGTGTTCTTGCGCAGTTCGAGGAACTCCTCGATGTCGCGGTGCCAGGTTTCGAGATAGGCGCACAGCGCGCCCTTGCGCTTGCCGCCCTGGTTCACGGCGACGCAGGTGTCGTTGGCAACCTTGAGGAACGGCACGACACCGTTGGACTTGCCGTTGGTGCCCTTGATCCAGCCACCCATGCCGCGCACCGGCGTCCAGTCGTTGCCGAGGCCGCCCGCGAACTTGGACAGCATGGCGTTATCGTGGATCGCGCCGAAGATGCCGTGCAGGTCGTCCGGCACCTGCGTCAGATAGCACGACGACAGCTGCGGACGCGGCGTGCCCGAGTTGAACAGCGTCGGCGTCGACGACATGAAGTCGAACGAGGACAGCAGCGTGTAGAACTCGATCGCGCGCGTTTCGCGGTCGATCTCGTTCATCGCCAGGCCCATCGCCACGCGCATGAAGAAGGCCTGCGGCAGCTCGAAGCGGGTCTTGTTGCTGTGGATGAAGTAGCGATCGTAGAGCGTCTGCAGGCCCAGGTAGTCGAACTTGGCGTCGCGATCGGCCAGCAGCGCCTTGCCGAGCGTGTCGAGGTCGAACAGGGCGAGCTTGGGGTCGAGCAGTTCGAGTTCGATGGCGCGGTGGATGTACTCGCGGAAGTAATCCGGGTAGATCGCCTTCATTTCCTCGAAGGTCGGGCGCGTCTCGGACATGCGCAGGAACTTGAGCGCCTCGTGGCGCAGGCCGTCCATGAGCAGGCGCGCGGAGACGTAGGTGTAGTTCGGCTCCTTCTCGATGCGCGCGCGCGCGGCGAGCGTCACGGCCTGGGAAAGCTCGGCCTCCGGAATGCCGTCGTAGAGATCGCGCAGCGCCGAGGACACCACTTCTTCGACGCTGATGCCGGTCAGGCCATCGGCCGCTTCGGTGACGACGCGCTGGATGCGCGCGACATCGAGCGCATGCAGGCTGCCGTCGTCGAACTTGACGTTGATCGCCGGGCCGGCGGGCAGCTGGGCCTCGCTCTTGGCGGCTTCGGCGGCGCGCTCGCTCGCGCGGGCGGCGCGGTAGATGACGTAGGAGCGGGCGACCTTGTGTTCGCCGGCACGCATCAGGGCCAGTTCGACCTGGTCCTGGATGTCTTCGATATGCACGGTACCGCCGCCCGACAGGTGGCGCGTCAGCGCGGCCACGACCTGGGCGGTCAGCGCCTGCACGGTCTCGCGCACGCGGGCGCTGGCCGCGGCCTGGCCGCCTTCGACGGCGAGGAAGGCCTTGGTCAATGCGATGGCGATCTTGGACTGATCGAAGCCCGTGACCTTGCCGTTGCGGCGAATGACCTTGACGCCGCCCGGAGCCACGGCAGCGAGTTCGGCGGTGGAGGCAGGGCCCGCAGGAATGCGGCGCGATTCAGTGTTTTCAGTGACTTGTGTTTGCATGGCGCCCCTAAGGATTGATTCGGTTCCGTCCGAGATGGTCGTTATTGATACGGCACACGAGCAACGGTCTGTCGGGTCTGATCGGACACCCGGGGTGTGCCGTATCAATAACAAAACCCATGCTCTGTGTTCTGGAGGCGGTTACACCGTTTTCATGTCGCAGCCCGCATCCAGGCCAGCGGCATTCGATCTATCGCCGGATGCCACCTCCACAACCGTCGAGAAACAATATCTAGTGGTTCGCCAGTGCGTCAACCCCAATATCCTGTGCCAGAAACGGTGAATAGCCTGTGCAAAAAGTGTGAACCGAATGCTGCAGAGGCCGTCGTTATTGGGTTTTTTGCCGGCTCGAAAGCCCGCTTGCAGGAAGCTTGGAGAAATTCACACAATGTCAGCTGACGAACGGCAACCGACGGGGCTTATCCTGTTAAATCACGCCGTACAGCCCGGCAGCCCGCTTGTCTGCGCCACTTCATGCGGAAATTTGGATTGCGGGCCTGGATCGTGTTCCCCGCTGCTTAGCCCGAGAGACTTCAACGCATGATCGTCCCCGTCCTGATGGCCGGCGGTTCCGGCACCCGCCTGTGGCCGCTGTCGCGCGAGCAGTACCCTAAGCAGTTCCTGAAGCTGCTCAACGAGCGCAGCCTGCTGCAGAACACCGCGCTGCGGGTCGCCAGGCTCGAAGACTCCGCCCCGCCGCTGGTCATCGGCGGCGACGCGCACCGCTTCGTCATCGCCGAGCAGATGCGCGAGATCGGCTTCGACCAGGCCACCGTGATGCTCGAGCCCGAGGGCCGCAACACCGCTCCGGCCGCGGCGGTCGCCGCCCACTACGCGAGTACGCATTTCGGTCCGCAGGCGCTGGTCTTTTTGCTCGCCGCCGACCAGGCCGTCGAGAACACGCCGGCCTTCGTCGCCGCCGTCGAAGCCGCCGCCAAGGTCGCCGCCACCGGCAAGATCGTCACCTTCGGCATCCAGCCCACGCATCCGGAAACCGGCTTCGGCTATATCAAGGCCGGCCCGGCCGCCGAGCACGGTGCCTTCGAAGTCGCGGCTTTCGTCGAAAAGCCCGTGCTCGAAAAGGCCCAGGCCTTCCTCGACGAAGGCGGCTACTACTGGAACGGCGGCATGTTCCTGTTCCGCGCCGATGTCTTCCTCGACGAATTGAAGCGCCTGGAGCCCGAGATGCATGCGGCCAGCCTGCAGAGCTGGAACCACGCGGTGAAGGACATCGATTTCGTGCGCCTGGAACCGACCGCGTTCAAGCGCTGCCGCAACGAGTCGATCGACTACGCGGTGATGGAGAAGACCGCGAACATCGCCCTGGTGCCGCTCGACGCGGGCTGGGACGACGTCGGCTCCTGGACCTACCTCGGCAAGCTGCCGGCGACCGATGACGCCGGCAATCGCGTGCGCGGCGACGTGATCGTCGAAGACAGCCAGGACAACCTCGTGCATGCGAGCACGCGCCTGGTCAGCCTGGTCGGCATGAAGGACACGGTGGTGGTCGAGACCGAGGACGCCGTGCTGGTGGCCCCGCGCGAGCGCGTGCAGGAGGTCAAGAAGATCGTCCAGAAGCTCAAGAAGGCCAAGCGCACCGAGGCCGAGACGAGCCCGCGCGTCTACCGGCCCTGGGGCAGCTACGAGACGGTGGCGCTGGCGGACCGTTTTCAGGTCAAGCGCATCATCGTCAAACCGGGCCAGAAGCTGAGCCTGCAGATGCACCACCACCGCGCCGAGCACTGGATCGTGGTCTCGGGCACCGCGCGGGTGCACTGCGGCGAGAAGAACTTCCTGCTGACCGAAGACCAGTCCACCTACATCCCCCTTGGCCACACGCACCGGCTCGAGAACCCCGGCAAGGTGCCGCTCGAGCTTATCGAGGTGCAGTCGGGGGCTTATCTGGGCGAGGACGATATCGTCCGCTTCGACGACGTTTACGGACGGACGCCGGCCAAGACGTGAGGCATGAGGCGTGAGGCGTGAGGCGAAAAAAGCTTGACGGCGCGCCTCACGCCAGCTTGGTCGCCGCAGCAGCGAAGATCTGCTCGGCATTCGCGGCCAGAAAGTTGCGGAAGATCAGTGGGCTGCCGTTCTGCGCCCAGAGCTTGCCGCCCCAGGCGTTCACGGCCTGGTTGCGTTCGATGATCTCGACGAACTGTTTTTCGGTGCGTGCGCTGCCGATCGAGCCGTCGGCTTCGAGCACCGGCGTCTCCATCGTCGCGGCGAGCGTCGCGGTCTGGCGCAGGAGTGTTCCGGGCGCACCCTGGATCGCCGGCAGCATGCGAAAACCGCGCTGCCGCATCGCCTCGGCCATCGCTTCGATGCCCGAATACGCGGCGGCGTAGACATCGATGGTCACGTGATTGAAGTCGGGGCCCAGCGCGAGCGCGCTGGCGGCCTCGCCGGAGACGGCGGCGACCGCTTCGAGCAGCGAGCGCTTCATCGGGGGGCCGTTGCGATGCATGAGCCGGTGCACGAAGTGACTCACGAAGGCGTCGGCCTCGCGCTCGCTCAGGCCGCCTTCGGCCTCGGCGCGCTCGATCAGGCCGAGAAAATCGCGATGATCGACCGCCTCGGCCTGCTCGGCGCAATCGGCCTGCACGAGCGCGGCGACTTCGGGCGGAAACGCGGCCAGGTCGACCTGCGAGACGAAGATCTTGAACTGGCGGCTGTCCTCGCCGATGGCCTGCAGGTCGAAGCTCACGAGCTTCTTGGCCGGGAAGCGGTAATCGAGTTCCTTGCGCAGCCCGAGCACGCCGGCCGCGCGGGCGAACAGCGCGGTCACCGCCGGGTCTGCCGTGCGGATCGCCCCGTGGTCGTTCAGGAACGTGCCGCCGTTGTCGGCGACGAGCTTCTGCAGCGCGACGAAATCGGGCACCTGGCTCGCGAACTTGGCGGTCGCAGAAGCGACGAAGCGTTCGCGCAACTGAGCGGGAGTCAGTTTGGGAGTGATCGGCTGGGACATGTTCGGCCGGCGCTCGTGGACGAGGGGAGGAGCCAGACTAGGCGCTCCAAGCTGATGAAAAAAGAGTAGTTGTCCGCATGCGGGGGCGAGCGGACCGCGCTTACAATCGACCAGTCATCCTTCGCACGTGCCCGATCGTCTGGAATGAGCTTCCAAAAGCATTGTCCCGGCTGCTTCGCCGACAAGGGCGGAGTCGCGGTATGCCCCGTTTGCCAGTACGACGAATCGGCTTCGCGTTCACCGCTGTTCCTGCCGCACGGCATCATCATCGGCGGACACTTCCGCATCGGTCGCGTACTCGGTCAGCCGGGCGGCTTCGGCATCACCTACCTGGGCTGGGACATTCACCTGCAGCAGCGCGTGGCGATCAAGGAGTTTCTGCCGCGCGACATCGTCACCCGCCATCCGGGCGTGCTCGACGTCTCCACGCACACGCAGGAAACGCGCTCGGCTTTCGAGTTCGGCAAGGAACAATTCCTGCGCGAGGCGCGCATCGTCGCGCGGCTCGATCATCCGAACGTGGTGCGCGTGCGCAGCTTCTTCAACGCCCACGACACCGCCTACCTGGTGATGGATTACTACGAGGGCCTGTCGCTCGGCGATTACCTGTCGCGCGTGCGCAGCGTGATCGAGCCGGCGCTCGCGGTGCCGCTGATCCGTCCGGTGCTCGACGCCCTGCAATACGTGCACGAGCACGGCGTGGTGCATCGCGACCTCAAGCCGCACAACATCTACCTGGCCACCGTCGGCAAGCCCATCGTGCTCGACTTCGGCGCCGCCCGGCAGGCCGCGGGCGAGCGCGTGCAGAGCATGTCGGTGGTGCTCACCGACGGTTACGCCCCGCTCGAGCAGTACCAGCGCCGGGCCACCCAGGGCCCGTGGACCGATGTCTACGGCGCCGCCGCCACGCTCTACCGCATGCTCGCCGGGGTGGCCCCGCCAACCGCGCTCGATCGCCTGACCGACGATCCGCTCGAGCGCGGCGGCTGGGACAAGGTGCCCGAATCGCTGCGCGGGGCGCTCAGGAAGGCGCTCGCGCTGAAGCCCGAGCACCGCTTCCAGAGTGCCGCCGAGTTCATCGCCGCGCTGTCGGATTACAGCCCGTTCCAGGTCGCCGCCGAGCCGCCGGTCGTGACCGAGCCCACAGCGCCGGAGCCCGCGATCACGCGCTCGGACCCACCCGCGGTGCGCACCGGGCCGATCGCGCCGGTGCCCGAATCCGAAGAGGGGGTACCGTTCGTTCCCCCGCTGATCGTCCCAACGCGTCCGGTGCCGCCCGCGGAAAGGCCCGCTGCGCCTGCTCCCGCTGCCGGTGCGCCGGCAACCCGGGGTCCGCGCGGTGAAACACCCGCGACCGCGGAGTCCGTTGCGCCGCCGGTCGCGGCGCCTGCATCGGCTTCGCCGATCCCGCCGATTCCGGCCATCGTCCCCGAAGCACCGATCACGCGCAGCGAAAAGCCCCCGCTGACGCGTCGCCAGCTGCCGTTGCTGCCGCCTGCAGCTCCGGGCGAAGCGCCGCCGCAAGGCGTGCAGAAGCCGCTCGCCCCGGCTCCGCGCGACGGCCTGGCGCTCGGGCGCAAGCGCTACAACGCACTCGTGCTCGGGTTGCCGATCCTGCTGTTCGCGGGGCTGCTGGCGGTGCTCGCCGTCAACTGGAACCGGGACCGTCCGTCCCAGCGCAAGCCCTTGTCGCTGCGATCCACCGAGACGCCGGTGGCGGCGAACGCGCCGCCCACCGCGAGCCAGATCGCCGCATCGCCGGCAAACGCCCCGGCCGCAGTGGCTCCGCTGCTGCCGGACATGATGCCGATCGAGGGTGGCGAGTTCCGCATCGGCGAAGACGTGGCGGGCTCGGCCGCCGCACCCGCGCACGGCGTGAAGGTCTCTGCGTATTCGATCTCGACCACCGAGATCACCTTCGAGCAGTTCGCCCAGTTCGTCAGCCAGACTGGCTACCGCAATCCGCGCTGGAAGAACTATCCCTGCGAAAGCGCGGGCAGCCGGTCTCCGAGCTGGGAGGCCCCCGGGTTTCCGAACAGCGATTCGCGCCCGGTGGTCTGCGTGAGCTGGGTCGACGCCAACGCCTACGCCGAATGGCTCGGCCGCCAGACCCGGCTTTCGTTCCGCCTGCCGACCGAGGCCGAATGGGAATACGCGGCGCGCGGGCGCAGCAGTGGCCGTTACTGGTGGGGCGATCGCTACGACGACAGCAAGGCCACTTGCACGGGTTGCCCGGTGGTGCGCGCCGGCCCGCAGCCGGTCAAGAGCTGGCCGCCGAACGCCTTCGGGCTCTACGACACCGCCGGCAACGTGCGCGAGTGGACTTGCTCGAGCGGCGAGCCCTATGGCCGCGGGACCGAAACGCGCTGCGCGGCCGTTGACGTCGGCGGCAGCCGGGCGGTGCGCGGAGGCTCCTGGCGGCAGGGCATCGATGCCCTGCGCTCGGCCCAGCGCGATGCGCTCGACGGCGATCGCCGCGACGTGCAGACCGGGTTCCGCCTCGTGCAGGACGCACGCGGCCCGTCGCCTTGAAGCGCCCGTCGGAACCGGCGTCGCCGACGCCGGAGCGAGCGGCCGCCGAACCCCGCATTCGGCCGCTCGACCTCGACGCGAATCCCGAGCGGTCGCCCAGCGAAGCCTTGCGCTGGGTGTTGTTCGCGGTGGCGGCCGCTTCGGTGATCGCAGCCGTTTGGCTGACGTCGCTGCCGACCCCGTCGGGTGGCGATCGGTCGCTCTGGGCTTCGCTGGGCGCGACGCAGACCTCGAGCCTGCCGACCACCGTCGCGGTGCCGGCTGGTGTGCTGCCGTTCGCCGACGCCAAGGACGGCGGCTACGCGGTCCAGGCCTTCGCGATCGGCCGCACCGAGGTCACCGTCGAGCAGTTCCGCCTGTTCGTGCAGCGTTCGGGATACCAGGGCAGCAGCTGGGCCGCGTTTCCGTGCCTGGGCACGGCGATCGACCTGTCCTGGCAGCAGCCCGGCTACGGGCAATCCGACACTTTCCCGGTGGTCTGCGTCTCGGCCGTCGATGCGATGGCCTACGCGGAGTGGCTCAGCGCGCAGACCGGGCGCTCGTTCCGCCTGCCGACCGAGATCGAATGGGAGTACGCGGCACGCGCCGGTGCGCAGACGCGTTTCTGGTGGGGCGATACCTACGACGAGCGCATGGCCGACCTTCGTCGGATCCTGGCCGGCCAACGCCTGGGGCCTGCACGACGTCGCCGGCAACGTGCGCGAATGGACCTGCTCGGTGTTCCTGATGCCGATGCGCTCCGAGTCGCAGCACTGCGAGCAGGCACTCGATGAAACCGTGAACCTCACCGTGCGCGGTGGCTCCTGGCAGGAATCGGTCGACGCGCTCGCACTGAGCGACCGCCGGCCCTATGGCGCGTTCCAGCGCAACGTCTGGACCGGCTTTCGGGTTGTCGAGACGGCGGCGGCCACTACGAAATGAGTCATGCCGGAATCCGTCCGGGCCGGGGTTGCGTCACCAGCTCCAGGGCAGCGGCTCGGCCTTCTGGAACAGCCAGCCCTGGAAGCGTGAAACCCCGAGCGCCTTGAGCGCCGCGAGCTCCGCCTGCGTTTCCACGCCTTCGGCGATCAGGGTGACGCCGAGGTGGCCGCCGAGCTCGCAGAGATTGCGCACGATCAGCTGATTGGTGGGGTCCCGGTCGAGCGCGCGGATATAGGCGCGGTCGATCTTCACCGCGGAAAACGGAATCGCCTTCAGGTACGAGAACGAGGCGAAGCCGCTGCCGAAGTCGTCGAGCGCGAACACGCAGCCAAGCTCGCGCAGGCGCGAGACGAACGCGCCGACCAGGTTCAGGTCGCTCACCGCCGCGGTTTCGGTGACTTCGAGCGTGAGGCGGCTCGCCACATGCGGGTGGTCGCTGAAGAAGCTCGTCACGGTGTCGCGGAAGTCGGCGTCGGCGAGGCTGCGGCCACTGACGTTGACGGCCAGATGCACCTGCTCGGGCACCTGGCCCGACAACATGAGCCGGCTCGCCACGCCGAACACGAAGCCGTCGATGCGCGTCGACCAGCCCAGGCGTTCGGCCGCATCGATGATGCGCTCGGGCGTGTTGACTCTGCCGCTGGTGTCGACCCAGCGCAGCAGCATTTCGTAGCCGAGCAGCTCGCCGTCGCCACCGACGATTTTCTGGCCGTACGGAATCAGCCGGCCCTCCTTGAGCGACTGCAGGATCTCGCGGCGCCATTCGAACAGACTGCGGCGTTCCTCGACCTGCGCGCGAATGTCCTCGAAACGCTGGATGCCGCCGCCACCGCGACCCTTGGCGATCGAAGCCGCGAGATCCGCGTTGTTGACCACCGACATGCAGCTCGCGTCGCTCGCGCTCATGCAGGCGATGCCGATGCTGCCGCTGATGCCCGAGTAATCGCTGAGCCGGACCTGCGAGGTCGTCAGCTCCGCTTCGATGCGCCGTGCGACGTCGTGGGCGCGATCGGCATCGCAATTGATCAGCAGCACCGCGAACTCGTCGCCGCCCCAGCGCGCCGGAACGTCGCGCTTGAACACGGCCTGGCGAATCACGCTCGCGACCCAGACCAGCACGTCGTCACCGGCCTGGTGCCCGTGGCGGTCGTTGACGGCCTTGAAGCCGTCGAGATCGATGAACAGCACCGCGCTCGGCGTGCCGTGCTCGACCAGCGCCGCGTATGACTTTTCGATGGCCGACTGGAACTGCCGGCGATTGCACAGGCCCGTGAGCATGTCGTGGCTGGCCTGGTAGGCGAGCTCGCGCGCCAGCGTGTTCGATTCGGTGGTGTCGTGAAACACGAACACCGCCTCGCGCACGTAGCCGAGCGCATCCTTGATCGGAGCGGCCGAGCATTCCGCCGCGATCTCGCGGCCGCGCAGGAAACGCAACAACGTGCCGCTCGGAAACTGCAGCGTCTGGCCGCCATCGAAGACCTCGGCGAGCACGTCGTCGCCCAGGGCGGGGCCTTCGGGCGCATCGCCGACGATGCGCACGTATTCCTGGAAGGGGCGGTGACGCAGCTCGTCGAGATCGAGTCCGACCATCTGGCAGGCGGCCGGATTGGCGTAGGTGATGCAGCGGCTCTCGTCGATGCGGACGACGCCGTCGGCGATCGACGACAGCGTGATCTGCGCGAGTTCGCGCTGCTTGGTCAGCATCTGCAACTGCAGCCGTTCTTCGGTGCGATCGCTGATCGCGGCGATGAAGTGCAGCGGCAGGCCGTCGCTGTCGCGCATCAGCGTCAGGTCGAGCTGCGCGTAGATGACGCTGCGGTCCTTGGCGACGAAGCGACGCTCCGCGCGGAAGCGCTCCCGCGAACTCGCCAGGGCCGATTCGAACAGTTCGGCGTCGTCGATGTCCTGGCGATGCGTAATCGCGCGGAAATTGAGCTCCATGAGCTCGGCCTTGGAATGCCCGAGCAGTTCGCAGAGCGCGTCGTTGACCGTCAGCAGCCGGCTGTCGAGCCCGACGATCGCGAGCCCGACCGGAACCGTGCTGAAAATCGCCTGGTCCTGTGCCGCGGCGAGCATGGCCGACAGTTGGGCCTGCTTGACGTCGTCGATGCTTTGCAGCGTACCGACGACGCGCGCCGGCTCGCCGTGTTCGTTGCGCGAGATCACCGCGAGCGACGAGCGCACCCAGCGATAGCGGCCGTCGGCGTGCAGCACGCGGTGTTCGAACTGCACGTTGGGCGTACGCAGGACCAGATGCGACTGGAACCGCTGCGCCAGGGCATCGCGCTCATCGGCGTGAACCAGGTTCACCCAATATTCCATCGGATACTCGGCCGCCGCGCTGCCGTTGCCGATGATCTGTACGAGTTCGGCCGAGCAGTACAGCGTGCGACGCTGGAAATCGCAGTCCCAGACGCCGACGGGCGCGCTCTCGATGGCGTGGCGCCAACGATCGCTCCGCAGCGGATCGTTGCCTCCCTCGCTCGCAAGCGCTGCGGGAGATTGGGTCAATGGTGAAGCGGCGGTCATCGGCGGGTCGGATCGTGGGTCGGCGTGGGGCGAGGGGCCTCGGACACACGCGACGGAAATTTCGGTGGTGACGATGCGCTTTCTGACAGGCCCGTCACAGTCGTAAAGAAATACGGGGTGGCCGGCTTCATCGATGCGAGCGGCTCGACGATATGGCACCCGGCATGGCCGCGATGCGGCTCAGGCGCCACGCAATGCCGTCGCGATCGGCTGGCGCGCGGCGCGCACGGCCGGAAACAGCCCGCCGACCAGGCCGATCACGCAAGCCCAGACGATGCCATTGACGAGCAGGGCAGGGGTCACCGTGAGGTTGAAGACCACCTGCGTGAAGTTCGCGCCGAGCGTGTTGACGGTGCTGCCGTTGAAGAACATCCAGGCCAGTGCCGCGCCGACGCTGCCGCCGATCAGCGCGAGCACCAGCGATTCGACGAACACCGAGATCACCACCGGCAGCGCGCCGAAGCCGATCGCGCGCAAGGTCGCGATCTCGACCTGGCGTGCGGAAACCGCGGTGTACATGGTGTTGAGCGTGCCGAAGACCGCCCCGAGCGCCATGATGCCGCCGACCCAGAGGGCGATGAAATCGAGCAGCTTGCTGAGGTCCTTGGACTGCTCCGCGTAGTACTCGGGTTCGCGCTTGACGCTGACGCTGAGCGTCGGATCGGTGGTGAGCTTGTCCTTGAACGCATCGAAGGCTTCGGGCGAATCGAGCATCACCGTGATCGACTGGAACAGGTTGCGGCGGAACGCCGACAGCACCGTTTCGATTTCGCCGAACAGCTCCGACTCGTGCGCATCGCCACCGCTTTCGAACACGCCGACGACGGTCCACTCGGTGTCGCGGATCTTGATGCGCGAGCCGAGGTCGAGCCCGGTGAACTGCTTGGTTGCCGAGCGGCCGACGACGAGCTCGCGCACGGCCGGCTCGAACATGCGGCCTTCGACGATGCGCACTTCGGGTCGCAGCTGCGCGGCCTGCGGGCCGATGCCGCGCAGGGTCACGTTCGCATCCGAGCCGGTCGACCGCAGCGGCAGGTTGACGACCGCGACCATCTCGGCCGAGACGATCGGCTTGCCGGTCTCGTCGCGCCTGATGCCCGGCGCATCGGCGATGGTCTGCGTGTTTTCGCGCGAAATGGTGCTGCCGAGTTCGCTGTTGGAGCCGCCGCGCAGCACGATCGCGCGATCGGCGCGGCCGGTGTTCGACAGCGTTTTCTGAAAGCCCACCGACATCGCCATCACCGACACCAGCACCGCCACGGTGACCGTGATGCCGATGACGATGACCAGCGAAATGCCACTGCGCTGCGGCAGGTTGCGCAGGTTCATGCCGGTGACCGCGGAGATTTGTTTGAGCATGGCGTTAGCGCCCCGCTAATGCGTCGACGATATTGAGGCTGCGTGCACGCAGCGCCGGCGGCAGCCCGGTGACGAGCGCGAGCAGCACTGCAGTGACGAAGCCGCCGACGATCACGTCGCCCGGCAGCTTGACGATGCCGAGCATGTCCTTGAAGGCCGGGAACATCAGCGTCGCCAGGCCAAGCCCGATCGCAGCCGACAGCACGCAGAGCAGCACCGATTCCGACAACACCAGCACGAGCACGCGCGTATCGGAGAAGCCCAGCGTCTTGAGCACCGCGAGTTCCGGAATGCGCTCGCGCACCGACTGCATCATCGTGCTGCCGGTGGCGAACAGCAGCGCCACGAACACCGCGACCAGGATGCGCGTGACGATGTAGTTGATGTCGGCGATCTGCTTCATGAAGCCCATCTGGAATTCCTTCTCCGACTGGGCCTTGGTTTCGTCGAGCGAATTGGCGAACCGCTTGTCGATCGCCGCGCCGACCTGCGCGGCCTGGCCCGGATCGCTGATGCGCACGGTGAACCAGCCGACCGTGCCTCGACCGAAAGCGCGCGCCTCGTCGAAATACTCGTGCTGGAACAGCAGCTGGTTCTCCTGCATGGCGTCGCCGCTGTCGTGCGTGAAGATGCCGACGAGATCGAAAGTCCAGTCGCTCTGGCCGTCGGCCTTGCGCGTCCAGATCTCCGAATGCAGCGGAATGCGATCGCCGATCTTCCAGCCGTACTTGTCGGCTGCGGCCTTGCCGACCACCGCGCCGGAACGCGTGTTGCGGAAGGCTTCGAGCTGCTCGGGCGGCAGCTTCAGCTCGGGGAACATGTCGAAATGGCGTGTCGGATCGACCGGGTACGAGAAGATCGGATTCTTCGGGTCTTGATACCAGCCGCCGAACCAGCTCGCGTAGCTCACGCCGCTGACACCCGGCACCGCTTCGATCTGCTGCGTGTACGAGAACGGCAGCGACTCGGTCAGCGCGATCTTGCTGATGACCACCAGGCGATTGACGTTGGCGAGCTCGATGGTGCGGTTGAACGCCGAGTTCACGCCCTGCAGCATGCCGAACAGCAGGAACGCCATCACGATCGCGAGCAGCGTGAAGATGGTGCGCGCCTTCTTGCGCCACAGCGTGGACCAGAGCAGCGGAAAGTATTTCATCGTTCGCTCCCGGGGCCTTTAGGCCGCGACCGTGCCGACGAGCTGGCCCTTGTCGAGATGCAGCTGATGGCTCGCGTATTCGGCCGCCTTCGGATCGTGCGTGACCATGACGATGGTCTTGCCGTGCTCGCGGTTGAGCATCTGCAGCAGGTTGAGGATTTCGTCGGCGGTTGCGCGATCGAGATCGCCGGTCGGTTCGTCGCAGACCAGCAGGGTCGGATCGGCGACGAGCGCGCGCGCGATGGCGACACGCTGGGCCTGGCCACCCGACAGTTCGCTGGGCTTGTGCTTGCCGCGTTCGGCCAGACCGACGACGGCCAGCGCCACTTCCGCGTTACGGCGGCGCTGGCTCGCCGACAATGATGTCAGCAGCAGCGGCAACTCCACGTTGCGCTGCGCGCTCAGCATCGGCATGAGGTTGTAGAACTGGAACACGAAGCCGATGTGGCGCGCACGCCATTTCGCGAGCCGCGCGCCCGACAGGCCATCGATGCGCTCGCCGGCCACCGACACGCTGCCGGTGCTCGGCTGGTCGAGCCCGCCGATCAGGTTCAGCAGCGTGGTCTTGCCGGAGCCCGAAGGGCCCATGAGCGCGACGAAATCGCCCTGCGCGATCGAAAGGTTGATGTCGTGCAAGACCTCCACCGTCTGCTTGCCACGGGTATAGCGCTTGGTGACGTTCTGCAGGCTCACGATTGCGTTCATCGGGCGACTCCTGACCTTTTCGTTACTGCACCCCTCTCCCTTCGGGAGAGGGACTGAGGGTGAGGGCATCTCCGTGATGAGCAAGTTCGGCTATCACCGCGAGGCCCTCACTCCTTCCCCTGTCCCGGAGGGAGAGGGGTATTCGTCTGATTTACGGTTTTACTACCACCTTCACGCCATCCTTGAGCTGCGCCGGATCGCCGATCGCCACGCGATCGCCGGCCGCCAGGCCGCTCAGCACGATCTGCTGATCGCCCGAGCGGGCGCCGAGCTTCACCGCGCGGCGCTCGAGCTTGTCGTCGCGGATCACGAAGACCACGCCTTGCGCGCCCTGCGCCTGCACGGCGCGTGCCGGAACCTGCACGCCGGGTTTCTGCTGCTCCGCACCGGGCTTCGGTGCTTCGCTCAGGAACGACACGCGCACGCCCATGTCGGGCAGGATGCGCGCATCGCGCTGCAGAAAGCCCACGCGCACTTTCACCGTGGCCTTGGCGCGGTCGGCGGTCGGGATGATCGCGATCACCTTGCTCGGGATTTCCCAGTCCGGATACGCATTGAGCTTGGCGCTCGCCGGCTGGTCCGGATGCACGCGGTTGATGAAGCTTTCGTTGACGTCGACTTCGATCTCGAGCGAATCCATGTCGACGATGGTGCCGATGCCGGTGCGCGTGAAGCCGCCGCCGGCCGACAGCGGTGAGACGATCTCGCCGGTCTGCGCGGCCTTCACCGTCACCACGCCCGAGAACGGAGCGCGCACCACGGTGTCGTCGAGATTCTTCTGCGCGACGTCCAGTCCTTCGCGGGCGACGTCGATATTGCGCGCGGCGGTTTCGAGCTGCGCCTTGAGATCGTCGAGCGTGGTCTGTGCGTTGTCGATCTCGGCCTGGCTCACGTAGTTCTGCGCGCGCAGCTGCTGCTTGCGCGCAAGGTCGCGCCCGGCGTTGGCGAGCTGCACCTTCAATTGCGAATGACTGGCCTTGGCCAGGCCGAGCTGCGCCTGCGCCTGGTTGAATTGGGCGCGGATGTTGGTGTCGTCAAGGCGGCCGACGATCTCGCCTTCGCGGACCGACTGGCCTTCCTCAATGAGCACTTCGGTGACCTTGCCGGTGATCTTGGCCGACACCGTCGCCGATCGGCGCGCGACGACGTAGCCGCTCGCGTCGAGCAGCGAAGCCGGGCCGCTCGACGAAGCGCCCGCGTTCTGCGCGACGGCGGCTTGCACCCGCAGGCCCGAAGGTTTCGAAAACCACCAGATCGCAGTGCCGAGCAGGACGAGCAGCAGCAGGGCGAGCGCGATCCACTTGCCCCACCCGCCGCCGTCGCCGCGATCGTTTTCGGGCTCGCGATCGATCTTGAGCTGATTCAGCAATGCGGATTTGTCGTTCATGGAGAGCCTGTTCGCGATCTGCCGCTCGCGCCCGGCAGGCCGCAAGCGGGCCCTCGCACGTTCCAGCGCGAAACCGCTAGCTTTGGCAGCTTGACGCCAACCGTCAAGCGGGCCGGACCTCGGCGCCGCTCGATCGCGTTCGGGGCGGCGATCGGTGGCCGAAGATCAGTTGAAGTTTTCGGTCTCGCTGTCGCCGGAACCGAGGCTCACGTTGCGTGCGCCATCGCGAAAGCTCAGCGAGCTGTTGCCGCTGCTGTCGTCGCGGAACGGGTCTTCGCGATCGCCGAAGCAGGTCAGGGCCAGCGTGTAGTCGCCGGGCGGCAGCGTGCCGAGCGTGTAGCGCCAGTTGCCCGACGAGCCGGTGACCGGGGCGCTGGCGACCGGATCGGGATCGGTGCCGTCGAAATCGTCGGGCCTCACGTCGCGGCCATCGAAGGCGTAGACCGCGAGGCCGGTATTGTTGTTGCGGTTGCAGTTGTCGACGATGGAATTGCGCACCGTGCCGCTGACGCTGGCGGCGCGCGAATCGCGTGCGGCGCGCAGCGTGGGGCGCAGCCGCAGCCGGCTGGTCGAGTTGCTGTTGTTCTCGAGCGACAGCCGCAGGTCCATGCGCAGCTGCAGCACGTAGCTCCTGCCGTTGTCGCTGACCCTGAAGTCGAGAGGGGAGAAGGTGTCGGCGCCTTCGATGCTCAGCGGAATCCGGCCATTGACGCTGGTGACGGCGCAGTTGCCGCTGTCGCAGTTCTGCACGTCGCGAAAGTCGACGCGAATGCCGTCGTAGGTGCCTTCGTCGAGCGACTCGTTGCTGATCAGCGTGTAGTCCGAGCCGTTGTAGCGCATCAGGTCCACGCGCTGCTGCCGATCGAGCCGGATGCGCTCTTCGCTGCCGTCGTCGCGACGCAGGGTGACGCCGTCGATCACCACGAACACGTTCTGCAGGTTCTGCGCGGGCGCATCGGCCGACAGCGTCATGTCGACGCGACCGTCGTCGCAACCGCCCAGCAGGGCGCCGAGCGCGAACAGCGAGCAGAGGCGGAGCAGGCGGTGGGTGGTGTTCGTCATGGCGTTGCTCTCTGGTTCGTGTCTGCGTCGTGCGCGTGCGGAACTGCGTTTGGCCTCAGCCGCGATCGCGCGCCGAAGCCGCATGTGCCTGCAGCCCTTCGGCGTCGGCGATGAGCCCCGCGATCGCCGCGAGCGGCCTGGCGCCTTCGGGCGTGCAATCGATCAGGCTGCTGCGCTTCTGGAACTCGTAGACGCCGAGCGGGTTGCTGAAGCGTGCCGCGCGCGAAGTGGGCAGCACGTGGTTCGGGCCCGCACAGTAGTCGCCGAAGGCTTCGGGCGCGTGACGGCCCAGGAACACCGCGCCGGCGTGACGGATTCGTTCGAGCAGCTCGCGCGGCTCGGCCACCGACAGCTCCAGATGCTCGGGCGCGATGCGGTTGCTGACTTCCGCGGCCTGCGCCAGATCGCGCACGAGAATCAGCGCCCCGCGGCCTTGCAGCGAAGCGCGCACGATCTTTTCGCGCGGCAGTTCGGCAATGCGCTCGTCCATCGCCTTGGCCACGGCATCGAGATAGGCCGCATCCGGGCTGATCAAAATCGATTGCGCGTCCTCGTCGTGCTCGGCCTGCGAGAACAGGTCCATCGCGATCCAGCGCGGATCGGTGAGCCCGTCGCCGATCACCACGATCTCGGACGGCCCGGCGATCGAATCGATACCGACGCGGCCGAACACCGCGCGCTTGGCCGCGGCGACGTAGGCATTGCCCGGGCCGACGATCTTGTCGACGGCCGGAACCGTGGCGGTGCCGTAGGCCAGCGCCGCAACCGCCTGCGCGCCGCCGATCGAGAACACGCGATCGGCGCCGGCCAGGTGCGCGGCCCCGAGCACGGCGTCGTTGAGCTCTCCGTCCGGGCACGGCACGGCCATGATCACTTCGGGCACGCCCGCGACCTTGGCCGGAATCACGTTCATGAGCACCGACGACGGATACGCCGCCTTGCCGCCCGGCACGTAGACGCCGACGCGGTCCATCGCCGTGACTTTCTGGCCCAGGCGGTTGCCGTATTCGTCGGTGATTTCCCAGTCTTCGAGCTTCTGCTGGCGCGCGTAGGCACGGATGCGCGTCGCCGCGGTTTCGAGCGCGGCACGCAGCTCGTCGGGCAGGCGCTTCCAGGCGCTCGCGAGCGCGGCGGCGGGGATCTCGAGGTCGGCCGCGACGCTGACGTCACGGCGATCGAAGCGGTTGGTGTATTCGAGCAGCGCCGCGTCGCCGCGCTGGCGTATGCCCGTGACGATGCCGTCGACCGCCTGCGTCACCGAGGCGCTTTGCTCGGGCGCGCGGTCGAGCAGCTCGCTCAAGCGGGCGTCGAAATCGGCGCTGCTCGCGTCGAGGCGCAGCATCTCAGGCATTGAGGGTGGCTCCGGCGCTCGCGAAGGCATCGAGCAGCTGGCGCAGGGCCGCGTGCTTCATCTTCATCGAGGCCTTGTTGACGACCAGACGCGAGGACACGTCGCAGATCTTCTCGATCTCGACCAGGCCATTGGCGCGCAGCGTGTTGCCAGTGGCGACCAGATCGACGATCTGGTCGGCCAGGCCGACCAGCGGGGCGAGTTCCATCGAGCCGTAGAGCTTGATGATCTCCACCTGCTGGCCCTTGGCCGCGTAATGGCGGCGCGCGATCTCGGGATACTTGGTGGCGATGCGCAGCCGGCGGTTGCGCGGCGGCGTGTGGCCCTTGACCACCGCGACCGACAGCCGGCACTTGGCGATGTCGATGTCGAGCGGCTCGTAGAGCCCGGTGCCGCCGTGCTCCATGAGGATGTCCTTGCCGACGATGCCGATGTCGGCCGCACCGTATTCCACGTAGGGCGGAACGTCGGTCGGGCGGATGATCAGCAGCGAGACGTCCGGGTTCTGCGACGGCACGCGCAGCAGGCGGTCGATGTCGCCGGCCGGGGCCAGGCCGATGCGCTCCAGCAGCGGGAGGCTTTCTTCGAGGATGCGGCCCTTGGAGAGGGCAAGGGTGAGACCGGTCATGAGGGGGCTGCGCGTCGGCCGGGTGGCCAAAAGGGTGTGGATTTTAGCGTTTGTGGGGGGAAGGGTGCTTGGGGCTTGTTGGGGCTTCGTGCTGATGCAGCTATGCGCTGAGGTTTTTGGCCTTCCCGGCCGGGGGTTACTTCTTTTGCTCGTGCAAAAGAAGTAACCAAGAAAAGCACGCCCCGAAGTCCGCGCCCGTTTGTCGGTTCCCGACAGACGGGTCCCCGTCTGAAACGCCGTGCTCGGGGCCGGACGTCCTGTCCGGCTGCCCCGCTGCGCGCGCCGCTCCAGCCGGCGCTGCCAGGGGTGAACGTCAACAACTAGCGGCTCGCTGCGCTTCGCCGCTGATTGTTTGCTGTTCCTCTCTCCCGCGTGCGGGAGAGAGTCCCTGCTAAGCAGGGGAGAGAGGGGCTTTTGTTTTTGATCGAAGCCAAAGCAAAAGCCCCTCTCCCGGTCCTGCCGGACCACCCTCTCCCGCACGCGGGAGAGGGGACTGCAATAAGCAGTCGTTTCTGCTTTTGCTGTTCGCTTTTCCATCCCTTGTGAGGCACCGAGCAGCACAGCGCGCACAGGGACCTTCGCGCAGCGAAAGTGCGTCACCAGGACCTGCTTTCGAAAGCTTTCAGTGCACAGCTGAATCAGCGAAGCCAGTGCGAAGCCCCACGAGACGCGGTTACCGCCCCGCAGCCCGCAAACTCTCCTCCCGCTTCGCCTTGAACTCCGATCCCGGCTTCCAGGTCGGCCAGATCGCATCGTTCGCGACCTTGTCGCCGAGATCGAACAGGGCCTGCGTGTCGGCCACGGTGCCCGACAAGTCCCAGTCGCTGTGAATTTCGTCCGAGGGCTTGTGATAGTCGGTCGCCGTGTAGGCCTGGCGCTTCTGCTCGCCGTAGCCGGGTTTGCCGATCACGTCGGTGCCGTCGTCGGCGTAGAGCGACGGTACGCCCTGCTTGGCGAAGTTGAACTGGTCCGAGCGGAAGTACGAGCCTTTCTCGGGATGCTCGTCGGCGACGGTGACGCGGCCATAGCGTTCGAGCACCTTGGCGAGGTCGTCCTCGAGTGTGTTCTGGCCCATGCCGATCACCTGCATCTCGCGCGTGCGCCCCCACACGTTCATCGCGTCGATGTTGATCGTGGCGACCGTGCGTTGCAGCGGGTAGAGCGGGTTCTCGGCGTAGAACTGCGAGCCGAGCAGGCCTTGCTCTTCGGCGGTCACCGCGAGGAACAGCAGCGAGCGGCGCGGTTTGACCGGCAGCGACTGGAAGGCCTGCGCGATCTCGAGCACGGCGGCGGTGCCGCTCGCGTTGTCGACCGCCCCGTTGTAGATCGTGTCGCCCTTCAAGGACGTGTCCTTGCCCAGATGATCCCAGTGCGCGGTGTAGATCACGACTTCGTCGGCGAGCTCGGGATCGGAGCCGGTGATCCTGGCGACGACGTTCTGCGACTGCACCTGCCGAATCTTGTTGCTGATCGCGAAGCTGGCCTTGGCCGGCAGCGCCACGGGCGTGAATTCGCGCTTGAGCGACTGGCGCTTGAGCTCGTCGAAATCCTGACCCGCGGCGGTGAACAGCTCGCGCGCCTTGTCGGCCGTGATCCACGACTGCACCGGCACGCGGCTCATGTTCTGGTCGGGGTTGGCGAGCGAGAACTGCTCGCCGCCCCAGGAGCTTTCGACCACCGCCCACGGATACGCGGCGGGTTCGGTCTCGTGGACGATGATCGCGCCGGCCGCACCGAGCTTGGATGCGATCTCGAACTTGTAGGTCCAGCGGCCGTAGTAGGTCATCGCGCGGCCCTTGAACATCGCCTCGTCGAGATGCTCGGGATCGTCGGCCTTGGCGATCGGCGGATCGTTGATGAGCATGACGAGCGTCTTGCCCTTCATGTCGAGGCCCTTGTAATCGTCCCAGTCGTACTCGGGCGCCTGGATACCGTAGCCGACGAACACGAGTTCGGAGTCGTCGACTTTCACCTCGGGTACGAAGCGCGTGGTGGCGGCGACGAAATCGCGGTTCGGCTGCATCTCGATGGTCTTGCCGCCGACGCCGAGCTTGAACGTCGCCTTGCCCCGGATGCCGACGAGCGGCACTTTCTGCACGTAGCTGCCGTCCGGATTGCCGGGCGCCAGGCCCATCTTTTCGAACTGCTTGCTCAGGTAATCGACGGTCTTGGCCTCGCCGATCGTTCCGGGCAGGCGGCCCTCGAAATCATCCGAGGACAGCGCGCGGATGTGCCCGAGCAGGCCGGCGGTGTCGATCTGCGCGCGCGCCTTGTCGATCGAGCTGAGCGCTTCGGTACCGGCCGGCGGCGGAGCAGGCTGGGCCTCGTGCCTGCCGCAGGCGGCTGCAGCGAGCGAAGTGACGAGCAGCAACAGCAAGGCGCGGACCTGGATCATGGGCTTTCGAATGTGAAGCCGCCGTGCGCGCCGTTCATGCGGCGCGCACGGCAAGGGTGATGAACGACGGCGGCGTTCAGGCCGACGGCACCTTCTTCCAGTCGGAGAGGAACTTGGCCAGGCCGATGTCGGTGAGCGGGTGATCGTAGAGCTGCTGGAACACCTTGTACGGCAGCGTGCCGACGTGGGCACCGGCCTTGGCCGCCTCGAGCACGTGGATCGGGTGGCGCAGGCTGGCGGCCAGCACCTCGGTGTTGAAGTCGTAGTTCTGGTAGATCAGGCAGATGTCGCGGATCAGCACCATGCCGTCCTGGCCGACGTCGTCGAGGCGGCCGACGAACGGCGAGATGTAGGCCGCGCCGGCCTTGGCCGCGAGCAGCGCCTGCAGCGCCGAGAAGCACAGCGTGACGTTGACCTTGGCGCCTTCGCTGGCGAGTGCCTTGGTGGCCTTGAGGCCCTCGCGAGTGAGCGGGGCCTTGACCACGATGTTCTTGTGAATCTTCACGAACTCCAGGCCTTCCTTGATCATGCCCGGTGCATCGGTGCTGATGGTTTCGACGCTGATCGGGCCATCGACGATGTCGACGATCTCGCGCACCACGTCGTTGAGCTTGCGGCCGGTCTTGGCGATCAGCGAAGGGTTGGTGGTGACGCCATCGACGAGGCCGGAGGCCGCGGCTTCGCGCAGTTCGCCGACGTCGGCGGTATCGAGAAAGAATTTCATCGCTTGAGTCCGTTGTGTTTGAGGTTCGGAGGTAAGTCGAAAATCACTTGAGGTGCTTGCCGAGCCAGGCCTGCACGCTGTCGTACCACAGCACGCTGTTGGCCGGTTTGACGACCCAGTGATTCTCGTCGGGGAAGTAGAGCAGCTGGCTGTCGATGCCGCGACGCTGCAGCGCGGTGAACGCGCCAAGGCCCTGTTCGACCGGAATGCGATAGTCGAGCTGGCCCTGCACGACGAGCATCGGCGCCTTCCACTTCTCGACGAAGCGCGCCGGGTTGAAGTGCTCGACGTTCTGCGGCTTCTCCCATGGCGTGCCGCCGTTCTCCCATTCGGAGAACCAGAGCTCTTCGGTGGAGTAGGCCATCATGCGGGTGTCGAACACGCCATCGTGGTTGACGAGGCACTTGAACGGCTCGTTCCAGTTGCCGGCGATCCAGTTGACCATATAGCCGCCGTAGCTCGCGCCGAGTGCGCAGGCGCGGTCCGCGTCGAGCCAGTCATAGCTCTTGAGCGCGTGCGCGTAGCCCTTCTTGAGGTCTTCGAGCGGCTTGCCGCCCCAGTCGCCCGAGATGCTGTCGGTGAAGGCCTGGCCGTAGCCGGTGGAGCCGTGGAAGTCGATGAACACCACGCCGAAGCCCATGCCGGCGAAGACTTCGGGGTTCCAGCGGTAATGGAACAGGTTGCCCATGCTGCCCTGCGGGCCGCCGTGGATGATGAAGGCCACCGGGTACTTCTTGCCAGGCTGATAGCCGGCCGGCTTCATCGCGTAGCCGTAGACGGTTTCGTTGTTCCAGCCTTCGAAGCTGAACTGCTCGTACGGCGCCATCTCGATGTTCGCGAGGCGCGTCGCGTTGTGGCGCGTGAGCTGGGTGGTGCCGCCGGTCCAGCCGATGCGGTAGAGATCGTCGGGTTTGTCGAGCGTGTTGTAGGTGTAGACGATGCCGTCGGGCGACAGGTCGAAGCCGCTCACGCTGCCGGTGTCGGTGAGCTTCTTGATCAGGCCGTTGCCGAGGTTGATCGCGAACAGCGGATGTTGACCCGTATCGTCGGCGGTGGCGTAGAGCGTGCTGCCGTTGTCCGACAGCGCGATCTGCGACGGGGACCGATCCCATTTCGGCGCCAGTTCGCGGGTTTTGCCGCTGCGCAGGTCGCGCACCATGATGTGGAAGCGGTCGGCTTCGAAGCCTGCGCGCTTCATCGCCAGATAGACCAGCGTGCGGCCGTTGGGCGTCACCAGCGGCTGGGTGTCCCAGGCCGGGTTGTCGGCGGTCAGGTTCTTCGGTTTGCCGGAGCCGTCGATGTTGGCCTGGAACAGGTCGAAATTGGTGCTCCAGGCTTCGGTCCTGCCGGCGATGCGGGCCGAGAAGATCACCGTCTTGCCGTCCGGCGTGATGGTGTAGTCGGCGGCGTCGCCAAAAGGCTTGGACGGCACGTCGCCGTCGATCTTGGCGATCTGCCGGGCCTTGGTGCCGTCACTGGAGAGGTCGAGCGAGAACAGCTGCGAGCGCGCGCCGGTGGCCCAGGTGTCCCAGTGGCGCACGAACAGCTTGTCGTAGAGCACGCCGCTGGCTTGCGGCTTCTCGTCGAGGCGCTTCTTGCTGCATTCGAGCGTGTCGCAGTCCGGGAAGACGTCCATCGAGACCACGAGCTTGCCGCCCTTGGGCGCGACCGCGTAGCTGCCGACGTCGAGCGGCAGCTTGGTGATCTGCTTGGCCTCGGCGCCGACCGCCGATTGCTGCCAGACCTGCTGGCTGCCCGAGCGCGTCGACAAAAAGTAGAGCGTCTTGCCGTCGGCCGACCAGCGCGGGGTGTCGGAGTTGCCGGCGCCGTCGCTGAACTTGCGCTGGGTCTTGGCCGAGAGGTCGAGCAGCCAGATCGAGCGCACGCCCTTGTTGGCGTCCAGGTCGGTGGCGCGCAGCACGTAAGCCACGAGCTTGCCGTCCGGCGAGACCTGCGGGTCGGAAACGCGCTCGAAGGCGACGAGGTCGCGGATGTTGAGCGGCTTTCTGTCGGCCTGCGCCCAGGCGGGCGAGACGGCGAGGGCGAGCAGAGCCGAGATGATCAAGCGGGTCATGGTGGGTTCCAGGGCCTGGGAATCCCGCACGGGCTCGCGAGCTCGCGAGGTCTTTGCGCAAATTCCCGATGGGGTCGGTCCGAAGCTCGTTCGGAATCGGTCGTTTTCCAAAGACGGGATGGTAAGGAGTTTGCCAAGCCTTGGCACGCTCCGGCGTAATAGATCGAAGCTCGCGGGCCGGCGCCCGCCCTGAGACAAATACGGGACAAATCAAGCTCATGCCCAGCCCTCACACTACGCCTTCGCAGGTCGGCCGTACGGCGGAAGACCCGGCCCGAGGCCCGGCGAACGGCGACTTCCTCGGCCATCCGAAGGGACTCTACGTCTGCTTCTTCACCGAGATGTGGGAGCGCTTCTCGTTCTACGGCATGAAGGCGCTGCTGCTGCTCTACGTGCTCAAGTACCACTTGTTCGGGGACGACGCCGGCTACGACCTGCTCGGCGCCTACGGCGGCCTGGTCTATGCGGTGCCGGTGATCGGCGGGCTGGTGGCCGACCGCTGGCTCGGCATGCGCAAGGCGGTGGTGTTCGGCGGCAGCCTGCTCGTCCTGGGCCACCTCGGCATGGCCTACGAGGGCCACGCGGCCGAAGTCGTCGACGGCGTGACCGTGCGCGACGATTTCGCCCTGCAGGTGTTCTATCTCTCGCTCGCGCTGATCATCATGGGCGTGGGCTTTCTGAAGCCGAACATCTCGACCATCGTCGGCCGGCTCTACCCCGAGAACGATCCGCGCCGCGACTCCGGCTTCACGCTGTTCGCGGCCGGCATCAACGTCGGCGCGATGTTCGCGAGCCTGATCTGCGCTTATCTGGGCGAAACCTTCGGCTGGAAATACGGCTTCGGCGCGGCCGGCATCGGCATGCTCGCGGGCCTGGCGATGTTTCTCTGGGGCCAGAAGTATCTGCTTGGACATGCAGAACCGGCCAACCCGGCGCTGCTGCGCGAGAAGCTGGGGCCGGTCACGCGCGAAGCCGCGATCTACCTCGGCGGCATCGCCGGCGTGCTGGTGGTCTGGCAGCTGATCCAGCGCACCTGGACCGTGCACGGGGCCATGCACCTCATCGCGGCCGGCTTCGCGGCCTGGTTCGTCTGGTTCCTGGTGCGCCATTGCGACCGCGTGCAGCGCCTGCAGATGCTCACGCTGGTGGCGCTGATCGTCGGCGTGCTGCTGTTCTACTCGCTCTACGAGCAGACCTACGGCGCCTGGATCACCTACACCGATCGCCTGTCGACGAAGAATTTCTTCGGCCAGCCCGGCGAACACAGCGGGCTGCCGTGGGCGTTCTGGTCGCTGGTGCTGTCCCCTCCGCTGATGATCGCCGCGCTCAAGGCCAGCGATCGCGGACGCAAGCCGGCGGCGGTGGCGATGGTCGTCGCACTTTGCGTGGGCATTGTCGTCGCCATCGCCCACGACGTGGTGCTGGTGCCGCAGACGGCCGGCTCGCTGACCTTCCTCGGCGCGTTTTTCCTGGTCGTGCTGGCGCCGCTGTTTTCGTGGCTGTGGCCGTTTCTCGATCGCCACAAGCTCAACCCGAGCAAGCCCGCCAAGATGGCTTTCGCGCTGATCGCCTCGGGGCTGTCGTTCTGGCCGCTGCTGATCGGCGCCAACGCGGCCGCGAGCGGGGAGCTCGCGAGCGTCTGGTGGCTGGTGCTGGCCTACCTGATCCTGGAGATCGGCGAAATCTGCTTGTTGCCGATCGGCATGTCGGCCGTCACCCAGCTATCGGTCGGCCGCGTGGTCGGGCTCATGATGGGCGCGTTCTGGCTCGCGACCGCGTATTCCGAGGTGCTCGCCGCGCAGTTCAGCAAGCTCGCCTCGCTGCAGATTCCGGAAGGCGAGACGCTGAACTTCGCCGAGGCCTCGGCCAAATACGGCGAGCTGTTCGGCCAGATGATCGGCGTCGGCCTGGCCACCGGCCTCATCGCGCTGCTGCTCGTGCCGCTGCTCAAGCGCGGCATGCACGGCGTGAAGTGAGGCGGCGCAGCAGGCCCAGCGCCGCGAGCGCGGCAAGCAGGCCGCCGCCGAGGCTGCCGCCGCCGCTGCCTTCACCGTCCTCGTCGCTGGTGACCTGCCGGGAGTCGAGCCCGCCGAGGCTGGTGATGCCGCTGTTGTCCGGATCGAGCCAGGCCTTGAGCTGGCCGCTGCTCGCGCTGTTGGCCTGGTAAGCCACGTTGAGGCGGGCGAAGTAATCGCTGCCGCCCGTGTTGGCGCACGAGGCATTGCCGCCCGACAGCACGCCGACGAGCCGATGGTCCTGGTTCCAGAGTCCGCCACCCGATGAGCCCTGCTCGGTGGTTCCGCGTGCCCAGTCGACCTGCCAGGCGCGCACGCGCCGCGTGCAGGCCTCGCCGTCGATGCAGACGGTTTGCGCGCTCGCCGACGAGGTGTAGGTGCTGATGCGCTTCTCGTCGCCGGCCGGATGGTGGATGGCGACGCCCGAGCGCGGCGCCGCGCTGCCGGCATCCCAGCCCGCGTAATAGACGTTGTACGCGGCGGGCGGCGTCGAGCTCAGGCGCACGAGCGTGAAGTCGCTGCCGACGTCGCCGGCCAGCAAGGTCGAGCCGCTGATGGACTGGCTCAGGCTGCCGTTGGGAACCGCCCGGTTGCAGGTGCTGGTCTGGTAATTCCAGTAAGTGACCACCGAAGAGGCCGGATAGGCCTGCCCGATCTCGCAATGGTTCGCGGTCAGCAGCAGAGGGCTGCGATCCCGGCGCGCATTGTTGACGAGCTGGCCCGAGCAGACGTACTCGTTGCCGATGCTCAGCAGCGCCACCGAGCGAATCTCGTCGCGCCAGTTGTCGCCGTCGCTGCAGATCGCATCGACATTGCAGGAGCCCGACTTGGCCGGCGCATCGACGGCGGCCCTGCCGATGTCGAGATAGGCGTGGCTGAGCTTGCCGAGCTGCAGACTCACGGCGGACTTCTGCGCCTCCGGCACGCGCAGTTCGATCACCGCCTCGTCGCCCGGAACCAGCGCGGTCCAGAGCTTGCCCTCGGGCGTCTGGTCGCGCCGCGAGTACGGGCCCTGCACGAGTTCGCCCCTGGCATCGTAGATCCACAGCTCGGCGCCGGCCGGCAAGGCGAAGCGCGAAAACTCCAATGCGATCGCCAGCGCGCCCGACGAACTCACGCGCGAACGCCAACGGGCCCGGTCGTCAGGCGCGCGGTCCCAGAGCCCGCCGTCGAGCGCGACCGGAAGATCGGCGAGCACCGCGAAGCGCAGCGGTCGGCTCTTGTCCGAGACCTGCGCGAGCGCCTTGGCGACGGTGGAGGCTGCGACCGCATGGCGCGGCACGGCGTTGAGGCTGGACAGGTCGGGCTGCATCGCGGCCTGTACGTGCAGCGAGCAGGCCAGGGCGAAGCCGAATGCGAGCAGGCGGAGCTTGAGTTTCATGAGCTTGCGCTTGGACGGTGGGGAGCCTGGCGGCGATCCTACGCTGTCGGCCGCAATCGCGTTTCGGGCGTCACAAAGCCTGCGCGGCGGCCTTGCCCGATGCCCAGGCCCACTGGAAGTTGTAGCCGCCGAGCCAGCCGGTCACGTCGACGACCTCGCCGATGAAGTACAGGCCTGGCTGGAGCTTCGATTCCATCGTCGACGACGACAGCTCGTCGGTATCGACGCCGCCGAGCGTGACTTCGGCCGTGCGGTAGCCCTCGGTGCCGTTCGGCACGATCGGCCAGTCCGACAGCTGCGCGGCGATCTGCGCCAGATCCGCCTCGCGCAGCTGGCGCAGCGGCTTGCCGTCGAACGCGGGGAACAGCGTCTCGACGAGTTTCTGCGCGAGCCGCTTCGGCAGGTGCGCCGTCAATGCCGTGCGCAGCTCGATGTTCGGACGATCGCGTCGCTCGGCCTGCAACAACGCGAGCGCATCGTCGCCGGGCAGCAGATCGATTCGCAGCGGCTTGCCGGGCTCCCAGTACGAAGAGATCTGCAGCATCGCCGGCCCCGACAAGCCGCGATGCGTGAACAGCATCTGGTTGTTGAAGCTCGCATTGCCGCAGCTCGCTTCGACGGCCAGCGAAAGCCCCGACAGATCCTGGTGCGCCTCGAGCGGCTTGCCCGACAGCGTCAGCGGCACCAGGCCGGCGCGCGTCGGTTTGATGCGGTGCCCGAATTGACGCGCGAGATCGAAGCCGAAGCCGCTCGCGCCCATCGACGGAATCGACAGCCCGCCGGTAGCGACGACGAGCCGGGCGCAGCGCACGGGGCCGAGCTTGGTGTTGAGCGCAAAGCCGCCGTCGCGATGCTGCACGCGCAGCACCGGCGTTTCGGTTTCGATGCGTACGTTCGCGGCTTCGCATTCGGCCAGCAGCATGCGCACGATGAGCTTGGACGAGTCGTCGCAGAACAGTTGCCCGAGTTCCTTCTCGTGCCAGGCGATGCCGTGCTTGTCGACCAGCGCGATGAAGGCTTCCGGCTTGTAGCGTGCGAGCGCCGATTTGCAGAAGTGCGGGTTCGCCGACAGATAGCGATCGGGCCGCACGTCGAGATTGGTGAAATTGCAGCGCCCGCCGCCCGACATGAGGATCTTCTTGCCGACCTTGTTCGCATGTTCGAGCACCAGCACGCGCAGGCCGCGCGCACCGGCAGTCGCGGCGCAGAACAGGCCGGCGGCGCCACCGCCGATGACCACGACGTCGAAATCATCCATTAGGGGTTCATCAGGCGGCTGTCGGAACGTCGGCCAGCCCGCTGCGCAGCCAGCCGGCCCAGTCCGCTCGCCCGTTGCGTTCGGCCTGTCGCGCGGCGGATTCGAAGTCGTAGTCAATGCTGAGCAACTCGGCACTCCAGCGGCCGTGTTCGTCGCGTTCGATCAGCGCATAGCGCGCGGCCGGCGAGCCCGTCTGCATGCGGTGCGGAACCGGCAGCAGGTCGTCGTAGGCCGGCAGGCCGACACTGCCCGGGTTCACGACCAGCGGGCCGTCGGCGAGCCTCAGGCTGCGCGGCGTATGCGTGTGCCCGCAGACGATCACAGCCTCGCTGCGCGCGGGCAGCAGCTGCCGCAACTCGGGCTCCGAACGCAGCTGCGCATCGCCGCTGCCGACGTCTTCGAGCAGGTAGACCAGATCACTGTCCGGCGTGCCGTGGCAGGCGTAGATCTCATCGACGCTCAGCGTCTTCGGCAGGCCACGCAGCCACGCGAGCCCGGCTGCGCCGAGCGCCTCGACGTCGTAGCGCAGCGTCGGATGCGTGGGCAGCAGGCCGGGATCGTGATCGTAGAGGTCGCGATCCTGGTTGCCTTGAATCGTCAGCGTCGGCAGGGCCAGCGCCTGCAAGCGCTGCCAGGTTTCGCGCGGCCACAGCGGGCCGTAGCAGATGTCGCCGAGGTTGAAGAGTCGATCGACCTCGCGCCGGTCGAGGTCGGCGAGCACCGCTTCGAGCGCCGGCAGGTTGCCGTGAATGTCCGAGATCAGCGCGATGCGCAACGCGGCAGGTGACGGCATCAGCGGGCGACGCGATCGCTCACGTAGGGGTTGCTCTGGCGTTCGCGTCCGAAGGTCGACAGCGGGCCGTGGCCCGGCACGAAGGTGATGTCGTCTCCGAGCGGGAACAGCTTGCTGCGGATCGAGCGGATCAGGTCGTCGTGATTGCCGCGCGGAAAGTCGGTGCGCCCGATCGAGCCTTCGAACAGCACGTCGCCGACGAAAGCCGCCTTCGACGGCGCGTGATAGAACACCACGTGTCCCGGCGTGTGGCCCGGGCAGTGGAGGACGTCGAGCGTCATCGTGCCGATGGTCACGGTGTCGCCATCGGAGAGCCAGCGGTCCGGCGTAAAGCTGCGCAGCGGCGGAAAGCCGTAGCGGCGCCCGGCCTCGGGCATGCCTTCGATCCAGAACTCATCGTCGCGGTGCGGCCCTTCGATCGGCAGCGACAGTTGCTCGGCCAGATCGGCCACCGCGCCCGCATGATCGAGATGCCCGTGCGTGACGAGCAGCTTTTCGAGCGTCACGCCGTGATGCTTCACACGCTCGAGCAGCTGCGCAATGTCACCGCCCGCATCGACGAGCGCCCCGCGCATCGTCGTCGGATCCCAGACCAGCGAGCAGTTCTGCTGGAAGGCGGTGACGGGAATGATTTCGCACTTCAACGCGGACATGGCGGCGGCTATGTGGCAAATGTGCGGAAAGCATAGCGCAGCTCGGCACGGCGCTCGGGCCGGGCCCGTGTCGCCCTGTCCCGCGTGCCACCCCAGCCCGCGACGCTATCAGCTCTCCGGTCTCACAATCAGCCGACGGTCTCGACACCCTCAGTTCGATGGCACCAAGCTGCTTACCCCTCTCCCGCTCGCGGGAGAGGGTGGCGCGCAGCGCCGGGTGAGGGAACACATCCCATATCGCAACAAGCCAAAACGATTCCCCACACCCCCAAAACCACATCCAACCGTCCCAAACGCCGTGCCGATCGATCAAAACCTGTGGCAACCGGCTCCAAACACAGTGCGAGTCGCTAAAAACCGCAAGTCGAGTAATGAAAACTCATCACCAAACGATCCAGGCGATCTGAGAGTCGCTACAGACTCGATGTCGATCGCTTCAAACGCACTGCGCACCGCCCAAAAATTGAAGTCGATCGCTCCAGACCAGCTGCATGTCGTCGGCGACTCGCATCGCGAGCGTCAGGACGCGATCACAGCCGGCCAAGACGAACATCTGATCGCTTGAAACGGCGCTCCGATTCGAGCAAAGCCACTGCACGCGTCTCCAGGTTTCCGGCATCCCACACCGCTGCCACTGAAACCCAGGTCACAGCCCGCCGAGTCCAAGCGCGAAGTATCGCTGCGAACCGTGAAGCACGTCACTGACGCGCGACCGCCGCCGCTGCATCGTCCGCATGTCCGCATGCTCTCTACGCAGGGAAAGAAAGTCGGAAAGTGCGAAACCCGTGTACCCGACCAAAATGCCCAGCGTAGCTGCCCGAAGATCTTCAAACTTGGTCGCTGCAGCACCTTGCCGCATGCACACCACGAAGCCGTCTGATCGGCTTTTGCGCACGCGCGACTTCTGCTTGGGCGGCAAAGAAAGTTCGTAGCCATGCCGATTTAGAAAGCTGAGGAATCGACCCAGCGCGGCATAGTGCCCTCTATGAGCGCGAACAAATCGATCGACAGCCGGTTGCGTCATCGGCCATCCGTGCGACTTGAGTAGTTCGACTGCCGCTCTAACGGCTACCCGCCGAGTGCTCGGCTGAATCCTTGAATCGGAGCAGAGCTCGCTGAAGTAGGTGACAACGTGTGTTTGGCCGGCATGCTCATTGATTTCTGCAATTGCGGTCAGGCACCGCCGCGCTTCAGATTGAGCCAGGAACTCAGGCCTCGATGGCACGGCCAAACCGATGGTTGCCATGTAATCGAGCAGCGACTCCGCTTGCCTTGTTTCGGCGTGCGTGTACAGCAACAGCAGCTGCTCTTTGGGTGGAGCAATGTTGTTTTTGGTTCGCGACAGCAGTAAACGGAGGCGTGTTACTTGGGCCTCAATGTCAAGGCAGGCTTTGGCGGGGCCGAATCGATGCTCAAGATAGGTTCCAAAACCGAACACGAAGGCCTGAATAGCAGGTTCTTCGAATTTATTCGCCACAATGTGCCATTCGCGAACACGGCGTTTCGCCCAGTACCGAAGATCCTGAGCCTTGGCGATCGCAGCATTCCCAGGATCAGTACATTTTGGACATAGCGGTCGGCGCTCCAGGCTCATCGCGGCGATGCGACGATGTTTTCCGCAGCCAGAGCAAGTCGCACGGTGCCCGGCAGGAGCGACGCTCTTTTTAACCGGGGGGTCGAAGTGCGGGCGACACGATGGGCAAACGACCCCTGTCGCCAGACGCAGCGCGGCGCGTGGAACAGCTCTTTCGCAACGAATGCAGCGGCGCGCCTCCCTATCGCATGATGGACACAGGCCGTGGACCGCCGATCGATGTATTCTCGCCGTCGTACTGCACCGGCTACACGCCCGCTTCGGAAATTCTCGAACGTAGCAGCTGTTGCACAGTGGAATGCCTTGGTGCCACCGGTGAATTCGATGGGCGTTGGTTCCGCGGCAGGCGCATCGAGACACGATGGCGGCGCTCATTGGCGCTTCACGTTTCTCACGCCATCAGCTTCGTCCCTAACGCTTTGCTCGGAATAGGCTCGATAAGCGACAGCCCGAATCTTGTCTCCGAAGACATGTACATCCGTGTGACGATGTTGAATGGTTCGTGTGAGGAATGTTGTCAGCGCTTCGTTGGCCTTCGGCCAGGCAAAGTCGTGTTCCGCGAGCTTCTCGCTGATGAGCTGTACGTCGTGTTCTTCGAATTTTTCGCCGTATGGCTTCCAGATCACGTTTGTGAAAAATCGATCCGATTCCTTCAGGCGCATGATCTCGAATGCGTAAATCCAGCGCTTTCTGTAGGTGAGGGCCGCCATCCTTACGTCTCGCCCAGAGCGACTGAATGCGCAACCATCACCGGCGCTTCTGCTGAGTAGAAAGTTCGGCGCGACGCGGGCTCCGAACGCCGTGGTCGCATGCGTGAGTGCGGCTTCGAATGCCTCCTCCGTCGCTCGAATGAGTTTGAGGGTGGCCGCCTGTGAACCGCCCCGATTATCCCGGAGGCTCATTGGTGTGAGTCACGCCGCGATGGCGAGACTCGGTGGTGGTGAATAGTAGTTTGCTTCGGCTTCCGCCGGCGGGATGTGGCCGAGCGGTTCCATCAGGCGCCGATTGTTGTA